>Ga0208138_100011_pt1 | contig 187385 bp, 190 predicted proteins | sample AntRauMetaRauer3_FD_184786 | JGI IMG/M metagenome (GOLD analysis project Ga0208138, IMG submission 184786) | Saline lake microbial communities from Rauer Lake, Antarctica, in enrichment culture - Antartic Rauer Lake 3 Metagenome Rauer3 (SPAdes)... ... | reverse complement strand
CCGAACTCAGCAGTGAAACCGATCAGCGCCGATGGTAGTGTGGGGACTCCCCATGCGAGAGTAGGTCATCGTCAGGCACCTATTCCGAGAAAACCCCGAGCTCAATGAGCTCGGGGTTTTTTCATGTGGGGTGGATTTGAATCAGGATTCAGGTCCGCCCCTCGACACCAAAACGCCCCCGTCTCATTCGAGGCGGGGGCGTTTTCGTTAAGGGAGAAGGTCCGTCCAGGCAGGCGCGTGCTGCGCTAGCGGCACAGACTCTCCAGGGCCTCGATGAGGCTATCCATCTCGTCATCGGTGCCGATGGAGATGCGCAGGTGGTCGCGCAGCGCGTCGGTGTTGAAGTGGCGCACCAGCACGCCGCGTTCGCGCAGGCCCACGAAGAGCTGGGCGGCGTCGAGCTCGGAGTGGCTGACCAGCAGGAAGTTGGTCTGCGAGGGCAGCACCTGGAAACCCAGGGTCTCGAGGCGCACCCGGGTCCGTTCGCGGGTGGTGATCACCGCCTCGCGGCAGGCATCGAAATGCTCGTGATCGCCAAGCGAGGCGATGCCCAGGGCACTGGCCAGGCTGTCGACGGGATAGGAGTTGAAGGAGTCCTTGACCCGCTCCAGGCCCTCGATCAGCTCCCGTGAGCCCACGGCATAGCCCAGGCGCAGGCCGGCGAGGCTGCGCGACTTGGAGAAGGTGCCGGTGACCAGCAGGTTCGGAAAGCGCTCGATCAGCGGCGCCGCGCTCTCGCCGCCGAAATCCACGTAGGCCTCGTCGACCAGCACTACCGAGTCGGTGACCCGCTCGAGCAGCCCGGCCACGGCCTCTCGCCCGTGGCCATGGCCGGTGGGGGCGTTGGGGTTGGCGAAGATCACGCCGCCGGCATCTGCGGGGAAGGCATCGAGGTCGACGCGCCACTGGTCGTCCAGCGGGTGGGTGCGGCGCTCGACGCCGTAGAGGCGGCAGTAGACCGGATAGAAGCTGTAGGAGATGGTCGGCATCGACAGCGGCCGCGGCTGACGGAAGAAGGCCTGGAAGGACAGGGCCAGCACCTCGTCGGAGCCGTTGCCGACGAAGACCTGGGCGGTATCCACCCCGAGCTCTTCGGCCAGGGCCTCGCGCAGGGCGAAGGAGGTCGGGTCCGGATAGCGCCGCAGGTGGTCGGCGGAGAAATCGCGCAGGGCGGCCTCGACGGCGGGGGCCGGCGGATAGGGGTTCTCGTTGGTGTTCAGCTTGATCAGCCGCTCGCGGGGCTGCTCTCCCGGCACATAGGGAGTCAGCTCGCGAACCTCAGGGCTCCAGAACTTGCTCATGATCACTCGCTCGAGGGAAGGGGATTGAACTCATGGTGACCCGAGCGACCCGCCCGCGCAAGCCGTGCCCATGCTAGTCTCGTGGCGCTCTTCCTCTCCTTTACTGTCGACGGATTCCTGCAATGACCGCCCAGATCATCGCCACCCTGCTGCCCGTTTTCCTGATCGCGGGATGCGGTGCCGTCTACGGTCGCTTTCGAACGCCGGACATCCGCGGGCTGAACACCCTCAACATGGAGCTCTTCGTGCCCATGCTGGTGTTCGCCGTGCTGGCCGACCGCCAGGCACCGCTGGCGGAGTATGCCAGGCTGGCCCTGGCGGCGGCCGTGGTGGTGCTGGGCTCGGGGCTGGTGCTCTGGCCGGTGGCGAAGTGGCTGAAGCTCGAGGTGAAGACCTTCCTGCCACCGATGATGTTCAACAACTCCGGCAACATGGGCATCCCGCTGCTGGTGCTGGCCTTCGGCGAGCAGGCCCTGCCGGCGGCGGTGGTGCTGTTCATCGTCGAGATGCTGCTGCACTTCTCGGTAGGGCTCTACATGCTCAGCCCGCACACCCCGCTGTGGCGGCTGCTGCGCATGCCCATCGTGCTGGCGAGCCTGGCCGGCCTCGCCGTCAACCTGGGTGGGGTGCCGCTGCCGGGCTGGGGGCTGGAGGCGATGCACATGCTGGGGGGCGTCTCCATCCCGCTGATGCTCTTCGCCCTGGGCGTGCGCATGCTGGACATCGATTTCGGCGACTGGCGGACGGGCCTGCTCGGCGCGCTGCTCTGTCCGCTCTCGGGGCTGGTGCTCGCCGCGCCGCTGATCCTCTGGCTCGAGCTTTCGGGGCTGCAGGCAGCGGCCCTGTGGGTGTTCGCGGCCCTTCCGCCGGCCGTGTTGAACTACCTTGTAGCCGAGCAGTATCGTCAGGAACCCCACAAGGTGGCCTCCCTGGTGCTGATCGGCAACCTGGGCAGCCTGGTGGTCATGCCACTGGTGCTGATACTGGTCTTTACTCAGGTCTACCCGCCGGGTTGAGCAACGTGGTCCCGGGCGAGGCTGTCCGCTGGGCACGCTAGAGGTTATGCTGTGATTCAGGTTGCCGTGCCTCACGGCGTCATGCCCATTGGTTAGGAGGACATAAATGCAAATCAGGACCTTGCTGGTCGGCTCTGCCCTGGCCGCGCTGTTGGCCGGCTGTGCCGCCGGCCCCACCGATCAGGCCGCCACCGAGATGGAAGCGACGACGGTGACCTACCAGGGCACCCTGCCGTGCCGCAACTGCGAGGGCATCGACCTCAACGTGACCCTGAACGGCGAGGAGCAGGGGATGGCCGCGGAGCGGACCTTCGACCTGGACGCCTCCTATCGGGCACACCCGCAGAACCCGCCGGACGAGAACTATGCCGGCAACTGGGAGACGCTTCAGGGGACGGAACAGGATCCCGCCGCCACCGTCTACGAGCTGGTGCCCGACGGAGAGGGGCAGACCTACTACTTCCTGCGCGTCGACCCCCAGACGCTGGAGCTGATCGATCCCAACCTGCGCCGTTTCCAGAACAGCGAGATGCTGCAGCTCAAGCGTCTCTGAATCGGTGAGCGAGCAGCACCGGGGCGGCCTCAGGGCCGCCCCGTGTCGTTACGCGCTCGGTCATGGCGCCAAGCGCCACGGTGGTCAGCCCCTGACTGCTAGAATGGCGCGATTGGTATCCGGGTCGTCAGCGACAGCCCCGTCAGCGAGCGAGAGAGTGCCCCATGGCCAAAGTGAAGAGCGCCTTCGTCTGCACCGAGTGCGGTGCCGAATACCGCAAGTGGCAGGGGCAGTGCACCAGCTGTCAGGAGTGGAACACCCTGAGCGAGGTGCGTCTGGCCTCCGCGCGTCCCGGTGCCGGGGCCTCCGGCGGGGCGAGCGGAGGGGCCGGGCGCGGTGGCTATGCCGGCAGCCTGTCCCGCGAGGTGGTCGACCTGGGCAGCGTCGATCTGAGCGAGGTGCCCCGGCTCTCCTCGACCTTCGAGGAGTTCGATCGGGTGCTGGGCGGCGGCCTGGTGCCGGGTTCCGCGGTACTGCTCGGCGGTCACCCCGGCGCCGGCAAGTCGACCCTGCTGCTGCAGACCGCCTGCAAGCTCGCCCAGGAGCGCTCCTCGATTTACGTCACCGGCGAGGAGTCGCTCTCCCAGGTGGCGATGCGCGCTCATCGTTTGCAGCTGCCCACCCAGGGGCTGAAGATGCTCGCCGAGACCAGCGTCGAGACCATCCTCGCGGTGGCCGAGCGCGAGCGCCCCGAGGTGTTGATCATCGACTCCATCCAGACCATGCACCTGGAGGACATCGCCTCGGCGCCGGGAGGCGTGGCCCAGGTGCGCGAATCCGCCGCCGCGCTGACCCGCTTCGCCAAGCAGTCCAATACCGTGCTGCTGCTGGTCGGCCACGTGACCAAGGACGGCAGCCTGGCCGGGCCCAAGGTGCTCGAGCACATGATCGACGCCTCGCTGCTGCTCGAGGGCGGCGCCGACTCGCGCTTTCGTACCCTGCGCGGGCAGAAGAACCGCTTCGGCGCGGTCAACGAGCTGGGCGTGTTCGCCATGCTCGAGCACGGCATGAAGGAGGTGAAGAACCCCAGCGCCATTTTTCTCTCGCGCAGCGAGGAGCAGGCATCGGGGAGCCTGGTGATGGTGGTCTGGGAGGGCACCCGGCCGATCCTCGTCGAGGTGCAGGCGCTGCTCGACGAGTCGGCGCTGGGCAACCCGCGGCGGGTCGCCGTGGGCCTGGACCAGAACCGGCTGGCCATGCTGCTGGCGGTGCTGCACCGCCACGGCGGGCTCTTCACCGGCGATCAGGACGTCTTCCTCAACGTGGTCGGCGGGGTCAAGGTGCTGGAGACCAGCGCCGACCTGGCCGTGCTGCTGGCGGTGGTCTCCAGCCTGCAGAACCGGCCGCTGCCCCGCGAGCTGGTGGTGTTCGGCGAGGTGGGGCTGTCCGGCGAGATCCGCCCGGTGCCCAACGGCCAGGAGCGCATCGTCGAGGCGTCCAAGCACGGCTTCACCCGCGCCATCGTGCCCCGGGCCAACGCCCCCAAGCGCAGCCCCGAGGGAATGGAGGTGGTCGCCGTGGACAAGCTCGCCGAGGCCCTCGACGCCCTCTAGGCCTGACACACTTGAGGTAGAATGCGATTAACGAATGCCAAGGAGAACGAGATGAGCGCCATCCGCCTGACCCAGTACAGCCACGGCGCGGGCTGTGGCTGCAAGATCGCCCCCGACGTGCTCGACGGGATCCTCGCCAAGGCCGGGCCCGGCGCCAGCCATTCGCGGCTGATCGTCGGCAACCAGGGTCGTGAGGACGCCGCCGTCTACGACCTGGGCGACGGACGCGGCATGATCGCCACCACCGACTTCTTCATGCCCATCGTCGATGACCCCTTCGACTTCGGCCGCATCGCCGCCACCAATGCCATCAGCGACGTCTACGCCATGGGCGGCACGCCGGTGATGGCGCTGGGCATCCTCGGCTGGCCGCTGGACAAGCTCGGCGCGGACGTCGCCGGCGACGTCGTGGGCGGGGCCCAGGCGGTGTGTCGCGAGCTGGGGCTGGCGCTGGCCGGCGGGCACTCCATCGAGTCGCCCGAGCCGATCTTCGGCCTGTCGGTCAATGGCCTGGTCGACCTCGAGCATCTCAAGCTCAACAAGGGCGCCCAGCCCGGTGACCTGCTGTTCTTGACCAAGCCGCTGGGGGTGGGACTGCTCACCACCGCCGAGAAGCAGGGGCTGCTGGAGGCCGGCCACCAGGAGCTGGCACGCTCGACCATGCTCAAGTCCAACGCCATCGGCATGGCGCTGGCGAAGGTCAAGGGCGTGCACGCCATGACCGACGTCACCGGCTTCGGCCTGGCCGGCCATCTCGCCGAGATCTGCACGGCCAGCGGCGTCGCCGCGCGGGTCGACTTCCGGCGCCTGCCGCGACTCGCCGAGGCCGAGGCCTACCGCCGCAAGGGTGCGGTGCCCGGCGGCACCCGGCGCAACCGCGAGGCGCTGGGCGCGAGCCTGCCCGGCATGGACGAGGCGCACTGGCAGTGGCTCTGCGACCCGCAGACCTCCGGGGGCCTGCTGCTCTCGGTGCACCCCTCCTGGGAGGACGACGTGCAGCGTATCGGTCGCGATCACGGCATCGAGTTCACGCCCTTCGGCGAGGTGGTCAAGGCCAGCGGGCCGGCGCTGATCGAGGTGCGCGGATGAGTCTGCCGCTGGTCGAGCCGGACCTCGAGCTCTTGAGAGAAGGGCGCGTGCTGATCGACGTACGCGCGCCCGTGGAGTTCGCGCAGGGCGCGCTGCCCGGCGCCGTCAACCTGCCGCTGATGGACGACGAGGAGCGCCACCTCGTCGGCATCGAGTACAAGGAGCGCGGCCAGGACGCGGCCATCGCCCTGGGCGAGCGGCTGGTGCGCGGCGGCCTCAAGGCGTCGCGGGTCGCCGCCTGGCAGCGGCTCGTCGAGGCCCACCCCGACGCCATCATCTACTGCTTCCGCGGCGGGTTGCGCTCGCGCACCGCCCAGCAGTGGCTGGCCGATGCCGGCATCACGCGTCCGCGCATCCGCGGGGGCTGGAAGGCGATGCGCCAGGCGCTCTGCGCGCGCATCGACGGCGCCGCCGAGCAGCCGCAGCTGGTGGTGGGGGGGCTGACCGGCTGCGCCAAGACATCGCTGATCCTGGCGCTGGAGGAGGGCCTCGACCTCGAGGGATGCGCCCGCCACAAGGGCTCGGCCTTCGGCCGCCATCCGCTGCCGGCGCCCAGCCAGATCGACTTCGAGCATGCCATGGGGCTGCGCCTGCTGGACCTGCCCGGGCCGCTGGTGCTGGAAGACGAGTCGCGGCGCATCGGCTCCGCCAACATCCCGTTGACCTTCTGGGAAGGCATGGCCCAGGCGCCGCGCATCCGCATCGAGATGCCGCTGGACTGGCGTCTGGTGCAGATCCGCAAGGACTACATCGACGATCTCTGGGAGGTTCATCGTCGGCAGTTCGGCGACTGGCTGGGCTGGGCGCTGATGCGCAAGCAGCTCGCCACGGCCCTCGGGCGCTTGAGAAAGCGCCTGGGTCAGGCGCGCCTGGCACGGCTGCAGCGCCTCCAGGCGCTGGCATTTCGCGAGCACGAGCGCGGCAACACCAGCGCCCATGAGGCCTGGCTGGCGCCGCTGCTCACCGAATACTACGACCCGCTCTATCGTCACCAGCTGGAGAAGCACCCGGAGCGCCACTTCCTCCACGTGGGCGACTGGGAGAGCTGCCTGGAGGTCGCTCGGGAGTGGTCGGCCGAAGCCAGGAAACAAGGCCGGCCCGTGCCGCAGCCGGCCTGAGCTTCAGCGCGCGGCGTGGCGCAGCCACTGTGACAGCAGCCGGTCGAGCAAGGGGGCGAGCCGGTCGAAGCGCCTCGGGTCGTCGAGCATCGTAGCGCGGTCCTGGGCGTGCGGGCTCGCCTCGCTGCCCTCGGGCGGCGGCAGATGATCGAGCAGGGCGGTGACGCTGGCCGCGGTCGCCTCCAGGTGGCAGAGCAGGGCCACCACTCGCCCGTCGTCCCAGGTGAAGCCCTGCAGCGGGCTCGCCGTGCTGCGGCCCAGCGCCAGGGCATAGTCGGGCAGGGCGAACACCTCGCGGTGCCACATGAAGGCTTCGAAGTCCTCGGGCAGGTCGACGGGGCTCAGCGGGGCGAGGCTCACCCGGTGCCAGCCGGTCTCGGCCACGGTGCCGCGAGCGACGATCGCTCCCAGCGCCTCGGCGATCCGCCGGGCACCGTAGCCGATCCCCAGCAGCGGCTTGTTGCCGTCCAGCGCCTGTCGGATGAGCTTGCGCTCGGCCTTGAACCAGGGGCGCGCGCCGTCTTCGGCGCTGCCCTCGGGGCCATCGAGCACGATCAGCGCGTCGCCGTCGGCCAGCCGCGGCGGCAGCTCGCCCGCGTCGAGGTGGAAGACGGTAAAACTGTGCCCCATGCTGGCGAACCAGTCGGCGATCCGGGCCGGTCCCTGATGGGGGCTGTGCTGGAGAAGGTGAACATGCATGCGTGCCTCGCCATATTAGCAATGCGCGGGTGACGGACGGAGCGCCAGGTTAAATGAAGCCCGAGCTGAGAGAACAGATTCTGACCATCCTGGCCGAGATTCCCGCGGGCCGGGTGACGACCTACGGGCGCATCGCCGCGATGACCGAGGGTGCCACGCCGCGGCTGGTGGCCCGCGCCCTACGCGATCTGCCCGCCGGCCACGGCCTGCCCTGGTTCCGGGTGATCACCGCCTCGCGCAAGCTGGCCGATCACGGCGGTGCCGACGAGCAGCGCCGGCGCCTGGTGGCCGAGGGCGTGCTGTTCGATGAGCGGGGACGTGTAGCGGCCGAGCGCCTCTGGCCCTGAGACAACCTAAACTCCAAGGAGACTCCATGAGCGGCTTCTTCCAGCGCCTTCAGCAGCTCGACCCGCGTCGCCAGCAGGCCTTCATGGCGGCGCTATGCGAACGGCTGCTGCCCAACTATGGCCTCTACGCCGAGAACAGCGGTGAAGGGGATCCCCACGGCCTGCGGGTGATCCTGGATCTGGTCTGGGAGCAGCTGGCGGTGAAGGAGGCGCGCATCGACTTCGACCGCCAGGCCGAGAAGCTCGCCGAGCTGGAGCCCCCCGCCGAGGACGACAGCTTCGGCGCCCGGCGGGCGCTGGAGGCGGTAGTCGCGCTCTCGGCGATCCTCGATACCCTGCGCGGCGAGGCGTCTGAGGCGGTGCTGGAGGTAAGCCGCGCCTCGCGCAGCGGGGTGCGGGCCTTCATCGAACTCACCGAGGGTGAGGAGGATGACGAGCGGCTCGCCGCGCTGCTGCGCGACCACCCGCTGATGGCGGACGAGAACGACTTTCAGGATGCGGTGCTAGAGGCCCTGGAGGCAGGGCCGCTGGATCGCGACGCGCTCAAGGCGCTGCGCCGGCTGGGGCGCAACGACGGCGTCAGCAACCTGGGGCTCTCCGTCGAGGAGTAGCCGCCGCCATATCTCCCCCAACGACAAGGGCCCGCCAATCGGCGGGCCCTGTGCATGAAACGGTCGATATCTGAAGCCGGGGACAAGGCGAAGCGAGGGTCTTTTGCCATGGATGGCAAAAGTAGCGCCCATGGAAGGGTTTACAGCGCCCTCGCGCCGGGTCTTGTCGCCGGCAGTCTGAGTTCGAGGGTACTCAGAGCCGCATCTCGATGCCGTGCTTTGCCATATAACGCTTGGCCTCGGGGATGGTGTACTCGCCGAAGTGGAAGATGCTGGCCGCCAGCACCGCGTCGGCGCCGCCGTCGATGACGCCGTCGACCAGATGGTCGAGGTTGCCCACGCCGCCGGAGGCGATCACCGGCACGCTCACGGCATCGGCAATGGCCCGGGTCACGCCGAGATCGAAGCCGATCTTGGTGCCGTCGCGATCCATGCTGGTCAGCAGCAGCTCGCCGGCCCCGTAGGCCACCATCTTCTTCGCCCACTCCACGGCATCCAGGCCGGTGGGGCGGCGCCCGCCGTGAGTGAAGATCTCCCAGCGCTCGGGCTCGCCCTCGGCGGAGACCTTCTTGGCGTCGATGGCCACCACGATGCACTGGCTGCCGAAGCGCTCGGAGGCCTCGTGCACGAAGTCGGGGTTGGTCACCGCGGCGGTGTTGATCGAGACCTTGTCGGCGCCGGCGTTGAGCATGGTGCGGATATCGTCGCAGCTGCGGATGCCGCCGCCCACCGTCAGCGGGATGAACACCTCGCCGGCGATGCGCTCGACCATCTCCACCGTGGTGTCGCGGTCCTCGTGGCTGGCCGTGATGTCGAGGAAGGTGATCTCGTCGGCGCCCTGCTGGTTGTAGCGCTGGGCGATCTCCACCGGATCACCGGCGTCGCGAATGCCGATGAAGTTGACGCCCTTGACCACGCGGCCGGCGTCGACGTCCAGGCACGGGATGATGCGCTTGGCGAGTCCCATGGTTCAGCTCCCCTTGTGGCTGAGTGCGTCGCACAGCCGCTGGGCCTCGGCGACGTCGAGGCTGCCCTCGTAGATGGCCCGGCCGGTGATGGCGCCGAGGATGCCGTCGTCGGCGACCTTTGCCAGCGCGCGCAGGTCCTCGAGGTCGGTGACCCCGCCCGAGGCGATCACCGGCAGGCCACCCTCACGGGCGAGCTCGGCGGTGGCCTCGACGTTGACGCCCTGCATCATGCCGTCGCGAGCGATGTCGGTGTAGACGATGGAGGAGACGCCGTCGTCGGCGAAGCGCTTGGCGAGCTCGGTGGCCTTGACCGTGGAGACCTCGGCCCAGCCGTCGGTGGCAACGAACCCGTCCCGGGCGTCCAGGCCGACGATCACGTGGCCGGGGAAGGCGCGGCACATCTCGCCGACGAAGGCCGGCTCCTTGACCGCCTTGGTGCCGATGATCACGTAGGAGACCCCGGCCGCGAGATAGTGCTCGATGGTCTCGGCTGAGCGGATGCCGCCACCGATCTGGATCGGCAGATTCGGGTAGGCCCGGGCGATGGCGGTGACCGCCTCGCCGTTGACCGGCGCGCCTTCGAAGGCACCGTTGAGATCGACCAGGTGCAGGCGGCGGGCGCCGGCCTCGACCCAGCGGGCGGCCATGGCCACCGGGTCATCGCCGTAGGTGGTGGCGTCGTCCATGCGGCCCTGCTTGAGGCGCACGCACTGGCCGTCCTTGAGGTCGATGGCGGGAATTACCAGCATGTCGGATCTCCATTCGGCGCGCTCTCGGGCGCCATTGTTGTCATGAGTGCGGCGGTCATGAATGCGGCGGACAGGGGCGCGTCGTCGGCACCCCGGGGCATCGCGGCGGCGCCGTTCAGGGCATCCACTGCACGAAATTTTCCAGCAGCTTGAGGCCGGCCCGGGAGCTCTTCTCCGGGTGGAACTGCACCGCGAAGGTGGCGTCGCGGCCGATGGCCACGTGGGCATTCACCCGCCCGTACTCGGTGGTGCCGAACACCGTGGCATCGTCGGCGGCCTCGACGTAGTAGCTGTGCACGAAGTAGAAGTGCTCGTTCTGGTCGATGCCCGCCCACAGCGGGTGGTCGTGGTGCTGATTGACCAGGTTCCAGCCCATGTGCGGGACCTTCAGGCGCTCGTTGCGCTCATCGCGCATGTCGGCCGGGAACTTTCGCACCTCGCCGGGCAGGAAGCCCAGGCAGCCGATGCCGCCGTTCTCCTCGCTGTGGTCGAGCAGCATCTGCTGGCCGACGCAGATGCCCAGCAGCGGCTTGTCCTGGGAGGCGAGCAGCTCCTCGACCAGGCCGCGCAGCTCGGTCTTCTCGAGCTCGCCCATGCAGTCGCGGATGGCGCCCTGGCCGGGCAGCACCAGGCGGGTGGCGCCGCGGATGCGGCGGGCATCCCGCGTCACGACCACGTTCTCGTGAGTGACGTGCTCCAGTGCCTTGGCGACGGAATGCAGGTTACCCATTCCGTAGTCGATGACGGCAATGGTCATGGGGCGCTCCTCGTGTGATCGTGCGGCGGCCTCAGAGGCTGCCCTTGGTGGACGGCATCTGACCCGCCATGCGTGGGTCTTGCGCCACGGCCATGCGCAGCGCGCGGCCGAAGGCCTTGAAGATGGTTTCCGCCTGATGGTGGGCGTTGAAGCCCTTCAGGTTGTCGATGTGCAGGGTCACCCGGGCGTGATTGACGAAGCCCTGGAAGAACTCCCAGAACAGCTGGGTATCCAGGCGACCGATGCTGGCGCGGGTGAACTCCACGTCCATCGAGAGCCCCGGGCGGCCGGAGAAGTCTACCACCACGCGAGACAGCGCCTCGTCCAGGGGCACGTAGGCATGGCCGTAGCGGTAGATGCCGCGCTTGTCGCCGATCGCCTGGTGGAAGGCCTGGCCCAGGGTGATGCCCAGGTCCTCGACGGTGTGGTGATCGTCGATGTGCAGGTCGCCCACCGCCTCGATGTCGAGGTCGATCAGGCCGTGGCGAGCCACCTGATCGAGCATGTGATCGAGGAAGGGCACGCCGGTCTCGCAGGTCAGGCGCCCCTCGCCGTCGAGGTTGATGGTCACCGTGATCTGGGTTTCCCGGGTGTTCCGGGTGACCGTGGCGATACGCTCGGACATGTCGGATCTCCAGCGCCTGGGCGCGTGTCGAGGGGGCCGGGAATGCTTGCCGGCCGGCAATACGAAGGGGCGTCGGGTGCTGTGCCTGACGCCGAGAGCCTGCCATTATAGTGAATCGCTCACCCCATCCGCTACAATGCGGCCGATGACAGTGGCGGCACGCCTGCCGCCTCGGCCTCCAGGAGATCCTCGCATGCCGGTGACCCTTCAACAGGTCGATCAGGACGCCTGGGACGCGGATGCCCAGATACGCCTCGACCTCGTACGCATCTTCACTGACGCGCCCCCCGAACGCCTGCCCCTGCCCGTGGACGATTTCATCCGTGAGCATCTGGCGGGCGGCCACCGGTTCAGCTGTGCCCGCTTCAACGACCGCCTGCTGGGCGCCGTGGCGGTGAAGCTCGATCAGGATGCCTGGTGCCTCTCGAACCTCTGCGTGCGCAAGACCACACGCCGCCGCGGGGTCGGCTCGCGCCTGCTGGGGCTGGTCAGCGAGGCCGCCTATGCCGAGGGGTGTCGCCTCTATGCCGCCTCCTCTCAGCTGCCCGTGGCCGACCAGCTGCTGCTCTCGCGGCTCGGCTATCGGCTCACCCAGGACGGCGACTACTTCGAGCTCAATCTCTTGCCACCGCGAGGTCATCAATGAAGCGCCTATTGCGCACCCTGCTCGCCGCGATCGGCGTCCTCGGCCTGGTGATGGTCGGTGCCGTGGTCTATGTGACGACCTTCTTCGACCCTAATGATCTCAAGCCGCGCCTGATCGAGGTCGTGCGCGAGCACAGCGGCCTCGAGCTGACGCTCGACGGCCCGCTCTCCTGGTCCTTCTATCCCCGGCTGGGGGTCGGCGTGCAGCAGGCCGAGGCCCGCCTGCCCGATCAAGGCGACGACTCGGCGCCCTTCGCCGCGCTCTCCCACGCCGAGGTCAGCCTCGCCTTCGCGCCGCTGCTGCGCGGAGAGATCGCCATCGACGGCCTGACCCTCGATGACCTCTACCTCGACCTCGAGCGCGACGCGCAGGGCAGGGGCAACTGGGAGGTGCTGAGCGAGCGTCTGGGCGAGCGCGGCGAACAGGCCGAGGCCGCCCTGGCGCCGGCCAGCGCCGGCCCCGCCCCCGCCGCGGGCAACGGCCTCTCTGTGGCCCTCAACATCGCCAGCGTGCGGGTGAACCGTGGTGAGGTGCACTTCCGCGATGCCCTCGCGGAGCGCGAGCTGCGCCTCGAGGAGCTCGAGATCAGCGGCAGCAACGTCAACCCCGGCAGCGCCTTCCCGCTCACCTCATCTTTCCGCCTGCAGCTGCACGAAGGCCTCGACTGGCGGGAGCAGGCGAGCGAGCCGCGACTGCTCAGCGATGTCTCCCTCGACACCCGGGTAAACCTGGGCCTGGCCGAGGGGCGCCACGTGCTGGAGGGATTGAGCCTCAAGACGGTCAACCGGCTTGCCGGGCTCGAGAAAGAGCAGAAGCTCAACCTGCAGGGCGAGCGGCTGGTGATGAATCTCGGCGAGGGCAGCCTGCAGCTGGAGGCGGGCACGCTCGACGCCAGCCTCAATCACCCGCGCCTGGGCGAGAAGGCCCTGCCCCTCACGCTCGCCTTCTCGCTGGATGCCGACCTCGCCGAGCAGAGTGCCCGCCTGCGTGAGCTCAAGCTGACCGGGCCCGACGCCCTGAAGCTCAACGGCAACCTCAACCTCAGCGATCTCGCCGAGGCGCCGACCTATACCGGCCAGCTGAGCCTGACGCCGCTGTCGCTGCGCCCCTGGCTGACGCGCTTCGAGGCGATGCCCACCATGGCCAATGGCCAGGCGCTCACCGACGTGGCGCTGACCAGCCCGGTCAGCGGCGACCTCACGCGCTTCGAGCTCGCCGGTCTGACCCTGGTGCTGGACGACGGTACCTTCACCGGTCGCCTGGCGGGCCGCTTCGACGGCGGCCAGCTCGCCGCCGACCTGCAGGGGGACCGCCTGGACCTGGACGACTACCTGCCGCCGTCAGGCGCCGGTAACGACACCGCGTCCTCCAGGCAGCTGCCGGGCATCCGCCGGGCCCACGCCGAGGCGACGGACGCGCTGGTCTCCGAGTCGTGGCTCTCCGAACTCACCCTCGACGCTCATCTCGAGCTGGGTCAGCTGCGCCTCGCGGGGCTGGACTTCCAGGACGTCGACCTGACCCTCGAGGGGCGAGATGGACGCCATCGCCTGGTCAACTTCGAATCCGGCTTCTACGAGGGGACCCTGGCCGCCGAGGGCGCCCTCGACCTGCGCGAGAGCCCGGTTCGCTGGCAGCTGGCGCCCAGCGCCCAGCGGGTGCGCCTCGAGTCGCTGCTCGAGGCTCGCTCAGAGGAGCCGGCTCCTCTCAGCGGGCGTTTCAGCGGTGAGGGCGAGCTGACCAGCCGCGGCAATTCCCCGCTGGAACTCAGGCGCCACCTGAGCGGCCGCCTCGATGCGCGCATCGACGAGGGCGCCTTCAAGGAGCTCAATGTCGCCGAAGAGTTGTGCACCACGGCCGCCACCCTGCAGGGCAAGCGGCTCGACCGCGACTGGGCCGAGGAGACGCGCTTCGAGCAGATCCGCGCCGGCCTGACACTGGACGAAGGCGAGGTGAAGAGCGACGACCTGCTGGTCACGCTGCCCGGCATGCGGGTGGACGGCGAGGGCCGCGTCGATCTGGTCAGCGAACAGTTCGACCTGCGCGCCGCGGTGCGCCTGGTGAGTGCCGATAACGCACCCTGTGAGGTCAATCCGCGCCTGGCGCGCGTGCCGCTGCCCGTGCGCTGCAACGGCGCCCTGGACGGCGTGAGCTCGGAGTGGTGCCGCTTCGATCGCGAGGCCTTCCAGGGCACCCTCGCCGGGCTGCTGCGCGACGAGGCCACCCAGCGGGCCGGCGAAAAGGTCGAGGAGCGCCTGGAAGGCGCCGTCGAGAAGCTCGATGAGCGCTTAGGCGAGCAGGCCGGCCGGGAACTTCGCGATGCCCTGGAAGGTCTCTTCAACTGAGCAACATGCATGACCAGTCCCTGCGCCGACTTCCCCAGTCGGCGCTTTTTTTCGTGTCGAGAGTTGCGTGACGGGAGCCCCTCATGACGGACATGCCGCCTGCGATCCTGCCGCCCGAACGCTTCCAGCAGCGCCTGCTGGCATGGTTCGACGAGCACGGCCGCCACGACCTGCCCTGGCAGCAGGATCGTAATCCCTACCGGGTGTGGGTCTCTGAGATCATGCTGCAGCAGACTCAGGTCACCACGGTGATCCCCTACTTCGAGCGCTTCATGGCGCGCTTTCCCGACGTGGCCGCCCTGGCGGCGGCCGAGCAGGACGAGGTGCTGCACCTGTGGACCGGGCTTGGCTACTACGCCCGGGGCCGCAACCTGCACAAGGCCGCGCGCGTCGTCGTCGAGGAGCACGGCGGAGAATTTCCCGTGGAGAGCCTCGAAGCGATGGCGGCCCTGCCCGGCATCGGCCGCTCCACGGCCGGTGCGATCATCGCCCAGAGCACCGGGCGGCGGGCGGTGATCCTCGATGGCAACGTCAAGCGGGTGCTGACGCGCCTGCACGCCGTGGAGGGCTGGCCGGGACGGCCGGCGGTGGAACGCCGCCTCTGGGCCCTGGCCGAGCACTACACGCCCGAGGCGCGGGTCGTCGATTTTACCCAGGCGATGATGGACCTGGGGGCGACCCTCTGCCGGCGCGGGCAGCCGGCCTGCGAGCGCTGCCCCTTCGAGGCGACCTGCGTGGCCCACGCTCGCGGCGAGGAGAAGCGCTTCCCCGAATCGAAGCCGAAGAAGGCCGTGCCGACGCGCACCACTACCATGCTGCTGCTGCAGGATCGCGACGGGCGCGTGCTGCTCGAACAGCGCCCCTCCAGCGGCCTGTGGGGTGGGCTCTGGAGCCTTCCGCAGTTCGACGATCGCGAGGCGCTGGCGGCGTGGCTGGCCGTTCACGCCCCGGGCAGCGAGCTCGAGCCGGCCTGGACGCCCTTCACCCATGTCTTCAGCCACTTTCGTCTCGAGATAACGCCGCAGCCGGCGCGCATCGGCCGACTGGATTCGGTGGGCGAGGCGCGCCGCTGGTACGATCCCCATGACCCTGCCAGCGTTGGCCTGGCGGCGCCGGTCAAGGCGCTGCTGGCCTCGCTTGAGCCCTTTGCACTGACCACCACCGCCGGGCCATGAGCCCGCACGAGGAGAGATCCCGATGAGCCAGACCGTGTTCTGCCGCAAGTACCAGAAGGAGATGGATGCCCTGCCGTTCCCGCCGCTGCCGGGCAAGAAGGGTCAGGAGATCCAGGCCAGCGTCTCGAAGCAGGCCTGGGAGGAGTGGCAGGCGCTGCAGACCCGCCTGATCAACGAGAAGCACCTCAACATGCTCGACGCCGCCTCGCGGGAGTACCTGATGGAGCAGATGGAGCGCTTCTTCGACAACCAGGAAACCGACCAGGCCGAGGGCTATGTGCCCCGGGACGACTAGCCGTTTCGTGCGCCGGCAAACCTTCGCCATCTTTTTGAAACGGAAAGGGTTGACGCAAAAGGCCCGCTGAGGTTTAATACGCACCGTTGGCGAGGGGCCAGATAGCTCAGTTGGTAGAGCAGGGGATTGAAAATCCCCGTGTCGGCGGTTCGATTCCGTCTCTGGCCACCACAATGCTGGGGTATAGCCAAGCGGTAAGGCACCGGTTTTTGGTATCGGCATGCGCAGGTTCGAATCCTGCTACCCCAGCCACGTCAACCCTGTTTCCGATTCTGTGACTCGAGTCGGTTCCCGCGCCGGCATAGCTCAGTTGGTAGAGCAACTGACTTGTAATCAGTAGGTCCCGGGTTCGACTCCTGGTGCCGGCACCATTGAAGCATCGGGATAAAATGAGTCGCAGCAGTTAAGAAGGCCGCCCATATTGAGGCGGCTTTTTTGTGTCTGGACGAAAGGCTCTCCTCGGCACGACCCTCGCGTTCCCTCGCCGCTGCCGTCACGCGGCAAGAAGCCTCCCTCGGTTATTCGTACTTTCTACCTGCCGTTGACCACATCCTTTCCCGGCGCTCATCGCGTCAGGGCAATGGTGGCACATCATGAGCCGGTACCGGGGCGCTGGACCCCGAGGCCGGCTTCGGTAGACTGAAATGCCGGTCGTCTAACGCGACGGCACCCACGAGAAGGAGAAGACCCCACATGCGCTTCGTGCCCCGTTTCACCGACGGCCGGCCGTTCGCCGAGCCGCTCGGCAAGATCGTCTGCGTCGGTCGCAACTACGCCGAGCACGCCCGGGAGCTGGATAATCCGGTGCCCAGCGAGCCGCTGCTGTTCATCAAGCCGGCGACCGCCGCCGTGGCGCTGGAGACGCCGGTCGAGGCGCCCTTCGCGCGGGGCGAGGTGCACTACGAGACGGAGCTTGCGCTGCTGATCGGCGAGACGCTCTCCAACGTCACCGCGGAGCAGGCCGAGCGGGGCGTCGCCGGCATCGGGCTGGCGCTGGACCTGACCCTGCGCGACGTGCAGGCGCGCCTGAAGGAGAAGGGGCATCCCTGGGAGGTCGCTAAGGCCTTCGACGGCGCCTGCCCGCTGTCGGCCTTCCTGCCCCTCACCGAGGCGCCGGACTGGGCGTCGCTTTCCTTCACCCTCGAGGTGGACGGCGAGGTCCGCCAGCACGGCCGCGGCGTGGACATGCTCTTCCCGGTGCCGGCGCTGCTGGCGGAGATGAGCCGCCACTTCACCCTGCAGCCCGGCGACGTGGTGCTCACCGGCACGCCGGCCGGCGTCGGCCCGCTGCCCCGCGGCGCCACGCTGGCTTTCACGCTCTCCGGGGGGCTTGCGGTCACGACCCGCGTGGTGGAGTGAACGCACGCGACATCGGCGGCAACGAAAACGCCCCGTGGCCGAGGCTACGGGGCGTTCTCGTTTTTGCGCGGGCAGCGCCGCGCTGAGATCGGTTCACTCCAGGTAGGTGTAGCCTTCCAGGCCATCAGAGAGGTCGTCGAGGAAGGCCTGCTGTTGGGCCTGGTCGAGCCCGCTGCGGGAGAGCTGCTCGGCGAGGTGCTCGCGCAGGGTCGAGACGTCGAAGTTGACGTAGCCCAGCACGTCGGCCACCCGGTCGCCCTGCTGGACCTGGCTGATCGACCAGTCGCCGTCGCCGTTGAGGGCGGCGTCCGCGGAGTCGGTGTCGCCGAACAGGTTGTGCAGGTCGCCGAGGATCTCCTGGTAGGCGCCCACCAGGAAGAAGCCCAGCAGCTTCTCCTCGCCCTCGCGCCACTCGGGCAGCGGCAGGGTAGTCTCGACGCCCTGGCCATCGACGTAGCCGTCGATGCGCCCGTCGGAGTCGCAGGTGATGTCCTGGATCACGCCGCGCCGCTCGGGGCCACGGTGTAGCCCTTCCAGCGGCAGCACCGGGAAGATCTGCTGGATGCCCCAGACGTCGGGCACCGACTGGAACAGCGAGAAGTTGACGAACAGCTTGTCGGCGAGCTTCTCGGCCAGCTCGTCGGCGATCTCGCGATGGGCGCGGTTGCGGGTATCGAGCAGGCCGCGCAGCCGGGCGCAGGCGGCGAAGTAGACGCTCTCGCCCTCGGCCCGGGCGTCGATGTCGGTCATGCCGATGACGAAGCGCTCATGGAGCTCGCCCATGGCGTGCACCAGGTCGTGCCAGGCCTCGACCAGGCCGCGCGGCTCGGCGCGCTCGTGCAGCAGGTCGTGGACCCGCCACAGCTCGTCGACCTGGGGGTCATCCTTCACCCGGCGCTCGGGCGAGAGGTGGCTGACCCGCTCCTCGCCGATCACGTTGGAGATCAGCACCGCGTGGTGGGCGGTCAGGGCGCGGCCGGATTCGCTGATGATGTGCGGCTGGGGCAGCTCCTGTTCCGCGCAGGCCTGGGCGAAGGCCGCCACCACGTTGCGGGCGTACTCGAGCATCGAGTAGTTGGCCGAGCAGAAGCTGCGCGAGCGGGTGCCCTCGTAGTCGATGCCCAGGCCGCCGCCGACGTCCACGGTGTCCACCGGGGCGCCCAGCGCCACCAGGCTCTGATAGAAGCGCGCGCACTCGCGCAGGCCGCGCTGGATGTCGCGGATGTTGGCGATCTGCGAGCCGAGGTGGAAGTGCACCAGCTGCAGGCTCTCCAGGGCCTCGGCCTCGCGCAGCTGCTCCACCACGCTTAAGATCTGGCTGGCGGTGAGGCCGAACTTGGACTTCTCGCCGCCGGTGTTCTGCCAGCGGCCGCGGCCCACCGAGGAGAGCCTGGCGCGCAGGCCGATCCGCGGCGTGACGCCGAGGCGGCGCGCCTCCTCGAGGATCAGCGGCAGCTCCGAGAGTTTCTCCACCACCAGATAGACCCGGTGGCCGATCTTCTCGCCCATCAGCGCCAGGCGGATGTACTCGCGATCCTTGTAGCCGTTGCAGACGATCAGCGAGGAGCCGTCGGCCGAGAGCGCCAGCACCGCCAGCAGCTCCGGCTTGCTGCCGGCCTCGAGGCCGACGCGGCCGCGGCCGCGCTCATGGGTGCCGAGGATCGACTCGACCACCCGGCGCTGCTGGTTGACCTTGATCGGGTAGACGGCGGTATAGCCGCCCGAGAAGGCCTCCTCCTGCATGGCGGTGTCGAAGGCGGCGCACAGCTGCTCGACCCGGTCATGCAGGATGTCGGTGAAGCGCACCAGCACCGGCAGGCGCAGGCCGGCCTCGCGCAGCTTGTTGACCAGCGGCTGCAAGGGCAGGGCCGGGCCGTCGTCGTCGCTGCCCAGCGGGCGCACCAGGGCCTGGCCGCTGTCGTTGACGTCGAAGTAGCCGCTGCCCCACTGATCGATGTTCCAGGTGCGGCGCGCGCGCTGGGCGGGTCCGGCCTTGCTCTTGGACTGACTCATTCATCTCCCTCGGGTAGCGGCAGGGCGCCGTGCTCCAGGCGCGCCTTGAGGACAGTGCGAAACTGGTCGGGGTCGTGGGGCGTGAGATCGTGGGCCGGCGGGTCCACGTAGACCACCAGCAGCCGGGACAGCCAGTAGCGCAGGGCGGTCAGGCGCAGCATCATCGGCAAGGCGTCGCGCTCGGCGGCGGTGAGCGGCCGGCGCGCCTGGTAGGCGCCGAGCAGGGCGTCGTGTCGCGCCTGGTCCAGGCGGCCGTCGGGCCCGGTGGCCCAGTCGTTGATGACGATGGCCAGGTCGAACAGCAGGTCACCGGTGCAGCCGTTGTAGAAGTCGATCAGCCCGCCGAGACGATCCCCGTCGAACAGGGTGTTGTCGCGGAACAGGTCGCCGTGCAGCGCGCCCTGGGGCAGGTCCGGGGAGTCGCCGAAGAAACCCTGGTAGGTTTCCACCTCGTCCTTCATCAGCGCCTGATCCTCCGGCGACAGGTAGACCAGCACCTTATGGTGCATGGGCAGCAGCCAGTGCAGGTCCCGCGGGTTGGGCCGGTGGCCGGGGAAGTGCCGGGAGACCGCGTGCATGCGCCCCAGGGCGTCGCCCAGTTCGCGGCACTGGGCGAGGTTGGGTGCCTTGGGGTGCTTGCCGGGCAGCCGGGGAAACAGCAGGGCCGGCTTGTCGGCCAGGGTGTGCAGGGCCACGCCGTCGCGATCGTGCAGCGGACCGGGGACCGGCAGGCGGTGTTCGTCCAGATAGTCGAGCAGGTCGACGAAGAACGGCAGCTCCTCGTGCTCGCCCTGCTCGAACAGGGTCAGCACCAGCTCGCGTCGATCGGTAGTGACGAAGAAGGTGCTGTTCTCGGTGCCGGCGGGCACACCCTCGAGGGAGACCAGCGAGCCGGCGTCGAAGCGGCTGAGGAACTCGGCGACCTGAGGGTCGGTAAGCGGTGTAAATACGGCCATGTGTCTCTCGCCCGGGAAATGCCAAGCCGCCTATTGTAGCGACTTGGCCCTCCGATGCACGCACCCCGGCCGCGGTGGTGGCACTGGCGAGGCCATGATGGCGCGGCGGGGCGGCCGACGGATCAGAAGGTCTTCAGCACCCACTGGGGCACGGCGATGCGATCCCCCTCACGGCGCTCGAAGTCGCCGTCGCCGTCGTGGTCGACGAGATAGTAGGAGGGGCCGGCGAAGGGGCGGATCTCGATGGCGTAGAGCTCGCCGTTGACCCGGTACTCGCGGATGGTGCGATCCTCCTCCTCGCGGATGGTGATGTCCGGCTCGAGGTCGCCGGACGACTGGGCGAGCGCGCCGGCGCTGGCGGAGAGGGCCAGGACGATGACCAGGACCAAGGCTAGCCCCAGGGCGGGCGCGTCGCTGCGCAGGATCTTCTTCATGATGGCCTCCAGTGCCGCAGGGACGGGGCAGCATGCGTGACGAACCCACCGCGGCCGCCCCGGTGATAACTCCAGTGATGATAGCTTCAGTGTAAGGCCTCGTGGCCGCCCGGCCTACCATCCGCGGCAAAACGCGGCGGCAATGCGTATCATGGATGACCAGCAATTCACCACGCCACGCCTTAATGGATGCCGATACATGGCCGACACGCCCATCGTTCTCGTCGACGGTTCTTCCTATCTCTACCGCGCCTTCCACGCCCTGCCGCCGCTGACCACCTCCGAGGGACAGCCCACCGGGGCGATCAAGGGGGTGCTCAACATGCTCAAGCGGCTGATCAAGGACTATCCCGACAGCCCCATGGCGGTGGTCTTCGACGCCCCCGGCAAGACCTTCCGCGACGAGCTGTTCGAGGAGTACAAGGCCCATCGCCCGCCGATGCCCGATGACCTGCGCTCCCAGGTGAAGCCGCTGCACGACTGCGTGCGTGCGCTCGGGCTGCCGCTGCTGTGCATCGAGGGCGTGGAGGCCGACGACGTCATCGGCACCCTGGCTCGCCGGGCCACCGAGGCCGGCCGCGATGCGGTGATCTCCACCGGCGACAAGGACATGGCCCAGCTGGTCAATGCCCATATCACGCTGGTCAACACCATGAAGGACGAGACGCTGGACGTCGCCGGCGTGAAGGACAAGTTCGGCCTGCCCCCGGAGCTGATCATCGACTTCCTGGCGCTGATGGGCGACAAGGTCGACAACATCCCCGGCGTGCCGGGCGTGGGCGAGAAGACCGCGCTGGGCCTGTTGCAGGGCATGCAGGGCGGGCTCGAGACTCTCTATGCGGACCCCGAGAAGATCAAGACGCTGGGCTTTCGCGGCGCCAAGACGCTGCCCAAGAAGCTCGAGGAGCATCGCGACCAGGCCTTCCTCTCCTATCAGTTGGCGACCATCAAGACCGACTGCGAGCTGCCGGCGGGCCTCGACGACCTGGACATCGCCCATCCCGACCGCGAGGCGCTGGTCGAGCTCTATCGCCGGCTGGAGTTCCAGGCGTGGCTCTCGGAGCTTCTTGAGGGCAAGCACGAGGGCGTCGACGATGTCGCCGGCGGCACGCCGGCGCCGGCCGAGGCCGATGGGAGTGGCAGTGCGGAGAGCGGCAGCGCCCAGCGCGAGGATCACGTCATCCTCGAGCAGGCCGAGCTGGACGCCTGGCTCGAGCGCCTGACGGCCAGCGACGCCTTCTGCTTCGACCTGGAGACCACCAGCCTCAACTACATGGAGGCCCAGGTGGTCGGCGTGGGGCTCGCGCTCGAGCCGGGCGAGGCGGCCTACATCCCGCTCGCCCACGACTACCTCGATGCCCCGGCGCAGCTCGACCGCGACGCCGTGCTCGAGGCCCTGCGCCCGCTCTGGGAAGATGATGGGCGAACCAAGATCGGCCAGAACCTCAAGTACGACATCTCGGTGCTGGCCAATGTCGGCATCACGGTGGCCGGGCCGCTGGAGGACACCATGCTGGCGTCCTACGTGCTCGACTCCACGGCGACCCGCCACGACATGGACTCGCTGGCGCTGAAGTACCTGGGCGAGAAGACGGTCTCCTTCGAGGAGATCGCCGGCAAGGGCGCCAAGCAGCTCACCTTCAACCAGATCGCCCTGGAGCAGGCCGCGCCCTACGCCTGCGAGGACGTCGATATCACCCTGCGCCTGCACCGGCTGCTGCGGCCGCGCCTCGAGGCCGAGGGGCGGCTCGTCGAGGTGCTTCAGGCCCTCGAGCTGCCGCTGATCCCGGTGCTCTCGCGCATGGAGCGCACCGGCGTGGCGCTGGACCCCGAGCGGCTGCACGCCCAGAGCCAGGAGCTCGAGATCCGCATCCGCGAGCTGGAGCGCCGCGCCCATGAGCTCGCCGGTCGCGAGTTCAACCTCGGCTCGCCCAAGCAGCTCGGCCAGATCCTGTTCGAGGAGCAGAAGATCCCGGTGATCAAGAAGACGCCCAAGGGGGCGCCCTCGACCGCCGAGGCGGTGCTCGAGGAGCTGGCGCTGGATTACCCGCTGCCCAAGGTGATCATCGAGCATCGCGGGCTCGCCAAGCTGAAGTCCACCTACACCGACAAGCTGCCGCGGCTGGTCAACAAGGCCACCGGGCGCCTGCACACCAGCTATCACCAGGCGGTCACCGCCACCGGACGGCTCTCCTCCAGTGATCCCAACCTGCAGAACATCCCCATCCGCACCGAGGAGGGGCGGCGCATCCGCCAGGCCTTCGTGGCCCGCCCCGGCTATCGCATCGTCGCCGCCGACTACTCGCAGATCGAGCTGCGCATCATGGCGCACCTCTCCGGTGACAAGGGGCTGCTCGAGGCCTTCGCCGAGGGCCGCGACATCCACGCCGCCACCGCCGCCGAGGTGTTCGGGGTGGCGCTGTCCAAAGTCACCGGCGATCAGCGCCGCAGCGCCAAGGCGATCAACTTCGGACTGATCTACGGCATGAGTGCCTGGGGGCTCGGCCGCCAGCTCAACATCGAGCAGAGCCAGGCCAAGACCTATATCGACCGCTACTTCGACCGCTACCCCGGCGTGGCCCGCTACATGGAACGCATCCGTGCCCAGGCCGCCGAGGATGGCTTCGTGGAGACGGTGTTCGGCCGGCGCCTCTACCTGCCGGAGATCCACTCCCAGAATCGCGCGCGTCGCCAGGGCGCCGAGCGCACCGCCATCAACGCGCCCATGCAGGGCACCGCGGCGGACATCATCAAGCGCGCCATGATCGACGTGGATGCCTGGCTCGCCGGCGAGGCCTTCGACGCGGTGATGGTGATGCAGGTCCACGATGAACTGGTCTTCGAGGTGGCCGAGGCGCAGGTCGACGACTTCATCGCGGAGGTGAAGGCGCGCATGCAGGCCGCCGCCGAGCTCGACGTGGCCCTGACCGTCGAGGCCGAGAGCGGCATCAACTGGGATGAGGCGCACTGAGCCTGGGAGCGCTGGCTTGGGCTCATCGAGATCGGCCTTGCTGAGCCAGGGCGCGCCGCGCCCCGGCGACGCCTGATCCCGATTTTTCCCCGGCACAACGAAAGGCCCGCGGCAGCGCCGCGGGCCTTTCGTCTTTCAGCGTTCGTCTCGTGCAGTGACGGGGTCGAGGCTTACCGCCAGCCGGCCCGGTCGAAGATGCGCACCGCTTCCGGGTTGTTCTCGCCCAGCACGCTGACGTTCAGGTCGTCCTTCTCGAAGTCGCCCCAGGAGGCGATGACGCCGTCGATCTCCACGCTCTCGACGGCCGGGAACTCGTAGTTGCCGGAGGCGAACAGGGCCTGGGCCTCGTCGGAGGCGAGGAACTCGAGGAAGCGCACGGCGTTCTCCTCGTTGGGCGCGCCCTTCACCATGCCGGCACCGCCCACGTTGATGTGCGCGCCGCGATCGTCCTGGTTGGGGAAGACGATCTGGACCTTCTCGGCGACCTCGCGGTCTGCCTCGTTGTCGGAGTTGACCAGGCGCACGTAGTAATAGTGGTTGGCCACGGCGATGTTGCACTCGCCGCTGGCGACGCCGCGGATCTGGTCGGTGTCGCCGCCCTCGGGATCACGCGCGAAGTTCTCGACCACGCCCTGGGCCCACGCCTCGGCGTCTTCCTCGCCGTGATGGGCGATCATCGAGGCCAGCAGCGACTGGTTGTAGATGTTGTTCGAGGAGCGGATGCAGACCTCGCCCTTGAGTGCCGGATCCGCCAGGTCCTCGTAGCGGCTGATGTCTTCGGCATTCACCTCGGTGGGATCGATGAAGATCGCCCGCACGCGCTGGCTGAAGCCGAACCACCTGCCCTCGGGATGGCGCATGTGGGCCGGCAGACGCTCGTTGAGCACGTCGGAGTCGACGCTGGCGAAGACGTCCTCCTGCTCACCGCGCCACAGGCGGCCGGCGTCCACGGTGATCAGCACGTCGGCGGGGCCCGCCTCGCCTTCCAGCTTGAGGCGCTGGATCAGCTGGTCGGAGTCGCCCTCGAGGATGTTGACCTCGATGCCGGTCTCTTCGGTGAAGGCCGCGTAGAGCGCCGCGTCGGAGTCGTAGTGGCGGGCCGAGTAGACGTTGAGCTCCTCGGCGGCGGAGGCCTGGGAAGCCATGGCGGAGCCGGCCACCAGGGCGGCGAGGGGCAGGGCGAAGCGACGATGCTGCAGCATGGAGGTACCTCGTGGGCGCTGATAGGAAATGATAATGCTTAACATTAAACTTTCGCTATTGAAGCCCCTCGCGGCATCGCCGTCAAGCCCGTTGCGCGCAGGATCTGATCCAGATCAGCTGGCGGTGCGCCTCGGGGAGCACCGCTGGAATGCGAGCGATAGTACAACGCATTCAGGAGGCTTTCGCGTTACCATGTTGTTCAGACACTCTCAACCGGCAGTCGAGACCCCATGACCAGCCAACCGACCCTGACGCCAGATGCACCGGCGACCTCCTCGCCGGTGCTCGCCATGCACCAGATCCGCCACGCCTACGAGCAGCACCCGGCCGTCGAGGACGTCTCCCTCGACGTCAAGCCCGGGGAGATCGTCTGCCTGCTGGGGCCCTCGGGCTGTGGCAAGTCCACCCTGCTGCGGATCGCCGCGGGGCTCGAGCGGGTGCAGCAGGGGCGCGTCGCGCTGGGCGGCGAACCGATGGGCGAGGGGCGCAGCCACGTGCCGCCGGAGAAGCGCAACGTCGGCCTGGCCTTCCAGGACTCGGCGCTGTTCCCGCATCTCTCGGTGCTCGACAACGTGGCCTTCGGCCTCGAGGCGCTGCCCGCCCAGCAGCGCCGGCGGCGTGCCTACGAGCTGCTCGAGCTGCTGGGCATGGAGCGCTATGCGCGAGTCTTCCCGCACATGCTGTCGGGGGGGCAGCAGCAGCGCATCGCCCTGGCGCGCGCCCTGGCGCCCGCGCCGCAGCTGATGCTGCTCGACGAGCCGTTCTCGAGCCTCGATGCCCGCCTGCGCGATCGCATCCGCGACGATACCCTGCACGTGCTGAAGAGGGTGGGCACGGGCGTTCTGCTGGTCACCCACGACCCCGAGGAGGCCATGTTCATGGCCGACCGCATCGTGCTGATGCGCGAGGGGCGGGTGGTGCAGGCCGGCACCCCGCTGGAACTCTACTGCACCCCGGCCGATCCCTTCGTGGTCACCTTCTTCGGCGAGGTCAACGAGCTCGAGGGGCGGGTGCAGGATGGCCAGGTGGCGACCCCGGTGGGCGAGGTCTCCGCGGGCGGGTTGCCCGACGGCAGCCTGGTGCGGGTGATGATTCGCCCCGAGGCGCTGAGGGTCGTGCCGCTCAACGAGGCGCCCGAGTATCACCACAGCCACATCATCATGGCCAAGCTGCTGGGCCGCACCAGCCTGCTGCACATCTGCGCCCACACCCCCGATGGCGAGGAGGCCCACCTGCACGCCCGGGCCCCGGGGGTCTTCCTGCCCCGCGAGGGCCAGCCGATCATGATCGGCCTGGACGATTCCCAGGTGTTCGTCTTCCCCCTCGAGGCCTCAGCTGCCGGGGCGGGAGCGGCGCATGGCGACGCTGAGCAGGATCACCGGGATGATGCCTACTGCCACGATGGCCAGTGACGAGGTCGAGGCCTCGGCCAGTCGTTCGTCGGCGGCCAGGCTGTGGGCGCGGATGGCCAGGGTGTCGAAGTTGAAGGGGCGCAGGATCACCGTGGCCGGCAGCTCCTTCATCACGTCGACGAAGACCAGGATGCCGGCGGCGATCAGGCTGCCGCGCATGATCGGCGTATGCACCTTGCGCAGCGTGCCCCCCGCCGTCTGACCCAGGGTCCGCGAGGCCGCATCCATGCTCGGCGTCACCTTGCCGAGGCTCGCCTCGATGGCGTTGAAGGAGACCGCCAGGAAGCGCACCAGGTAGGCGTAGATCAGGATGAACGCCGAGCCGCTGAGCAGCAGCCCCACCACGATGCCGAACTGCCCCTTGATGACGTCGTTGATCTGGTGATCCAGCCACACGAAGGGGATCAGGATGCCCACCGCCACCACCGAGCCCGGTACCGCATAGCCCATGGCGGCCACCCGCGTGGCCACCCGGGTGATGCGACCGGGATTGAGCCGCGCCCCGTAGCTGAGCAGCAGCGCCAGGCTCACGGCCACGATCGAGGCGAGCGTCGCCAGCAGCAGGCTATTGCCGGCGAACTCCAGGAAGGCGGCGCCAAACAGCGCATCGCCGCCCTGAAACGACAGGTAGCCAAGCAGGCCGCTGGGAATCAAGAAGCCGAGTAGCACCGGCGTCAGGCAGGCCAGGGTGGTGGCCCAGGCGCGCCAGCCGTGGAGCACGAACTCGGGCAGGTGCTGGTAGCGGCCGGTGGTGTGGAAGTAGCGCCGCTTGCCCCGGGACCAGCGCTCGAGCAGCACCAGGGCGATGACGAAGGCCAGCAGGCAAGCGGCGAGCTGGGCCGCAGCCACCTGCTCGCCCATGCCGAACCAGGTGCGATAGATGCCGGTGGTGAAGGTGTCGACGCCGAAGTACTGCACCGCCCCGAACTCGTTGAGGGTCTCCATCAGCGCCAGCGACACCCCGCCGACGATCGCCGGCCGCGCCAGCGGCAGGGCGACGCTCGAGAACAGCCGCCAGGGGCCGCGGCCCAGGGTGCGGCCCACGTCCAGCACGCACACCGACTGCTCCAGGAAGGCCGCCCGCGCCAGCATGTAGACGTAGGGATAGAGCACCAGGGTGATCAGCGTCGCCGCGCCCCACAGCGAGCGGATGTCCGGGAAGAAGTAGTCGCCGGCCGACCAGCCGAAGGTCTCGCGCAGCGAGGTCTGGAGGGGGCCGGCGTACTGCAGGAAGTCGGTATAGGCGTAGGCGATCACGTAGGTCGGCACCGCCAGCGGCAGCAGCAGTCCCCACTCGAAGAGCCGACGCCCCGGGAAGCGGCACATCACCACCAGCCAGGCGGTGCCGGTGCCGATGACGAAGGTGCCGAGCCCCACGGTCACCACCAGGAAGAGCGTATTGCCCAGGTAGCGGGGCAGCACGGTGCTGCCCAGGTGCTGCCAGATGCCGTCGGTGGGCATGAACAGGTGCGCCAGGACCACGATGACCGGCAGCGCCACGATCAGGGCGATGCCGATGGTCAGGGCATTCCAGGCGTTGAGGGGCAGCGACAGGCGGGAAGGCGTGCGGGCGCGGGAACTGGCCGGACTGGTCAACGGAGTCTCCTTCCGTGCCGGGATGGCTACAGGGATGCGAGATACTTGCGGCTGAGAATTGTATCAGCTGGCCGGGGCCACTGCAGCCGCGGTCGCCGTGACGCCGATCAAGCAGACGCCGATCAAGCAAAACGCCCGCCGCTCGAGGAGCGGCGGGCGTTGATGGTCGTGCCTTGAGGGCTCAGTAGCCGATCAGCAGCGACGGCAGGCCGGTCACCAGGATCGGGAAGAAGGCCATCAGCAGGCAGGCCAGCACGATCAGTGCCACGAAGGGGACGACCGCCCGATAGAGGTCCAGGGTCTCGACGCCCTTGGGAGCGACTCCCTTCAGGTAGAAGAGCGCATAGCCGAAGGGCGGGGTGAGGAACGAGGTCTGCAGCACCACGGCGACCATCACCACGAACCACAGCACGTCGATGCCCATGCTCTCGACGATCGGCAGCATGATCGGGAAGCTCAGCAGCACGATGCCGGTCCAGTCGAGGAACATGCCCAGGATGAAGACCAGGAAGAGCATCAGGATCAGCGCCCCGGTGGTGCCGCCGGGCATGGCCATCACCACTTCGTGGATCACCTCCATGCCGCCGCCGATGGAGAACACCCCGGTGAAGGCGGTGGCCCCCACCAGCACCAGCATCACCATGGTGGTGGTCTTGCTGGCCTCGATCAGGGTGCGGTAGCAGGTGGAGGCCTTGCGATCGCCGAAGATCAAGAACAGCAGGAAGGCGATGAAGACGCCGATGGCCGAGGCCTCGGTAGCGGTGGCGATGCCGGTAAACAGCGACCCCAGCACGCCGAGGATCAGCGCCATGGGCGGCAGCACGTACTTGCCCAGCATCTTCAGAAGCTCGCCGGTCGAGACCTCGGCGCGCTCCTCGGCCGGCACCAGGGGGCCATACTCCGGCTTGAGGTGGCAGATCACCAGCACGTAGAGGGCGTACATCGCGCCGAGCAGCAGGCCGGGCACCAGAGCGCCGGCGAACAGCGCGCCCACCGAGACCGGCGAGTAGCTGGCCATCAGGATCAGCATGATGCTCGGCGGAATCAGGATGCCCAGGCAGCCGCTGGCCATGATCACGCCCGCGCTGAGCTGCTTGTTGTAGCCGTAGTTCAGCATCGGTACCAGCGCGATCATGCCCATCACCGCGATGGAGGCGCCGACGATGCCGGTGGTGGCCGCCAGCAGCACCGAGACCACGACGACCGTCAGCGCCAGCCCGCCGCGCAGGTTGGCCAGCAGCAGGCGCATCGACTCGAACATCTTCTCGGTGACGCCGGAGTCGTTGAGGAAGCGTGCCATCAGGATGAACAGCGGGATGGCCACCAGGACGTAGTTGTCCATGGCGTTACCGTAGATGTTGTTGATCAGGATGCCCAGCGTATTGGCGCCGGGCCCGAACCAGGCACCCAGCACCGCGACGCCGCCGAGCACGAAGGCCAGCGGATGGCCCATGAACAGGCCGATCAGCAGGCCGCCGAACATGAACAGGGTGAGCATCTCGGCGCTCATGCGGGGGTCTCCTTGCCGAGCGCCTGTACGGCGCGGATGACGATGGCGATGGCCTGCAGCAGCAGCAGCCCGGCGGCGATCACGATCACGGCCTTCACCGGATAGACCGGAATGGCCATCATGCCGTAGGTGGTCTCACTGCGGCTGAAGGAGCGTTCGAAGAACGCCCAACCGAAGGTCAGCAGCATCCAGATGAAGGGCACGAAGAAGATCAGGTAGCCGAGGAGTTCGAGTGCCGCCTGCTTGCGGCGCGAGAGCAGCCGCTTGAGCACGTCGACCTCGACATGGGCGTGATGGCGCAGCCCGTAGGCGGACATCAGCATGAAGTGGGCGCCAAACAGCATCTTCGTCACGTCGAAGGCCCAGTCGCTGGGGCGTCCGATGAAGAAGCGCAAGGCGATGTCATAGATCACGATCAGCGTGATCACGGCGAGCAGCGGAGCGATCAGGCGTCCGAATCCCTCGTTAAGGGCGTCGATGGCCCTGGCAGTGGCGTTCATGATGAGAGCTCTCGGAATCGGGCGAATCGTGCGGAAGGAGGTTCAGCGGAACCGTCGGCATCGAGGCCGGCCCGGGATGGGCCGGCCTCAGCCGGTTAGGGGTTCATGCAGGCTTCGATCTCCTCGAGGGACGGCAGGTCGTCGGTGACGCGACTCATGTTGTAGGGCACAGAAACGTCACGCCAGTTGGCGTAGTGCTCCAGGTAGCTGATCATGGAGTGGTAGACCTTGGCGTGCATCGGGTCCTCGCAGGCCCCCTGGACGATCACCTCGTTGGTGATGCGCTGGATCTCGGCGAGATCCTCCTCGGAGAGCTGGTTGATCTCGGTGCCGTCCTCGATGAACTTCACCGTGCCCTCGGTGGATTCGCGCTCGGACCAGGCCAGCGACCAGGCCATGGTCGCCTGGGCGGCGATCTTCAGCTTCTCCTGGGTCTCCTCGGAGAGCGCGTCCCAGGCGTCCTGGTTGATCATCACGCCGAACACGCTGGCGGACTGGTGCCAGCCCGGCACGGACCAGTAGTCGGCGACCTCGGAGAAGCCGGCCTTGTAGTCCACGCCCGGGGTGGAGAACTCGGCGCCGTCGACCACGCCGCGCTCGATGGCCTGGTAGATCTCACCGCCGGCGAGGGTGACCTGGGAGCCGCCGAGCTGCTCGAGCACGCGGCCCTGATCGCGGCCGGAGAGGCGCAGGCGCTTGCCCTCCAGGTCGGCGATGCTCTCGATGGGCGTGCCGCCGCGGAAGCCCGACTCGTTGTTGGTGATGCCGTAGGGCAGGTAGACCATGTTGTAGTCGCCGTAGACCTCCTGATAGAGCTCGAAGCCGCCCCACTGGTTGATCCAGTTCAGGTAATCCACGCCGTTGAACAGGCTGGTGGTGGTGGCCAGCGGCGAAAAGGCCGGACTGTAGCCGGCCCAGTAGCCGGGCCAGTCGCCGGCGGCCTGGATAGCACCGGTCTGGGTGGCATCGAAGACCTCGGTGCCGGGCATCAGGGTGCCGCCGGCACGGAAGTTGATGGTCAGCTCGTCACCGGCCAGGGTGTTGACCAGCTCCGCCCAGTGGCGGTCGATCTGGATCAGGTCCAGGTTGTCCGGCCAGGTGGTGGTCATGGTCCAGGATTCCTGGGCCTGAGCGGTGGTGCTCAGGGCGGCGAGGGCAACGCCGGCCGCGATCCCGGTGAGGGTGAAGGTGCGCAGTGCTGTCATGTTGTTATCCCCTTGTCCTTGTTAGTACGGGTCAGTACGAGCATCGGTGCCGCTAGGCACCGTGTTGGCAATTCCGGTCTGCGAACCGACGATGCCCTCGCTCTTACGGCATCGCGGCGTTCGCCTCAAGCTAGCATGTCACCCCTGCAGGATTCGATCGTGCTGATGTGAGGATGACGGCCCTCGCTGCCGGCGACATCGCTTCCGATCGACGGCTTTCGTGCACGCGCGGGCAGGAAGGTATGGCATGAGAATCAAGGGCTTGCTTGTGGTTGACGTTGACGTAAACGGACGGCTTGGTGGGTCGTGCTGCGTTGAACGCGGCTTTTACATGAGACCAAAGTGGTAGCGGGATGTGCCGATAAAAGACGTTTCAGGCAGGACAGCGGCGACGGGAGGCGGCGTCATGAGCGGCAGAGTGCAACACGGCAGGGACAGAGACGGTCGGGAGGCGAGGGCGGCGCGCGCCCTGCTGGTGCAGGCGCGACGCCTCGCCCGACGCCGCTGGCGCGGCCTGGTGTGGCTGAGCGGCGAGGCCGAGGCCTGTCGGCGCGCGGCGCACAGCCTGTGGCAGGCAGGAGAGGAGCGGGGAGCGTGGCGGGCGCCCCTGTGGATCGCCGCCGAGCGCCCCGAGGGCCTTGCGGCGTCGGCCTGGCTGCCGGCGGCGAAGGCGCGCACGCGGCTCGGCGGCGAGCAGGACCTGGTGGTGCTCGATGCCGTCTCGGCCGGGTGCGGCTTCGACCCCGAGGCCTTCGGGGCGCTGGCCGGCACGCTCACGGCCGGCGGCCTGCTGGTGCTGATGACGCCGCCCGACCGGGGGCAGCGCCCCGACGCCGACTACGCCCGTCTGGCCGAGCATCCGTGGCGGGCGGAGCAGCTCACCGCCCGCTATCTGGCGCGCCTCGCGCGTCTGCTGGCCATTGATGCGCGGGTCATTCGCTGGACGGCGGGGGAAGCGCCGCGCCTTCCCGAGACCCTGTCGTGGTCGGCTCCTCACCAACCGGTTTCGCCCGGCGACGACGCCTGCCTGACCCGCGATCAGGCCGAGGCGGTCTCCCGGCTGACCCGGCTGCGTCGCCGTCGACCGCTGGTGCTGACCGCCGATCGCGGCCGCGGCAAGACGGCGGCGCTGGGTATCGCCTGCGCGCGGCTGCTGGCGGAAGGAGCAGGGGCCGGGTCAGGAGCAGCCGAGGCCGAGATCCTGGTCACCGCGCCGCGTCCGGCGGCGGTGGCCGGGCTCTTCGAGCGGCTGGCGGCGCTCTGCCCCGAGGGGCAGCGGCACGGCCATGCCTTCCAGGCACCCGGAGGACGAGTACGCTTCCTGGCCCCCGACGAGCTGGCTCACCTGGCCGAGCAGGGCGAGGTCGGCGGCCCCGGTCGGCTGCTGCTGGTGGATGAGGCGGCGGCGATTCCCGCCCCCCTGCTGGGGCGCTGGCTCGAGGCCTTCCCGCGGCTCGCCTTCGCCACCACCGTGCACGGCTACGAGGGCTCGGGGCGCGGCTTCGCGCTGCGCTTTCGCGAGCGGCTCGAGCGCCAGGCACCCGGCTTTCGCGAGTGCCACCTGGCCGAGCCGATCCGCTGGGCACCGGGCGACCCCCTGGAGGCGCTCACCTCACGCCTGCTGCTGCTGGACGGCGAGCCGGACACGGCGGCCCCGTCCGCCGACGGGCCGCTCATCTCGTGCCGCCTGGATCGCGACGCCCTGGCCGCCGACGAGCCGGGGCTGCGGGCGCTGTTCGGCCTGCTGGTGCAGGCCCACTACCGCACCACGCCCGCCGACCTGCGTCGGCTGCTGGACGGCCCGGGCGTGGCCATCACGACCCTCGAGGCGGGCTCGGCCCTGCAGGGCGTGGCGGTGTGTGGCGACGAGGGCGGCTTTGCGGCCGATCTCGCCGAGTGGGTGGCGCGGGGCGAGCGGCGCCCGCGTGGCCACCTGCTGGCCCAGTCGCTGGCCGCCCATGCCGGGGAGCGCGCGGCGCTGACCGCCCGCCTGCGGCGGGTGCTGCGCATCGCCGTGCCCGCCGGCCGGCGCCGCGAGGGGCTGGGGCAGCGGCTGCTCGCCGCTGAGCTCGAGCGGGCCCGCGACGAGGGTATCGACCTGCTGGGGGCGAGCTTCGGCGCCGAGCCGGGCCTGCTGGCCTTCTGGCGTTCGGCGGGCTTTCGCGCCGTGCGCCTGGGGCTGACCCGCGAGACCGCCACCGGCGAGCACGCGCTGATGGTGGTGCGCCCCACCAGCGTGGCCGGCGAGGTGCTGGCCGAGCGCCTCCAGGCGCGCTTTCACCGTCAGCTGCCGGGCCTGCTGGCCTTCGAGCTGGCCGAGCTCGAGCCCGCGGTGGCACTGGCCCTGCTCGCCGAGGGTCCGGCGGCAGCCCTCGACGCCGCCGATCGCCGCGATATTGAGGACGTGGCTTTCGGCCATCGCGAGCCGGCCCTGGCGCGCCCGGCGATCCAGGCGCTGGTGCGGCGCTGCGCCAGCGGCGAATCCGAGGGACGCGACGAGGGGCGCGACCAGGTACGCGATGAGGAGCCGGCGCTGCTGGCGGCCTGGGCCTTCCAGGGGCGCGGCGCGAGCTGGCTGGCGCCGCGCCTGGGCGTGGCGGGCAAGAAGGGCGTCCAGGCCTGGCTGCGCGAGGCCGTGGCGCGCCTTCACGAACGCGACGGCGGACTTTCCCCCGCTGAGGCCGGGCGGTAGAGTGCCCGGACTCACCGTCGGACAGAGGCCCCATGAACGCACATCTCGAGCAGCTCTCGCCCCGGCCCCTGTGGCGCCATTTCCGCACCCTGTGCAACACGCCGCGGCCCTCCGGCCATGAGGCCGCCCTGGTGGCGACCCTCGAGCGCTGGGCCGAGGGCCTGGGCCTGGCCCACGACCGCGACGCCTTCGGCAACCTGCGCATCCGCAAGCCCGCCACGCCCGGGTACGAGCAGGCGCCCGGGGTGATCCTGCAGGGGCACCTGGATATGGTCGCCCAGGCCAATGCCGACCATCCCCACGATTTCACCCGCGACCCCATCGACACTCGGGTGGTCGATGGCTGGCTGCACGCCCGCCACACCACCCTCGGCGCGGACAACGGCCTCGGCGTGGCCGCGGCGCTGGCGATCCTCGAGGATGACGCCCTGATCCACGGCCCGCTGGAGGCGCTCTTCACCCTGGAGGAGGAGTCCTCCATGGGTGGTGCCCTGAACCTGGCCGAGGGCTGGCTCGAGGGCCGGGTGCTGCTCAACCTGGACTCCGAGGATCGCGGCCAGGTCTACATCGGCTGTGCCGGTGGCGCCGACGTCATCGTCGATGCCCAGCTGCCCACCGCGCCGCTGGAGGCCGGCGAGGTGGCGCTCTCGCTCTCGCTCACCGGGCTCTCGGGCGGCCACTCCGGCATCGATATCCACAAGGGGCGCGGTAACGCCAACCGCCTGCTGGTGCGGGTGCTGCGCGCCCTGGAGCCCCACGGGGCGAGGCTCTTCGGCTACCACGGCGGCACCCTGCGCAACGCCCTGCCGCGGGAGGCCTTCGCTACCCTGGCCCTGCCGGAGGATGCGCGCTCCCACGCCGAGGCGCGGGTGGCGGCGCTCGAGGCCGAGCTGCGTGCCGAGCTGGCCGGCGTCGATGAGGGGCTCTCGCTGGCCCTGACGCCCTGCGAGCCCGTGTCGGCTCCGTCGGCAGAGCCCCTGACGGCGCATGCCAGCCACCTGCTGGTGCGCGCCCTGCACGTGGCGCCCTGCGGCGTCGAGCGGATGAGCGTCGAGGTGCCCGGCGTGGTGGAGACCTCCAACAACCTCGGGGTGGTCAGCCTCGAGGCCGGGCGCTTCCACCTGTGTGCCCTGGTACGCTCGCTGCACGACAGCGCCACGGCGGACATCGCCGACCGCTTTCGCGCGCTGTTCGAGCTGATCGGCGCTCGCACTCGGGTCGAGAACGCCTATCCGGGCTGGACGCCTGATCCGGGAAGCCCGTTGCTGGCGCGCTTTCGGCGCCTGCATCAGGAGCGCCTGGGGAGCGACCCGGAGGTGAAGGTGATCCATGCCGGCCTGGAGTGCGGCATCCTCGGCGGCAAGTACCCACAGCTCGACATGATCTCCTTCGGCCCGCTGATCCGCGGCGCCCACTCCCCGGACGAGCGCGTGGAGCTTTCCTCGGTGGAGGAGTTCTGGTCGCTGCTGCGCGTCCTGGTGGAAGACCTGGCCACGCTGAAAGAGGAGGACCTGGCCACCGTGAGCGCGGAGAGCGCCGGCCGACCCTCACCCTCTTCGAGCTTGTGATGAACGAATGGCTGCAAGCCAGCGCGCCGGCCTGGCTGGCCTGGGCGCTGGCAGGAGGCCTGGCGGGGCTGCTGGCGGTGATTACCGCCCTGGCACTCGGCTGGCGGCGCCGCCTGGTGGCCGCCGAGACGCGGCTCGCCGTCGGAGAGCAGGCGCGCTCCGATCTCGAGGCCGGCGTGCGGCGCCTCGAGCAGGAGCTGGCCCAGAGCGACGCCCAGCTGGATGCCAGCCGCGAGCGCCTGGCGGCCCTGGAGACCGAGCTTGCCGGCACTCGCGACCGGCTGGCCGAGCAGCGCGAGCGGGCCGCCCGGCTGGAGACCGAGCGCGAGCAGATGGCGCTGCGTCACCGCGAGCAGCTGGCCCTGCTGGAGGAGGCGCGAGAGCGGCTCAAGGAGGAGTTTCGCCAGCTGGCCGGGCGCATCTTCGAGGAGCGTCAGCAGGCCTTCTCGGCGCAGAGCCGCGACGGCCTCGAGGCGACGCTCAAGCCCTTCCGCGAGCAGGTCGACCAGTTTCGCCGCCGGGTCGAGGAGCTCCACGGCCAGCAGAGTCGCGACAGCGGCTCGCTCAAGGCGCAGCTCGAGCAGCTGGCCGGGCTCAACGCCCGCCTCGGCGACGAGGCCGCGGGGCTCGCCCGAGCGCTCAAGGGCGACCAGAAGGCCCAGGGCCACTGGGGCGAGCTGATGCTCGAGACCGTGCTCGAGCGCAGCGGCCTGCGCCGGGACATCGAGTACCGTCGCGAGGTCTCGCTGCAGGGCGAACAGGGGCGACAGCGCCCCGACGCGATCATCTACCTGCCCGACGACCGCCACCTGATCGTCGATGCCAAGGTGTCGCTGGTCGCCTGGACCCGGGTGGTCAACGCCGAGCAGGAGGCCGAGCGCGAGGCGGCCATGAAGGCGCACCTGCAGTCGCTGCGCAGCCACGTGGCCGGCCTCGCCGGCAAGGACTACCCGGCCCTGCCGGGGCTCAACTCGCCGGACTTCGTGTTCCTCTTCGTGCCGGTGGAGCCGGCCTTCGCCGCGGCCTTCGAGCGCGACCCCTCGCTCTTCCAGGAGGCCTTCGACCGCCAGGTGGTGGTGGTCACCCCGACCACCCTGCTGGCGAGCCTGCGCACCGTGGCGGGCCTGTGGAGCCTGGAGCGCCAGAACGAGAACGCGCGCCTCATCGGCGAGCGGGCCGAGAAGCTGCTGGCCAAGTTCGGCGGCTTCGTCGAGAGCCTGGAGGAGGTGGGGCGCCACCTGGAGCGGGCGAGCGACAGCCAGCGCCGCGCCATGGGCCGGCTCGCCAGCGGCCAGGGCAGCCTGGTGGCCCAGGCCACCGAGCTGCAGCGCCTGGGCGTGCGCATGAAGAAGCCGCTGCCCGCGGAGCTGGTGCGCGCCGCCGACGGCGAGGGCGACGAGCCGGAGGAGAGAGGCGAGGCGGATGAAGGCGCTGAGGAAAGGGCTGAGGAAAAAGCTAAGGAGAGAGCTGAGGAGGACGAGAGAGGCCAGGGCGACCGGCCGGCCCCGGAGCGTGCCTGAGCAGGACGGCATCGACCTCGCTACGCAACGACGCCGCCCGGAGGCGGCGTCGTCGTTCTCATGCGGGCTCGTTCTCATGCAGGCTCACAGGGGGCGATCAGCCGAGATAGGCGCCCAGCATCCACACGGTCTTTTCCTGCTCGCGGATGTAGTCGCCGGCCTGGGCGGCGGTGCCCTCGTCGTCGGCGTCGGAGGCCAGCGAGAGCAGCTCGCGCTGCAGCTCGATCAGGGTCTGGTAACCCTGGAGCACGCCGCGCACGCAGGCCTCGCCGTCGTGGACGTCCTTGTCTTCCTCGATGCGGGCGATCTTCACGTAGTCGCTGTAGGCGTGCACCGGGGTGTGGCCCAGGGTCAGGATGCGCTCGGCGACCTCGTCGACCTTGACCAGCAGGTCGGTGTAGAACTCCTCGAACTTCTCGTGGAGCTGGAAGAACTGCCGACCCTTCACGTTCCAGTGATAGCCGCGCACGTTCATGTAGAAGATCTGGTAGTTGGCCAGCAGCTCGTTGAGCTTCTCGGCGAGCTGGCTGGCGCTGGCCTCGTGCAGGCCGATGGTATTGGTGTCGCTCATGCAATGCCTCCTTGATCGCTTTGTGTACAGGGTACGGTGGCCCGCTGGTCGCGGGTAAGCCAATTCTCTCCATGGCCACCATAGCCGATGCCGATGACCTGCGGGCGCCGGGGGCGTGATTCAAGGTCTCGCGCCGCACGCGGCGAACAGAACCCCGAGCGTATCGTCGCCACCATCATCCGGACTAGACTGAAAGCATCCGTTCCTGGAGACGACACCATGCGCATATGGCTGCTGTGGCTGCTGCCGGGCGTGCTGGCCGGGTGCCAGATGACGCCGACGACCCTGCCGGTGGCCGAGCCCGCCCCCTCCGCCGAGTGCCGCTGGCTCGCGGGGCCCGGCGATGACCTGGGCCGCGTGATCACGGCCCTGGAGGCGGAGGGCTTCGTGGTGCGCCACACCGACGCCTCGCTGGGGCTGGTCAGCGCCGATCGGGCCCGCACCACCATCTACCACGACAACGGCGTCGAGCGCCTGCCGCGCATCGGCGGCTTCGTGCGCGGCGGCAGCGGCGGCCACGTGGGCACGGGCGTGGTGCTCGGCTTCGGCGGTGGCGCCGGGCCGGGCATCGACGAGGCCACCCGCGCCGAGCGGGTCTCGGTGGTGGTCGATGAGCAAGCGCTGCGGGTGACCCGCGATATTCGCCTGATCGACTGGCGGGGCGACCTGCGCGAGTCGCGCAGCGCCAGCGACGCCGACTTCTGCCGCGATCTGCGTCGCGCCATCCGGGCCGTACCGGCCGGGGCGGCATCATGACGCGCGCGCTGCTGATCCTGCTGCTGATCGCGTGGCTCGCCGGCTGTGCCGCGCCGCCTCCCAGCGCACCGCGCGAGTTGCGCCTGGCGGCAACGCCCGAGAGCACCCTGCGCGAGGCCATGCAGCTGCTGATGGCGCGCGGCTACGTGATTCGCCATGCCGACGACGATCTGGGGCGGCTGGACGCCGCCCTGGCCCGCATGCCGGGCTATGGCGTCTCGCTGCGTGTCTTCGCAGGCGCGGAGGGCGGCAGCCGAGTCGAGGCCATCGCCACCCGGGGCGGCCGGGCGCTGCCGCCCGGCCTGCTGGACCCTTTTCTCACCGACCTGCAGGCGCGGCTGGGACTACTTCCCTGAGGGCGACGCCCCTCAGCCCTGATCGCGAGAGCCCTTATTGCCAGTGCCCTTATTGCCAGTGCCCTGGTTGCCAGAGCCCTGACTGCCAGAGCCCAGGTCCAGCCGCTCCAGCTCGGCGAGGATGCGGGCGCGCATGGCGGCCAGGGCGTCCGGATCGTAGGGTTCGGCTCGGCCGTGGCCCCATACCGGCGCCGGCCAGGCGGCGTCCTCGCGGCGACGTATCACGGCGTGCACGTGCAGCTGGGCGACCACGTTGCCGAGGCTGGCGATATTGAGCTTGTCGCCCCCGAGGGCCTCGAGCAGGGCCCGGCCGACCGCCGTGGCCTCCCGCCACAGCTGCCGCTGATCGGCCTCGTCGAGTTCGAAGACCTCGCTGACCGCATGGCGGCGCGGCACCAGCACCAGCCAGGGGAAGCGGGCATCGTCCATCAGGCGCAGCTGGCACAGCGGCAGCTCGGTGATCGGGTAGGTATCCGCCACCAGGCGGGCATCGGATTCGAAATCCGGCATCGCGCGTCTCCTTTCGCTAGGGTATCCCTTCAGGGCCCATGATGGCACAGCGGCGCTGTGCGGTCAGATTCCCCCGGCCGGACGGGGCCGGTATGCTGGTCGGCCTTCGACTCGCTACGCACGGACGCCATCATGACGCTGCTCGAGGCCCTCGCCCTGCTGACCATCGGCACCCTGGCCGGTTTCATCAACGTGCTCGCCGCCGGGGGCTCGATGCTCACGCTGCCGCTGCTGATGTTCCTGGGGCTACCGCCCCAGGCGGCCAACGGCACCAACCGGGTCTCCGTGGCCCTGCAGAGCGTCTCGGCGGTAACCAGCTTCCTGCGCGCCGGGGCTTCGCACCTAGGGCTCTCCCTGCGGCTGTCGATCCCGGCGGTCGCCGGCTCGCTGGTCGGCGCCTGGCTGGCCCTGCAGACCGACGACGCCCTGTTCGAGGCGATCCTGATCGCGGTGATGGCGGGCTCGGCGGTGCTGATGCTGCTGCCTCAGCCGCGGTTGGAGACTCGGCCGCTCACCGCCGAGCGTCTCACCCCCGCCATCTACCTGGCGATGTTCGCCATCGGCCTCTATGGGGGCTTCATCCAGATCGGGGTGGGCATCCTCTTCATCGTGGTGCTCTACCGCATGCTGAAGATCGACCTGGCCCAGGTGAACGTCTTCAAGGTGCTGATCGTGCTGGTCTATACCCTGCCGGCCCTGGCGATCTTCCTGGTCAATGATCAGGTGCGCTGGGGCTACGGCCTGACGCTGGCGGCGGGCAGCATGCTGGGCGCCTGGCTGGCGGTGAAGGTCAACATGAGTGCGCGCGGGGCTCTCATCATCAAGTGGCTGACCCTCGCGGTCATCGCGGCGATCATCCTGCGCCTGCTGCTGGGATAGACGGTCGGCGGCGCCGGCGGTCGCGTGCTAGCTTGAAGGGGCATCATTACGTCACTGCACATCGGAGAGGCCGAGGAGGCTTGCATGAAACGGACACTCGCACTGGTACTGGTCACGCTGTTCACCGTGTCGTTGCTCGGTGGCTGCAATACTATCCGCGGCGCGGGGCAGGATATCGAGGAGGGCGGCGAGGCCATCCAGCGTTCCAGCTCCTGAATCAGCGGACGGGACCGCCATCTGCCGGAATGGCGACAGATCGTTTCGGGCCCTTCATCATGGACGGGCCCTTCATCATGGAAGAAGAGGAGAAGAGCATGCCCCTCAAGGCGCTAGCGCCGTTTTTCGTCGGCCTGCTGCTGGCCGGCTGTGCCGGTTCAGCGACCCCACCAGCCCCGGCCCCCGCGCCGCCTCCGCCCAGCGTGACCGCAGGTGACACCTGCGATGCTGAACCGCTTCAGGACCGCGTCGGGCAGCGCTTCACCGCCACGCTCGGCGAGACACTGCAGGCCGAGAGCGGCGCCACCACCCTCAGGGTGCTGCGCCCCGGTACAGCCGCCACCCTCGACTATCGCCAGGATCGCCTCAACGTGCGCCTGGACGAGCGTGATCTGATCACCGCCATCGACTGCGGCTGAGCGACGCCCTTGCCGTTTTAGAGTTCGCCGTGCTCCTCCTGGGTGCGGCGCTCCTCCTCCTCGGCCTGCTTGCGCAGCTTCTTGCGCAGGGCCGCCTTCTCGAAGCGCAGCTTCTGCAGCGAGGTATCCAGCCGTAACGGCGGCACCCGCGCCGGCTTGCCGTGGTCGTCCACGGCGACCATGGTCAGATAGCAGCTGTTGGTGTGGCGGATCATCTTGTGGCGGATGTCCTCGGCCACCACCTTGATGCCGATCTCCATGGAGGAGCGGCCCACGTGGTTGACGCAGGCCAGGAAGGTGACCAGCTCGCCGACGTGGATCGGCTGCTTGAACAGCACCTGATCGACGGAGAGGGTCACCACGTAGTGGCCGGCGTAGCGGCTGGCACAGGCGTAGGCCACCTCGTCGAGCTTCTTGAGGATGGCGCCGCCGTGCACCTTGCCGCTGAAGTTGGCCATGTCCGGCGTCATCAGCACGGTCATCGAGAGCTCGTGCTGGCCGGGGAGGGTCTGGTCGTCCATCGAAGGGGTCTCGTCAGGTTGTGTCACGCGGTTTGTTCAAGCATAACGCCTCGCCCCCGGAAGAGGGAGCGAGGCGTCGTCGGATCACGCTAGGCGCGACGCCGGTTCAGAACCAGGTCAGGCCGATGGCGATGATGATGCCGGTGATCAGCAGCTGGATCAGGCAGAAGCCCATGATGTCCTTGGCCTTGAGGCCGGCGATGCCGAGCACCGGCAGCGCCCAGAAGGGCTGCAGCAGGTTGGTCCAGGCGTCGCCCCAGGCCACGGCCATGGCCACCCGGGGGATATCCACGCCCAGTGCCTGGGCGGCCGGCAGCATCACCGGGGCCTGCACGGCCCACTGGCCGCCGCCGGAGGGCACGAAGATGTTGACGATGCCGGCGCTGATGAAGGACCAGAAGGGCAGCGTCGTCTCGGTGGCGAGGGAGATCAGCGCGCCGGAGAGGGTCTCGGCGAGCCCGGACTGCACCATGATCGCCATGATGCCGGCGTAGAAGGGGAACTGGATGACGATGCCGGCGCCGCCCTTGATCGCCTCGTGCAGGCTGTTGAGCAGGCTCTGGGGCGTGCGATGGAGCACGATGGCCAGGAACAGGAACAGGAAGTTCACCACGTTCAGGTTGAGGCCGCCGCCGCGCAGCACGAAGTGGTCGAACAGGAACAGCAGGCCGGGGATGCCGACCAGCCAGGCGAGCGTGGTGCTGTTCTCGAGACGCTCCGCCGGCCGGGTGAGGCGCGGCCGCTTCGTCTCGGTCTCGCCGAGCAGCTTGGGGTCGATGTAGACGCTGTCCTTCTCGTCCGGGAGCATCATGCGGTTGACCAGCGGTACCGCCACGAACAGGCAGAGCACGATGGCGATGTTGAACAGCGAGAAGATGGTCTCGCCGGTGCCGATCACGCCGATCTGCTCGGCGGTGAAGTGCCCCTCGGTGGCGACGGTCAGCGGGATCGAGCCGGCGAGCCCGCCGTGCCAGACGACGAAGCCGGAGTAGGCGCTGGCCACCAGCAGGCGATAGTCCACCCTGATCTGGCGGGCCAGCTCCTTGGCAAACAGCGCGCCGACGACCAGGCCGAAGCCCCAGTTGATCCAGCTGGCGGCCAGCGAGACCAGGGTCACCAGCAGGATGGCGGCGCCGGCATTGTTGGCCAGGCCGGCCAGTTTCTGCAGCAGGCGGCTGACGGGGGGCGAGCTTGCCAGCATGAAGCCGGTGACCAGCACCAGCAGCATCTGCATCGAGAAGGTCAGCAGGTTCCAGAAGCCGTCGCCCCAGAAGCGCAGCACCGCCAGCGGGGTCTGGCGTTCCACGGCGATGGCCGCGGCGGCGGCGATGACCGTCAGCAGGAGCACGAAGATGTAGGGGTCGGGCAGGTACCTTTCGACCAGCTTGACGGCCGGCCGCGATAGAGCCTTGAGCATGGGGGTTCCCTTGTTCTGTTGTCTTGTATGGCGTACCCGACAGAAAGTAGCGCAATCTCAGCGGCTTGTGCTACCCGGGGCGGGGCGCGTCATCAACGCGGGCGGCCGTCACGTCGTGGCGCCAGCGGGTGCGGCGATGGTGCCGGTAGTAGGCCGCGAGCACCCCCGAGCGCACCAGGGCGAAGGCCAGGAACGAGAGCCACAGGCCGTGGTTGCCCAGCCCCTGGGTGAGCCACCAGAGCGGCAGGTAGACGGCGAGGCCGGCATAGATGCTGTTGCGCATCTCGCGGATCGCGGTCGCCCCGATGAAGATGCCGTCCAGCAGGTAGCTCCACACCGCGATCAGCGGCATGACGACCATCCAGGGTAGGTAGGCGCCGGCCGTCTCCCGCACCTCCGGCAGACCGGTGAGCAGCGCGATCAGCCCCTCGCCGCCCAGGGCGAAGGCCAGGGACGCAACGCCCGCGGTGACCAACGAGAATCGCGCGGCGCTGCCGACGACCCTGCCGAACTCGTCGAAGCGCCGGCGACCCACGGCGCGGCCGGCCAGCGCCTCGGCGGCATGGGCGAAGCCGTCCAGGGCGTAGCTGGTCAGCATGATGAACTGCAGCAGCACGGCGTTGGCGGCCAGCACGGTATCGCCCTGGGCGGCGCCGCGGGAGGTGAAGAAGGCCATGGCGAACAGCAGGCCCAGGGTGCGCACGAAGAGGTTGGCGTTGACCCGGAAGAGCTCGCCGTAGGCGGCAAGCCTCAGGATCTGGCTGCGCAGGAAGCGCCCCGTGAGCCACTTGAGCTGGCGCGAGACCAGCCACAGGCCGAAGGCCAGCGCCGTGTAGTCGGCGATCACCGTGGCCCAGGCCACGCCGTCGCTGGTCATGCCCAGCCCCACCACGAACAGCAGGTCCAGGGCGATGTTGACGCTGTTGGTGAGCACCAGGATGGCCAGCGTGACCCGCGAGTTCTGCTGGCCGAGGAACCAGCCGAGGATGGCGTAGTTGGCCAGCACCGCCGGCGCCGAGAAAAGCCGGATGCGGGCATACTCCGCGGCGAGCTCGGTGGCCACCTCGCTGCCGTCGAGCAGCCATAGCCCCAGCGTCACCAGGGGACCGCCGGCCAGTATCAGCGAGAGGCCGATCACCAGCGCGAGCAGCAGCGACTGGCCTAGCAGGTTGCGCACCTCGCCATCGGCCTCGCGCCCCACCGCCTGGGAGGTGAGGCCGGTGGTGCCCATGCGCAGGAAACCGAAGCCCCAGTAGAGGAAGCTGAACAGCATGGCGCCGAGGGTCACCCCGGCGAGATAGCGCGAGTCGGGCAGGTGGCCGACCACGGCGGTATCGACCAGCCCGAGCAGCGGCACGGTGATATTGGAGAGGATGATCGGCCAGGCCAGCGCCCAGATACGCTGAGGGGCGCGCGCGGCGGCGGGAGAAGATGAAGTCACGATGGCTCCGGTCGAGACGCGAAGGCGGCAGGATGGGCGGAGTCGTGAGAAGGTGCAACCGATTGGTCGCGCTAAAATCTAGCTACGCTTGAAAGAGATAACGAGGGCGCCGAGCGCGCCCCGTGTGGAGCGCGTGAGGGAGGGAGCGACATGAAGCGAATGAGCGGCGCTGGGACGGGGCTTGCCCTGGTGCTGGCCATGTCGGTAGCGGGGCAGCCGGCCATGGCCATCGGTAATGATGAGACGATCCAGCCGAGTGGCGGGGCGATGATCGTCGATGCGCTCGTCGCCCGGCCGCTGCTGGCGGCCGCCACGCTGGGCGGCACGGCGATTTTCCTGGTGTCGCTGCCGTTTTCGGCCCTGGGCGGCAACGTCGACACGGCCGCCGAGACCCTGATCAAGACCCCGGCCGAGGCGGCGTTCCGGCGCTGCCTGGGCTGTGAGGTGAGCCGGCGCGCCGACGAGCGTTAGCGCGCGGCCAGACCGTACGCCAGCCGCCGACGAGGCTCAGGCCTCCGTCCGGCGGCGCATGATGGTGCCTCGATCCCCCACCGCGTAGGTGGCGCCGCCGCGGGTGGCGCACACCGCACGCAGCCCCGCCTCGGTGCCGGTATCCTCGCTCAGCCACTGGCCATCCGTCAGACGCAGGGCGCGTCCGCGGGTGCCCACGGCGCTGACCCCGGCGGCCGTCGAACCCGAGAGGCTCATCAGGTCGTCGCGCAGGCGTGTCGGCATCAGCTGCCAGCGCTGGCCGTTGAAGTGGGCCAGGGCGCCGGAGAGCCCCACGGCGTAGATGTCGTCCAGGGCCTGCCCCCATACGCCGTAGAGGAAGCTCTCGGTGCCGACCTTGAACTCGGCCCATTCGCGGCCGTTGTAGCGCAGTACCAGCCCGAAGTCCCCCACGGCGAGCAGGTGCTCGTCGTCCAGGCCCCAGAGCCCATAGAGGGCCGAGGACGTGCCGCTGGGCATGCGCCGCCAGCCCAGGCCGTCGAAGTGCAGCACCAGGCCCTCGTCGCCCACCGCATAGATCGAGTCGGGGCCGGTGCCCCACATCGCCAGGATCGTCAGGTCCAGGTGCAGATCGAAATGCAGCTGCCAGTGCTCGCCGTCGAAGCGGTAGATGCGGCCCAGCTGGCCGGCGGCGAACAGCCCGCCGTGGCCGGCGTCCCAGACGCAGTGCACGGCCAGCTCGCTGGGCGCGGGCAGCGATTGCCAGGTGTCGCCCTCGAGGCGCAGCACGGTGCCGGCCTCGCCGCAGGCGTAGCAGCGGCCGTCGGGCGCCTCCCACAGGCCCCACAGCTGACGATCGGTGGGCGAGGCCATGGCCTCCCAGGCGGCTGGGCTTGGGGCGGCGGGCGGCGGCGCCAGGGCCTCGGTGAAGTCGGGGGCGGCGGTCATGATGGTGCCGAAATCGCCCACCGCCAGGGCCTCGCCGGTGGGCAGGGGCACGATGTCCATCAGGTCATGGAGGCTGTTGCTCTCCAGGCGATCGAGGCGCAGATCCTGCAGGTAGTAGAGATGCCCCTGGTCGCCGACGATCAGCGTCCCGTCCTTGTAGGCCTTCAGCGCCCGCAGCCGCGGCATCGGCGTATTGAAGGTCAGTGCCTGGAACTCGCCGTGCCGGTAGCGGACCAGCTCGCCGCGAAAGCCGCCCTGATCGACGAAGTAGCGACCGCCGCCGAGCAGCAGCTCGTCGTCGTCCACCGCCAGCAGGGCGTGAAAGCCCGAGCCCAGCGGGCAGTCCAGCCGCGTCCAGCGACCGTCGCCGTCGCGGTGCAGGACCGTGCCCTCGCCGCCGGCGGCATACACGCTGCCGCCCGGCGCGCAGGCGACGGCGCGCAGGTTGACCTGGGTGGGGCTCTCTTCCGCCTGCCAGCGGGCGCCGTCGAAGTGCAGGATCACCCCGTCGTCGCCCACCGCCCAGGCCTCGCCGCGGGCGTTGCCGTCGATGGCGAACAGCGGGGTGTTCTCGAGGCAGGGAGCGAAGCGGCCGCTGGCCTCGTCGATCACGCCGCCGCGCACCGACTGCCAGGCGCTGCCGTCGAAGTGCAGCACGGTGCCCATCCAGCCCACGGCGATGAGGTTATCCCGCGAGGGGCCCCAGAGGCCGTGCAGGGGCAGCCGCGTGGGCGAGGTCATGTGCGTCCACGCCTGGCCCTCGGTATGGCCGTCGAAGTGCAGCACCATGCCCTCGTCGCCGACCACGAACACCTCGCCGTCGATGGCCAGGCCCGACCACAGCACGTCACCGTCGCCGGCGCCCACCTCGGGCACGCGGCGCCAGGGCGTGCGCTGGGGCGTGCTGGACTTGCCGCCGTCGAGCAGCTGGCGGAAGAAGCGGCGGCGATCGGCCTGGGGGGTGCCGGCATGGCGAGTCTGGGTCATGGCGTGGCGTCCTGAAGAAGGTGCATGCGAAGGCGGAAGATCAGCGGGTGACGTCGTCGGGATCGGGTGGCCGGGGCGCGTCGCCGAGCAGGCCGGCGAACTGCGCCTGCAGCTCATGGCGCACGGCGTCGCGCTGCTCCGGGGGGACGCTCGCCAGGGCCGCCTCCAGCTCATCGCCGGCCTCGCTGGCCAGCGCCTGCAGCGAGTGCGCCGCGGCCTCGGCGAAGCCCTGGCGGGCGTGGGCCACGCAGGCCTCCACCACCGGGGCGAAGGCGCGCGCCTCGGGGCCGTCGGGCGCGGCCAGCACGATCGGCTGGCCGCTGTCGGAGCCGCTGGCCAGCGCCGGCGAGAGCGGGATCTGCGCCAGGGAGTCGACCTCGACCTCGGCCAGCGCCTCGGCCAGGTGGGCCCGCGGGAAGAGGTGGAACTCGCCGCCGCAGTGGGGACAGGTGACGCCGGCCATGTTCTCCACCACCCCGAGCAGTGGCAGCTGGCGCTCCTGGCAGAAGCGTACCGCCTTGAGGCTGTCCATCAGCGCCACTTCCTGGGGCGTGGTGGCCAGCAGGGCGGCCACGTCGTGGCCCTCGAGCAGGTCGGCCAGGGTGATCAGCTCGTTGCCGGTGCCCGGCGGCATGTCGATCACCAGGAAATCCAGCGGCCCCCAGTCGAAGGAGCCGATCAGGTGGTGCATGAAGTCGTGCTTGTAGGCGTCGCGCCACACGATGGGGGTGTCGTCGCTCTCCATCATGAAGGCCAGCGAGCCGACCCGCAGCGGATGCTCGACCCCCTCGGCCTCGAAGGCTCGGGGCGTCAGGCCGTTCCCGCCGAGGCGCACGCGCTGGCCGACGAAGCCGAAGAAACGGCTCTGATTGGGGCCGTGGATGTCGGCATCGGCCACCCCCACGCGATAGCCCCGCGCGGCGAGACCCGCGGCCAGGTTGGCCGAGACGGTGCTCTTGCCGACGCCGCCCTTGTTGGCCATCACCATGATGATCTGGCCGATCTTGGCCAGGCGCGACTCGATCAGTCGCTTCTCATGATGGCCCTTCTCGAGGCGGCACTCCTCCTCCTGGGGGCAGAACTGGCAGGCGTGGCCGCGACCGCAGTCCTCGGGCGCCAGCGCCAGCGGGTCGCGGGAGGGGCCGGGGTCGCGAGGGGGGCGGGGGTCGCGGGGTGGAAAGTGGGATACCGACATCGTGATGCCTCCTCAGCTTTCGGTGTCGTTGGCACCGGTGTCCAGCAGAATCCAGGTGTGGGTGACGCGCTTGTCGCCGTCGCGCTCATGGTCGCTGCCCTCCCACAGGGCGAAGGCCATCGGCACCTGGTCGCGCTCGAAGCTCACCTGGTGCTCGCCCTCGGCCTCGAGCGGGCGCGACATCACCACGTGCCACTCGCTGTTCTGGGGGACCGCCTCCTGGATGTAGTCGCTGGCGCCGGCGACGCTCTGCTCGGGCAGCCGGGTGGTGCTGCCGTAGCCACCGGCGGCGAGGTTCTCGATGCGCTGCTCGTGATCGGCGCGCCAGTACCAGATGTTGACGGGAGCATCCGGCCCGGAGCCCATCATGTAGGAGGTGTCGACGTCACCCAGGGCGTACTGCACGGCCACGCCGTCGCGGAAGTCGTCCACCGTGGTGGCGCGGTTCTCGCTGTCGTCCTTCCAGTGCAGGCGGATGTAGAAGCGTTCGCTGGAGCGGGCGACCTGGAAGTAGAGGTGCTTGGCGCGGGTGGCGCCGTCGTCGAAGCGCAGCGACACCGAGGGGTGTACCGGAGGGGCGGCCAGCAGGGTGGTGCGGTACATCGGCAGGCGGTCCCAGATCAGATCGTCGGGATCGTTCTGGATGCGCAGGTAGATGTCCGCGGGTAGCCGGGACGCCTTGACGGTGTCGCCGGGCTGAATCTCGGTGACGTTGGGGTTGAGCTCGGGGTGAGCGGCAAAGGCGCCGCTGGCGGTGGTGAGTGCCATCGCCAGGGCGGCGGTGCCGTAGAGCAGGTGACGCAGTGTCATGACGTGGTTCCTCGTCGGTCGGATCACGTTCAGTCCCAGAGGGGCTGGCTTGCGGTGTCGGGGGTCGCCTTGCTGCTGCCCGGGTCCGGGCAGGGCCCGACGTCGGCTTCCAGCGCGCGGCACTGCCGGTCGGCCCAGTCCGGCAGGGTCTCGATCAGGTGCTCGAGGGTGGCGTCCAGCCCCAGGTCGCGCTGTCGGGCGTAGCTCTCACGAACGGCATGCAGCAGCGGGCCGAGGCAGCGGGCCAGGAAGTCCCGCTGGGCGCGGCGATAGGGGGCGACGTCGGCGTCGCCCTCCAGGGCCCGGCGCTCCAGGTGGCAGAGCAGGGCGCAGAACTCGAGCATCGCCACCAGGTGGTCCGGCTCGTCGGCGAGCCCCTCGTCACCCAGCGCCGCGGTCAGGCCGAAGTGGCGATAGAAGGCCTGGACGTTGAGCAGGTAGCTGCCGGGCGATAGCCCGGCGAGCAGGTCAGGGTAGGCGTTGGCCACCAGGGGTACCCGGGGCTTGCCCTTGTCGCCGTGCACGAAGGTGGCCATGTAGCCCACCTCCAGGTCGGTGAGGCTCGCGCTGGGCTCATGCTGCGGCCAGGACTCGCCGGAAAGCGTCCGCCAGGCGTCGTCGAGGCTTTGATGGAAGCGCCCGTCGGCGAAGGCCTGCTGCGTCTCGGCCAGCGGATAGCCCAGCGCGGCGGCGGCCAGGCGGTAGATGGCGCCCCGCGCCTCGGCGCGGGCGACGGCGGAGGGCGGGGGGGCGTGTGCTGCGGTCATGATCGTCTCTCCCGGCTCAGCTGAGCTTGAACATCTCGGCGTGCTTGAAGCCGATCAGCGTATCCATCAGCTCGCTCTCGCGGCCCTCGGCCTTGGCCTGGCGCTCGGCCTGCAGGGTGTCGAGCACCTCGCCCACGCGCGGACCGAACAGGCTCTCCAGATACGCCAGCGGAATGCGCGGCTCGTCCAGCTCCCGACCGTCGGAGGCGTACTTGGAGGGCGACAGCGGCGGCACGTAGAAGACGTTGGGCTCGGTGCCCCACTCGGGGTGCAGCGGCAGCGCCACCTTGTACTTCTCCACCAGCTGGTGGATCGGGCCCTCCTCGTCGTCGCGGTAGCCGATCCAGCGGATGCGGCCGACGCACTGCTGGGCGCAGGCGGTGGCCAGCCCCTTCTCGATGCGCGGGTAGCAGAAGATGCACTTTTCCGACTTGGAGATCTGCTCGTTGAAGTAGACCTTCTTGTAGGGGCAGGCGTTGACGCAGTAGCGATAGCCCCGGCAGCGCTCCTGGTCGACCAGCACGATGCCGTCTTCCTGGCGCTTGTAGATGGCGTTGCGCGTGCAGGCCGCCAGGCAGCCGGGATTCGCGCAGTGGTTGCACAGCCGCGGCAGGTAGAAGTAGTAGCTGTTGGGGTAGTCGCCCTCGCCCTGGTCTTCATCCCAGTTGGCGCCCCAGGTGGGCTTCACGTGGGGGCGCAGCCACGGGTCGGTGCCGGTCATCAGCGCCTCCTCGTAGTTGTACTCCCACGGGATGCCGTAGTCCTCCTGGCTCGGCTGGCGGCCCAGGCGCAGGGCGCCGTCGGCGTCGAAGCCGCCGCCCATGTTCTGGTAGTCGCGCGGATACCCCAGCCCCGGCTGGGTCTCCACGTTGTTCCAGTACATGAACTCGCGACCGTTGCGGTTGGTCCACATCAGCTTGCAGGCCGCGGTGCAGGTCTGGCAGCCGATGCACTTGTTCAGATCCAGCACCATGCTGAGTTGGCGTTTGACAGCCATGGCAATCTCCTCTTAAACGGCCCGCGGGTCAGCGATTTCTTCGGCCGTGGCCAGCGCGATGTCGTAGCTGCTCTCGTGGATGACCTGGTTGGCATTCCACTTGGCGTAGATGAACTGGAGGTGTCCCCAGCCCCCGACCAGCTCCAGCGGCTGCAGCAGCGTGGCGTGGGAGTTGTTCATCGGCTTGCGATGGATGTACTGATGCGGCTCCCAGCCGTGCTCCATCATGATCGAGTCGGCCGGAATGCTCGGGTAGAACTTGGCCTGGGCGAAGAACTCGCCGTTGGCGTTGAACAGCTTGACCCGGTCGCCATCCTTGATGCCGCGCTCTGCCGCCAGCTTCGGATTGATGTAGATGTTGGGCTCGCCGCGCTGCAGCCGCAGCAGGTACTTGTTGCTGCGCCAGTTGGAGTGAATCCCCCAGCGCGCGTGGGGCGAGTAGAAGTGCAGCGGATAGTTCGACGCCTCGGGGCCGGCATAGAGGCGCGCCGTGGGCACCGTGGACTTCAGCTTCACGAACCGCGGATGGTCGCAGTAGAAGGTGATGCGCCCGGTCAGGGTCTCGTAGGGCTGCTTGCCGTCGGTCTGGGCGGTGAAGGGATTGTAGGGCTGATCCTTCTCGAGCGGCTGGTTCAGGCCGGCCTGCTCGTTCATCACGATGAAGCCGCGCTCGGACGCCTCCTCCACGCTCACGCCGTCGAACTCCGGCGAGTTCTCGACGATGTAGCGGAACACGTCGAGGTCGGTGTTGAGTTCGCCGTTGCGGGTGAAGTCGTCGTGGATGGTGTGCAGGTCGCGGGTGACGTCGCCGTCCTGGATCGGGCCGATGCCCCGGGCGATGGCGCGCTCCTGAATCTTCTTGGTCAGCAGCGTCATGATGTCCCAGTCGGGCTTGCACTCGCCCACCGGCGGCACCGACTGGGTGAAGACGTTGCAGAAGCGGTGGTAGCCCTGGGTGCGCAGGTCCCAGGCCTCGTAGTGGCTGGCCGCCGGCAGCACGTAGTCGGCCCACTCGGCGGTGGAGTCCATGCGCACGTTGATGTTGACGTAGAGCTCGCTGGCCTGGCGCAGGTGCTCCTCGCGATAGGTCTCGGCGATCTTGTTGCGCCGGAAGGTGTTGTCGGCGATCGAGATCATGCCCTTGATCTCGCCGTAGTAGGGCATCCAGCCCTCGTCGATGGACTCCTGCATCATGGCTTCCATCTCGTCGACGTCGAAGCCGGTGCGCTCCTTGAGCTTGGCGTTGTCGAAGTGCCGGCGGATGCCGTCCATCATGCCGCCTCGCAGCACCTCACCCAGGCCGCCCGGCTCGTAGCGGGCCGACTTCTTGCCGTCGAAGGTGGCAAGCTCGGTCCATTTTGGGTGGTTCCACACCACCCAGGAGGTGTCGAGGCCGCCGGTGCGGCCGCCGTGGCCGGTCAGCGCCAGCGCCAGGGCATAGCCCCAGCCGATGTAGAGGCAGTTGGAGTAGCTCGAGGTGATGTAGCCGAGCATCACGATCGCCTTGCGGGCCTTGGCCAGATGGCGGGCCTCCTGACGCACGACGTCCGGATGAATATTGGTGTACTCGAAGGTGCTCTCGGGGGGGTACTTGGCCGCCTCCAGCTTGACCTGCTCGAACACCGTGGTGACTTTGATGCCGTCGACCTCGAACTCGCCCTCGAGGGCCGGGTCGACGTCGCCGAGCTTGAGGGTCTTGTCGTCGTCACCCATCGAACCCTTGGCCTTCACCGCCTCGCCGCGGGTCAGGTCCCAGTGATAGAAGACCTCGTCGGAGCCGCCCTCCACCAGGTCCGCCTCGCGCAGCAGCTTGCCGTTGTCCTGGCGGACCAGCATCGGCAGGTCGGTCTGTTCCTTCATGAAGGCGGGCTTGAAGAGCTGCTCCTCGATGATCACGTTGACGAACGACATCGCCAGGAACGGATCGGAGCCCTGCTTGATGGGCATCCACAGGTCGGTATGGATGGAGCTGGGGTTATAGTCCGGCGCGGTGCTGGTGATGCGCGCGCCGTTGTACTTGGCCTCCCAGATATAGTGGGCATCGGGGATGCGGGTGGCGTTGGGGTTGATCATGCCGAGCAGGATATAGTCGGCGTCGAACCAGGCGTCGGAGGTGAAGCTCTCCAGCGGGTTGCCGTAGGCCAGATGGGCGCCGGTGTTGAGATCGCCCACCACGGTGAAGCCGTCGAGCTGGATGCCGCCCACCAGCGAGGCGAAGCGGTTGGGCGCCGACTGGCGGACCATGGTCTGGTTGCCCGAGCCCTGGTGGGTCTTGAGCTTGCCGGGTCCGTGCTTCTCGAAGATGTCGATGATCTTGTCGGCGACTTCCTCGGTGGCCTGATCCCAGGAGATGCGCTGCCACTTGCCCTCGCCGCGCTCGCCGGCGCGCTTGAGCGGATAGCGCAGGCGATCGGCCTCGTACATGGCGGTGGAGTGGATGGCGCCCTTCTGGCAGCCGCGCGGGTTGGCGTCGGGCACGTTGGGATTGACCTGGGGGTACTTGGCGATCTGCTCCTCGCGAATGACGATGCCGTCCTTCACGTAGACGTCCCAGGCGCAGTTGCCCATGCAGTTGATGCAGTGGGCGGCGTGGCCCACGCTGTCCCAGGCCCATTCGTTGCGATACAGGTCTTCCCAGCTGCGGTAGGGGTACTCGCTGGCCAGGGTGTCACCGATCGGTTCCAGGCGATTCAGTGCCCAGACATTGCCGCTGAGCAGGGCGCCGGTGCTCGTCAGCCCCAGCCCCTTCAGGAAATCGCGACGCCTCAGCTTCCACATTCCCATGGTTCTCTCCTCATCAACAGCCGCCGCCTGTCGATCGACCCGATCGGCGTCGGTGTGTTTACGACGGGCATGCCCTGCGCGTCGTCTGCTTTGCCGGGTGGACGTGATTGGTAACCGCGACGTCAAGACCGTGATTAATGGATTCCGGCTAATACTGGCTGTGCTTATTTATTAAACGTGATCTTTAGGAATGCACGGGAATGTCAGGGGTGTCGTACGCGAGCCGTGAAGAATCCTTCACTACGATGTCGGTCGAGCGCGGTTAACGGGTTCAAGCGTAGCACTCGATAAATATTATTGGACAGGAAGAAAGTTGTTCGCACGGCGGTTTTGATTTGACGTTTGATATGTGTCAATAAATCCTCCGGGGCCGGGAGAAGCGCTCGGGGCAAGGCCTGGAGCGGTATCGCGTGGCTCCGGCGGGGAGGTCGGCACGGGTGGGGGCAGGTCGGGAGTGTTGGGAAGCAAGAGGAGGTGTTAAGTAAGTTTTCTGTATGACCTGGCGCATGGACGAAATAGGGAAAACGTCATAGAGGCGATAAGTAGTGGTGCACTAAAGTAGTCGATCGGGAAAAGCTTGTTCCGGCGGGGTGGACGACGACTTTTTTCGGGAGGTGTTCTCAAATATTGAGAGTACCGAGTTGTCATCGAGTGTTCGATACGTTAGCGATGCGATATCAGGTTTAATCGTCGAGTGAATATTCGTGCATCATAAGAGGGAAAACGAAGCGAGAACGCCAGGCGGCGTCAATGTGTTGTTTGTTGATGTAATTATTTCTAATTAATGAGTGGTTGGTGTTGTTGATGCAGCTGGACCAGGCGCTTGAGCGCGCTGGTCGGAATGCGCGCAGGCAGGAGAGATGGCCGCATGGTCGTTCTATCGACGACGGGCCGATGAGGAGAGGTCGCACCGGACGCTTCCTGGTGCACGGGGGAGAGGCGGGGTGCACCGAGTCGGAGCATCCCCGCCGGCGCCTCAGGCGGCGGTGATGCGGTGGTACTTCTCCATCAGCTCGTCGCGGCTCTCCTTGCGCTCCGGGTCGAGCGGGATGCAGTCCACCGGGCAGACCTGCTGGCACTGCGGCTCGTCGTAGTGGCCGACGCACTCGGTGCACAGGTTCGGGTCGATGATGTAGATCTCTTCCCCCGGCGAGATGGCGCCGTTGGGGCATTCGGGTTCGCAGACGTCGCAGTTGATGCACTCGTCGGTGATCATCAGGGCCATGGGGTACCTCATGGAAGTCGCTGGCCGGCAAGCGAGCTCGGGGATAATCCCGAGCGCCAGGGTCAGGTATTGTAATGGCTGTTGAGCGTCTCGGCGACCCTGGGGTGTACGTGCTTGGAGACGTCGCCACCGAGGCGGGCGATCTCGCGGACCAGCGTGGAGGAGATGTAGGAGTTCTCGACCTCCGGCGTCAGGAACACCGTCTCGAGCTCCGGCATCTGGGCGCGGTTCATGTTGGCCAGCTGCAGCTCGTACTCGAAGTCGGACACCGCGCGCAGGCCGCGCACCAGCACGCGCGCCTGCTGCTGCTTCATGAACTCGGTCATCAGCCCCGAGAAGCCCACCACCTCGACGTTGTCGAGCCCGGCGACGACTTCCCGGGTCAGGGCGATGCGGGTGTCGAGATCCAGCGTCGGCCCCTTGCCGGGGCTGGTGGCGATGGCCACCACGACCCGGTCGAAGAGCATCGAGGCGCGCTCGATCAGGTCGAGATGGCCGTTGGTGATGGGATCGAAGGTCCCCGGGTAGACGGCGGTATTCATGAGTCGCCCTCGTCCTCCAGGCGTCCGAAGGGGTTGTCGACGGCCAGCGAGACCGGTTGGGCATAGCCGGGGATGTGGATCCGGTCGCGGCCGACCTCGAGCTCCGGCCCCTCCAGCACGCCCTCACCGAAGCGATAGCGGGCCTGGAAGTGGCCTCGGTCGGCGGCCTGATGATAGCCCGCGGCGACCTCGCGGGTGGCCTCGCGGCGCGCCCGCCAGTCGCTCATCGCGGCCTCGCCGTGACGCTTGGTCAGCAGCCGCTCGGTGACCGCGGGGGAGAGCACCACGCCGGTGGCGTTGTTGCCGCCGAAGCCCTTGGCGTTGATGAAGGCGGCGTCCGCGGTGAAGGGCTGCGGGTCGCGGAACAGTCGCAGGTGCTCGGCATGCACGTCGTCGGCCACGGCGTCCAGGGTGAAGATGCCGGGCAGCAGGCCGTGGGCGAAGCTGCCCAGTGCGCTGGTCAGCTGATCGCCGGCGGCGCTGCCCTGGGAGTGACCGACGAAGGCCTTCACCGCCACCACCGGCCAGTCGCTGATGCCGTGGGCGTGGGCCACCCGGTCGAAGACGTGGGACTCGGTGATGCGGTTCTTGGGCGTGCTGGTGCCGTGGGCATGCAGGAAGGTGCGCTCGCGCAGGGCCTTCTCGCCGAGCATGTCGCGCACCAGCGCGGCCGACTTGGCCAGCGAGATGTAGTTGCCGATGCCCGGCGCCGAGATCGAGCGCTTCCAGCCGTCGGCATTGACGAACACCGCCGGCACGCTGCCGAGGATCTCGGCGCCGGTCTCTAGCGCCAGGGCGTCGTCCATCAGCATCACGAACTGGCTGGACTCGCCCATGGTGAAGCCGCAGTTGCGGGCGAAGGGGCGGCAGGCGCGCTGGTAGTCCGCATCGGTCAGCAGCTCGAGGGCATCCAGGGCCTTGAGGCCATCGTCGTCGGCCAGCGCCCCCATGCTGCGAAAGCCCTCGATGACCTCGGGGGTGATCGGGGCGTCGGCGGTACCGACCATCACCACCCGCCGCCGTCCGGCACGGATGTCGTCCACGCCCAGGCGCAGGTTGTAGAGGAAGCTGGCGCAGGCGCCCAGCGCCGCCCCGGTGCCGCCCACGCTGCCCAGCACATAGGCGTTGATGAAGTCGGCGGGCATCTGGCCATAGCCCAGCGGCATCTGCTTGGAGGTGGCGCGCTTGCCGGAGCTGAAGCTCTTGAGCAGGCCGCCCCAGCCCTCGTCGTCGAGCTGGCCGATGGAGTTGCCGGCGTAGACGGCGACCTCGTCGGGATCCAGGCGGTCGCGCAGGTTGTCCCACTCCAGGCCGCTGTCGCCCAGGCAGTCGCTGGCGGCGAAGATCGTCATGGCGAGGCCGCGGGGGTGGTGCACGCTGCGATAGAGACGGCTGGGTTCGAAACCGGTCGGCAGCTGGCCGGCGGCGCGCACCTGGGCCTGGCGCGTCTCAGGCAGCATCACGTCCATGCTGCCGGCGGGCACGGTGACTTCCAGGTTCTGGCGGTCCAGTTCGCGCACCTGCCAGGTGGCCGGCAGGGCGTCGGGCAGCTGGCGGCGGCGGATGCGGAAGGTCAACGGCGCGTCGAGGGCGAGGCTCGCCTTGCGGTTGGCCGGCAGGCCCTCTTCGTTGAAGCGGGCATCCTCGATGCGTCGGATCAGGGTATGGTCGAGCACCTGCTGACGGGTCTGCTCGACGATCCCGGCGGCATCCAGGGCGCGGCCCTCGGCGTCATGCCAGGCGCCATCGGCCTGGCCGTCGGCCAGGCGCATCATGGCCGCGAGGCCGAGCAGGGTACGGGCCTGAACGTCGTCGGGCAGGGCATCGAGCACGGTACGGCGAAATGCCTGGTGGCCCGAGGTTCGGCCGGCGGGATTCACGCCGCCCATGCCGACGATCACCGGTAAGTGTGGCAAGCCGGGTTCCTCGTTGTGCGGTTGATGTCGTGGCTGCAATGTTAGACCGTCGATGATAGCACCCGGCTCGCGGTGGCGTCATGCCGACGCCCCTGCGCTCGGGGCGATCGCGCATGGATCTGTCGCACGCGGCTGGTAGAATACGCCGCCCTTTTCGCCCCCGAGCCCGCCGCCATGACTGCCCGTTCGCGATCCATCGAAAGCCGCCAGACCGGCCCCCATGAAGACCTGTCTCGCCGCGTGGCCCGTGCCCTGGCGCACCCCCTGCGCAAGCCCCTGGTCGCGCATACCCGCGAGGCCTTCGCCGAGGCCAGCGATTGGCGCGGGCGGCGCGGCGCGGCGCCGCTGATCCTCGATGCGGGCTGCGGGGTGGGGCTCTCGACCCGCCGGCTGGCCGAGCGCTTTCCCGACTGCTCGGTGCTTGGCGTGGATCGCAGCGCCGATCGCCTCTCCCGGGACCACGGCCGGCTGCCGGACAACGCCCTGCTGGTGCGCGCCGACCTGGTGGACTTCTGGCGCCTGGCCCTGGACGCCGACTGGCGTCCGCTGCGCCACTACCTGCTCTATCCCAACCCCTATCCCAAGGCCGCGCACCTCAAGATGCGCTGGCAGGGCCATCCGGTGCTGCCGGCGATCCTGGCGCTGGGCGGTCGGCTGGAGCTGCGCTCCAACTGGCGGATCTATGTCGAGGAGTTCGCCCTGGCGGTGACCCAGGCCACCGGGGTGGCCGCCGCAGCGGAGCCCTTCGCGCCGGGCCCCGACTACCTGACGCCCTTCGAGCAGAAGTATCATGCCAGCGGCCAGGCGCTGTGGCGGCTGGTGGTCGACCTGCCCCACGCCCCCGGGCTGGTGCCCGCCGGCTGACGGCGTCAGCGTCCCCGACGGTCGCGGAAGCGCTCACCGAGGGTATGGCGCAGCCAGCGGGCGATGGGCCCCCGGTCGGCGTCGCGCCGCGAGACCGTTTCCACCTCGATGACCGGCGCCATGCCGAGCCCTTCGCCCCTGAGCTCCACCAGGTCGTCGCGAAACGGCGGGTAGCGGGCGATATGGCGCGGCACCAGCGCCCAGCCCAGCCCCCGGGTGGCGAGCTCGGCCATGGAATAGAAGCTGTTGAGCCGCCAGAACTGCGCCGCGAGCGGCGCCCGGCGGTCGTCCTCGCCCCTTGATGCGATCAGCAGCTGGCGATGGGCGGCGAGGTCGCCGACGGTCGGCGAGGAGAGCGCGGCCAGCGGATGGTGGCGGGCGACCACCAGCGCCTGCTGCAGGTGGGCGATGCGGATGCCCTCCAGCACCGGGCCCTGGCCCTGCTGGCGCAGCAGGATGCCGAGATCGGCGGTGCGATCCTCCACCCAGCCGGCGATGTCGCCCTGGGCGCCGTAGAGCAGGGTCAGCTGCAGGGCGGGATAGTGGCGCGCCAGCGCCTCCAGGGTCTCGTCTACCGGCGGCATCTCCACCAGGGCCTCGTCGATGGCCAGCACCAGCCGGGCCTCCTCGCCCTGGGCGATGGCCCGGGCGCGGGCGTCCAGCCGCTGGCACTGGCGGATCACCGCCCGGGCCTCGTGGAGCAGGGCCTCGCCGGCGCGGGTCAGACGCGGCAGCCGGGCACTGCGGTCGAACAGCGGGCAGTCGAGGTCGGCCTCCAGATGGGCGATGGCGGTGCTGACCGCCGACTGGGCGCGACCCAGGTGGCGCGCCGCCGAGGAGAAGGAGCCCCGCTCGGCGCAGGCGATGAGGATCTCCAGCTGATCGAGGCTCCAGCGCATGGGCGTGACCTATCTGTTTTTCTGATGGTTTCCAACTCGCATCCATCGCCATGATGGCGAGAATGGGGGCCGTCGTCGAGGCCTCGCGCCTCGGCCGTTCACGAGTGAGGAGGTGCACGATGCGTTCCTGGAAAGAGCGCGTGACCCACATGGTGCTGTTCGAGGCGATCGGCCTGGCCATCGTGATTCCGCTGAGCAGCGTGCTCAGCGGCCATGATACCGGGGCCATCGGCGTCATGGCGGTAGGGCTCGCCAGCGCCGCGATGCTCTGGAATCTGGTCTGGAACCGGCTGTTCGATATCTGGGTGCCGACCCGGCGGCGCAGCCTGGCCCAGCGCATCGCCCAGGCGCTGGGCTTCGAGCTGGGCCTGCTCATCGCCACCCTGCCGGTGGTGGCCTGGTGGCTCGAGATCGGCCTGGTCGAGGCCTTCTGGCTGGATCTTGGCTTCATGCTGTTCTTCCTGGTCTACGCCCTGTTCTTCAACACGGCGTTCGATCGCGTGATGCGCCGCCGGCTGGCGCGCCGGGAGGCCGTATGACCTATCTCTATCTGGCGCTCGCCATCATCGCCGAGGTGATCGCCACCAGCGCGCTGAAGTCCTCGGCCGGCTTCACTCGCCTGTGGCCCAGCGTGGTGGTGATGGTCGGCTACGGGCTGGCCTTCTACCTGCTCGCCCTGGTGCTGAAGACCCTGCCGGTGGGCATCGCCTACGCCTTCTGGGCGGGGCTCGGCATCGTGCTGGTGACCCTGGTGGGCATCCTGGTCTACGGCGAGAAACCGGACCTGCCGGCGCTGCTGGGCCTGGCGATGATCGTGGGCGGCGTGGTGGTGATTCAGGTGTTCTCTTCCGTCGCGTCCCATTAAGCTTGGGCCTTCGGTGATTCCTGGAGGTCCCATGTTCCGTCGCCCGCTCTACTGCGCGCTGTTGATGCTGCTGCCGCTGCTCGCCGAGGCGAGCGGTTTCTCGCGCCTCGCCGAGCTCACCGACCAGGGCTTCCTGGTCGGCGCCGAGGCGCGGCTGCTCGGCGGCGGCGAGCGCCTGGGGAGCATCGACGCGGAGCGTCAGCTCTCGCCGGCCTCGGTCTCCAAGGTCTACGTGGCGGCGGCGGCGCTGGATCGCTTCGGCCCCCAGCACCGTTTCACCAGCCGACTGGTCAGCACGGTCGCGCCCGATGCCGAGGGCGTGCTGGCGGGCGATCTGGTCTTCGATGGCGGCGGCGATCCCGCCCTGACCAGCGAGGACCTGTGGCGGCTGGTGCAGCGCCTTTATCAGGCCGGGGTGCGGCGCGTCGACGGCCGACTGGTGATCAGCCAGTGGCGCTTCGGGCCGGTCGAGTGCCTGACCACCGATCGTTGCGAGGCGCGGGATCGGGTCGACAACGCCTACAGCGCGCTGCTCTCCTCGGCCGGGGTCAACTTCGGCAGCTGGTGCGTGTCCGTGGCGCCCGCCGCCTCGGCCGGCCAGTCGGCGCGCATCGACAGCTGCGACAGCCAGGCGCCGATCGTTGCGATCGACAATCGCGTCGAGACCAAGCCGGACGACAGCGGCACCCGGCTCAACGCCGAGCGGATACGGCGCGACGGCGGCGACGTCATGAGGCTCAGCGGGCAGATCTCCACCAATGCGCGGCCGCGCCAGGTCTATCGAGCGAGTTCCGACCCGGCGCAACAGAGTGCCCACACCCTGCGGGCGATGCTCGAGCAGGCCGGCATCACGGTGCGCGACGGCGTCGCGGTGGCGGCCACCGAACCGCCGGCGTCGGCCCGCACACTCGCCGCCGTGGAGGGCGAGCCGCTGCAGGAACTGCTGCTGCGCACCCTCAACTACTCCAACAACTTCATGGCCGACGTGCTGGCCCTGAACCTGGTCGAGGCGCCGCGGGCCAGCCTGGAGCAGGGCGGGGCGGCGCTGGAGGCCTTCGCGGACGAGACGCCCGGCCACGGCCCCGTCACGCTGCGCAGCGGCAGCGGCCTGACCCCCGAGAACCGCACCTCGGCCGCCGGGGTGAATGCCCTGCTGGAGCGCATGTACCATCGTCCGGCGCTGTTCCCCAGCTTCGTCGCCGCCCTGCAGTCGCCGGGCAACGGGGTGATGCGCTTCATCCGGCGCGGCTCGCCGACCTTCCAGCATCACGTCATGCTCAAGACCGGCACCCTCAACCAGCCGGTGACCGTGCGCGCCGTGGGCGGCTACTTCCGCACCCGCTCCGGGCAGTGGGGTGTGTTCAGCGCGCTGGTCAACGGCACCGCCACCACGCCGTGGCTCGGCTGGCGGCAGGTGCTCGACCCGCTGGCCGCCGATCTGGAGGAGATGATCGATGCCCACTGAGCCCACCGGAGCGACCGAGATGAAGCCCGGATACACCGGATGGCGCCACCTGATTCACTCGACCCGCTACTCGCTGATGGGGCTGCGCGCGGCCTTCCGCCACGAGGCGGCGTTTCGCCAGGAGGTCGTGGCCTGCCTGCTGCTGCTGCCGTTGGCGCTCTGGATCGGCGAGGGCCCGGTGGAGTGGATCCTGCTGGCGGGCAGTTGCCTGCTGGTGCTGATCGTCGAGCTGCTCAACAGCGCCATCGAGTGCGCGGTGGATCGCATCGGCCCCGAGCGTCACGAACTCGCCGGCCGGGCCAAGGACATCGGCTCGGCGGCGGTGATGCTGGCGCTGGCCCTCGCCGGGCTGACCTGGGGGCTGCTGGCCTGGCAGAAATTCCTCGCCTGAGGCGCCCGGCCGGGTTATGGGGCGGGGCCGGCTTCGCTTATGCTGAAGGCATTCGAGAACCGGATGCGAGACGCCCATGGCCCTGCCCGACGACTTCCTGCCGCTGGACGACATTCCCGAGCCACTGAAGGCTCCCCTGGCACACACCCGCGACCGGCTGGCGAGTTCGCTCGGCGAGGCCGAGAACCTGGCCGAGATGACCGGCAACGACTCCCCGCTGGAAGACTGGCTGTCGCTGTCGGACGAGCGTCGCCGGCAGCTGGCCCGAGTGCTCGCCATCTCCTCCTTCGTCGCCGAGACCCTGGTGCGCGACCCCGAGTGGCTGCTGCACCTGGACGCCAACGGCGAGCTGGAGGAGCCCCCCTCGGCGGAAGCGCTGCGCCAATGGCTCGACGAGCGGCTCGAGGCCGCCGAGGACGAGGCGGCCCTGCACGCCGCCATCCGCCGCTTTCGCCGCGCGCGCATGCTGGGCATCGTCTGGCGGGACCTGACGCGCCCGCCGGGCATCGACATGTGGGGCACCGCGGCGACCGTGTCGCGGCTCGCCGAGACCTGCCTGGAAGGCGCGCTCGGCTGGCTGGAGGCGCACCTCGCGCCGCGCTGGGGGCGCCCCGCCCCGCGTCGCGACGGCAGCGAGCAGCGCCTGGTGGTGCTGGGCATGGGCAAGCTTGGCGCCGGCGAGCTCAACCTCTCCTCGGACATCGACCTGATCTTCGCCTTCCCCGAGAAGGGCGAGACCGAGGGCGGGCGCAAGTCCCTGGAGCATCAGGAGTACTTCACCAAGCTCGGCCAGCGGCTGATCGGCGCCCTGGACGCCGTGACCGCCGAGGGCTTCGCCTTCCGCGTCGACATGCGCCTGCGCCCGCTGGGCGATGGCGGGCCGCTGGTGGGCGGCTTCGCTTCGCTTGCCGGCTACTATCAGGATCAGGGCCGCGAGTGGGAGCGCTACGCCATGCTCAAGGCGCGTCCGGTGGCCGGCGACCTGGAGGCCGGCGCCGAGCTGCTGGCGAGCCTGCGCCCCTTCGTCTACCGCAAGTACCTCGACTTCGGCGCCATCGAGTCGCTGCGCGAGCTCAAGGCGATGATCAACCGCGAGGTGCGCCGTCGCGGCATGCAGGGCAACATCAAGCTCGGCCCCGGCGGCATCCGCGAGGTGGAGTTCGTGGTCCAGGCCTTCCAGCTGATCCGCGGCGGTCGCGACACCGAGCTGCAGGTCACCTCCCTCAAGACCGCCCTTCAGCGCCTGCCCGAGCTCGGCCTGCTGCCCGGCGAGGTGGTTGATGAGCTGACCCCCGACTACGTCTTCCTGCGCGACCTGGAGCACGCGCTGCAGGCCCTGGAGGATCGCCAGACCCAGACCCTGCCCGACGGCGACATCGACCGCGAGCGAGTGGCCCTGGCGCTTGACATGGAGGACTGGCCGGCGCTGATGGCGCGGCTCGACGAGGTGCGCGAACGGGTGCGGCGCCACTTCGACGCCGTCATCGCCGAGCCCGAGGAGGAGGTCGAGGAGGCCGCCGAGCCCGAGGCCTCGGACGTCGCCAGCCTGGAGGAGTGGCGCGCGCTGTGGCGCGGCGAGCTGGAGGATGACGAGGCCCGCGCGCTGCTCGAGGAGGCCGGCTTGGCCGAGCCCGAGATCGCCGTGCGCCGGCTGCGTACGCTGCGCCACGCCCGCGCGGTGAAGGCCATGCAGCGCATCGGCTTCGAGCGGCTCGATGCCCTGATGCCGCTGCTGCTCGACGCCGTGGCCGTCAGCGAGACGCCGGACCTCGCCCTGGAGCGGGTACTGCCGCTGATCGAGGCGGTGCTGCGCCGCACCGCCTACCTGGCGCTGCTGCGCGAGAACCCGGAGGCCCTGGGGCACCTGATGAAGCTGTGCAGCGCCAGTCCCTGGATCGCCACCCAGCTCGCGCGCCATCCGATACTTCTCGACGAACTGCTGACCCCGGAGACCCTCTACACCCCTGCCGACAAGGCGCGCCTGGCCGACGAGCTGCGCCAGGCCCTGGGGCGGATCCCCGAGGACGACGAGGAGGCCCAGCTCGAGGCGCTGCGCGTCTTCAAGCACGCCCAGGTGCTGCACGTGGCGGCCTCCGACATCGCCGGCACCCGCCACCTGATGAAGGTCAGTGACTACCTCACCTACATCGCCGAGGTGGTGCTGGAGGCGGTGCTGGTCATGGCCTGGCAGCACATGACCCGCAAGCACGGCTTCCCGGAACGTCGCGGGGGAAATCGCGGGGACATTCGCGGGGAAATTCGTGAGGAGGGGCGCTGCGGCAGCGAGGCCGAGTTCCTGGTCGTCGGCTACGGCAAGCTCGGCGGCATCGAGCTCGGGTACGGCTCCGACCTGGACCTGGTGTTCCTCCACGATGGCGCCACCCAGGGCAGCACCGACGGGGCGCGGCCCATCGACAACGCGGTCTTCTTCACCCGGCTCGGCCAGCGCATCATCCACCTGCTCACCGCCGTGACCCCGGCGGGCAGCCTCTACGAGGTCGACATGCGCCTGCGCCCCTCGGGCAATTCGGGGCTCCTGGTCTCGACGCTCGACGCCTTCGCCGACTACCAGCGCGAGCAGGCCTGGACCTGGGAGCACCAGGCGCTGGTGCGGGCCCGGGTGGTGGCCGGCGACCGGTCGCTGGCCGAGCGCTTCGGCGCGCTGCGCGGCGAGATCGTAGGGCGAGAGCGTGATAGCCAGGCCCTGCGCGAGGAGGTGGTGAAGATGCGCCACAAGATGCGCGACCACCTGGGCAGCCGCGGCCAGGTCGACGACTTCGACCTCAAGCACGATGCCGGCGGGATGGTGGATATCGAGTTTCTCTGTCAGTTCGCGGTGCTCTCCATGGGCCACGAGACCCCCGACCTGCTGGCCTACAGCGACAACATGCGCATCCTCGAGACCCTCGAGGCGACCGGGCGGCTGCCCGCCGACGAGTGCCGGCGCCTGCGCGAGGCCTACCTGGCCTGTCGCACCGCCGCCCATCGCGCGGCGCTGACCGGCGAGCCGGCGCGCGGGCGCAACGCCGATTTCCAGGAACATCGCGACGCCGTCATCGCGCTCTGGCAGCGCCTGCTCGAGCCGGCCTCCTGATCGCCACCGTCTTAAGCCGATATTCTCAAGCCGACATCACTTCAAGGAAGGCGACGACATGCACAAGGTACTGGTCCTGCACGGCCCCAACCTCAACCTGCTCGGCACCCGGCAGCCCGAGGTGTACGGCCACGAGACCCTGGAGGACATCGACAACGGCCTCTACGAGCAGGCGGCGATGGGCGGCTGGGAGATCCGCTGCCGGCAGAGCAACCACGAGGGCGAGCTGATCGACCTCATCCATGCCGCGCGCCTGGACGGCACCGCGGCGATCATCATCAACCCGGCCGCCTACACCCATACCTCGGTGGCGATCCTCGATGCCCTGAACGCCTTCGACGGCCGGGTGATCGAGGTGCATCTCTCCAACGTGCACAAGCGCGAGGCTTTCCGCCACCACTCCTACGTCTCGCTGCGCGCCGACGGGGTGATCGCGGGGCTCGGCAGCCAGGGCTACCGGGCCGCCCTGGACGCGGTGATGGCGGGGTAGGGCCGATGCGGCGTACGACACTCCCGTGGCGAGCGAAGATCCGGCTAGTGAGGAGCGGAAAAGTGAGGAGCAGGCAGGAAAGGCGCTGGCGCATGAAGAGCCGGCGCGGCCTCGTCGCCCTGCTGGCGATGCTGACGCTGGCCGGCTGCGGCGAGACGCCGACCGGGCGCTCCCAGCTGGCGCTGGTGCCCGAGGGGCTGATGGCCGAGATGGGCGGCGACGCCTTCGCCGAAATGCGTCGCCAGCGGCCCCTCGAGCGTGACCCCGCGGCCAACCGGCTCGTGCAGTGCGTGGCGAGGGAGGTGATCGCGGCGGCCGAGGCGCGCTACCCCGAGGCGGGCATGCCCGAGGCCTGGGAGGTGGTGGTGTTCGACGACCCCAGCCCGAATGCCTTCGCCCTGCCGGGCGGGCGCATCGGGGTGCATGCCGGGCTGCTTAAAGTGGCCGAGACTCCCGACCAGCTGGCCGCAGTGATCGGTCACGAGGTCGCTCACGTGCTGGCCGACCACGGTAACGAGCGCTTCACTCAGCAGCTCGGCATCAAGGCGGTGCTGCTGGTGGTAGGGCTCGTCAGCGAGGGGGAACTGGCCGGGGAGGGGCTTCGGCAGGCGCTGGGGATCGGCGCGCGCCTCGGCATCGCCCTGCCGTTCAGTCGCGCCCATGAGGAGGAGGCCGACCAGATGGGGCTCGCCATCATGGCCAAGGCCGGTTTCGACCCGCGCCACAGCGTGGCTCTGTGGCGCAACATGGCGAAGGCGGGCGGCGGTCAGCCCCCGGAGTTTCTCTCCACGCACCCGGCGCACGGTTCCCGCATCGAGGCTCTCGAGAGCCACATGAGCGATGCCATGGCGGCCTTCCGTGCGGCCTCGAAGGCACGCTGCACCGGCTAGTTGTGTAACCCCACCAGGTTGTTTCACGGAGAGGCCCAGCCGGCTAACCGGAGGGTGGTCATCCAGACTGGCATGCGGCCGGTGCCAGTTGTACTGATGAAGCCGGGCCACCGTGCTCTGACCGATCACCAGCGTGGCGATAGGTCTGGCGCTGCTGATGACGTTCGATGATCTGTTTCACGGTAGCCGCATCTGTCGCGAAGGGGCTTCGGGCAGGGCGCGACGTACGGTCTCGGAGACCGGCGTGATCCTCCTCGCGGCAGCGGCGGTGCACATCATAGAGGATGCGGGCGGCGTGGGCTCGATTGCCATCCAGCTGCTGAGGAACCTGACCGCGATCTCCAAGACCTCTCGCCCGGAACCCCAGGCGTGGCTCAAGACCCTGGGCGCCCACCACCTCGTCGACCGCTGCCGGCTCTGCTGGACATTGCCATGATCCAGTCCACCGCCACCGAAGCCTTCGGCACGATCAATGCGGCGAATCTCAAGCGCGCGTATGCGCTGCTGGAGAGCGGCAAAGCCAAGGGCAAGATCGTGCTCGAGGAACTCGCGTAAACCTTTCGTCTATAGTCACAAAAACAGCGAGGCAGCCAGTTAACCGGCCGCCTCGCTGTGTCCGCTCGTCACTGCCGAGCAAGGATGAAGCCTCGATCTTGCGGTGAAGTGCCGGCTCACCCAGGTGAGTCACCCATGGCTTCGCCGTGGCACGGCCTCTAACGCTATGCCTTTTCCCAGGCGAAGGTCTGGAACGGCGCGTCGACTGGCGTCTCGGCCAGGTGATTGGTGTAGTTGCTCATGACCTTCTGGGCGATGCCCAGCACGATCTCCAGCACCTGCTGACGGGTGAAACCGGCGTCGAGGAAACGCTGGACTGTCACCTGATCCACCTCGCCACGCTGACGAACCATCGCCAGGGTAAAGGTTCGCAGTGCCTCGAGACGATCGCTGGGCAGCGGCGTCTCGTTGCGCAGGGCCTCGGTGATCGCGTCGTCGACCTTCATCGACTTGGCGATGGCGGTGTGGGCCGGCACGCAATAATGGCAGGCATGCTCGACGTTGATGGTCTGCCAGACCACCGTGATCTCGTCAGCGTCGAAACTGGTGCGTTGGAAGAGGTCATGGAGCACCTGATACCCCTCCAGCAGCGTCGGGGCCTCGGCCATCACGGCATGCAGTCCGGGGATCATCCCGAAGCTTTTCTGGGAGTTGTCCAGTAACGGTTGGCTGTCGGCCGGAGCGGTCTCCGGGGTGTGCAGGGAAAAATCGCTCATATCGGGCTCCTCTAGGGGGATGATTGGCAAATGGATAAATCTGCGCCTGCTGTTTTTGAGCAATCGCTCAAAAACAGCCGTAAGAGTAGGCGTCTACGCCACGATCCAGGATACTAGCTGTTTCTGAGTGATCACTCAAGCTACAATTTGAGTGATCACTCAATATCCATGAACGAGCCATCGGCTCGCGAATCCGGAGAGCGCCATGTCCCGCCCGAGTCAGCATGATCGCCACACTGCGCTGGACCAGGCCATGCAGCTATTCTGGCGACAGGGTTTCCATGCCACCTCGCTCAAGGACATCGAGCAGGCCCTTGATATGCGTCCGGGTAGCATCTATAGCCACTTCGGCAGCAAGGAGAAGCTGTTTCGGGAATCGCTGGAGCGATACACGCGCCTGGGCCTCGCCGAACTGGACCGGGCATTGGCCGAGGGTCCCACTCCACTGAGCGCTCTGGCCGGCTATCTTCGCCGCCTCGGCACGCTATACGACCAGGCCCTGCCCAGCAGAGCCTGCATGTTGGTCAAGAGCCTTCTCGAACTGGACGAACGTGAAGCAGCGGCTCGCGAGCATGTCAATGTCCTGCTTAGCGGTATGGAAGCGCGATTCCGCCAGGCCCTGGAAGCCGCCAGAGTGCAAGGCGAACTGCCCGATGACATTGACACCTCGCGACTCGCCCGGCGCTTGCAGGCCGAGGTGATGGGGTTACGCGCCTTTGCGCAGCGCGATGTCGACAGGCAAGCCGTCGAGCAGCTGGCCGAGGACATGGCCCGGGCCCTCGAGTCTCTCGCCGCCTCCGGGCATCACAATTGACGGACTAGGTGCACGGGTAGCGGGACAGCGTCGCACCAGCGGCCATAGCAGCAAGGCGCCACCCTGGCCCAGGTAAATGACCACCATGTAGACGGCCAGCAACCGGCCCCGGGTAAGGTTAATAGCGCGGTTGTTCAGCCATCTCCCAGAGATGACTAATATGCTGGCGAAGCACAGGCCGGTGACGAACCGCATCAGCCCCCAGGCCAACGGCACCACGAACAGCTCCTGAACGAGCATCGCCACCGCTGCCATGGTCGCTAGGTGTGTAACCCCACCAGGTTTTTTACGGAAATGCTCAGCCGGCTAACCGGAGGGTGGTCATCCAGAGTGGCATGCGGCCGGTGCCGGGCTGGTCCAGTTGTGCTGATAAAGCCGGGCCACCGTGCTCTGACCGATCACCAGCGAGGCGATAGGTCTGGCGCTGCTGAGGACGTTCGATGATCTGTTCCACGGTAGCCGCATCTGTCGCGAAGTGGCTTCGGGCGGGGCGCAACGTACCGATGACGTGAGCGGCCAGCAGGGCTCGACCCTGCGGAGTGAGACGGGTGTTCTTGTGAGGATTCATCCGGGCCTCCTGGAGCGATTGGTTGGTTCGCATCTCCAGTCTTCCGGGTAGGCTCCGGATGAACAACCTACCGAGAGATCACGAGCCAGTCGCCGCCGCGTGTCGCAACGCGCGCTATCACATGCGTTCTCCCGCGCGATCCCCCCGTCGACTTACTCGCGGGGGCGATCCGAACGCTCGTCGTCCCTGACCTCGTAGTCGCCCTCGAGCACCTGCTGCTCGTGGGGGCGGTCGTCGCCGCGGCGGCTCTCACGATAGCCCGTCTCGCGATAGTGGACGCCGCCGCCCACGTCTTCGGCCTGATCGGCGCGCATCTGCTCCATGCGCTTTTTCATGCGGTGGCGCAGGAAGGGCATCATCGCCCAGCCCACGAGCAGGAAGAACAGCCCCAGCACCATGGCGACGATCATCATGGCGCCGAACAGCAGCCAGGTGAACAGCAGCTTCAGACCTCCCAGGGGGCCGCCCGCACGAGTCTGACGGGCACGCTGTTGCCACTGCTGGGCGGCGCGCCAGGCGGCATTGTTTCGGGGGTCACGAGAATCGGGCATGCAGGGCTCCGCGGTCGGTGGGGCGTGTCGGCGGAACCGGCACGTGGGAAATGGCTGCCCCTTGGAGGCCGGGGCGGGGCAATCGTTCCAGTCTTACCCCGATGTCGGCCCCGTCGTGCGCCTCGGCGCACGGCGGGGGAAGCGATCGGCATTCGGTGTAGATTATGCGCGCCACGCCTCGGCCACCAGCTCGTAGCTGCGCAGGCGATCCTCGGCAGCGTAGACGTCGGTGTGGAGCATCAGCTCGTCGGCGCCGGTCAGCTCCAGGAAGTGCTCCAGGCCCTCGCGGACCGTCTCGGGGCCGCCGATCACCGCGGCCCCCAGGAACTGCTCCACCTGGGCCTGCTCCCTGGGCGACCAGTCCAGCGTCTCCGTCGGCGGCAGGGCCCGGCCGGGCGCGCCGCGAATCAACCCCAGGAACTTGCGGCGTGCCGTAGAGGCGAGATAGTCGGCCTGCAGGTCGCTGTCGGCGGCGATTACCGGCAGGCCGACCATGGCGTGGGGCCGGTCCAGCATCGCCGAGGGTTGGAAGTTGTCGCGATAGACCCGGAGCGCCTCGAGCAGCCGGGCCGGGGCGAACTGGGCGGCGAAGGCGAAGGGTAGCCCCTCGCGGGCCGCCAGCCGGGCGCTGAAGTCGCTCGACCCGAGCAGCCAGATTGGCACCCGGGTGCCCTGGCCGGGCACGGCGCGCACGCGCTGGCCCGGCCGCGCCTCGTCGAGGAAGCCCTGCAGTTCGGACAGCCGTTGGGGGAAGTCGTCGACTCCCGCGTGGGGATCGCGACGCAGCGCGGCCATGGTGGGGCCGTCGGAGCCCGGCGCGCGGCCGAGCCCCAGGTCGATGCGTCCGGGATAGAGGGTCTTCAGGGTGCCGAACTGTTCGGCGACCACCAGCGGCGGGTGGTTGGGCAGCATGATGCCGCCGCTGCCCACCCGGATGCGCTGGGTCGCGCCGGCGACATGGCCGATCAGCACCGCGGTGGCCGCGCTGGCGATGCCCTCGATGCCGTGGTGCTCGGCGAGCCAGTAGCGGGTGTAGCCGAGCGCCTCGGTGCGCTGGGCCAGCGCCACGCTCTCGCGGAAGGTGTCGGCGATGGCGCCGCCCTCGCGGATCGGGGCCAGGTCGAGCACGGAGAGCGGTGTATCGGCGAGTCGGGACATGGCGGGAAGCGCTCCGAAATTGATTAGCCTGCTGGGTTTCTTCCAAGATCGGGGCGAGCGATGGGGAATGCAAGGGTCGCGCCTCGCGCGTTGCGTGCCGCCGCGGGGCATCGGCACGATCGTCGCCGATGATGGTGGTCAGCGGCCCTGGCAGGCCGTAAGCTCGGGGAACACAGGTGAAATCGGATGTCGGCCATGCCCTCCATGCGCACCGGACGCGACTCGCGGCGTCGCGGCGCCACCCGCCGACACGCCCGGCGACGGTGGGACTGGTCTCGCGTCGACTGGATCGGCTTCGATCGCTGGCTCGACCGGCTGGTGGTCGTGGCGTTGAGCGTGGCGCTGCTGGTTGGAGGGGTCGCCCTGCTCCTCACGCTTCTGATCTAGTCGCTTCTCTCTTTCCGACCGACAAAGGACAGTCAGCCCTATGCTGGGATTCCTCCAGGGTTTTTCCTACGGCCTGTTTCTGACCTGCCTGCCGTGGCTGCTGGTGGGCCTGATCAATCCGCGCCTGGCCGTGCCGATCGAGCCGCCGGGCCGGCTGCAGGTCATCCTGCGTTACTGCCTGGTGGTGCCCTTCATCAGCCTGCTGTTGTGGCTGACCTCGCTGTGGGGCGGCTTCGGCCCGACCCTGGCCGGCTGGCTGGCGGGGCTGGTGGCGATTCCCGTGGCCCTGCCGCTGGAGCGTCGCCTGCGTCGCTTCCTGGAGCGGCGGCGGGTGCGACGCTTCCGCGAGCGGCTGGCCGCCGAGGCCGCCCGGCGGCGGGCCGAGGAGGAGCGCGATGCCCACGAGGCGGGATTGATGGTGCTCGACCCCGCCCACCCGCCGGCCGAGGCCGACGATCTGGTGCTGGCGCTGTGCCGCGCCAAGCAGGCGCTGCTCGAGGTTCACCGCCCCGACCTGGCCGTTCAGGCCGATCGCCTCTATAGCCGCTATCGCCACCTGCTGGGCGTGCTCGAGGGGCGCTTCGATCGCGGCGAGCTGGCCTTCGCCCGCGCCCGGGAACTGGTGTCCCAGGTCGGCCTCGGCGCGGTGGATACGCTGCACTCCATGGCCTCCCAGGCCAGCGGCGTGGTCAACGTGGACGGTGACTTCGTGCGCCGGCGCCTGAGTCGCGAGGGGCGCCGGCTCGGCACCCAGGAGCGCGAGGCCCTGCGACGGCGCCTCGAGCTGCTCGAGGAGACCGAGCGTCGGCTGGGCGAGCTGGCCGCGCGCAACGAGGCGGCACTGACCGTGCTTGACGATACCGCCGTCTCCCTGGCGCGCATCGAGACCAGCCGCCCCCAGGCCTCGGTCACCGCCGAGCGGGCGCTTGCGGAGCTGAGCCGCTTCGTCTCCCGCGCAGACCGCTACGGGCGCAGCGGCTCGTGACGGCGCCCTGGCCCCACGACGGCGCTGACGCCTGACCCCACCCCCGACCGATCCTTTCGAGAGGTGCCCATGACCGAGCAACCCCAAGACGGCGCCCGCCTGGCGCTGCCGCCGGTGGAGGAGATCGCCCGCGACCTGGAGGGCGGGGAAGCCTCCGGCCGCGCCGATAACGAAGCGAGCCTGGCGTCCCAGGCCGATGCCTTCGTCGAGGTGCTGCTGGACGACGGCGATGCCGAGGCCCAGGCGCGCCAGCGCCGCGCCATCGACGAGCTGGGCCTGGAGCTTCAGCAGCAGGCCGCCCACCAGAGCGCCATGCTGCAGACTCCGCTGCGCCAGCTGGCCCACCACGGCGACGAGGGCGGCCCGGTGGCCAAGGCGCTGGTCGACCTGCGCGGGCGCATGCAGTCGCTGGACCCCGCCCGGCACAACCTCGCCTCGGGCCCGCTGGATCGCGTGCGGGCGCTGATTCCGGGAGCCGGCAGCCGCCTGCAGCGCTATTTCCGCAAGTTTGAGACGGCGCAGCAGGCGCTGGACGCGATCATCGCCGACCTGGAAGGCGGGCGTGACATGCTGCGCCGCGACAACCTGACCCTCGACGACGACCAGCAGGCGCTGCGCGAGACCCTCGCCAAGCTCACGCGCCAGATCGACCTGGGGCGGCGCATCGACGATCGCCTGCAGGTCGCCATCGAGCGGCGCGACGGAGAGGATCCGCAGCGGCGCTTCCTGGAGGAGGAACTGCTCTTCCCGCTGCGCCAGCGCATCATCGACCTGCAGCAGCAGCTGGCGGTCAGCCAGCAGGGCGTGCTGGCCCTCGAGGTGATCATCCGCAACAACCGCGAGCTGATGCGCGGCGTCGACCGCGCCATCAACGTCACCGTCTCGGCGCTGACCGTGGCGGTGACCGTGGCCCTGGCGCTGGCCAACCAGCGGTTGGTGCTCGACCGCGTCGAGTCGCTCAATGCCACCACCTCCGAGATGATCGGCGGCACCGCCCGGGCGCTGCGACAGCAGGGCGTGGATATTCAGCAGCGCGCCTCGTCGGCGATGCTCGACATGCAGGCCCTGGAGGAGGCCTTCGGCGAGGTGATCGGGGCCATCGACGACCTATCGCGCTATCGCCGCGAGGCCCTGCCGCGCCTGGACGACCAGATCGACCGGCTGGCGACCCTGGCCGGCAAGGGCGGCCAGGCCATCGATCGCCTGGGACGCGGCCGCGACGCCGATGACGACGAGGCCTCGCGGCACGCCTGACGCCGGCCTCCGTTTCGGCATCCAGCTCGGCTGTTGGCTCGTGACTCGGTCCTGCATCGCCCGCGCACTGGACTATGCTGCTCGAAGCGGCCCCCGTCGGGTACGCAGCGAGAGGGGCGAGACATGGCGGACGTCAGGAACGTTTTCGTGGTGGGGCTCAATGACTTCAATCGCCAGCGGCTCGAGACGCTGCGCGGCGCCGAGCACTGGCGCTTCCACGGCATCATCCCGCCCGAGGCGGTGTACGACACCGAGGAGTTCGACATCGACGCCATGCTGGCGGAGGCGACGTCCCAGCTCGAGGCCTTCGACGGCAGCATAGATGCCATCGTCGGCTACATGGACTTCCCCGTCTCGACCATGCTGCCGATCCTCTGCGAGCGCTTCGGCACCCACACCACGACGCTCTCGAGCCTGCTCAAGTGCGAGCACAAGCTCTGGAGCCGACGCGTGCAGCGGGAGGTGATTCCCGAGCATATCCCGGCCTTCGTGGCCTTCGATCCCTTCGATGACGAGGCGATGACCCGGATCGGCGAGGCGGGGCTCTACTTCCCCTTCTTCGTCAAGCCGATCAAGTCCTCGGGCTCCCGGCTGGGCTTTCGCATCGCTACGCCCGAGGACTTCTATCATGCCATCGAGCTGCTGCGTAGCCAGATCGGCCTGATCGCCGACCCCTTCAACCAGGTGCTCGAGCAGGCGCGGCTTCCCGACGAGATCGCCGCGGTGGACGGCCACTTCTGCCTCGCCGAGGAGATCATCGGCGGCTGGCAGTGCACGGTGGAGGGCTACGTCTTCGATGGCGAGGTGGTCAGCTACGGGATCGTCGACTCGCTGCGCTACCCCCAGGTGCTGAGCTTCTTCCACTACCGCTATCCCTCCGGGCTACCCGAGCCCATCCAGGCCAAGATGCGCGAGCTGACCGATACGGTGATGACCCATATCGGCTACGACAATGCCGCCTTCAACGTCGAGTACTTCTGGGACGAGGTGCAGGACCGCATCTGGCTGCTCGAGATCAACACGCGCATCTCCCAGTCCCACTGCGATCTCTTCGAGAAGGTCGACGGCATCAGCAACCAGCAGGTCACCGTCGACCTTGGCCTGGGTAGCCGACCCGACATGCCGCATCGGGAAGGTGATTTTCCGGTGGCGGCCAAGTTCTTCCACCGGGTGTTCTTCATCGATGCCCTGGTGACCCGGGTGCCGACCCAGGAGGAGGTCGCCGCGCTCGAGGCCGACTTCCCGGGGGCGATGATCGACATCCAGGTGGCACAAGGGCAGCGGCTCTCCTCGCTGCCCGAACAGGACAGCTACAGCTTCGCCCTGGCCCACGTCTGGATGGGGGCCCGGTCGGCGGAGCAGTTGCTGGCCGATTACGACCGTCTGGTGGCCCGGTTGCCGTTCGAGTTCGACCAGATCGAAGGTTGAAACAAGGAGAGCATCAGCATGCGCATCGTCAACGACTTTCCGCGCCGGGTCATGGAAGAGGAGACCTGGATCCCGCTGCCCGACGGCGGCCGCCTGGCGGCGCGCATCTGGCGCCCGGTGGACGCCGAGATCCATCCGGTGCCGACGATACTGGAGTACCTGCCCTATCGCAAGCGCGACCTCACCGCCGAGCGCGACGTGCAGAGCCATCCCTACTGGGCGGGCCACGGCTATGCCGGGGTGCGGGTCGACATCCGCGGCACCGGCGAGTCCGACGGCGTGCTCACCGACGAGTACCTGCCAAGCGAGCTGGACGACGGCCTGGTGATCCTCGAATGGCTGGCGGCCCAGCCCTGGTGCACCGGCGACGTCGGCATGATCGGCATCTCCTGGGGCGGCTTCAACGGCCTGCAGATCGCCGCCCTGCGCCCGCCCCAGCTTAAGGCGGTGATCACGATCTGCTTCACCGACGACCGCTACGCCGACGACATCCACCACATGGGCGGCTGCCTGCTGGGCGACAACCTCTCCTGGGCCTCGACCATGTTCGACGGCAACGCCTGCCCGCCGGACCCGGACCTGGTGGGCGAGCGCTGGCGCGACATGTGGCTCGAGCGCCTGGACGGCAGCGGCATGTGGCTCGCCCAGTGGCTCGAGCACCAGCGGCGCGACGACTACTGGAAACACGGCTCGGTGTGCGAGGACTACACGGCGATCCAGTGCCCGGTCTATGCCGTCAGCGGCTGGGCCGACGGCTACTGCAACGCCGTCTTCCGCCTGCTGGCGGGACTCGACGTGCCGCGCAAGGGGCTGGTCGGCCCCTGGGCCCACAAGTACCCGCACCTCGGCGTGCCGGGACCGGCCATCGGCTTCCTGCAGGAGTCGCTGCGCTGGTGGGACCAGTGGCTCAAGGGAGTCGATACCGGGATCATGGAGGAGCCCATGCTGCGGGTCTGGATGCAGGAGTCGATGCCGCCCTCGGCGCGCTATGACGAGCGCCCCGGACGCTGGGTAGCCGAGCCCGTCTGGCCGTCGCCGAACATCACCCCGGAGGGCTTCCGGCTCACCCTGGGTCACGATCTGCTGGCCGAGGACGAGCCGCGAGAGGACCCGCCCCAGGCGACCCTGGACGTCCGCTCGCCGCTCTCGGTGGGGCTCTATGCGGGCAAGTGGTGCTCCTACAATGCGCCCCCGGACCTGCCCCACGACCAGCGCGAGGAGGATGGCGGCTGCCTGATCTTCCAGACGCCACGCCTCGAGGCGGCGCTGGAGATCTGCGGCTCGCCGCTGGTCGAGCTTGAGCTCGCCGCCGACCAGCCGGTGGCCATGGTGGCGCTGCGCCTCTCCGATATCGGCGAGGACGACAAGGCCACCCGCGTCTCCTACGGCCTGCTCAACCTCACCCACCGCGACAGCAACGAGCATCCCGAGCCGCTGGTGCCGGGCCAGCGCTATCGGGTGTCCATCCCGCTCAAGCACATCGCCCAGCAGTTCCCGGCGGGTCACGCCATTCGTCTGTCGCTCTCCACCAGTTACTGGCCGCTGGCCTGGCCATCGCCACGGCCGGTGCGGATCACCCTCTGGCCCAGCGCCAGCCGGCTGCTGCTGCCGCGCCGCGAGCCGCGCCCCGCCGAGGAGGCGGCGCTGCCCGCCTTCGCCGAGCCCGAGGGCGCGCCGGCGCTGGCCAAGACGCTGATCCAGCCCAGCCAGGAGAGCTGGCGGGTGATTCGCGACCTGGCCCAGGACCGCACCACCCTGGAGGTGGTCCACGACGAGGGGCGCTACCGGATCGACGACATCGACCTGGAGATCGCCGCCCGGGTCACCGAGCGCTACGGTTACGCCTACGGCAGCTACGACAGCGTGAGTGGCTGGACGGAGTGGCAGCGCAGCTTCCGGCGCGGAGACTGGGAGGTCAGTACCCTGACCCGCACCCTGCTGACCTCTGACGCCGACAACTTCCGCATCCGCGCCACCCTCGACGCCTGGGAGGGCGAGACCCGCATCTTCGCCAGGACCTGGGACGAGACGATCCCCCGGGACCTCGTCTAGGGCGGGGGAGGCTGCTATCGTGGCGGCCTGATTCATACCGGGACGCGCCGATGAGCCTCACCCCCGCCGCCGTGGCCGCGACGCCGCGCGCCTCGCGCAAGGAAATTCTCGGCTGGGCGATGTTCGACTTCGCCGGCCAGGCCTACACCCTGCTGATCATCACCGTGGTGTTCGGCGAGCTCTTCACCACGGTGATCGTCGGCGATCGCGGCGACGGCTTCCGGCTGGCCAACTTGCTGTGGAGCCTGGCGCTGGCCATGAGCTTCCTGCTGGTGGTGATCACCGGCCCGCTGTGCGGGGCGGTGATGGACTATCAGGCCTCGAAGAAGCGCTTCCTGTTCGTCAGCTACCTGGCCACCGTGGCGGCCTCCGCGATGCTCTACTTCGTGGTGCCGGGCGCCGTGCTGCTGGGCGTGGTGCTGATCGTGATCGCCAACTACGCCTTCTCCATGGGCGAGTCGTTCATCGCCGCCTTCCTGCCCGACCTCGGCCCGCCGGAGGACCTGGGCAAGATCTCCGGCTTCGGCTGGGCGCTGGGCTACGTCGGGGGGCTGCTCGCTGCGGGCTTCTCGCTGTTCATGCTGGGCGAGGCCACGGCCGAGAACTTCGAGCGCGTCCGCTGGGTGGGGCCCTTCGCCGCGGGCTTCTTCCTGGTCGCCGCGGTGCCCACCTTCCTGTGGGTCAGGGAGCGCGGCACCCCCCAGCCGCCGGGCAAGTCCTATCGCGAGATCGCCGTGGCGCGGGTCGCGACCACGCTGCACGAGCTGAAGCGCTTCCGTGATCTCGGCATCTTCCTGGTCTCGCTGCTCTTCTCCATGGCCGGCGTCTACATCGTCATCGCCTTCGCCTTCATCTATGGCGCCCAGGTGATCGGCTGGGACGAGGCGATCCGCAACCTCATGTTCATCATCGTGCAGATCACCGCCGCGGTCGGGGCGCTGGGCTTCGGCTTCATCCAGGATCGCATCGGCACGCGCGTCACCTACCTCTTCACCCTGCTGCTCTGGGTGGCGGCGATACTCGCCATCTGGGCGACGCCCGAGCTCACCGCCTTCCTGAACGCCCGCCTCGGCCTCGCCTGGGAGGCGCAGCACCTCTTCCTGGTAGTGGGCTGCCTGGCGGGCCTCTCCCTGGGCTCCAGCCAGTCGGCCAGCCGCGCCCTGGTGGGACTCTTCTCGCCGCAGCGCAAGGCCGCCGAGTTCTTCGGCTTCTGGGGGCTGGCCAACAAGCTCGCCGGGGTGATCGGCATCATCGGCCTGGGCCTGCTGCAGTCGCTGGTGGGGCTCAAGGCCTCGATCCTGCTCTGCGCGGCGCTGTTCATCGTCGCCATCCTGGTCTGCCTGTTCGTCGACCAGGCCCGCGGTCAGCAGGCGGCCCGCGACTGGGAGGCCCGCAACGGCTGCTAGAATGATCGGTGAGCCTGCATGACACGGTAGCGGCCCGCCGCTGTGGCATGATGGCGCAAGGGCCATCGTCGGGAGGAACGCGCATGAGCGATGAGCGAGCCACACGCCGGGCCGGGCTTGGCATGATGCTGCTGTTCTGGGTGCTCTTCCTGGCGGGGGGCGCCTGGTGGTTTCAGGGCTATCTGGATGCCCAGCGCAACCCCAACGCTCATCTCGCCGAGGTCTCGGTGGGAGATGGCGAGCCGGTGGTGCTGGAGCGCAACCGCGCCGGCCACTTCGTGGCCACAGGACGCATCAACGGCGAGCCGGTGGAGTTCCTGCTCGATACCGGCGCCACCTACGTGGCGGTGCCGGAGGCGATTGCCGACCGGCTGGGGCTCGAGCGTACCGGTAGCGCCTGGTTCAACACCGCCAACGGTCGCGTGCGCGGCGACCTGGCGACCCTCGATGAGGTGAGCCTGGGTGGCGTCGTGGCCCATGATGTGCGCGGCTCGATCAGCGCGGGGCTTGGCGGCGAGTCGGCGTTGCTCGGCATGAGCTTCCTTAAACGCTTCGATATCGAGATCCGTGATTCGCGTATGACCCTGTCCCCTGCACAGCGCCATTGAGATGGTGAGAGCGAAGCTTAAGCGTGGTCGCTGCGCCGACGAGCCCCAGCAGATTCCCGTGAGCGGGTGGCTGGACATCGTTTGGCGCGTCAAGCAGCAGGTCGTTGAGGACCTCGTGGCCCTGATGGCGGCCGGCGTCGCCTTCAATGCCATGCTGGCGCTCTTCCCGACGATCGCCGCGATCATCTCGATCTGGGCACTCGTGATGGACCCCCAGGACCTGGCGCGTCAGATCGTGCAACTCAGCCGCTATCTGCCGCCCGACGCCTCGAGCCTGATCAACGATCAGGCACGCAGGATAGGCGACAGCACCAGCACCGGCCTCAGCTTGACGGCCCTGGGCAGCGTGGTGGTGGCAATGTTCATCGCCTCCAAGGGCGTGCTGTGGATGGTGATAGGGCTAAACGTGGTGTACGGCGAGGAGGACAGCAGGGGGGCGCTGCATCGTGGCGGGCTCGTGGCGGCGTTGACGCTGGGGTTGATCCTCGTGCTGCTGTTCACCATCGCCTTCATCGCCTTCTTTCCCCTTGCCATCGATATGCTGGCGCTCGATACCCTGCTGGTCAGGATCGTCGCGTGGCTGCGCTGGCCGGTGCTGCTACTGGTCATGATGCTGGTCATCGCCGTCTTCTATCGCTTCGGCCCCTGTCGACGGTCGCCGCGCTGGCGGTGGATCAGCGTCGGCTCCGTGGTCGCGACGCTGCTGTGGTTGATCGGCTCGGCCGGGCTGTCGTTCTATTTCGGCAGCGTGATCAAGCCGAGTGATATCTATGGCTCGCTGGGGGCGGTGGTGGTGCTGATGCTGTGGTTCTGGCTGTCGGCGTTCGTGGTGTTGCTGGGGGCAGAGTTCAACGCGGAAATGGAGCGACAGACCTACCGCGATACCACCGTTGGCGCCTTCCGCCCACCGGGGGAGCGAGACGCCTATGCCGCCGATACTCTAGGCCGCAAGTGGCCATGGCGCCGCGTTGGCCGCACGTACGACGCCGCTGATCACCCTGGCGGCGATCGTGGAGACGCTTCCTGACACGCTCCGCCCGGCGCAGGCATCCCCCGCCGGCTCGCCGACGGGTGGCCCGAGGCGTCGGATCGCGTCTTGCCGTGATGGCGACCTGCGACCGGCTGCGGCTGATGTTCTTCGGCAACCTGCGCCAGGACTGGTCGGCCTTCGTGCTCGCCCTGCAGCACTACGAGCGGGTGGCGATCACCGCCGATTCCCGCGCCTTCCGGCGCCGAGAGGAGCTCGACGCCTGCCTGGCGCTGGAGCGGCTCGTGCCGCGGCTCGATCAGCCCCGGGCTCAGCGGCGAGGCGGCGCTGCTTGGCATGAGCTTCCTCGGTCGCTTCGACATCGAGATCCGCGGCGAGCGCATGGTGCTGCGCTCCGCGAAGCGCTGAGGCGTCATGGCTGGCAGACGGCCGGCGAGACGCTATGCTGGGAGCCCATTTCCGAGGTTGGAGTCCGTGTCATGGCCGTGATCCTGCAAATCCACTTCCCCTTCCCGGGCCCCTTCGGCGAGGCGATGGTCGAGGCCCTGACACCGCTGGCCCAGGGCATCAACGACGAACCCGGCCTGCGCTGGAAGGTCTGGACCGAGTCGTCCGAGCGCCATCTGGCCGGCGGTGTCTACCTGTTCGATGATGCCGAGAGCGCCGAGGCCTACCTCGACAAGCACAGCGCCCGGCTCGCCGACATGGGCGTCGAGGGCATCCAGGCGCAGATCCTCGCGGTCAACGAGGGCCTGACCGCGATCAACCACGGCCCGCTCGGCGCCTGAGCGATCGATCCCGTTTAGACCAGGAGAACCCCATGTCATGGACGAGCACCCTCGAACTGCGCTGGCCGATCCTCCAGGCCCCGATGGCGGGCGCCCAGGACAGCGCCCTGGCCATCGCGGTCTCCCGGGCCGGCGGGCTCGGGGCGCTGCCCGGCGCGATGCTCTCCCCCGAGGGCCTGGCGGCGGAACTAGAGGCCATCCGGGCGGCGAGCGCGGGACCGATCAACGCCAATTTCTTCTGCCACGCGGCGCCGCTCCTCGATCGGGAGCGGCAGGCGCGCTGGCATCGGGCGCTGGCGCCCTGGTATGACGAGTTCGGCCTCGACCTCGAGGCGGTGCCGGAGGGCGCCGGACGGCGTCCCTTCGACCATGCGACCTGCGATGTCCTCGAACCCTTCCGGCCGGAAGTGGTGAGCTTCCACTTCGGCCTGCCGGCGCCGGATCTGCTGGCGCGGGTCAAGGCCTGGGGCGCGACGGTGCTCTCCACGGCCACCACGGTGGAGGAGGCGCGCTGGCTCGAGGCCCACGGCGTCGATGCGGTGATCGCCCAGGGGCTCGAGGCCGGCGGCCATCGTGGCCACTTCTTGAGCGATGACCTGTCGCGCCAGATGGGCACCCTGGCGCTGCTGCCCCAGGTCCGGCAGGCGGTGAGCGTGCCGGTGATCGCCGCCGGCGGCATCGCCGATGCCCGCGGCGTGGCGGCGGCGTTGGCCCTGGGGGCCGACGCCGTCCAGGTCGGCACCGCCTTCCTCTGCTGCTCGGAATCCCGCGCCTCGGCCATCCATCGCGAGGCGCTGATGAGCGAGGCGGCGCGCCATACGGCGCTGACCAACCTCTACAGCGGCCGCCCGGCCAGGGGCATCGTCACCCGGCTGATGCGCGAGTTGGGGCCGATCAGCGAGGCGGCGCCGGCCTTCCCGCTGGCCGGCGCGGCCATCGCCCCGCTGCGTGCCGCCGCCGAAGCGCGGGGGCTGGGTGACGCCTCGCCGCTGTGGGCCGGGCAGAACGCTAGCCGCTGTCGTGCGGTGCCGGCGGCCGAGGTGGTGCGTGAGTTAGCCCGGGGCGTGGCGCGCTGACGCCGCCCGATGGGCCCTGATACCATGGATGCATGAACAGTATCCCTGCCGGCGCGCCGGTCACCGCCCCTCTGGACGACCCGCGCTACTACCTGGCGAACTTCCGCTTCGTGCTGGACTGGGTGGTCGAGCGTCACGGTGACCTGCTGGACGCGGCCGAGCACGAGGTCGTGTCGCGCATCGTGGCCCTGCCCGAGGCCTCCCAGGCGCTGCTGGTGCGCATGGTGATGCGCAAGGGCGAGCACTTTCGCACCGCGCGCCTCGACTATCCCGAGATCGGCGATGCCGACGCCGCCCTCGCCCCGCTGGTCGAGTCGGGCCTCGTCGAGGCCGACCCGGCGCTCGACCTCGAGACGCTCTTCCAGCAGCTGCGCCTGCCCGAGCTGCGCCGTGCCCTGGCCTATGAGATCGCCGCGGCGGGGCTGCCTCCCGCCACCGGCAAGGCCGCGCTTGGCGAGGCGCTGGCGGAGCGGTTCACCGCGCCCCGCCGGCTCGCCGACTGGTGGCCCGAGGCGCCGGATCGCCTCGTGCGTCTCGCCGTGATGGCGACCTGCGACCGGCTGCGGCTGATGTTTTTCGGCAACCTGCGCCAGGACTGGTCGGCCTTCGTGCTCGCCGAACTCGGCCTGCAGCACTACGAGCGGGTGGCGATCACCGCCGATTCCCGCGCCTTCCAGCGCCGTGAGGAGCTCGACGCCTACCTGGCGCTGCACCGGTTGCGCGAGCGCCTGGAGGCGGGCGAGCCGGTCGTCGACCTCATCGATGCCCTGCCCGAGCCGCTGGCCGGCAACGCCTGGCTGGCCTCGCGGCATCGACGTCTTTGCGTGGCGCTGGGGCGCCAGGCAGAGCGCGAAGGGCAGGGCGAGACGGCCCTCGCGCTCTATCGCCGTGCCGGCTGGCCGCAGACAGGGCTGGAGATAGGAGCGGAGACAGAAACAGAGACCGGGCCGGCGTCGGGGCCCGAGAAAAAAGCGCAGTACGGCAGCGTCGAGGCGCGCATCCGCCACCTGCGCCTGCAGGAGCGTCGCGGCGAGCACGCCGCGGCCCTGGCGCTGGCCGAACCGCTCACCGCCTCCCCGGCCAGCGAGGAGGAGGCCCAGGCGCTGGAGCGCCTGGTGCCGCGGCTGCGCCGCCGCCTCGGGCAAGCCCCGCCGACGCCCCGGCGCGAACCCGCCTTTGAGCGCTGGTCGCTGACCCTGCCGCCCGGCCCCGTAGAAGTGGCGGTGCGCGATCACCTGCACGACGAGGTGGCCCCGGTGCACTATGTGGAGAACGCCCTGCTCACCGGGCTCTTCGGCCTGCTCTGCTGGGAGGCGCTCTTCGCGCCGCTGCCCGGCGCCTTCTTCCACCCCTTCCATCGCGGGCCGGCGGATCTCTATCGCGAGGACTTCGTCAGCCGCCGTCGGGAGCGCTTCGATGCCTGCCTGGCCCGGCTCGACGACGGCAGCCATCACCAGGCGATCCTTTCCACCTGGCGCGACAAGCAAGGGCTGGCCTCGCCCTTCGTGCACTGGGGGGCGCTGGATGAGGCGCTGCTCGAGCAGGCCCTGGCCTGCCTCCCGCCGGCCCACCTGCGCGCCTGCTTCGAGCGCCTGCTCGGCGATCTCAAGGCCAACCGGGCCGGCCTGCCGGACCTGATCCAGTTTTGCCCCGAGGCCCCGGCGGGCGAGCCGCACTATCGGCTGATCGAGGTGAAGGGCCCGGGCGACCGGCTGCAGGACAACCAGCGCCGCTGGCTCGCCTTCTTCCGGGCCCAGGGCATGCCCGCGGTGGTCTGCCATGTCGCCTGGCAGCAGACGCCGGAGGCGCTCGGGGATGAGTGAGGCCGCGCCCCGGCGGGTGGCGGTGCGCGCGCTGTGCGACTTCACCGCCCGGGAGGGCGATCTCGATCACCGCTTCACGCCGGCCCCCAGCGCCCGGGAGGGCATCGCCGGCCATGCCCTGGTGGCGGGGCGGCGCGGCGAGGGCTATGAGGCCGAGCTGCCGCTCTGCGCCACCCTCGAGGGGCTGACGGTGAGCGGGCGTGCCGACGGCTATGATCCCGCGGCCAACCGCCTGGAGGAGATCAAGACCCATCGCGGTCGGCTCGATCGTATGGCCGATAACCAGCGCGCCCTGCACTGGGCCCAGGTCTCGGTCTATGGCGCGCTGCTGTGCGCCGAGCGCTGCCTCGCCTCGCTGACCCTGGCGCTGGTCTACCTGGACGTCGCCAGCGGCCGCGAGACCGTGCTGACCCGGGAGGCGAGCGCCGCGGAACTCGAGGCCTTCTTCGAGGCACAGTGCCGGTGCTTTCTCGCCTGGGCCGAGCAGGAGGCGTCGCACCGCGCCCGCCGGGACGCGGCCCTGGATACGCTCGCCTTTCCCCATCCGGACTTTCGCCCCGGCCAGCGCGACTTGGCGGAGAGCGCCTACAAGGCCGCGAGCACCGGGCGCTGCCTGCTCGCCCAGGCACCCACCGGCATCGGCAAGACGCTGGGCACGCTCTTCCCGCTGCTCAAGGCCATGCCGCGCCGGGGGCTCGACCGCGTGGCCTTCCTGACCATGAAGACCCCCGGGCGCCGGCTGGCGCTGGATGCCCTGGCAACGCTGGGCGCCGAGGTCTCGGCTGACGACGCCCCGGTGAATGACGCCGGACGCCCGGGCGCCGAACGCGCCGATGCCGAACGTCCGGACGCCGGAATCCCGGACGACGAGCCCCGGCCGCTGCGGGTGCTGGAACTCACCGCTCGGGACAAGGCCTGCGAATACCCCGGCCGGGCCTGCCACGGCGAGGCCTGCCCCCTGGCGGCGGGCTTCTACGACCGGCTGCCGGCGGCGCGGCGCGCCGGGGTGGCGCGCGGCTGGCTGGATCGCGAGGCACTGCGCGCGGTGGCCGCAGAGCATGGCGTCTGCCCCTACTATCTCGGCCAGGAACTGGCGCGCTGGTGCGACGTGATCGTCGGCGACGTCAATCACTGGTTCGATGCCAACGCCCTGCTGCATGGCCTCGCCCGGGCCAACGACTGGCGGACGGGGCTGCTGGTGGATGAGGCCCACAACCTGGTGGAGCGGGCCCGGGGCATGTACAGCGCCGAGCTCGACCAGCGCCGCCTGGCCCGGCTGCGACGCGAGGCGCCCAGGGCGCTCAAGCGACCGCTGGGTCGTTTGACCCGCCAGTGGCAGGCGCTGGTCAAGGAGGCGGGGATGGAAGAAGCAGGCGAGCCCGGGCGGCCCGCCTACCGCGTGCTGGAGGGGCTGCCGGAGGGCATGGTCGCCGCCCTGCAGGGCATCGCCAGTGCCATCACCGAGCACCTCGGCGAGCACCCCGAGCAGGCCTCCCTGGAGCTTCAGGAGCTGCTCTTCGAGGCGCTGGCCTTCACCCGTCTGGCCGAGCGCTTCGGCGATCACTCGCTGTGCGATCTGACCCGCCACGGGCGCGGGCGGGCCGTGCTGGGGCTGCGCAACCTGGTGCCGGCGGACTTCCTGGCGCCTCGCTTCGCGGCCGCCCACGCCGCGGTGCTCTTCTCGGCGACCCTGAGCCCGGCCCACTACCATCGCGACCTGCTGGGCCTGCCGGCGGCCACCGTCTGGCGCGAGGTGGCCTCGCCCTTCGCCGCCGAGCAGCTCGAGGTGCGCATCCGTGCCGACATCTCCACCCGGTTGCGCGATCGAGAAGCCTCGATGGCGCCCCTCGTCGGCGAGCTGGCCGACCAGTTCCGCCGGCGACCGGGCCACTATCTGGCCTTCTTCAGCAGCTTCGCCTATCTCGAGGCGGCCCTGGCGCGCTTTCGCGAGGCGCACCCCGAGATCCCCACGCGTGCCCAGCGCCGCGGCATGCGCGAGGAGGCGCGGGACGCCTTCCTGGCCGAGTTCTCGCCGGGTGGGCAGGGCATCGGCTTCGCGGTGCTGGGCGGCGCCTTCGCCGAGGGCATCGACCTGCCCGGCGACCGGCTGATCGGCGCCTTCATCGCTACCCTGGGGCTGCCGCCGGCGGACCCCTTCAACGAGGCGCTCAAGGCGCGCCTGGCCGCGCGCTTCGGGCGCGGCGACGACTACGCCTATCACATCCCCGGGCTGATCAAGGTGGTGCAGGCGGCAGGAAGGGTGATCCGGGGGCCCGATGACCGCGGCACGGTGGTGCTGATGGACGACCGCTTCGCCCGGCGCGAGGTCAAGGCCCGGCTGCCGGCCTGGTGGGGGGCTCCTCCAGCGAGGTGGTGACGTCCTCGTCGGCCTCGTAGAGGGCCTCTAGCTCCCGGGCCGCCTCCTGGACCGTCTGGATCTGCTTCTTCTCGTTGCCGAACACCTCCAGCTGGCGCCGCAGCGTCTGCTCGTCATGGGGCCGGAAGGTGTCGATGGTGTGCTGGGCCTGGTCGCGGGGAATCCCCAGGCCGACCAGCACGTCGCGGGTCAGCTCCAGGCTCGCCGGCAGCAGCTCGCGGACCAGGTCGTTCACGCCGGCCCGCATCAGCAGGTGGGCGTGGTAGCGGTTGCGGGCCCGGGCGAAGAGGCGCAGGTGGGGGAAGCGCTGGCGAGCGCTTGCGACGATGCGCATCGAGGCCTCGATGTCTCCCACGGCCACCACCAGCACCCGGGCCTGGGCGGCGCCGGCGGCCTCGAGGAGGTCGATGCGGGAGGCATCGCCGAAATAGACCTTGTTGCCGTAGCGACGAACGAAGGCCACCTGGTCGGCGTTGATGTCGAGCACCGTGTAGGGGATCTTCAGCCCCTGCAGGGCGCGGCCCATGATCTGACCGAAGCGTCCGAAGCCGGCGAGGATGATCTGCGGTGACTCGTCCGGCAGGGTGTCGAAGTCTGGGCGGGCCTTCCTGGCCTTGAAGAGCGGTCGCACCAGCCTGGCATGGGCCAGGAACATCACCGGCGTGGCGGCCATCGACAGCGACACCACCAGCACCAGCTGGTTGACCAGCGAGGAGGGCAATAGGGCGGCGGCGCCGGCCGCGGTGAGCAGTATGAAGCCGAACTCGCCGCCCTGGGAGAGCAGCACGCCGAGGTTGAGGGCCTCACGCCAGCCGGTACCGAACGCCCTGGCCGCTACCACCACGCTAAGGGTCTTGGCCAGCAGGAGGGCGGCGGTGAGGCCGAGGATCATCCCGGGTTGCTCGGCCAGCAGACCGATCTGGGCGGTCATGCCCACGGCCATGAAGAACAGGCCCAGCAGCAGGCCGCGAAAGGGTTCGATGTCCGCCTCGATGCCGTGGCGGTATTCCGAGTCGGCCAGCAGCACGCCGGCAATGAAGGCACCCAGCGCCATGGAGAGGCCGGCGAGCTCCATTAGCAGCGCGGCGCCGATCACCACCAGCAGGGCGGTGCCGGCGAACACCTCGCGGCTGCGGGTGCCGGCGGCGAAGCGGAACAGCGGGCGCAGCAGCAGCCGGCCGCCGACGATCAGGCCGGCGAAGGCGCCGATGGCCACCAGGACCTCCTGGAGCATCGGCATGAATCCCCCCGCCAGCAGGTCCTCGGCGGCCAGCAAGGGGATGAGGGCCAGCACCGGGATCGCCGCCAGGTCCTGGAAGAGCAGCAGGGCGAAGGCGTTGCGGCCGTGGCGGCTCTGCAGCTCGTGGCGCTCGCCCAGCAGCTGCAGCACCAGGGGCGTGGAGCAGAGCCCCAGGCTGAAGCCCGTCACCGCCGCGGCCACCGGCGATAGGCCGAGCGCCCAGCCGCAGGCCGTGAGCAGCAGCGAGGTCACGCCGACCTGCAGGCTGCCGAAGCCGAAGACCGCCTTGTGCATCAGCTTGAGGCGCGAGGGCTTGAGCTCCAGGCCGATCACGAACAGCAGGAAGATGATGCCGACCTGGGAGAACTGCAGGACGGCCTCGGCATCGGCCACCAGGGCGAGGGCCGAGGGGCCGATGGCCACCCCCGCGGCCAGGTAGCCCAGCACCTCACCGAGCCCCAGGCGCTTGAAGACCGGCACGATCAGCACCGCCGCGGCGAGAAATATCAGGGCGTTGAGCAGCAGGTCGGTGGCCAAGGGTGACTCCTTGCGAAGGGCGGGGGCGACCCCCATGTTACTCGATGGGCCCGCCCTCGGGTCATGCCGGCGCCACCACCGACGGGTTCTGCGCTCGTCATCGCCGGGCCCCTCATCGATCGACAGGAGACACTGCCATGCGACTCAACGCCGACTTCGACCGCCGGGCGGTGGTCACCCCCGAGGATTACCGCTGGGTGGACTCGCCCACCCCTGGGGTGGAGCGAATGATGCTCGACCGCGTCGGCGACGAGGTGGCCCGCGCCACCTCCCTGGTGCGCTACGCGCCGAACAGCACCTTCCCGACCCATGAGCACGGCGGGGGCGAGGAGATCCTGGTGCTGGAGGGGGAGTTCGCCGATGAGCACGGCCGCTATCCGGCGGGCCACTACCTGCGCAATCCCATCGGTACGGCCCACGCGCCCCAGGTGGGCGAACAGGGCGCGCTGATCTTCGTCAAGTTGCACCAGTTCTCGCCGCACGACACCGAGCAGAAGGCGATCGACACCCGGGCCGGCGACTGGCGGCCGGGGCTGGTCGAGGGCCTCTCGGTGCTGCCGCTGCATGATTTCGAGGGCGAGCACGTGGCGCTGGTGCGCTGGGCGCCGAACACCCACTTCCAGCCGCACGCCCACTGGGGCGGCGAGGAGATCCTGGTGCTCGAGGGCACCTTTCACGACGAGCACGGCGCCTATCCCGCCGGCAGCTGGCTGCGAAGCCCCCATCGCAGCCAGCACACGCCCTTCACCGGCGAGGACGGCGCGCTGATCTACGTCAAGGTGGGCCACCTGTTGCCAGAGTGAGGCGCCCGGCCGCTGCCTGAAGGAAGCGCCCGGATGTGAGCGCGGCATTGCCGGCGGGTCGACGGCGCCGAGTCGACCATGGCGTGTCGGCGATTGTGCGTTTCGCGCCCGCTGTGCTACCCCTAGAGGTGACCTTCCCGAGAGCGCCCTTCGCCGAAGGGCAACGGACAAGGAGACGTCATATGGGTATCGAAGTCGGGGGCCTGCTGGGCCTCATCTGGCTGATCATCGTGATCTGGGCCGTCGTCAAGGTGGCCAAGAGCCCTGCCGGGGGGCTCGCCAAGCTGCTCTGGATCCTGGTGCTGCTGTTCTTCCCGCTGATCGGGCTGATCGTCTGGCTGCTGTTTGGCCCCAAGGGGTAGCGACGCGCATATCTTCGAATCAGCTTCGAATCAGCTTCGAATCAGCTTCTCATCAGCCGTGTATCGATGCGGGCCGCCTTCGGGCGGCCCGCCTTCATTTGGGGTGGTCCGCACGACGGGACAGAGGCCGCGACGGCGTCGACGCCACGCTCACTGTGCCGGCGGGATGTCGCGGGGCTCGCCCCGGTCGCACTTCACGCATCCAAGTGCCAGGCCGAGCCGCGAGCGACGGCCCACCTCGGTGAGCACCCAGGGCCGCTCGACCCAGGGCGGCTGATGGCGGACATGCTGGTTATGGCCGCAGGCAAGCTCTGCCACCCAGTGGCCCTCCTCGTCGCGATGATAGCCAACGATCGGCTGTTGCATGCGGCCTCCTCAGGTCGGGTATCTCGGCGTCGGATCATCGTTCGGCGCCGCATAGAGGCCCAGGTGAGCGTCGATCACCGCCTCGATCTCGGTCAAGATCGTCTCGTCGAAGGCCTCGATCTCCAGGCGGCGCAGCAGCGGCTCGCGGCCGATCAGGAAGAAGACGATCTGGCCGACCAGGGTGTGGGTCTCCAGTATCACCCGGCGATCGTCGACCTCACGATCGGTGAGCCGGGCGATCAGGCCGCCCAGCGTCGCCTGGACCAGGCCGAAGGCCTCGGCCTGGAGGATCTCGAAGGCCTCGCCGGGACGCACCTGCTCGCGCATCACCAGCAGCAGCCACTGGCGGCACTCCTCGTCCTCGGCGAAGGTGCGCACCATGCGTCGGGCGAGGGCGTGCAGCGCGGCCAGGGCAACGTCGCGATCCTCGACGGGCGCTCGCGCGGCTGCCTCGTCGAGCGCCAACCGCGTCCTCAGCTGCTCGGCGATATAGCGCGCCGCCGCGAGATACAGCCCGCGCTTGTTGCCGAAGTGGTAGGCGATGGAGCCGATGTTGGCGCCCGCCGCGTCGGCCAGACCGCGGGTGGTGGTGGCCTTGAAGCCGTGCTCGCCGAACAGCCGGATGCCGGCCTGGATCAGTCGGTCGCGGGTGTCGGCACAATCGGGACGGGGGACCATGGCGTCACGCCTCCCCGGCCGGTGCGCGGGTGTCGATGCCGAAGAAGACGGTGTAAAGCACCGGCACCACGCCCAGGCTCATGACGGTGCCGATCCCCAGGCCGAAGGCCATGGCCGCGGCCATGCCGTAGAACAGCGGGTCGCGGCCGAGGATCAGCGGCAGGAAGCCGAGGATGGTGGTGATCGCCGACATCAGGATCGGCCGCAGGCGCCGGGCCGAGGCCTTGATGACGGCGTCGCGGCCGCTCAGTTCGGGGTCGGCGCGCTCGATGTCGATGCGGTCGATCAGCACGATGGCGTTGTTGATGATGATGCCGGCCAGGCTGTAGATGCCCAGCAGCACCATGAAGCCGAAGTCGGCGCGGGTGGCCAGCAGGCCCAGCGCCACGCCGACGATCACCAGCGGGATGGTGGCGATGATCACCAGCGGGCGCTTGAAGGAGTTGAACTGCCCCACCAGCAGGATGAAGATCAGCCCGATGCACAGCGGCAGGTTGGCCTGCAGGGCGGCCTGGCCCTCCCGGGATTCCGCCACCACGCCGTCGAACTCGATCCAGTGGCCCGGGGCAAGCGTGGCCTCCAGCTCGCGCAGCGCCGGCTCCACCTTCGGCACCATGTCCTCGGCGGTGTAGTAATGGTTGCGCCCCTCGACGGTGATGGTGCGCACCAGGTTCTCGTGGTCGATGCGGTAGTAGCCGCTGTCGAGGCGCACCTCGGCCACCTGGTTGAGGGGCACGCCCGCCCCGGGGGTGCCCAGCGGATAGACGATCAGCGACTTGAGGCGCTCGACGCTCTCGCGCTGGGCGTCGGCGTAGCGCATCACCACCGGGATGATGTCGTCGCCCTCGCGGTAGTGGCTCAGGTGGTAGCCGTCGATGGCGCCGGTGAGCGAGCGGGCGATGTCCTCGGAGGTGATGCCGGCGCTGCGCGCCCGCGCCTGGTCGACCTCGATGGCAAGCGACGGAATCCGCGCCTCCCAGCTCTGGCGCACGTCCCGGGCGCCGTCCAGGTCGCGCAGGATGCCCTCGATCCGCTCGGCGGCCGCGAACAGCACCTCGCGATCCGGGCCCTTGACCTGCACCTCGAGCAGGGTGCTGTCGGAGGGGCCGAGGAACATCCGCGTGACCTGGGGCGAGAGGTCCGGGTGGCGGGTGGCGAGGAAGGTGCGGGTCGCCTGGATGACCGCCTCGACCCGCTCGCGGTCGACGACGTTGAGCACCATGAAGCCCTTGTTGGGCGCCGGGTCGAGGGGCGTGAGCGAGAGCACGAAGCGCGGCCCGCCGAAGCCGGCGTAGGCGGCCACGCCGGTGACGTCCTCGGCGAGCGCCGGGGCGTCGAGCAGGGCATCGCTCAGCGCCTGGACGCGCTGGCCGGTGAGGTTCTCGGCGATGTCCGAGGGGAAGTCGATGGTCACCAGCACCTGATTGCGGTCCGAGTCGGGGAAGAACTTCTTGGGCACCAGCTGCATCATCGCCACCCCGGCCACCAGGGTCAGGGCCATGACGGCCAGGAACAGCACCCGGTGGTGGAGCAGCCCGGCGAGCCCGCGGCCATAGCGCCGGGAGACCCAGCCGAAGGCTCGATCGGAGAGCCGGGGAGTGTCATGAGCCCCGTGCGCGTCCCGCCGCTTCGCCGATGGCGCCTTCAGGAAGCGATGGCACAGCACCGGGGTGACGGTCATCGACAGGAACCAGGAGGCGAGCAGGGTGATGGCGATGACAATCGAGATCGAGCGGGTGTACTCGCCGGAGGCGTGCTCGGCGAGCATCAGCGGCAGGAACACCAGGATGGTGGTCAGGCTCGAGGAGAGCAGCGGCAGGGCGAGCTCGGCGCCGGTCTCGCGGAGGGCCTCATCGCGGTCGCTGCCGGCCTCCAGCCGGGTCTTGAAGTCCTCGGCGACGACGATGGCGTTGTCGACCAGCAGGCCCAGGGCGATCACCAGGGTGGCGAGGCTCGCCCGCTGCAGGGTCAGCTCGGCCAGCCCCATGATGGCCAGGGTGACCAGCATCACCGCGGGGATGATCGAGCCGACGATCAGCCCGGTGCGCAGCCCCAGGAAGAGGATCACCACCCCCAGCACGATGGCCAGCGTCTGCATGACGCTGGCGGTCACCCCGTAGACGGCGTTGGCCACCTGCTCGGGCTGGAAGGTCATGATGTCGAGCCGGTAGCCGGCCGGCAGGGTGGTGCGAATCTCGTCCAGGCGCGCCTTGATGGCGCGGCCGACGTCCAGCACGCTCTCGCCCTCGAGCATCGAGACGGCGAAGACGATGGCCGGCCGGCCGTTGAAGTAGGCGGGCTTGTCCGCCGGATCCTCGTAGCCGCGGCGTATCTCGCCCAGGTCGCGCAGGCGCAGGGTACCGCCGTCCGGCAGGCGCAGCTCGGTGTCGCCCAGCGCCTCGAGGCTTGCGAACTCGCCGCTGACCTCCAGGGCCAGGCGCTGCTCGCCGGCCTCGACGATGCCGCCGGGGGGGAAGATGTTGCGGCTCTGGATCTGGCCGGCCAGCTCGCCGGGGGAGAGGTCGAGCTCGGCGAGGCGCGCCTCGGCGATGTCGATGAAGATGCGCTGCTCCTGGATGCCCAGCAGCTCGACCTGCTTGATGCCGGCGACGCCATAGAGGCGGGTGCGGATATGCTCGGCGATCTCCTGCTGCTCGGCCTGGGGGAAGTCGGCGGCGGTGAGCGCCGCGGTGACCACCGCCACATCGCCGAAGTCGTCGTTGAGCACCGGGTCGCGGGTGCCGGCGGGCAGGGCCGGCGTCGCCGCCTCGACCTTCTGGCGCACCTCGTCCCAGATCTGCTCCAGATCGAAGTAGCGGTCCTGGATCTCCACGTGGAGGATCGAGCGGCCGCGCATGGAGGTGGAGCGGATCCGCTCCACCTCGCCGATGGCGCGAATGCTCTCCTCCAGGGGCTTGGTGATGTTCTCCTCCACCTGGGCGGCCGGCAGGCCGGGGAAGGCGGTGGTCACCACCGCCTCACGCACGGTGATCTCGGGGTCTTCCCGGGCCGGCAGGGTGGCGTAGCTGTAGAGGCCGTAGAGCATGGCCACCACGGTGGCCAGGAAGAAGACCGGACGGCGCTTGAGGGCGAGTTCGCTCAGGTTCATGGCGGCCTCAGTGGTAGCGCTCGGGCCCGTGGCCGAGCAGGCTCACGGTCTGTCCGGGGCGCACGAACTCCACGCCGCGGGCCACGATGCGCTCGCCCGGCGAGAGCGCGCCGCGCACGCTGGCCCGGCCGTCGTCCATGGTCACCACCTCCACCGCGACCCGCTCGAGGGTCAGCTCCTCGGTGATGCGCAGCACGTGGGCGCGGCTCTGGCCGTCACCGCCCTCGCGCTCGGCGTCGCGCTTGTCACCGAATACCAGCGCGGTCATCGGCACCGGCAGCAGCGGTGCATCCTCGCTTGCGGCCTCGCGCTCGTCGAGCGACAGCTCGACCCGGGCGGTCATGCCCGAGCGCAGGCCGGGCGGCGGGGTATCCACGCCGAGGATCACCGGATAGTCGTTGGAGGAGCGGGGCTGGGTGCCTAGGTGGCGCAGGGTGGCCGAGCTCTCGGCCTCGCCCAGGGCGGGCAGGATGACGCGATGGGTCGAGCCCGCCGCCAGGGCGCCGACCAGCGTCTCGGGAATGCTGGTCTCCACCTCGAAGCCCTCGCGGTCGGAGATCACCTCGAGCACCGGCTGGCTGGCACCGACCCGCTGAGAGGGCTCGGCCTGGCGCCGGCTCACCGAGCCGTCGAAGGGGGCCGCGAGGGTGGTCAGCGAGAGGTCGCGTTCGGCCAGCGCCAGGGCGGCCCGGGCCGAGGCCCGGCGGGACTCGGCGGTGCCCAGAGCGGCCCGGGCGGCATCCAGGCGCGTCTGGCTGACGTAGCCCTTCTCGGCGAGGCTCGCGTGGCGGCGGTAGTCCTCGCGCTTCTCGCGCAGCACCGCCTCGGCCTCCTGCAGCTCGGCGCGGCGCTGGTCGGCCACCAGGCGATAGCGTGAGTCGTCGAGGGCCGCCAGCACGTCGCCGGCGGCGAAGCGCTCGCCGACGTCGACGTTGAGCCGGCGGATCTCGCCGGGGATCTCGAAGCTCAGCGAGGTGCGCTCGGCGGCCTTTACCCGTCCCGAGAGACGGGTGACGGCGGCACCGTTGCCTGCCTGGATGACGTGGCTGTCCACCACCGTGGGCGGCGGCGCGGCGGGCGCACCCGCCTCCGGCGAGCAGCCCGTGGCGAGCCACGAGAGACCGGCCAGCAGGAGCCAGAGAGCCGGCAGGTGACGGGGGAGCGGCATGGAGGGATCCTCGACGGCGAGCGATGGGCATCGGGCACGCCCGAAGCCATGCCGGTAGTGTATTAATCAGCTGATTAAATCGCAACGGCGCCCGCGGCCTGTCGGTAGCGGGCGATCCCGCCGTGACTTGCTTTCGGGGCAATTGCTGTTGGATGCGACGAGGAGCGCCGGGGACAGGTCGAAGAGGAGGTCTTTTGCCAGGGAGGGCAAAAGTAGCGCCCAGGGACGGGTCTACAGCGCCTCCTCGCAGGCCTGTCGACCTAAGCGATGCTTTGTCTTGCTGTGTTGTGACTTGCTCCGCCGTCTCCCGTACTCGCCCCAGGCGCCTCAGCTTTCCGAGGACGCCGCCCAGATGTTCACGCCGCCCTCCACCGCATGGCGGTCGATCTCGACGAGCTCCTCGTCGCTGAAGGCCGGCCCGGTGAGGGCGCCTATGCTGTCGATCAGCTGCTCGGGCCGGCTGGCGCCGATCAGCGCCGAGGTAACCCGGCCGCCGCGCAGCGTCCAGGCGATGGCCATCTGGGCGAGGGTCTGGCCGCGCCGCCGGGCGATCTCGTTCAGCGCCCGCACCCGCGCCAGGTTCTCCGGTGACAGGTGGGCGTCCTTGAGCGCCTTGCCCCGGACCCTGCGGCTGTCCTCGGGGATGCCGTCCAGGTACTTGTCGGTCAGCAGGCCCTGGGCCAGCGGCGAGAAGACGATCGAGCCCATGCCCAGGTCGTCGAGGGTGTCGAGCAGGCCGTCGTCCTCGATCCAGCGATTGACCAGCGAGTAGCTGGGCTGGTGGATCAGGCAGGGCGTGCCCAGCGAGTGCAGGATCTCGACCGCCTCGCGGGTGCGCTGGGCGTTGTAGGAGGAGATGCCGGCATACAGCGCCTTGCCCTGGCGCACCGCCTGGTCCAGGGCGCCCATGGTCTCCTCGAACGGCGTCTCGGGGTCGAAGCGGTGAGAGTAGAAGATATCGACGAAGTCGACCCCCAGGCGCTCGAGGCTGCGATCCAGGCTCGAGAGTAGGTACTTGCGGCTGCCCCACTCGCCATAGGGCCCCGGGTGCATGCGGTAGCCGGCCTTGGTGGAGATCACCAGCTCGTCGCGATAGCCGGCGAAATCGGTATTGAGGATGCGCCCGAACAGCGTTTCGGCGCTGCCGGGAGGCGGGCCGTAGTTGTTGGCCAGGTCGAAGTGGGTGATGCCGTGATCGAAGGCGGTGCGGCAGATCGCCCGGGCGTTGTCTGGGTTTCCGGTCTCGCCGAAGTTCTGCCAGAGCCCCAGCGAAAGCGCCGGCAGCTTGAGGCCGCTGCGTCCGCAGCGGTGGTAGGGCATGCGCTCGTAGCGGTTTTCCGCGGGGGCGTAGGGCATCGAGGGCTCCTCGTTATTTTGTGTTGTGCCCGTTGGTGGGCACGGGCGAGAACGTGGGCGTCATGCCGGGCAGGCGGCGAGGTGCGTGCGGTCGCGTCCGGCACGCTTGGCGGCATAGAGGGCGGTGTCGACGCGCCGGAAGAGGCCCGGGTAGGGCTCGCCCGGCTGGTGCTCGCCGATGCCGCCGCTGACGGTCACGCCGATCTCCTGACCGTCGCCCAGCGGGATTCGCCCGCGGCGCACGTGGGTCCGCACGCGCTCGACGATCTCCCGAGCCGCCCGTTGGCTGGCGCCCGGCATCACGATCACGAATTCCTCGCCGCCGGTGCGCGCCACGATGTCGCCGTCGCGCAGGCACTGGGCCATGCGCTCGCCGAGCCAGCACAGCACGCGGTCGCCGATATCGTGGCCGTGGGTGTCGTTGATGACCTTGAAGTGATCGATGTCGAGCACCGCCAGCGAGAAGGGCGGCGCGCCGTCGGCCCGCGCCTGCAAGAGACGCTCGATGTGGCGCTCCAGGGCGGAGCGGTTGGGCAGGCCGGTGAGGTGGTCGGTCATCGCCCGGTCGGCCATGTGGTCGCGCTCGCGGCGCACCCGATCGAACTCGACCTCGTGGGTGATGACGCGCTCCGCCGCATTGGCGATCAGCCGCAGCAGCTCCTCCTCGATCTCGCTGAACGCCCGCCCGCGCGGGGCGGCGCTGGAGAAGTTGAGGGTGCCCCAGACGCGGCCATCGACGCGCAGCGGGATGCCGATATAGCTCTCCAGGCCGAACGTCCGGTAGCAGGGGTGGCCGCTGATGCGCGGATCCTCGCCCGCCTGGACGGTATGGAAGACGTCCGCCTCGTCGAGCATCAGCCGGCAGTAGGTGTCGCCCAGCGGAAAAGTGGTGCCCGGCGCGATCTCGGGGCCCCGGGAGGCGGCCCACCAGACGGTGTAGCGCTCATCCTCGATGCGGCTGATCAGGCCGATCTCCAGGGAGAGGAAGGCGAGGGCGTCATCCAGCAGCCGCTCGACGATCTCCCGGGTGCCGATATCGGTGCGGTTGATGCCGGTGTGCACGTCGCGCAGCAGCTGGATCATCGCGCCGTACTCGGAGATGTCCTGGATGATGGCGTAGAACCCCCCGATCTCACCGTCGAGATAGTCGGGCAGGTAGTGGACCTTGAAGAAGTAGGTACGGCCGTCGGCCAGCGTCAGCCGGTCCTCGTAGGTCACCTCCTCGCCGGCCAGAGCGCGACGAAACTGCGGCGCCACCTTGGCGTAGGAGGCCTCGTCGAGCACCGACGACACCGGCTGGCCGAAGAGCGCCTCGCGGCTGAGGCCGATGAAATCCAGGTAGGCCTGGTTGTTGAGGCGAAAGCAGCCGTCCGGGTCGACGTAGGCGACCATCACCGGCAGCCGGTCGGCGAGGCGCTGAATCACGCCGCCGTCGTCTGAGGCCTCGGACGTCAGCCGCAGGGCGACGCTGCCGTCGGTGAGCGCATAGACGCCGCAGGCGTCGGCCTCCACGGCCCGGCTCTGGCCGGGCTCGAGCGCCAGGGAGCTGAACTGCTCGATCAGCGTGGCGGCAAGGCGCACGCGTGAGTCATCCAGCTCGTGAAGGGGGCGATCGATCAGCGCCTCCCGGGGCTCGCCGAGCAGCGTGTCGGTATCGCCGATGGCATCGAGGATTCGCCCGTCGCGGTCGACCTGCAGATGGACGGTGCGCGAAAGCGTCAGGACCTCCTCGCGCCATGATGGTGAAATCATGCAGTGAATCGCCTCTCGCTCATGTGACTCTGGCATTTCACGCTGCCGCAAGCCGGGGAGGATGTCCACGAAAAAGCGATGTTGGGGCGCCTGTAGGCGAACAATGCGGCACTAAGTCCAACACGATGCCGCCTTCGTTGCGGGCGTGAAGCCCGCGACGAAGGCGGTGTGGGGTGGAGACTCAAACGGGGTCGTGCAGGATCATTGCGAGTGCCGCCCGATATCCGACGGCCGACGGCTGAAGTGTACTGGCGGATGGTGCCGGTCCTCCCCGGCGGCCCGCTCCGGTGCTGGACGTACCCGCCAGCCGCGGCGGGTCGCCCAGGCCTTGAGCTCCCGGTAGTCGAGCAGAGGATGTTTCCGGGTGGAGAGTGAGGAGGCGGGAAAGGCCTTGGCGAGGTGGGGGTAGCGGGCTAGGGCATCCGCGCCGCCATGAGCGCTCAATGCTCGATCCAGGGCGGCCTGCCATGCCCTGGCGTCGAGACGTGCGTTGGAGTGAGTGACCTGCATGGGGTGTACCTCCATTGATGTACCAGCTTCCGGGCCATGAAAAACGCCCCGCCCGGCGTGACCGGACAGGGCGTCATCATTTGTGGTGGCGGCAGGCCGTTGGACGCGTCGCGTCTCGCGGGTCGCGATGGGCATCTCCATCATGACGAGGCCTCCCTCCATCATGCCGGGGCGTAACGCCCCGGCCGTCTATGGGGTCAATCTATGGCTCAATCCCAGCTCAGCGCGCCGCCCACCTGGTACTCGGTGACGCGGGTCTCGAAGAAGTTCTTCTCCTTGCGCAGGTCGATGATCTCGCTCATCCACGGGAAGGGGTTCTTGGCGCCGGGGAACTGCTCCTTCAGGCCGATCTGGGCCAGGCGACGGTTGCAGATGAAATGGAGGTACTCCTCCATGATCGCCGCGTTCATGCCCAGCACGCCGCGCGGCATGGTGTCACGGGCGTAGGCGATCTCGAGTTCGGTGCCCTCGAGGATCATCTGGGTGACCTCGTCCTGGAACTCGGCCGTCCACAGATGCGGGTTCTCGATCTTGATCTGGTTGATCATGTCCACGCCAAAGTTCAGGTGCATGGACTCGTCGCGCAGGATGTACTGGAACTGCTCGGCGACGCCGGTCATCTTGTTGCGCCGACCCATGGAGAGGATCTGGCTGAAGCCGCAGTAGAAGAAGATGCCTTCGGTCACGCAGTAGAAGGCGATCAGGTTGCGCAGCAGTTCCTGATCGGTCTCCGGGGTGCCGGTGTTGAAGTCCGGACGCGACAGCGACTGGGTGTGCTTGAGGCTCCAGGCCGACTTGGCGGCGACGGAGGGCACTTCGCGGTACATGTTGAAGACTTCGCCTTCGTCCATGCCCAGCGACTCCACGCAGTACTGGTAGGCGTGGGTGTGGATCGCCTCCTCGAAGGCCTGGCGCAGCAGGTACTGGCGGCACTCGGGGTTGGTGATCAGGCGGTAGAGGGCCAGCACCAGGTTGTTGGCGACCAGCGAATCCGCCGTGGAGAAGTAGCCCAGGCTGCGCTCGACGATGCGACGCTCGTCCGCGGTGAGGCCTTCGGCGCTCTTCCACAGGGCGATGTCGGCGTTCATGTTCACTTCCTGGGGCATCCAGTGGTTGGCGCTGCCGTCCAGGTACTTCTGCCAGGCCCACTCGTATTTGAAGGGCACCAGCTGGTTGAGGTCGGCGCGCGCATTGATCATCTGCTTGTCGTCGACCTCGATGCGCGCCGCGCCCATCTCGAGCTCTTCGAGGCCCGCGGCCACATCCAGCTCTTCAAGCGAGCGCTTGGCGCGGGCCATGCGGTCCTCGTCGGCGACCTGGTAGGCGCCGGCGCTCTCCGCGACCGCTTCAGGGGCGGGCGTGGGCTCGGGTGTCGCTGCTGCTGCCGGCGCGGGCTGGGCCGCGGCCGGCTGCTCGGCCACCGCGCTGTCGTCTTCGTGAAATTCGTCCCAGTTCAGCATGTCGTGTTCCTCGATGTGTCGTGGGGCCGGAAGGCCCTCGGGGGCCTTCCGGGCTTGAAAATGGATCGTCGCTCGTGTCGCGGCGCGTTACTGGCAGGCCTCGCAACCCAGCTCGTCGAGATCGCCCGCGGAGGGCGCCCGGGAACCGCTGCCGCTCTTGCCGGACAGGAAGTCCTCGACGCCTCGCGGCTCTCTATAAGCTGAGGGCTCCGGCGTCGAGGCCTCCGGGGCCGGCGTCGGGGCGGCGCCAGGTGCTGCGTTGCTCACCGCATTGAGGGTGCCGCGCTCCACGGTGGACTTCTCCACCGAGGTGGCGCCCAGGGCGCGCAGGTAGTAGGTGGTCTTCAGGCCGCGGTACCAGGCCATCCGATAGGTCACGTCGAGCTTCTTGCCCGAGACGCCCTGGATGTAGAGGTTCAGCGACTGCGCCTGGTCGATCCACTTCTGGCGACGCGAGGCGGCCTCGACCAGCCACTTGGGCTCCACCTCGAAGGCGGTCGCGTAGCGGGCCTTGAGATCGGCCGGCACGCGGTCGATGGGCTGCACGCTGCCGTCGTAGTACTTGAGGTCGTTGATCATCACCTCGTCCCACAGGCCGCGCGCCTTGAGGTCGTTGACCATGTAGGAGTTGACCACCGTGAACTCGCCGGACAGGTTCGATTTCACGAACAGGTTCTGATAGGTCGGCTCGATCGACTGCGACACGCCGCAGATGTTGGAGATGGTCGCGGTCGGGGCGATGGCCATGACGTTGGAGTTACGCATGCCCTGCTCGGCCAGCTTCTCGCGGATGCGCGACCAGTCTTGTGTCATGGAGGTGTCGACCTCGATGTACTGCTCGCCGCGCTCCTGCTTCAGCTTCTCGATGGAGTCGATGGGCAGCACGCCCTGGCTCCACAGCGAGCCCTCATAGCTCTGGTAATGGCCGCGCTCGGCGGCGAGATCCGAGGAGGCCTCGATGGCGTGGTAGCTGACCAGCTCCATGGAACGGTCGGCGAACTCGACGGCGTCCTCGGAGGCGTAGGCGATGCCGTGGGCGTAGAGGGCGTCCTGGAAGCCCATGATGCCGAGCCCCACCGGGCGGTGCTTGAAGTTCGAGTTCTTCGCCTGGGGCACCGCGTAGTAGTTGATGTCGATGACGTTATCGAGCATCCGCACCGCGGTGCGCACGGTCTTCTTGAGCTTGTCGCCGTCGAGCTCGCCGTCGGTCATGTGCTGGGCGAGGTTGACCGAGCCCAGGTTGCACACCGCGATCTCGTCGACCGAGGTGTTCAGGGTGATCTCGGTGCACAGGTTGGAGGAGTGCACCACGCCGGCGTGCTGCTGCGGGCTACGCAGGTTGCACGGATCCTTGAAGGTGATCCACGGATGGCCTGTCTCGAACAGCATCGAGAGCATCTTGCGCCACAGGTCCTTGGCCTTGACCCGCTTGAAGAGCTTGAGCTGGCCGTTGCGGGTCATCTCCTCGTATTCCTGGTAGCGCTGCTCGAAGGCCGCGCCGTACAGGTCGTGGAGGTCCGGGCAGGTGGCCGGCGAGAACAGCGTCCACTCCTCGTCGTCGAAGACGCGCTTCATGAACAGGTCCGGCACCCAGTTGGCGGTGTTCATGTCGTGGGTGCGGCGGCGGTCGTCGCCGGTGTTCTTGCGCAGCTCCAGGAACTCCTCGACGTCGAGGTGCCAGGACTCGAGGTAGGCGCAGACGGCGCCCTTGCGCTTGCCACCCTGGTTGACCGCCACGGCGGTGTCGTTGACCACCTTGAGGAAGGGCACGACGCCCTGGGACTTGCCGTTGGTGCCCTTGATGTAGGAGCCCAGCGCGCGCACCGGTGTCCAGTCGTTGCCCAGACCCCCGGCCCACTTGGAGAGCATGGCGTTGTCGCGGATCGCGCTGTAGATGCCGTCCAGGTGATCGGGCACGGTGGTCAGGTAGCAGCTGGAGAGCTGGCTGCGCTGGGTGCCGGCGTTGAACAGGGTCGGCGTGGAGGCCATGTAGTCGAAGCTGGAGAGCAGCTCGTAGAACTCGATGGCCCGCGCCTCGCGATCATCCTCGTTGAGCGCGAGGCCCATGGCGACGCGCATGAACAGCACCTGGGGCAGCTCGTAGCGCACGTCGTCGCGGTGGATGAAGTAGCGGTCGTAGAGGGTCTGCAGGCCCAGGTAGGTGAAGGCGTTGTCGCGAGTGTGATCGAGCGCCGCGGCCAGGCGTTCCAGGTCGAACTCGGCCAGCGCCTCGTCGAGCTGCTCGAACTCGATGCCTTTCTCGATATAGGCCTTGAAGGCCGGCGCATAGAGCTCGGCCATGTCGCCGTAGGTGGCCTCCTCGGCCACTCCCAGGAAGGAGAGCGCCTCGCGGCGGATGCTGTCCTGCAGCAGGCGCGCGGTGACGTAGGTGTAGCTCGGGTCCTTCTCGACCAGGGTACGCGCGGTCATTGTCAGCGCCTGGGAGACGCCGTCGGCGCTCACGCCGTCGTAGAGGTTGCGCACCGAGTCGTCGACGATCTTCTGCGGCTCGGTGTTGGGCAGGTCCGAGCAGGCCTCATAGACCAGGGTCTCGATGCGGCCGAGATCCAGCGGACGGACGCTGCCGTCGGGCAGGGTCACGTTGAGGCTCGGGTGGGGCTTCTGGATATCGTCACCGGCGGCGGCGCGGGCCCGGGCGTGCTCCTCGCGGTAGAGCACGTAGGCGCGGGCGACCTTCTGCTCACCGCCGCGCATCAGCGCCAGCTCGACCTGGTCCTGGATGTCCTCGATGTGCAGGGTGCCGCCGTCGGGCATGCGACGCACGAAGGCGTGCTCGATCGCCTCGGTGGACTGGCGGACGAAGTCGCGGACCCGGGAGGAGGCCGCGGCGTTGTCGCCCTCCACGGCGATGAAGGCCTTGCTCATGGCCACGGCGATCTTGTCGGCATCGAAGGGCATGACGTCGCCGTTGCGCTTGATGACGCGCAGGGCCTTGGGTGCGGTGACGGAAACGGACGACTCGTCCGGTGTGACATTGGTATCCATGGCGCCGGGTCCCTGACTCGGTGAAACGTGTGGTGAAGGCCGCCGCTCGAGCGACGGTTGACAGCTGTGGGTGTGATTGCTAGAGGCACATGATGTAGTGCTCGTGCCGGATCGAGGCACAAGATAGTGTGCTTTCCCGGCTTCATCAAGTGGATAACCTGTGGATGGGCTGTGACCTTCCGTGGGGTAGAATCGGACGTCGCGCCAGGCCCCGTGGTTGGGCCTGGCGACGCCCCTGTCGCCGTATGGCGACGGGAAGGCGAGAACCCGGTTTTCGGGTATCCTTTAGACAATGGCGTCGGCTCCCGGCCCCGGGAGCCCGCCCCGCTCACCTGCTCGCCAGGATGGAACAGAGGATGGACGACAGCTTGCAAGCCCAGGAACTGGATCACGTGCTGATCATCGAGGACGACGAGCGATTGGCCGGGCTGACCCGCGACTATCTGGAGGCCAACGGCTTTCGGGTCACGGTCGAGGCCGACGGCGCCCGCGGCGTCGAGCGGATCCTCTCCCTGCAGCCGGACCTGGTGATCCTCGACCTGATGCTGCCCGGCGAGGACGGCCTGTCGATCTGTCGTCGGGTGCGCAGCGACTATGCCGGCCCGATCATGATGCTGACCGCCCGCACCGACGACATGGATCAGGTGCTGGGGCTCGAGATGGGCGCCGACGACTATGTGCCCAAGCCGGTGCAGCCGCGGGTGCTGCTGGCGCGCATGCGCGCCCTGCTGCGCCGCGCCGAGCCGGGGGCCGCCGGCGAGGAGACGCGCCTGACCTTCAGCGACCTGGTGATCGACAACGCGACCCGCGAGGCGTGGCTCGATGGCGAGCGCATCGACCTGACCAGCGCCGAGTTCGACCTCTTGTGGCTGCTGGCCAGCAACGCCGGCCGGGTGCTGACCCGGGAAGAGATCTTCGATCGCCTGCGCGGCATACGCTACGACGGTCAGGACCGCTCCATCGACGTGCGCGTCTCGCGCATCCGCCCCAAGATCGGCGACGATCCCAACCAGCCGCACCGCATCAAGACGGTGCGCAGCAAGGGCTACCTCTTCGTCAGGGATGGCTGAACCATGCGTCGGATGCTGGCCGACAGCACCTTCCTACGCGTCTATGTGCTGCTGGCCCTGGCGCTGCTGCTGACCTTCGGGCTGGCCCTGCTGGGGCTGGCGCTGGTCGATCAGGTGCGCCGCGAGCACTATCGCGAGCAGCTGGTCGAACCCCCCATGCGCGTGCTGACCCGCTGGGTCGAGTCGCTGCCCGAGGCGCAGCGCGAGGCGTGGCTGCTGCAGCGTTCCGAACAGCTCGACATGACCCTGCGGGTGGTGCCGGTCGAGGCGCGCTCCCTTAACTATTTCTCGCGCACGCGCCTGCTGGAGGGCCGCGTGCTGGTGATGCCCCGCGAGGAGAACGGCTGGCGGCTCTGGCACCTGCTGGCCGACCAGCAACGGCTACTCGAAGTGGACGTGGCGACCATCAGCGAGCAGCAGCTGCGCGGGCTCACCGAGCTCTTCGCCGAGTGGCTCGTCCAGGTGCCCCCCGGCGAGCGCCAGGCGCAGCTCGAGCGCATGGCCGGCGACGCCGTTCCCCTGGAACTGCTCGTCTCGCCCCCCGAGGGGCTGGATACCCGACAGCTGGTACGCCTGGCGGACGGCGAGGTGGTCATCCGGCTGATCCCGGGGCGCCTATCCATGGCGATGTATCGCCTGTTGCCCGGCAACGGCTCCCGGACGAGCTGGCTTTCCATCGGCCCGGTGAAGGCCTTCGAGCCGCTGCCGCTGCCGCTGCAGCTGACGCTGTTGATGCTGCTGCTCAGCGTGCTGGCGGCGATCATCTACCTGATCGTGCGCGGCGTGGAGGCCCGCATGGCGCGCCTCGAGCTGGCCGCCACGCGCATCGCCGGCGGCCGCCTGGACACCCGGGTCAAGGTCGAGAGCGGCGACTTCCTCGGGCGGCTGGGCATGGCCTTCAACGGCATGGCGGCCCAGGTTCAGTCGCTGCTGCGCGCCCAGCAGGACATGATCCGCGCCGTCTCCCACGAGCTGCGTACCCCGGTGGCACGCATCCGCTTCGCGGTGCAGATGGTCGAGGACATGACCGATGATCCGGCGATCCGCCGCCAGCTCGAGGGCGTCGACGGCGATATCACCGAGCTCGACGAACTGATCGACGAGATCCTCACCTACGCCCGGTTGGGCAGCGAGACCGCCAACGGCGGTGAGCTGCAGACCTCGCTGGTCGATTGCCGGGCCATGGCGCGACGCGTCATCGACGCCCTGCGGCCACTGCACGGCGATATCCGCATCGAACTGGTCGAGGGGCCGGAGGTGGAGATCCAGGCCGAGCCCCGCTACCTGCAGCGCGCGCTGCAGAACCTGGTGGCCAACGCCTGCCGCCATGCCCGCGGCCGGGTGGTGATCCGGCTGCAGGGTGAGCCGCGGCTGGTGCGCGTGGACGTGGAGGACGACGGCCCCGGCATCCCCGCCGCGTCGCGCTCCGAGGTCTTCAAGCCCTTCGCCCGCCTCGACGACAGCCGCACCCGGCGCTCCGGCGGCTACGGCCTGGGGCTCTCCATCGTGCAGAAGGTCATGGCCTGGCACGGCGGCAGCGTGGTGCTGGATGCCGGCACCGACCTGGGCGGGGCGCGCTTCACCCTGCTGCTGCCGCGCCGCGTGCCTACGCCGGCCTGATCCCCTCCAGCACCGCGAAGGAGGTCTCCCGGGCGGTGCGCAGGAAGTCCTCCATCCAGGGCGCGTCGCGGGTCTCCTCGCGGATCGCCGCGAACAGCGTGCTCCACACCCCCTTCTCGCCCAGCGACACGGCCTTCACGTAGTCGCGCTCCAGGTACTCGGTCAGCGCCCAGTTGGGCAGCGCACAGACGCCCCGACCGCTGGCGACCAGCTGCATCATCATGATCGTCAGCTCGGCGGTGCGGACCTCCTTGGGGCGCACCCCGGCGGGGTCGAGGAACTGGGTGAAGACGTCCAGCCGCGAGTGCTCCACCGGGTAGGTGATCAGCGTCTCCTCGCCGAGATCCTCGGGGGTGACGAAGGGGCGGCTCGCCAGCGGGTGTTGGCGAGCCACCGCCAAGAGCCCCTCGTAGCGGAACAGCGGCTCGTAGTGCACCCCCGGCAGCGGCTGGGGGTCGGCGGTGATCACCAGGTCGAGCTGCTCGCGCGCCAGTGCCGGCAGCGGGTCGAAGTGGTGGCCGCCGGGAATGTCGATCTCCACCTCCGGCCAGTGATCGCGGAAGTGATCGACGGTGGGCATCAGCCACTGGAAGCAGCTGTGGCACTCGATGGCCATGTGCAGCCGGCCCTGCTCGTTGCCGGCCAGCCGCGCCAGGTCGCGCTCGGCCATGCGCACCAGCGGCAGCACCTGCTCGGCGAGGGTCAGCAGCCGCAGGCCGGCGCGGGTGAATTCCACCGGCCGGGTCTTGCGCAGGAACAGTGGGCTGCCCAGGCGCTCCTCCAGGTCCTTGATCTGGTGGGAGAGGGCCGACTGGGTCAGGTGCACGCGTTCGGCCGCCTCCACCAGTGAGCCGGCATCGCGCAGGGCGACCAGGGTGCGCAGATGGCGAAGTTCGAGCATGGGAGTGAGCCTGATTCATCTTGAAGATGTGAAAGTTTAGTTTGATTCACCTCCCATGGCCAGCGAGACTCCTCAGCATCATTCATGACCAAAGGATGTCATCATGACGATGGCTCATGTTACCGGCTATCCGCGCATCGGCGCGGATCGCGAACTGAAGCGCGCCACCGAGGCCTACTGGCAGGGCAGCCTCGACCGGCAGGCCCTGGAGGCCAGCGGGCGCGAGCTGCGCCTGGCGAACTGGGCGGCCCAGCGCGAGGCCGGGCTCGACCTGGTGACCGTGGGCGACTTCGCCTTCTACGATCAGGTGCTCGACGTCTCGGTGATGGTGGGGGCGGTGCCGGCACGCTTCGCCGCCGAGGACGAAGTGGCCCGCGGCGAGGTGGATCTCGACACCGCCTTTCGCATGGCGCGGGGACGCGCCCCCAGCGGCGTGCCGGCCGCGGCCTGCGAGATGACCAAGTACTTCGATACCAACTATCACTACCTGGTGCCGGAGCTGCATCCCGGGCAGCGCTTTCGGCTGGCCAGCACGCGGCTGTTCGACCAGGTGGAGGAGGCACAGGCCGCCGGCCACGCGGTCAAGGTGGCGTTGACCGGCCCGCTGACCTGGCTGTGGCTGGGCAAGGGGCGCGGCGACGTGCCCGAGGACTTCGATCGCCTGGCGCTGCTCGACGGCCTGCTCGACGTCTACGCCGAGGTCCTCGATCGCCTGGGCGGGCAGGGCGTCGAGTGGGTGCAGCTCGACGAGTCGGCGCTGGTGCAGGACCTGCCGCTCGCCTGGCGCCAGGCCTTTGAACGCGCCTATCACCGCCTGCAGGCCGCGCCGGTCAAGCTGCTGCTGGCCAGCCCCTTCGGCGGCCTGGGTGACAACCTCTCCCTGGCGGTGGGCCTGCCGGTGGACGGCCTGCATATCGACGTGGTGCGCGCCCCGGACGAACTGCAGGCGGTGCTCGACCGCCTGCTGCCCCACAAGGTGCTCTCGGTGGGGGCGATCGACGGTCGCAATGTCTGGCGGGCCGACCTGGCCCTTTGGCGCGAGCGTCTTGCCGTGGCGCGGATGCGCCTGGGCGAGCGGCTGTGGATCGCGACGAGCTGCTCGCTGCTGCACGTGCCGGTGGACCTCGAGGCGGAGACCGATCTTTCGCTCGAGCTGAAAAGCTGGCTGGCCTTCGCCCGGCAGAAGCTGGACGAAGTGGCCACCCTGGCCCGCCTGCTGGACGGGCGCGCCGACGCCGTGGACCGCGAGCGAGTGGAGGCCGCCAGCCGCGCCCTGCAGGCGCGTCGCGAGGCAGAGCGGCTGCACCGCCCCGCGGTCGCCGCGCGGCTGGCCGGCGTCAGCGACGACGATGCGCGCCGCCGGCGGCCCTACGCCGAGCGCGCCGTGGCGCAGCAGCGCCATCTCGCCCTGCCGCTGTTCCCCACTACCACCATCGGCTCCTTCCCCCAAACCGGCGAGATCCGCGCCGCGCGGCGCGCCTTCAAGGCCGGCGACCTGTCCCGCGAGGCCTACGAGGCGCAGATGCGCGAGGAGATCGCCGGGGCCGTGGCACGCCAGGAGACACTCGGCATCGACATGCCGGTGCACGGCGAGCCGGAGCGCAACGACATGGTCGAGTACTTCGGCGAGCAGCTCGACGGCTTCGCCTTCACCCGCTTCGGCTGGGTGCAGAGCTACGGGACGCGCTGCGTCAAGCCGCCGATCCTCTTCGGCGATGTGGTGCGCCCGGCGGCCATGACGGTGCGCTGGAGCGAGTATGCACAGTCGCTCACCGAACGGCCGATGAAGGGCATGCTCACCGGGCCCGTCACCGTGCTGCAGTGGTCCTTCGTGCGCGACGACCAGCCCCGCGAGACGACCTGCCGGCAGATTGCCCTGGCGCTGCGCGACGAGGTGCTCGACCTCGAGGCGGCGGGCATTCGCGCCATCCAGATCGACGAGCCGGCGTTGCGCGAGGGGCTGCCGCTGCGCTGTGCCGAGTGGCAGGGCTACCTCGACTGGGCCGTCGAGTGCTTCCGGCTGACCGCGGCGGGGGTACGCGACGAGACGCAGATCCACACCCACATGTGCTACGCCGAGTTCAACGACATCATCGGTGCCATCGCGGCGCTGGATGCCGACGTCATCACCATCGAGACCTCGCGCTCGGACATGGAGCTGCTCGACGCCTTCCAGGACTTCGCCTATCCCAACGCCATCGGGCCCGGCGTTTACGACATCCACTCGCCCAACATTCCCGAGGTGGCCTGGATGGTGGCGCTGATGGAGCAGGCCGCCGAGCGCATCCCGGTCGAGCGGCTCTGGGTGAACCCGGACTGCGGCCTCAAGACTCGCGGCTGGGCCGAGGTGGAGCCGGCGCTCGCCAATATGGTGGAGGCGGCGCGGGTGCTGCGTCAGCGCCACGGCTGATGCGTCTCTTGCCGGGCGGCGCCAAGCCGTCCGGCGGCTGGTATCCTGCGGTAACGAAAGCGCACGCCACGTAAGCGCGCGTCAAGGAATCGTCTGCCAAGGAGCCCTGCCATGTCCCGCCATGCCCCCCTTCGTCTCGCCCTGCCGCTGCTGCTGGCCCTGGGGCTGTCCGGCTGCGTCACCTATGTGAGCGCGCCGGCGCCCGAGCCGGCGCCGTCCTCCCCGGAGAAAGCCGACCCGGCGCAGGACGAGGCCTCGGCCAAGGCGCCGCTGCTGCCCTCGACGCTGTTTCCCGGCGAGGCCGAGACGCTGACCGCCTGGCGCTGCACCCCGGCTCAGGACCTGGTCACCTCTGCCACTGAAGATGAGCTGCGGCTGTGGTCGGCTCAGGGGGGCACGCGCCTCGCCCCCGCCGTGGTGGCCAGCGGCGCCCGCTACCAGCAGGGTGACCTGAGCTTCTGGAACAAGGGGCAGGAGGCGCTGGTCGAGAGCCAGCGAGGTCGGCTGGACTGCCGTCGCGACATCACCCGGGACGCCCTGACGCGTGAAGACCACCCCGGGGTGATGTTCCGCGGCCAGGGCAATGAGCCGGGCTGGCACGTGGCGCTTGCCAACGACGTCCCCGAGCTGACCATGACGCTGGACTACGGCAACCGTCAGATGACCCTGCCTTACCGGGTGACCACCCTGGATAACGACGCCGGGCGAGTGATCCTGTCCAGCGGACAGGCGGCGCGACCCTTTACCCTGCGCATCGAGGCGAAGGCCTGTTTCGACACCATGAGCGGTCGGCCCTGGCCGGCGCGGGTGACGCTGGCACTCAACGACAAGGTCTACCGGGGCTGCGGTCAGGGCATTGCGCCCTGAGGCGTTGAGGGCGCTTCTTTCGTTTTTATCGAAAGAAGGCGGCGGATCTTTGCGCTTTTCGTTGCATTTGGTGCACGTAGAATGGCGCGCATTGTCCGCTAACGGTTCAAGGAGATTGCCATGACCACTCGCGCCCTCATTCTCACCTCGTCGATCCTCGGCGAGAACGGCCAGTCCATCGCCCTGGCCACGCACTTCCGGGCCCTGGCCGCCGGCCGCGACGATCTTGAGGTCAGCGCTCGCGACCTGGTGGCCGACGAGCTGCCGCACCTGACCCAGCCGGAGCTCGCCAGCTGGCAGGTGCCGGCCGGCGAGCGCAGTGCCGAGCAGGGCGCGCTGGCGTCTCGCTCAGACGCGCTGATTCGCGAGCTGCATGAGCACGACGTCGTGGTGCTGGCGGTGCCGATGTACAATCTGGGCGTGCCCAGCCAGCTCAAGGCGTGGTTCGACCGCGTGCTGCGGGCCGGCGAGACCTTCCGCTACACCGAGAATGGGCCAGTGGGGCTGGTCGAGGGCAAGCGGGCGGTGATCCTGGCGGCCCGGGGCGGTAAATATGCCGGCACCGCGATGGACAGCCAGACCCCGCACCTCAAGGGCATGCTGGGCCTGATCGGCATCACCGAGGTGGACGTGGTCTTCGCCGAGGGGCTCGCCATGGGCGAATCCCACCGCGAGGCGGCGCTCAAGGAGGCGAAGCAGGCCATCGAGGGGTTGGTGCAGGCGCTCTGAACGCCGCGACGCGGCGCTGATCGAAAACCCGCAAACGGGGTGGCATCGGCCACCCCGTTTGCGTTCAGAGACTCAGCATCTCAGCGCCTCAGCACCTCAGCACGAACCGGGCGCGCCGATGAGCCACTGGTGGGAGACGAAGTCGCTGGTGCAGAGCCGTGGTTCCGGGCTCAAGATGCGCCCGCCGAGCCGGGACAGCGCCGCGCGGCTGTTTTGTCCCGGAGAGGTGAGCTGTTCGGAGACCGCCACCGGCCGCCAGTCGTCGCCCTCGCGGGTCGCCAGGGTAAAGGCGAAGGGGTGAAAGCCCGGGAAGCCGAGGCGCAGGTCGGTGGCCACCAGGGTGTCGCGGCCGTCACGCTCGCGCATCTCATAGCGCAGGAAGGGCCCGGCGAACCAGTCGAGCCGCTGGCCGCGTCGGCTGTCGAGCGCTGCCGCCTCCAGCTCGGCGCCGCGGGCATAGGTCTCGAGCGCCGGGGCGCTGTCGCCATCGAACACCCCCACCAGGGCCTCGTGGTAGCGCGCGCCGTCGGCCACGGTGACTCGCCACAGCAGGATGTTGAAGGGCGTCGGCTGGATCAGCCGCGGGGCCTGCTCGAGGCCGCGCTCGGCCAGCACCGGTTCGATGCGCGCCTCGACCAGCTGCCGGGCGCCGACGGCGAGCACCAGGTAGGCGCAGGCGATCGTCAGCCCCCAGGTCGCGGGGCGGGCCGCGCGGCCGCTGATCAGCGCCATGCCGACGCCCACAAGTAGCGGCAGGGTGTAGAGCGGGTCGATGATGAAGACGTGCGGCCAGGCCACGGGCGGCGCGTCAAGCGGCCACCAGAGCTGGGTGCCGTAGGTAGTCAGGGCGTCGAGCAGCGGGTGGGTCAGCAGGATGAGCCCGAAGAACATGCCCCAGCGGGGAAGCGAGATGTCCCGAGTCTTCGCGACGCGCGCCGACAGCAACGCGAGCAGGGCGGCGAGCCCCGCCAGCACGAACAGCGAGTGGGAAAAGCCGCGGTGCTGGGTGACGTTGGCCACGGCGTCGCCGTAGTCGATGATCACGTCCAGGTCGGGCAGGGTGCCCAGTGCCGCGCCGATCAGCACCGCCTTGCGGCCCAGCCGCCGGCCGAGCACGGCACCGCCGATCGCCGCGCCTAGCGCGGCCTGGGTCATCGAATCCATCGGGAGGCTTTCCTCGCAGCGAGTGTGTCTGGCTATGATGCCACGGCCGGTGTCCGGGTTCTCCTACGCTCCCCATAGACAGGATCTATCCCGGTTCATAGCAAGGGGCGCCGGGGATAATCCCTAGGGGAGGTCCGACGCCAGGGATGGCGTCGGTAGCGTACAGGGAGGTATTCACAGCGCCTCCCCGTAGGATTATCGACGGAACAGCCCCGAGCGACCTTGCCATCTGCGATAGCTCTATTCTCAGGCCTGAGCCCAGGGGGGGACCGCGGCCAGGATGCGCGCCTGAACGGGGCAGTCGTCGCGATGGGCGCCGGGCAGGTAGCCGCTGCTCATCAGCAGTTCGCCGACGATCTCGGGGCCGGTGAAGCGGAAGGTGCGCTTGAACAGGCGCACCCAGTCGCCATGCTCGAGGGGATGATGGTGATCCAGCCAGGCCTTGAAGCTGCCGTGCTCGGCGCGCAGGGCCTGGATCACGCCGGCGTTGTGGATCGCCGCATCGACCTTCAGGCGGTTGCGGATGATGCCGGCATCCGCCAGCAGTCGCGCCCGCTCGGCCTCTCCATAGGCCGCGACTCGGTCGATGTCGAAGCCCTCGAAGGCGGCCTGGAAGGCCGCGCGCTTCTTCAACACGGTCAGCCAGGAGAGCCCCGCCTGATTGATCTCCAGCACCAGGCGCTCGAAGAGGGCGCAATCGTCCTCCACCGGGAAGCCGTATTCATGGTCGTGATAGGGCCCGTGGAACGGATGCCCGGGGGCCAGGTCGCAGTAGTGGCTCATGCTGTCGCTCCGGGGTGGCAGAGGAGCCGGGTGATGCCCGACAATCGACGACACCTTAACCCTAGGAGTGCCCGCCATGACACCACTGCAACGCCTGGCCCTCGCCGGCGCCCTGCTGACCGCCGCCGCCAGCCCCGCCTGGGCCGAGGCGCCGGTGGTGGAGATGCACAAGGATCCTAACTGCGGCTGCTGCACGGCCTGGGCCGAGCACATGGAGGAGGCGGGGTTCGAGGTGCGACAGCATGAGACCCGCGACATGCGCGCGGTGAAGATCGAGCACGGCCTGACGCCGGGGCTCGCCTCCTGCCACACGGCGGTGGTCGACGGCTACGTGATCGAGGGCCACGTGCCGGCATCGGACGTTCGCCGCCTGCTCGACGAGCGTCCCGACCTGGCGGGCCTGGCGGTGCCGGGCATGCCCCACGGCTCCCCCGGCATGGAGACCGGGCGTCACGACGACTACGCCGTGCTGGGCTGGCGCCACGACGATCGCACGCCGTCGGTCTTCGCCGAGTACACCCACGACTGAAGCGACAGGAGTTTCCCATGCAGTATCTGCACACCATGGTTCGCGTCAGCGACCTCGACGCCTCGCTGCACTTCTACTGCGACCTGCTGGGTCTCAAGGAAGTGCGCCGCAAGGAGAACGAAAAGGGCCGCTTCACGCTGGTCTTCTTGACCGCGTCCCAGGACGAGGCGCGCTCGGCCGAGCTCCAGGCGCCAGAGATCGAGCTGACCTGGAACTGGGACCCGGAAGAGTACGGCGGTGGGCGCAATTTCGGCCACCTGGCCTACCGGGTGGATGATATCTATGCCCTCTGCGAGCACCTCCAGGCGAACGGCGTGACCATCAACCGCCCGCCGCGGGACGGCCACATGGCCTTCGTCAGGAGCCCAGACGGCATCTCGGTGGAGCTGCTGCAGGCCGGCGACGCCCTGCCGCCCAAGGAACCCTGGGCCTCGATGGAGAACACCGGCACCTGGTGAGGAAGGACGGATTTCCCTGCTGCGCTCGATATGCTGGCCGCCGGCGGTGCCGAGGCGTCGGACCGTCGCCATCCTCATGTAGCAGGCTACATTCCGGTGGTTGTGCTCCGGCGTCGACCAGTCTCTCTTCGCTCGCGACGGAAATCTATTCTTCCTCGTTGGAAGCTTGGAACAGCAAGACGGCGGTCTGGCTGGGAACGTCGCGACTCAGTCCGGCCGCCAGGCCATGCGCCCGCTGCCCAGGAAGACCAGCGCCAGGGCACCGAACAGGAAGAAGCCCTGTAGCTCCAGAGCCCAGCCGCCGGAGTCCTTGAAGACGGTCAACTCGCCCATGTGCGCCAGGAAGATGGCCACCAGCATGTTGGCGACCATCAGCAGAGCCCCCACGCGACTGCGCCAGCCGATCAGCACCATCAGCGGCGCCACCACCTCGCCGATCAGCACCCCGTAGGCGAGCACGGTCGGCAGGCCCTGGGCGGCCAGGGTGTTGCCGATCCAGGTCAGGTTGCCCGGATTGAGCAGCTTGGCAAGGCCGTGGGGCAGCATCAGGCCGGCCACGGTGAGGCGCAGGATCAGCTTGCCGAGGGCATCGTTGTGAAGCGCGTGGAGCATGCGGGGACCTCCTGGTCCGGCGAAGAATTGTCTCGATGCCCCGGCTGGGGCAAGCTTGGCGCCGGACCACCGCCCCGCGCCTCAAGGAAGATACCATGATGATCAAAACGTTACGCAACATCGCCTTGCTCACCGCCGGTGCCCTGCTGCTTGCCGCCTGTCGCGGCGGGCCGGCCCCGGGGATCGTCGACGAGCCCTCGGCCCGCCTCGAGGGGCCGGTGGTCGAGCAGCGCTGGAACCTGCTGCTGGTGGGCACCAGCGAGCGCCTCGACATGCCCACGCGCCCCTACTTCGTGATCGACGACGAGGGGCGGGTGAGCGGCAGCGACGGCTGCAATCGGCTGACCGGGCAGGCGGCGCTGGGCGACAACCAGCGGATCGCCTTCACCGAGCTTGCCACTACGCGGCGCGCCTGCCCCAGGGCCGAGGACGCCGCCCGGGTGACCGCGCTTCTGGAGAACGCCTATCGCTACCTGATCGATCACGATCGACTGGTGTTCTTCGGCCCCGATCAGCGGGTGCTGGGGGGCTTCCTGCGCGTTGAGTAAGCCCGTTGAGTAAGCGCGTTGAGTAAGCGCGTCGAGTGAGCGTTTCGTGCGGCCGCGGGGGTGTCGCCTGCCACGGACCGGGCGCTCCTTTATATTAGCCGAATGTCAGATTGTGGCTCGGGTCGGGCCTCCCTAGAGTGGGCGAGCTTTTTTTCGCCATTCTCTGTCTCCACCCGCAAGTGAGCCCATGACCGACACCCACGACGAGTATCGCCAACGCCGCAAGCCACGCTCGGCCTTCGCCTCCCGGGCCGACTACCTGGAGCACGAGCTGCAGAGCATGGCGCCCCGGCGCTGGCGCCCGAACCTGCCGGGTCGCGACTACCGCTTCGAAATCGAGGACTGGGTGCCGGCCATGGCGGCCACCATCGGCAAGATCGTGATGGTCGCCGCCATCGTCGCCGCCTTCGCCGGTCAGCTCGGCCTCTCCGACGAGTTCGTCATCGAGAACGTCCGCTACGAGATGCTGATCGCCGCGGTGCTGTTCGTGGTGCTGGTCTCGGGTTTCCTCAATCCCACCAGTAACCTGGCCGGCACCCACGGGCCCTTGATCCCGCTGGTGCCGCTGATCGTGGCCTCGGGCGGCCACCCCATGGCGCTGGGCCTGATGATCGGCGGGCTGGGCTTCCTGCTGGGTATCAGCAAGGGCGGCAGCCTGCTGGCCCGGCTGACCGGCAACGGGGTCTGCGGCGGCCTGCTGCTCTACCTGGGCTTCATCGGCATCAGCGGCCAGATCGAGAGCCTGTTCGCCTGGGCCGAAGGCTTCGATATGGCCTACCTGGCGTTCGTGGTGATCATCGCCACGATCCTCATGTACGCCTATCTGGAACACCTCCAGATGCGCTGGCTGGCGATTCCGCTGGGGGCCCTGCTGGCCGGCGTGCTCTCCTTCGCGATGGGCGCGCCCTTCGAGTTCACCACCGAGCCGGGGATGCCCAACCTGAACCCGCTCTACTGGTGGGGAGAGGACACCGGGTGGCAGCTGGGCCTGCCGTCGTTCCATCACTTCGTCGCCGTGGCGCCCTTCGCGGTGCTGGCGGTGGCCATGTGGTCGCCCGACTTCGTCGGTCATCGGGTCTTCCAGCAGCTCAACTATCCGCCGCATACCGACAGGGTGGTGATGAACATGGACGACACCATGGTCACCGCCTCGGCCCGCCAGGTGGCCGGCAGCCTGCTGGGCGGCGGTAACATCAGCTCCTCCTGGGGCACCTACATCGTGCCGGCGGCGATCGCGCGGCGTCCGATCCCCGCCGGGGCGGTGCTGACCGGCCTGCTGTGCGTCGTGGCCGCGCTCTGGGGCTATCCGATGGACTTGGCCGTGTGGCAGCCGGTGCTCAGCGTGGCGCTGATGGTTGGGGTCTACGTGCCGCTGCTGGAGGCGGGCATGCAGATGACCCGCAAGGGCAAGACCACCCAGTCCGCGGCGGTGGTGATCTTCTCTTCCGCGCTGGTCAATCCGGTGTTCGGCTGGTCGCTGACGGTGCTGCTCGATAACCTGGGGCTGATCGGCTGCAAGGAGCGCGGCAAGGAATTGGGCCACATGGGGCGCTGGATCATCCCCGGCGTGGTATTCCTGATCCTGTGCACGGTAATGGCGGGCATCGGGATGTTCCCGGGCGTCCCGGCGCTGTGGGAGAGCTTCCGCGCGCTGTAAGCGGGCGCGTCGCGCAGCAAAAGGGGCCGGGCGCTTAGCGCCCGGCCCCTTTGTCGTCAGCGATAGAGCTGTTAGATCACGACCTGCTGGATCATGACCCGCTAGATCAGAGCGCTTCGATCTTCTCGCGCTGCTCGACCAGCAGCCGACGTGCGGCCTCGAAGTCGGCGAGCTTGCCACGCTCCTTCTCGACCACCGCGGCCGGCGCCTTGGCGACGAAGCTCTCGTTGCCGAGCTTCTTCTCGATGCCGCCGATCAGCTTCTCCTGCTTCTCGATCTCCTTGGCCAGGCGCGCCAGTTCGGCGTCCTTGTCGATCAGGTCGGCCATGGGCACTAGCACCTCCATCTCGCCGACCAGCTGGGTCGCCGAGAGCGGCGCCTGCTCGGGGTCGTCGAGCCATTCGACGCGCTCGAGCTTGGCCAGCTTGGAGAGGAAGAGGCGGTTGGCCGCCAGGCGCTCGGCGTCTTCCGGCCCGCCCTTGGTGAGCAGCGCCTCCAGCGGCTTGCCCGGGGCGATGTTCATCTCGGCGCGGATGTTGCGCACGGCGACGATCACGCCCTTGAGCCACTCGATGTCGCGGGTCGCCCGTTCGTCGACCAGGGTCTCGTCGGCCAGCGGCCAGGGCTGGTTCATGATCGAGCCGCCTTCGTCCGCCGAGAGCGTGCCGGCCAGCGGCGCGACGCGCTGCCAGATCTCCTCGGAGATGAAGGGCATCATCGGGTGGGCCTGGCGCAGGATGGCCTCGAGCACGCGCACCAGGGTCTGGCGGGTGCCGCGCTTGGCCGCGGCGCTGGCGCCCTCGTCCCACAGCACCGGCTTGGAGAGCTCCAGGTACCAGTCGCAGTACTCGTTCCAGACGAAGTCGTAGAGCGCCTGGGAGGCATGGTCGAAGCGGAACTCCTCCATGGCCTTGGTCACCTGGGCCTGGGTCTGCTGCAGGCGCGAGACGATCCAGCGGTCGGCCAGCGACAGCTCGACCTCGGCGTCACCCTGCCCGTCAAGAGAGAGACCGGTGTCCTCGCCCTCGGCGTTCATCAGCACATAGCGCGAGGCGTTCCACAGCTTGTTGCAGAAGTTGCGGTAGCCGTCCAGGCGGCCCATGTCGAACTTGATGTCGCGCCCGGTGGTGGCCTGGGAGAGGAAGGTGAAGCGCAGGGCGTCGGTGCCGTGGGGCTCGATGCCCTCGGGAAACTCGGCGCGGGTGGCCTTGGCGATCGCCTTGGCCTTCTGCGGCTGCATCATGTTGCCGGTGCGCTTGTCCATCAGGGTCTCGAGCGAGATGCCGTCGATCAGGTCGATGGGATCGAGCACGTTGCCCTTGGACTTGGACATCTTCTGGCCCTGGCCGTCGCGCACCAGGCCGTGCACGTAGACCTGCCGGAAGGGCACCTCGCCGGTGAACTTGAGCGTCATCATGATCATCCGGGCGACCCAGAAGAAGATGATGTCGAAGCCGGTGACCAGCACGCTCGACGGGTGGAAGGTGGCCAGTTCCGGCGTCTGCTCGGGCCAGCCCAGGGTGCCGAAGGTCCAGAGCCCGGAGCTGAACCAGGTGTCCAGCACGTCCTCGTCCTGGGTGAGTTCGAGATCGGCGGGCAGGCCGTGCTTCTCGCGGGCCTCGGCCTCGCTCCTGGCCACGTAGACGTTGCCCTCACTGTCGTACCAGGCCGGGATGCGGTGGCCCCACCACAGCTGGCGGGAGATGCACCAGTCCTGCAGGTCGCGCATCCAGGCGAAGTACATGTTCTCGTAGTTCTTCGGCACGAACTCGATGTCGCCGTTCTCGACGGCCTCGATGGCCGGCTTGGCCAGCTCCTCGACGGCGACGAACCACTGATCGGTGAGCAGCGGCTCGATGACGTCGCCGGAGCGATCGCCATAGGGCAGGGTGTTGCTGACCGTCTCCACCTGCTCGAGCAGGCCGGCGGCGTCCATGTCGGCGACGATGCGCTCACGGGCCTCGAAGCGACCCAGGCCCGCGTAGGCGGCGGGCAGGCTCGGGTCGATATCCTCGAGCGGCCGGCCCTGGAGGTCGAAGACCTCGGCGCGCTCGAGGACGGCGGCGTCCTGGGTGAAGACGTTGATCAGCGGCAGCCCCTGGCGCTTGCCGACCTCGTAGTCGTTGAAGTCGTGAGCCGGGGTGATCTTCACGCAGCCCGAGCCCTTCTCCATATCGGCGTGTTCGTCGGCGACGATGGGGATGCGGCGCCCGACCAGCGGCAGTTCGACGAACTTGCCGACCAGCGAGGCGTAGCGCGGATCCTCGGGGTTGACCGCCACGGCGCTGTCGCCGAGCAGGGTCTCGGGGCGGGTGGTGGCGACGACCAGATAGTCCTTGCCGTCGTCGGTAGTGACGCCGTCGGCGAGCGGGTAGCGGAAGTGCCAGAAGCTGCCCTGCTGGTCGCGGTTCTCCACCTCCAGGTCGGAGATGGCGGTGTGCAGGGTCGGGTCCCAGTTGACCAGCCGCTTGCCGCGGTAGATCAGGTCGTCTTCGTGGAGGCGGACGAAGACTTCCTGCACGGCCTTGTAGAAGCCGTCGTCCATGGTGAAGCGTTCGCGGCTCCAGTCGACGCTGGCCCCCATGCGGCGCAGCTGGCGGGTGATCTCGCCGCCGGACTCCTGCTTCCACTCCCAGATCTTGTCGGTGAAGGCCTCGCGCCCGAGATCGTGGCGGCTCTTGCCCTCTTCCGCGGCGACCTTGCGCTCGACCAGCATCTGGGTGGCGATGCCGGCGTGGTCGGTGCCGATCTGCCACAGGGTGTTGCGCCCCTGCATCCGCCGCCAGCGGGTCAGGGTGTCCATGATGGTGTCCTGGAAGGCGTGGCCCATGTGCAGGCTGCCGGTGACGTTGGGCGGCGGGATCATGATGGAGAAGGGCTCGCCCTCGCCGGAGGGGGCGAAGCGGTTGTCGGCCTCCCAGCGCTCGTACCAGCGGGTTTCGATCTGCTCGGGTTGGTAGGTCTTGTCCATGGGGGCTTCCGGGTGTTCAGGGTGGCGTCGAGGCACGGCTGGCCGCGTCATGGCGGCGCCGCAGGGCGCGAAAAATGGGCTCGATTATAGCGTGCCGAGCGTGCCGGCGTCATGGGCGAGGCGGGTCAGCCCTCGCCGCGCAGCTGGTGCGGGGTGACCGGGTAGCCGCGCTTCTTGTAGGTCTGCCAGCATTCGCGCTTGGCGGTGAGCACGTCCTGATGCTGGTTGATGATCTCGGCGACGCGCTCGAAGCGCGAGAACCACTCGGGGATGCCCGGGTGCAGGTTGAGCAGCGCCTGGGCGCCCGGCTCCGGCGGGCCCTCCCAGCCGATGGTCACCGGCACCGTCGCTTCCTGGTCGCTGCCGAGCAGGTTACTGTCCATAAGGGCATGGGGCACGTAGGCGTCGGGGCGGAAGGTCCACAGCCGGTCGTCGAGCTCACGGGCCATGGCCTCGTCCTCGGCGTGCAGGTGCAGCCGATAGCCCTTGCGGTAGATCGTCTCGGCCAGCCGGCAGGCGAAGCCGAAGCGCGCGGCCAGGGTGGTGTCGGGCAGGATATAGAAGTCGATGCGGGTCATGGGATCTCGAAGGGGCTCGAGCGGTGGGGCCCGAGCCGGTCAGGTCGTGTCGTCGCGCCTTGCCAGGCGTGGACGCCGGGGGGAGGACCGAGTGAGGGTCTTTTGCCATGGATGGCAAAAGTAGCGCCCAGGGAGGGGTTTACAGCGCCCTCACGGCGTCCTGTCCCCGGCCGGCCCCGCCATCACCGGGGCCGGTTAAGGGTTCAGGCGAGTCGGGTCAGCCAGCCGCGGGTGTCTTCGCTGCGGCCGTACTGCAGATCGAGCAGGCGGGTGCGCAGGCGCTTGGCCACCTCGTTGTCGCCCTCGGCGGCCAGGCGGATGCTGCCCTCCTCGGTGACCAGCTCGCCCACCGGGGTGATCACCGCGGCGGTGCCGCAGGCGAAGACCTCGGTGATCTCGCCGGAGGCCGCGCCCTCGCGCCACTCGTCGATGCTGATCGGGCGCTCCTCCGGGGTCAGGCCCTCGTCGCCGGCCAGGGTCAGCACCGAATCGCGGGTCACGCCCTCGAGGATGGTGTCGGTGAGGCGCGGGGTGACGATGCGGCCGTCCTTGAAGACGAAGAACAGGTTCATGCCGCCGAGCTCCTCGATCCACTTGTTCTCGGCGGCGTCGAGGAAGGCCACCTGGCTGCAGTCGTGGGCCGCGGCTTCCTTCTGGGCGGCCAGCGAGGCGGCGTAGTTGCCGCCGCACTTGGCGAAGCCGGTGCCGCCCGCGGCGGCGCGCTTGTAGTGCGAGGAGAGCCAGATCGAGACCGGCTTCACGCCACCCTGGAAGTAGGCCGCCGCCGGCGAGGCGATGACGTAGTAGTCGACCTCGTGGGAGGGGCGCACGCCGAGGAAGGTCTCGCTGGCGATCATGAAGGGGCGCAGGTAGAGGCTCGATTCGTCGGTCTCGTCGGCCGGGGTGGGCACCCACGCCTGGTCCTTGGCCAGCAGCGACTTGAGCGAGCCGATGAAGTCCTCGTCGGAGAGCTCCGGCAGCGCCAGGCGACGCGCGCTGCGCCGGAAGCGCTCGGCGTTCTTCTCGGGGCGGAAGGTCCAGACCGAGCCGTCGGCGTGGCGGTAGGCCTTGACCCCCTCGAAGATCTCCTGGCCGTAGTGCAGCACGGCGGCGGCGGGATCCAGGGTCAGCGGACCATAGGGGCGCACCTCGTGGCCATGCCAGCCGTCGTCGAGGGTCCAGCGCACATGGGCCATGTGATCGGTGAAGTAGCGACCGAAGCCGGGGTTGGCGAGGATCTGCTCACGAATCTGCGGCGCGGTCGGCTGGGTCGTGGACAGCACGGAAAAGCGTTCGGTGGACACGGCAAGGGGTCTCCGCTTCTGGCGGGGCGCCGTCGGGCGCCCTCGGCACGAAAAAGGGAACCGGGCCGGCAAGGGCCCGGTGCATGAGAATCGACATCCCACATGAAAAGGTCAGCGTGGGGAAAAGGCAACCCCGCCGGCGGCGATCAGTCGTCGGCGACCTCGACCTCGCCGTCGGCCTCGCGGTCCAGCAGGTACTGGGTCAACAGGCCCACCGGGCGTCCGCTGGCGCCCTTCTGCTTGCCCGAGGTCCAGGCGGTGCCGGCGATGTCCAGGTGCGCCCAGGGGAAGGTGTCGGCGAAGCGGGACAGGAAGCAGGCGGCGGTGATGGTGCCGGCCGGACGGCCGCCGATGTTCGCCAGGTCGGCGAAGTTGGAGGAGAGCTGCTCCTGGTACTCGTCCCACAGCGGGAGGTGCCAGGCGCGGTCCCAGGCGGTCTCGCCGGCATCGAGGATATCCAGCGCCAGGTCATCGTCGTTGGACAGCAGGCCGGTGGCGTGGTGGCCCAGGGCGATGATCGCCGCGCCGGTCAGGGTGGCGATGTCGACGACGCTGGCCGGCTCGAAGCGCTCGGCGTAGGTCAGGGCGTCGCACAGCACAAGGCGGCCCTCGGCGTCGGTGTTGAGCACCTCCACGGAGAGGCCCTTGAGGGTCTGGATGATGTCGCCGGGCTTGGTGGCGCGGCCGTCGGGCATGTTCTCGGCGGCGGCGACGATGGCCACCAGGTTGATCCTGGGCTTGATGGCGAGCACAGAGGTGACGGTGCCGAACACGCTGGCGGCACCGCACATGTCGAACTTCATCTCGTCCATGCCTTCGCCGGGCTTGAGCGAGATGCCGCCGGTGTCGAAGGTGATGCCCTTGCCGACCAGCACGTGAGGCGCCTCATCGGCCTCCTCGGCGCCCTGGTAGCGCATGACGATCAGCCGCGAGGGCTCGGCGCTGCCGCGACCCACGGAGAGCAGGCTGTGGGCGCCGAGCTCTTCCAGCGCCGCCTCGTCGAGGATCTCGGCGGTCAGCTCGCCGCCGGACTCGGCCGCCAGCTGCTCGGCGCGCTCGGCCAGGTAGCTCGGCGTGCAGACGTTGCCGGGCAGGTTGCCCAGGGTGCGGGTGGTGGCCACGCCCTGGCCGATGGCATCACCCACGTGCGCACCCCGGCGGGCCGCGTCGGCCTCGCCCTGGTCGCTGATCAGCAGGGTGATCTTTTCCAGGCGCGGGGCGGGCGTCTTCTCGGACTTGAAGTCGTCGAAGCGGTAGACGGCGCGATGGGCGGCCTCGGCGACCATGCGGGCCTTCCAGTCGCAGCCGCGGTCGGCGACCGGCACGTCGGTGAAGGCCACGGCGACGTCCTCGGCGGGCAGCGACGCGATCGCCGTAAAGGCGGCGTCCACGGCCTTGCGGAAGGCGCCTTCCTGGCACTTGCCGCGCTCGCCCAGTCCCACCAGCATCAGTCGGTCCGTGTTGAGCCCCGGGGCGAAGGGCACCATCAGGACATTGCCCAGCGTGGCCTCGAAATCGCCGCGATCGATCAGCTGGCCGATCAGCCGCTCGCTGGCGTTGTCGAGCTTGGCGGCGGCGGGCAGCAGCTCGCCGTCCTTGAATACCGGTACCACGAGACAGGCCGTCTCGACCTTGGCGGGATTGGCCGTCTGAACGGGGAATTCCATGGAGTCTCCACAAGACAATCGAGGGGGGATTCTGGATAATGCCAGCACGTTGCCGAGTCATTCCAGTGTACCCAAGGCAAGGCGTCATTGCATGGAAGATGGCCGGGCACCAGGGGGTGCCCAGCCAGGAGACAACGTTGATCATATTCCGTTACCTGACCCGCGAAATCCTGCTGACCATGTCCGCCGTGGCCGGCGTTTTATTGCTGGTGATCATGGGCAGCCGCTTCATCCGCTACTTCTCCAACGCGGCGGAAGGGGAGATCCCGGTGAGCATCCTCGGCACCCTGATGCTCTTCCATCTGCCGGGCTTTCTCGAACTGATCCTGCCGCTGGCCTTCTTCTTGGGCATCCTGCTGGCCTATGGGCAGCTCTATCTGAATAGCGAGATCACCGTGCTGGTGGCCTGCGGCACGAGCCCCCATCGCCTGCTGCAGGTCAGCCTGGTGCCGGCGACCCTGGTGGCGCTGCTGGTCGGGGTCTGCAGCCTGTGGCTGACCCCGGCCGGCGCCCTGCATAACGAGGTGCTCCTCGAGGAGCAGCGCAGCCAGCTCGACTTCACGGCGCTGGCGCCGGGGCGCTTCCAGGACTTCGGCGGCGGGCGCACGGCCTACACCGAGGGCTTCAACGACGACGGCACGCGGATGCAGGAGGTCTTCATCAGCGAGCGCCAGTCGCGCAGCGACACGACCCCCGAAAGCGTGGTGACACGGGCGCGAAGTGGCTATCAGACCGTCGATGAGGAGACCGGCAGCCGTTTCCTGGTACTGGAAGAGGGCGAGCGCTACAGCGTCGACCCCGGCCGCGCCGAGGCCGAGCGCCTCGAATTCGGCACCTACGCCGTGCGCCTCTCCGGGGCCGCCCAGAGCCCCGAACTCGATGCCCCCGAGTACGCCACCACCGCCGCGCTGTTCGGCGCCGAGGCCCTGCCGGCCCTGGCCCAGCTGCAGTGGCGCCTCGGCCTGCCGCTGATGGTCTTCATCCTGACCCTGCTGGCCATGCCGCTGTCGCGGGTCAATCCGCGCCAGGGACGCTTCTCCAAGCTGCTGCCGGCGATCTTCCTCTACGTGGCCTATCTCAGCCTGCTGCTGGCGGCGCTGGACGCCATCGGCCGCGGCAGCTGGCCGGTGGCGATCGGGATGTGGCCGATCCACGGCGGCTTTCTGGCCATTGGCCTGGCCATGATGGCCAGGGCCCAGCGCAAGGGAATGAGCGGATGATCACCGACCGTCTCGATCGCTATATCGCCCGCAACGTGCTGGGCGCCATCCTCGTCGTGCAGGTCGTTCTGCTGGGGTTGGACCTGGTGATCACCTACATCAACGACCTCGGCGACGTCGAGGGCGACTACGGCGCCCTGCAGGTGCTGTTCTACCTGCTGATGCGCCTGCCCTGGCGCTTCTATCAGTATGCCCCGGTGGGGGTGCTGATCGGTGCGCTGATTGGCCTGGGCAGCATGGCCTCGAGCAATGAGCTGACCGTGATGCGCGCCGCCGGTCGCTCCCTGGTGCGCATCCTCTGGGGGGTGATGAAGCCGATCATCCTGATCATCCTGGTGGTGCTGACCATCGCCGAGTTCGTCAGTCCGCGCACCGAGCAGTTCGCCAGCGCCTGGCGCCTCGAGCAGATGCAGGGCGAGGGGGCGCTGCTCACCCAGCGGGGCGGCTGGCAGCGCGAGGGCGACGACGTCTACCGCTTCGGCGCCATCCGCGCCGACGACACCGTGCTCGATCTGACCCGCTATCGCTTCGAGGGCCGCACGCTCACCGAGGCGCTGAGCGCCCGCCAGGCGGTCTGGAAGGGCGACCACTGGCAGCTCAGGCAGGTCGCCGTGACCCGTTTCGACGAGGGGCGCACCGAGGCTCGGCACCATGACACCCTGCCCTGGGAGACGAGCATGACCCCCGCGCAGCTCGACCGGCTGCTGCGCGACGTCGAGACTCAGGCCCCCAGCGAGCTGTGGAACTACGCCCGCTATCTGCGCGAGCAGGGACAGCAGGCGACCCAGCCGCTGCTCTATTTCTGGCAGAAGATGCTGATGCCGCTGACCATGGCCTCGCTGGTGCTGGTGGCGGCCTCCTTCGTGTTCGGTCCCCTGCGCACCGTGGCCGCCGGGACCCGGGTCTTCTACGGGGTGATCGTCGGCCTCTCCTTCAAGTACCTCCAGGACCTGCTGGGGCCGGCGTCGACGGTGTTCGGCTTCTCGCCGGCCTGGGCGGTGCTGGCGCCGACCCTGCTGTGTGCCGGGGTGGGCCTGTACCTATTGCGCCGTACCGGCTGAGACGAGGATTTCATGCAGCGACGTTTCGATCGACTCGACGAAGTCTGGCCGGCCGGCCTCGGCCGGCGGCTGGGCGCCATGCTCTACGACGGCCTGCTGGTGCTGGCGATCTGGATCGTCATCACCGCTCTGCACCTGGCGGTGGTGCGGCTGGTGCTGGCGGTGCCGGCCGAGCAGGTCGGCCTGGGCGCCGCCCAGGTGCTCTCGCTGCGCCTGCTGATGGCACTCGGCGCCTTCGTGTTTTTCGCCTTCTTCTGGACGCGGGGCGGCATGACCCTGGGCATGCAGGCCTGGCGGCTCAGGGTGCAGACCCTCGATGGCTGCTCGATCACCGCCTTCCAGGCGCTGCAGCGCTTCCTGGTGGCCGGCATCTCGTTGGCGGCCTTCGGCCTCGGGTACCTGTGGATCCTCTTCGACGACGAGAAGCGCAGCTGGCCGGACATCGTCTCCGGCACCCGGGTGGTGGTGCTGCCCAAGACGCGCTGAGCGGCGCGGCAGAGTCGGGACAGAAAACCTGATATCGATCAGATTTTCACCGCTCGGCGCTTGCGGTTACCCATGCGAATCATTTACATTCACTTCATGATCAGCGTGAGGTGATGACATGTACGTGTGTCTCTGCAAGAACGTGACCGACCATCGAATTCGCGGCGCCGTCGAGGAGGGCGCACGCAGCTGGCGCGAGGTCCAGCAGCAGACGGGGTGCGCGACCCAGTGCGGCAAGTGTGCCAGCACGGGCAAGGACATCACCCGCGAGGCCATCAAGGCCGAGATGAGTAACGCCGCCGAGTGGCTCGCTTACGCCGTGTGACAGAAATCGTTATCGTTCGCCTTTGATTTTACAAGCCCATGATTTGATTGAGTTATCTCTGGCGGTGTCTACACTGTGACGCCACGGGCTGGCCAGGCCGTCGTGCCCATGCCAAGCTGGAATCGTGTACTGACAACTGTGATCGAGGTAATGAGATGAAAGGCGACAGCAAGGTCATCGAGCACCTGAATACTGCGCTCGGCAACGAGCTGGTGGCGATCAACCAGTACTTCCTGCATGCCAAGATGTACAAGGACTGGGGCCTGAAGGCGCTGGCCAAGTGGGAGTACGACGAGTCCATCGAGGAGATGAACCACGCCGACAAGCTGATCGAGCGGATCCTGTTCCTCGAGGGCGTTCCCAACCTGCAGGACCTGGGCAAGCTACACATCGGCGAGAACGTGCGTGAGATGCTCGAGAGCGACCTCAAGATCGAGCACGAAGGCCGCCAGGACTACATCGAGGCGATCACCTACTGCGAGCAGGTCAAGGACTACGTCAGCCGCGACCTCTTCCGCGATATCCTCGCCGACGAGGAAGACCACATCGATCATATCGAGACCGAGCTGGGTCTGATCGACAAGGTCGGTATCGAGAACTACCTGATGAAGCAGATGCAGGAAGCCGGCGACGAGTAACGCTCTCGCAACGACGGCTCGAGCCGATCACAAAGCGCCCCGTGGCCAGCCGCCACGGGGCGCTTTGTCGTTCACGGGGCTTCATCATGCCAAGGACCTTCATCATCGACGGCTCTGGTCATGGAAAGGCTCTGGTCATGGAAGGATCGTCGTTACGGAAAGGCCTTTTCCAGGGCGAAGCGTGGCACCGGCTCGCCCTGCACCTCGACGGTCTCGAGGAACATGTCCAGCGGGCGCGTCCAGAGCCCGTAGTCGCCGTAGAGCGCGCGATAGACCACCAGCGGCTCCTCGGTCTCGCTGTGCCGGGCGACCCCGAGCACCTCGTAGAGCGGACCCTTGTAGTGGCGGTAGATGCCGCGGGGGGCTTTCTTGTCCATGGCAGCGGTTCCTCTGCTGGTGTGATGACCGGGAAAGGGTGAATCAGTAAGGACGATTCAGGAGGTGGCGGCGGCCTGTTTCGCCAACCGGCCAAGCACTCGGGAGGCGGCGGTGAAGCCGAAACTGCCGGTGACGAAGGTGGCCGCGCCGAAGCCCGAGGCGCAGTCGAGCCGAGTCGCCTCGCCCTCGCCGGGCTTCTGGAAGCAGACCTCGCCGTCGCTGCCCGGGTAGACCAGCTGCTCGTCGGAGTAGACGCACTCCACCGAGAAGCGCCGCTTGGGATTGCGCGAGAAGCCGAAGTCGCGGCGCAGGCGAGCACGCACCTTGGCCAGCAGCGGGTCGTGCTCGGTGCGGGTCAGGTCGGCCACCCGGATGCGGGTGGGATCGGTCTGGCCGCCGGCGGCGCCGGTCACCACGATCGGCAGCTTGCGGCGCTTGCACCAGGCGATCAACGCCGCCTTGGCGACCACGCTGTCGATGGCGTCCACCAGCTGATCGGCATCCTCGGGGATGCGCTGGGCCAGGTTGGAGGGCGTCACGAAGGCGCTGTCGGCCACCACCTCGATGCCCGGCTGGATGGCCCGGCAGCGCTCGGCCAGCACCTCCACCTTGGGGCGACCGATGGTGCCGTCCAGGGCGTGCAGCTGGCGATTGACGTTGGAGACGCAGACGTCGTCCAGGTCGATCAGCGTCAGCTTGCCGATCCCCGAGCGCGCCAGCGCCTCCACCGTCCAGCTGCCCACGCCGCCCACGCCCACCACCACCACGTGGGCGGTGCGGAAGCGCTCGGCGGCTCGCCGGCCATAGAGCCGGCGGATGCCGCCGAAGCGGGCCTCGAAGTCGTCGGGGGCGGAAGAGGGCGAGGTGAGCGGGGCGGAATCGGTCATGGCATCACGCTTGAGAGGTGGAGCGGGTCGGGATCGGCAGGTGGCCGGTCCACCCGAACCGTTCGAAGAGGGCCGTCATGGTGGCGTCCAGCGGGCAGTGGAGATCCAGGCGCTCACCGCTTACCGGATGATCGAGGGCCAGGCCCACGGCGGCCAGCAGCAGGCGGGGACAGGCCAGCTGCTCGGCGAAGAAGCGGTTGTGGTTGCCCTTGCCGTGCTTGGCGTCGCCGATGATCGGGTAGCCGCGCCGCGAGAGGTGTCGGCGGATCTGGTGGCGACGGCCGGTGAGGGGGCTCGCCTCCATCAGCGAGTAGCGGCTCTGGGGGTAGCGGTCCACGCGCACCGGCAGCTCCACGCTGTCGAGCCGGCGGACCTCGGTCACCGCTTCCATGGCGGGCATCTCCGCCTTGGGGCGGCGGCCATCCTCCTCGCGCAGCGGGTAGTCCAGGCGCTCCTGCGCCGGGCCGACGCCGCGCACCACCGCCAGGTAGCGCTTGGTCACCCGGCGCTCGGCGAAGGCCGCCTGGAGCGACGCCGCGATCTGTGAATCGAGGGCGAAGACGATCACCCCGGAGGTGGGGCGATCCAGGCGGTGCACCGGGTAGACCCGCCGGCCCAGCTGGTTGCGCAGGCGCTGCAGCAGGAACTCGCGCTCGCCGCGGGCAAGCGCGCTGCGGTGCACCAGCAGGCCGGCCGGCTTGTGCACGGCGACCAGGTGGTCATCCTGATAGAGAAGGCTGAGCGGTGGCGTCATCGGAGCATCGGGGCCGGGACAAGGGGGCGCCATTGTCGCCCCCCGGCGCCGCGCTGTCATCCCGGCCGTGCCCGCTCACGCCCCGCGCATGTTGTCTCGCCCCGGGGGCGCTCGAGCCTAGAGCTGCGCCAGCACGGTCTCGGCGCTGCTCGCCTCGACGCCCTTCTCGTCGATGCCGAGGTACTCCACCACGCCGTCGTTGGCGATCAGGGCGAAGCGCTTGCAGCGCAGGCCCATGCCGCCGCCGGAGGCGTCCAGCTCCATGCCCAGGGCGCGGGTGAACTCGGCGTTGCCGTCGGCCAGCATGGTCATGGCCTGGGCGTTCTGATCCTTCTGCCAGGCATCCAACACGAAGGCATCGTTCACCGCCATGCAGGCGATGGCATCCACGCCCTTGTCGGAAAGCTTGTCGGCATTGACCACGAAGCCCGGCATGTGGGTGTTGGAGCAGCCCGGCGTGAAGGCGCCGGGTACGGCGAAGAGCACCACCCGCCGGCCGGCGAAGAAGTCGCCGGTGGAGAGGTCCTCGGGGCCCTTGGCGCCGTTGGTCTTGAGGGTGATGTCGGGAATCTTGTCGCCCTTGGCTATCGTCATGGGGTGCTTCCTTGTCGTTAGGATCGGTCGTTAAGCGTCGTCGCGAAACGCGCGGCATGGCGTGGCGGCGCGTCGCGGCACGCCGCGAGTCTGCCCCGACAGTGTGGGGGGCTTGCCGGCGGTTCGCCAAGGGGCAAGCCACCCCTTTCGCCAGGACGCCTCGAGCCACAGGCGCCTTTCGCCTGGATAAGCTCGACGGTCGGCAGGGGGCACCACCATGGTCGGCTCGTCTTGCGCGACACGATTCGGCATGCTGGACGCGATTGCCGCCCGGAGCCCGACCATGTCGCATTCGCCCGCCTATCGCCTTGCCGCCACGGTGCTGCACGGCTTCGACGAATATCGCTCGCGCTTCAAACAGATCACCGACGACGCCAGTCGGCGCTTTCGCGATGCCGCCTGGCGCGAGGCCCAGCAGGCCTCGGCGGAGCGCATCGACCTCTACGACGAGAAGGTCCAGGACACCCTGGTGCGCCTCAGGCGCACCCTCGACGATGAGCAGCTGACCCACTGCGTGTGCTGGCAGGAGGCCCGCGGCCACTATGCCGAGCTGATCGACCAGCGGCTCGACTACGAGCTCGCCGAGACCTTCTTCAACTCGATGTTCTGCTCGCTGTTCCACCATCGCCACATTCGCAACGACTGGATGTTCGTCTACAGCTCCCGAGAGCGGGCGGCCCACCACTCCGGCCTCGAGCTGTGTCGCCTGCGGCGGGTGCGCGGAGACTGGGCGGCGGGCCTTCGTTGGGCGCTCGGCGAGGCCCGCTTCGAGACGCCATTCGTCGACCTGGCGCGCGATGTCGAGCTCGGCAGCGAGGTGCTGCGGCGGCTGCTGCCCGCGGCCATCCAGGAGGACCCCGAGGCCGAGATCGAGCTGATCAAGAGCGTCTTCTATCGCAACAAGGGCGCCTACCTGGTCGGGCGGGTGCTGGGCGGCGGCGAGCAGGTGCCGCTGGTGCTGCCGGTGCTGCACCGCGAGGGCGAGGGGCTGCACCTGGACACGCTGCTGATCGAGCCCGAGGAGGTCTCGATCATCTTCTCCTTCACCCGCGCCTACTTCCAGGTCAAGGTGGTGGTGCCCAGCGAGTTCGTGCACTACCTCCAAGAGCTGATGCCCGACAAGCCCCAGGGCGAGCTGTATGCCGCCATCGGCTTCTTCAAGCACGGCAAGACCGAGTTCTTCCGCGCCCTGAACCGCCAGGTGGCCAGGCGCGAGGATCAGTTCATCATCGCCCCGGGGGTGCGTGGCATGGTCATGGCCGTGTTCGTGCTGCCCTCCTTTCGCACCGTGTTCAAGATCATCAAGGACCGCTTCGACCCGAGCAAGGAGATGACCGGCGAGAACGTCCGCGACAAGTATCGCCTGGTCAAACGCCACGACAGGGTAGGGCGCATGGCCGATACCCAGGAGTTCTCCAACTTCATCGCCCGCCAGGACCATTTCGATCCCGAGTGCCTGGCGCATCTGCTCGAGGTGGCACCATCCACCGTCTACCTGCGCGGCGACAAGGTGATCATCAAGCACTGCTATACCGAGCGCATGATGACCCCGCTCAATCTCTACCTGGAGACCTGCGACGAGGCGGAGACCCGGACGGTGCTCAAGGATTACGGCAACGCCATCAAGCAGATGGCCGCCGCCAATATCTTCCCCGGCGACATGCTATTGAAGAACTTCGGGGTGACCCGCCACGGGCGGGTGATCTTCTACGACTACGACGAGATCACCTATCTCACCGAGTGCCACTTCCGGCACATTCCCGAGCCCATGTACCCGGAGCAGGAGCTGGCCGACGAGCCCTGGTACTCGGTGGGGCCCAATGATGTTTTCCCCGAGGAATTCGGCCCCTTCCTGTTCGCTGACGTGCGGCTTCGCAGGCTCTTCTACCAGCTGCATCCGGAACTCTTCGATGCCGACTACTGGAAGGGACTGCAGCAAGCCATCCTCGATGGCCGCGTGATCGACGTCTATCCGTATCGCAACAAGCGCCGCTTCGCCGGCGAAGATGACAACGGCCTGGTCCATTAGCCGGGTCACCTAGCCAGCTCCAGGCCGAGCCGAGGCACGCTATGCTGAAAGCCACCGAGCCTGCTTTGACACGCAATCAACGCCAAGGAGAGCGCCCATGCTGGACCTCATTTCCCACCCTGCGGAGCATGTCGTGGCGATGAAGGCGAGCGGCGTCGTGACGGCCCAGGAGCTGCAGCCCGCCATCGATGCCATCGAGGCTGCCAAGCAGGCCCATTCCCGGGTCAGCATGGTGGTCGAGATCGACGGACTTCGCTGGCTGACCTTGACCGCCCTGCTGAAGGATGTCGGCTATGGCCTGACCCAGCTTGGCGATCTCGAGCATTACCACCGGGCCGCCGTCGTCACCGACCAGCAGTGGATCAAGCACCTCGCCCACCTGGAGGAACGGCTGTTCAAGGCCGTGGAGATCCGCACCTTTCCCAGGCGCGAGCACGCCGAGGCCATGGCCTGGGCCGCTGAACTGCCCAAGGGGGACCACGAGGACCCCGAGGAAGATGGCTACCACGGCGCCTGAGCCCGCTCTGGCTGGTCGCGCCGGGGCTTGGAATGGTAGCGTCGGGCAGGTTGGTTTTAGGACCGTAGCGGGCCGCTAGCGACACCGTGTGAGTTGCCGGTGGCGCCCGAAGGGTAAGAGGTGGTGAATGGTCGAGCAGCGAGCGCCGCATCTGGTGGTGTTCACCGGGGCGGGGATCAGTGCCGAGAGCGGTATCCAGACCTTTCGCGCCAGCGATGGCCTGTGGGCCGACCATCCGATCGAGGAGGTCGCCACCCCCGAAGGCTGGCGGCGCGATCCCGAGCGCGTGCTGCGCTTCTACGACCAGCGCCGCGACCAGGTGCGCCGGGCCCGCCCCAATGCCGCTCACAAGGCGCTGGCGAGCCTCGAGAAGCAGGGCTTCGCGGTCAGCATCATCACCCAGAACATCGACGACCTGCACGAGCGCGCCGGCTCTCGCCGGGTGCTGCACCTGCACGGCGAGATCCTCAAGGCGCGTTCCACGGTGGATGCGCGCATGCACTACCCGCTGCCCCGCGGCGGGATCCGCCTCGGTGACCTCTGCGACAAGGGCAGCCAGCTGCGCCCCGACGTGGTGTGGTTCGGCGAGGGCGTGCCGCATTTCGCTGATGCCTGCGAGACCGTGGCCCGGGCCGACCTGCTGCTGGTGGTGGGCACCTCGCTTGCGGTGATGCCGGCCGCGGCGCTGCTCGAGCATGCTCCCCTGGATGCGCCCTGCGTGCTGGTCGACCCCGAGGCCCGTGCCCTGGCGCCACCCGGCACGGCGGGCCTCGAGCAGCCCGCCGGCAAGGGCGTGCCCGCCCTGGTGCGCCACTGGAAGCGCGAGCGGCGCCTGTGGCTGCCGGAGGCGCTGCTGGGCGAGGCATGATGCGGGCGGCATGCTAGAATGCCGCCCCCTTCGCCGCCGGGATCACGCCAGCATGCAGGACGACACCTTCAATGACGCCGTCATCGAGCGCGACCCCGCGACCGAGTTCTCTAGTGACCCCGAAGCCGGTCTTTCCACTGACCCCGCTACCGGTCATCCGCGGCCGCCGCGGCGCGAGTTCAAGGCGCGCGGCAGCTTCGTGACGCGCTGCGAGGGCTGCAACCTGCCGGCGCTCAACTGCCTGTGCCCCTATCGGGTCAGCGCCGAGAGCGAGGCGAAGGTGTGGCTGCTGACCCATCCGCTGGAGCACCACAAGCCCACCAACACCGGCCGGCTGATCGGCGACGTGCTGAGCGATACCGAGGTCTTCACCTGGTATCGCACGGCGCCGGATGCTCGGCTGCTGGCGCTGCTCGATGACGAGCGCTTCGATCCCTTCGTGATCTTCCCCGACGACCAGCCCGACTATGCCGACCGCGTGGTGGGCATGGAGCGCGTCGCGGCCGGCAAGCAGTCGGGCCGGGTGCCGGTCTTCATCATCCTCGACGGCACCTGGCGCCAGGCGCGGCGCATCTTCCGCAAGAGCCCCTATCTCGAGCGGCTGCCGGTGCTGCCGTTGGCCACCGAGCGGCTGACCCGCTATCGGCTGCGCAAGCCGGCCTCGGCGGCCCACCTGTGCACCGCCGAGGTGGCCATCGAGCTGCTGCGCCAGTCAGGCGACCGCGAGGCGGCCGAGGTGCTCGACGACACCTTCGACGCCTTCAACGACAGCTACGCCGCCAGCCGGCGCCACCACAAGCTCGAGGCACCCACGCCGGCGATGCGGCGGCTGCTGGAGCGAGCCGCCCGCTAAGCGTCGGCCGCCGCAGCATCGGCCGCCGCAGCGTCGATCATCTCGGCGCCGGCCGGGACTTCATCCCTGGTGCTTGCTGAGGATCCAGTCGACGAGCTGTTCGGCTTCCTGCCGGCTCACCTCGGGGCGCTCCCCCGGTTCCGGCATGGTCGCCGATCCCCAGTGCTTCTCGCCGCCGGTCATCACGACCTCGACCAGGTAGTCGTGCATCTCGCCATCCGCGTACTTGGCGGCAATGCTGTTGAAGCTCGGCGCCCGCGGGGTGTCGTCGTCCCGGGCGTGACAGCTCATGCATTGCTTCTCTTCGGCCAGCTGCTGCATGTCGCCATGCATGTCCGCAGGGACAGAAACGGCGCCCAGCAGCAGGCCGGTCAGCGCCATGGATAAGAGGATCGTCTTCATCGTCTCGCTCCCCGTGTTGATCCCTATGCTCGGTAGGTTCAGGGCTGCGGCGACGCCGCATGCGGCCGACGCGGCAGCTGCCTTGAACATAGGTCAGGGGGGCGCGGGGCGGTTTCTGCTTTTTCTCATGCATGGGCCTGCTGTGTCTCATTAAGCGACCCGCCATCGCCTGAGTCGCGATGGCGGGCGCCTGCCCGTCCGGCGCCTGGCGGCGGAATCAGCCGCCGAACAGCTTCCCGGCGATGCGGAAGCCGGCGATCCAGGTGCCGGCGGCGGAGCCGAGGGTGGCGGTGAGGAATACCAGCAGGGTGCGCGACACCCGGTTGCGCCACCAGCCCTTGAGCTCGGTGACGTCGTGTCGCAGGGTCGAGAAGTCCCGGACCTTGGGCTTGCGCAGCCACAGCTCGACGCCGGCAGCCACGAAGCCGGCGCCGACGGTGGGATTGAGCGAGGTGAGCGGGGCGGCGACGAAGGTGGCCGCGACCGTGAGCGGATGCGCCAGGGCGACCAGGGTGGCGGCCCCGGAGAGCACGCCGTTGATCAGGAACCACTCCACCACCAGCTGCCAGCCGAGTTCGGTGTTGCGCGAGAAGCCGATGGCGAAGCCGGTCAGCACCAGCGCGGTGATTGCCCAGGGCAGCGCCTTCCAGACCTTCGACGGCGGCGGCGTGGCCTCCAGAGCCTCGCGCTCCGGATGCGGCGCCTCGGGCAGCGGCTGTTCCAGATGTTCGGCCATGCCCTTCATGTGGCCGGCACCGACCACCACCAGTACGCTTCGGTAGCGGCCGGGGGCGGCGTCTTCCGCCAGGCGCAGCACCATGTAGCGGTCGCGCTCGCTGATCAGCGGCTCGTAGAGCGAGGCCGATTCGGCGGCGAACTCGCTGAAGGTGGACTCCAGGACGTCGCCCTCCTTGAGCCGCTCGATCTCCTCGGCGGAGACCTGCTGGCGCGACAGCACGCTGCCGAGCAGCCCCGAGAACAGCGAGAAGCGCTGCCACCAGGGCACGTTGTGATAGATGCGCTTGAGGGTGATGCCCACGTCGCGGTCGATCAGCAGTAGCGGCAGGTCGGCGTCGCGGCTCTCCTCCAGAGCGGCGCGCATCTCGGCGCCCGGCTCGATCCCCGACTGCTCGGCGACGCGCTGCTGGAAGGCGCCCAGTGCCAGGCTGGCGGCGACCATGCCGGCCTTGCCTTGACGGAAGATCTGGAACAGGTCCTGCTCGCCCAGGGCATCGGGATTCATCAGGCTGTGGTGGCGCGAGTCGCACAGCTCGATGGCCACGGCATCGAACTCGCCGGAGCGGATCAGCGCGCGCACGTCCGCGGCGCTCTCGGCGGAGACATGGGCGGTGCCCAGCAGGGTGTAGCGGGTCTCGCCCACCACGAGTTCCTGGCGCGGGCCGCTGGTGGTCTCGTCCTGCGGGGGAGTGATCACGGAGTCCTGGGAGTCGGTCATGGACGCTCGGGCTGTGGGAGTGGAGGCTCGATTATCCACGAAGCGCCGAGGCAGGCCAAACCCGCCGCGATGCCTGCACGAGGTTTGCGACAAGCACCTTCGCATTCGGCGTATGTACGACGCGGAAAGTGCTGATTTATGTCGCGAGCGATGAGAGGTGGGGGCGCCTAGCCTGGCCGCCGCCGGAGCACAGCCACCGGAATGTAGCCTGCTACATGAGGATTGCGACGGTCCGACGCTTCGGCACCGCCGGCGGCCAGGATATCGAGCGCAGCAATAAATCAGGGCTTTCCCTACTTGCGCCAGAAGGCCGGAGTGAACAGCACCAGCACGGTGAAGATCTCCAGGCGGCCAAGCAGCATCGCCACCACCAGGATCCATTTGGCCAGGCTCGGCAGGTCGCCCCGGTATTGAGGGCCGCGCTGGCTCGGCTAGCGCGCCGGCGGCCGTCCTACGAAGTGGCGTATTCCGTCACTTGCGCCAGAAGGCCGGAGTGAACAGCACAAGCACGGTGAAGATCTCCAGGCGGCCAAGCAGCATCGCCACCACCAGGATCCACTTGGCCAGGCTCGGCAGGTCGCCCCGGTATTGAGGGCCGCGCTGGCTCGGCTAGCGCGCCGGCGGCCGCCCTATGAAGTGGCGTATTCCGTCACTTGCGCCAGAAGGCCGGAGTGAACAGCACCAGCACGGTGAAGATCTCCAGGCGGCCAAGCAGCATTGCCACCACCAGGATCCACTTGGCCAGGCTCGGCAGGTCGCCGTAATGCGCGCTGGCCTCGCCCAGCGCCGGGCCGAGGTTGTTGAGCGCCGAGCCCACCGTCGACCAGGCGGTGACCTGGTCCACCCCGGTGGCCATCACCCCCACCAGCATCAGGAAGAACAGCATCACGTAGGCGGAGAAGAAGCCCCACACCGCCTGGGCGATGCCGTCGGGCACGCTGACCTTGCCGATCTTCACCGTGATCACCGCATTGGGGTGGATCAGGCGCATCACCTCGCGCATGCCCTGCTTGAGGATCAGGATGATGCGGATCACCTTCATTCCGCCGCCGGTGGAGCCGGAGCAGCCGCCGACGAAGGCCGCGACGAACAGCAGGAAGGGCAGGGCGCCCGGCCAGGTGGAGAAGTCCGCCACCGCGAAGCCTGCCGTGGTGGCCACCGAGACCACCTCGAACACCGCGTGGCGAAGTCCCTGGGCGGTCGAGTAGACGTCGGTCAGCCACAGCGAGATCGCGGTGATCACCGTCAGGCCGCTCAGGAAGAGCATCAAAAAGCGCGCCTCGGGATCCTGGAAGTAGTGGGTCAGGCTGCGCTGGCGCCAGGCCAGGAAGTGCAGACTGTAGCTGAAGGCCGAGATCAGCAGGAAACCGGTGCAGATCATCTCGATGGCGGCGCTATCGAAGTAGCCGATGCTGGCGTCGTAGGTCGAGAAGCCGCCGATCGCCACGGTGGAGAAGCTGTGCCCCAGGGCGTCGAACCAGTCCATGCCGGCGGCCATGTAGGCGAGCATGCAGGCGATGGTCAGGGAGGCGTAGATGTACCACAGCGCCTTGGCGGTCTCGGTGATGCGCGGCGTGAGCTTGGAGTCCTTGAGCGGCCCCGGGATCTCGGAGCGATAGAGCGCCATACCGCCGACCCCCAGGGTCGGCAGGATGGCCACGGCCAGCACCACGATCCCCATGCCGCCCAGCCACTGCAGTTGCTGGCGATAGTAAAGCACCGCCTTGGGCAGGAACTCGATGCCGGTGATCACCGTGGCGCCGGTGGTGGTCAGCCCCGAGAAGGACTCGAACACCGCGTCGGTGGGCGACAGGGCCGTGTCGCCGGTGAGCATCAGCGGCAGCGAGCCGAACAGTCCCAGCACGCTCCAGAACAGCGCCGCGATCAGGAAGCCGTCGCGGGTGCGCAGCTCCTTGAGGGCATGGCGGTTGGGCAGGTACATCACCGCCCCGGTGGCCACGGTGATGCCGATGGCCACCGCGAAGGCCTCCCACATGCCGTCCTGGTAGAGCAGTGAGATCAGGATGGGCGGCACCATGGTCAGGCTGAACATCATCAGCAGCAGGCCCAGGATGCGCAGGATCATGCGCAGGCTCATCGGGCGGCTCTCCTCGGATCGCCAGGGGGTACGAGACAGGCCATCAGAAGAACGTCAGTCCGACCTGGAAGAGCCGCTCGACGTCGCGCAGCCGGCGCTTGTCGATCACGAACAGGATGACGTGGTCGCCTGAGGCCACCACCACGTCGTCGTGGGCGATCAGCACCTCCTTGCCGCGCACCACGGCGCCGATGGTAGTGCCCTGGGGCAGGTCGATCTCGCCGATGGTACGGCCCACCACCTTCGATGACTGGGTGTCGCCGTGGGCGATGGCCTCGATGGCCTCGGCGGCGCCGCGGCGCAGCGAGTGGACGTTGACGATGTCGCCGCGGCGCACGTGGGTCAGCAGGCTGCCGATGGTGGCCTGCTGGGGGGAGATGGCGATGTCGATCTCGCCGCCCTGCACCAGGTCCACGTAGGCGGCGTTGTTGATCAGCGTCAGCACCTTCTTGGCGCCCATGCGCTTGGCCAGCATCGACGACATGATATTCACCTCGTCGTCGTTGGTCAGGGCGCAGAAGATGTCGCAGTCCTCGATGTTCTCTTCCTCGAGCAGCCGCTTGGCGGTGGCGCTGCCGTGCAGCACCACGGTGCGGTCGAGACGTTCGGAGAGCTGGGTGCAGCGATTGAGATCGTGCTCGATGATCTTGACCTGGTGGCTGTGCTCGAGGTGTTCGGCGAGGCGCTCGCCGATGTTGCCGCCGCCGGCAATCATTACCCGACGGAAGTCGCGGTCGAGGCGGCGCAGCTCGCTCATCACCGCGCGGATGTCGCGGCGGGCGGCGATGAAGAAGACCTCGTCGTCGGCCTCGATCACGGTGTCGCCGCGGGGGATGATCGGCCGGTTGCGCCGGTAGATGGCCGCCACTCGAGTATCGACGCTGGGCATATGGCGGCGCAGGAAGCCCAGCTCCTGGCCGACCAGCGGGCCGCCGTAGAAGGCCTTGACCGCCACCAGCTGCACCAGGCCGCTGGCGAACTCCAGCACCTGCAGGGCGCCGGGGTGCTCGATCAGCCGGCGGATATGGTCGGTGACCACCTGCTCGGGACTGATCAGCACGTCGATCGGCACCGCATCGTGGGCAAACAGCCCCTTGCGGGTGAGGTAGGCGGTGGCGCGCACCCGGGCGATCTTGGTGGGGGTGCGAAACAGCGTGTGCGCCACCTGGCAGGCGATCATGTTGACCTCGTCGGAGTTGGTCACCGCGATCAACATGTCGGCGTCCTCGCCGCCGGCCTGGCGCAGCACCATCGGGTAGGAGCCGGCGCCGGACACCGTGCGGATGTCGAGCCGGGTATGCAGCTCGCGCAGGCGTTCACCGTCGGTGTCCACCACCGTGATGTCGTTCTCTTCCCGGGCCAGGTGTTCGGCCAGGGTGCCGCCGACCTGGCCGGCGCCCAGAATGATGATCTTCATCGATGTGCTATCCGCTCTGGTCAGACCCGGGGGATCGAAAGCGGCGCACCGTGTGCGCCGCAGCATACCGAGGCAAGCCTAAATCAGCCGTCGGCAGAAGAACAGGTCGCACCCAGCTTCAGTCCAGGGTGAAGCCGACCTTGATGGTGACCTGCCAGTGGGCGACCCGCGCCTGCTCGATGTGGCCGCGGGTCTCCGTGACCTCGAACCAGCGCATGCCGTGCAGGCTCTCCGCTGCCTTGGTCAGGGCGTTCTGGACGGCGCTCTCGATGTCCTTCTCCGAGGACCCCGTCAGCTCGATATGCTTATAGGTATGATGGCTCATGCAACCTCCTGTCTGGTGAGTCGGGCGCCCCGCGATCAGGCGGGACGCTTCCCCAGTCTGGCATAGAAGAACCCGTCATGGCTGTCGGGCTCGGGCAGCAGCTGGCGGCCGACACCCGCGACGCGGCCCCAACCCAGGTCGGCCGGCATGGTGACCTCGGCATCGGGGGTGCGCGCCAAAAAGGCGTCGATCTGCTCGGCGTTCTCCGCGGGCAGTACCGAGCAGGTGGCATAGAGCAGGGTGCCGCCCGGGGCCAGCAGCGGCCAGAGGTTGTCGAGCAGGCGGGCCTGCAGCTCGGCCAGCTTGGTGATGTCCGAGGGGCGACGCAGCCGCTTGATGTCCGGGTGGCGGCGGATCACGCCGCTGCCGGAGCAGGGCGCGTCGAGCAGGATGGCGTCGAAGGGCGTGCCGTCCCACCAGTCGCGCAGGGTGGCGTCGCCGGCGGCCAGGGTCGCTTCGAGCCCCAGCCGTGACAGGGTGTCCTCGACCCTGGCCAGGCGCACGTCGTCGCTGTCGACGGCCTGCAGGTCGAGGTCGTAAAGCTCCAGCAGGTGGGCGGTCTTGCCGCCCGGGGCGCAGCAGGCGTCCAGCACGCGGGCGCCGGGACGCGGGGCGAGTGACGGGCCGAGCAGCACGGCGGCCAGCTGGGCCGCCTCGTCCTGGACGCTGACGTGGCCCTCGGCGAAGCCGGGGAGCGTCTCGACGTCGCGCGGCGTCTCGAGCGTCAGGCCGTCCGGGGCGTGCAGGCAGAGACGCGCCTGGATGCCGGCACTGTCGAGACGGTCCAGGTACATCTCACGGTCGCCGTGGCGGCGGTTGACCCGCAGCGTCATGGGACCGGCCAGGTTGTTGGCCTCGCAGATGGCCTGCCAGTCGTCCGGCCAGGCCTGGCGCAGGGTCTTGAGCCACCACTTGGGGTGCAGCAGGGCCACCGCCGGATCGTGGTCCACCTCGGCCTGCAGCTCGGCGCTCTCGCGCTGCAGGCGGCGCAGACAGCCGTTGAGCACCCGGGTGGCCCACTCCTTGCCGAGCAGGCGCGCGGCGCCGGCGGTCTCGCCCACGGCGGCATGGGCCGGAATGCGCAGGTAGAGCTGCTGGTAGATGCCGAGCAGCAGCAGCGCCTGGACATCGGCGTCGCGGGTCTTGAACGGCTTGGCCAGCAGCGTGTTGGCCAGCGCCTCGAGCCGCGGCAGGGTGCGGCAGGCGCCGTAGCAGAGCGCCTTGAACAGGGCGCGGTCCCGGGCGACCACCTGATGGTCGTCGAGGCCGGCGAGTGAGCCCTTGCCGGCGATCACCGGGGCGAGGGCTCGGGCGGCGGCGGCGCGGACGGCCAGGCCGTTGTCGCCCGTCTTGGCGCCGCGGGCGTGGGTCTTCTGGCTCATGCCGGGCTCTCCTCGTCGTGGTGTCCCAGGCGGGTGCCGGGGGTAAATCGCTCGGCGCGGGCCTTGAGCAGCTCGCGCACCGCCATGGCCTTGCCGCCGGGCAGCTGGGCGCGGCTCACCGCCAGCACCTGGTCGCCGGCCTCGCCACAGGCGATGCGCAGGGCCTCGGCCGACGGCGAGAGCAGGGTGCCGGGGCGACTCGCTGCCGCGTCCGGCGCCGCGGGTTCGCCGTGGGCCATCAGCAGGCGCAGGCGCTCCTCGCCCAGCGCGCACCAGGCCACCGGCCAGGGATTGAAGGCGCGGATGCGCGCGGCCAGCTCCTCGGCCGGGCGGTGAAAGTCGAGCTCCGCCTCGGCCTTGGAGAGCTTGGCGGCGTAGGTGACGCCCTCCGCGGGCTGGGGCGTGGCGGCAAGCCCCTCGCCGGCCAGCGCCTCCAGGGTCTCGATCAGGGCCTCGCCGCCCAGGCTCGCCAGGGTGTCGTGGAGCTCGCCGCCGGTGGTGGTGGCGGTGATCGGCGTTCGCTTGATCAGCAGCATGTCGCCGGTATCCAGGCCCGCGTCCATCTGCATGATGGTCACGCCGCTCGCGTCATCGCCGGCCTCGATGGCCCGCTGGATGGGCGCGGCCCCGCGCCAGCGCGGCAGCAGCGAGGCGTGCACGTTGAGACAGCCGCGCGGGGGGATGTCGAGTACGGCCTGGGGCAGGATGAGGCCGTAGGCCACCACCACCATGATGTCCGCCTCGAGAGCCGCCATTTCCGCCTGCATCTCAGGAGACTTCAGGGTCGCGGGCTGATGGACCGGCAGGTCGTGGCGCAGCGCCAGCGCCTTGACGGGGCTCGGGGTCAGCTTGCGGCCGCGGCCCGCCGGGCGGTCCGGCTGGGTATAGACGGCGATGACGTCATGGCGGCTCGCCAGCAGCGCCGACAGGCTCTCGGCGGCGAAGTCGGGCGTGCCGGCGAAGATGACGCGCAGGGGTCGGGACATGTTGAGGGCCTTGCCAGTGGGCGATGGTCCTCATGATAACGGAGGCGACCGGAAACGACGAAGGCCGACGTGAAAACGTCGGCCTTTGAGGTCTGGAGGAGCGCGCAGGGAGGCGCCGCTGGGCGCAACCGAAAGTCAGGCCGGCTGCATCTGCCTGTGGCGCTTCTGCATCTTCTTCATCACCCGATCCCGCTTGAGCGGGGAGAGGTAGTCGACGAACAGCACCCCCTCCAGGTGATCGAACTCGTGCTGGATGCAGTGGGCGAGCAGCCCCTCGGCCTCGAGCTCGTAGGGCTTTCCGTCGCGATCCAGGGCCTTCAGGTGCACCTTCAGGGCGCGCGGAACCTCGGCGTAGTACTCGGGGATCGACAGGCACCCCTCCTGCATCGGGTCGCGCTCGTCGCCGATGGGCGTGTACTCGGGGTTGATGAGCACCAGCGGGCTTGCGCGGTCGTCGCTGACGTCCATGACGATTACCCGGCGGTGGACGTCCACCTGGGTCGCGGCGAGACCGATGCCACTGGCGTCGTACATGGTCTCGAGCATGTCGTCGACAAGCCGGCGCACCTCGTCGTCGACCGTCTCGACCGGCGTGGCAACGGTGCGCAGCCGTTCGTCGGGAAATTCGAGGATGGGTAATTTGGCCATGGCGTTGGAATCACCGTTATGCTGTCATTTACAGGATGACGTTATTCTAGGTGCGCGCGATCGACGGCGAAACCGTTGAACGTGCATCGCATCGAAAGCCTCAGACTATATCACGTCGTCAACGTTCCATGGACGACCGGCGCGGGGCCAGCCACCCGGGGAGAGCAGGGATGAAACACACAGGACGTGCGGAGCGCTGGTCTCGGCGCCTCAAGGCGGGGCTCGGCGCCGCGTTGATGGGCGGGATGCTCGGCCTTCCCCTGGTCCAGGCCCAGGGGCTCTCCTGGGACACCGGCCTGAGGGGCGATGCCCCGGATCGCTATACCGTGGTGCAGGGCGATACCCTGTGGGATATCTCCGGTCGCTTCCTGCGCCAGCCTTGGCAGTGGCCGTCGGTCTGGCAGGTCAATCCGCAGATCGAGAATCCCCACCTGATCTATCCCGGCGATGTCGTCTACCTCTATGACTGCAACGGCCGGCCCTGTCTCGGCCTGGAGCGCGGCCAGGGCGTGGTGCGGCTGTCGCCGAAGGTGCGCACCGCGCCGCATCGTGAGGCCATCGAGCCGATTCCGCTGGACGCCGTGCGCCACTTCCTGCGCGATCATCGCGTGATCGAGGATCCCGAGTCGCTGGACGAGCTGGCCTACGTGGTCGCCGGGGATGATGGCCGGCTGGTCAGCGGCCGCGGCGATCGCCTCTACGCCCGCGGGCGTGTCGAAGGCGGCGGCCGCGTCGGCCTCTATCGAGTCGGCGAGCGGTACGTCGACAGCGCCAGCGGCGAGTCGCTGGGCCTCGAACTCGAGAGCGTCGGCGAGGCGCGCCGGCTGCGCCAGGAGGACGACATCGTGGTGATGGAGGTGACCGCCTCCCGACAGGAGATCCGCGATGACGACATCGCACTGCCCCTCGAGGATCGCCGCCTGGTGACCGAGTTCCTGCCCCGGGCGCCCGACCGCGAGATCGACGGCCGCATCCTGGCGGTGCCGGGCGGCGTGCGCTTCATCGGGCCGCTGCAGGTGGTGGCGCTCGATCGCGGCCGCCGCGACGGCCTGGAAACGGGGCACGTGCTGATGGTCGAGCAGCGTGGCGAGCTGGTCGACGACCCGCGCACCGGCGAGCCGCTGCGCCTGCCCGGCGAGGACGCCGGCCTGGTGATGGTCTTCCGGCCCTATGAAAAGATGAGCTACGGCCTGGTGATGGAAGCCAGCCGTCCCCTCTCGGTGGGCGATCGCATCCACAGCCCCGAGCGACGGCTGGACACGGCGCTGCGCTAGGGGCCAACCCCTAGAGCAGCCTCTGACATCGTGAAGGCAGATACGATGCAGTCGCGCGAGTGGCGCGCCCTGGCCCGGCTACCCGGCGTCGGTTCCCGGCGGCTCGGCGAGCTTCTGGCGGCGCGCCCCGACTGGCCGGCGGGCGTTCTCGCCGCGCTGCCCCGGGAGGCCGCCACGGCCCTGCGGCTGTGGCTCGATCATCCCGCGCGCAGCCCCCTCACCGCCGAGCTCGACGCCGAGGAGGCCTGGCTCGCCGCCGGGCCCTCCCGTCACCTGCTCCATCCGGGGCATCCCCACTGGCCGCGACTGCTCGATCAGATCGCCGATCCGCCGCCGGTGCTCTGGGCGCTGGGCGATCTCGCCGCGCTCGCTCCGCCGCGCCTCGCCATGGTCGGTTCCCGCCGCTCCACCCGTGAGGGGCTCACCAACGCCGCCGGCTTCGCCAGGGAACTCGCCGGGCGCGGCTGGTGCGTGGTGAGCGGCATGGCGCTGGGCATCGACGCCGCCGCCCAAGAGGCCGCCCTGGAGTCCGGCGGCACCAGCGTCGCGGTACTCGGCTGCGGCGTGGACGTGGTCTACCCGCCGCGCCACCACCGCCTGCACCGGCGGCTGCAGGAAACGGGCGGGCTGCTGCTCTCCGAGCATCCCCCCGGCACGGGTGCGCGGGCCGGTTTCTTTCCGCGGCGCAATCGCATCGTCACCGGCCTGTCGCTCGGGGTGCTGGTGGTCGAGGCCGCCGAGAAGAGCGGCTCGCTGGTCAGCGCCCGCCTGGCCCTCGAGCAGAATCGAGAGGTCTTCGCCCTGCCCGGTTCCATCCACAACCCCATGGCGCGCGGCTGCTTGCAGCTGATTCGCGATGGCGCCGTGCTGGTGCGCCAGGTCGACGACATCCTCGCCGAGCTTAGCCAGTGGTCCGCGGCGAGTGCCGTGGGGAATGCCATGGAGGGTGCCGCGGGAAGTGCCATCGACCCCGCCGCGGCACCCGACCCGATCGAGGCCCGGGAGGACTCGCTGCTGCGCTGGCTGAGCGACACGCCCACCCCGGTGGATGTTCTGGTGTCGCTGACCGGCCGCGGCGTCGCCGACTGCCAGCGCGGCCTGCTGGAGCTCGAGCTCGAGGGGGCCGCGACCCAGGCCGCCGGGGGCTGGGTGCGCCTGCCGACCCGCCCGGGAGCGTGATAGCATACGCCTCCCCGGATGCCGCCTCGCGGCATCGCCAGTCGAGGCGAGGAGACCCATGAACGAGGCCAGCGCGCTTGCCGATGCCGTCGCCGCCCTGCGGGCCGGCGGCGTGATCGCCTATCCCACCGAGGCCGTCTGGGGGCTCGGCTGCGACCCCGACGACGAGGCGGCGCTCAAGCGCCTTTTGCGCCTCAAGGCGCGTGCCCCGGCCAAGGGCGTGATCCTGGTGGCCGCGAGCATCGCGCAGTTCGCGCCCTGGCTCAAGGGACTCACGGCGGCGCAGCGCGCGCCGATGGAAGCGAGCTGGCCGGGCCCCACGACCTGGCTGGTGCCCGATAACGGCCGCGCCCATGCCCTGGTGCGCGGCGACCACGATCGCGTGGCGCTGCGCGTCAGCGACCATCCGCTGGTCATCGCCCTGTGCGAGGCCGTCGGCGGCCCGGTGGTCTCGACCTCGGCCAACCGCGTCGGCGAGCCGCCGGCGATGAGCGCCGACGAGATCCGCCGCGTCTTCGGCGGCGAGCTCGATGCCGTCCTCGAGGGCGCACTCGGCGGGCTCGAGCGTCCCAGCACCATCCGCGACCTGGCGACCGGCCGGGTCCTGCGTTCCTGAATCACCCCGATTTCCCCCTGGAGGCACCGGTGGCCCACGCCAATCTCGATGACGTCAAGACCTACCTGCTCGACCTGCAGGATCGCCTCTGCACGGCCCTGGCCGCCGAGGACGGCGGCGACTTTCACGAGGACAGCTGGCAGCGCGAGGAAGGTGGCGGCGGTCGCTCCCGGGTGATCGAGCAGGGCCGGCTCTTCGAGAAGGGCGGCGTCAACTTCTCCCACGTGTTCGGCGCACGCCTGCCGCCCTCGGCCACCGCGGCGCGTCCCGAGCTCGCCGGGCGCAGCTTCCACGCGGTGGGGGTCTCCTGGGTGCTGCACCCGGAGAATCCCCACGTGCCGACCAGCCACGGCAACGTGCGCTTCTTGATCGCCGAGAAGGAAGGCGAGGCGCCGGTGTGGTGGTTCGGCGGCGGCTACGACCTGACCCCCTACTATCCGGTGTTCGAGGACGTGGTGCACTGGCACCGGGCGGCTCGCGACGCCTGCGCGCCCTTCGGCGAGGCGGTCTATCCGCGCTACAAGGCATGGTGTGACGACTACTTCACCCTCAAGCATCGCGACGAGACCCGCGGCGTCGGCGGGCTCTTCTTCGACGACCTCAACGAGGAGGGCTTCGAGGCGAGCTTCGCCTTCCAGCGCGCGGTGGGCGACAGCTTCCTGGAGGCCTACCTGCCCATCGTGCGTCGTCGTCGCGATACGCCCTTCGGCGAGCGCGAGCGAGACTTCCAGCTCTACCGCCGCGGCCGCTACGTGGAGTTCAACCTGGTGTGGGACCGCGGCACGCTGTTCGGCCTGCAGAGCGGCGGTCGCACCGAGTCGATCCTGATGTCGATGCCGCCCCTGGCGCGCTGGATCTACGACTGGAAGCCCGAGCCGGGCAGCCCCGAGGCGGCGCTCGATGATTACCTGCAGCCTCGGGATTGGCTGGGCGAGGCGGCCAAGGAGGACGAAGCATGATCGATCGCTACTGCGTGTTTGGCCACCCGATCGGCCACTCGAAGTCGCCGGCCATCCACTCGGCCTTCGCCGAGCAGACCGGTGAGCACCTGGAGTACACCGCCATCGAGGCGCCGCTGGATGACTTCGCCGGCGCCTGGCGCGCCTTCGTGGCCGAGGGCGGGCGCGGGGCCAACGTCACCGTGCCCTTCAAGGAGGCGGCCTTCGCCCTCTGCGACACCCTGAGCGAGCGCGCCCGCCGCGCCGGCGCGGTGAATACCCTGATCCTGGGCGGCAACGGTCTGACGTATGGCGACACCACCGACGGCGTCGGCCTGGTGCGCGATCTCAAGCATCACGGGGTGCATCTCGCCGGGGCGCGGATCCTGGTGCTGGGCGCCGGCGGCGCGGTGCGCGGCGTGCTGGAGCCGCTGCTGGCGGAGACGCCGTCGAGCGTGCGGGTCGCCAATCGCACCGCGGCCAAGGCCGCGGCCTTGGCCGACGACTTCGGCGACCTGGGGTCGATCGTTGGCGGCGGCTTCGAGGCGGTGGAGGGGCCCTTCGATCTGGTGATCAACGGCACTAGCGCGAGCCTCGCCGGCGACCTGCCGCCGCTGCCCGACGCGCTCTTCGCCCCCGGGGCGACGGCCCACGACATGATGTACGGCGCCGAGCCCACGGTGTTCTTGCGCTGGGCGGTCGAGCGCGGCGCCCGTTCCCTCGACGGCCTGGGCATGCTGGTGGAGCAGGCCGCCGAGTCGTTCTTCCAGTGGCGCGGCAAGCGCCCCGACACCGCGACGGTTCGCGAGGCGCTGCGCCGCGCGCTGTGAGGACGATGCGCCTCCGAAGAAAACGCGCCGCGGCTACGCTGCAAGCGGCCGCGACCTCCCCTAGCCGCGCAGGATTCAGGCTCGGCACGCGTGATGTGGAGCCTTCAGCGCCGCTGAGGAAGAGTCCTCAGCGGCGCTTCGCGTAAAGCCCTCAGCGTTTCTTGACGTAGAGCCCTCAGCGGCGTTTCGCGTAGAGCCTTCAGCGTTTCTTGACGTAGAGCCTTCAGCGGCGTTTCACGTAGAGCCCTCAGCGTTTCTTGACGTAAAGCCCCACCATGCACATCGCCAGGCCGACCACCGAGAGCAGCATGCCGCCGTTCACCAGCCAGGGATGGCGGTCGACCCAGGGCACGAAGGGCTGGGCGCTCTCGCGGCAGACGCCGGCGCGATAGTCCCAGTGCCCCCCCTGGAGCAGCAGGCAGTCCCGCACGTCTCCCAGTTCGAAGAAGTAGACGCCCATCAGCACCAGGATGGGCAGTATCAGCAGCAGCAGTCCGATCTTCAGCATGAGTGTCGCGCGTTCCTTCAGGGTCGTGGGCAGTTAGGGGTGCGGCCGGCCCGGCGGGCCTGTTCATAGCGCGCCATGGCCTCGCCCAGGCCCGCTTCCAGGCCGCCGATGCGCTGGCCGTGGCTCGGGTGGGTGGAGAGCCAGGCCGGCGGGCTGGCGCCGCCGGCCTGGCTCATGTTGTTCCACAGCGCGACGCTTTCCCGCGGGTCGAAGCCGGCGTCGGCCATCAGGGTCAGGCCCAGGGTGTCGGCTTCGCTCTCATGGCTCCGCGAGAAGGGCAGCAGGATGCCGTACTGGGCGCCCATGCCCAGCGCCGCCATCATGGTCTCGCCCCCGGCGCCCTGCATGCCGGCAGCCGACGAGATCGCCGACAGGCCGAGTTGGGTGGCGGTCTCGGTGGAGGCGCGCTCGTTGGCATGGCGGGCCAGCACATGGGCGATCTCGTGGCCGATCACCGCGGCGAGCTGGTCCTGGTTGCGCGCCACGTCGAGCAGGCCGGTGTTGATGCCCACGTAGCCGCCGGGCAGCGCGAAGGCGTTGGCCTGCTCGGACTCGAAGACCTTGACCTGCCAGTTCTGGTTGCGCGCCCGCTCGGGCAGGGCGCGGACCACGGCCTCGGTCACGCACTGCACGTAGCGCAGCGGTGAACCGCCGACCGTCGGCAGTTCCTGCTGGTACTGGGCGAAGGCCTGGGCCCCCATCTGGTCGAGCTGCTCGTCGGACATCAGGGTCAGCTGCGAGCGTCCGGTGGGCGAGGTGGTACAGGCGGCGAGGCTGACGCTCAGGGCGCCAACGGCAAGCAAATGGGTCCAGCGCATGGAGAGCTCCTGTCGGTTCCAGGTCACTGAGACTCTGGACGGGGCGTCGAGGTTCGCCACAAGATACCCCGAACGCCGGTGAGGTCAACCGCGAAACATGCACACCTGGAGGAAGCCCCATGGACGCCGAGCTCTCGCGTCGCCTGCTCACACTGCTCGATCACCTCGAGCCCTGGCTGCCACCGCCGCCGCAGGAGGTCGACTGGGCGCGGGACATCGCCGCCCTCTGGCAGCGCCATGCGCTCGGTGGCCGGCTGCTACCGGTGCCGCCGCGGGATGCCCTCGGGCTCGACGACCTGCTCGGCATCGAGCGCCAGAAGCTCGCGCTGGTCGACAACACCCGAGCCTTCCTGCAGGGCCTGCCGGCCAACCACGCCCTGCTGTGGGGCTCGCGGGGCAGCGGCAAGTCGTCGCTGATCCGCGCCCTGCTCAACGGCCTGGCGCCTGAGGGGCTGCGCCTGGTGCAGGTCGATCGTCATGACCTCGCGGCGCTGCCGACGCTGGTGGAGCAGCTGCGCCACCAGCCCCAGCGCTTCGTGGTCTACTGCGATGATCTGTCCTTCGAGGGCCACGACGATGCCTATAAGGCGCTCAAGAGCGTGCTCGACGGCGCCCTGACCGGGCCGCCGCCCAACGTGCTGCTCTACGCCACCTCCAACCGTCGCCACCTGCTGCCGGAGTCGATGGGCGACAACGACGCCTCGCGCCTGGTGGGCGACGAGCTGCACCACGGCGACGCCGTCGAGGAGAAGATCTCGCTGGCGGACCGCTTCGGCCTGTGGCTGGGCTTTCACCCCTTCAATCAGGATGTCTACCTGGAGGCCTGCTGCCACTGGGTCACCCAGCTCGGCAGTGCCGGCGACTGGACCCGCGAGGCCCGCGCCGAGGCGATCCGTTTCGCCACGCTGCGCGGCGGGCGCAGCGGCCGAGGTGCCTGGCAGTTCGCCACCCAGTGGGTGGGCCGCCGGCGCCTGCACGGCGAGTAGCGGTCAGCGGCGCCGAGACAAGACGCGAGGCGCCGGGGACAGGCCTGGAGGGGGGGCTATGCCAGGGGTGAGGAGCACGGCTCCGAACGGGCTGGCCATGGATGGCCAGCACCGGTCCTGCAAGCGGAGCAGGACGCGAGAGTGCAGCAGGGCATCGGTAGCGCCCAGGGAGGGGTTCACAGCGCCCCCGATCTGGTCCGGTACCCCGGGGCCTGTCGACGGTGCAGCCCCGAGTCGACCTGGTGTCAGACCTAACCCTGCGGGATCAGCGCGCCGTCCTCGCCCACGCCCAGGCGCACGGTGGGGGTGAGCAGCCCGGCCGGGAGGGTCATGCCGAGCCCGCTAAGATCGCCCGGGGTGATGGCAAGCTCGCTGCCGGCGGGCAGCTCACCCTGGCGTGCCAGCTGGCGGGCCAGCTCCACCATCGGCGCCAGGCGCTCGCGGTCGCCGCCCATCAGGTCGAAGGCCACCGGCAGGCGCAGCTTGGCATCATCGCCCGAGGTGAGGGTAACCTCCTCCTCGTAGTCGCCGCTTACCGGCTCCACGCCGGGCATGTCCAGGGACCAGCGGAAGCCGGACATCGCCACCGGCGGCATACCGACCGGCAGGCCGAGGCCCATGGCCAGGGTCGCCTGTACCGGCAGGCTGCCGGCGCCGAGACCGGAGGCGATCAGCGAGGTCAGGTCGCTGGTGTCGAGGCGCGCATCCACGGCGAGCGGCCCGATGCGCACCTCCTCCACGCCCAGCGAGGTCACCGCCAGGCGGAAGGCGAAGAGGCCGGTCTGGGGGAGCGCCAGGCAGCCGCCGAGTAGCGTGGCCAGGCAGAGCGGAGCGAGCAGGCGCCAGCGGCGCGTGAGGTGACGGGGGCGCATCGAGAATTCCTCCGGGGGAGAGCGGTGCTGCGGTGCAGCGCGGAGGCGTATTTCAGGGCCAGCGGCTCTCTGCGTCAAGGCATTGGCGCCCCTCTCTGCGCGTCTCGGAAGCGGACCTGTCGGCCCCAACCGACACCGCCCGGCCCGTCATCGATGACGGGCCGGGCGGGCAGTGGGCCGATCAGGCGGCCGGCGGGGGCAAGGGTAGGGCTATCGCAGATAGCTCCCATCGCTCGGGGCTGGTCTGGGAGCAAGCCTTTGAGGAGGCGCTGTGAACCCCTCCTTGGGCGCTACCGACGCCATCCCTGGCGTAGGACCTCCTCGTCGGCTTGCCCCCAGCGCCCCTCAGCTTTCGTAATTGAGATAGCCCTGGGGGCAAGGGCTCAGCGGCGGCTCTTGCGTGCCTCCTTGGTGCGGCCCAGCTCGCGCTTCTTGGCCTTCTCCCGGTCGCTGGCCCCCGCCATGCTGTCGTAGGGGTTGTCGCCGGAGCGGAACTCGAAGCGCATCGGCGTGCCGCGCACCTTGAGCACCTTGCGGAAGGTGTTGGTCAGGTAGCGCTTGTAGGCCTCGGGCAGCGAACTCGTCTGGTTGCCATGGACCACGATGATCGGCGGGTTGCTGCCGCCCTGGTGGGCCATGCGCAGCTTGATGCGCCGACCGTGAACCATGGGCGGCTGGTGCTGCTCCACCGCATCCTGAAGGATCGAGGTCAGGCGGTTGGTCGACCAGTGGCTGTTGGCCGAGTCGAAGGCGCGCTCGATGGAGGGGTAGAGATCGCCCACCCCGGTGCCATGCAGCGCCGAGATGAAGTGCAGCTCGGCGTAGTCGGCGAAGCCCAGGCGGCGCTTGATCTCGGCGCGCATCTTCTCCCGGGCCTCGCTCTCCAGGCCGTCCCACTTGTTGACCGCGAGCACCAGAGCGCGGCCGCTGGTCAGCACGTAGTCGAGCAGGTGCAGGTCCTGCTCCACCAGCCCCGTGCGGGCATCGAGCACCATGATGGCGACATGGCACTCCTTGATCGCCTCCAGGGTCTTGATGATCGAGAATTTCTCGGCCACCTCGCGGACGTTCTTGCGCCGCCGCACCCCGGCGGTATCCACCAGCACGTAGGGCTTGCCGCGGCGTTCGAAGGGGATCTCGATGGCGTCGCGGGTGGTGCCGGCCTCGTCGAAGACCACCACCCGCTCCTCGCCGAGCAGGCGATTGACCAGGGTCGACTTGCCGACGTTGGGGCGGCCGATGACGCCGATGCGGATGCCCTTGGTGCCGGTATCCGCGGGGATGCTCTCGTCGCGGGCCGGGAAGGGCGAGAGCACCTCCTCGATCAGCGTGGTGACGTTGCGGCCGTGGGCGGCGGCGATGGCGTGCGGGTCGCCGAGCCCGAGCTGCCAGAAGTCGGCCATGGCGCTGTGCTCTTCCAGGCCGTCGACCTTGTTGACCACCAGCCAGGTCTTCTTCTGGTTGACCCGCAGGTGGTTGGCGATGGCCTCGTCGGCGACGTTCAGACCGGCGCGGGCGTCGACCAGGAACAGCACGATGTCGGCCTCGTCGATGGCGGCCAGCGACTGCTCGGCCATGGCCGCGTCGATGCCCTCCTCGTCACCGCTGATGCCGCCGGTGTCGATCACCGTGTAGGCCTTGTCGCCGAGCATGCCGTTGCCGTACTTGCGGTCACGAGTCAGGCCCGGGAAGTCGGCCACCAGGGCGTCCCGCGAGCGGGTCAGGCGGTTGAAGAGGGTCGATTTGCCGACGTTGGGGCGGCCGACCAGTGCGATCACCGGGGTCATGGGCGAAGCTCCAGGGCTTCCAGGGTGCCGTCGTCGGCCAGCGCGTAGACGCGGCGACGATCGGTGAGCGGGCGTACGCTGAGGCCCGAGCCGTCGACGCGGGTGCGGCCGACGATCTCGCCCTCGCGGGCGTCGAGCAGGTGCAGGTAGCCGTCGGCGTCGCCCACCACCAGGTGGTCGGTGGCGAAGGCCGGCGCGGTGAGCGAGCGGCCCTCGAGGGCCTCATTGCGCCAGATTTCGTCGCCGGTGCCGGCATCCACGGCGATCACGTGGCTGGCCTCGTCGACCACGAACAGGAAGTCGCCCACGAGTATCGGGGTCAGGTAGCTGGAGAGCTCGCGCGACCAGAGCACCTCGCCGGAGGGCGCCTCCAGCGCGGCCAGGCGGCCGTTGTAGCTGGTGACGAACAGGCGGCCATCCTGAGTCAGGACCGGTTGGCCGGCCAGGTCGACCAGGCGGTCGATCTCGCTGCGCCCCTGGGGGACGGCGATGCGCCGATCCCACAGCGGCTGGCCGCTGCGGTTATCCAGGGTCACCAGGCGGCCATTGGCGAAGCCGGCGAAGGTCACCGGATCGATCACCGTGGGCGTGCCGGTGCCGCGCAGGCTCAGCGAGGGGCGCGGGCCGCTGTAGACCCAGCGCTCGTCGCCGCTTACGCGATCCAGCGCGGTGACGCGCCCGTCGACGGCCTGGACCACCACGAGCTGCTGGTTTGCCTGGGGCGCGGCGAGCACCTCGCTGGTGACGCGTGCGCGCCACTGGACGCTGCCGTCGGCCTGGTCGAGGGAGAGCACCTCGCCGTTGCGGGTGGCCAGGAAGAGGCTGTCGGCGACGGCGGTCAGGCCGCTGGAGACCGGGGTGTCGAGCTCGACTTCCCAGCGGGTCTCGCCGCTGTCGGCGTCCAGGGCTTCGATCAGTCCGCGGCCGTCGGCGGCGAACAGGGTGTCGCCGTCCTGGGCGGGCGCCACGGGGTAGCCGGCGTCGCCCAGGCCCTTGCCGACGCGCTCGCTCCACAGGGTCTCGAGCTCGGTGGTGGCGTTGATGTCGGTGAGCTCGCGCGGGGCGTACTGGGGCTCGGGGCCACTGGCGCAGCCGGCCAGCACGGCCAGGGCCGCGCCGGCGGCGATCAGCAGGGTCGGTCTCATAGGATGGCCTCCTCGGTGCCGAGGTCATCCAGCTTGAGCTGGACGCCGTAGAGCGGTTGATTGTGCTGTTCGGCGAGGGAGAGCGCCTCCTGCCAGGCCTGACGCGCCTGATCGACGCGTCCCAGGGCATGGTGCGCATCGCCGACCACCTCGGCGCGCTGCGCCGCGAGGGCCTCGGACACGCCCTCCAGGGTGGTCAGGGCGGTTTCGGCCTCGCCCTCGACGAGCTGCAGGCGGGCCAGGCGCAGGCGCGCCAGGCCCTCGAGATAGCCGCGCTCGCTGTCCTCGATCACCGCCTCGAGGGCGGCGCGGGCGCGCGAACGGTCGTCCGCCTCGACGGCCAGGCGGGCGTCGAGCAGCCGGGCCAGGTCGGCATAGAGGGTCGTGCCATGCTCGTCGGTGATCTCGGTCACCAGCTCCCCGGCGCGACGGCGGGCGTCGTCGCCCAGCGCGTCGCGGCCGGTGAGGTCGACCAGCTGCTGGTAGCGCAGCGAGGCGGCCTCGCCCTGGCCGGCCTGGTAGTCCTGCCAGGCGTTCCAGCCAAACACGCCGGCCGCCGCGATGGCGACGCCGGCGATCAGCGAGGTGCCGTTCTCTTTCCACCAGCGCTTGATCGCCTCAAGCTGTTCTTCCTCGGTTCTCAGCTCCGCCACGGGCGGTCTCCTTTGATGCGGGTGTCCGTCAGGCGAGCGACTCGCCGTCCAGCAGGGATGTCAGGGTGTCGGCGAGCGCGTCCTTTGGCAGGCGCTGCTGTTCGCGCTCTTCGCGCAGGAACTTCAGGGTCACGCTGCCCTGGGCCAGCTCGTCCTCGCCGAGCAGCAGGGCCAGGCGGGCGCCGCTCTTGTCGGCCTTCTTCATGCGGCTCTTGAAGCTGCCGCCGCCGCAGTGCAGCTGGGCGCGCAGCTCGGGCAGCGCCTCGCGCAGGCGCTCGCCGAGCAGCAGGGCCGGGCCGGTGGCCGCCTCATCCATGGGCAGCAGATAGACGTCCAGCGCGCCGCGGGCCTCGTCGGGCACGAGCTCCAGGGTCTCGAGCAGCAGGATCAGCCGCTCGATGCCCATGGCGAAGCCCACCGCCGGGGTCGGCTTGCCGCCGAGCTGCTCGACCAGGCCGTCGTAGCGGCCGCCGGCGCAGACCGTGCCCTGGCTGCCGAGCGCGGTGGTGGTCCACTCGAAGACGGTGCGGCCGTAGTAGTCCAGGCCGCGCACCAGCCGCGGGTTGATCACGTAGGCGATGCCGGCGGCGTCGAGCATGGCGCAGAGCCGCTCGAAATGCTCCCGGGATTCGTCGTCCAGGTGATCCATCAGCTTGGGTGCGCCCTCGATGACCTCGGCCATCGCCGGATTCTTGGAATCGAGGATGCGCATCGGGTTGCTTCCCAGGCGGCGCTTGGAGTCCTCGTCGAGGGTCTCTTCGTGCTGTTCGAAGTAGGCGACCAGCAGGTCGCGATAGGCGGCGCGGGCCTCGGATGAACCCAGCGAGTTGAGCTCCAGGGTCACGTGCTTGTCGAGGCCGAGCTGCTGCCACAGCCGCGCCGAGAGCAGGATGACCTCGGCGTCGATGTCCGGGCCCTCGAGGCCGAAGGTCTCCACGCCGATCTGGTGGAACTGGCGATAGCGGCCCTTCTGGGGGCGCTCGTGGCGGAACATCGGCCCCTGGTACCACAGCCGCTGAGTCTGGTTGTGCAGCAGGCCGTGCTCCATGGCGGCGCGCACGCAGCTCGCCGTGCCCTCGGGACGCAGCGTCAGGCTGTCGCCGTTGCGGTCGTCGAAGGTGTACATCTCCTTCTCGACGATGTCGGTGACCTCGCCGATGGAGCGCTTGAACAGCGCGGTCTGCTCGACGACCGGGGTGCGGATCTCGTCGTAGCCGTAGCGGCCCATCAGCGCGCGCACCTGGCCCTCGAAGTACTGCCAGAGCGGGGACTGTTCTGGCAGCAGGTCGTTCATGCCACGGATGGCCTGGATCTTCTTCTGACTCGTGTCGGACTTGCTCACTGCTTGCTCCTTGTGGGGGCGCCGGCTCAGGCGTCCCGGGCGATCACGTCCTGCTCGGCCTGCTGCTTCTCGCGGACCTTGTCGCGGATCAGCCGCTCCAGGTCGTCGACCAGGTGGTCGTTGCGCAGCTTGCTGGCCGGCTTGCCGTCGAGGTAGACGAGGTTGGCCGGGGAGCCGCCGGTCAGGCCGACGTCGGTTTCCTTGGCCTCCCCCGGGCCGTTGACCACGCAGCCGATCACCGAGACGTTCAGCGGCGTCATGACGTCCTCGAGGCGCTCCTCGAGGGCGTTCATGGTGCCGATGACGTCGAAGTTCTGGCGCGAGCAGCTGGGGCAGGCGATGAAGTTGATGCCCTTGGCCCGCAGCTTGAGGCTCTTGAGCATGTCGAAGCCGACCTTGATCTCCTCGACCGGATCGGCGGCCAGCGACACGCGGATGGTGTCGCCGATGCCGTCCATCAGCAGCATGCCCAGGCCAATGGAGGACTTGACGGTGCCTGAGCGCAGCCCGCCGGCCTCGGTGATGCCCAGGTGCAGCGGCTGTTCGATGCGCGTGGCGAGCTCGCGGTAGGCGGCCACGGCCATGAACACATCGGAGGCCTTGACGCTGACCTTGTACTCCTGGAAGTCGAGGCGATCGAGGTGGTCGATGTGGCGCATCGCCGACTCGACCAGCGCCGCGGGGGTCGGCTCGCCGTACTTCTTCTGCAGGTCCTTCTCCAGCGAGCCGGCGTTGACGCCGATGCGGATCGGAATGCCGTTGTCCCGGGCGGCGCTGACCACGGCGCGCACGCGCTCCTCGCGGCCGATGTTGCCGGGGTTGATGCGCAGGCAGTCGACGCCGAGCTCGGCGACGCGCAGGGCAATCTTGTAATCGAAGTGGATGTCGGCCACCAGGGGCACCTCGACCTCGCGCTTGATGCGCCCGAAGGCCTCGGCGGCGTCCATGTCGGGCACGCTGACGCGCACGATGTCGGCGCCGGCGGCTTCGAGCTGGCGGATCTGGGCCACGGTGGCGGCCACGTCCAGGGTATCGGTGTTGGTCATGCTCTGGACGGAGATGGGAGCGTCGCCCCCGACCGGCACCTTGCCGACGTGGATCTGGCGCGACTTGCGACGAACGATGGGGGATTGTGCGTGCATGATGACGGAATCATTCTCCCAGGGTGAAGCGGGCGACGTTGTTGGCGCCGGCGCGGGCCGTGAGGTCGACGGGCTCGCCGCCCCAGCTCAGCTCGACGCCGGTGGCGTTGCCCACGGTCAGGCGAAACGGCGGCGTACCCTCGACCTGGGCCGAGGTGCCGGGCTGCTGGAGGCCGACGAAGATGCGCTGGTTGTCGGCATCGAAGATCTCGGTCCAGGACTGCTCGTTGAAGGTCAGCTCCAGCACGGTGGCATCGACGGCCTCGGTCGCCTCGTCGGCATCGCTGGCGGCGACGTCGGCCGGGGCATCGCCCTCGCCGGTGGTCTCGGCGCTCTCGGCGGCGGTCGCCACGCTATCCTGCGCGGGGGGCGTTTCGCCGCCGGCGACGGCCGATGCGTCGCTCTCCGCGGCGGGCGTCTGAGCCTCGTCGTCGGCCGCGGCGGACGAGGGTGCCTCGGAGGCGCTCTCGTCGGTCAGGCCGAGGTCGCTCCCCTCGTCGGGCAGCGGCGGCAGCTCGTCGGCGTCGGCGCCTGGATCCTCGGTGATGGTGGTGGTGCCGTCGAGACTGTCCACCGCCACCGGCCCGCTGTCGCCGGGGGTGGGCGGCTGGCTGCCGCCGCGGCTCTGCCACCACATCAGGGTCAGGCCGATCATGCCGGCGATCACCAGCAGGGTGACCAGGCGAAACAGCCAGGCGCCGAGCCGCGAGGGCGGCCGGTTGAGCTGCACGGGCGTGACCCGCTGCTCGGCGTCGTTGCTGCCGAAGTGGGTCTTGTAGGCCTCGATGACCTCACGGTCGTCGATCCCCAGCAGCTGGGCGTAGCTGCGCAGGTAGCCGCGGCGATAGGCCGGAACGGGCACCTCCTCGTAGCTGTCGTTCTCCAGCCCCTGGATCACCGCCGGTCGCAGGTTGAGGGCGTCGGCCACCTCGTCGCGAGCGAGTCCCTGGGACTCGCGCTCGCGACGCAGCAGTTCACCGGGCGAGGCCAGGCGGGGCGTGGTCTCGGCGGCATCGTCGTTATGAATGTCGCTCATGTCTGAGCATCCTTCGTCAGAAAACGGTGGTCAGGGCCCGGCACGGGTGCCCTCCAGCTGATCGGCATAGAAGTCGGCGGTCGCCGCGTCGCCGCGGCGGCGGGCCACGTCGCGGGCCAGGCGCAGGGCCTCGACCCGGGGGCCGGCCAGGCGCATGTAGCGCTCCAGCTGCCGTTCGGCGCGCTCGAGGTTGCCCGCATCGGCCTCGAGTTCGGCCAGCAGCAGATAGCTGCGCGCGCCGCGCGGATCGATGGCCTGGGCGCGGGCGAGGCTCTGGCGCGCGGCGGCGGCGTCGCCCATCTCGAGGCGACACTGACCGAGGTTGGCGAACAGCTGGCCGCGATTGGCGTACTGGGTGTCCTCGGAGGCGCGCTCGAGCTGCTCGCAGGCATCACTGATGCGGCCCCGATCATACAGGAAGGCGGCGTAGTTGTTGCGCGTGCGGGTCAACGTCGGGTCGGCCTCGATGGCGCGGCGGAACATCTCGCCGGCCAGTGACCCCTCGCCCTGGCGCTGGTGGACCATGGCCATGGCCTGCAGCGCCTCGGCGTCGTCGGGGTCGATCTGCAGGGCGCGGTCCAGGGCGTTCATGGCGCGGGGCAGGTTGTCGCGCTCCAGGTAGGCCACGCCGAGGCGGGTGTAGGCCTCGGCGGCATCGCCGCCGTCGTCCGCGGGCAGGTTGGCCTGGGTGGCACAGCCGGACAGCCATAGCGTGCCCAGCAGCATGAGGGCGGCGGGTAACTGCCGAAGGCCGGTCATGCTCGGGCAAGGGGTCATGGCATCCTCTCCAGATAGGCACGCAACCGTCGGCCGCGGGAGGCGTTCGACACGCGGCCGACGGTGAAAAAAGGCCCGTCCATCAAAGCGCCGAGACCGGTTGAAGTCAAGGCGCCCCCCGCTCAGTCGGCGTCGATCTGGATCGACTGGATGTAGCGCGCATGGCGCTTGGTGCGATCCTTCACGCGGCCCACCAGCTGGCCGCAGGCGGCATCGATGTCGTCGCCACGGGTGGAGCGGATCATCGCCGTGTAGCCCAGATCATAGAGCCACTGCTGGAAGCGCATCACCTGGTTGCGCGACGGCGTCTCGTAGCCCGAGTGCGGGAAGGGATTGAACGGGATCAGGTTGATCTTGCACGGCAGCTCTTCGAGCACGGCGGCGAGCTGCTCGGCGTGCACCTGCTGGTCGTTGACGTCCTTGAGCACCGTGTATTCGATGGTCACCTGGCGCGTGTCGTGGCACTTGGCCAGGTAGCGGTGGCAGGCGTCGATCAGGGTGCGGATGTTGTACTTGCGGTTGAGCGGCACCAGCTCGTTGCGCAGCTCGTCGTTGGCGGCGTGCAGCGAGACGGCCAGGCTCACGTCGAGCTCGTCGCCGAGCTTGTCGAGCATCGGCACCACCCCGGAGGTGGAGAGCGTGACGCGGCGCTTGGAGAGGCCGTAACCGTCGTCGTCGAGCATCAGCTTCATGGCCGGCACGACGTTGTCGTAATTCATCAGCGGCTCGCCCATGCCCATCATCACCACGTTGGTGACGGGGCGGTTGGCGGTGTCGCGGCGCGGCCCCACGCTGCGCTGAGCCACCCACACCTGGCCGATGATCTCGGCGGCGGTGAGGTTGCGCTGGAAGCCCTGCTTGCCGGTGGAGCAGAAGCTGCAGTCCAGCGAACAGCCGACCTGGGAAGAGACGCACAGGGTGCGGCGCTTGCCGTTGTCGGCGGGGATCAGCACCGTCTCCACGTAGCTGCCGTCTTCCACTTCGAGCACCCACTTGCGGGTGCCGTCGCTCGACGAGCCCTCGTAGACCACGCCCGGGCCGCGAATCTCGGCGACCTCGGCCAGGCGGGTACGCAGCGCCTTGGAGAGGTTGGTCATGGCCGCGAAGTCATCGCAGCCCTCGATGTGGATCCACTTCAACATCTGGGCGGCACGAAACTTCTTCTCGCCGATGGAGAGGAAGAAGGCTTCCATCTCCTCGCGCGTCATGCCGAGCAGATTGGTGAGTCGGGGAGCAGTGGTGGCGGTCATGATGGTCAGCGCTTCGGTGGGGCAGGGCGGGGGTGGGAGCACCCCCGCGGGAGAGGCGGGATCAGCGTGCGCAGATCTCGTCGGCCTCGAAGAAGTAGGCGATCTCGCGCTCGGCGGATTCCGGGGAATCGGAGCCGTGCACGGCGTTGGCGTCGATGGTCTCGGCGAAGTCGGCGCGGATGGTGCCGGCGGCCGCTTCCTTCGGGTTGGTAGCGCCCATCAGGTCACGGTTCTTGGCGACGGCGTCTTCGCCCTCGAGCACCTGCACGATCACCGGGCCGGAGGTCATGAAGCCGACCAGGTCGCCGAAGAAGGGACGCTCCTTGTGCTCGGCGTAGAAGCCGCCGGCCTTCTCTTCGGAGAGCTGCATCATCTTGGCGGCCACGATCTTCAGGCCGGCCTTCTCGAAACGGCTCTCGATCTCGCCGATCACGTTCTTGGCAACGGCGTCGGGCTTGATGATAGACAGGGTGCGCTGGTTAGCCATGGGGCATGTCTCCGGTTGGACTCGGGCTAGCCGCGGATGGGGCTAGCGTAGGATTGGCATTGTCGTCGTCTTGTGACGATGACGTCTTGCAAATATGGATAGCGCCGCGCCGTCCGCGGCTCCGCTGTCGGGAGCGTGGGACGGCGCGGCGAATCGAATAGAGCGGCCGGCGATCCGGCGGTTCGGCGCGGTTCGCCGACGGGTCGGGGATTATAACGCTCCGAGCCGACGTTGAACAATCGTTCAGGCGCCGACGCCGTTCAGGTGCCGAAGTTGCTCAGACGCTGAAGTTGTTCAGACGCTGAAGTTGTTCAGACGCTGAAGCTCTCACCGCAGCCGCACTCGTCCTTGACGTTGGGGTTGTTGAAGCGGAAGAAGCGGTTGAGCCCTTCGGTGACGTAGTCGACCTCGCTGCCGTCGAGCATCTCCAGCGCCTCGGGGGCGACGAAGACGGTCACGCCGTGCTCCTCGAAGGTCACGTCGTCGTTGGCGGCCTCGTCGGCGAAGTCGAGCACGTAGCTGTAGCCCGAGCAGCCGCTGGGCTTGACCGAGACCCGCAGGCCCAGGCCGTGGCCGCGTTCGTCGAGCACCCGGTGGATCTGCTCGGCGGCGGACGTGGTGATCGAAAGATGCGCCATGGTCTCTCTCCTGGTCGGGATAGGGTCAGACCGCCCGGCGACGCAGCCCCGTGAGGGCGTGTCGCAGGGCGTCCAGAGTGCGGTCGATGTCGGCCTCGGTGGTGAAGCGGCCGAAGCTGAAGCGCAGCGAGGCCAGCGCCAGCGGGCGCGGCACGCCGATGCCCTTCAGTACGTAGGATGGCTCGACGCTGGCCGAGTTGCAGGCCGAGCCGGTCGAGAGCGCGATATCGCGCAGCGTCATCAGCAGCGACTCGCCGTCGACGCCCTCGAAGGCCAGGTTGAGGATGTTGGGCACCGAGGCCTCGACCGCGGTGTTGCGGTGGATGCCGTCGAGGTCGCCAAGGCCGTCCAGCAGGCGATCGCGCAGCGCGGTGATGCGGGCCTGGTCGGCCTCGCCCTCGGTGCCGGCGATGGCGAAGGCCTCGCCCATGCCGGCGATCTGGTGGGTCGGCAGGGTGCCCGAGCGCATGCCGCGTTCGTGGCCGCCGCCGTGGATCAGCGCCTCGATGCGCAGATCGGGGCTGCGCCGCACGAAGAGCGCGCCGATGCCCTTGGGGCCGTAGGCCTTGTGGCCGGAGAGCGACATCAGGTCGATGCCCTGGCGCGTCACGTCCAGCGGGATGCGCCCCACCGCCTGGGCGGCGTCGACGTGGAACATTGCGCCGCCGGCGTGGGCCACCTCGGAGAGTGCCGCCAGGTCGTGGATGACGCCGAGCTCGTTGTTCACCGCCATCAGCGAGACCAGCACGGTGTCGTCGCGCATGGCCTCGCCGAGCTGCGCCGGCGTGATGCGACCGTCGCGGCCGGGGGCGAGCCAGGTCACCTCGAAGCCCTCGTCCTCCAGCGCCTTGGCGGTGTCGATCACCGCCTTGTGCTCGATGGTCGAGGTGATCAGGTGGCGTCCATGGGCGCGGTTGGCGCGCATGAAGCCGGTCAACGCCAGGTTGTCGGCCTCGGTGGCACCGCTGGTCCAGACGATCTCGCGGGGATCGGCGCCGATCAGGTCGGCGACCTGGCGACGCGCGCTCTCCACCGTCTGCTCCGCCTGCCAGCCCAGCATGTGGCTGCGCGAGGCGGGGTTGGCGAAGATGCCGTCCAGGGTGAGGTAGCGGCTCATGACCTCCGCGACCCGCGGGTCGACCGGGGTGGTGGCGGCATAATCGAGGTAGACGTGTGCGCTCATGGGCTCGCAGTCGATTCCGGGGTTGGGTGGCAGGGGCGGCGGCTCAGAGGGTCGAGGCCAGGATGCCGTCGTCGCGGCGGTCGTCATCACGGCGGCCTTGCTGGCGGCTGGCGATCTCGAGGATCTCCTCGCGCCCGGCCAGCTGTCCCAGGGTGACCTTTTCGAGAAAGTCGTGGATATGCTCGGACAGCTCGCACCACAGATGGTGGGTCAGGCAGGTGTCGCCCTGCTGGCAGTCCGAGAGGCCACCGCAGCGAGTGGAGTCCACCGATTCGTTGACGGCCTGGATGACGCGGGCCACGGTGATCTCGTCCGGCGCCATGGCCAGCAGGTAGCCGCCGCCCGGGCCGCGCACGCTGCCGACCAGCCCGGCGCGACGCAGCCGCGCGAACAGCTGCTCTAGGTAGGAGAGCGAGATCTCCTGGCGCTTGGAGATGTCGGCGAGGCTGATGGGGCCGGACTCGGCGTTCATGGCCAGGTCGAGCATGGCGGTGACGGCGTAGCGTCCCTTGGTGGTCAGGCGCATGAGGAACTCACCTCGGCACCGACGCGCGGGTCGGCAGTAATGTACGTGACCGGCCATTATGATAAAGGCCGAGTATCATGGTCAACCATTGCGCCGGTGAGGGGGCGTCTCTCGTTCCTGCTGCGGGCTCGATGAGGTGTCGGCGGGGGCGTCGTCCGGCCCCTGGGCCGGCGGGCAGCCGCCGTCGACGGCGTCGAGGATGTCGGCGAAGTCCTCGTCGCGAAGCTCCGGCAGGCGACCGTCACGGTAGCTGGCGTCGACCTTGCGCAGGGTGGTGCACATGCGCTCGATGCGCTCGTCCACGGCGTGCATGTGATCGAGCATCGCCTGGATCGAGCGGGCCACCGGGTCGGGCATGTCCTGGCTGACCCCGTAGGCGTCGAAGCCGAACTTGCGCCGCATCGCCTCGCGGCGCTCGGGATCCACTTCGACTGCCTCGGGGTCGTCGGGCTCGCTGCGCTGGACCACCTTGCCCGGGATGCCGACCACGGTGGCGCCGGCCGGCACCTCCTTGGTGACCACCGCATTGGAGCCGATCTTGGCCCCCGTGCCCACGGTGAAGGGGCCGAGGATCTTGGCCCCGGCGCCGACGATCACGCCGTCGCCCAGGGTGGGGTGGCGCTTGCCCTTGTTCCAGCTGGTGCCGCCCAGGGTCACGCCCTGATAGAGGGTGACGTCGTCGCCGACCTCGGCGGTCTCGCCGATCACCACGCCCATGCCGTGGTCGATGAAGAAGCGCCGACCGATCGTCGCACCGGGGTGAATCTCGATGCCGGTCAGCATCCGAAACAGCTGCGACAGGGTTCGCGCCAGCCACTTGAGGTTCTTGCGCCACAGCCAGTGACTCAGCCGGTGCGCCAGCAAGGCATGCAGTCCCGGATAGTTGGTCAGCACTTCCAGGAAGTTACGGGCCGCCGGGTCGCGGGCGAATACGCTGTTGATGTCCTCGCGCAGACGTTGAAGCATGCGGCGGTCCTTGGGTGGCGTGGCGAACGAAGATTGGCCTTCATAGTGGGGGCGCGCCGCGCCGGCTTCAAGGCGCGAGGGTCACTGCCCCGGTGAAACGTCGCCCGAGGCGTCATCGCCCGTTGAGGGATCGCCCGGCGAGCGCTCGGCCTGCTGTTCGGTGGCGGTGAGGATGCCGCGCAGGATGTTGAGCTCCATGCGCTCGGGGCGGGCCCGCAGGGTGTAGCGGCGCAGCCGGGCCATCAGCTGGCGCGGCATGGCCGGGTCGTGGAAGCCGATGCCGATCAGGGTGCGCTCGAGGTGCGCGAAGTAGCGCTCAAGCTCCTCGTGGCTGGCCAGCGGCGCGGTCACCGCCTCGGCCGGCTCGCTCGCCTCCTGCTGGCCGAGCCAGGCTTGGCGGCACTCGTAGGCCAGCACCTGCACCGCGGCGGCCAGGTTCAGCGAGCTGAAGTCGGGATTGGTGGGGATATGCACGTGGGCATGGCAGCGCTGCAGTTCGGCGTTGGTCAGGCCGCTGTCCTCGCGGCCGAAGACCAGCGCCACGCGGGCCGCCGGGTCGGCGAGCTCCACGGGCAGCCGCTCGCCCAGGGCCCGGGGCGTGATCATCGGCCAGGGCAGGGTGCGCGAGCGGGCGCTGGCGCCGACCACCAGGGTGCAATCGGAGACCGCCTGCTCGAGGCTCTCGACCGTGCGCGCCGCGTGGACGATATGGTCGGCGCCCGAGGCGCGCGAGACGGTGTCGGCAGTGAGCGGCTCGCAGCGCGGCGCCACCAGGGCCAGGTCGGCCAGCCCCATGTTGTGCATGGCGCGGGCGGTGCCGCCGATGTTGCCGGGGTGGCTGGTGCCGATCAGGACGATGCGGATGCGCTCGAGCATGGTGGGGGCCTGTGGATCCTGGGAGAAACGGGGAGCGGCGATTCTAGCATGGCGGCCGGTCGCCACGAATGGCGCATCCGATGCGCTTCTGCTAGGATTCGCGCCGTTCCGTTCTTTAACACCACCGACTCCCCAAGGCCCGATCATGCATCCGATGGTCCAATTCGCCCTGCGTGCTGCACGCAGTGCCGGCGAACAATTCCTGCGCATCCGCGAGCGAATCGAGAACTCCCACCAGGAGCCCAGCCTCGACCGTCTGCTCGAGGACGCCGCCCGCAATGCCGAGACGCTGATCGTTCGTCAGCTCGCCCGCGGCTATCCGCAACACGGCGTCCAGGGGCGCTTCACTCCCCATCGCGCCGGCGAGGGCGAAGGCGCCGACACCCTCTGGAAGATCGAACCCTTCCACGGCTACTCCGATCTCAGCGTCGCCGCCCCCGGCTTCGCCATGTCGGTGGTGTGTCTCGTCAAGGGCCGCCCGGAGCACGCGGTGGTGATCTGCCCCTTCAGCGACGACGAATATCTGGCCAGCCGCGGTCGCGGTGCCCAGCTCAACGGCAAGCGCCTCCGCGTGACCAAACCCACCGCCGTGAGCGGCACCCGTGTCGCCATGAGCCTGCCCGAGACCTGGCTGCGTCCGCGCTACCTGCCCTCCTACCTGACCCTGGTCCAGCAGCTCGGCCCGCAGGTCGAGCAGCAGCGTGCTTCCGGTAGCGGCCTGCTCGACATGGCCGACCTGGCCGCGGGGCGGGCGGATTCCGCCTTCGTGCTGGGCCTCGAGGAGCAGGACCTGCACGTCGGCTCGCTGCTGCTCAAGGAGAGTGGCGCGCTGATGGGCACCCCCGACGGCCAGCCCAGCGTCGAGGTCGAGGGGCGCCTGATGGCCGCCGGCCCGCGCCTCTACAAGGCCCTGGTGCAGCAGCTCAAGCCGCACTTCTGAGCGACGACGTCGGCGCATGACGAGACGCCCCCACGGCCCTGCCGTGGGGGCGTCTTGCGTTGTGAGAAGGGCAATCGTCCCCCGTTGCTGGCGACTCGCTGTCGGCGCGTCAGGCCCAGGAGCGGTCCAGTTCCTGCGTCAGCCACTCGGTGAGCCATGCGATGTCCCGCCGTGGCGCGCCCGGCGGCAGCCACAGGCCGAGCCGGGCCGGCGTCTCGATGAAACCCCAGGGCGCGATCAGCCGCCCGGTGCGCAGGTCCTCCTCCACCAGGTAGGACGGCGCGATGGCCACACCCAGGCCCACCAGGGCCGCCTCGAGCATGTAGTGAAGGTGCTCGAACGACTGGTCGTGGCGCATCGTGGCGGGATCCAGTCCCTTTGCCGCAAACCACTGCGACCAGGCCTGGGGGCGCGACTGGGTATGCAGCATCGGCAGCGTCGTCAGGTCGGCGGCAGCGGGATCGGGTCGGTCTAGACGTTCCGGCGCCAGCACCGGCCCCATGCGCTCCGGCGCCAGCTCGACGACCCGCACGTCGTCGGGCCAGGGCGGCTCGGCGAAGCGCAGCACGGCGTCCACGTCGGTGCCGAGCCGGCCGGCCACCTCCTCGTCGGCGGTGAGGTGCAGGTTCAGTTCCGGGCGCTGCGCCTTCAGGCGGTCCAGCCGGGGGATGAACCAGCGGGCGAGGAAGCTGCCGGGGCAGCCGAGCACCAGCGGCGCCTGTGAGGCGCGCCGGCGCAGCTGGGTGCAGGCCTGGCCGAGCCGCTCGAAGGCCTGTGAGGTCGAGGCACGCAGCAGCTCGCCCTCCTGGGTCAGCACCAGCCCGCGGCCCTGGCGCCGGAACAGCGTCACCCCGAGCTGCGCCTCGAGCTGCTTGAGCTGGCGGCTGACCGCGCCATGGGTGACATGGAGGGCCTCGGCGGCGCGGGTGACGCTCAGCGTGCGGGCCGTCTCGTCGAAGGCGCGCAGGGCATTCAGCGAGGGCAGTCGATCACTCAAGGCGGGCTCCTGACATGTCAGCTTTTCTCACAGATTAGCGCGCAATAATCGCTTATCACAGGGCCGCGGCGAGCTTTATCTTGGTGGCCAACCTCACCCGTCAGGAGTCGTCACCATGGGTCTGCCGCACCCGACCGCCGAACTCGCCCCCGATGCCGATGGTTTCTTCGGCCGCTTCGGCGGCCGCTTCGTCGCCGAAACCCTGATGCCGCTGATCCTCGAGCTGCAGGCGGCCTATGCGTCGGCGAAGCAGGATCCCGATTTCCACGCCGAGCTGAAGGCACTGCACCGCGACTACATCGGGCGCGAGAGCCCGCTCTATTTCGCCGAGCGGCTGACCGAGCAGCTGGGCGGCGCCCGGATCTATCTCAAGCGCGAAGACCTGATGCATACCGGCGCGCACAAGATCAATAACTGCATCGGCCAGGTGCTGCTCGCCCGGCGCATGGGCAAGAAGCGCATCATCGCCGAGACCGGGGCTGGCATGCACGGCGTGGCCACCGCCACCGTGGCCGCCCGTTTCGGCCTGGAATGCATCATCTACATGGGCAGCACCGACATCGACCGCCAGCTGGTCAACGTGCAGCGCATGAAGTTGCTGGGCGCCAAGGTGATTCCGGTGACCAGCGGCACCGGCACCCTGAAGGACGCGATGAACGATGCCCTGCGCGACTGGGTGACCAACGTGGCGGACACCTTCTACATCATCGGCACCGTGGCAGGCCCCCATCCCTATCCGGCCATGGTGCGCGACTTCCAGTCGGTGATCGGCCGCGAGGTGCGCGAACAGATGCCCGCGAAGGAAGGCCGGCTGCCGGACTCCCTGGTGGCCTGCATCGGTGGCGGCTCCAACGCCATGGGCCTGTTCCATCCGTTCCTCGAGGACGAGGGCGTGCGTCTGATCGGCGTGGAGGCCGCCGGCGAGGGGCTGGACACCGGCAAGCACGCCGCCAGCCTGCAGGGCGGCAGCCCCGGCGTGCTGCACGGCAACCGGACCTTCCTGCTGCAATCCGCGGCGGGGCAGATCACGGACGCGCACTCCATTTCGGCAGGTCTCGACTACCCGGGCATCGGCCCCGAGCACGCCTGGCTGCATGCGACCGGTCGCGCCGAGTACGTCGCGGTGACCGATGACGAGGCGCTGGACGCCTTCAAGACGCTGTGCCGTCTGGAAGGCATCATCCCGGCCCTGGAGACCGCCCACGCCATCGCCCATGCGATCAAGCTGGCGCCGACGCTGCCGGCGGAACACCTGATGGTGCTGAACCTGAGCGGACGGGGCGACAAAGACATGGCCACCGTCACCGACCACCTGGCTGACGAGCTGGCCGACTGAGGAGAGAGGCGATGACTCAACGCCACGACCGTATCGCACGCCGCTTCGACGAACTCAAGGTCGCCGATCGCGCCGGCCTCGTCACCTTCATCAGCGCCGGCGATCCCGACTACGACACCAGCCTCGAGACCCTGCTGGCCCTGCCCGAGGCGGGCGCCGACGTGATCGAGCTGGGCATGCCGTTCACCGATCCCATGGCGGACGGCCCGTCCATCCAGGCCTCCACGCTGCGTGCCCTCAAGGGGGGGCAGGACATGCGCAAGACGCTGTCCATGGTGCGGGCGCTGCGCGAGCGCGATGACGCTACGCCGGTGGTGCTGATGGGCTACTACAACCCCATCTACTGCATGGGCGTCGAGGCCTTCCTGACCGAGGCCGCCGAGGCCGGCGTGGACGGGCTGATCGTGGTCGACCTGCCGCCGGAGCACGACGCGGAGCTGTGCCTGCCGGCCCGGGCCCACGGCCTCGACTTCATTCGCCTGGCGACGCCGACCACCGACGCGCAGCGCCTGCCGCTGGTGCTGCAGAACACCTCGGGCTTCCTCTACTACGTCTCCAGCACCGGCGTGACCGGCGCCGCCGCGCCGTCCGCCGAACGCGTGGCGCAGGAAGTCGCGGCTATCCGCGCGCGCACCGCGCTGCCGATCGGCGTCGGCTTCGGCATCCGCACCCCTGAGCAGGCCGAGCGCATCGCCCGCTTCGCCGATGCGGTGGTGGTCGGCTCGGCGCTGACCGACAGCGTCGCCCGGGCCGAGAGCCCCGCCGAGGCCTCGCGCAGCGTGCTCGAGCTGACCCGCTCGCTTTCCGCGGCAGTGCGCCGTGCCCGCGAGACGGCACCCGCCGAGGCGTGATTTGAGGCGCTAGCCTCACCTTGCACCGAAAACTAGCCTCACCTCGCACCGAAAAAAAGCCACCCCGAGGGGTGGCTTTTTGGTGGGTGCGAGAAGGGCCGCCGTCAGGGCAGCTCCTCGGCCTCCGGGTCCTCCTTCTTCGCCGGGATCAGATCCTCGCGCGAGAGCTTCAGCGGCAGCAGCAGGGCCGCGGAGACGTAGATGGAGGAGAAGGTGCCGACCACCACGCCGAGGATCAGCGCCACCGCGAAGTAGTGGATCATGTCGCCGCCGAGGATCACCAGCGCCAGCAGTACCAGCAGGGTGGTGCCGGAGGTCGCCAGGGTGCGCGACAGGGTCTGGTTGATGGACTCGTTGAAGATCGTCGGCATGTCATCGATCTGCGACTTGCGGATGTTCTCGCGGATGCGGTCATAGACCACGATGGTGTCGTTGAGCGAGTAGCCGATCACCGCCAGCACCGCCGCCAGCACCGTGAGGTCGAACTCGAAGCCGAACAGCGCGAAGGCGCCGATCACGATGATCACATCGTGGAGCAGCGCCAGCAGGGCGCCGAGGGCGAACTTGTACTGGAAGCGCGCCGCGACGTAGAGCATCACGATGCCCAGCGCCACCAGCATGCCCATGCCGCTCTGGTCACGCAGCTGATCGCCGACCTGGGCGCCGACGAACTCGGCGCGCACCAGCGAGAGGTCATGGCCGCTGTTCTGCAGCAGCGTCACGATCTGGTCGCCGACGCCGGCCTCGAAGGCCTGCTGCAGGCGGATCAGCACCTCGGTGGAGGCGCCGAAGGTCTGCACCGCGACGTCCTGGAAGCCCGCGCCCTCGAGCGCCTGGCGCACGGTTTCCAGCGCCGGCGCGCTTGAGAAGCGCACCTCGACCAGGGTGCCGCCGGTGAAGTCGAGGCCCAGGTTGAGGCCCAGCGTCAGCATCGCGACCACCGCGGCCAGCAGCATCGCCACCGAGACCCCGAAGGCGATCCGGCGCTTGCCCATGAAGTCGAACTGTCGTTGTGTCAGGGATTTCATAGGCACCTCTTAAATCCAGAGCTTCTTGATGGGCTTGCCGCCGTAGGACAGGTTGACCATCGCGCGGGTCACCATCAGGGCGGTGAACAGCGAGGTCAGGATGCCCAGCGAGAGCGTCACGGCGAAGCCCTTGACCGGCCCGGTGCCGATCGAGAACAGGATCAGCGCCACCAGCAGGGTGGTGATGTTGGCATCGACGATCGAGGTGAAGGCGCGCTGGTAGCCGGCGTGGATGGCCTGCTGCACCGAGAGCCCCGTGCGCAGCTCCTCGCGGATGCGCTCGAAGATCAGCACGTTGGCGTCCACCGCCATGCCCAGGGTCAGCACGATGCCGGCGATGCCGGGCAGCGTCAGGGTAGCCCCGAGCAGCGACATGGCGGCCACCAGCAGGGTCAGGTTGAGCGCCAGGGCGACGTTGGCGAACACCCCGAAGACCTTATAGCGCGCCAGCATGAACAGCACCACCAGCAGCAGGCCGATCTGCACCGAGAGCACGCCGCGCTCGATGTTCTCGGCGCCGAGGCTCGGCCCGATGGTGCGCTCCTGAGCGAAGTAGATCGGCGCGGCCAGCGAGCCGGAGCGCAGCAGCAGCGCCAGCTCGGCCGCCTCGGTGGGCGAGTCGAGCCCGGTGATGCGGAAGCTGTTGCCCAGTGCGCTCTGGATGGTGGCCAGGCTGATGATGCCGCGCTCGGTGTAGGGCGTGCGCTCCACGACCTCCTCGCCGTCGACCATGCGGGTGGTCTCGCGGGTCTTGTGCTCGATGAACAGCACCGCCATGTTGCGGCCGATGTTGGTGCGGGTGGCGCGGTTCATCAGCGTGCCGCCGGTGCCGTCGAGGTCGATATTGACCTGCGGGCGACCGTTCTCATCGAAGCTGTGGTTGGCGTTGGAGACGCTGTCGCCGGTGATGATCACGTCGCGCATCAGGTCGGCGCGGCGGCCTTCGCTGTTGCGGAACGGGAAGGGCTCGGTCTCGTTGTCCGGGGTGTCCGGGCGCGCCTCGAGGCGGAACTCGAGGTTGGCGGTGGCGCCGACGATGCGCTTGGCGGCCACGGTGTCCTGCACGCCGGGCAGCTCGACCACGATGCGGTCCGGCCCCTGGCGCTGCACCAGCGGCTCGGCCACGCCCAGCTCATTCACCCGGTTGCGCAGGGTGGTGAGGTTCTGGTTGATGGCGTAGTCCTGGAGCTCGTCCACGGCCTGGTCGCTCATGGTCATCACCAGTCGCGCGCCGCGATCGTCGCCTTCACTCGAGTAGCTGAACTCGGGGAATTCCCGGCCGATCAGGCCGCGCGCCTCGTCGCGATCCTCCGCGTTGGCGAAGGCCATGGAGACGGTGCGCTCCTCGATCTGGGTGTCGCGGTAGCGGATCCGCTCCTCGCGCAGCTGCTCGCGCATGGCGCTGGCATTGACCTCCAGGCGCTGCTCCAGGGCGGCGTCCATGTCGACCTCGAGCAGGAAGTGCACGCCGCCGCGCAGGTCGAGGCCCAGGGTCATGGGCGAGGCGGAAAGCGACTGCAGCCATTCGGGGGTCGATTCGGCCAGGTTCAGCGCCACCACGTAGTCGTTGCCGAGCATCTCGGCGATGCGGTCGCGGGCCCTGATCTGGTCGTCGGCGTTGTCGAGGCGGATCAGCACGCGGTTGGCGTCGCGTTCGGCCTCGGTGATCTCGATGCCGGCCTCGTCGAGGTCTGTGCGGATGCGCTCGAGCTGGCGCTCATCGATGGTGGCATCGCCCCGCTCGCTGCTGATCTGAACTGCCGGATCCTCGGGGAAGAGGTTGGGAAGGGAGTAGACCAGGCCGGCGAGGAGGACGATGAGTATCAGCAGATACTTCCACAGGGGGTAACGGTTGAGCATGGGGGCCCTGTCCTCAGGTTGCGGACGTTGGAGGCTGACGAGGCGGACCAGGCGGGCGATAAAGGAGGGAGCCGGTCGCGCGGCTCCTGCCGCACCGGCCGCAGGGCGGCCCCCGTCGCGGCTGGGGGTGGCCGGCGACGGGGGCGAAGGGCGCCCGGGTCAGATGGACTTGATGGTGCCCTTGGGCAGGACGTTGGCCACGGCATTCTTCTGCACGTTGACCTCGGTGCCGTCGGCGATTTCCATGCTCAGGAACTCGCTGTCGTCGCTCACCTTGGTGATGCGGCCCAGCATGCCACCGCCGATGACGATCTCGTCACCCTTGGAGAGGTTGCCGATCAGCTGCTTGTGCTGCTTGGCACGCTTGGCCTGGGGACGCCACAGCAGGAAGTAGAAGATGGCCACGAAGCCAACCAGCATGACGATCTGGGCGATGCCGCCACCGGCCGCGCCGGCATCCTGGGCCATGGCCGGGGAAATGAAGAAGTCCAGCATGTATGACGATCTCCTGGGTGATGAATAAAGGTATGGATGACCGGCCCGGCAGGCCGGTCATGGGTCAATTCGGTGCGGGAGGAACCGGCAGGCCGCGCTGCTTATAGAAGCCTTCCACGAAGTTCGCCAATGTACCCGCTTCGATGGCACCGCGCAAACCAGCCATCAGGCGCTGATAGTGGCGCAGGTTGTGGATGGTATTGAGCATCGAGCCGAGCATTTCACCGCAGCGATCGAGGTGGTGCAGGTAGCTGCGCGAGAAGTTCTGGCAGGTGTAGCAGTCGCAGCCTTCTTCCAGCGGCCCGGTGTCATAGCGGTGCTTGGCGTTGCGGATCTTGACCGTACCCTCGGCGGTGAAGAGGTGGCCGTTACGCGCGTTGCGGGTGGGCATCACGCAGTCGAACATGTCGACGCCGCGGCGCACGCCCTCCACCAGGTCCTCGGGCTTGCCCACGCCCATCAGGTAGCGCGGGGTGTCCTCCGGCATCCAGGTCGGCAGGTAGTCGAGCACCTTGATCATCTCCTCCTTGGGCTCGCCGACGGAGAGGCCGCCGATGGCCAGGCCATCGAAGCCGATCTCCAGCAGGCCCTTGAGCGAGGCCTCGCGGAGTTCCGGGTACATGCCGCCCTGGATGATGCCGAACAGCGCCGAGGGCGAGTCGCCATGAGCCTCGCGGGAGCGCTTCGCCCAGCGCAGCGAGCGCTGCATGGAGAGCTCGGCTTCCTTCTCGGTGGCGGGGTAGGGCGTGCACTCGTCGAAGATCATCACCACGTCGGAGCCCAGCGAGCGCTGCACGGCCATGGACTCCTCGGGGCCCATGAACACCTTGGCGCCGTCCACCGGCGAGCGGAAGTGCACGCCCTGCTCGGTGATCTTGCGCATGGCGCCCAGCGAGAACACCTGGAAGCCGCCGGAGTCGGTGAGGATGGGCTTGTCCCACTGGGCGAAGTCGTGGAGGTCGCCGTGAGCCTCGATCACCTCGGTGCCCGGGCGCAGCCAGAGGTGGAAGGTGTTGCCGAGGATGATCTCGGCGCCGATCTCCTTGACCGACTCGGGCGTCATGCCCTTGACGGTGCCGTAGGTGCCCACCGGCATGAAGGCCGGGGTTTCCACCATGCCCCGCGGGAAGGTCAGGCGGCCGCGCCGGGCCCGGCCGTCGCTGGCCAGGCGCTCGAATGTCATGAAGCTTTCTTTACGCATGGGGAGTCTCGTTGCGCATCGGGTGGGCCCTGTGCCGGCGGCGAGGCAGGGCCCTGATGTCATGGCTGTCGGGCGAGGGCGTGCGGCTCAGCGCGCGCGCTCGAGGAACATGGCGTCGCCGTAGCTGAAGAAGGCGTAGCGCTCAGTCACCGCCTCCTGGTAGGCCGCCATCGTCGTGTCATAGCCGGCGAAGGACGACACCAGCATCAGCAGGGTCGATTCCGGCAGGTGGAAGTTGGTCACCAGGGCGTCGACCACCCGCCATTCATAGCCTGGGTAGATGAAGATGTCGGTCTCGCCGCTGTAGGGGGCGATCTCGTCCCCCTGTTTGCGATCACCGGCACTCTTCAGGCAGGCGCTCTCTCTGGCCGCACTTTCCAGGCAGCGCACGCTGGTGGTGCCCACCGCGATCACCCGGCGACCCGCGGCGCGGGCGCGGCGCACCTGCTCGCAGGCCGTCTCGCTCACCTCGATCCACTCACTGTGCATATGGTGCTCGCGGATGTCGTCGGCGCGCACCGGCTGGAAGGTGCCGGCGCCCACGTGCAGGGTGACGTAGGCGCTCTCCACGCCCTTCTCGGCCAGGGCCGCCAGCAGCGGTTCGTCGAAGTGCAGGCCGGCGGTGGGCGCGGCCACCGCGCCGTCGCGCCGCGCGTAGACGGTCTGGTAGCGCTCGCGGTCGGCCAGCTCGTCCTCGCGGGTGATGTAGGGCGGCAGCGGCATGTGGCCGTGGGCCTCGAGCAGCGCGATCAGCGGCGTCTCGCCGAGAAAGCGCAGCTCGAACAGCGCGTCCTGGCGGCCCTCCACCACGGCGCGGATATCGCCCTCAAAGATGATTTCGGTGCCGGGCTTCGGTGACTTGCTCGAGCGCAGGTGCGCCAGGCCGCGGTGGGCATCCAGTGGGCGCTCGAGCAGCATCTCCACCTTGCCGCCGCTGGCCTTGTGGCCGTGCAGGCGCGCGGGAATCACCCGGGTGTCGTTGAACACCAGCAGGTCGCCGGGCTCGAGCAGCTCGACCAGGTCGGGGAAGCGGCGGTGGGCCAGCGCCCCGCTCTCGCCATCGACGCACAGCAGGCGGCAGTCGCTGCGCTGTTCGGAGGGATAGCGCGCGATCAGCGCCTCGGGAAGCTCGTAGTGGAAGTCGGCACGCTGCATGAGACGTTTCGGTCCGGATGAGGGGCGTGATGGGCGGCTCGCGGGGAGCCGCGCAAAGCCCGCTAGGATACCGTCTCAACGCGATGAAGTCAGCCGGCCGATTGACCTGCCCCGGCGCCCACGTATAATGCCCCTCGCGTTGCCGGCGTGGCGGAATTGGTAGACGCAGCGGATTCAAAATCCGCCGGGTGCAAGCCCTTGTCGGTTCGAGTCCGACCGCCGGTACCACCTAAAACAAGCACTTACCCTCCTTTTCTTGCATCATCTCCTATCACGGCATATCTTCCAATAACGTTTCCATATTGGGACAGGTATTGGGACAAGCAGCTATGCCGAGGAAAGCCCGAGAACTATCCGCCCTTGAGGTCCGACGCCTCACCACCCCTGGCCGCTATGCGGTTGGCGGTGTCGATGGCCTATTCCTGCGCGTGACCAAAGCCGGCAGCCGGTCGTGGGTGCTGCGCTACCCCACCGGGGAGAAGCGGGAGTCTGCCAACGGCAAGCCGTTCTCCGTCTACCGCGATGTTGGGCTGGGCAGTTTTCCCAATACCAGCCTCGCCAACGCCCGCAAGAAGGCCGAGGTGATCCGCGAGAAGCTGGCCGAGGGTATCGACCCCCTCACCGAGAAGAAGGCCGCCAAGCAGGAGCGTCGAGCCGCTGAGCTGCGCCGGCTGTCCTTCGTCCAGGCCGCTGAAGCTGTGGTGAAGATCAAGCAGGCCGAAGCCAGCAGCGCCAAGCACGCCCGTCAGTGGGAGACCTCGCTGGCCACCTATGCAGTCCCCGAGCTGGGCAGCATGGCGGTGAGCGACATCGAGCTGGTCCACGTCAAGCAGGCGCTTGAGCCCATCTGGCAGAGCAAGCCCGTCACCGCCGCCCGCGTGCGTCAGCGCATCGAGGCCGTGCTGGCATGGGCAACCGCCCACGGCCACCGTGCCGGCCCCAACCCCGCCGCCTGGAAAGGCAACCTGGATGCAGTGTTGCCGGCACCGGGCAAGATCAAGAAGAAGGTCCACCACCGCGCCATGCCCATCGACACCATGCCCGAGTTCTGGGCACGGCTGCGCGAGCGTGACGACACCCCCGCCCAGGCGCTGGCGTTCACGATCCTGACCGGCTGCCGGTCTGGCGAGGTGCTGGGCGCCCGCTGGGAGGAGATCGACCTGGCCAACGCCACCTGGATCATTCCGCCTGAGCGCATGAAGGGCCGCCGAGAACATCGCGTTCCGCTGGCGCCTGCCGCCGTCGAGCTGCTGCGATCACTGTCCCAGGCCGAGGAGGGGCTGGTATTCACCCGCGACCATGGCCGCAAGCTGAGCGACCGGGCGATGACGGACCTACTGGCCACCATGGGTGAGAAGGAGAGGGCGACCGTCCACGGGTTCCGTAGCACCCTGCGCGACTGGCTGAGCGAGCGCACCGCGACCCCGCATGACGTGGCCGAGATGATCCTGGCGCACGCCATTGGCAACCAAGCCGAGGCCGCCTATCGGCGCGGCGACCTGATGGCCAAGCGTGCCCGCGTGATGCAGCAGTGGGCCGACTTCCTGGCCACTGCGCCAGCCCAGGCCGAGAACGTGACCCCGATCCGCGAGAACAAGGTGGCCGCCGAGTAGCTGGCGCCACCGACCCCGTTGGCTGGTCTAGGGTAGCTCCCGAACGTGCGGACAACTCCACCGCGCTGACCAGCCTCCCTCAATGGAGTGAGCGCGAGGAGTAGCGCGATGGCGTTGCAGACATTGTTGAGAGAGCTGAAGCCCTGGTTGACGTTGGAGGAGGCTGCATCGAGGCTCGCCAAGCTGGCAGGCGAAGAGGTTGATGCCGCTGATCTCTTGAGGCTCGGCACTGACGGCAAGCTACCGTTGTTCGTGGAGCTGCGTGGCTCTGTGAGTGCCAGGGCGGCAACCATTGAGCCCAGCGAGTCCGAATATCTCAGTGACCGACTGGTGTACGAGCCGCCCTTTCTCGGTGGGCTGCGGGGCATCTTCGAGCTCTGGGACCATGGTGGCATGCCTTGGCATTTCATCAACGCGCACGGCGAACTGGAGTGTGAGATGGGCGGTATTCACATCTGGTCCCCCGAAACGGGTAAGGTGATTGAGATCCTTGGACGAGATGGCTCCGGGGCCAAGACCCTGCCAAATGGGTGCAGCATCTTGGTTCGAGCTGATGACATCGATGCCCTGGTCGAAGAACCCCAGAAGCCTGCCAGTAGCGGCGCAAGTGGTGCTGAGGAGCTGCGAGCTCTGGAGGCGTTTGGACTGCTTGTGGAGCTATATTCCTGCCAACATGGCCCCGACTATCGTCATGGCGCCCGGCCCAAGGCGTCACGAATCGTCGAAGACATGCTTGACGCCATACCGAGTGATGTAACCGGCATGGGTGACCGAAAGCTGAAAGAACACGTAGGCGCTGCAATCAAGGCTTGGGAGTCCAAGAAGCGCCGATAGTCTGCAATCTGCATTTTGCATCTGCACCAACCCGCCTGAATGAGTCGCCACGATACCCCATGTAAACCCAACGCATGAGGTATCGCCGCATGACATCTGAAGCTGTCCGCACCTTCCTGACTGCCAAGCAAGTCGCCACCCGCTATGACGTGGGGGTGGCGACTATCTGGCGCTGGTCACGCGACCGTGACGACTTCCCGAAGCCCAAGAAGCTGGGCGACAACTGCACCCGCTGGCGCCTCTCCGACCTGGAGCACTGGGAAGACGAGCGGGAGGTCGCTTGATGCTTGCGTCTATCATCCCGTATCGCTATGCTCAGTGGACTGCCGCAAAATCGGCAGCCGGGTTTCGCAGCCCGAATGATCCAAGGCGCACAAGCGCCCCTTCCATAGCTGGCGCTTTTTTCATGCCCGCTATGCGTTATGGCGGCTGTGCGTGGGACACCTCCGGGTGTGCCGGTTCCCTTGGATGCCGGTCTGCGAACCCGCGTACAGTCGCCCCCACCAGTTGTTTCGCAGCAACCGGGGGTGACTCCTCAATCCAAGGAGTCTCCACCATGGCCAAGCTGTGCCTATTCCCAACCCGCAATCCGTCTGCACGCGCCGCCGCCCATCGGGCAATGGCTCGCGCTGCGCTGTTCGCTGATTCCAGCGCCAGCACCCGCCTGAAGCGTTACAACCACCACATGACCAAGGCCCGGACCCTGGAAGCCCGCACCAGCGAGCAAGGGGGTGTGGCATGAACCGCGCCGCTGCCTACGACATCATCTTCCAATTCGAGACTACAGCCACCCAGCTGGAGCGCCTTCGGGGGCTATTTGACGCCATTTCCCGGCTCATCGAGACCGGCCAAGCCAGCGACCTGACCACCGCCCTGGTGCTGGCCCGGCTGGGCAGTGACCAAACCGACCTGGCGGAATCCGAGGCGCGAGCGGCTGGGATGGATGCCGATCGCGAACTGCAAGGCATCATCCAGAAGAACGCCATGACGTGGAATGGCCATGCGATCTCTATTGCAGAGCGTGTCCTCGAGGAGGAGCCGGCATGAGTTACGACGACGACATGGTGTTCCTGACCACCCAAGACGTGATCGAGAAGACGGGGCTGGCCAGCACCACCCTACAGCGTCGGCGCGAGAGCGACCCGACCTTCCCCAAGCCGGTGGTGTTGAGCACGGTGGGCAACCGCCCGCGCTGCATCCGCTGGGTTCAGTCCGAGGTCGAGGCATGGATGCGGCAGCATGTGGAGCGCCGCCCGGTTTCCCAAGGAGAGGATCACGGCATGGCCGCCAAAGAGATCGCCATTGAGCTGGGCGCCGGCTCCATCGCAGAGGCCGCCGAGGAGACGCGCTACGCCCTGGCCAAGCAGGTGCAAAGCATCGGCACCCACATCGACACCGGCTACGGAACCTTTCAACTCACACCCGACGAGAGCGCCGAGATCCAGTCGTTCGTCCGCCGGCTGCTGGAGCTACGCCTGGCCAGGCTGGAAGGAGGGGCTCGCCATGGTTAAGCGCACCGTTGTTCAACGCCTCGCCAGCATCGCCCGCACCATGCGCGAGGAGGCTCAGGGGCACCGCCGCTACGGTCGCGACCTGGAGGCCGCCGCCCTTGAGCACTACAGCGAGATGGTCGGCGAAGTGCGGGAACAGGCGAGAGCCGAGGAGGATGCCCAGTGAAAACCGCTATCAACTTCGACGCCCGTTTGATCGCCAACCGCGAGTATCGTCAGTTTGTCGAGGAGAGCCCTGGCTTTCACCTGGCCGCGATCCTTCGTGAGCTGGCAGATGAATGTGATCAGCTTGGCTTTCTGCCGATGGCTCGCGAGCTGACCCTCGAAGACGGCACACCGGTTGGTGATGTAGTCACGCTGGAGGGCGACGAATGAGAGGCATAACGACAGCGCCCCGGCAGCAGGCCGGGGCACCGAAAGCGAGCTTGGGCAGGACTCACGACCAGCGTAGCGCACTCGGGGCCGATGTTCATCGTCTGCTGGCGCGGCTCGACAAGGTGAAGAGCAACGGCCCTGGTCGTTGGCTCGCCTGCTGCCCGGCGCACGACGACCGTTCCCCAAGCCTGGCGATCCGCGAGACCGAGGACGGCACGATCCTGGCGAAGTGCTTCACCGGCTGCCCTACCGCCGATGTGCTCGCCGCCGTGGGCATGGAGATGCACGAGCTGTTCCCCAGGCGCGAGAGCGACACCTTCCGCGCCAGCAAGCGCCCGGGGGAAAGGTGGGTGCCGCGGGATGTGCTGGCCGCTGTCGCCCGGGAGGCCCTGGTGGTGCTGATCGCCGCCGAGACGGTTCACGCCGGCAGGCCGCTGGCGCGAGAGGACCTTGACCGACTGGCGCGTGCTGTAGGCCGCCTGCGCGGGGCCGCCAAGGAGGTGGGCTGCCATGTCTGAGCCTGCATTCGATAATGGCACGGCTTGGCTCGACAGCCGTGCTGATGCCGCCCAGGTCGACACCATGATGCCGCCCCCCAGGCCACTACCCGACAGCTTGCCGCCGGTAGCGCCGTTTGACCCTGAGATGCTGCCCGGGGCGATCCGCGACTACGTGATGGATGTGGCCCAGCGCCAGCAGTCAGCCCCGGAATATTGCGCCGTGGTGGCGCTGGTTGGCCTGGCTGGCGTGGTGGGCCGCAAGGTGCTGATGCGCCCGAAGCGATACGACGATTGGACCGTTACCCCGAATCTGTGGGGCAGCATCATCGGTGGACCTTCTTCGATGAAGTCACCCGCCATCAAGGCGATGCGCTTCCCCCTGGATGCGATCGAGGCTGAGCTGCGACGCGAGCACGAGGTCGCGATGGCTCAGCACACTGATGATGCCGAGATCGTGGAGATGGAGCGCCAGGCTGCCAAACAGCGGGCGAAGAAGAAGGCCAAGGAAGGTGACCGCGAAGGTGCACGCGCCGAGCTGGCAAAGGTCGCCAGCTTGGAGGATCTGCCCGAGTCACCGCCACGCCTGATCGTGAATGACGCCAGCGTGGAGGCGCTGGGCGAACGTCTCAACGAGAACCCCAACGGCCTGACGCTGGTGCGCGACGAGCTGTCCGGCTGGCTGGCCAAGATGCAGCAGGAGGAGTACGCCAGCGACCGAGCGTTCTACTTGGAGTGCTTCAACGGCGATGGACGCTACACCTACGACCGCATAGGCCGCGGCACCGTGGCCATCGAGAACTGCACCTTGTCCATCATCGGAGGTATCCAGCCGGCAAAGATTGCCCCACTGGTGCGAGGCGTGGCCAAGGGGACCGACGATGACGGCCTGATTCAGCGGTTCCAGCTGGCGGTATGGCCCGACCAACCGAAGCGCTGGCAGTGGGTGGACCGGGCGCCATCGGCCCAGGCTAAGGAGCGGTATCGACAGGCGTTCTATGCCCTTCACGCCATGGCCTTCGAGACCGAGGATGGGGAGCCTCCAGCCTGGCGTTTTACCGACGAGGCACAGGCCGTGTTCATCGCCTGGATGGAGGAGCTTCACGCCGATGCCAGGAGCGGCGACTTGCCGCCTGCCTTGGAATCGCACCTGTTGAAGATGCCCAAGACCGTCTGCGCCCTCGCGCTGCTGTTCGCCCTGGTGGGCGGTGAGCAAGGAGAAGTCGGCTATGCCGCCACCTGCCGCGCCCTGGCCTGGTCGGACTTCCTGCGCAGCCACACGGAGCGGCTGTACAGCGCTGTCACCGGAGGCCAGGTAGCTGGCGCCCACCTGATCCATCAGCGCCGCGCCAAGCTACCCCAGCCGTTCACTGTGCGAGACGTACGCCGTAAGCAGTGGGCTGGTCTGGCCAACGTCGAGGAGGTGCGCGAGGCCATCGAGGCGCTGGAGGATCATCACCATGTCCGCCGGTTCGAGGTGCCTGCCGAAACCGGGCGCCCCAAGACCATCTTCTACTGGCATCCAAGCCTTGCGCCGAAGGAGGGAGAGTCATGAACCGCTGGCTGGAAAAACTGGGAAATGCGCCAGGTGGCGAACTGACACAACTGACAAAAGGGGATTCTGTCAGTTGTGTCAGTGCCCCGCCCGGCGCTTTTGACGAAAAAAACGCATCCGGCAACCGCTGGCTTGCAAAGCTGGGAAAGGATCTTGGGCGACAGGAAGAAGCGCCTTCGGCATCCAAGTCGACCGTATTCGATGGCGACCCGGGCCACTCGTCGGTGAAGCCCGCGTCTGCCGGCGGGGCGCCGGCCCCTCTGCACGAAATCGAGTGCATTATCGAGGCGCTGACGCAAGGTGTGGGTCACGACCTTGGTCGCGACCTGGAAGCAAGGCTGCGTCGCGGCATGGCCAAGATGAGCCGTCGAGCGCGGGCAGAGCTGGCCGCCGCCGTCGACGATGTCTTCGAGGCTGGCGCCAGCCGCGAGCAAGCCCGACTGAGTGTCAGCCGATACCTGCCCGGCGGCGGCGACCTTGGCCCCGCTTCAGCCGAGTGGTGGGTGTCGTGGGTCGCTTCACGCTGCCCGATCAATGCCGATGACCGACGCTATCTTGGCGATCTGCTGCGCCTGCTGCCCGCCCGACGACGAGCAACGGCAGCATGCTGGTACTCACGAGCCTGGCTTCAGGCCGCTGATGCCGAGCCCAAGCCCCACCACCGCGACAATGCCGGCAGACGGGCCGCCAACGCCACGCTGAGGCCCGTTCGGCGAGGGGGTGCCCGATGACAGTGATCCAAGAAGCGCAACGTCTACGGGCCAGCCTGCGCAGCCTGAGAGCCCACGACGCCCTGGTCGATGCCGAGCAGCTGCTGAAGGCGCTGGCGCGTGAGGACCTGGCCGATGCCGCCGCCGCACTACACCGCATCGACGCCCAACTACCGCAAGGCGCCTTGGCCGGCTTCGTACGGGTTCGGCTGCGCCACCTGGCCGGCATGGTCGCCGCAATGCAGGACGACACCACGACGCCACCACCAGCAGCTTGACCTGTGACCCTAGCCCCGCTTCGGCGGGGTTTTTCATACCCGGAAAATTCGCCGAGAACCGGAAACCCAGGGGCTTACGATGGAGGCACCACCAACCGGAGATACCCGATGCGCCACGAAGAGCTGACAGAGCTTGCCGACGACCTGGAGGAGCTGCGGGATGCCCTCTGCGATGTGGCAGAAGGCGACGCCATACCTCCCGACACCGCGATGCGCGGCCATGTCGCACTGGACTTCCTTATCAGCCACCTGGAGGGACTGGGCAATGACTGACGACACCCCGATGAACGAGATGGACGCAGCCCCGGAGGGACTTACCCGAGAGCATCGGGATATGGCGCTGAGCCGTGCCCGGCACAGCATTGAAGCTGCTGTTGAAGAGCTGCATGCGGCGGCTATCGGTGACCCCCTTCCTCCTGGTCGTGCCTACATTATGTCGATCGCATTGGAGGGGGCCAGCGATGCCCTGGAAGACGTACTTTCGGGGCTCTACGACTGATGGCTGGCGATCCGAGGGCGATATCCCGGCTCAGCGGCAGCGCCGCCGAGGCGCAGGAAATCAAGCGCGAACAGCTCAGCGAGCGCGCCAAGGCTGAGAACATCTTGACGCCTGAGCAGATGCGTTCGGGCAATGTGCCGGTCAATGCTGGTCGGCTGATGATGACAATGCTTGGCGGCGAGATTCGCCCGATGACGCCTGACGACCTGAACCAGTTTCGTCAGAAGGCCCGGGAGCTTGGGCGGCGATTTCAGGGCGGCATCACGGCGCGCCAGGTAGTCGACATGTCGCTGTCAGTCGACCGGCAGCGGGCACGAGAGCAAATCAGGATGGCGGTACCGGCGGCTGCACGGGGCTTGAAGAAGGGAGATGCCGTTACTGCCCTGGAAGCGCGCTTCATCACCGATGCCAGCGGCGAGACGAAAGGCGTTTATCGCCACCACGTCACCGTGGAGTTCACCGGCTACCCCGAGCAAGTCATTGCCGGGGAGGACACGGCACAGCGGGCCGCCGCCAAGATGCGCAAGCAAGGCATTCGTTTCGACTGCGACTGTGGCCGCCACCGCTACTGGTACCGCTATGTCGCCTCCGTCGGCGGCTACAACGCTGGCCGCCCGGAGACCGGCTTCCCCAAGATCCGCAACCCCAACCTGGTCGGCGTGGCGTGCAAGCACGTGCTGCGCGTCATGTCGGAGATCGAAGGCGGCAATGCCGTGCAAGCCTTCCTGGCCAGAGCCATCGAGAAGGGTCGCAAGAATGGCGATGGTGCAGGTCATATCAGGCAGCTTCAGAAGGAAGCCGAACGCCTGGCTGACAAGCAAGCCAAGCGACCCATGGCATCCAACGCCAGGGACTCCGGCGACCGCGACTTCGACCGCGCCCGGCGGGCCCTGCGTCGGCAGAGCCGGGCCACGACCACCAAGCCCAAGCGCGCCGCGAAGGGGAGCCGCCGCGCGGCTGCACTGGGAGCAACGCCAAGTGCACGCGACAAGTTGATGGCTGCCGCCAAGGAGCTGGGCATTTCACCCGACCAAGCCGCTGCCATCTTCCGCGCCGCCGCCAAGGACAAACCATGACGACGCCCCGCGACCCGCTACAGCGCGACCGGCTCGAGGAGCAGCTCCACCGCCGCGCCATGGCCGGCGATCGCTCCGCTTTCTTGCGCCTACGCGGCCTCCGCCGCCTGTGGCGCGCCCAAGACGAGACCACCACCAAGGAGAACCACCATGGCGAAGTTTGACCTGAAGACCGTCGCAGTCGAGCAAGATGCATTGAGTCACCCCAAGATCGTCGGTGAAGCCCAGCGCCTGCTGGCCACCCTGGACCGCCTCAATGCCGAGATGGCACGAGCGTCGCGCCGGGATCGCATCGCCCAGATGCTGAGCGAGGCTGATGGCGTCGACGACCTGGTAATCCGCTTGCGCGTCGCCGTCGGGGACGCCGAACAGCTTCGCGGTGCCGTCGAGAAGACTCGGTCGCGGCTCCTCCGTGATGACAGCAAGCTGCGCGAGGCCCTGGCCGGCGTGGTCGCCGGTCTCGGCAAGGAGAAGCAGCGACTCACCGCCCGGCAGGGGCAGATTGAGCAGCAGATCCGTCAGGTGGAGCGCCAGCGCCTTGAAGCCATTGCCGAACTGACGAAGGCTGGCTTGGGCCACGAGGAGGCCGAAGCCCGTGCCAAGCCAGGCGCCGATGAGCTCAAGGCATTGCGTGATGAGTTGGCCGCTCTGCCTCTGCGGCTGAGCAGCGTCGATGAACAGCTTCGCAGTCGGCGGCATCAGGTGCATCTGCTGGAGGGCAAGGCCGGCGAGGTGGTGGCATGAATGACAACGTGACGCCGCTGCCGTCCGAGCTTCACGCCGCCGCCAGTCGCGCCGTGGATGAGGCGCTGGCCGAGCTGGCCAACATGCCGGCAACCGCACGCTATCAGGTCGACCTGGAACGGTTCGGCTCACCGGAAGGAGCGCTCAAGGCGGTGACGATGCGCGCCCGCGAGGCACAGGCCCTGCTGGAAGCCGCCAAAGAGACCGCGAAACAAGAGGGAGGGGGGGCATGACAATGGTTGTCACCGGTGCCGCGCCGGGTGAGGTGGGCCCAAAGTGGGACGGTATCAACGATACGCTGGTCGCCTCGATTTATGAGGTGAACCACCACGGGGACAAGGCGCACGAAAACGGCGCTGTCCTGCGTTGCCTGTTTGTCGACGACGCCAATCTGGAAGCGACCTTCAACTGGCAATCGCCGTTCGAACAAGCCGGAACAGGCGGCCTGGCGCCCAGCATGTCCGCGATGCTCCAAAGCGGCATGATTCAGCCGATTGTCGAGTCAGTGCGCGGCATGCTGTCCAGCGATGAGCGTGAGAAGTTCGATACGGCCACTCCAGGCAGTTGGGCAGATAGAGGGGCAGCAGCAGCTGAGCATGCGCGCGGGCGTACGGGCATCACCAAGCTCAACAGCACGCAGGTGTTCACCGGCATGGCGCCCATCAAGCTCACGGTCAACATCATGCTCCGCGCCTGGCAGGACCCGGAGGCCGAAGTGGAGGCCGCCATCAATCTGCTGATGGACTGGGCATTGCCCCAGTACCTGGCCCCCGAGGGCACGCTGCTGACCGCGGCACTGGATTGGGCTGGTAGCGACAACAAGTCAGCGAAGAGCCTGGTCGAGGCCGCCTTGCCTTCCGAAGTGCCAGCCCTGCTGGCGATCCAGTACAAGAAGCGGACCTTCGCGCCTTTGGTAATCGAGAGCATCGGCATCCCCCTCAACTCCCCCTCCGACCAGTTCGGTCGCTTCGTCCAACTCCAACTGCCGGTGACGTTCGCCACACTGACGGCGTGGGATGGCGCCGGATGGGAAGGGGCGCAGCCGCCGAACGGGTTCGGCGCGAGCCACGGCGGCCTGTACGGGAATGTGCAGGGTTTACCGAGAGGATGAGTAGCCGCCACTGGTTCACGACGGTGGTTTTCGCGGTTTCTCGGAAACCACCAGAGAAACCACCTCGGAAACCTCAGGTTTCTCCCGGTTACGCCATCGGAGCAGCAGCGTAACCCGCGTGAAAGCCGCGCGGTTGCTGGGCTCCGGCGACTATCCGGGAGGGCCAGAGCACCGACTTTTGCCAGGCCATACGACCCATAGGCTTCACCCTTATGTGAGACGGAGAATTTCGATGCCGAAAACCACGGAGACCCTACTGGGAGAGGTCGATGTCGATGCCCTTGCCCAGCCCCTTCCGAGGCCGGTCAAGAAGGCCATCAACCAGATCGCCTATGCCAGGGCGCGCGCGTACCAGACCCAGCTGGCTGAGCAGCTGAAGGCGGAGGCACGCCGGATGCTGGCTGATGGGCAAGCGCCGGTGGCGGTGATACAGGATCTCGCCGAGAGGCAAGAATGAAGCCCAGCAATCAATTCCAAGGAGGATGCTCATGACTGCAGGTCCTACCAACCGCCACATGCTGGCGCGGGAAACTGCCCGAACGCTGGCGCTGTCGGTCGAAGGGGCGCTGATGCAGCGGCTTGCTCAAGGCGACGTTGATATCGAGCGCCTGCAAACATCACTGCTGGCAGTTGCCTCTGGCATCACACCACCCCGGCGCCGCTTCATCAACAGGGGGATGCGCGAGGAGTTCTGGCCGGAGGTACGGAAGCGCTGGGAGGCCGACCCCCGCGACGGCTATGCCTGGCTGTCGAAGGAGTTGAACGGCGAGGTGAGCAATGCAGCGATCCGGAAGCATGCCATCGAGGAAGGGTGGAGCAAGACCGCTTAGTGCGGCTCGTGGTGCCGTGTCTGTCCTGTCTGTAGCTTTTAGGCTACAATGCTCCCGATGATGGAGCTGACGCACTACCTCGCCGCTGATGGTCATGACCCATTCCAAGCATGGCTGGATGCCACCAAGGCCAAGGATCGCCAGGCCGCCATGCGGGTGCTGACTCGCCTCAACCGCTTGGCTGCTGGCAATGCCGGCGACGCCAAGGCCGCTGGTGATGGAGTGCTGGAGCTGCGGATTGACTACGGCCCTGGCTACCGCGTGTATTACGCCAAGGTGGGCAGGCGCCTGGTGATGTTGTTAATCGGTGGCACCAAGAAGCGCCAGCAGGCCGACATCGAGCAGGCCAAGGCGTTTCTGGCTGACCACCGGAGGAGAGCACGAAGATGAAAAGCCACGACACCACTGTTATCGAGATGCTGCGCGATGATCCTGATATGGCGCTCGATTACCTGCGTACTGCCTTCGATGAACTGGACGAGGAGGGGGGAGAGTCTGCCTTCCTGCTGGCGCTGCGTCATGTGGTAGAAGCACAGGGCGGCATGGCTGCCGTGGCTGAGCGTGCCAAGGTCTCACGCGAGAGTCTGTACCGGGCATTGTCTCCCAGGGGGAACCCGACCCTGCGCACCATGACCGCCGTTATCAAGGCGACTGGCATTCACTTCCACGACCTGACACATCACGCTTCCTGAACTGGCCGAAAAGCGTGGCAGGAAGTGGCATCCCGTATCACCCAAGCGCATTCTGAGTATTGGGGCAGGAATTGGGATTTTTTCTGTTTCTACCTGCAACATGCTGATTTCATTGGTCACGCATCGGATTCAAAATCCGCCGGGGGCAACCTCTTGTCGGTTCGAGTCCGACCGCCGGTACCAGCACCACCACGCCCTCCGCGGCGCCTCCCCAGCACCACCCCATCTCGATCCTTCGATTCCTGCGCCTTCCACCAAGTGTGGCGTCTTCGCGTGCCTGCTCAGTCGACGCTGGTATCCTGGAAGCCGGCGTTGATCAGGTAGTGGAGCCCGTAGCTGAAGAGCCCGAGGGCCACGGCGCCGAGCAGCCAGGGGCCGAAGGGGTGAGAGGCCAGCACGGTCAGGGCGCCGCCGAGGCCCTGGGCCTGGCTGGGGTCGGTCCGCCAGTTGGCGATGCACAGGAACAGGCCGATGATCAGGAAGGCCACCTCGCGCGCCGGGGGCCCAGCGAGGACGAGTGCCTCAGGCCAGGCCGACGATCACCAGGGCCAGCGTGCCGAAGGTCAGGAAATAGCCCAGCAGGGCCATCAGGCCGTCGTGGGCGAGCAGCGCCAGGGCGAACAGCGTCAGGGCGAGCCCCGCGCCGCTGGCGGTGAAGGGCACCACCTCCATGGGCGGCATGGCCAGGGCGATCAGCAGGCAGGTCACGGCCACGGGGAGGTGCGCCGGCGGGCGGGTGAGCCACGTCAGGCGCGGCTTGAGCAGGCGGTCAATCCAGTGCGCCGGTCGCTGCATCCAGCGCACGACCGCGACGAAGCGCGCCCGGGAGACGCGGCGGCGCAGCAGCCAGCTCGGCAGCCAAATATGCTCCCGGCCGGCCAGCAGCTGCACGGCGGCCAGCACCACCAGCGCCGCCATCAGGGTGGGCACGCCGGGGATGTCGCCGATCAGCGGCGCCAGGGTGACGAGCCCCGCCACCAGCAGGAAGGGGGCGAAGGAGCGCTGGCCGAGGCTATCGAGGATGGCCTCGAGGCTGACGCTCTCGGCGTGGCGCCCGGCCCCCTGGACCCGCGCCAGCAGCCGGCCCAGTTCGCCCCGGGGGTTCTCCGGCTCGGGGTCGGTGGCCTCACCGGCCATGGCGCTTGCGCGTCCACAGCAGCAGGATGCCGAGCAGCAGTAGGGCGGGGCCGACGAAGCCGACGGGGCTGTCGGTCTGCCAGCCGATGACCGGCAGCAGGGCGCCTGCGATCAGCAGGGCGATGGCCAGGGTGCGAACCGACATGGGCGGTGTCTCCGTGCGGGTGTCCGGCCAGTGTAACTGCCTGATCGCCGGGGCTGTAGCCACCCGATGGTCTGCCCGCGCAGGACTGTCACCGACCGGCGGGATGGCGTAGAGTAGCTTGTTTACAGTCCTTCGCCCTTTTGTCGGTGAAGGGCTGTTTTCGTTGGCAACCCCGCAAGCGTGCAATCAGCGTTAATGTTGTCCAGGAGGTCCTATGACGACGCGCCCCCCCCTTATCATCAACCGGCTCGATGCCGAGCGGCTGCAGCGGCTCATCGACGATGCCGACGACGACACCCTGGCGGTAGCCGAGGCCCTCGAGGAGGAGCTGGCGCGCGGCGAGGTCGTCGACCCGGAGGATGTGCCCGAGGACGTGGTCAGCATGTGCAGCCAGGTGCAGTTCAGCGACCTGGACCGCGACCGCCAGATCATCCGCACCCTGGTCTATCCCCATGCGCTGAGCACCACCGAGGACGGCATCTCGGTGATGGCGCCGGTCGGGGCGGCCCTGCTGGGCCTGCGCATCGGCGACACCATCGTCTGGCCGCTGCCGGGCGGTCGCGAGTCGCGGCTGCGCATCGATGCCATCCTCTGGCAGCCCGAGCGGGAAGGCCAGTTCCACCGCTGAGGCCGTCTCTCTTCCGGTAACGGAGTTTAGTGGTATGCCGTTTTCTCTCTGGCTCTCGCTGGCCGCGGTCTGCGCCATGGGCGCGATGTCGCCCGGCCCGAGCCTGGCCATGGTGTTGCGCCACACCCTGGGGGGCGGGCGTATGCCGGGTGTCTCGGCGGCGCTCGCCCATGCCCTGGGGGTGGGCTTCTATGCCCTGCTGACGGTGTGGGGGCTGGGCGCGGTGATCGTGCGCCTGCCGATGCTCTTCCAGGTGATTACCTGGGCGGGAGCTGCCTATCTGGCGTGGCTCGGGGTCAAGGCCCTGATGGCCGGCCGGGGCGGTGCCCTGAACGCCACGGGAAGCGCCACCAGCCGTGCTCAGGCCGCTCGCGAGGGCATGCTGGTGGCCCTGGCCAACCCCAAGCTGATCCTCTTCTTCATCGCGCTGCTCAGCCAGTTCGTCACCCCCGAGATGAGTCTCGAGGCCAAGGCGCTGGTGGTCGGCACGGCGATGGTCATCGATGCCGGCTGGTACGTGCTGGTGGCGGTAGGCCTGTCGCACTCGCGGGTGCTGCCGTGGCTGCAGGCGCGAGCCCACTGGCTCAATCGCCTCACCGGGGTGCTGCTGCTGGCGCTGGCGCTGAGAGTGGTGGCGGGGCCGCTCGGCTGACGCCGTCGGCCGATCCTTTCGATTGACCCCTTCGATTGATTCCAGCGAGTGATCTTATCGAGGAGGCTCCTGGCTCACCCTATCGATGGAATTCCAGCGTTGATTGGCTTGATGCTCCTCGCGCCAGTGAGTCAGACGTTTTGCTGATAGGCTGAAAGTGTTCTGGTCAAGTCAGAGCGGACACATTTTCAAGCTGCAGCTGCCAATTCAATCTCCCTCGGCGTCTGGTAGCCGAGCGTCGAGTGGAGCCGGCAGCTGTTGTACTCCATCTCGATGTATTCGATC
>Ga0208138_100010_pt1 | contig 201695 bp, 202 predicted proteins | sample AntRauMetaRauer3_FD_184786 | JGI IMG/M metagenome (GOLD analysis project Ga0208138, IMG submission 184786) | Saline lake microbial communities from Rauer Lake, Antarctica, in enrichment culture - Antartic Rauer Lake 3 Metagenome Rauer3 (SPAdes)... ... | reverse complement strand
ATTATGAAATAATCCACAAGAACACACCCCCTTCACGCGAGAACAAGCCACCCCACACAACCCCCGAAATCACCCAAAACAGGAAGCACAGACCCCAACACCACCACCCAACCAACACTATCTCAGCCCGAAATCCCGCCCACCCAAGGAATACTCACCACCCAACTCATACCCTCATCGTATTCTTGCGGGTGGTGAGGTGGTTCGGAAGCGGTGTTCCTTGGGTTTCTCGAGGTTCTAGCTGGGTTTTCCTGGTTATGAAAGGGTGTGAGGAGTGGTTCATGATCTGTGAGCTAGACGGGGTGGTAGCTTCTGGTAGTGTAGTGGTTTCCTGATTTTGGAGAGGTTCACTTGGAAGCGTGAGAAGGGGGTCTGCGCAGAATAGTGGTGGGTGCTGAGTGTTATATGAGATTAAGGAGTTCGGTGAGTGAGTCGGAGTTAGCCCCGTGTCGTTATCGCTCGCGGTCGCTGACGTCCACGACGGTGTACACCGCTTCGTCGCTGAACGCCTCGATCTGCTCAGTGAAATCTTCAAGAGACATCAAAATACGCTGAGATTCCATGGTACAAGAAAGGTAGTAGCAGTAAGAGGGTTGCTTTGTTCATCTGTATGTTTATTTGAATATATTAAGCCCCCATTCATATTAGAGGCCACAGGCAACAATAATCCCCGTTGTTGATAGCTACTCGCAGTTAAGAATCACGTCGCGAAGTGCCAGATACGCCACCAGTTAGGATCCCCAACGGAACGACCGAAGAAAGCGGAGTGGGATAAGGTAGTTCACGGGTGGTGCTAAATCCGCTTCGAGCGGTGACGCCTATCCGGGGTGATGACGTGCTGTCGGACCGCGATTGGTTACCCTGTCTCGTTCGTATCGAGGATGTCCCGAAGGGTGTCCCCGAACACGTTGAACGCGATCATCACGATGATGAGGAGAATTACTGCGGAGGAGGTCACCCACCACTTATCGGCCCAACTCAGGACATCGCCAGTGAGGCCGATTCGTAAGAGTCGTCCCAGCGAATCTGAGCCCGCTCGGTTGAGCTCAAGGTAGGCAAGCGCGGCTTGTACCAGAATGAGGAGAGGGATCTGGCGGGTGAGTGACGTCACAATGGTCGCCGTTGAGTTCGGGATGACGTGGCGTCGGATGATTTGGAGATGGCTGGCGCCAGCGGCTTCTGCCGCCCGAACGTACGGTGTCGACCGCCGTTTGAGGACTCCTCCCCGAATCAGGCGTGCCATGCCACCCCAGTCCAGAAGGCCGAACACGAGCGCGAGCGAGAAGAGGCCGCCGTCGGAGACTCCCTGGATGTTTCCGAAGAACACCGTCGCGAGGACGATGTACACGACGATAGCGGGAATCGTCTGTTGGAAATCCACGTATCGCATGAGAAGATCATCGACGAGGCCGCCGAAGTATCCGGCTGTGGTCCCGACAGCGGTCGCGATGACCGCCATAATCATCGCGGTCGAGAGGCCGAGCTTGAAGCCGACGTGAATGCCCTCAATGAGGAGGCCTACTATGTTCTCTCCGTATTGGGTCGTCCCGAGGGGGTACTCCCAGGTCCCGTGACAGTAATTGTTCGCGAGCTCGCCCACGCAGTTGTAGTAGTACATGTCGCCGACGTAGACGGAGGTGAGCACGGGCGGCTGTAGCTTGTGCGCCAGTCGTGGGTACGACTTGGTGAGGGCGATCTCGGGACCGATGAGGCCAAGCACGCCGAAGCCAACGATGACCGCAAGGCTGAGTAGCCCGGCCGGCCGGGCCCGGAGCTGGCGCAGAATGCGGCGCGTATGCTGGCGGTTGGCTACGAGTGGAACGAGGGCATACCGAACGAACAATACGAGGGATATCAGGAACAGCCAGTCCATTCGGCCGACGTCCCAATTGAGGAACCAGAACAGTTCGTCAGGGGCGACGGCGTAATCGTAGACGAACAGTATGGCGAGCGTGCTAAGGGCAATAAGGAGCCCGAGCGTTTTCGCGTTTAGACGGCGTCCTGGCCCATTAACGTCATCCCACGGGACCGTCGTGAATTCTGGCGCCGATGGCTCATTGGAGGGCATCGAGCATCGCTTTACCGGTCATTAGCACATTCCCATAAACGTTTGTCCGAGTCGTACCTGTGCTGTGGGCTCGTCCTCACTACGCTGTTCCCATGCGGAGATACCTTTATCAGGTCGCCTGAGACAACCCACGGTGCAGCGATGCCCTCCGCAAGCACGCCAATCACCACGACTGAGTTCAGGTCCAGGAGCCCGCCCCGATGAGTTACGCCTGGTTCATCATCCGTCGTATCGGCTTAACGCTGGTCTCTGCATACCTCGTGGCCTCTGCCACGTTTTTCTTGGTTAATCTCATGCTCCATAAGCGGCTGAACGGGATCCTCGCTCGGGCACGCTACGGCGGGGCGTCCCAAGAAGAGATTGCGCGCATTCGACAGGGTTTCGTCGAATCACGTGGCCTCGATGTCCCGCTTCACGAACGGTATCTCGACTGGATTGTGGACATCACGACGCTCGACTGGGGGTACTCGCGTGCTTATGAGCAACCCATCATTGACGTGCTGAACGGCCGCGTGCAGACCACCCTCGAGTACGTCATTCCGGGTGTCGGAATCGCGATTCTCTTGGGGATTACCTTCGGGTTGCTTGCAGCGCTCTGGAAGGATCGCCCACTGGATTGGTCGAATCGGGTTGGCGCGTACGTGTTGCTCGGTGTTCCTGCCTTTATGACTATCTACTATCTGCGGTTTGTAAGCGGCACGCAGCTCATCTCGATTCACGGCATGCAGATCACGTTCCCGGGGCTAGGGGCCAAGACGATGGCGACGCTGGCGGTGGCGTTTGGTTTGCTTGCCGGGCAAGTCAGATTTGTCCGCAGTGCCGTGCTTGATGAAGTTGAGAACGAGTTCGTCAAACTGCTTCGGGCGAAGGGTTCGACACCCCTGAATCTGACGCGGCATCTGCTCCGCAATGCAGCGATTCCGATTGCCTCTCTGTCCGTTGCTGAGATCCTGGGCGTACTGATGCTGAACATCTACGTTATCGAGTCTGTCTTGGGGATATCAGGCTTAGCAGAAGCGAGCCTTCGGGCTGTCCGATTGCCGGATATCAGGCTGGCAATCTGGACGACCATGGTACTCGTCTTTATCGGTCTCGTCGGGAATCTAATCCAGGACATCCTCTATGGGTATCTCGACCCACGAATTCAGTCCGACTAGACCCTGGACCTGCCGCCACGACCGGAAAAACGAGGGTCGGGGACCATTGGGGGAGGAGTTTTATATTGGAGAGGACAAATGCTCGACAGTATATGGCGCCCTCCGTCGACCACCTGGCCAGTTCGGGGCCACAACCTAACGCCCCGGCCCGGCAAGGAGCCAGTGGGTCGTGTCGACCCACCTCAAGACGTTTCGGGTGCTGAGGACGAACAATGGCTGAGAGTTATCTCCGGTATCTGGCCCGACGGGTCGCCCTATCGGTCGGTGAGGTTATCCTAAGTGTCACGCTCTTGTTCGGCCTCACGACGCTGATGGCGTATCGCAAACTCCACGGCCGGGTCGCGTTCGCCAGATACTGTCTCAGCCACTCGTGCCCGACGAGTGATCCGCCGCCACCACCAGAGATGCGAGCACAAATCATTGACCTCCACAATCTTGATACGCCACTCGTCGAGCGGTTTCTAATCCATTGGGTCGATCTCGCCACGTTCGACTGGGGCTATTCCACGGTGTTTCAAGCCCCAGTAGCGAGCGTCCTTCAGGGCCGCATCAGCACGACCGCCGAGTACGTGCTCCCAGGAATCGCCGTTGCCGGCGTCCTCGGGATTGTCCTTGGTCTCATCGCCGCCCTCGCGAAGAACAGTAACTGGGACTGGAGTATCCGGCTGCTTGCGTACACGGTAATCGCGATTCCGTCGTTCGTCGTAGCAACCTACCTCTACGTGAACAACCTCACAGGCCCGGCTAGACTCGCCCAGGGCCTCAACAAGGCGCAGATCGCCAGTCTCGCGCTTGCCATCAGTCTGCTAGGCAATCAGATTCGGCACTCGAGGGGCGCCGTCCTCGGAGAACACCAGAAATCATTCGTGCGATTCCTCCGTGCAAAGGGGGCATCACCGGTTCGCATCGGCCGTCACATTCTCCGGAATGCCACAGCGACGCTCGCTGCGGCAACACTCGGGGAACTACTCACAATCGTCATGCTGAACATCTATGTCCTCGAGTACGTACTGGACATCGAGGGCATCGCGCTAGCCAGCCTGCAAGCGGTCGAATCCGGCGACGTTTCACTCGCTATCTCGAGTACGCTAGTCCTCGTTCTCGGCGGAGTCGCTGGCAACCTCATCCAAGACCTGGTCCTCGGCTACGTTGACCCACGGTCGCACAGCTCCTGACCCCGCGGGAAGGACCATAGTCGGGGATCATCGAACCCCAAACGCGATACGGACAACCGACACTCAGCAGATGGTCGCTGTCGGCACGTTCGATACGACCGCGGCCTTGGTTTGGGTCAGTCATTGACATCCTCCCGCGCCTGAAGACGCGGGTATGCGCTCGGACCATGTATCAAGAGCAGCGGTTAGTGAACCTGCCAGAACATCTTGTTCCCGGACGTGAACAGGTCGAACTCAAACACCCAGTACAACGATGGTTCGTCTTCCGGGACCTGATAGACGAGCTGACCGCGCCGTGTCTCGCCATCCCTGAGTGGTGTCCCTTCGTCGAACGCTTGATTGAGTTGCCCCGTCGCCACCAGGTCTTCCTGATACGTGTACCCCTCGCCGTCTTTCAGCATCATCTGAAGTGCCCTCGAGAACCGCTGTTGCTCCCCCGTGTTATTTGTCATCGAGATGTCGACGATAGCGTACTCGTTGCCTGCCGCGGGGTCCGCGAAGTCGCCGAAAGAGCGCTCTGTGCGGTAGTCGTTGACCGTGACCTGGACGCTCCCGTGCTCAATTGTAGTGCCGGGCTTGTGGACGTCCACCTGGAGGGACTGCTCGAGGGTGTGGACGCTGTCAGCCGCAGACTCGAGGTCGATGATGGCCATGTTGAGACCACCGAAGAGGTCGCCGTCGACGTCGAAAAGGAATTCGAGGCGGCTAGCGTCGGTCCGAATCTCGAAGGGGATGCTGACGCGTTCGATCTCGCCGGGTGCGAACTGGCCGTTGTTGAACGTTGCGGCGTCATTGCTCGCAAACGTCGGGAGGTATGCGTAGTCGTCGTCATCGCGGAGCCGCGTCTGCAAGAGATTGCTGACCGTCACGTACTCCGTTGAGGTGTTCTTCAGAGCTATTGAGACGAGCGCGAACTCGTTTTCGGACTCCGCTTCGTAGTACTCGCCGAGGTCGACCCCCCGCTGGAAGTCCTCAACGACGAGACTCATTCGGTCGCCCTTGACGAGCTCACCGATGGTGGCCGTCACGGGGTCGGTTTCTGTTGTCTCCTCCTCCGTGGTGGTGTCGTCGGTCGTAGCGGTCGTTTCGGTGGCCGTCCCATTGTCACTCGCTCCGTCCGCGGTAGTCACCTCTACAGGGGTATCACTGAGTCCAGAGCAGCCTGCAAGGCCGGCGGTGATGGCGGTAGCAGTGAGCGAGAGGTACTGACGGCGGTTGGGCATGTCTCTGGTGACCCACAGCAGTCACTAAACTATACGACGCATAACCAGTTGAGGAGGCCGGATCGACTGGTATCGGGCAGTCAACCTGTCTTGTTATACAGAATCAAGGAGAATACCTGCGGCTAAAGCCGCAGGATGAATCCGACACTACCCGACACGACCCACTGGTCGATGCCCCTCCCCGAGTTTCCACTCCGTAGGTTCAAGTACTGTTACTTCGTATCAGAGTGTAAGGCTAGGTCGGAACGGAGCGATTCCGAACGGCCTTCGGAGGCGGTCTATCCGCCACTAATGGGACAGTATCCGAAACGCCAACACGGTGAACGCGAATGCGAGACGCGTTCGTCGCTGTGCCTGTTGGCTGAGTACGCCTCAAAGGTAACTCTGAGTCCGTCGAAGCGGCGTTGACTCCCTGCTGGCAAAAACAACAGATGGGAGTCAACAACGCCGAGGATAGGAGTAACAGCCGCTTGGTACGGCTAGTCAGCCACCGTTTCGTGATGGGTTGAACGGGTTCCCGAAGAAGAAACCGGGGTCATGGGTGCGAACCTGGAACTCCCAACGCTCGGGATTCCTGCGTCTTCAGGCGCAGGAGGATGTCAATCTCGAAACCCGCTACTTTCAGGCCAATCGTTATCACGACCCAACCGCATTACGGGCAATATGCGCGTCCCGCCACAGCGGTCCAGTGCGAATGATGCATCCACAGGAACGGGCACGTCACAGAATGCCTGCGACGAGTTGGGTGTGAGAGTGGCGGCCCTCGAAGGCAAGTTGCGGCGAGACGGGTGGGAGGCAGTTGCTACCGTTGCTCCTAAAACGGGAGTTGTCGTCCGTGATGACGGCAACGAACTCTGGCTCGTGCACGAAGCCCCGGCTGACCAGATATCGGCAGTAGTCAAGGCCTTTCAGGGCGACGGGTTCATCTCGACCTGCACGTATCAGCACCGACGGGATGGCCGACTCTGCGAGTTGCTGTTGCTCCTGAATCCAGGCTCGGAACACGCAATCTTGCTCCCTACGATAGTCGAGACCGAAAAGCTGCCAGCGAGTACAACAGTCGGAGATGACGAGACACATCTCTATTCAGTCGTCACGCGCTCGACGGGGGAACGTATCGGCGCAGTCCAGCATACCACGCCAACCACAGTGCTCCCTGACACCACGTAGCGACGTGGTCGCTCAACTACAGACGAATCCAAGACAGTCCGTGCGTGGCCGACGAGTAGGCGTATCCACGAATGGTTTTTATCTGATGTCCGTTTCCGTCGGGTTCCAACTGTAGAGGATGGTCAGATGAGCGGGTGAACCGCCTCGCGGTGAAGCCCCGAGGCACTCGGCCTGCTCCGCCTGTAGATTGCTGCGGTTGCGGCCGTGAGTCGGGGTAACGCGGTGTCGTAGCCTACAAATGGATGGGGGCAGTATCACGCCCACATGAACGTCGCTGACGCGATGACACCCCGGTCGGATGTGGTGACGGTCGAACTGCCGGGGACGCGGGACGACATGCTCGAGTACCTCCAGGAGCGGGCGTTCTCCTCCGTGCCCGTGGTGAAGCCGGGCGAGGACGGCGAGCAGTACCGCGGGCTCATCTCGCGGGACGACCTCATCGAGCGCCCGGAGGAGGACCAGCTCGCGATCTTGATGCGAGACGTCCCGACGACGACCAGCGACGCGACGGTCCCCGAGGTGGCGTCGCTGATGGTCGAGACCGGGACGCGGCGGGTGCCCGTGGTCGAGGACGGCCACCTGAAGGGAATCGTGACGGTGACCGACGTGGTTCGAGCCATCGCGGACGGGCAGGCCGACGGCGACACGGAGGTCGGCGGGCTGGCGCGCCGGGACGTGAACACGACCTACGAGGGGACGCCGCTGCCGGTCGCCGAGCGCGAGATCTCGTACGCGCAGGTCCCATACTCGGTGGCACTGGACGACGACGGCGACATGGCGGGCGTGCTGACCGAGGTCGACATCATCGAGGTCGCCCAGGTCGTCGAGGGCGAGGACAACACGGGCGACTCGATGGCAGCCGACGACGACGACTGGAAGTGGGAGTCCATCAAGGCGGTGGGGAGCCGCTACCTGCCGACGCGGAACGTCCAGATTCCCGCCGAGCCCGTCCGGGAGTTCATGACCGAGGACGTGGTGACGGTGACGGGCAAGCGGACGGCACGGCAGGCCGCTCAGACGATGCTGAACAAGGACATCGAACAGATTCCGCTGGTGTCCGGCGACGAGCTCGTCGGCATCGTGCGCGACGTCGACCTCATCACGTCCCTCACCGATGAGTGACCTGAGCGAGCTCGCGCGCCGCCGGGGGTTCTTCTTCCAGGCGAACGAGGCGTACGGCGGCGTCGCGGGGTTCTACACGTACGGCCCGGAGGGCGCGGCGCTGAAGCGGAACGTCGAGGAGACGTGGCGGGACCGCTTCGTCACCCGCGAGGGCAACATGGAGATCGACTCGCCGACGGTGACGCCGGAGCCCGTGTTCCGGGCGTCCGGCCACCTCGACGACTTCGACGACATGCTGGTGGAGTGCCCGGAGTGCGGCGAGAGCCACCGGGCCGACCACGTCGTCGAGGACAACACGGACGTGGAGGACGCGGAGTCGGTGTCGACCGACGAGGTGGAGGCGCTGATCGCCGAGCACGAGCTGGTCTGTCCGGACTGCGGGGCGTCGCTGGTCGGCCAGCCCGTGGAGGGCTTCAACCTCATGTTCGAGACATCCATCGGGCCGGGCTCGGGCCAGCCGGGCTACCTGCGGCCGGAGACGGCCCAGGGGATGTTCACGGAGTTCCCGCGACTCAAGGAGTACGCCCGGAACCAGCTGCCGTTCGGCGTGGCGCAGATCGGCGCGGGCTACCGGAACGAGATCAGCCCGCGGAACGCGCTGCTGCGGGCCCGCGAGTTCACGATGGCGGAACTGGAGCACTTCGTGGACCCCGAGGGCGAGGGGCCGGACCTCGACCGGGTGGCGGACGTCGAGCTACCGCTGTATCCCGTCGAGGCACAGCAGGCCGACGGCGAGGAGTACGTCCACCTGACGCCCCAGGAGGCCCTCTCGGAAGGCGTTGTGGCTGGCGAGTGGGTGGCGTACTTCCTCGCGCGCTCGAAGCAGTGGTTCGAGCGCGTGGGCGTCGACATGGAGCGGTTCCGGTTCCGCCAGCACCTCCCCGGCGAGCTCGCCCACTACGCGTCGGACTGCTGGGACGCCGAGGGCGAGGTCGACGGCGACTGGGTGGAGCTGGAGGGGATTGCGTCCCGGACGGACTACGACCTCTCGAAGCACGAGGAGCACGCCGACGACGGCTTCACCGTCTTCCAGGCGTACGACGAGCCGAAGACCGTCGAGCGCGCGAGTGTCGACCCCGAGATGTCCTACCTCGGGCCGGAGTTCGGCGGTGACGCGGCGGACGTGGCCGACGCGCTCGCCGACCTCGCCGCCCGCGACCGGTCGGCGTTCGACTCTGAGGAGGTGACCGTCGAGGTCGACGGCGAGGCGTACACCGTCCCGACCGAGAAGACCGGCTTCGAGGTGGCCGAGGAGACCGAGTCCGGCCGCCACATCACCCCGCACGTCGTCGAGCCGGCGTTCGGCGTCGGCCGCGCCGTCTACACGGTACTCGCCCACCGCTACGACACCGACGAGGTCGACGGCGAGACCCGGGACGTGCTGCGGCTGCCCGCCGAGGTCGCGCCGACGACGGTCGGCGTGTTCCCGCTGATGGACAAGGACGGCATGGGCGAGACCGCCCGCGACCTCGCGGCCGACCTCCGGGCTGCTGGCCTCGCCGTGACCTACGACGACTCCGGGAACATCGGCCGCCGGTACCGCCGGCAGGACGAGGTCGGCACGCCGTACTGCGTCACCGTCGACTACGAGAGCCTGGAGGACGGCACGGTCACGCTCCGTGACCGCGACACGACCGACCAGACCCGGGTGGAGCTGGACGAACTCACGGCGCTACTGGGTGAACTCCGGGACGGCGAGGTCTCGTTCGCGGAGCTGTGAGCGAACTCGACCGTCGGCTGGTCCACGCCAGCGGTGCAGTCGTCCCCGGTGCGTTCCTCGCTGGCGTGGTCTCCTGGGCGGCGGTCCAGTGGTTCCTCGTCGTGGCGTCAGTCCTGGTCGCGGCCCTCGAAGCGCTGCGGCTGTACGGCCACGTCTCCTGGTGGGTCTACGACCGACTGACCCGCGAGTACGAGCAGGAGAACGTCGCCGGGTACGCGCTGTACGTGTTCTCGTGGACGGCGACGGTGTGGCTGTTCGACCCGACCATCGCGGTGCCCGCGATGCTGATGCTGGCGCTCGGCGACCCCGCCAGCGGCCTGCTCTCGCGGGGCGGCGGCCTCGGCATGAAGGCAGGGTGGGTGCTGCTGGCGACGTTCGGCATCTGTCTCGCCATCGCCAGCCTCCTCGAAGTGCCGCTGCTGGCGGCCGTCGCGGGCGCGCTCGCGGCGACGCTCGCCGACGGCGCGACGCCCGTGATTCGCGGGTACGTCATCGACGACAACGCCACCATCCCGCTCGGCGCGGGCGTGGCGATGTGGGTCGTGCTGGCCGTCGCCTGAGGCCACTTTCACCGCGCTACGCGAACCCTTAACCGCGAGAGCGACGTACCCGTGTTCGAATGACGGAGACGGGGTACGTCGACCACCCGATGCTGGCGCCGGACGTCATCGAAGCCCGCCAGTACCAGCTCCGGCTGGCGGCGTCTGCCCGCCAGGGCCACACGCTCGTCTGCCTGCCGACGGGCCTGGGGAAGACGACGGTGAGCCTGCTGGTGACGGCGTACCGACTCGACGAGGACCTCGCGGGGAAGTCGCTGCTGCTGGCACCGACGAAGCCGCTGGTCGAGCAGCACGCCGACTTCTACCGGGAGGCACTCCAGGTGCCCGACGAGGAAATTGTCGTGTTCACGGGGGAGACGCGGCCCGACGACCGCGAGGCCGCCTGGAACGACGCCCGCGTCGTGGTCGCGACGCCCCAGGTCGTGGAGAACGACCTCGTCGGCGGCCGCATCAGCCTGCGGGACGTCGTCCACTGCACGTTCGACGAGTGCCACCGGGCGACCGGCGACTACGCGTACACGTACATCGCGGAGCGCTACCACGCCGACGCCGCCGACCCGCTGGTGACGGCGATGTCGGCCTCGCCGGGCGGCAACGAGGAGGAGATTCGGACGGTCTGCGAGAACCTCGGCGTGGGGAACGTCGAGGTGATGACCGAGGACGACGCGGACGTCGGCGAGCACACCTACGACACGGACGTCCAGTGGGAGCGCATCACGCTCCCCGACGACGTCCTGGAGATACGGGACGCCGTCAACGAGGTCATCGAGGACCGCCTGGAGAAGCTCCGGGACCTCGGCGTGACGAAGGCCTCCAGTCCCGATATCAGCCAGAAGGACCTGAACAAGATCCGGGCGCGCCTCCAGGGGCTCATCGACAACGACGACAGCGACGGCTACCAGGGCATGAGCGTTCACGCCGAGGTGATGAAGCTCAAGCGCGCCGTCGAACTCGTGGAGACCCAGAGCGTGGAGTCCGTGCGGCGGTACTTCGAGCGCCAGCGGAACGCCGCGAACTCCACGAGCGCGTCGAAGGCGAGCCAGCGCCTCGTGAGCGAGCCGAAGGTCAAGCAGGCGATGCGCACTGCCGACGACTTCGACGGCCTCCACCCGAAGTTCCGGAAGGCGAGGATGCTGCTGGCGGAGACGCTGGGCATCGAGGGCGGCGACCGCGTCATCGTGTTCACGGAGTCGCGGGACACCGCCGAGGCGCTCACCGAGTTCCTCGGCGAGCACTTCGAGACCCGGCGGTTCGTCGGGCAGGGCGACGCCGACGGCAGCGACGGCATGACACAGAAGGAGCAGCGCGAGACCCTCGACGACTTCCGGAGCGGCGAGTTCGAGGTGCTGGTCTCGACGAGCGTCGCCGAGGAGGGTTTGGACGTCCCGGAGGTCGACCTCGTGCTGTTCTTCGAGCCGGTCCCCACGGCGATTCGGTCGGTCCAGCGGAAGGGCCGGACCGGCCGCCAGACCGAGGGGAAGGTCGTCGTGCTGATGGCCGAGGACACCCGCGACGAGGCGTACTTCTGGATTTCGCGCCGGCGCGAGCAGGAGATGGAGGACGAACTCCGCGAGCTGAAGGGCCTCGCCGACGAGCTGGAGACCGAACTCGGCGGCGACCAGCAGGCCCTCGACGAGTTCGCCGACGAGGGTGGCGAGGCGGACGGCGAGAGTATGGCTGCGCAATCCACAGCCGGCGACGGGGCGGAGCCGACCACAGCGAACGGCGGCGGCGAGGGGGACGAGACCACCGCGGACGGCGGCGACGGCCAGGTCGGTCTGGACGAGTTCGACGCGCCTGACCCCGAGAGCGTCGAGGCCAGCGAGGACGACGAGGGCGTGGCGGCGCGCGCGAGCAGCGACGACGACGGCGAGACGGTCGAGGTGGTCGTCGATCAGCGCGAACTCGACTCGAACATCGCCCGCGAGCTCTCGAAGCGCGACGGCGTCGAGACGCGCCTGGAGACGCTCTCCGTGGGTGACTACGTGCTCTCGGACCGGGTGGCCGTCGAGCGGAAGTCCCACGGCGACTTCATGGACACCCTACTGGGCGGCGACCGCTCCATCTTCGAGCAGGCCAAGGACCTCACGAGGCACTACACGCGGCCCGTCCTGCTGCTGGAGGGCGACGGCGACCTCTACGCCGAGCGGAACGTCCACCCGAACGCCATCCGCGCGGCGCTGGCGTCGCTGGCGGTGGACTGGGGCGTCAGCGTCGTCCACACCCGGAGCGAGGACGACACCGCGGAGATGGTCGAGACCATCGCGACCCGCGAGCAGACGGACAACGACCGCGAGGTGAGCGCGCACGGCGAGAAGGCCGCGAAGACCCTCGGCGAACAGCAGGAGTACGTGGTCTCCGCCATCGCGGACATCGGACCCGTGACGGCGCGCTCGCTGCTCGACGAGTTCGGGAGCGTGGAGGCCGTGATGACGGCCGGCGAGGACGACCTCACCGAGGCGGACGGCGTCGGTGGCGTGACCGCCGAACGCATCCGGGAGGTCGTCGGGACGGACTACCGGCCGGACTGACTACGGGATGACCGTGACGGGGACCTTCTCCGAGCGCAGCACCGTCTCGGCGGCGCTGCCGAGGATGGCGCGTTCGATGGTGCCCGCGCCGTGGTGACCCATGACGACGTGGTCGTAGCCGCGCTCGTCGACGAGGTCGAGGATGTCGCTGCCGGTGCGGCCGCCCGACCGGACGTCGAGGTCAGTGCTCACCTCGGGGTCTGCGTCGACGTCGCGGGCGTCGAGGACGCGCTCGGCGCGCTGGACGACGGCGTCGGTGGTCTCAGTCTCCTCGTCGGCGAAGTGGACGACGTGGAGGGCGGCGTCGTACCGGGCCGCCATGTCCGCGCCGAAACCGAGCGCGCGGAAGCTACAGTCCGAGTCGTCGACGGGCACGAGGAACTCCATGGGGTTCGTCCGCTGTCCGGCCGAAAGTGGGTTGTGCTACTGGAGCGCTGCGAGCGCCTCGGCGGCCTCCCGGGCGGCTTCGAGGTACTCGCGGGCGGTCCGGGGGTCGTCGGCGCTGGCGGCGCGCCGGGCGAGCGCGGCGATGGTGGATTCGAGCGCGTCGGCGGCCGGCCCTGAAGCGGTGGCGGTCGGCGCGTGCTCGGGGAGGTCCCGGGTCGAGGGGGCGCTCCTGGGCGTCTCGGTAGCGATGTCGCGGTCGCGCTGCTGGGGCTGTGTACCCTCCGCGTCCTGCTGTGAGGGGGGTGTGCGGCGGCCCGCGGTGCGCCCGGCGGCCGGCGGGCGCTGCTGGCCGTCCGTCATGGTCTCCTCGGAGGGGGCTTCGGCGGTCCCCGGCCGCGTCTGGGGGTCCTGTCCCCCCTGGGCCTGCGACTGCTGTTCCTGCACCTGTTGGCCCTGGTTCTGGGGCTGCTGACCCTGCTGTGCCTGTTCGGCCTGGGCCTGCTGGGCGGCGTGCTGGCAGTTCGGGCAGAACGTCTGGCCGTCCTGGCGGAACAGGGGGCTGCCGCAGCGGTCGCAGTGGTCGTTGGTCATCGTCGCGCCCTGTAGGAGGAGTTCGCTCATGCGGGCGGTCGCCTCGCGGTCCTCGCGCTCGTCCTCGTACTTCTCCCGCAGTTCCTCGCGGACGGCCTCCTCGTCGAAGCCGTCGTCGCTGTCGCTCATGTGCGGGTCAACGGTTGGGACCGTCGAAAAGCCTGCGGGCGTGGGTCGCCTGGCGCAGCCCGGCCGCCCGTCGATTGTCGAACCCTCGTTCGGCGGCTGTCGGGCGTCGTGCGGGCGTTTTGGGGCGCTCGACCGGGGGTACCGAAGCGCTTAACGGCTTGCCCGGAGGTGTTTCACGTGATATGACGAAAGTCAGCATCGTGGGGGCCGCCGGGACGGTCGGCGCCGCCGCAGGCTACAATCTCGCGCTCCGTGACGTGGCCGACGAACTCGTCTTCGTCGACATCCCGGACAAGGAAGAGGAGACCATCGGGCAGGCCGCGGACGCGAACCACGGTGTCGCGTACGACTCGAACACCGAGGTCTACCAGGGCGGCTACGAGGACACCGCGGGCTCGGACGTGGTCGTCATCACGGCCGGCATCCCGCGCCAGCCCGGCCAGTCCCGCACCGACCTCGCGGGCGACAACGCGCCCATCATGGAGGACATCGGCTCCTCCATCGCCGAGCACAACGACGACTTCGTCACCGTGACGACGTCGAACCCCGTCGACCTCCTGAACCGCCACCTCTACGAGAGCGGCGACCGCGACCGCCACAAGGTCGTCGGGTTCGGCGGCCGCCTCGATAGCGCGCGCTTCCGGTACGTGCTCGGCCAGCGCTTCGACGCGCCCGTCCGGAACGTCGACGCGACCATCCTCGGCGAGCACGGCGACGCCCAGGTGCCCGTGTTCTCGAAGGTGCGCGTGAACGGCACCGACCCCGAGTTCTCCGAGGACGAGAAGGAGGAGATTCTCTCGGACCTCCAGGCGTCCGCGATGAACGTCATCGAGAAGAAGGGCGCGACCCAGTGGGGCCCGGCGACCGGCGTCGCCCACATGGTCGAGGCCATCCTCCGGGACACGGGCGAGGTGCTGCCCGGCTCCATCGTGCTCGACGGCGAGTTCGGGCTCGACGACGTCGGCCTCGGCGTCCCCGTGAAGCTCGGCTCGAACGGCGTCAAGGGGGTCGTGGAGTGGGACCTCACCGAGTTCGAGCGCGACCAGCTCGGCGAGGCGGCGGAGAAGCTCTCCGAGCAGTACGACGAAATCGCCTGACGGCTGCGCCGGCAGCTCCCCCGGTAGCTACCACCGTTCTTTCGTGCGCCACGGGTCGCGAGTGGCGACGCCGTTCTGTCGCGAGAGGCCTACGACGGCCCGACTTCGCGCGCGACGTCCTGGAATCCCTCCGTCTCCTCGCTGTCGTCGGGGTCGTCGGACGCGTCCTCGGCCGTCCATATCGGTAGCTCCTCCCAGGGATGACACATGCTACCGTATCACTACGTCTGGAACCGGCAAAAAGTGTTGGGTCAGTCAGGGCGCGACCTGCTCGCCGTCCTCGTCGTAGACGACGATGGCGTCGACCGGGCAGGCGCGGGCCGCGAACTTCGCGTCCAGCTCCGCGTCCTCGGGCACCTCGCGGACGAACACGTCGGGGTCGTCCTCGCTCGGTTCGCTGTCGGCTAAGTCCGCCTTCCCCTCGTCCTCGTCCTTCTCGAAGGCGTCCCACTCCGCCACGCACTGGAACATTCCGATGCAGGTGTCCCGGTCGAACTCGACTCGCATACCCGGACGTGGTGGCGCCCGGCGTATATCGTTGCCGGGGCCGCCCGTAGCTCCGCCACTGACCCGGTAACGGCGACGGGAACCGTCGGAATTTATACCGTTCGGTGGTCCGCCCGGAGACGTGAGACTCCTCCGCGAAGCCGACGCCGGCCGGCTGCGAGCGAGCATTCGTGCCGTGGTCCCCGCCGTCGCGACGCTCGCCGCCCTGCTGGGCTTCGGGTCGCTGCTCGCCACGGTCCTCCCGAGCGCCGACGAAGCCGCGGTCGCCGCCGGACTGCTGAATCTCCTCGCACAGAGTGTGCTGTACGGTGCCCTCATCGCTGGCGCGGTCTGGCTGGCGTCGGGACTCGAACGACGGAGCCTCGGCGCGTTCGGACTGGACGTCGACGGGCGCTGGCTCCGCGACGTCGGGGCCGGCGTCGCGGCCTCGCTGCTCGGTCTCGCCGCGTCGCTGTGGTGGGGCAGCCTCCAGGGCTCCCGAGCCATCGACCTCGCGGGCTGGGGTCCGACCGGCCCGAGCGCGCTCGCCGTCGGCGCCGTGCTCGCGGTGTACGCCGGCTACTTCCTGCTCGGCAACGTCTTCGAGGAGGTCGTCTACCGACGAATCGCGCTCGGGAATTTCGCGGCGGGCCTGACCGCCCGCGGGCTCTCGCCCCGCCTCGCCGTCCCGGTCGCCACGCTCGCCAGCCTCGTGCTGTTCGGCGCCTACCACGTCCCGCTCCGGGGGAACGTCGTGGTGGCCGTCGACGCGGCGATGGTCGGCGTCACGTTCGCGCTGGCGTACGTCCTCACGGGCGACCTCGGCCTCGCAATCGGCGTGCACTTCGGCCGCCTGCCGACGGTGTTCCTGGCCGGCCGCGGGTTCGCCGGCGTCGAAGTGCCGGGGTTCGTCGAGCTCACCCGGAACACGCTCGCGTCGAACCTGGGAGTCAGGCTGGTCGAAATCGGCGTCGTCTGCCTGCTCGTGGCCGCCTGGGTGTACGCGACCCGGGGCGACATCCGGCTGGCCCCCTCGGTCTGGGACCCCGACGGCGAGGCCTGAGTACGACCCCGCCCGACAGTTTAAACCGCGGGACGAGCCTACTCCGGTCCAATGAGAGTCGCGGACGTGCCGGGCCTCCCCGAGGGCGTCGCCGAGTACTTCGAGGGGGAGGGCATCGAGGAGCTGTACCCGCCGCAGGGTGAGGCCGTCGAGAAGGGCGTCACCGAGGGCGCGAACCTCGTCGCGAGCGTGCCGACGGCCAGCGGGAAGACCCTCGTCGCCCAGCTGGCGATGCTGTCGGCCATCGCCGAGGAGACCGACGACGGCTTCGAGTTCGGCGGCGACGGCACCGCCCTCTACATCGTGCCGCTGCGGGCGCTCGCCGGGGAGAAGGCCGCCGAGTTCGAGGCGTTCGAGCAGTTCGGCCTCTCGGTCGGCGTCTCGACGGGGAACTACGAGAGCGACGGCTCCCGGCTGTCGGACAACGACATCGTCGTCGCCACCTCGGAGAAGGTCGACTCGCTGGTGCGAAACGGCGCGGACTGGATCGACGACCTCGCGTGCGTGGTCGCCGACGAGGTCCACCTCGTCGACGACGACCACCGCGGCCCCACCCTCGAGGTGACGCTGGCGAAACTCCGGCAGCGCGTGAACGCCCTCCAGGTGGTCGCGCTCTCCGCGACCGTCGGGAACGCCGACGAACTCGCCGACTGGCTGGACGCCGAACTCGTGGACTCGGACTGGCGACCCATCGACCTCAAGACCGGCGTCCACTACGGGCAGGCGCTGCACTACGACGACGGCACGCAGGCCGAACTCTCCGTGGGCTCGGGGAGCCAGACGGCCGCCGTGGTCGCGGACACCCTCAAGGACGAGGGGTCGACGCTCGTGTTCGTGAACTCACGGCGCAACGCCGAGGCGTCGGCACGCCGGCTCGCGGACGTCACCGGCGGCACGCTGTCGCCGGACGAACGCGAGCGCCTCGCCGACGTCGCCGAGGAGATTCGGGGCGTCAGCGACACGGAGACCAGCGACGACCTGGCGGACGCCGTCGCGAAGGGCGCGGCGTTCCACCACGCCGGCCTCGCGCGCGAACACCGCGAACTCGTCGAGGAGGCATTCCGGGACCGACTCGTGAAAGTCGTCTCCGCGACGCCGACGCTCGCCGCGGGCGTGAACACGCCGTCCCGACGCGTCGTGGTGCGGGACTGGCAGCGCTACGACGGCACCGCCGGCGGGATGCAGCCCCTCGACGTGCTGGAGGTCCACCAGATGTTCGGGCGCGCCGGCCGTCCGGGACTGGACCCCTACGGGGAGGCCGTGCTGCTCGCGAACAGCCACGACGAACTGGAGGAGCTGTTCGACCGGTACGTGTACGCCGACCCGGAGCCCGTGCGCTCGAAGCTCGCGGCGGAGCCGGCCCTGCGCACGCACGTGCTCGCCGCCATCGCGACGGGCTTCACGACTACCGAGGACAGCCTCCACGAGTTCCTCGGAGAGACGCTGTACGCCACGCAGACCGACGACCCGGGCCGACTGCAGTCGGTCACGCGGGACGTGCTCGTCTACCTCGACCGGAACGGCTTCGTGGAGCGCGACGGCGGCGCGCTGCGCGCGACGGCCACCGGCCACCTCGTGAGCCAGCTGTACGTCGACCCGATGAGCGCGGCGACGGTTATCGACGGACTGCGCGCGGCCGCACGGAGTGGGGCCGCGTCTGGAGCGAGCGGCGGAGCCGCGAGCAGTGAGCCCGCGGGCTTCCAGCCGGCCAGCGAGATGCAGGCCGAGAACGACCTGCCGGAGGACGCGAGCGTCGACCCGTCGCCGCTCGGGCTCTACCACCTCGTGAGCCGGACGCCGGACATGTACGAGCTCTACCTGCGGTCGGGTGACCGCGAGCAGTACACCGAGCTGGCCTACGAGCGCGAGGACGAGCTCCTGGGGTCGACGCCCCGCGAGGAGCAGGCGGAGTTCGAGGACTGGCTGTCGGCGCTGAAGACGGCGAAACTCATGGAGGACTGGGCGTCCGAACTCGACGAGGACCGCATCGCGGAGCGCTACGACGTCGGCCCGGGCGACATCCGAGGGAAAGTGGAGACGGCGGAGTGGCTGCTGAACGCGGCCGAGCGCCTCGCTGGCGAACTCGACGTGAACTGCGCGACGGCGGTCCGCGAGGCTCGCAAGCGCGTGGAGTACGGCGTCCGCGAGGAGCTGCTGGACCTCGCGGGCGTGCGTGACGTCGGCCGGAAGCGCGCTCGGCGGCTGTTCAACGCAGGCGTCGAGACCCGGGAGGACCTCCGGAACGCCGACAAGAGCCTCGTGCTGGGCGCCGTCCGCGGCCGCGAGGCGACGGCCGAGCGCATCCTGGAGAACGTCGGCCACCCGGACCCCGAGATGGACGGCGTGGAGGCCGACGCGGACGCGACGCCGGACCCCGAGACAGACAGCGGAAGCGCCGACGCGAACGAGAACCAGGCGAACCTGGGTGACTTCTCGTGAGGCTCGTCGAGGGCATCGCGTCGGTCGTCGACGTCGACGCGTTCGTCGCCGACCTCGGAGACATCGGCGACGAGCACGGGGCGGCGGTGCAGGCGTTCGACGCCGACTACGCCGCCGACCGCGAGCACCTGGCGAGCGCGGTGGCGCACGCGAACCGGGCGTTCGAGCGCGGGGAGAACGTCGCGAGCGAGCGCGCCGTGGAGGTGCTGCTGTACGCGGCGGGCCGCCGCCAGATCCGGCGCGCGCTCGCGATGGGCGTCGACGAGGGCGACAGCGAGGTCGTGGTCGTGATAGACGGCGGCGACGAGGCGGCGGCCGCCGACGCCGTGAGGAGCCTGCTCGCCGAACTGCGGCCGACGCTCGACGGCGGCGATGAGGCGACGCTGCGGGAGTTCTTCGACGTGAGCGAGGCGGAGTCGGCAGCGGCGGCCGGCGACCTCGCCGACGTGGTTCGGGAGCGGGTGGCGCTGCTGGACGTCGAGAAGTGACGCGGTAGCACACCTCGCTCCAGTCGAAACGGAGGGGTGTCGGGGCGTCGGCCCGGGTCGATTTTCCCGCGGAGAATGTCGTACCGAATACCAGTAAGCTCCCGTGGGTGTGTGAGAGTGTTCCACCCGAAACGGCGCCCGCGGAGCGACGACGCGCGTCAGACACCGAGGCAGTCGGCGACGGTCTCCCGGTCGAAGCGAGCCTCGCAGTCGGGGAGGCTGCACGCGTAGCCGTCGCCGCGGCAGTTCCGCAGGCCGCCGTGCCCGCAGGGCAGCGTCTCCCGGGCGGCCGCGATCTCGCGGGCGGCCGCGAAGGCGCCCGGGTCGGTACGGTAGCGGTTCGGGCCGCCCGGCGGCCGTTCGACGACCTCGACGACGCCGTGGTTGCGGAACCGCCGGAACGCCCGCCGAAGCTCGTCGGGTGCGTCCGCGAGCTCGAACGGCTCGCCGGGTTCCGGAAGGCGGGCGGTGGCGTCCGGGTTCCCGCGGAGGACGCTACGCGCGCCGTTCGGCACGCTCGCCGACCGGGGGTCTACGGCCATCGCTCACCCCCGGAGGTCGACCGGGTCGTAGTGGCGCTCGCAGCTCCGGCAGTAGTAACGTCCGTCCCGGAGCCGGCGGAGCCGCGTGTGGCCGCGGGGGCACTTGACCCGCCAGCCGGCGTCCGTGTATTCGTCATTCATCGGTCACCTGGTCACAATTTGGGGAGGTCCCCCCAAGTACCGAATCCTGCCGCGGAGTGAAAGTGAAAGTAGTGGGGGCTACTCGTCCCGGAGGTCCTCCCTGCGGAGTTCACCGCGTGCGTGCCAGGTGCGCGGCCAGAACGCGACTGCGACGGCGGCACCGTAGGTGACGGCGACGGCGGCCGTGACTACAACGCCGGGAATACTGCCGATGGCTGCACTCGCGGGCCAGGACAGCATGCCGTAGGCCGTGACTCGCACCGCCCACGCCGCGAGGAGCACGGTGAGCAACTGGAGGTAGATTCGCCGGAGCCGGTGGGCGAGTGCCTCCTCGGTCGTGATCTTGAGCGTCGGCTCGCGGTAGTCGGCGGCGAGGCGCTCCCGCCAGTGGGGCTCTGCCTCCTGGCCGTCGGGGTCGAGGCCGAGCGCCCAGACGTTGCGCTGGAGCATGCGCACGCGGCCCCGCCAGAGGTCGTACCCGCGGTAGCGGCGGGCTTCCACGACGAGAAACAGCGCGAGCACGGCGGTCCCGCCGAGCAGCACGTAGTGCGGGTTCGAGGGCGCGGAGAACGCCCACGTGAGCACGGCAGCGAGCACGATGACCGCCCAGTTCGTGGTGCGGTCGAGACGCTCGCGCCAGAACGTCATTCGGTGTATCTCGCCGCGGTAGAGGTGCGCGAGCGCCGAGCTCGGACCCATGTCGGCGTCGAGTAACCCGCCGCCGACCTCGGCGTCGGTGAGGTCGTCCGGAGCCGTATCGTCGGGCTCCTCGCTGTCGTCGCCGGTGTGTGACTCAGCCATAGCGTCTATCTACTGGAGTACACTACCAGACCTGTGAGGAAAAGGACACTGGCAGTAGCGTCTCCCGTCGGCCGCATCCGATAGACGCCCCGGGAGACTATCGAGACACGAGGCTGTCACCAGCACATACACTCCTCCGGAGAGAGACGGACAGTGGTCTACTCGCGTCCGTTCGCAGGAGAATAGTCCCGGGAAGATTCGAACTTCCGTCGAAGCCCCCAGAAGGCTTCAGGATTGGCCGCTACCCCACGGGACTGCTTGCATTCCACGAGACGAGGTTGGTTCACTAAACGTTGTCGTTTCGGTCGAGGGCAGAGGGCGTTGCTGGATGGTGTTCTGTCCGGTGACAGTTCGCACAGAGGACTGTCGTCTTCTCGATTTCGGCGTGAATCTCGTCGACCGGGCGGCTGTTAGTGATCATCTCGCCGACAGCCGCCGTCTTCTCGCCTCCCGGGTGGTGGAACTGCAGACACACTGGGTCTCGCTCATCGCAGCGCTGACAGCCGCGGGCCTGCTGGTAGGCGTAGGTCCAGCCGCGAACCCAGGATTCCTTGTCGACCGATTTGGATCGCTCGCCGAGCAGGGCTGCTTCCAGCGCTTCGCTGGGGCTGTCAGCAAGTTCTGTAGTGTCGAACTCGGACAGCACCGCCGGTGTCTCGTTGTGTTCCCGCCAGTGACAGTTCGCGCAGAGCAGTTGACAGCTCTCGATTTCGGTCCGGATAGTTGCTCGCGAGTACCCGGACGCGACCATCTCGTTGACGTTCAGCCGTTTCCGTGCGTCGTCAGGGTGGTGGAAGTCGAGGCAATACGGAGACGATTCTCCACACCGAACGCACCCAGACTGGTCGGTTCTGTACTGGTGGAGCCACTCGCGGAGCCGTCGCCGCCGGTCTCGCGACCGCTGCGCGTTCCGGTCCCGGTTACGGTAGTGCCACCGCTGGTCCTGGCTGAGTGACGCCCAGGTCTCGTCGTCGGGTAACGAGACGTCGTCAGGCTTGGGTTCGACGCGCGACCCAGTTGATCGATTCGTCGACAGTCCGGCCTGCGCTTTCGCTTCGTTCCAGCTGCCGCAGTGTCTGAGAATCGTCGACGCAGCAGGCGTGATGTCGAGTTCCTCGTACTGGGCTTTCGTCGGTGATTCGCCGAGCCGGCTCGCGACGTCTTCGAGCGCCCTGAGACAGTCCTCTCTCGTCGCCACGGGTTGACTGGCGTGGCGTTCCGATAAAAACCTACGCCAGCACTCATTCGTGCACACATCGACGCCTATTTGCCCGGTGGAAGTGCACGTTCGCGTATGTACGTCGGACGATTCGTCGTCGTCGGTCCGGACGTCGCGGCCTACCGAGTGTCCTCGCGGTCGTTCCCGAACCGAGAGGTCGTCGAACGCGACGGCACGCTGACGGTGGTGCCGACCGCCGAGGCCGAGTCGACGGACAACCCCTACGTGTCGTACAACTGCTTCCGGACGGGCGGCGGGCACGCCGTCGTCGGGAACGGCAGCCACGTCGACCCGGTCGCGGAGAAACTCGAGATGGGGTACCCGCCGCGGGACGCGCTCGCCGAGGCGCTGCTCGCGCTGGACTACGAGAAAGACGACTACGACACGCCCCGGGTCGCGGGCGTGCTCGCTGACGGCGGGCGCTCGTTCGTCGGCACCGTGCGGAAGGACGCGCTCCTGGTCAGGGAGGTCGACGAGCCGACGGTCGTCGCGACCTACGAGAAGGACAGCCCCGAGCCCATCGGCTTCGGCGCGGGGACCGCCGAGGAAGCCGCCAGCGAGGCGTACGGCGCGGCCTTCGAACACGCCGTCTGTGCCGTCGGTGTGGTGCGCGACGGCGAGGGCGGCTACGAGACTGCCGTCGAGAACGGCGAGTAATCGCGGAGTCGTCCGGAGAACTAAGACCGAGGGCGCCCGAGTCCCGGACATGAAACTCGGCGTCGTCTCCGATATCCACTCGAATCTGGTCGCGCTGGAGGCTGTTCTCGCGGAGCTACCGGACGTCGACCGCCTCGTCTGTGCGGGCGACGTCGTCGGCTACAATCCGTGGCCCGCCGAGTGCGTGGACGAACTCAGGGAGCGCAGCGTTCCGACGGTGATGGGGAACCACGACCGGATGGTGGCGACCGGGCGGAACTTCCGCGGGAACGGGATGGCGCGAGCGGGCGTCGAGCACGCCAACGAGGAACTGAACGACGTGCAGCGCACGTGGGTCGAGAACCTCCCGCGGGAGCGCACGCTCGCCGACGGCCGCGTGAAGGTCGTCCACGACCACCCCGAGGTGACGGACAAGTACACGTACCCCGAGGAGTTCGGGCCGCACTTGCTCGGTCGCGGCGAGGACGGCCCCCGTGACGAGCAGGAGGACGTCCTGATTCTCGGGCACACGCACGTCCAGCACCACGAGGTGTACGACGAGGGCGTCGTGCTGAACCCGGGGAGCGTCGGCCAACCCCGGGACGAAGACCCCCGGGCCGCCTACGCGGTCGTCGACCTCGACGACCTGACGGTGACCGAGCACCGCGTCGAGTACGACGTCGAGGCGGTCCAAGAAGCAGTTCGGGACGCCGGCCTGCCGGCGGGGACGGCCGACCGACTGACCGACGGACGATAGTGGGCTGGGCGTCCGGGCTAGAGTCAGCCGGTGACGCAGCCGGCACCCCTGGCGGACTGAAAGGGCGAGACGCTCTCGACGAACCCCGACGACGCAAGCACTACAGCGACCGAACGAAGTGAGGGAGCGAAGCGCGCAGCGAGTCGCGGAAGGCGAGAGCGTCGAGGGCTTTCGAGAAGAGATATCGAGAGCCTCAGCAGAACCCTACGCTAGCGGCCGGAGCGTCGCGGAGAAGTGCCGGAGTTCCTGCATCTCGGGCTCGTCGACGATCTCGTAGCCGGTCACGTCCTCGCCACGCTCACACACTGCTGCGGCGGTGTCCGCGACGTGTTCGAGGTGGTCGGGACCGTACGTGCGGCGGGGGAGCGCGAGGCGAACCAGGTCTCGGCGGTCCGTCCCGGGGAAGGCGAAGCGGCCGAGTTCGACGCCGCGGACGCCGCCTTCGAGGTAGAGTTCGCAGACGAGGGCCTGGCCGGGGAACTCGTCGCGGGGGAGGTGGGGGAGCGCTTCGTTGGCGTCGACGTAGACGGCGTGGCCGCCGGCGGGCTGGTAGACGGGGACGCCGCGGTCGTCGAGCATCGCGGCGAGGCGCTGGACCTGGCCGACGCGCTCGGCGACGTACGGAGGCTCGACGGCTTCCCGGAGGCCGACGGCGAACGCGGCCATGTCCCGGCCCGACATGCCGCCGTACGTGGAGAAGCCCTCGTAGAGGATGCCGCGCTGGCGGCACTGTTCGAAGAGCTGGTCGTCCTCGCGGAGGCCGACGAAGCCGCCGACGTTCACGAGGCCGTCCTTCTTCCCGCTCATGACGCAGGCGTCGGCGTGCGAGAGCTGTTCGCGGGCGATGGCGGCGACGGTGTCGTCGGCGAACTCGGGTTCGCGCTGCTGGACGAAGTGGGCGTTCTCGGCGAACCGGCAGGCGTCGACGACGAACGTGGCGTCGATGTCGTCGGCGAAGGCGGCGACCTCGCGGGTGTTGGCGACGCTGACGGGCTGGCCGGCCATGGAGTTGTTCGTGATGGTGAGGACGACGGCGGGGACGTTCTCGGCGCCGACGTCGTCGACGACGCGGCGCGCTTTCTCGATGGAGAAGTCGCCCTTGAACGGGTCGTCGCTGTCGGGGTCCCGGGCGCCGTCGACCGGGCAGTCGACGGGGTCGGCGCCGTTCGCGGCGACGTGGGCCCGCGTGGTGTCGAAGTGGGCGTTGTTGAGGACCGTGTCGCCCTCGTCGACGAGCGCGCCGTAGAGGACGTTCTCGGCGCCCCGGCCCTGGTGGGCGGGGACGAGGTGCTCGAAACCCATCACGTCCTCGACGGCGGCTTCGAGGTCGGCGAAGCTGGAGCTGCCGGCGTAGGCTTCGTCACCCCGCATCATCGCCGCCCACTGGTCGTTGCTCATCGTGCCGGTGCCGGAGTCCGTGAGGAGGTCGACGGCGACGTCGTCGCTGGCGAGTTCGAAGACGTTGAAGCCCGCCTCCGCGAGCGCGGCCTCGCGGCCGTCGCGCGGGAGGAGTTCGACGTCGTCGACCATCGTGGCCTTGTAGGAACGCACGCCAGAACGGGGGACCCCGAACGGCTTAATTCCCCCGCGAGAGGGGTGTTCGCCGGTGTACAGGCGTGTGCGTCGGTGCCCGGAGTCGGGGTCGGCCGGTCAGGACCGGCGGCCGTCCTCGGCCTCGCGGTCGGTTACGACCGGAAGCCGTCCTGGACGACGTCGAGGGCGGCCTCCCGGTCGTCCCAGGAGACGAAGACGGCGACCGAGGTCGCCGAGGAGATGATGTCGATGACGTTGATGTTGCGGTCCGCGAGCGGGTCGACGATGCGCCGGAGGACGCCGGGTCGGTTCGGGAGTTCGCCGCCGAGCACGCGGATGACGGCGATGTCGTCGGTGACGGTGACCGAGGAGAGTTCGCCGACCTCGATGACCTCCTGGTGGAGGACGTTCTCGGCGCGTTCGGCGACGGACTCGTCGACGTAGAAGGTCATCGAGTCCATGCCGGAGGCGACCGCGTCGACGTTGATGTCGCTGTCGTACAGCGCCGTCGACAGCGTCGACATGATGCCGGGGCGGTTCCGGATGGCGCGGCCCGCGACCGTCAAGCACGCCAGCGGCGAGTCCCGCATGTCGACCATGTTCTCGAAGGTGCCCTCGACGCGCGTGCCGCCCGAGAGCAGGTCGCCGTGCTGGTAGTGGATGACCCGTACGTCGAGGTCGTCGTCCTTGAACGAGAGCGCGGAGGGCGCGACGACCTCGGCCCCGCGGAAGGAGAGGTTCCGGAGTTCGTCGACCGTGATCTCGCCGACGTTCCGGGCGCCCTCGACGACGTGGGGGTCCCCGGTCATGATGCCCTCGACGTCGGTGACGATGACGACCTCGTCGGCGTCGATGTAGCGCCCGAGCATCACGGCCGTCGTGTCGGAGCCGCCGCGGCCGAGCGTCGTGACGTTACCCTCGTCGTCCTCGGCGAGGAATCCCGTGACGACCGGGACGGTGTCGCCGAGGTGGCCGGCGAGGCGTTCGACGCGCTCGGTCGTGGTGTCGGCGTCGACCTCGCCGCGGTCGTTCGTGACGACCGGCCAGTCCTCGTGGCCGGGTTCGAGGAAGTCGGCGTCGACGCCGCGGGCGGCCAGCGCCGCCTTCAGCATCCGGACCGACGTGCGTTCGCCCATCGAGACGATCTCCGCGCGGTCGGTCTCGTCGGCCTCGAACGTGATGTCCTCGAGGAGGTCGTCGGTCGTGTTCCCCATCGCCGACGCGACCACGACGATTTCGTGGCCGGCGTCGACGGCGGCGGCGATAGAGTCCGCGGCCCGCTCGATGCGGTCACCGCTGCCGAGACTCGTGCCGCCGAACTTCGCGACTACGCGCACCGGCGCTCACCGGCGCGACGAACCGTATTCATTGGCCGTGCGTAAGCGAGCCAGCCTAGATAACTGCTTGCATGGGTGAGAAGGTTGCCAGGCCGCGCATTCGGCGCCGGGACGGGCAGGGACCGGGAGAGCGGGGGAGGGTGTGTAGCCGCGCGGGCTTGAAGAGGGTCGACGGCGTACGTGGGGGCATGCACGTCCGGGACGCGACAGCCGAGGACGCCGACGCGGTGACGCAACTGGCGTCCGCCGACGTCGACGCCGACCGCCTCGTCCGGGACCGGAGCGTCCGCGTCGCCGTCGACGGTAACGACGACGTCGTCGGATTCCTCGCCTACGACACGTGGCGGGGCTCGGTCCACGTCACGCGCTTCGGTGGCGACGAGGACGCCGTCGACGACCTGCTCGCGGCGCCCCGGCAGTTCGCCAGCCGGGAGTCACTGCCCCTGGAGATGGTGGTGCCGGAGAGCGACGACACGGTCGGGGACCTCCTGGAACACGAGGGCTTCGAGGAGACGGGCGCGGGTCCGATGTTCGACGGGGAGCGCACCCGGCGGTACCGGTGGACGCCGTAGCAGAACGAGAGTGGAACGGGAGTCGGAGCGGCCTACAGGTCGGCGGCTTCGAAGCGCCAGTAGCCGATGGCGGGCACGGCGACGAACCAGACGAGCATCGTCGCGACTGCCGCCCACTTCGAGAGGTAGATCGGCGGGTTCTGCGGGAAGAGCTGCGCGATGGTGCCGGCGTTGCCGGGGAGGAACCCGAAGACGGCGCTGGAGAACGCCGACGTCGGCGGGATTCGGTTCAGGAGCAGGTACCACTCGGGCGGCACGGTGCCGGGAGCGGGGCCCAGGGAGTCGTTGAGGAGGTAGTAGATGCCCGTGGAGACGAGTCCCCAGGCGACCTCGAAGACGACGAAGAACCCGGCGGCGAGGATGGTCGCTCGGCCGGTGTCCTTCGTGAGCGCGGAGAGACCGACGCCGATGGCGGTGTACAGCGCGGCGAGCATGAGCGCGAGCACGGAGAAGCCGAGGTAGGCCATCGCGTCGAAGGAGTCGTAGAGGGCGAGCACGACGACGGCAGCGACGACGAGACCGACGAGCACGGCGGCACCCATGACGGCGCTGCGGCCGGCGACCTTCCCGACGACGGCGTCACGCCGGGTGTGGGGCAGCGACAGGAGGAACTTCGCGGAGCCGGACTCGACCTCGCCGGCGATGGCCTTGTGCGCGATGACGAGGCCGGTGATGGGGATGAGCAGCGTCACCGGGCTGATGAGGAAGAAGAGCAAGCCGACGCTCTCCAGTTCCGGAGCGGCCTGGCCGACGTTGTTGCCGAGCAGCGTGAACACGTAGGCCACACCGGCCATGAACAGGACGAACAGCGCGGTGAGCGCCCAGAGCGCCTTCGACCGGGCGGCGTCCTGGAAGTCCTTGCGCGCGATGGCGGTCCAGCTCATGCCGTCACCTCCTCGGTGTAGGAGGCGAAGACGTCGTCGAGCGACGCCTGCTCGGTGGAGAAGTCACGGACGTCGGCGCCCGTGTCTTCGACGGCGTCGAGGACGTCGGTCTTCGCGGCGCTGTCGGCGCGCACGACGAGGCGGTCGCCGTCGACGGACACCTCGGCGACGCCGGGGACGTCCCGGGCGGCGTCGACGGCGGCGTCGGTAACGGCGTCGAGCGTGACGGTGAGCGTGGTGGAGGTGTCGGCGGCGGACCGGAGCGCCTCGATGGAGTCCTCGGCGACCAGTTCGCCGGACTTGAGGATGCCGACGCGGTCACAGACGGCTTCGACCTGTTCGAGGATGTGACTGGAGAAGAACACCGTGGCGCCGCGGTCGGCCTCCTCGGTGATGATGGAGCGCATCTCGCGGGCGCCGTTCGGGTCGAGGCCCGTCGAGGGCTCGTCGAGGATGAGGAGGTCGGGGTCGCCGACGAGCGCGATGGCGAGCGCGAGCCGCTGCTGCATCCCCTTCGAGAAGCCGCCGGCCTTGCGGTCGATGGCGTCCGGGATGCCGACGCGCTCCAGGAGCGACTCGGGGTCGTCGTCGGCCTGTTTGGACTGGATGGCGAAGTTCAGGTGCTGGCGGGCGGTCAGGCGCTCGTAGACGTGGAACCCCTCGGGGAGCACGCCGATGCGGCGGCGGATGGCCTGGGAGTCGGCCTGGGCGTCCATGCCGAGCACGCGGGCCTCGCCGCTGGTCGGTCGCACGAAGTCCAGCAGGATGTCGATGGTCGTGGACTTCCCGGCGCCGTTGGGCCCGAGGAAGCCGTATATCTCCCCGTCCTCCACTGCGAGGTCGAGGTCGCGGAGGGCGGTGACGTCACCGTAGCGCTTGGTGACGCCGTGCAGTTCGATAGCTGGCATACGTCGGAAGAACTGTACCCGCTGATAAAGTGGTTGTGGCGGTTCTCACTGACAGCGACGTCCGAATCGCGCTCTCAGCGTTCGAGGCGCCCGAATCCGGATTGCGTGGGGGCGGGGCTCGGGACGCGCCACGTCGGGGGCGCGGTAGCCGCGAGCGGTCGCGAGCGCTCTCAGACCGTGTCCTCGGGGTCGTGCTCGTCACGCATCCGCGTGGCCTCGTCGCCGTAGCGCTCGACGTCCGCCGGGTCGTCGACTGGCTGGAGGTCGTCGGCGTCGACGTCGACGGCGGCGGTCGGGTCGCCCGCGTTCAGCGAGCGCTGCTTGTGGTGGACGTGCTCGCCGTCAGTCGTCGCGTACGTCAGGCTCAGCAGCCCCTTGTCGGTGTACTCGCGGAAGACCAGCCAGACGCGCTCGGTGTCGCTCATGCGTGGGCGTTCGCCGAGCGCGTCCTTCAAGCGTTCGTCGTGTCGGCCGTGTGGCAGGCCTACCCGTACTTGTAGGAGACGCCGGCGCCGCGCTCCGGGTACTCCCAGGTGACGTTGTTGTGCGGGCACGCGAACCGACACGACCCGCACTCCAGGCAGTTCTCGTAGGCGATGGTCGGTACCTCGTCGTCGCCGTCTCGCCGCCAGACGTCGGCGGGACAGACGGAGACGCAGTCGCCGGTGTCGCACTTCTCGACGCAGAACCCCGGCACCTTCACGCCGAGGTGGGACTCGTCGTGGTCGGTGTACTTGTCCGCGTACAGGCGGTCCTCCGTCGAGGCGTTCTCCACGTCCGGTACGTCGGGCAGCGGCTGGGAGTCGGTTGTGGTGCTCATTGTCAGGACAGGAGTTTCCGGTACTTCCAGGCTCGTTTCGCCGCGCCGACGTAGCCGCCGGTCGCGTCCAGCAGCCGGTCTTTCGCGGCCTCGGCGTGGGCCTCCTTCGGCTCGCGGTCGACGGCGAAGTACTCGGTCTCGGCGTCGGCGAGCGCGCGCGGCAGCTCCGAGAACAGGAACTCGCGGTCGTCGACGGCGAGCTCCTGGAAGAAGTCGTAGTGCTGGAGGTTCCGCACGACGAACGACTCGGCGAGCGCCTCGGGGTAGGTCGCGAGCGCGCGGTCGTCGACGCGGCCGTCGTCGACGGCGGCCGCCACCGCCCGCCCGGCCCGGTAGCCGGACTCGACGGCCATGTTCGTGCCCTCCAGGTGGACGCCGTTGTTGAGGACGAGGCCGGCGGCGTCACCCGCCAGCAGCGCGCCGTCGCTCACGAGGTCGGGGACGGCGTCGATGCCGCCCTCGGGGATGGCGTGCGCGGAGTACTCGACGGTGCGGCCGCCCCGCACGAGCGGCGCGACGGCCGGGTGCTGCTTGAACGCGTCGAGCGTGTCCTGGGGGTTCTGGCGGCCGGCAGCGGCGTCCTCGATGGAGTAGGCGACGCCGACGCTGACGGTGCGCTTGTTCGTGTAGATGAAGCCGCCGCCGACCGCGTCGCCGACGGCGCCCTCGCCGAAGTAGTTGTACGCGACGCCCTGGTCGCCGTCGAGGTGGAAGCGCTCCTCGATGGTGTCGCGGTCGAACTGCAGGACCTCCTTGGCGGCGACCGCGACGTCCTCGCGGTCGTGGTGGTCCCGGAGGCCGGCGCCCTCGCTGACGAGGGAGTTCGCGCCCTCGGCGACGACCACGACGGGCGCGCGGATGGTGCCGTCGGGGCGGTCGGTCTCCACGCCGACGACCCGGCCGTCCTCCCGGTCGCCCTCCCTGACGAGGTCCGTGACCGTCGTCTCCGTGAGGAGCGTGGCGCCGGCGTCGACTGCCTGCTCGGCGAACCACTCGTCGAAGCTCCCGCGGAGGACGGTGTACGAGTCGTTGTGTGGCTCCTGTAGCCACTCGCCGGGCCGCATCGTCACGGCGGTCTCGTCGGTCTCCGTGAGCATCCCGTAGCGCTTCTCGGCGACGTACCGCTGCAGGGGCGCGTCGTCGACGTCGACCAGTTCGCGGACGGTCGGCGTGTACAGCACGCCGCCGAAGACGTTCTTCGTGCCCGGGGACTGGCCGCGCTCCAGGACGAGCACGTCGAGGTCCTGGCTGGCCATCGTGAGCGCGGCGGCGCTACCGGCCAGCCCCGCGCCGACGACGATGGCGTCGAACTCGTTGTCGTAGTTTGGTGTCTCCATAGTGTCACCTCAGGCCGTGGGTTCCGGGGGAGCGCCCCGGAGTCGCTCGGTCAGTTCCGGGAGCACCTCGTGGAGGTCCCCGACGATGCCGTAGTCCGCGTGCTCGAAGATGGGCGCGTTCGGGTCGGTGTTGACGGCGACGACCGTCTCGGCGTCGTTCATGCCCTCGACGTGCTGGACGGCGCCGCTGATGCCGGCGGCGACGTAGAGGTCGGGGCGGACCGTCTTCCCGGTCTGCCCGACCTGGCGGGCCGGCTCGATCCAGCCCTCGTCGACCGCCTTCCGGGACGCCGCAACCTCGCCGCCGAGGGCGGCCGCGAGCGCCTCGACGGCCACGAAGTCGCCCTCCACGCCCCCGCCGCCCGCGACGACCACGTCGGCGTCCGTGATGTCAGCCACGTCGCCGACCTCGCGTTCGAGGACGCGGGAGAGCGCGTCGCCCTCCTCGACGACCACGTCGACGGTCTCCACGTCGCCGTCGCGGTCCGGGTCGCGGTCGGCGGCGTCGAAGACGCCGGCGCGCACCGTCGCCATCTGCGGCCGGTGGTCGGGGCACTTGATGGTCGCCATCGCGTCCCCGCCGAACGTCGGCCGGCGCGCGAGCAGCAGGCCGTCGTCGTCCACGTCGAGTTCGGTGCAGTCGGCGGTCAGGCCGGCCTCGGCGGGCACCGCGACGCGGCCCGCGAAGTCCCGGCCCGTGGTCGTCCCGCCGATGAGCACGATGGACGGCCGGCGCTCCTCGACGAGTGCGCGGAACTGGTCGCCGTAGGGGCCGGCGCGGTACGGCTCGAAGACCGGGTCGTCGGCGAGCAGCGCGCGGTCGGCGCCCCGCTCGACCGCTTCGTCGGCGACGTCCGCGACGCCCTCGCCGATGACGAGTGCGACGAGGTCCTCGTCGGTCTCGTCGGCGAGTTCGCGGCCCTTCGCCAGTAGCTCCCAGGAGACGCCGGCCACGTCGCCGGCGTGCTCCTCGACGAACACCCAGACGCCCTCGTGGACGGGCTCTTCGCCCTCGCCGCTGGCCTCCTCGTCAGTCATCGGCGGTCACCTCCGCGATGCGGTCGGCGAGCGCGTCCACGTCCTCGACGACGGTCTGCTCGCGCTCCGCGCGGTCCGCGGTGTCCATCCCGCCGACCTGGGTCGGCGAGTTCGCGAGCCCGACATCGTCGGTGATGCCGAGGTCCTCGGCGGACCACTGCTCGGGCTCGAACTCGGTCTCCGCGTAGATCTTCCGGTGGAGTCCGGCCGCCCGCGGTTCGTTGGCGCCGTACTCGAAGGCGACGACCACGGGCGTCTCCGCGGCGACGCGCTCGTGGCCGCCCTCGACGTTCCGGACGGCGACCAGTTCGTCGGCGTCGGGCCGCGGCTCCAGTTCCTCGGCGTACGTGAGCTGCGCCCAGCCGTTGTGGGCGGCGATGCCGGGCGGCACCTGGCCGGTCGAGGAGTCCGTCGACTCCTCGCCGCAGACCACGACGTCGGCCTCCAGTTCGTCGGCGGCCGCGGCGAGCGCGAGGCTCGTCGGCCACGTGTCGCTGCCGCCGAACGCCCGGTCGGTCAACAGCACGGCGTCGTCGGCACCGAGCGCGACGGCTGTCTCGAGGACGGCCCGCGCGAACGGCGGCCCCATCGTCACCGCGACGACCTCGCCGCCGGCGCGCTCCCGCAGCGAGAGCGCGGCCTCGACGGCGTTGTAGTCGGGGGCGTTCAGCACCGCGGGCGCGTCCGACCTGTTCAGCGTCCCGGTCTCCGGGTCGATCGTGACGTCGTCCGCGTCCGGCACCTGCTTGACGGGGACGACGATGGTCCAGTCGTCTGTCACGGTAGGTCCCTCCTGGGGCGCGTTCGCACGCCGCGCTCCACGTAGACCTACCCCGAACACCCACAGAAAACGTGTGACACGTTCTAAGATTCCGAGAATCCCCTCACGAGAGCAGGCCGCCGACCAGCCCGCCGACTGCGCCGAGCACCACGTCGACGACGAAGTAGATCAAGAACAGGAACACGAGGGCGAGCGCGACGGACGGGAGGCCGGCGACCAGCACGCCGACGACGACCGCCGCCCAGACGGCGTACGCGGGGGCGCCGAACACGACGCCGGAGAGCGCGCCGTCGAGGGTGGCGCTGCGGTCGGAGAGGGCACCGGCGACGACGCCGGCGAGTACCTGAACGAGCGGCACGAAGACGAGCGCCGTCCCGAGCAGACCGCCGAGCAGCGGCGCGTGCCAGCGCGGCGCCGGGCGGCCGGCCGCGAGCTGGTCGCGGACGTCGACGCGGTACCGCCGGAACCAGATGCCGGCGGCGACCGTGAGGACACCGGCGACCGCGAGGCCCCAGCCGGCCCAGGTGGCGACCGCGTAGACGGCGTCGGCGAACTCAGGCTCCGTGAGCGGGAACGACGCCGCGTCGGGCCCCGAGAGGAACTCGGCGGCGACCTCCTCGGCGAACGCGCGGTCGACGTCACCGGCGACGGTCACGCCGAACCAGGCGACGACCAGCCCCTCCAGGGCGAGCAGGCCGGCGACCAGCCAGTCTATCCAGGTGTCGTAGAACAGCGACGAGCGGTCCACTCCGGGGGAGTCCCCGGGCGGGTCTGCGGTTGCAGCCATTGCCGGAAGCGTTTCGCGACTGACGGGTAAGGCTACCGACGGTTCGCAGGCTGCGAGACGCCACCGGGACCGCGTGGTTGAAAGCCGCGAAAGCCCTACCCGGGAGCGATGGACGCCGACGAGGTAAGGGAGCGGGCGAGCGACCTCCCGAAGGAGCCAGGCGTCTACCAGTTCGTGGAGCAGTCGGCGCATAGCGCCGACGAACGCGCGAGCGGTGCAACCGCGAGCGAGGGCGCCGGCGACGGCGAAGGCAGTCTACGGGAGGGCGAAGGCACCGTTCTCTACGTCGGGAAAGCCGTGGACGTCCGGGCCCGCGTGCGGTCGTACGCCGACCCGCGGAGCGAGCGCATCGCGCGGATGGTCGGGCGCGCGGACGACCTCGCGTTCGCGGTGACGGACACGGAGACGCAGGCGCTGTTGCTGGAGGCGAACCTCGTGAAGCGCCACCAGCCGCGGTACAACGTCCGGCTGAAAGACGACAAGTCCTACCCGCTCGTGCAGTTCACGGACCACGACGCGCCCCGCATCGAGGTCACCCGCGACCCCGACCCGGGTGCGACGGCGTTCGGGCCGTACACGGACAAGGGCCGCGTGGAGACGGTCGTGAAGGCGGTCCGGGAGGTGTACGGCCTCCGGGGGTGCTCCGAGCACAAGTACCGGAACCGCGAGCGCCCGTGCCTCGACTACGAGATGGGGCTGTGTACGGCGCCCTGCACGGGCGAAATCAGAGAGGGGGACTACCGGACAGACGTGGAGAGCGCCCGGCGGTTCTTCGAGGGGGAGACGGGCGCGCTCGCGGACCCCATCCGCCGGGAGATGGAGCGGGTCGCCCAGCACCAGGAGTTCGAGCGCGCGGCGAACCTCCGGGACCGCCTGGACGTCGTCGAGGGGTTCCACGAGGGCGCCGGGGCGGCCGTCGCGAGTGCCGACGACACCGCGACGACGGACGTGCTCGGAGTCGCCATCGAGGGCGACTCGGCGACGGTGGCGCGCTTGCACGCCGAACACGGCCAGCTCGTGGACCGCGACCAGCACCGACTGGACGCGCCGGAGGGCGAAGAGAGAGTGGCCGCCGTGCTGGCGGCGTTCCTCGCGCAGTACTACGCCGAGCGCGAACTCCCGGACCGCATCCTGCTGCCCGAGCCACACGGCGACGACGAGGTGACGGCGTGGCTGGAGGGCGCGGGCGTGGAGGTCCGCGTGCCGGGCGCCGGTCGGGACGCGACCCTGGTGGACCTCGCGCTGAAGAACGCCCACCGGCGGGCCGGCGGCAGCGACGAACTCGGCGCGCTCGCGGACGCCCTCGGCATCTCGCGACCGGAGCGCATCGAGGGCTTCGACGTGAGCCACGCGCAGGGGAAGGCGGTCGTCGGCAGCGACGTCTGCTTCGTCGACGGGAACTCGGAGACGGCCGACTACCGACGGAAGAAACTCGACGACGAGAACGACGACTACGCGAACATGCGGCGGCTGGTTCGCTGGCGCGCCGAGCGCGCGGTCGAAGGCCGGGATGACCGACCGGACCCCGATTTGCTGCTCATCGACGGCGGGCGGGGGCAGCTAGACGCCGCGCTCGACGCCCTCGGCGACGTGGGCTGGGACGTGCCGGCAGTCGCGCTCGCGAAAGACGAGGAGATAGTGGTGACGCCCGACAGGACGTACGACTGGGACGGCGACGCCCCGCAGTTGCACGTCCTCCAGCGCGTCCGGGACGAGGCCCACCGGTTCGCCGTCGCCTACCACCAGACCGTCCGCGACGAGGTGTCGACGGCCCTCGACGGCGTCGACGGCGTCGGCCCAGAGCTCCGGAAGCGCCTGCTGCGGCGGTTCGGGAGCGTGGAGAACGTCCGGGAGGCGTCGGTCGGTGACCTCCGGACGGTGGAGGGCGTCGGCGAGGCGACCGCCGAGACCATCGCCAGTCGGCTCTGAGTGGAGGCGGCTCCCGAGCCCACCCCGCGGGAACGTCCATGATATTTATTGGCAGGGGGGTTCTATGTTCAGGCGTAATGAGCTACGACGACGGGCCTCGCGGCCGCATCGACGGCGACGGTGGGCGAGCCGACGAGGGCCTCGGCTGGCGCCTCGTGCGCCCGCTCTCCCGCGTCGTCGCTCGCCTGCAGCGCCACGTCCGGGAGTGGCCCGGCCGCTACGTCGACCAGCAGGCCGAACTGTACGAGACGTAGCGCCGGCTGTTACTCGCCGCTCGTGCCGTCTCCGCGCTCGTCCAGTCCCACGGTCAGAACGGGCACCGGCGACGTGCGAACCACCTTCTCCGCGACGCTCCCGACCAGGTAGTGGTCCAGGCCGGTGCGGCCGTGGGTCCCCATCACGACCACGTCGACCCCCTCGGCGTCGGCGTACCCGACGATGGCCTCGTGGGGCACGCCCTCGACGACGGCCACCTCGACCGGCACGTCCTCGGGGAGCGCTGCCGCCGTCTCCTCGGCTGCCGTCTCGGCGCGCTCGCGCTCGCGTTCGTCCCACGCCTCGCTCGCCAGCCCCGCACTCGGGGACTCGAAGCGGTTGCGTTCGTCGGCCACCGAGACGACGTGGACCGTCGCGTCGAACTGCGCGGCGATGGTGCCGGCGTGTTCGGCGGCGGCCGCCGTCCCCTCGCTGCCGTCGGTCGGGAGGAGGACAGTGTCGTACACGTCAGATCCCCCCGGTCGCCATCAGGAACAGCGCAGTCGCGATGACCGCGAACAGGCCACCGACGCCCTTCTTGATGGTCTCCGTGTCCAGCGCGGCAGAGACGTACGGCGCAATCTGTCCGCCGGTCACCGTCGCGGGAACCGTCCAGACGACCATGTTCCACGGCGTCGTGGCGAGATTCATCGAGTGGCCGCCGACCAGGCCGCCACCGAAGACGTGGACGAGCGACGCGATGATGGCAGTGCTCGCGACGACGATGTGGTTCGTGCCGATGGCGACCCGCACGGGAATCTTCGAGGACAGCATCGAGATGATGCCGAGTTCGCCGATGCCGAAGCCGGCCAGCCCCTGGAAGGTGCCACCGACGCTGTAGTTCGCGAACCGCCGGAGGTAGCCGCCGCGGTCGTACTCGTAGACGTCGCCGTCGCGGTCGACGCGCGTGACGGCGCCCTCGTCGTCGACGCGGACGCCCGCGGGGCCGAGCTTGCCCGAGTCGTCGGGGAGGCTCGAACCGCCGTCGGTGGCCGCCGGCTGTGCGTCGTCGCTGTCCGCCGTGTCGCCGTGTCCGAGGTCGGCTTTGAACAGGAGGTAGGAGGCCGCCATGAGCGCGACCCCGAGCAGCGCGTGGAAGACGGGCTCCGGGATGACGAACGACAGCAGTGCGCCGCCGACCACGAACGGCAGTCCACCGGCGACGAGCGACAGCGCGAGTTTGCGGTCGACCAGCCCGTACTGGATGAACGCGATTGAGGAACTGGAGAGCCCGAACGACTCGCTGATGAGCCCGATCTTCACGAGCGTCTCGGCCTCCAGTGGCTCCGCGAACAGCGGGAAGACGAAGATGAGGAACGGCACGAAGATCGCCGACCCGCTGATGCCGACGGTGTTGACGACGGTCGCCCCGAGCAGGAACGCGGGGAACAGCCACCAGTAGTTCGTCCAGTAGCCCGGCGCCGGGTCGGCTGGCGCCAGCGACCCGAAGTAGACGCCCGCCACGAAGATGACGGGCGCCAGGAACACGAAGACGTGCTGGTACTTCAGGAAGAGCTTCGTGGCTCGTGCCCGCCCGGAAGGAGAGTCTGCGTCGCTCACGTCACCGAACCCTCCACTGTGGGCGGCTGAATCGGGTGACCTGGGTGCCGGCGCTCGTTCGCGCTTGCACTCGTCATAGTGCCGCCGGCTATCCGTCCGGCCGCGGAAAAGCGTTGGTTTCTCCGTCGATACTGACGGCGAGTGCTGCCGGTGAGGCCGCCCCAGTCCGCCGTGACCGGCTCAGCCGAGTTCCGACCGGCGGAAGGAGAGGTAGCCGACGAGCATCGAGACGGCACCCCAGGCGAACATCACGACGGCGTTGAACCAGAACTTCCGGTAGATCTCGTCGGGCACCTCGGTGAACGTCGCCGTCATCCCCTGGTAGGCGGGGTTCGGGAGGACGCTCTGGTAGACGATTTCAGTGCTGTAGAGGTAGGCGGTCGCGGGCGAGAGCGCCTGCACGAACTGCACGGTGTTCTGGGAGAGGTCGGTACCGAGCAGGTCGGCGGCCGTCCCCAGCAGCGCGGTGAGCGAGATGACGGGGAGGAACCCGAACCAGAACGGCACGAGCACGAAGTACGCGCCGAAGACGCCGAGCATCGCCCGCGACCGGCTCGCGGTCAGTGCGGAGATGCCGACGTAGATGCCGACGAACGCGAACGCGAACAGCAGGGAGACGCCCGCGAACGTCGCGAACATGAGGACGTCGGGGGCGTTCACGAACGTCGCGAGCGCGACGAGGAAGCCGACGCCGACGGCGAGCACGACGGCGGCGAGCGTGACGCCGAGTCGGGAGAGTAGTTTCCCAAAGACGTACTCGGCCCGCGAGTTCGGCAGCCCCATCGCGTACTTGATGGCGCCGCCGTCGCGGTCGCCGGCGATGGCGAGGTACGTCAGCGGCGCGAGCACGATGGGGAAGACGAGGAACAGGAAGAAGGAGACGTCGAACAGGGTCCGGTAGGGGTCGTCGTAGACGCCGATTTCGGAGACGAAGATGAGCGCGACGATGGCGGTGAGCACGCCGACGACGCCGAGGACGGCGTACGACCGGCGGGCGTTCGTGAAGTCGTCGCGGGCGACCGTGAGCACGCTCACGCGTCCCCACCTCCGGTGGCCGCGACGGCGTCGGGTGCTTGCCCGGCACCGTCGGATGGCTCGCTGCTCCCGGTGTCGTCGCCCGTGTACCGCTCGAAGAGGGCTTCGAGGTCGGCGTCCTCGACGGCGATGTCGGTGACGGTGGCGGCGTCGTCGAGCGCGCGCAGCGCGGGCATCTTCGCCGCGGGCTGCGTGCACGCGATTTCGACGTGGCTGCCGTCGACGGTGACCGCGCGTACGCCGTCGAGTCCGGCCACGGCCTCCGTATCGGGCGACCCGGCGACCTCGGCCTCGACGAGGGACTCGGCGCCCATCTGGTCGCGGAGCGCGTCGATGGTGTCGACGGCGACCATCTCGCCCTTGTTCATGATGCCGACGCGGTCACAGACCTGCTCGACCTGCCCGAGGATGTGACTGGAGAAGAACACCGTGGCGCCGCGGTCGGCCTCCTCGTGGACGATCTCCCGGAGGAGTTTGGCGCCCTTCGGGTCGAGGCCGGAGGAGGGCTCGTCGAGGATGAGGAGGTCGGGGTTCCCGACGAGTGCGACGGCGAGCGCGAGCCGCTGGGTCATCCCCTTCGAGTAGCCGCCGGCGCGCCGCCTGGCGGCCTCGGGTTCGAGCCCCACGCGCTCGATGAGGTGGTCGGGGTCGTCGTCCGCGTTCTTCGTCCGGATGGCGGAGACGACGTGCTCGCGGCCGGTGAGGTTCTCGTACAGTTCGAACCCCTCCGGGAGCAAGCCGGTGCGCTGGCGGACCGCGCGCGACTGGCCGGAGGCGTCGTGGCCGAGCACGGTTGCGGTCCCCTCGCTGGGCTTGAGGAAGCCCAGGAGCATGTTGATGGTCGTGGACTTCCCGGCGCCGTTCGGGCCGAGGAAGCCGAACACCTCTCCCTCCTCGACGGTGAGATTCAGGGCATCGACGGCCGTGAGGTCGCCGAAGCGCCTCGTGAGGCCGTCAGTTTCGATAGCGGGCATGCGTCCCCGAATCTAGGCACGTCACCTATGAAACTACTCACTAGTCTCAGCGCCCGTGACGGCCCTGTGATGGGCGGTAGCACTGCACGTTTCTGCCCGCTCGTTACCAGTCCTCGGCTTCGGGCGCGACGCCGCCCGGGTCTTCGGGGGTGTCGCCAGCGAGGTCGAACTCCTCGCGGAGTTCGCGCATCCGGTCGCGGATGTCGGCGGCGAGCTCGAACTCGAGGTTGCCCGCGGCCTCGTTCATGCGCTCCTCGAGTTCCTCGACGAGCATCGCGGCCTCCTGCTCGTCGCTCGGGCCGTCGCCCGTGACGTTGGAGGTTTCGGTCTCGGCGCCGGGGAGGTTCATGTCGCCGACGGCCTTCTCGATGGTGGTCGGCGTGGTGCCGTGCTCCTCGTTGAACTCCCGCTGAATGCGGCGGCGCCGTCTGGTCTCGTCGATGGCGTCCCGCATCGCGTCGGTGGTCTCGTCGGCGTACAGCACGACCTCGCCGTTGACGTTCCGGGCGGCCCGCCCCATCGTCTGGACGAGGCTGGTCTCCGAGCGCAGGAACCCCTGCTGGTCGGCGTCGAGGATGGCGACGAGGCTCACCTCGGGGATGTCCAGGCCCTCCCGGAGGAGGTTGATGCCGACGAGAACGTCGTACTCGCCGAGCCTGAGGCCGCGCACGAGTTCGTGGCGTTCGAGGGTGTCCGTCTCGTCGTGCATGTACTCGACGGCGACGCCCGCCTCCTCGAGGTACTCGGTGAGGTCCTCGGCCATGCGCTTCGTGAGCGTCGTGACGAGCACGCGCTCGTCGCGGGAGACGCGGTCGTCGATGCGGTCCATGAGGTCCTCGACCTGCCCCGTCGCGTCGGCTATCGATATCTCGGGGTCGACGAGGTGGGTGGGCCGGACAATCTGTTCGACGACGTTCGCGGACTGCTCGCGCTCGTAGTCGCTCGGCGTCGCGGAGACGTACAGCGTGCGGTCGGTCTTCTCCTCGAACTCCTCGAACGTCAGCGGCCGGTTGTCGTACGCCGTGGGGAGCCGGAAGCCGTTCTCCACGAGGCTGTCCTTCCGGGACTTGTCGCCGGCGTACTGGCCCTTGATCTGGGGGACGGTGCGGTGGGACTCGTCGATGACGGTGAGGAAGTCGTCCGGGAAGTAGTCCAGGAGGGTGTACGGCGCGTCCCCGGGTTCGCGGTCCGAGAGGTACACCGAGTAGTTCTCGATGCCCGAGCAGTAGCCGGCCTCGGCCATCATCTCCAGGTCGAAGGTGGTGCGCTCCTCGATGCGCTGGGCGGCGATCATGTCGCCGGCGCGCTCGAAGTGCCGGACGCGCTCGTGCATGTCCGTCCGGATCTCCTCGATGGCCTCCTGCATCTCGTCGTCGGGCACCGAGTAGTGCTCCGCCGGGTGGAAGAGCACCGCGGGCTCCTCGCTCTCGACGGTGCCCTCCAGGGGGTCGAGTTTCGCCATCCGGTCGACCTCGTCGCCCCAGAACTCCACGCGCACGGGGTACCGGCCGTACATCGGGTACACCTCGACGGTGTCGCCGCGAACCCGGAACGTGCCCTGCGTGAAGTCGACGTCGTTGCGCTCGTAGTTCAGGTCCACGAGCTTCGACAGCAGTTCCTCGCGCTCGATGGTCTGCCCGCGTTCGAGGCGCAGACGCATCTCCTCGTAGTTCCGCGGGTCACCCAGCCCGTAGATGGCCGACACCGATGCGACGACGATGACGTCGTCCCGCGTCAGCAGCGAGCGCGTCGCGGAGTGCCGCAGCCGGTCGATTTCGTCGTTGATGGAGGCGTCCTTCTCGATGTACTTGTCCGTCTGCTCGACGTACGCCTCCGGCTGGTAGTAGTCGTAGTAGGAGACGAAGTACTCGACGGCGTTGTCCGGGAAGAGGTTCCGGAACTCCTCGTAGAGCTGGGCCGCGAGCGTCTTGTTGTGCGCGATGACGAGCGTCGGCTGCTGGAGCTCTTCGACGGTCCAGGAGACGGTGTTCGTCTTCCCCGACCCCGTCACGCCGAGCAGCGTCTGCTTCTCGGCGCCGGCCTCGTAGCCCGCGACCAGTTCCTCGATGGCGTCGGGCTGGTCGCCCGCGGGGTCGAACGGCGCCTCCACGCGGAACGGCGCGTCGGCCTCCGGTCGGTCCGGCTGCAGGGGACCGCTGGCGTCACTCATTGGAGTGGTGTAGGGACGCAGTACACTTGAGGAGCGTGCCCGACCGGAGGGAGAGCACGTTCTGACGAACGGCGCGGGAGCGCCGTGAGTAGCGTGCCCGCCGATGGTGGATACACCCCAGAACCGCGAGCAGCGTGCCGGGGAAGTGCCCGCGGAGCAGCGAACCGGAGCGGGCCAACAGACACTTACTCTGGTCGCGGCAAACGCCGCCCAGATGCCCTCCAGACGCGACGTCCTGAAGGCCGGCGGCGGCAGCCTCGCGCTCGTCGCGGCCGGCGGTGCCGCCCGCTGGGGCGCGTGGACGCCGGCCGTCCAGACGCCCGCCGAGAACACGTGGCCCCAGCCCCGGTACGGGCCCGGGAACACGGGCCACAGCCCGGACGCGACGCCGCCACGCAGCGACCCCCCGGTCGTCGACGAGTACGACACTGGTGAGAGCGCGCAGACCGTCGTCGTCGACGAAGACCGGCTGTACGCGGGCACCGAACACTCGGTGTGGGCGTTCGAGCGCGGCGACCGGTACTCGGCGTGGGACGAGCCCGGTGACGGTCGTCGGCTGGCGGTCGGACCGGACGCCGTCGTCGCGGCGGGGCGCGGTCGGGTCACGGGCTTCGACCCGGCGACCGGCGTAATCCGCTGGGAACACCGATCGACGGCGTCCGCGTACGGCATCCTGGCAGGTGAGCGGACGGCGTACGTCGGCTTCCGGGACCGACTGGTGGCGTTCGACGCCGGGAGCGGGGACCGCCGGTGGTCGGTGGCGGCCGACGGCGAGGCGTTCCCGGGCTTCGACGGCGACCGCCTGATCGTCGGCAGCTACAGCCTCCGCGCGTTCGAGCCGCGGGGGCCGCTTCGGGGCGTGCTGTCGGACGCCCCCAGTCGGGCGTGGGCGGCCGAGTTGCCGGTGGGCGGGACGTACCCAGTCGACGCCGGCGGCCACACGCTGGTCGGGACGCAGAGCTGCCTGGGGCGAACGACCTGCGGGCTGGCGGCCGTCACCGAGGGCGGGACACTCGACTGGCAGGTCGAACTCGGGAACAACGCCGGCCGCGTGGCCTACGACGGCGAGCGCGCGTACGTCGCCTCGATGCGGTACGACAACGGTGAGGGAGGCGTGCACTACAGCGACGACACCACGCTGCACGCCATCGACGCGGCGACCGGCGACGAGCTGTGGACGTTCGAGCGCGGCGGGTGGTTCTCGTCGCCGGTAGTCGCGGACGGCGTCGTCTACGTCGGCGAGCGCGGCGGCCCGAACGGGAACGGGAATCTCCACGCGCTCGACGCCGAGAGCGGCGAGGAGCTGTGGGCGTTCGACCGCACCGAGGGCGTGAACGCGCTCGCCGCGGTCGGGGACTTCCTGTACGCCGCGACCGACGGCGGCCGGGTGCTCGCGCTCGCGTAGCTATTTGGGCGTCGCGGACGGACTTCGAGGTATGGGAAGCGACCACCTCGTCACCGCCGCCGAACTACTCGACGACGCCGCCAGCGCCGCCACCGGCGACGCCGCCGACAGGCTTCGCGAACAGTCGGACGCCGTCGCGGCGCTCGCCAGCCGGGACCGCGGCCCGGACCACGGCCGACTCGCCCGCATCGAGCACGTCCTCACCGACGTCGAGGCCGACCTCGGCGACGACGCCGCGGCTGCCGTCGACCACGCACTCGCCGAACTCCGGGAGTATCGGTCGGGCGTCGAGGGCGTGTAGTCGGCGCAGAACGGTGGGATGGGGCTCGTCGGCGGCCGCGCGCAGGTGTACAGCGCAGACGGTCCGTCAGCAGACCGGCTTGGGGTTGACGCCCATCGCTTCGAGCTGTTCGGTGTACTCGTCGTAGGCCGCCTGGATGGCGGCGTCCGCGGCGTCCTTCGCGGCGCCCCAGTCGGCGTCGTCGTCGCAGACGGCGTCGAGGAGGGCGAGCGCGCGGTCGCGCTGGTCGCCGAGGTCACCTTTGAGGTCGCGGAACAGCTGGGCGGTCTGGGGGTCGGCCTGCCCGACGAAGAAGCCCGTGAGCTGTTCTTTGGACTTCTCCGTGGCGAGGATGCGGCCGAGCAGGCCGCCGGCGCGCTCGACGGTCGAGTCGAGGTCGCGGAGGGACTGCTGCATCGCGCTTGGGTCGCCACTGGGTTCGTGGGCGTCGAGTTCGCCGACGACGGCGTCGTAGTGGTCTCGCTCCTCGCTGGCAGTCGCCTCGAAGGCCTCGCGGGCGTCGGCATCGCTCTCGCTGTCGGCCCACGCCTGGAACGTCTCCGCGGCCGCGTACTCGACGTCGGCGGCCGCTTCGAGAACGGGGCCGACCTCCATCTCGCCGCCCGTCGCAGCGTACAGGGACTTCGAGGAGCCCAACCGGGAGAGCGCGGTGTCGTTGTCCTCGCGGACGGACTCGTGGAGTTCACTGGCGTTCATACGACTACTGTGGGCCGCTGGCGGCTTGTATGCTGGCGTCGAAGAAACGAGGTCGGTGTGGCTACGGGACTACTCGCCGCTGCCCGTCTCTACCGGTGCGCCCACGAGGTTCCCCCACTCGGTCCAGGAGCCGTCGTAGTTGACGGTGTTCTCGTAGCCGAGCAGTTCGTGGAGCGCGAACCACGCGATGGACGAACGCTCGCCGATGCGGCAGTACGCGACGGTGGTCTCGTCGCCGTCGATGCCCTCGGCGCCGTAGAGCTCCGCGAGTTCGTCGGCGGACTTGAACGTCCCGTCGTCGTTGACGGTGGCCGCCCACGAGATGTTGCTCGCGCCAGGGATGTGGCCGCCGCGCTGGGCCGTCTCCTGGAGGCCCGGCGGCGCGAGAATCTCGCCGCTGAACTCCTCCGGGGAGCGCACGTCGACCAGCGGCAGGCCCTTGTCGACGGCGTGCTCGACGTCGTCGCGGTACGCGCGGATGCCCTCGAAGGGGCCCCTGGCGTCGTAGTCGACCTCGGGGAAGTCCGGAACCTCGTCGGTGGTCGGGTAGTCGCTGTCGAGCCAGTAGTCGCGGCCGCCGTCGAGGAGTTTGACGTCCTCGTGGCCGTAGTACTTGAACTGCCAGTAGGTGTAGGCCGCGAACCAGTTCGAGTTGTCGCCGTAGAGGACGACCGTGGAGTCCTCGCTGATGCCGTGGCTGCCCAGGAGCTCCTCGAAGTCGTCCTTGTCGAGGACGTCGCGCTGGGTCTGGTCCTGGAGCTGGGTCTCCCAGTTGAAGCCGATGGCGCCCGGGGCGTGGGCGTCCTCGTAGGCCTCGGTGTCCACGTCCACCTCGACGAGTCGGTGCGCTGGGTCGTCGCTCTGGAACTGGTCGAGGTTGTCCTCGACCCAGTCGGCCGTGACGAGTACGTCGTTGGCGTAATCTGCCATACACGTACGCTCGGCAGCCAGCCACATAACTCTCGGTCCAGCCGGCGAGTTCCCCCGTTCGTGCCGGCTCGCGGCGGCGTTCGCCGGGGTCGCGCGACCGTCCGGTGTCGGCGGTGACGCTCGCGAACGGAACGCTGCAAATGCTGCCGCTATTTCGGTCGGGCGGGGAGCGTGGCAGCGCGTTCCGGTGGCCGGAGTGCTAAGGGCGGCGAGCGCGAACCCTCCAGTAATGACCGACGACTGGGTGGTGTCGGCGGACTGGCTCGCGGCGAACCGCGACGACGTCGTCGCGGTGGACGTGCGGGACGCCTGGGAGTACGACGGCATCGGACACGTGCCGGGCGCCGTGAGCGTCCCGTTCGACACATTCCGCCGAGCGGACGGGCCGGAGGGAACGATGCCAGCCAGCGAGGACTGGGAGGCCGTCCTCTCCGAGGCCGGCGTCGAGCGCGGGGACACGCTCGTCGCGTACGACGACACCCACGGCGTGTTCGCGGCGCGGTTCCTCGTGACGGCGCTGTACTACGGCCACGACGACGTCCGGCTGCTGGACGGCGACTACAGCGCGTGGGTTCGCGACCACGAGTCCAGCAGCGAGGCGCCGGACGTGGCGCCGACCGACTACGTGGCGGGCGCGCCCGACGGCGACGTGTTCGTGGGCGCCGACGACGTCGCGGCCGCTGCCGAGGCAGAGGACGCGGTGGTCGTGGACACCCGGGAGCCCCGGGAGTTCGAGGAGGGGCACGTCCCGGGCGCGGTGAACGTCGACTGGAAGGAGGTCGTCGACGACGACACGCGTGGCCTGAAGCCCCGCGAGGCTGTCGAGGAGCTGCTTGCGTCCCGGGGCGTCACGCGCGACCGGAGGGTGGTGCTGTACTGCAACACCGCGCGGCGCATCAGCCACACGTTCGTCGTCTTGGGCTGGCTGGGGTTCCCGGACGTGGCGTTCTACGAGGGGAGCCTCGCCGAGTGGGAGGCAGAAGGGCGCCCCATCGAGTCGGCCTGACTCGGGGGCCGGGAGCTACGACGGGTCGCCGGCGGGGCCGGGACCGTCGTCGGGCGCATCGCTCGCGGCGTCGTCTCCGGGGTCTGTGATCGAGCCGTCCGTCGGGCTCGTGACCGTGCCGTCGGGCACGTCACCTGTCGGCTGGTCGGCGTCCGGCTCGGCGACGATGCCGTCGGCCTCACCGTCGGCGCTGTCGTCGAAGCCGTCGTCCGTGAGTGTGGTCTGGACGCCGTTTCGCTCCTCGGCGAGCAGCGACGCCGCCTCGGCGGTGAGCGCGACGACCAGCGGCCCCGCGATGACGCCGATGGGACCGACGGTGAGCAGGCCGCCCGTGAACCCGATGAAGTAGAGGCTGCCGGGGAGGTCGGCGGTCTCCCGGGAGAGCCGGGGGCGGACGAGCACGTCCGGGAGCCACGCGACGAGCACGCCCGCGACGAGGGCGAACACGAGGGCGGCGTCGGCGGCACCGGTCGCCGCCCAGTAGACGGCGACGCCGGCGACGACGATGGAGGGGCCGACGATGGGAACGAACTGGAGGACGCCGGCCGCGACGGCGAGCGTGGGGGTGTACGGGACGTCGAACACGTAGAACACGGGGAGCGCGAGCGCGGTGGTGGCGACCGCGGTGGCGGCCTGCAGGACGTAGATGGCGTACAGCGTGGCGCGAGCGCGGTGGCCGAACGCGGCGGCGACGTCCCGGTAGGCGGGCGGGACGACGGCGAGCAGCGCGTGTTCGGCGTCCCGGTGGGCGACGAGCAGGCCGAAGACGAGCACGCCGAACAGCGTGAGCTTCAGCGCGAGTACGGGGAGTTCGCCGGCGAGATCGACGGCGAGCGCGGTGCCGTACGTGGCGACGGCGTCGACGACGACGCCGACCTCGACGACGTACTCGTAGCCGTACGCGCTGATGGAGTAGGTGTCGGAGAGGCGCTGGGCGGCGTCGATGCCCTCCGCGATGCGGCCGCTGGCCGCCGACATCACGAGAGTGAGCGGGATGATGGCGACCGCCGAGACGACAGTGGCGGTGAGCGCGCTGGCGATCCACCGGGAGACGCCGAGGCGTTCGACGCGCTGGACCGCCGGGATGAGGAGGTAGGCGACGGTGCCGGCGAAGAAGACGGTGCCGACGACGGCACCGAGGACGAGCGTCGAGAGCCCGGCGAGGACGACGAGGAGGGCGGCGAGCCCGGTGGTTCGGTCGGGTGGCACTGCAGGCTGTACTGACGGCAAGGTGAAAAGGGTTCGTTCCGCCCGGAGCGACGGACTTATTCACCACCCGATGATACGACCAAGTAATGAAGCGTCGCAACTACCTCCGGACGGTGGGCGTCGGAGTCACCGGCGTCGCCGCCGCCGGCTGTCTGCAGGTCGAGAACACCGGAGACGGCGATGCGACCACGACCGACGGCGGGACGGAGACCGCGACCGGTACGACCACGGGCGGCACCACCAGCGCCGACGCAGGCCCGCTCCGGGTCGCGACCTACGACTCGTTCTTCGGCGACGACGGCACCGCCGGCCGCTGGCTGAAGGACGCCTGGGAGGCCGACCACGACACCACCGTCGAGTTCAGCGCGCCGAGCAACGGCATCAACCAGTTCATCGAGCGCAAGCGCGAGGGCGTCGGCATCGACGCCGACCTCTTCGTCGGCCTCAACACGGGCGAACTCGTGCGCGTCGACGACGCTCTCGGCGACACCCAGCTGTTCGACGAACTGGCCGGCGAGGTCGACGGCAGCGACGCCATCCAGGACGACCTCCGCATCGACCCGGAGAACCGCGCGCTCCCCTACGACACGGGGTACATCTCGCTCGTCTACGACGGCACGACCGTCGACAACCCCGAGACGTTCGAGGCGCTGGCGTCCGAGGCGTACGACGGCACGCTGCTCGCACAGAACGCCCAGACCAGTGACCCCGGCCGGGCGTTCCTGCTGTGGACCATCCACGAGTACGGTCCCGAGAACTACCTCGACTACTGGGAGCGCCTCGTCGAGAACGACGTCCGCGTCCTCGACGACTGGCAGCCGTCTTACGACGCGTTCCTGAACGGCGAACGCCCGATGGTCGTCTCGTACTCCACCGACCAGGTGTACTACAACGACGAGGACCAGCTCCCCCGCCACCAGGTCGGCTTCCTGAACGACCAGGGGTACGCGAACCCCGAAGCCGTCGCTCGGTTCGCCGACGCCGACAACCCCGACCTCGCCGCGGAGTTCGTGGAGTTCATGCTCACCGACGAGGCCCAGCGGAACGTCGCCGTGAACAACGTCCAGTTCCCCGCGACGACGACCGCCGAGCTCCCCGAGGAGTACGCCCAATACGCCTACGAGCCGCCGGAGGCGGTGACGTTTACGTACGAGGAGCTCGCAGGCAACGTCGACGCATGGACCGAAGCCTGGGCCCGCCAGGTCGCGACGAACTAGTGGCGGGGAGTCGGCGCTCCGCCGCGACCGCAGCCGGCTGGCTCGCTCGCGCGGTCGACCGCTTCGCGCTCCCGCTGGCGGGTGCGGGCACGCTCGCCGTGCTGCTGGCGGTGTTCTACTACCCCGTCGGCACGGTGTTCGCGGAGGCGTTCGGCCCCGAGAACCCGGTCTGGGCGATTCTCACCTCGGAGTTCTACATGGGCGCCGCCCACGGCCTGTTCGCCAACCCCCTTCAGGTGCCCGGTGACGTCGCCGCCTGGCTCGCGGAGGCCAGCATCGCGGCCGGCTGGACGGGGTGGCTGCCGGAACTGTACGTCGTCCACCCGGGCGTCCGGAAGGGGCTGTTCGGGTTCACGGCCTACCAGGCCGCGCTGTCGACGCTCGCGAGCGTCGCGCTCGGACTGCCGGGCGCGTACGTGCTCGCGCGCTTCGAGTTCCCCGGGCGGCGCACGCTCAAGTCACTGACCATCCTCCCGTTCGTGCTCCCCTCCATCATGGTCGTGGTCGGGTTCGTCGCGACGTTCGGTCAGTTCGGCACCGTCAACGACCTGCTGGCGGGGGTTGGCTTGGGTCGAGTCCAGTTCCTCTACACGCTCGAAGTCGTCGTGCTCGCCCACGCCTTCTACAACGCCCCGCTCGTGACGCGGATGGTGACGACGGCCTGGGAGAACGTCGACGCGAGCGCCGTCGAGACCGCGCGGTCGCTGGGCGCCGACCCGCTGCGGGCGTTCCGGGACGTCGTCGCGCCCCAGTTGCTGCCCGCGCTGGCGGCGAGCGCGCTGCTCGCGTTCGTGTTCACGTTCATGTCCTTCCCCATCGTGCTCGCGCTCGGTGGCCTCCAGCTCGCGACCGTCGAGGTGTGGCTGTTCGCGCGCGTCCAGCAGCTCGACTACGCCACCGCCGCCGGGCTCGCGGCCCTGGAGACGGTGGTGTCGCTCGCGCTCACGTACGCCTACCTCCGGTACGAGGCCCGGCGGTCGGCGGAGGGGACCGGCAATCCCCTCGACCGCCACCGGCTGCTCGACGCGTCCGGGCTCCGCGAGTGGCTGGTCCGCTCGGGCATCGTCGCCTACGGCGTCGTCGTCGCGGCCGTCTTCCTCGCGCCGCTGGCGTCGATGGTGCTCGCGAGCGTCGGCGGTCTCGAGGACCCGACGCTGCGGTGGTGGCGGTTCCTCGCCGAACGCCAGGCCGGCGGCCGCACGCAGCCGGCGACGGCCGTCCGCTACTCGCTGCTGTTCAGTGTCGCCGCGCTCGCCGTCGCGCTCCCGATGGGCGTCGTCGTCGGGGCGTTCTCCGCGCGCGGCGGCCGCGGCCGCAAAGTCGTCGACGCCGTCCTGATGGCGCCCATCGCGGTCTCCGGCATCGTCGTCGGGTTCGGCATGCTGCGCTCGCTCGTCTTCGGCGTCGACCTCGGGAGCTACCGGGTGAGTCTCGTCGGCCCGCTCGTGGTGGTGCTGGCCCACGCCGTCGCGGGCTACCCCTTCGTCGTCCGGAACGTCGCGCCGATGCTGTCGGCCGTCGACAGCCGGCTCGTGGAGTCCGCTCGCGCGCTCGGCGCGAGCAGGGGGCGGGCGCTCTGGGACGTCGAACTCCCGCTCGTGTGGCCGGGCGTGCTCGCGGGCGCGGCGTTCGCGTTCGCCATCAGCGTCGGCGAGTTCGACTCGACGGTCATCCTCGCCGGCGACGGCGTCTACACGATGCCGGTCGCGCTGAAGCGGTATCTCGTCGACCGGGCGGCCGGCCCGAGCACGGGCCCGGCGGCCGCGATGGGGACGGTGCTGCTGGCGGTGACGGCCGCCAGCTTCGTGGTCATCGACCGCGTCGGGGGGCGATACCAGCCATGACGAGCGTCGAACTGGACGGACTCGTCCGCGAGTTCGGTCCCACGCGAGCTGTCGACGACGTCTCCGTGACCGTCGCGGACGGCGAGTTCTTCACGCTCGTCGGCCCGTCTGGCTGCGGGAAGACGACGACGCTGCGCCTCGTGGCGGGGTTCGAGCAGCCGGACGCGGGCGACGTCCGGTTCGGCGGCGAGTCGACGACCGGCGTCCCGCCCGAGGACCGCGACGTCGGCATCGTCTTCCAGAGCTACGCGCTGTTCCCGCACATGACCGTCGGCGAGAACGTCGCCTACGGGCTGCGCTTCCGGGACCCCCCGGGCGGCGTCTCGACCGAGGAGCGAGTGGCGGAACTGCTGGAGCTAGTCGACCTGCCGGACGCCCAGGACCGCGACCCGTCCGAGCTCTCGGGCGGCCAGCAGCAGCGCGTCGCGCTGGCTCGCGCGCTCGCGCCGGGCCCGAGCCTGCTCCTCCTGGACGAGCCGATGAGCGCGCTCGACGCCCGCCTCCGGGAGCGCCTGCGCGGGAAGGTCAGAGAGATCCAGCGCGAACTCGACATCACGACCGTCTACGTCACGCACGACCAGGAGGAGGCGCTGTCCGTCTCGGACCGCGTCGCCGTGATGCACGACGGCCGCGTCGAGCAGGTCGGCACCCCCGAGGAGGTGTACCGGGAGCCCGCCTCCCGATTCGTCGCGGAGTTCGTCGGCGACAACAACGTCCTCGACGGAACGGCGTCTCCACTCGAAACAGAGGGGTCTTCGGTGTCGGTCGGTCCGGCGTCCTTCGACGTGGCCGAACGCGCGTCCGGAACCGTCTCGGTCGGACTTCGCCCGGAAGCCCTATCCTTCGGTTCGGGTGGAAACGAGCTGGACGTCGTCGTCGAGCGGTCGGAGTTCCTCGGCGACGCCTACAAGGTGTACTGCGACTGGCACGGCACCCAGTTGCTCGTCAAGACCACCGACGCCCCGGAGCCCGGACCGGCGACCGTGACGTTCCCGCCCGAGGCCGCCGACGTCCTCCCGGAGTAGTGGTTTGACGCCCGGTTCAGGGCGCGACGCCGACGGTCAGCAGAGTGCCGAACGTGCGGTAGCGCTCGACCATCTCCTCGCGGGTCTCGAAGCCCTCGTGGGGGAACTCGCTCGCGGGCGGAATCTCGGTCTCCTCGTCGGCGACGTTGTCCTGCTCGGCGACGTGGAGTCCCGCCTCGCGGAACGCCGCGCGGTACACTCGACGGTCCCAGCGGGTCATCTCGACGGAGATGTTGTCCTGCCAGTCGTGGCTGTGGACGTTCTCCTCGTAGTAGTTCACCGCGCAGTAGAACGTCCCGCCGGGCTTCAGGACGCGCCGGATCTCCCGGAGCGTCTCGATGGGATCGCTGGCGTAGTAGAACGCCTCCATCGAGAAGACGTGGTCGACGCTGTCGTCGGCGAGCGGCAGGCTCCCGAAGTCCCCGACGACGAAACTGATCTGGTCGTCGTCCGTGTAGCTCCGAGCGTTCCGGGTCATCTCGGGCGCGCCGTCCAGGCCGTAGCCGCGGGCGACGCCGCGCTCGCGGAGCGCGCGCAGCGCGTACCCGCTCCCCGTCCCGAGGTCGAGCACGTAGTCGTCGTCCTCGACGGGCATCCGCGCGAGCACGTGCTTGGCGGTGTGCCAGTGGCGGTCCTCCATCCCCCTGTCGCGGCCCGACGCCGCCCACTCGTCGAACTCCTCGCGGACGCTCATGGCCGACTCGTCGACCGCAGTCGGCAAAACGCCACCGGAGTCCCACCGCTGGGAGCCGGTAGGGTTTACCCGACCCGCCACGGACACCACGAGCATGACCAGAGGTCGGAAGCGGTACGCGTACGCGGACACCGCCCAGCAGATCGTCGGGGGGTTCGTGCTCGCGGGGCCGTTCGTCGTCACCGAGGAGGTGTGGCTGCTCGCCTCACAGATGGAGTGGTACCACGCCGCCGCGACGGTACTGATGGTCGCCGTCATCGGCTACGGCGCGCTGTACAAGGCCGACGACGACCGCGACCCCGACCGCGAGGCGGAGGTCGCGGGGGTCCCGGTCCGGTTCGTCTCCCTGATGGGGGTCGCCTTCGGGTCGGTGTTCGTGCTCTCGGTGGCGCTGACGGCGCCGGTGACGTTCGCCACCCAACTCGAGGTCGGTACGGGGATGGGCGTGGTCGCGCCACTCACGGCGAAAGCCGCCTCGGTCGGCGCCATCTTCAGCGTTGTCGGCGCCGCGACCGCGGACAGCCTGCTGTGAACGGGAGGCGAGGAATACGCCCGAGACACCGGGCCTGCCCGCGGTCACCCGCAGGGTTAAGACGACGGGCGCGCTTCGCCCGGGTATGGACTACGACCTCGCCATCGAGGGCGCGCCCGACTCCGTGCCAGGCGGCACCGTCGTCCTCCTCGTGCACCCATCGACGGGGGAGACCGACCGCATGGACACCGACTTTCTGAAGACAGACACCGACCACTTCCTGGTCGTCTCCACGCGCACCACCGCCCGCGAGGTCACCCAGAAGCTGGAGTACTACGACGTCGACGAGGACAGCGCCGAGATTCTGGACACGCTCTCGGTCGAGCGCGGCTACTCCCGACGGGGCGCCAGCCACATCCACTACGTCTCCCGGCCGGAGGACGTGGACGGCATCCTCTCTGCCATCGACCAGTTCCTCACGGACAACCCCGGGAAGCGCCGCGTGAGCTTCGACTCGCTCACCGAACTCGCGTACTACGCCGACGAGGAACAGGCCCTCGACGCCCTCCAGCGCCTCCGCGGGCTGCTGGACCGCCACGACGCGGTCGCGCTCGTCCACGTCTCCGAGGAGGTCCACGACGAGGACGCGCTCGCGGGCTTCCGCGACGCCAGCGACCTCGTCATCGAACTCGACGAGGACGGCAGCATCGCGACCGACTACTGAAGACCGGGGCGACGTCGGCCGCGAGAGTCACGCCGATTCGAACACCTTCTGCGCCCACGTCACCGCGTAGCCGGCGCCGTGGCGCCGGAACGCCGGCGAGTCGAGTGCGGCGAACGGCGCCGGCACCCCGCCGTCGTGTTTGACTGCGCTGCAGGCGAGTTCGGCGGCGTCCGCGAACGACGTCTCGCCGTGTGCGAGTTCGCCAGCCAGGCCGTCTAGCCGGGGTTCGATGCGCTCGCCGGCGTCCACCCAGGCGTCGTGCAGCCGGGGGAAGTCGGCGTCCCAGGTCTCGAACTCGGCCCGGGTGTGGAGCCCGCGGAACGCGGTCGCGCAGGCGGCGGCGAGCTGGTAGGCGGTCGCGGGCCCGCCGTCGACGGCCGCCGCGAACGCGGGGTAGTCCTCCTCGAAGAAGCCGAGGAACTGCTCGGGGAGCCCGAGGCCCGCCTCGACGAGCGCCTCCGCGACGAGGAAGTCCGCGAACGCCTCCGGGGTGCCCTCGATGCGGGCCTTCACGAACACGAGCGGCGGGTCGGTCTGTGTCGTCCAGGCGACGGCGCCGTCGCCCGGCATCCCGACGACGAAGTCCGTGCTGACGAGCTGGCGGAGCAGTTCGGGTGACTCCGCGGGCAGCCAGGCCGCCTCGTACTCGTGGGGCGTCAGCTCGTCGGCGAGCAACAGGAGCTCCTCGCGGTGCTCGGGGGACAGCGTCTCGAAGTCCCGTTCGCAGTCGAGAACGACCGCACCCGGCGCGTAGGCGTCCCGGACCGCCGCGAGTTCGCCGGCGAGCTCGCGCTCGGTGAACATCAGCCGACCTGTACCATCACTGCGACCGAGATGACGGCGGCTGTGGCGACCGTCGCGACGACGAGTTTCGTGGACGTGCTCATGTCGGGAGATTCGGCCCGCGTTCCTTAAATCCGTGGCGTTCGCCGCGAGCGGGACGGTTCGCCAGCCGACGGGTCAGTCCGCCGTCGTCGGCCTGCCGTACGCCCGCCACGCGCCCGACCGGAAGCGAACGAGGTTGATGGCGGCCCGCGTGTACATGTCGCCGAGGATGGCCGCGAAGATGGCGAGCAAGCCCCAGCCCATCCCGGGCGCGAACGACACGCCCGGGACGGTGAACGCCCCCAGGGCGACGGCGGGGACCGTCAGCGGGCCGATAGAGAACGACTGGAGCGCGAGGTCGAGGGCCCACGGTCCCGCGGAGATGACGTGGCCGACCGGCAGCGCGACGAACGCCAGCGGCAGCCGGACGACGTACGTCCCGACGATGCCACCGTACAGCGGCCAGCGCGTGTCCCCCGCCCCCCTGAGGCCGCCCCGGAGCGTGCGGGAGACGGAGAACGCGGCGACGCTCAGCCCGAACACCCGGATGAACGTCACGGTCAGGTCGAGGTCACCGGGGTCGAACGCTCGCGCGATGGGTGTCGCCAGCGCGAACAGCCCGGCGCCGATGAGCAGTTGGGTGACGAGCGCGATGCGCAGCGTCTGCCAGCCGTACTCGGCGGCCTCGTCGGGGTCGCCGGCGCCGAGGCGCTGCCCGACGAGCGTCGACGAGGCGGTCGAGTACCCCCAGGCGGGCATGAGCGCGAGCAACATCACGCGCCGGGCGATGGCGTACGCGGCGACCACGGTAGGTCCGAACAGCCCGAGCACGAACAGGAACGGGAACCGACCGAACGTCCGCGAGAGCCGGGTGCCCGCCAGCGGCAGCGCGACGCGCACGATTTCGGTGGCGATCGCCCAGTCCCACTGCTTGCCGCCGAGTTCCAGCGTGACGTCCCACCGGCCAGAGACGAGGATGGCGAAGAAGGCGCCGCCCGCGACGGTGTTCGCCACGGCGGTCCCCCACGCCGCGCCGACCACGCCGAGTTCGGGGAACACCCACAGGCCGAAGATGAGCACGGCGTTCAGCGCGATGTTCGTCGGGAGTGTCACGAGGCGGACGTACATCGGGGTGCGAGTGTCGCCGGCGCCCGCGAGGGCTCGCGCCGCGGTCATGCTCCAGAACCGGAAGACGACGGAGAGCATCACGACCCGGAGGTAGTCCGCGCCCAGTCGGGTGGTCTCCGGGTCGTTCGCGAGCAGACCGACCATCGCGTCCGCGTACTCCCAGGTGCCGAGCGTGATGGGGACCGAGATGAGCAGCGAGAGCCACAGCGACTGCTTGATGGCGAAGTTCGCGTCCGCGTGGTCCTCCGCGCCCTTGAACCGTGAGACGACGCTGATGGTGCCGGAGGTGAGCGCGAGCGCCAGCCCGAACGGGATGAAGTAGTACTGGAACCCGAACTCGAGGGCGGCGACCGCGGTCGACCCGGCCGCGATGCTCACCATCAGGAAGTCCGCGGTCCGCAGCAGCGTCCGCAGGCCGCCCGTGACCATCGCGGGGACGGCGAGGTCGAACGCCTCCTCGCCCTTCGAGCGGTCGACGAGGCCCAGGCGCGCCAGGTACGCGGGGAACAGCGCCAGCGCGGCCTGCACGCGGTCGCGGAGGGACATCTATCCGAGTGCCGGGTCCACAGCGGAAAACAACTTCGCCAGCCGGCAAGCGAGGACACGGAACCCACCGGGTGGCGGGTCGACGTCGGCTGTGAGGATGAGGGGACTGTCCGCGGCGCGCTCGCTCTCGTCCGACCGAGGGGAGCAGCGCGCGACCGGTTCGACCCGAAACGTTGGCCTGCTCGACGTCCGTCGGTCTGCGCCTACTCGGGGTCCGCCGGGTCTGGGGCCTCCCAGGCGTCCGGCACCTCGATGACGTACTGGCCGTCCTCCTGGAGGGCGATGATGTACTCCTGTCGGTCGTACAGCTCCATGAGGTTGAGTTCGTACTGGCCGGGCGCGACGATGCGGATGGACTCGAACTGGTCGTTGAGCTCCTGACGGAGGTCCTCGAGGTCTGGCCGGTCCTCGGGGTCGTCGGGCTCTTTGACGACGCGGCCCTCCTCGGCGCGGTCCGGCAGCGACGTCATGTCAACGACTTCGCTGCGGGCCTCGGCCTGCGCGCCGTCCTCGGAGTCCGCGGCCGACGCCTTCACGCCGGGCTCCGCGTCCGCGTCGGCCGCCGGCGTCGAGTCTGCTCTGGCGTTCGACTGCCGGCCGCCCCCCGTTTCGGGTGCAGCGGCCGACTCCTCCTCGGCGTCGACGGCGGAGTCGGCGGTCGACTCCGTTTCGGAGGTCGTAGCGGAATCGCCTGCGGCGTCGATAACGGAATCGACGCTGGACGCGTCGGCCGAGGAGTCGTCGCTCTCGACCGTCGACGGCGGGCCGCTGGAGACGGCGTCGCGGACGCGGTTCGCGGCGCGACCGACCGCACCCGAAACCGACCCTCCCTCGGGTTCGGGCGGCTCCGGGGAGTCTGCCTCCTCGGGCGAGTCCTCGGGCACCTCGCCCGGGTGGTACTGGAACTTGTTCCCGCCGCAGTCCGGGCAGCCCGACAGCATCTCCTTGGAGCCGTCCTCGAAGACGTGCCCGCAGTTCGTGCACTGGTGAGGCATTACTTGCGGGAGATGAGCGCGCTGATGAGCGTCTCGTCCTTGTGCAGCGACTGGATCTGGTTGGCCGGGCCGATGACGGTGAGCTTCGAGGTCTCCTGTTTCCCCATCAGGCGCCCGAGCAGGCTCGTGTCCGAGGCCTCCGACTGCGGGAAGCTCTCGATCTCGATGCCCGAGAAGCCGTCCGGGTTGATCTCCCCCATCGTCACCTCGATGAGCTTCGACTCCTCGTCGGGCGTCAGCCCCGACTCCAGGACGACGATGTTGCCGTCCCGGACGCCGTCGAGGATGAGCCGGATCTTCTCCATCGACGTCTTCCCGGCCATCCGCTCGCCGCTGATGAGGTCGATCTGGACGCCCTCGGCGGGCCCGTCGTCACTGGTGGTCTCTGGCATTCTGGTCACCCGAAGTACTTCGCGATCTTCTCGTAGACCTCGTCCATGTTGTCGCCCTCCAGGGCGGACAGCGGGATGGTCTCGTGCTGGGGGAACGCGTTCGACACGCGCTGGATGTTGGCGCCCTCGAGGTCCGTCTTGTTCGCGAGGATGAGCACGGGTAGCTCGCGGCTCTCGATGATGCCGATGAGCATCGTGTTCACCTGCGTGAACGGGTCCTCACTCGCGTCCAGCACGTAGATGACGCCGTCGACGTCCTCGCGCAGCCAGTGCATCGCCTCCGCGACGCCCTCGGTGGCTTCGCGGGAGCGACGCACCGCCTCGTCTTTCTCCATGTCGTGGTCGAGGAACTCCGAGTAGTCGACCTTCGTCGTCACACCGGGCGTGTCGACGATGTCGATGTTGACGGTCTTCCCGTTGCGTTTGATCTCCACGTCCTCCTTGCGACGGGCGCGTCGCGTCTCGTGGGGGATGTGGCTCTCGGGACCGACGGCGTCGCCCGTCCAGTCGCGCGCGATCCGGTTCGCGAGCGTGGTCTTCCCCGCGTTAGGCGGACCGTAAATCCCGATGCGTTTCGGCTCCGAGTCGTCGGCGAAGAGGCTCGCCGTGACCCGGGATACGCTGTCTCTGAGGTCTGCGAACAGTCCCATCCTTGAATTCCATTCGCACCCCGACCTTTGTATGTTTGACGCAGGGGTGCGTCCGGTTACGTCGAGACTACCGGCGAGACAACTTAAACCTACGTCAGACGGGAAGTACGGACCGAGACGGGGAGCAGGCACCGCGAGCCAGCGCCGAATCGGGAACCGGGGGACGACGCGTCGACGGGGTCCCGTGACGCGACGCGTCGACGTCGTTCCGGGCTCGGCGGTCGTCGAGTGCCGGATCGTGTCGGGAGTCGAGAATCGGGAGTGGACCGAGTGGAGGTTGGAGCGGCGCGGAGTGAGAGGGTGGTGGGTAAGAGGAGTGAGAGGGAGGCTGAACGGAGTGGAAACGTGAACCGAGAGGTGGAGGGGAAACGGAGGGTCGCGTGTGCGCGTCTAACTACATTTATTCTTGACCGACCGCTAGCCGCGCCGGAGCGGGGCTAGCGTGGGAGTCCCTGGCTAGGCTGACTTGCTGAGGTGGGACTGCAAAGAGTGACGGGGAAAGCCCCCACCCCTTCGTTTCGAGTGGAGAGTGAGAATAGCCCGGGGCGGGGCACGAACAGAGCGGGAGTGACGCGACCAACTCCACTAGAACTAGATCACTACGCCATTCTCACACCAGCTTTGCTCTAGTTTGCGGATACTGTTTCGGTAGTAGTGTCTTAGTCCTTTCCCTGCTAGAGAGTTCGTTCTGCGACCCTCCCCCGTCCATCTCGCCGTTCCACCCGAAACGAAGGGGTGGGGGGCCACCCCACGTCCGACACTCCTACCCCACCGTTTCGACTGGACGAACCAATCCTGCCTGGATTTGCCACCGATCTCCACGGGTGGGGTCGAACCGGTTCCGGATCGATGGGAGCACCGAGTCGTCCCGAACCGATTCGGCAGTTGTCGACTCGACTCGAAACGACGGCGTCGTCGTGTTCCCTCTGCAACTGGTCGGCGACAGCCGAGGCGACCGCGGGCAATCGAATCTCGGTAACGCGCTCCTACCGTCCACCGTCACTCTCGGTTTCGACGCGAGCTCGACGCACCGACAGTGCCGAATCTCCTACCTATCGGGGCTCTCGATGCGGTTCACGAATTATACGGCGGCCAACTCTCCACTCGACTCGTCGCGCCGGTCGCTGTCTCGATGGGGGACTGCGTCCACGGACGACGCGTGTCGAAGTCCCGCGAGTTCCGCTCATCGAAACTTATTAGTTATCCTCGGTTCCACTGTTTCATCTGCATCAACTGGAGCGCCGACGTGTCGGGTGCCGGGTAATCTCGGTGTAACGCCGCTCTCCGCGCTCTTTACAGCTGCGTGCGGTTTCCACACGAAACGAAGGGGTTAGAGCGAGAAATGTCAGACGAACCGCCGACAGACGGACGACGCACGGCAGACCGCGACTTCGAGGTCGACCTCGACGACGTCCTCGACGACGAGGACAGCGACGAGGGGCTGTTCGACGACCTCCTGAGCGGCGAGCCCATCTTCGAGAACAAGGAGGTGCTTCGCCCCTCCTACACGCCACACGAGCTCCCGCACCGGAAGGACCAGATCAACAACATGGCGACTATCCTGGTCGCCGCACTCCGCGGGGAGACCCCGTCGAACATCCTCATCTACGGGAAGACGGGGACGGGGAAGACCGCGAGCGCGAAGTTCGTCAGCCAGGAGCTCGAGAAGACCTCCCAGAAGTACGACGTCCCCTGCGAGGTCGAGTACATCAACTGCGAGGTCACCGACACTCAGTATCGGGTGCTCGCCCAGCTCGCGAACACGTTCATCGAACAGAACCGAGCGTTCGTCGACGCGCGAGTCGAGGAGCTCGAAGCGCTCCGGAGCGAGGCGGAATCCGACCCCGCTGCACTCGAAGTAGGGGGGTCGGACGACCTCTTCGAAGACCCCGGCGAATCGGACGACGGCCCGGACCCGGAGAACGACCTCGGCGACCTGCGGGGGCGTTTCACCTCCGTCGAGGAGATCGACGAACGCATCGAGACCCTCCACGAGGAGAAGGCCGAGATGGAGCAGGTCCCGATGACCGGGTGGCCGACCGACCGCGTGTACGCGACGTTCTTCGACGCCGTCGACTACGTCGAGCGCGTGGCCGTCATCATGCTCGACGAGATCGACAAGCTCGTCGAGAAGTCCGGTGACGACACGCTCTACAACCTCTCCCGGATGAACTCCGAACTGGACAACTCCCGGGTCTCCATCATCGGCATCAGCAACGACCTGAAGTTCACCGACTTCCTCGACCCCCGAGTCAAGTCCAGCCTCGGCGAGGAGGAGATCGTCTTCCCGCCGTACGACGCGAACCAGCTCCGGGACATCCTCCAGCACCGCTCGGACGTCGCGTTCAAGGCCGACGCTCTCTCCGAGGACGTGCTCCCGCTGTGCGCGGCGTTCGCCGCCCAGGAGCACGGCGACGCTCGGCGCGCGCTCGACCTCCTCCGCACGGCGGGCGAGCTCGCCGAGCGTGACCAGTCCGAGGACGTCACGGAGGAGCACGTCCGCCGCGCGCAGGACAAGATCGAACTCGACCGCGTGGTCGAAGTCGTGCGCACGCTCCCGACGCAGAGCAAACTCGTCCTCTACGCAATCCTCCTCCTGGAGGACAACGGCGTCCACAACGTGAACACGGGCGAGGTGTACAACATCTACAAGACGCTCTGCGACGAGCTCGACGCCGACGTGCTCACGCAGCGCCGGGTCACCGACCTCATCAGCGAACTCGACATGCTCGGCATCGTGAACGCGGTCGTCGTCTCGAAGGGGCGCTACGGTCGCACGAAGGAAATCTCGCTGTCGGTCCCGGTCGAGGAGACGGAGGCCGTCCTGGAGGCGGACTCCCGGCTGAGCGACATCGAGAACGTCACGCCGTTCGTGCAGGCGCGCTTCGAGAACTAGCTCGCGGACGCGGGAAGACGACCCCGGGAGGAGGGTGACCCACGGTCGAGAGCCGGGGTCGTCGACCTCACGTGACTCGACTCGACTGACTAGCGCGCTGTTCGACCCGCCGCGCTCCGGTGCCTCCACGGCCTCCGCTGGGTCCGCAGTCGCCACTGCTCTCACAGCCGTCGCTGCGTCACAGTCTCCACTGCGTCCACAGTCTCCGTTGCCTCCACTGCCGCCGGTCCGTCCGCGTGGAGCGTGGCGGTCCGCGAGTCCACTCCACACCCGCCCGTAGTCACTCGGAACTGCTCGCGCTCAGGCGACGACTCCGTCGTCCGCGCGGGCCGAGAAATCCGCGTTCGCTGGCTGGCGGCCAGCGGGTCGCCGCTCAGTCACTCGTCGACGGCGGCGCTGCGGTGCCCGCCTCCTCCTCGATGGGGGTCGCGAGCTTGTAGATGGCGTACAGCAGCATCACCAGCAGCGCCGCCATGACGAGGGCGGTGCGGATGTTCGGGTCGATGGCTGGCGACGCGATTACCTCGCCGGCCTCGTTGGTCTGGGGTGCCGCGCCGTACGGCTTCCCCGCGAGCGTCTCGATCAGTCCGGTGACGACGACGCCGAGCAGCAGCAGGCCGCCACTCAGGTACATCGCCAGTTTGTCGATTGTGTCAGTCATTGGAATCACCGTGTCAGCCGAGGAGGTACTTCAGCTTCGGGTTGCTCTGGACGAAGCGCGTCTGTTCGACGAACGCGTCGAGGCCGTAGTAGCGGCCTGCGGCGAACACGATCATGGTGACGAACAGCAGCAGTCCCATGAAGTCGCTGTTCACGAGGCCGTGGCTGAACCCGGCGTTGCCGACCCAGAACAGCGACATGAATACCACGCCGCCGAACGAGGCCAGTCGGGTGAGCAGGCCGGCGATGAGCGCCAGTCCGATGAGCGTCTCGAACAGCGGCACCAGCGCGGCCATCAGGTTCGGGAAGCCCGCCATGAACGTTGCCACCGGGCCGAGGGTCGTCCCGCTCATTCCCTCGAGGTACATGGGGGCGTACCCGAAGTTCAGCCCGCTGTCGAGGAGCTTGCCGAACCCGGAGTGGAAGAACCACCAGCCGGTGAGTACGCGCAGCATCGCCACCCAGTAGGCTTTCCAGGTGCCGGACACCTGGAAGCTGAAGCCCGTGTTGGTCGCCGTCTGCGTGTTGTGTGACATTGGTCCCACCTCGTTTGAACATATTCGAACGCCCGTATTAAAGCGGGAGAGCGATTCCCGGCGGTCGGCGCGCGTTCCCAGTCTGTGGGAACGAGTCGGCCGTCCAGCGCCCGCTCGCGACCGATATGGAACGAATTATACGGTGTGGTTTCCGAGTTCGAGACGTCGATGCGTGCTCCGTTCGACTCGGACGCGGCTCCGGACCTCCAGGATATCCTGAACGCTCTGGACAACGAGGGCTGTCGAGCCATCATCGAGGCGCTCGACGAGCCACTCACGGCCAAGGAGATATCCGAGGAGAGCGGCGTCCCAATGTCCACGACGTACCGGGAACTGGACCTGCTGACGGACGCCGCGCTCCTCGAGGAGCGCGCGGTCCTCCAGCAGGACGGCCACCACACCACCGAGTACGAGGTGGCGTTCGAGGAGGTCGTCATCCAGCTGGACGAGGACCGGACCCTCGACGTCGGCATCCAGCGGCCGCCGGCGTCGAAGGACGAACGGCTCGAGACGCTCTGGGCCGAGGTGAGCAAGGAAACATGACACAGTACATCGTCATCGCGCTGAAGACAGTCACCCTGTTGCTCGGCGGTGCGGTCACGTACTTCGCGGCGAAGGCGTGGCTGCGCACGAGCTCCCCCGCACTGCGGTCGCTCGCGATTGGGTTCGGTATCGTCACCCTCGGGTCGCTGCTCGCGGGTGGCGTCGACGTCCTCCTGAACGTCGAACGCGACTTCGCGGTGCTGACGGAGAGCGCACTGACGGCTATCGGGTTCGCCGTCATCGTCTACTCGCTGTACGCCGACTGACTGTCGAGGCGCGCTCGGATGCGACGACGCCCCCTCCCGAGCCGGTCGGCCGGTTAGCTCGCTGGCGCCGACACCGCCCCGAGGTGCTGGGAGACGACCGGTGCCGTCGCGACTGGCGGTGCGACGGTCCCACTCGTCGTCGCGCTGGAGACGGTCAGGCGCACCCAGCCGAGGTACGGCACGCGGTACTCGGCGGTGCCGCGCACCCACTCGGGCTTGACGGGGCTGGAGATGCCGCGGGCCTGGTCGTAGTAGCCGTTGGTCACCTCGTTGTCGCCCTTCGTGATGAAGCCGGCGTGGGGCGCGGGACAGTTCCGGAGTTCGTCGCAGTTGTCCGCGTCGACGATGTCGGGGTCGGCGCGGTCGTACCAGTTCTCGCCGTCGGCCACCCAGAAGTGCGCGCGGTGGATGACTGGCGTCGCTCTGCTGTTCCCGAACGGCTCGTAGACGACGACGTCCCCAGTTCCGCCGAACTTCCGGTAGTCGTTCTCGCGAGCGTCCGCGTGCGTGACAACGCCCGTGTCGGCGGTAGCGAACTCCGGGCTGAGGCGGTGTTCCTCCATGACGAACACGAGGTCGCCCTTCTCCATGTTGGGCTGCATGCTGCCCGATTCGACGGCGACCAGCGGTGGCCAGACGCCGCTGACCGAGAACAGCAACAGCCCGACCATGCCGACCGCGAGCGCGCTGGAGGCGGCCTCGCGGACGAACAGCACGCCCACTCGGTCGGTCGTACGGAACCACCGGAGGGCGGCCCGGGGACCGTCTCGGGGGTCGGGGGCGTCGTCGCCGGTCATTGCACGACGGTTCGGCGCTGTCGCGTTTCAACGTTCCCCTCTACCCGTGGGTACACTTGCCCGGTCACCGACTGCGTCGCGACCGCCACGTTTTTGCTCGACTCGCGCTTCCGGCTGGGTGTGCCACGAGCCCCGACCGTGCGCGTCGTCCGCGTGCTCACGAGCCGGGGCTACAACGCGGACCGCGAGGCGGTGACGCTGCTGGCGGGCGCCGACGACCCGGTGGCTGCCGTCGACCGCGTGGTCGAGGCGGCGCCCGAGGACGCAGCGACGCTCTCTGTGGAGGACGTGCGCGCGGTCCTCGACGGCGACGGGGCGCCCGACCCGGCGGAGACGGGCGACGCGCCCGAGCCGTCGACCGCGTCGACGGAGCGAACCACCCCGGACCAGACCTCTAGTTCGACTGGAAGGAATCCGACAGCAGAAACAGTCACTGAATCGACCACTCCAGGTGAAACGAAGGGGGTCGACTTCGGGGCGGCCACGGACTCGATGCAGCGCGAGAGGACCGACAGCGGCGGGACCGGAGACGGTCGCGCGGCGAACACCGACCTGCGCAGCGTCGACGTCGCCGGCGACATCACGGGCGAGTCCACGGGAACCGGCGAGTACAAGGACTTCGTGTCGGTGTTCCGGGACCGCTACGACCGCCTCTCCAAGCAGTTGCGCGGGCGCGTGAACCACCGGCCGACGAGCGCGCTCGAATCGATGCCGGGCGGCAGCGACGCCGCCGTCGTCGGCATGGTCAACGACGTGCGCTCGACCACGAGCGGCCACTGGCTCGTCGAACTGGAGGACACGAACGGCGTGTTCCCCGCGCTCGTCATGAAGGACCGCGACATCGCCGCTCTCGTCGACGACCTCCTGCTCGACGAGGTCATCGCCATCGAGGGGACGCTGTCGGACGACGGCGGCATCGTGTTCGCCGACGACATCCACTTCCCCGAAGTCCCCCGGACGTACGACCCGAACACGGCCGACCGCCACGTCCAGGCTGCCCTCATCTCCGACGTCCACGTCGGCAGCCAGGAGTTCGCCGAAGACGCCTGGCAGTCGTTCGCCGACTGGCTCCACACCCCGGAGGCCGAGTCCGTCGAGTACCTCCTCATCGCGGGCGACATGGTGGAGGGCGTCGGCGTCTACCCCGGCCAGGACGAGGAACTCGACGTCGTCGATATCTACGACCAGTACGAGGCGTTCGCGGAGTACCTCAAGGACGTCCCCGGCGACATGGAGATCGTCATGATTCCCGGGAACCACGACGCCGTCCGCCTCGCCGAACCCCAGCCCGCCTTCGACGAGGAGTTGCGTTCCATCATGAGCGCCCACGACGCCCAGTTCACCGGCAATCCCTCTACGGTCACCATCGAGGGCGTCTCCGTGTTGATGTACCACGGCGTCTCCATCGACGAGGTCATCGCCGAACACCCCAGCGAGGACGTCTCCTACGAGCACCCCCACCGGGCGATGGAACTCCTCCTGAAGAAGCGCCACGTCGCCCCGAAGTTCGGCGGCCGCAACCGCCTCGCGCCCGAGGAGAAGGACTACCTCACCATCGACAGCGTCCCGGACGTCTTCCACACCGGCCACGTCCACAAACTCGGCGTCGGCGCCCACCACAACGTCCGCCTCGTGAACTCGGGCTGCTGGCAGCACCAGACCGCGTTCCAGGAGTCCGTCAACATCGACCCCGACGTCGCCACCGCCCCGATTCTCGACCTGGATACCCTGGACATCACCGTCCGGAAGTTCAGCTAAGTACCGTTTACTCGTACCTTTTGCTGCGCTCGCGGCCTTCGGCCCCTCGCTCGGCAAAAGCTACGCCAAAAGCACTCCTCACCACCTCGGCCGCGCAGAGCGCGGCCTCGATGGTTCGTCGACCTGCGCTCCCTCCGGTCGCGCAGAGAATCGCGGCGCTCGGGACCTACGGACCGCTCGCGCCGCGAATGCTAGCCCAGACCGGCTGTCCAATCACCGCGAACTACCACGGTTTCCGAGATATCTGCGAGTAGATTTTAGCCGCGTCGGGCCGAGAAAACCGTGCTAACGCGACTCTCGGAACCCTTATCCCCGGATAGCACCTCTCTATGGTTGCAATGGCAGAAGGTAAGGTTGATTTCTTCAACGACACGGGCGGTTACGGTTTCATTTCCACCGAGGACGCAGACGACGACGTTTTCTTCCACATGGAGGATGTCGGCGGCGAGGACCTCACGGAGGGGACGGAACTCGAGTTCAGCATCGAAGACGCACCGAAGGGTCCGCGCGCGACTGACGTCGTTCGCGTCTAATTTCGGACTTCTGAATCAGTAGCGGTTCTTCCGCTTTCCAACTACGCAGCGACGAGCTACGACTGTTCTACGGCGACGCCACGCTCCTCCAGCAGCGCGACGAACTCCCCGGGGTCGACCTGCGGGACGTCGTTCGCCTCGGCAGCGTCGCGCTTCGACTGGCCGGGACTCTCCCCGACGACGAGGTAGTCCGTGTTCCCCGACACCGAGCCGGTGGCGTTGGCGCCGTGGCGCTCCACGAGGTCCTGGAGTTCCGAACGCGTCCAGTCCTCCACACTCCCCGTGAACACGAACGTCAGGCCGTCGAGTTCGTCCGCGGACTCCGCGACGCGGACGGATTCGGGCTCGCCCAATCGGGATTCGTCGCGCAGGCGCGCGAGCACCTCGCGGTTGCGCTCGTTCTCCAGGAACTCGGCGAGGTGCTCGGCCACCACGCTCCCGACGCCGTCGACGCGCTCGAAGTCCGCCTCGTCGGCGTCCAGCACGGCGTCCAGGCTGCCGAACTCGCGGGCGACGTCGTCGGCGACGGTCGGCCCGACCTCCGGAATCCCGAGCGCCGCCAGAAACTCACCGAGCGGCGGGTGCCGTGCGGCCGCCAGTTCGTCGACCAGATTCCGCGCGCTCGTCTCACCCCACCCCTCCAGGTCGGCGAACTCGGCGACCGAGCGGTCGTAGAGGTCGGCGACCGAGTCCTCGACGACGCCTTCGGCGACGAACTGCTCGGCGGCCTCCTCGCCGACGCCCTCGACGTCCAGGACGTCCGTGAAGTACTCGACCGACCGGACGAGCTGTGCGGGACACGTCAGACCACCGGTACAGAACGCGTTCGGCCCGTCGAACTCCACGTCGCTCCCGCAGCGCGGACACGTCTCGGGGAACTCGAAGTGACCGTCGCTGCGGTGCTCGGTGACCTCCGCGACGTAGGGGATGACGTCGCCGGCGCGCTGCACGCGCACCTCGTCGCCGACGCCGACCCCCATCGCCTGAATCTCGTCGCGGTTGTGGAGGCTCGCCCGCGAGACGGTGACGCCGCCGACGTCGACGGGGTCGAGCAGCGCGACGGGCGTCAGCCGGCCGGTCCGCCCGACCTGCACGACCACGTCCGCGACGGTCGTCACCTCCTCGCGCGCCGGGAACTTGTACGCGTACGCCCACCGGTAGTGGCGGGCCGTGGTCCCGAGTTCGAGACACGTCTGGCGGTCGTCGACCTTCAGGACGACGCCGTCGATCTCGTAGTTCAGGGCCTCGCGGCGCTCCCCGAGCCGATTACGGTAGTCGATTGCGGCGTCGATGCCGTCCGCGACTTCGGCCTCCCGGTCGACTTTGAGCCCCCACTCCGGGAGCTGCTGGTGTTCCGCCCAGTGGGTCTCCAGGCCGACGTCGAGGCCGCCGCGTGACGCCTCGACGCTGTCGACCGGCTCCTCCCCGGCCGCCAGAATATCGTAGAAGAAGCAGTCCAGCGGGCGCTCGGCCGTCACCGAGGGGTCGAGCTGGCGCAGCGACCCGGCGGCGGCGTTCCGGGGGTTCGCGAACGCGTCGTCGCCGCGCTCCATCCGCTCGCGGTTGTGCGCAGTGAAGGCGTCCCGGGGCATGTACACCTCCCCGCGCACGACGAGGAACGCCGGCGGATCTCCCCGCAGCTTCAGGGGGACGCTGTCGATGGTGCGGACGTTCGCCGTGACGTCCTCGCCGGTCTCGCCGTCGCCCCGGGTAGCGGCCCGCTGGAGGCGGCCGTCGACGTACGTCGCGGCGACGGAGAGCCCGTCGAACTTCGGCTCGCAGACGAAGTCGACGTCGCCGCCCGTCTCGCGCTCGACGCGGCCGGCGAACTCCCTGACGTCCTCGGCCTCGCCGCTGGAGTCCAGGGAGAGCAGCGGCGCGACGTGCTCGACGGATTCGAGTTCGTCGAGGGGTTCGGCGCCGACGCGCTGTGTGGGGCTGTGCTCGGTCGCCAGGCCGAACTCCGCTTCCAGTTCCTGGAGCCGGCTGAACAGCCGGTCGTAGGCGCGGTCACCGATCACGGGGTCGTTCGCGACGTAGTAGCGGTGGTCGTGGTACCGGAGTGCCTCCCGGAGCAACTCCACCTGCTCGCGGGCGGCGGCCTCGTCGAGGGCGTCGACGGGCGCGAACTCGGACTCGGGGTCGCGGACGTAGGGGTTGTCCGCGGACGGGTCGCCGTCGTCGTCCTCGCTGCGTCGCCCCTCGCTCCCGGCGTTGGCGTCGCGCATGCAGCGAGCTAAGCCTCCCTGCGTGGTAAGCGTACGGACCGCCTGTCGACCGTCGTCGCGTGAGGGAGCGGCGAACGTTGCACGACCCGCCGTGTTTATCCACCCGCGCGCCGTCCTCCCGGTATGCGAGAGGACTTCCTCCTGCTGAATCCGGGGCCGGTGCCAGTCGCCCGCGACGTACGAGAGACCATGAGCGAGCCGATGGTCTCCCACCGCTCCGCCGAGTTCGAGGCCGTCTACGAGCGCGCCCAGGACCACCTCGACTACGTGTTCGAGCACTCGACGCCGTCGGGCGCCTCGACGTCCAGCGGCGGCACCTCGTTGATTCTGAACGGCACCGCGACGATGGGGATGGAGGCCGCCGTCGCGAACCTCGTCGGGGACGGCGGCGAGGTCGTCTCGGTCGTGAACGGGAAGTTCGGCCGGCGGTTCGCGCGCATCGCGGACCGCTACGCCGACACCACGCGCGTGGAGTTCGACTGGGGCGAGCCGGTCGACGTGGACGCCGTCGCGGACGCCGTCGGCCCGAACACCGACGTGGTGACGATGGTCCACAACGAGACGAGCACGGGTCTCCTGAACCCCGTCGAGGCGGTCGGCGACCTGGCAGCGGACGCCGACGCGCGCTACGTGGTGGACGGCGTGACGAGCATCGGCGGCGACGAGTTCCGGGTCGACGATTGGGGCGTCGACGTCGCCATCACGGACGCCCAGAAGGCCCTCGCCGCGCCGCCCGGCCTGAGCGCGATGTACGTCACCGAGGCCGCTGAATCGCACCTCGACGGCGAGTCGGCGCCGTTCTACGAGGACCTCGACTGGCACCTCCGGAAGGCCGACAGCAACCAGACGCCGTTCACGAGCGCCGTGCCGCTGTTCCGCGCGCTCGCAGAGGCCGCGGCGCGCATCCGCGAGGAGGGGATGCCCGACCGCATCGCGCGCCACCGCCGGCAGTCCGCGGCGTTCCGCGAGGGCTTCCAGGCGATGGGCCTGGAGTCGTTCCCGCGGCTGAACGAGGACGCCGAATACTCCAACACCCTCACCGCCATCCGCCTGCCCGAGGGCGCGCGCGGCGACGACGCCACGGAGTTCATGGACGCCGTGAACGCCCGCGGTGTCTCCATCAGCGGCGGGCAGGCCCACCTCGGCGGCGACATCTTCCGCGTGTCGAACATGGGTCAGCTCACCTCCCAGCAGGTGCTCCGCGGGATTCGGACCGTCGGCGAGGCGTTCCGCGAGGTCGGCGTCGACGCCGACGTGCAGGCGGGCACGGCCGCTGCCCGAGACCACCTCTGAGCGCTACCGACCGAGTCTGAGCAGCGCGGGGAGTGCGAGCGCGGCGAGCAGGAGTTCGGTGCCGCCCGCCAGCAGGAAGGCGTCCCCGAAGCCGTACTGTTCTGCGACCCAGCCGCCGCCGACGATGCCGGCGAGGAAGCCCAGCGACCCGGCGGCGTTGAACCCCGCCATGTGGACGCCCCGGTCGTCGTCGCCGGCGATGTCCGTGACGAGCGCCATCGTCGCGGGCGCCATCAGCGCACCGAGCACGCCGACTGCGACCATCCCGGCCTGGGCGAGCCTGAGGCCGGGCGCGAAGCCGACGCCGACGACGGCGACGCCGTACAGCGCGGAGCCGGCGGCGATGGGGACCGTGCGGCCGATGCGGTCGGAGAGCCGGCCGAAGGGGTACTGGAGGAGCGCGAACGGCGCGAAGAACAGCGCGAGCGTCAGCCCGGTGGCGCCGGCGTCGAGGCCGAACGCCTGCCGGAAGTACAGCGTGCCGACGAGCGCGAAGAAGCCGGCGGTGAAGCGGTCGATGAAGCCGAAGGCGTACGGGACGGCGATTGCGGGGTCGCCGGTGAGGGTGTCCAGCGCCGAGGCGAGCGACTCGCCGTGGCCGTCGGGCGCGCGGTCGGGGACGCGCGTGGCGAGGACGCCGGCGAACGCGAGCACGCCAGCGCCGGCGACGAGCGGCGCCCGGGGCGCGAGTTCGGTGAGCTGGCCGCCGACGGGGGCGCCGAGCGCGGTGCCGAGGCCGATGGCGATGCCGGCGGCGCCCATGTCGGCGCCGTGGTCGTCCGAGAGGTCCATCAGCATCGTCATCGACAGGGAGAACGCGCCGATGGTGACGGCGCCCTGGAGCGCGCGGAGCGCGAGCGCGCCGGCGAGGCCGACGGGTGCGACGGCGAGCGCGGCGTAGCCGATGCCGCCGCCGACCGCACCGGCGACGATGAACGGGACGCGGCTGCCGGCGCGGTCGCTGGCGGCGCCCCAGACGCCGGCGAACGCGACGAACGCGCCGAACTCGGCGGCGAGGAACCACCGGCTGGCGGTCTCGGGGTCGGCGGCGCCGTAGGCGGCGACGAGGTCCGAGGCCCCCGGGTAGAGCAGCACCTGCGCGAAGAGGACGGCGAAGACGACCGAGGCGAGGGCTGTGCGCTCCCGACGGACCATCGGCGGGGGTTGGAGCCGGGGGGCCAAGAGGGCGGCGACACCGGTGCGGGCGGGCGGTGTCACCGACGCCGGCGACAGTTGCCGTAACTGGCACGCATACGTAGGCTCGGTGCGATTACTATAGTACATGACTGGGTGGGCCGTCTGATGCCGACCGTCGACCTCGGAACGTTCGCGTTCGAGAGCGGCGACAGCGTCGACGACCTCACCGTCGCTTACGAGACGTACGGCGAGTTCACGGGCGACAACGCCGTGCTCGTCTGCCACGCGCTCACCGGCAGCCACCACGTCGCGGACAGCCCCGACGGCACCGCCGGCCAGGGTCACGGCTGGTGGCGGGACGTCGTCGGCCCCGGGAAGGCCATCGACACGAACGACTACTACGTCGTCTGCGCGAACGTCCCCGGGTCGTGCTACGGGACGGACGGCCCGCCCGCCGACGGGCCGGACGGCGAGCCCTGGGGCACCGACTTCCCGCCCGTGACGGTCGGCGACTGGACGCGCTCGCAGCGCCGCCTCCTCGACCACCTCGGGGTCGGCCGCCTGCACGCCGTCGTCGGCGGGAGCGTCGGCGGCATGAACGCCCTCGACTGGGCGCGCCGCTTCCCCGACGACGTCCGCCGGGTCGCCGCCGTCGCGACTGCCCCCCGCCTCGACGCCCAGTGCCTCGGGCTGAACGCCGTCGCCCGGCGCGCCATCCGCGGCGACCCGAACTGGAACGGCGGCGACTACTACGGCCAGGACCACCCGAAGCAGGGGCTCGCGCTCGCCCGCCAGCTCGGCCACTTGATGTACCTCTCGAAGGACTCGATGGGCGACAAGTTCGGCCGCCGGACCGCCGGTCGGGCGTCGGGAGACGACGCCTTCCCGACCGACCCGGCGGGCGCGTTCTTCCCGTACCGGGACGTCGAGTCTTACCTCGACTACCAGGCCGAGACGTTCGTCGAGCGCTTCGACGCCAACAGCTACCTCTACCTGGTGCGCGCGATGGACGACTACGACCTCGCCGCGGGCTACGACTCGGACGCCGACGCGCTCGCGGCGTTCCCGGGCGAGGCGCTCGCGCTGTCGTTCACGGGCGACTGGCACTTCACCGTCGAGCAGAGCGAGGCGCTCGCCGACGCCGTCCGCGAGGGGGACGCATCCGTCGCCCACCACGTCGTCGACTCCGACCACGGCCACGACGCCTTCCTCGTCGAACCCGAATCCGTCGGCCCCCCGCTGGCGGACTTCCTCGCCGACGGCGTCGACGGCCGCGCGGTCACGGACACGCGAGAGGACGACGGAGAGTGCGGCGAGTACGCGCCCGTCCACAACGGCCTCTTCTCCGGGTAGGCGCCTGGCCTGTCTCTCCTGCCGGCCGTCTCGAAGACCGGCAGGACCTGCAGGTGTCGGCGTGGTTTACCCGCCGGGGTGCGTCCACTCCTCCATGGGAGACGACCACGGATTCCACACGAACAGCGTTCACGCGGGCCAGGACGTCGACCCCGCCACGGGCTCGCGGGCGCCGCCAATCTACCAGACCACCTCCTACGTCTTCGAGGACAGCGAGGACGCCGCCGCCCAGTTCGCCCTGGAGAAGGAGGGCTACATCTACTCGCGGCTGATGAACCCGACCGTCGCGACGCTCCAGGAGCGCCTCGCGGCCCTCGAAGGGGGCGTCGGCGCGGTCGCTACCTCCTCGGGGATGGCGGCTCTCGACCTCGCGACGTTCGTCATCGCGAGCGCGGGCGACAACGTCGTCGCCGCCAGAGACCTCTACGGGGGCACCGTCACCTACCTCACGCACAGCGTCGAGCGCCGCGGTATCGAGACGAACTTCGTCGACACGCTCGACTACGAGGCCTACGCGGACGCCATCGACGAGGACACCGCCTACGTGCTCGTGGAGACGGTCGGCAACCCCAGCCTCGTCACGCCGGACCTCGAACGCATCGCCGACATCGCGCACGACCACGGCGTCCCCCTGCTGGTCGACAACACGTTCGCCACGCCGTACCTCGCGAACCCCATCGAGCACGGCGCGGACATCGTCTGGCACTCCACCACGAAGTGGATTCACGGCGCCGGCACGACCGTCGGCGGCGCGCTCGTCGACGCCGGGAGCTTCGACTGGAGCGAGCACGCCGAGAAGTACCCCGAAGTCGCTCAGGAGAACCCCGCCTACCACGGCGTGAACTTCGCCGAGCGCTTCGGCGACGCGGCGTTCACCTATACCGCCATCGCGCGCGGGCTCCGCGACCTCGGGAACCAGCAGTCGCCGTTCGACGCCTGGCAGACCCTCCAGAAGCTCGAGTCCCTCCCGCTGCGGATGGAGAAGCACTGCGAGAACGCCCAACTGGTCGCCGAACACCTCCAGGAGCACCCGGACGTCGCGTGGGTGAACTACCCCGGCCTCGCGGACCACGAGACCCACGACGAGGCCAGCGAGTACCTCGATGGTGGCTACGGCGGGATGCTCACGTTCGGCGTCGAGGGCGGCTACGAGGCGGCCCAGGCGACCACCGAGGAGACCGAACTGGCGAGCCTGCTGGCGAACGTCGGCGACGCGAAGACGCTCGTCATCCACCCCGCCTCGACCACCCACCAGCAGCTCACCGAGGACGAACAGCGCGCGGGCGGCGTCCTCCCCGAGATGGTCCGGGTGTCGGTCGGCATCGAGGACCCCGCAGACGTCGTCGCCGACCTCGAAGCCGCTATCGAGGCCGCAGTTGCGTCTACCGGCGGCGACTGAGCCGCTATCGAGACCGCAGTTACGTCTACCGGCGACACCCGAGACGATTCCTCTCGCGTGAAAATCGGCCGACCCCGTGAAGTAGGACCGTCCTAACCGTCAGGACGTACTTATGGTGGACACGTTCACGCTCGCGATACTCGCGGCCGTCCCCATCGCCGTCGCGTTCGGGCTACTGGTCGGCCTCCGGTGGTCGGCCGCCCGCGCGATGGGTGTCGGCTGGCTCGTGGCGACCGCACTCGGTGTCACCATCTGGGGGATGGAGGCACAGTGGTGGGCAGCGGCCGCCGTCTACGGCGCGCTGCAGGCGTTCAGCATCGTGCTCATCGTCTTCGGCGCCATCCTCCTGATGAACTACCTCGACGGCAGCGGCGCCATCGCGACCATCCGCTGGTACTTCCGCCAGATCGAGGAGGACCGGCGCGTCCAGGTGCTGCTCGTCGGCCTGGGCTTCATGACTATCATCGAGGGTGCTGCCGGGTTCGGGACGCCCGGCGCGCTCGCCGCGCCCCTGTTCATCGGCCTCGGCTTCCCGCCGCTCGCCGCGGCCGTCTTCGGGCTCTACTTCAACGCCCCGAACCCGCCGTTCGGCGCCGCCGGCACGCCCGTCATCGGGGGCGTCGGCGCCGTCATCGAGGGCTCGCTCCCGGCGGACATGCCCGTCCTCGAGTTCCTCGACCTGGTGTCGGCGTGGACGGGCGTCGTCACCGGGCTCGCGTACGTCTTCTGGGGCGTGCTCGGCATCTACCTGATGACCTACTGGTTCGGCGGCGAGGACGAGCGCTCGCTGACCGGTGCCATCGGGCCGACGCTGGAGATAGCGCCGTTCGCCGTGCTGCTCGGCGCGCTCACGGGCGTCACGCAGTGGCTGGTCGCGTGGTTCATCGGGCCGGCGCTGCCCGACATCGCCGCCGGGTTCGTGACGCTCGGCGCCGGTCTCGTGCTCGCGAACCGCGGCATCCTCGTGCCGGAGAACACCTGGGACTTCCCCGACCGCGAGTCCTGGACTGACACGTGGCGGGGCGGCCTCGACCTCGACGAACTCGACAACGACGAACCGAAGAAGGAGATGCCGGTGCTGCTGGCGTGGACGCCGTACCTCCTCGTCGCGGCCGTCCTCCTCCTGACGCGGTGGCCGACGCTGCAGGTCGGCGGCGAGCAGATCGTCTCCGTCGTCCAGTCCTACGCGGTCGGCTTCGACGTGTTCGGCTACGAGGACCTGAACTGGTCGCTGCGGTACCTCTACCTCCCGGGGACGATGCCGTTCGTCCCGGTCGCCATCCTCACCGGCTGGCTGCACGGCATGGACGGCTCGGAGATGGCCGAGGCGTGGCGGGAGTCGTTCCGCCAGATCGCGCCCGCGGCGCTCACGCTCGTCGTCGCCGTCTCCATGACCCAGGTGATGATCCAGTCCGCGACCAACCCCAGCAACGTCATCGGGATGATGACCGCGCTGTCCCGCATCGTCGCGGAGGGCGCCGGCGCGGCGCTCCCGCTCGTGTCGCCGTGGATCGGCACCCTCGGGTCGTTCATGACGGGGTCGAACACGTCCTCGGACATCCTGTTCAGCGTCCTCCAGCTCGAGGCCGCCTCGCAGGTCGGCGCGTCCCGCGCCGTCGTCGTCGCCCTCCAGAACACGGGCGGCGGCATCGGGAACATGGTCTCGGTGCTGAACGTCGCCGCCATCTGCGGCGTCGTCGGCATCACCGGCCGCGAGGGCGACATGCTCCGGAAGACGCTGGTGCCGACCGTCGTCTTCGCCGTGTTCGCGGGGCTGCTCGGGATGCTGTTCAGCTACGTCCTGTTCCCGGGTCTGTTCTGAGCACCGCCACGACCACCACATCCTAACACCACGCGCTCCCAATCCTACACCATTCAATGGCCACACACGACATTCCGCCGGACGACCCGGCAGCCGACCCGGACGCCAACTACGACTACGCCAGCGAGAACGTCGAACGCCCCGACCTCGTCGACGACCTGCGTGCGCGCGTCGACGGCGACGTGCGCTTCGACAGCTACACGCGCCAGCTGTACGCGACCGACGCCAGCATCTACGAGGTGCTGCCCGTCGGCGTCGTCTTCCCGACCTCCACCGAGGACGTCGCCGCCGTCGTGGAGTACTGCGCCGACGAGGGTATCCCGGTGCTCCCGCGGGGTGGCGGCACGAGTCTCGCCGGGCAGACGGTCAACGAGGCCGTCGTCCTCGACTTCAAGCACGACATGGACGGCTTCGTCGGCGTCGACGCCGAGGCGGAGACGGCTCGCGCGCAGGCCGGCATCACGCTCGGGGAACTGAACGCGGCGCTCGCCGAGGACGACCTGAAGTACGCGCCCGACCCCGCCTGGGGCGACAAGAGCGTGCTCGGCGGCGCCATCGGGAACAACTCCACGGGCGCGCACTCGCTGGTCTACGAGAAGGCCGACGGCTACCTCGAATCCGCCGAGGTCGTGCTCGCCGACGGCACCGCCACCACCTTCGGCTGGGTAGACACCGACGACCTCGACGACCTCGCGGACCCGGACGGCGACCTCGAGGCCCGCGTCTACGCCGAAGTGCAGCGCCTCCTCGACGAGGAGGCCGACGAGATCCGGGAGCGCTTCCCGGACCTCAAGCGCAACGTCTCCGGCTACAACTACGACCGCCTCCTCGAAGACGCGGAGGAGCGCGGCGAGGTGAACGTCGCGCGCCTGCTCGCCGGCAGCGAGGGGACGCTCGCGGTCGTCACCGAGGCCGAAGTCTCCCTGGAGCCAGTTCCCGCGGAGACGGCGGTGGCGATGCTCACGTACGACGACGTCACCGACGCGATGCGTGACGTCGCGCCCATCCTCGAACACGACCCGTCCGCGGTCGAGGTGATGGACGACGTGTTCCTCGACCTGGCGCGGGACACCGACGAGTTCCGGGACGTCGTCGACCTCCTGCCCGAGGGCACGGACTCGACGCTGCTCGTGGAGTTCTACGCCGACACGCCGGAGGCGGCCCGCCAGCAGGTCGCGGACCTCGTCGCCGACCGCCTGCCGACCGCGACTCCCGCGGGTGACCCCGCCCAGGGCGCCGGCGACGTCACCGACGACCCCGTTCACGCCGTCGACGTCCTGGAGGCCTACGACGACGACCGGCAGGCCCACTTCTGGAAGATGCGGAAGGCCGGCCTCCCCATCCTGCTCTCGCGGACCAGCGACGAGAAACACTGGCCGTACATCGAGGACACCGCCATCCCCGCCGAGCACCTCGCGGACTACGTCGAGGACTTCCGGGAGATTCTCGACGACCTCGACACGTTCGCGTCGTACTACGCGCACGCCGGCCCCGGCGTCCTCCACATCCGCCCCCTCCTCAACCTCAAGGAGGAAGAAGGGGTCGCCAAGATGGAGGAGATCGCCGACCGCGTCACCGACCTCGTCGTCGAATACGGCGGCTCGGTCTCCGGCGAGCACGGCGACGGCCGCGCCCGCACCCAGTGGAACCGCAAATTCTACGGCGACGGACTCTGGGAGTCCTTCCGGCAAACGAAGGCGACCTTCGACCCCGACTGGATTCTGAACCCCGGGCAGGTCTGCGGGGACGAGGCCGGCGAGTCCGACATGACCCAGAATCTGCGCTTCGACCCGAACTACGAGTTCGACGCCGGCTTCGACCCCGCGCTGAACTGGGACAACGAGAACGGCTTCCGTGGAATGACGGAGCTCTGCCACGGCTGCGCGGGCTGCACGGGCTACCAGGAGACCACCGGGGGCGTGATGTGTCCGACCTACCGCGCCGCCAACGAGGAGGTGCTCAGCACTCGCGGCCGCGCGAACATGCTGCGCTCGGCGATGAACGGGAATCTCCCCGACGACCCCCTCGACGACGAGTTCCTCCACGAGGTGATGGACCTCTGTGTCGGCTGCAAGGGCTGCAAGCTCGACTGCCCGAGCGGCGTCGACATGGCGAAGCTGAAGACCGAGGTCAAGCACGCCCACCACCAGGAGGACGGCGTCAGCCTCCTCGACCGCGTGTTCGGGCACACCGAGGAACTGCTCAGGCTCGGGTCGCTGTTCGCTCCCGTGTCGAACTGGGCGACCAGCCTCCCGGGCGCGGACGCGCTCGCCGAGAAGACCGTCGGCATCGCGGCCGAGCGCGACCTCCCCGAGTTCCAGCGGGAGACCCTCCGCACGTGGTTCGAACGGCGGGGCGGCAGCCAGATTCCCGAGTCGACCGCCGACCGCAGGGTCCTGCTCCTCCCCGACCCGTACACGAACTACAGCAAGGTGGACGTGGGGAAAGCCGCCGTGCGCGTCCTCGAAGCGGCCGGCGTCCACGTCGACGTTCCCGACGGCGTCGGCGACAGCGGCCGGCCGGCGTACTCCCGCGGACTGATCGACCGCACCCGCGAGACGGCCCGCGAGAACGTCGACGCGCTCGCCCCCCGGGTCGCTGACGGCTGGGACCTCGTCTACGTCGAACCCTCCGACGCCGTGATGCTCCAGAGCGACTACCTCGACCTCTTATCGGGCGAGGACGTGGACCGGGTCGCCGCGAACGCCTACGGCGTCTGCGAGTACCTCGACAGCTTCCGGCTGGACGAGGGCGCGGGCTTCGACGCGGACGGCGAGTCGCTGGCCTACCACGGCCACTGCCACCAGAAGGCCGAGCAGCGCGACCACCACGCAGTCGGCGTGCTGCGGCGCGCCGGCTACGCGGTCGACCCCCTGGACTCGACGTGCTGCGGGATGGCTGGCTCGTTCGGCTACGAGGCCGAGCACTACTCGATGAGTCAGGCAATCGGCGACGTGCTCGTCGACCAGGTGAGCGACAGCGACGCCGACACCGTCACTGCGCCCGGGTCGTCGTGCCGCACGCAACTCGGCGAGCGCGACGACGTCGACGTCGACGGCGAACCGCCCCACCCCGTCGAGAAGCTCGCCGACGCGCTCTGAGAACAGCCCGCTTTCTACTCCGCGCGGCCGTGGGGGCGCGGCGCCACCAGCTCGATGGGGTGTTTCGACGGCCGGTCGAGCAGGTCGTCGAGCTGGTCTAGGCAGGACGTACCGCTGGCGACCACCTCGCGGTCGCCCGTCTCGTCGGTACTGAACTGGTCGGCGAGCTCCTCGCCGACGGCGACGCTGACGTCGTAGTACTCCTGCTTGTACCCGAAGCTCCCCGCCATCCCGCAGCACTCCACGTCGGAGGTGGCGACGTCGAATCCGAGGCGGTCGAGCACCGCGACGGTGTACGTGTCGACGCCGAGCGTGCGCTGCTGGCAGTGGCCGTGGTACGCGACTTCGTGGCCGTCGCCGGTGGCGAGGCTGGTCTCGCTGGCGCCGTTCTCCAGGAGGCCGTAGACGTACTCGAAGACCTCGTAGCTGTTCGCCGCCAGCGCCTCGTGGTCGTCCTCGTCCAGTAAGCGCTCGTACTCGCGCTGGAAGATGGCGTGGTCGCTCGGCTCGACGACCACGACGTCCTTCCCGGCCTCGACGTAGGGCAGGAGGTCGTCGGCGACGCGCTCGGCCTTCTCGCGGGCCGTGGCGACCATCCCCTGGGAGAGCGGTGCGCGGCCGCTCGCGCACTCGTCGGCGACCGTGACGTCCGCGCCGAGCGCCTCCAGGGCGCGCACGGCGGCCTTCCCGCGGTCGACGTCCATGTAGTTCGTGTAGAGGTCGGGGAAGAGGACGACCTCGCGGTCGGGGTTCGCCACGTCGGGCCGGCCCTCGGCCCACGATTTGAGGGACTCGCGCTCGAACGTCGGGAGGTCCCGTCGGTCGTCGATGCCGAGCACGCGCTCCATCGCGGCGCCGGCGACCGACGAGCCCGCGACCCAGTTCGAGACCGGGGCGAACGCCGACCCGAGTTTCGCGAGCGTCTCGAAGTTCCCGAACACGCGCTTCTGGACGTCCACTCCCGCGGGCTCCTCGTCGGGCGTCAGCCCCTCGACGAGCCAGTCCAGGTCGCCGCCCCGCTGGCTGCGGTTCGCGCGGTCGCGCACGACCGTATTGATCCACGGGATGTCGATGCCGACCGGGCAGGCGTTCACGCAGCGCGAACAGCCAGTGCAGAGGTCGTTGAACTCCTTGGCGGTGTCCAGGCCCTCGACGCCGGCCTCCCAGCCGGTGGCGATGCCGCCGGAGTACGTCTCCCCGCCGAACGCGTGGCCGCCGACCTGCTGGAAGTTCGCACACGAGTTCGAGCACGCCGAACACCGGATGCAGTACAGCGTCTCCCGGAGGTCGTCGTCCTCGCGCATCGCCATGCGGCCGTTGTCCACGAGCACGAGGTGGAACTCGCGGTCGTCGGGACTCCCGACCTCGTCGGTCTGGAAGTCCAGCGTCGGGGAGCCGACCGGCGGCGTCAGCAGCGAGAGGTAGGAGGTGATGTCCTGGCCGGTGCCCGACCGCCCGATGAGTTCGACGAACGGCCGGAGGTCCTCCACCGAGGGAATCACCTTCTCGACGCCCGCGACGGCGACGTGCGTGTCAGTCGCCGTCACCGTCTTCCGGGCGTTGCCCTCGCTCGTGACGAGCGCCATCGTCCCCGAATCGGCGGTCACGAAGTTCGCGCCCGTCACGCCCACGTCGGCGTCGGCAATCTGTTCGCCGAGTTTCTCCCGGGCGAACAGCGTGAGGTCCTCGGCGGTCTCCAGTTCCTCGTCCGGGTCGAAGCGCTCGTTGAACAGCGCGGCGATGCTCTCCCTGGACTTGTGGATGGCGGGCGCGACGATGTGCGAGGGCGCCTCGTCGGCGACCTGCAGCACCCACTCGCCGAGGTCCGTCTCCACGACGTCGACGCCGTCCGCGCCGAGCGCGTCGTTCAGTTCCAGTTCCTCCGTCGTCATCGACTTCGACTTCACGACGCGCTCGCCGTCGACGTCCGCCACCACCTCGCGGACGTATTCGTTGGCGTCCTCGGCGTCGTCCGCCAGGTAGAGGGTGCCGCCGTTCGCCTCGACGGCGTCCCGGAGTTCGTCGACGAGGTCGGGGAGGCGCTCGATGGCGTCTTCCTTGATGGCCCGGGCCTCCTCCTTGAGGCCCTCGTAGTCCTCCAGGTCGGCGACGGAGTCGTACCGGCCCCGGTTGAACCCCTGCGTGTTCGCGGCGACGGCGTCGCCCTCGGTCGCGAGCACGCGGCGGATGTGCTCGGCCTTCGACGCGCGACGCTTCGAACTCATCGCTGTACCACCACCGCGTGGACGGTCTTCGGACCGTGGGCGCCCTGCACGAGCGCGCCCATGTCCGCGGTGGCGCTCGGGCCGGTGGCGAGCACGACGCTGTCGCCGTCCGCGCGGAACCGGTCGCCGAGTTCGGACAGTGCCGCCGGCATGCCGGGGACGACGTTCTCGGCGGCGACGACGGCGACGTGGTGGTCGCCGTAGAGGCTCACTGGCTCGACGCCGTCCGCAGTCGCGGGGAGCGCGAGGCTGCCGTAGTCGGCGACCCCGAGGTCGGCGTGCGTGACGCCCGTCGCGGCGGCCTCCAGTTCGCTCGGCGATGGGTCAGTCGTCACGGACGCCGGGAGTTCGCCGAGGCCGTCGGGAAGCGGGACGCCGACGGCCGGGTCGTCGGCGACGTCGGCGACGGCGTCCGCCACGCCGCCCGGCGTCGTCACGGTGTGCGAGACGTCGAAGTCGGCGAGGCGGTCGAGGAACCGGTCGACTGGCGGGTCGCCGGCGGTGGTGCTCATGGTTGGACGGTTCCACACGACGGCCCTAAGGCTGTCGCCGATTGCCACGGCCCGGGAGTCGCCGTCGGCCCGGTACGCTCTTATCACCGGCTCGTCAACGGCGTGACGTGTCACGGGAGCCGGGCGACGGCCTGCGCGCGTCCATCGCCGCCAACGGGAGCGCCGCCGACGCCGTCCTGCTCGCGACCGTCCCGACGGTGCTCGTCGGCGTCTTCCTCCTCCCGGAGCCGACCCGGGAGGCGTTCGTCCTCGACTACCGCGCGCCCACCGCCGTCGCCGCCTACGCCTCGCACTTCGTCCACTTCGGCGCCGCCCACCTCGCCGGGAACCTCGCCGCGTACGCGCTCGCGGTGCTGCCGGCGTACTGCTACTGCGCCGCCGCCGGCCGCCGCACCGACTTCCTCGCCGTCTTCGGCGCCGTGCTCGCCGGCTTCCCGTACGCGCTCTCCGGCCTGAACGCGGTGTTCGTGCGACCGAGCGTCGGCTACGGCTTCTCCGGGCTCGCGATGGCGTTCCTGGGGTTCCTGCCGGTGGCGCTGGCGGCGTTCACCCGCGAGCGCCTGCTCCCCGGCGTCACGCTCGACCACGCGCCGCTGCTGTTCTTCGCGGGCGCCGGCGTCGTCGCTGTCTTCGCGGTACTGGCGGCGCCGGCGTCCCCGCTGTCGCTGGCGGCCGTCGCCGTCGCGGTCCTCGGCGTCGCCGCCTACGGCCGGTCGCTGTGGAGGAGCGTCGATACGGGGTCGCTCCGGACCGCGGCGACACGAGCGGGCGACGCCGACTTCGCGGCCGCCGGCGTCGTGCTCGTGCTCGCGGCGCCGTTCGTCGCGTTCCCCAGGCGGGCCGCCGGCAGCGGCTACGTGCTGAACGTCTACACGCACCTGCTCGGGTTCTGTCTCGGCTTCGTCGTCCCGTACGTCGCCCTCCGACTCGTGGACGGCGTCGAGTGACTACGTCCGCAGTCGGTGGACGAGTGAACTCCGCTGGCTGTACGTCCGGGACAGTCCCGACGCGATGATGGCGAGGAAGCCGACGACCGCCCACGCGACCGGCGAGATTGCCGACAGCGCCGGGACGCCGACGGCGGCGGCGACCACGAGCAGCGCGCCGAGCGCGCCGAGTGCGGCGTGGAACTCCGCGAACGACAGCCCGTAGCGCGGCACGACCTCCATGTAGACGCCGACCTCGGCGGCGTTGTCTCCCGGCCGCACCTCCCTGGCGGCGTCGTCGTAGTCGACGATATCGAGCCCGTCGAGCTTCGGGAGGTGGGTCTGCTGCAGCGAGATGTAGACGCTCCGCCGGACGTCCCGCGGCGGCGGGTCGCTCCCGGACTCGCGGGCCGCGATGGCCTCCGAGAGCTCCCGCGTGCTCACGGGTGCGTCGGCCTCCCCGAGCTGTTCGAGGACCATCCGGCGTCTGTCGTTCCGGAGTACGTCGTGGATGTCGGTCTCTCCGATGCTGGCTCCCTGTTCCCCCCGGCTCCGGCCTCGTGCGTGACTCACGGTGGCTCTCCCTGTTACGCTCACACACATGTTGGGTTTGTAAGGATTGCCGTTCGCTTCAGTGGTGGATTACTGTTAGAAAGTTGTACCGAACCGCCAGTAACGACCGATTAAAAAAGAGGGCCGTGGGCCTACCCTAGCACGCCCGGGTGGCGACCCCAGTCGCGTGCCCTGTGCCGACCCGGGTGTGCCCGCAGTCCCCTTCCCCCGGGGGGACTGTCTGTGCTCGACCGACTCGTGCCCCGGCCGCCGGCACCCCACCGGCGGCCGTTCCCTTTCTCACTCCAGGAGCCCGCGCTCCTCGAAGACGGCCGAGAGCGCGGCCATCGACGCCACCGACTCGTCGCAGTGCTCGCCCACCCCCGGCTTCGGGTCGAACCCTATCGCGTAGCCGGCGGCGTCCAGCATCGGCACGTCGTTCGCGCCGTCCCCGACAGCCACCGTGTCCCCGGCGTCCTCCCCGAACTCCTCGCAGGCCGCGCGGAGCGCGTCGTCTTTCGTCCCCTCGACGAGCGGCCCGCCGACCTCGCCGGAGAGTTCGCCGCCCTCGACGCCGAGGTGGTTCGCGACGACGTCGTCGACCGCCACGCCAGCAGCGTCGAGCGCCGCTTCCACGCCCGGCCCGAATCCGCCCGTGAGCACGACGACGGTGACGCCGGCGTCCCGCAGCGCGCCGATCACGTCGCCCGCGCCCTCCCGCAGGCGGACGCCCCCGTACACCTCGTCGGCTTCCGCCGCCGAGAGCCCGGCCACGAGGCCCGCACGCTCCCGCAGGCTCTCGGCGTACGAGAGTTCGCCGCGCATCGCGCGCTCGGTGATGGCCGCCACCTCGTCGCCGGCGCCGGCGCGCGCCGCGATGCGGTCCAGCATCTCAGAGTCGGCCAGCGTCCCGTCGAAGTCGAAGGCTACCAGCGACATACCCGTCGTTGGTGGCCGGCGGTGAAAAGGCTCGCCGCCGCGGCAGCACTACGCGTGCCGGGCGAACACGCGCTCCTGGGTGGCGGCGACCGCACCGAGGTGGTCGGTGTCGACGAGGTCGAGTGTCGCGTCTGGGAGGGCGTCGGTGACCGACTCGGCAGCGTCCACGGGGACGTTCGCGTCGTCCCGGCCGTGGACCCAGTGTACGTGGACGGCCACGTCGTGGAGGTCGACGGGCCACTCGCGCACCGCCCGCTCGGACTCGCGCACGAGGCCGGCGGCACCACCGGAGAGGGCTTCCAGGAAGTCGCGTCGCGTGTCTTCGAGCGCGTCAGCGGGGAGGTGGTCGGTGCCGTCGGTCGTGTACTGGGCGGCGACGAACTCGGGGTCGTTGCGCTCGGCGGCCCACGCTTGCGCGCGGAGCAGGCCGCCGAGTAGCCGGGGCGTGTGCGCGGCGAGGCCGCCGAGCACGCGCTGCACGGTCGGCAGGTCGTCGACGTGCGCGGGCGGCGCGGCGCCGGAGACGACGGTGACGTCGCCGAACCGGTCGCGGTCGGCGGCCGCCGTTGCGAGCGCGTGCGAGGCGCCGCCGGAGAACGCCAGCAGGCCCGCCGTGTCCACGTCGGCGTCGGCGAGCACGGCGTCGACCACGCGGGGCGTGTCGCCGGCGTCGTAGTCCGACCAGTCCTCGGACGCCCCATACCCCGGTCGGTCGAACGCCAGGAGGCGGACGCCGCGTTCGTACGCCGTGTCGTCGTACAGCCGCCCGAACAACCGCGAGCCGGGCGTGCCGTGGAACGCCACCACCGGCTCGCCGGCCGGGTCGCCGAACGCCGCGTACGCCACGCGGTGACCGTCGACGCGGGCGGTCTGCGGGTCGCCGGAGTCGGACTGTTCGACCGCCGCGCGCCGCTGCTGTCCCGGTGCGCTCACACCGATTGTTCGGCGCGCGACGGGCGAGAGCGTCACGCCGGACTCATCCGGTGTTTTAAGAACCCGCTGGCCGGAGTCCCGTGCGTGCGCCGCGTCTCGCTCCGCACCGACTACCCGCCCACGCGCCGTCACCGACTCCACCAGGAGGTCGTAGAGCGCCCCGGCGTCGGCCGGTCGGACCTCCTCGTCTGGGGGCCGGTCGGCGCCGCCACCCAGCTCGCGTGGTTCGACGCCGGTCCCGAGGCGACCGCCGCCCTCCTCGACGCGGTCCCGGCAGTCGACGAGCGCCGCGTCGTCGCCGGCGACGGCGGCACGTACGCGTTCACCCGGCAGTCGGAGTTCGGGTTCGACCCGGACCTGCTCGACGCCATCGCCGCGGCGGACGTCGCCTTCCTCCCGCCCGTCTCCTTCCACGGGGACGGCACGGCCACCGTCGACGCCGTCGGCGAACGCGAGCGCCTCGCCGCGCTCGTCGAGGCGCTCGCCGCACACGTCGACGTCACCATCGAGGCGGTGCGTGACTTCCACCGAGGGGGCGCGCCCGCCGCGCTCACCGACCGCCAGCGCGCCGCGCTCGACGCCGCCGTCGCGGTCGGCTACTACGAGATTCCGCGGGAAGGGTCGGTCGCGGACGTCGCCGCCGAACTCGGCTGTTCGACGAGCACGGCCGGCGAACTCCTCCGGAAGGCCGAGGCCCGCGTCGTCACCGGCCTCGTGGACTGACCGCACCACGTTCGCGACGACTCCCCGCGCCACGCCCGCAGAATGATGCACGTTCGTGACTACTCTCGGGGGCTGCCGACCGTGTCAATACGTGCATCTGCGGAAACCCTTATCGGCGAGCGCACCGACTCCAACACATGCGAGTTCTCGTCACGGACCCCATCGCGGACGCCGGTCTCGCCCGACTCAGGGACGCCGGCCACGAGGTAGAGACGGCCTACGACGCCGAGGGCGACGCGCTGCTGGACGCCGTGGGCGACGCCCACGCGCTCGTCGTCCGCTCCGGCACCGAGGTCACGGAAGCGGTCTTCGAGGCCGCCCCCGACCTCGTCATCGTCGGGCGCGCGGGCATCGGCGTCGACAACATCGACATCGACGCCGCCACCGAACACGGCGTCGTCGTCGCGAACGCCCCCGAGGGGAACGTCCGCGCGGCCGCCGAGCACACGGTCGCGCTCGCGTTCGCCACCGCGCGCTCGGTCCCGCAGGCCCACGCCCGCCTGAAGGACGGCGAGTGGGCGAAGAGCGACTACCTCGGCACGGAACTGAACGGCAAGACCCTCGGCGTCGTCGGTCTCGGCCGCGTCGGCCAGGAGGTCGCCAAGCGCCTCGACGGCCTCGGCATGGACCTCGTCGCCTACGACCCCTACATCGGCGAGGAGCGCGCCGAACAGCTCGGCACCGAACTCGTCGAGTTCGAGGAGTGCGTCGCGCGCGCCGACTTCCTCACCGTCCACGTCCCCCTCACCGACGAGACGGAGGGCCTCATCGGGGAGGCGGAGCTCGCCGAGATGGAGGACGGCTACGTCGTCAACGTCGCCCGCGGCGGCGTCGTCGACGAGGACGCGCTCGCCGCGGCCGCCGAGGACGGCGTCATCGCGGGCGCCGCTCTCGACGTCTTCACCGAAGAGCCCCTGCCCGCGGACTCCCCGCTGCTGGACGCCGACAACGTCGTCGTCACGCCGCACCTCGGCGCGTCGACGCGGGCCGCCCAGGAGAACGTCGCGACCGACACCGCCGACCAGGTGGTCGCCGCGCTCGCCGGCGACCCCGTCGTGAACGCGCTGAACGCGCCGAGCGTCGAGCAGTCCGCGTTCGACCGCATCCGGCCGTACGTCGAACTCGCGGAGACCGCCGGCACCGTCGCCGCGGGCCTCTTCGACGGCCGCGTCGAGCGCGTCGGCGTCAGCTACCACGGCGACGTCGCGGGCGAGAACGTCGAACTCGTCACGGCGGCCGCCCAGCAGGGCGCCTTCGCGGGACTGGAGTGGCAGGTGAACGCCGTCAACGCCCCCCGGGTCGCCGAGGAGCGCGGCATCGAGGTGACCGAGACAAAGAACCGCCAGAGCGAGGACTTCCAGAGCCTCGTCTCCGTCACGGTCGGGAACAGCGACGAGGAACTCACCGTCTCCGGCACCCTGTTCGCCGGCGAGGACCCCCGGCTCGTGGAGATCGACGGCTTCCGCGTCGAGGCCGTCCCGCACGGCCACATGCTCGTCGCGCGCAACCGCGACGAACCCGGCGTCATCGGCTTTATCGGCACCGTCCTCGGCGACGCCGGCGTCAACATCGCGGGGATGTTCAACGCCCGCGAGACCCGCGGCGGCGAGGCGCTCACCGTCTACAACCTCGACTCCGACGTCCCCGCCGAGGCCGCCGAGCGCCTCGTGGGCGACGACCGCATCGTCGACGTCACGAGCATCGAACTGAACGGCGAGTAGGGCCGCGGTCGTTTTCCCGCCGGCCGTCGTGTGGCCGGCATGGCCTCCGTCAGCGACACCTTCATCGAGAACCGCGAGCGCGTCCAGCCCGACGACACGAACAACTACGCGTCGGCGCACGGCGGGAACGTCGTGAAGTGGATGGACGAGGTGGGCGCGATGGCGGCGATGCGCCACGCGGGTGAGACCTGCGTCACCGCCCGCATCAACAGCCTTGACTTCGAGCGCCCCGTCCCCCAGGGCGACATCGCCGTCATCCGGGCGTACGCCTACGAAACCGGCCGGACGAGCATCAAGGTCCGACTGCAGGCGTTCCGCGAGGACCCCCGGACGGGCGAGACGGAGCAGACCACGGACTCGTACTTCGTGTTCGTCGCCGTCGACGGCGACATGCACCCGACGCCGGTGCCGGACATCGAGGTGGAGACCGAGCGCTGCCGAGAGCTCCGCGACGAGGCGCTCGCCGGCGAGGACGAGCACTGACTCCCGAACGGCGCCGCGGCGCGCTGCCGGTTCCCTCGCGCTCAAATGGTCGCCTCCCGTCCTCTCGACAGTGACCGACAGCGCCGCCGAGGAGCGACTCGTCCGCGGCTACGCCGGCCGCCTGCTCGTCGCGGCGTCGGTCGGCTGGCTCGCCATCCAGTGCGGGCGGCTGGTCCTCTCGCCGATGCTCCCCACCATCAGCGCCGACCTCGGCATCAGCGACGCGCAGGCCGGCTTCGCGTTCACCACGCTGTGGGGGCTGTACGCCGTCCTCCAGTACCCGAGCGGCCGGCTCTCTGATCGGCTCTCCCGGAAGACGCTGCTGGTCGCCGGCCTCGGCCTGAGCGCCGTCGGCTTCACCGCCGTCGCGGCCGCGCCCTCCTACGCCTTCCTGCTCGTGGGGGCGGCCGTCCTCGGGACGGGAGCGGGCCTGTACCCGACGGCCGCCCGCGCGCTCGTCTCCGACCTCTACAGCGACAAGCAGGGCCGCGCGTTCGGCTTCCACACCGCTTCCGGAGACGTCGGTGGCGTCGCGTCCGCGGGCCTCGCGGCGGCCGTGCTCGCGTACGCGACCTGGCGGGCGGCGTTCGTCCCCGTCGTGGTCGTCGTCCTCGCCGTCCTCGTCGCGCTCCACGTCTGGAGCCGCGAGGACTACGTCTTCGAGGCCCGGTCGCTGGGGATCCGGGACACCGCCGCCCGCCTCCTGGTCGGCTCTCGGTTCCGGTGGCTGCTCGTCGCGTACACGCTGTACGCGTTCACGTGGCAGGCCACCGCCGCCTTCCTCCCGACGTTCCTGGAGAGCGGCAAGGAGTTCGCGCCGCTCGTCGGGCAGGTCGCGTTCGGCGTGCTGTTCGGCGTCGGCGCTGTCGCGAAACCGACTGCGGGCTGGCTCTCCGACAGCGTCTCCCGCCGCGCGCTCACCGTCGGCGCGCTCCTGCTGGGGGCCACCGCGCTCGTCGGCGTCGTGCTCGCGGACTCGCCGGCCGTCGCGGTCGCCGCCGTCGCCGTGTTCGCGGTCGGCCTGCTCGCGTTTCCGCCCGTGATGCAGTCGTACCTCATGGACGCGTTCCCGGACGGCTCGGCGGGCGGCGACCTCGGAGCGATGCGCACCGTCTACATCGGTATCGGCGCGCTCGGCCCGACGTACGTCGGCACGACCGCGACACTCGCGAACTACGACCTGGCGTTCGGGGGGCTCGTCGCCGCGCTGCTCGCGGCCGCCGTCATCGTCGCGCGCGCCACCTAGAGCGCGTCGAGGACGCCGTCGGCGTCGGCGGGGACTGGCGTCGTGTCGCCGCCCGCCTCGGCCGCCGCGTCCGGGTCCTTCAGAAGGTGGCCGGTGGTGAGACAGACGACCTGCTCGTCCGCCGCTATCTCGCCGCGCTCGCGGAGTTCGAGCAGGCCCGCCACGCTCGCGGCCGACGCCGGCTCGACGCCGACGCCGTCGCCGGCGAGCATGCGCTGGGCGTCCGTGATCTGGTCGTCGGAGACGGCGACGGCGGTGCCGTCCGTGTCGTAGATACCGGGCAGCGCCTTCGGCGCGTTCACGGGGTTCCCGATGCGGATGGCGGTCGCCCGCGTCTCCACGTGGTCCCAGCGCTCGACGTGGTCGCGGCCCGCCTCGACGGCCTCGACCATCGGCGCCGCGCCCTCGGCCTGCACGCCGGTGAGCTTCGGCATCTCGTCCGCGTCCATCTCGCCGGCGGCGACGAGTTCGCGGAACGCCTTGTACAGCGCGGCCGTGTTCCCGGCGTTCCCGACCGGGAGCACGATGCGGTCGGGCCACTCGCCGGTGGCCGCACGGGACTGCTCGAGAATCTCGAACGCGATGGTCTTCTGGCCCTCCAGGCGGAACGGATTGAGGCTGTTCAGGAGGTAGGCCTCCCCGCGGTCGGCGAGTTCGGCGACGACGTCGAGGCAGGCGTCGAAGTTGCCGTCGACCTCGCAGATGCGGGCGCCGTGCAGCGCCGCCTGCGCGACCTTCCCGGCGGCCACCTTCCCCGCCGGCAGCAGGACGAGCACCGGGGTGTCCGCCCGCGCGCCGTACGCCGCCAGCGCCGCGCTCGTGTTCCCCGTCGACGCGCACGCCAGCCGCCCGACGCCGAGTTCGCCCGCGACGCGGACGCCGACAGTCATCCCGCGGTCCTTGAAGCTCCCCGTCGGGTTCATCCCCTCGTGTTTCACGCGGACGTCCGCCACGTCCGCGGCGTCGGCGACGTCCGGCACCTCGTACAGCGGCGTGTCGCCCTCCTGGATGGTCACGCCCGACTCGAAGGGCAGCGCGTCGGCGTACCGCCAGACGCCGGTCCCCGAGAAGGAGTCGAAGGTCGGGTACTCGGCGTATCTGGCCTCGAGCAGGCCGTCGCAGTCCGGACACTGGTACACCACGTCGTCGAACGGCGCGAGCGTCGCGCCGCACTCGACACAGGCCAGCCAGACGCCGTCGTCGGCACACGCCGGCGCGTCGCTCCCGAGCGAGAGGTCGGTCATGCGTCCGACTCGGGCGCGGACACACAAATACCGGGCGGGTGGCGCCACTCTTGCCACCCCCCGGTCCAGGTCTGGGCCGTCAGTTCGACACCGGACCGCGGTGCCAGCCTGGGTCGCGGCCGGCGGCCAGCAGGTCCGACCGGCAGGCCGGACAGTAGTCGGGGGTCTTCGAGGCGTTCCGGGGGACGTACACCGCGCCGCCACACTCTACGCACGCGTCGTCGACGATAGTCGCACAGTCCGCGCAGACGTTGAAGTCGTCGACTGTCAGGTCGCGCAGCCCGTCGAGTTGTTTGTCCAGGAGGTACTCGTCGATGACCGACTGACAGTTGTGGCACGGTTTCATGGCGATGCTTCTTGGGGGATGTTCTCACGCCACAAGTATCTGTCCGCCGTGGCAAGCCCCCGCCGTCAGTCCACGAGGTCGACGAGCAGCGCCTTCTGGGCGTGCAGGCGGTTCTCGGCCTGCCGCCAGACGACCGAGTTCGGGCCGTCGACGACCCCGGCAGTCACTTCCTCACCGCGGTGAGCGGGCAGGCAGTGCATGAACGCCGCGTCCCCGAGCAGGCCCGCGTCCACCTGGAACCCCTCGAAGGCGGCGAGCCGCGCCTCGCGCTCGGCCTCGTCGCCCATGCTCACCCAGACGTCAGTGTAGACGGCGTCGGCGCCCGCGACGGCTGCCTCCGGGTCGTGGCCGACCGACACCTCGCTGCCGGTGGCGTCGGCGTGCGCCTCGGCACGCGCCACGACAGAGTCGTCGAAGCCGAACTCGGGCGGGGTGGCGGCGCGCACGTCGTAGCCCGCCATCGCCGCGCCGACGAGGAAGGACGCGGCGACGTTGTTCGCGTCCCCGACCCAGGCGACAGTCCCCGTCTCCCCCACCACCTCGCGGAGCGTGAGGAGGTCCGCGAGCGTCTGCGCGGGGTGAGTGCGGTCCGAGAGCCCGTTCACGACCGGGACGCCAGCGTTCGCCGCGAGCGTCTCCAGGTCGTCGTGACTGTTCACGCGCGCCATCACGGCGTCGGCGTACAGGCCGAGCGCGCACGCCGTGTCCGCCACGGGCTCGCCGCGGCCGAGCTGGATGTCCTCCTCGCCGAGGAAGACCGCGTGGCCGCCGAGCTGCGTCATCCCCACCTCGAAGCTCACGCGGGTGCGCGTCGACGGCTTCTCGAACAGCATCGCGAGCGTTCGGCCGGCGAGCAGGCGGTGGGGGGTGCCGTCGGCCTGCGCGCGCTTCAGCGCGGCCGCGTCGTCGAGGACGGTCGCGAGTTCGTCGGTCGTGAGGTCGTCTATCGTCAGGAAGTGCATAGGTGGTCTGCGGCAGCGGTCAGTACCTCGACGCCGCGGTCGAAGGCGTCGAGCGCGATGCGTTCGTCTGGCGCGTGGTCGAGCGCCGAGTCGCCGGGGCCGTACACCGCGACGGGGCAGTCCCAGGCCGCGGCGTAGAGGTTCGCGTCGCAGGTCCCGGTCTTCCGGAGGTGCGTCGGCTCGCCACCCGCCGACCGGATTCCCGCCCGGAGCGCGCCCGCGACGGGACTGCGGGCGTCAGCAGCCAGCGGCGGAATCGCCTCCGTCCAGGTCACCGACCCGACGTCGGTGCAGTCGGCGACGACGGCCTGCACGTCGCCGGCGGTCGTGCCGGGCGGGAGGCGGAACTCGACGCCGACGGTCGCCGCGACGCCGCGGCCGTCGGACGTCGGCCCGCCGTCGAACGCGACCGGCTTCACGGTCACCGACTCGAAGACGGCGCTGGCCGACTCGTCGGCGGTCTCGTCGCCGAACGCGGCCTGCACGCGCTCGGTCCACGCGACGGCGCGCTGGACGGCGTTCGGCTCGGGCCGCGAGCTGTGGACGCTCTCGGTCTCGACCTCGTACGTCGCCCGGGTCAGCCCGCGGTAGCCGACCGCGAGCGCGTCCCAGCCGGTCGGCTCGCCGTTCACGACGGCGTCCGGGGCCGCCTGGGTGTCGACGAGGTGGCGGGCGCCCGCGGAGGTGGTCTCCTCCTCGACGACGCCCGCGAACGACGCGCCGGTCTCGACGGCCGCCGCCGCCATCGCCGCGAGCGGGCCGGTCGCGTCGACGCTGCCGCGACCCCAGAGCTCGCCGTCCTCGACGCGGACCGGGATTTCGCCTGGAACGGTGTCGAGGTGGCTCGTGAGCAGCACCGAGTCGTCGCCCGGCGCCCGGACGTTGCCGGCGTCGTCGACGGTCGCCTCGCGGCCCGAGTCCGTGAAGTACTCCACGAGCACGTCTGCCGCGGCCGACTCTCCACCCGAAACGGAGGGGGTCGAGACGAGGTCGCGGAGGAGGTCGCGAGGCGTCACAGCACCGCCTCCAGCGACTCGGCGACCCGGTCGGCGTGCGACTCCTCGACTGTCAGGGGCGGCAGCAGGCGGACCACCGTTCGGCCCGCCGGCAGCGCCAGAATCTGGTGGTCCATCGCGAGGTCGCGGAGCGCGCGGTTCGCCCCCCGTTTCACCTCGACACCGACCATGAGTCCCTCGCCGCGCACGTCGCGCACCGGGAGGGCCGCGAGTTCGCCCTGGAGGTAGCTCCCGACGTCGGCGGCGTTCGCCGCGAGCTCCTCGTCTTCGACGACGTCCAGCGTGGCGAGGGCGGCCGCACAGGGCACGGGGCCACCGGAGAACGTCGAGCCGTGATTGCCGGCGTCCTCGGCCAGCCAGTCCGCGACGAGCGTCGCCCCGATGGGGAGCCCGCTGGCGAGTCCCTTCGCGACGGTGAGCGCGTCCGGTTCGACGCCCGCGCGCTCGCAGGCCCACAGCGAGCCCGTGCGCCCGAGTCCGGTCTGTATCTCGTCGAGCACCAGCGCCGCGCCCGTCTCGTCGCAGACCTCGCGGGCGGTCTGGAGGTACCCCGCGGGCGCGGGGTGGACGCCGCCCTCGCCCTGGATGGGTTCGAGGAGGACCGCGGCCGTCTCGTCGTCGACGGCCTCGCGCAGCGCTTCGGGGTCGCCGAAGTCCACGAACTCGACGTGCTCGGGCACGGCGAACCCCTCCTTGTACTGCTGTTTCCAGGTCGCCGCGAGCGCGCCCAGGGTGCGGCCGTGGAACGCGCGCTTGGCCGCGACCACCTTCTCGCGGCCGGTGGCGTGCCGGGCGAACTTCAGCGCCGCCTCGTTCGCCTCGGTCCCGGAGTTGCAGAGCCAGACGTTCTCGCAGTCGCCCGGCCCCAGCGCAGCGAGGCGGTCGTAGAGGGCGGCCCGCGTGGCTGTGGGGTACGACCCCTGGACATACAGCAACTCGGCGGCCTGCTCCTGAACTGCCTCCACCACGTCGGGGTGGCAGTGGCCCGCCGGCGTGCAGGCGTACGAGGCGCCGAAATCGAGGTACTCGGCGCCCGCCTCGCTGTGGAGGTGGACGCCGTCACCGCCCGCGATCTGAATCGGCTTCTCGCCGAAGACGAACCCGCTCATAGCGCCTCCGGGCTGAATCTGGTGCCGGCGCTGCCGCCGAGCGCGCGCACGACGGGGTCGCGCTGGTTCGCGTCCGCCACGACCACTTCCTCGGCGCCGCTCCCCAGGGCCTCCCTGGCGGCCAGCACCTTCTTCGACATGAACCCCTCCGCGGCGTCCTCGGCGGCCGCCATGGCCTCGGGCGACTCCACCGAGTCGATGAGCGTGGTCTCGTCCTCGGGGTCCTCGTAGACGCCCGCGACGTCCGTCAGCACGACCAGCGACGCGCCGAGCGCGCCAGCGATGGCGGCAGCGGCGCGGTCCGCGTCGGTGTTCACGGGCGTCCCTCCCTCAGCGAGCATCGGCACCGACACCACGGGGACGTAGCCCGCGTCGAACTGCGCGGCGAGCAGGTCGGTGTTCACGGACTCGATGCGCCCGGAGTGGTCGCCGCGCCGGATCTTGGTCTTCTCGCCCTCGACGACCTTCACCGCGGACTTCCGGGGGCCGGTCAGCAGCCCGCCGTCGACCCCATTGAGTCCGACGGCCGGTACGCCCGCGTCCTGGAAGGTCGCGACGAGGTCGGTGTTCACCTTCCCCATCGCCATCGTGAACACGTCCATCGCCGCTTCGTCGGTGAACCGGCCCGTCATCCCGGACGGGGACTCGACGTACTCCGGTTCGAGGCCGAAGTCGGCGAGCGCGTCGTCGACGGCCGTCGACCCGCCGTGGACGACCACGACGTCCTCGCAGTTCGCCGCCAGGTGCGCGACGTCCGTCACTGCCGGTCCGGGGTCGACGGCGCGCGCGCCGCCGATTTTGACCACGACCGTCACGCGAGCCACCCCGCGACGGCTCCGGTCATGGGCTCCCCACCGGGTGGAGCCCGAACTGGTCCAGTCCCGCGGTCTCCTCGTAGCCGAGCGCGACGTTCGCGGCGTGGACGGCCTGGCCGGCCGACCCCTTCACGACGTTGTCGATGGCCGCGAACGTCACGACGCGGCCGTTCTCGGGGTCGACCTCGAAGCCGACCTCGGCGCCGTTCGTCCCCGCGACCACCTTCGGCTCGGGGTAGCGGTAGGCGCCGCTGCCGCCCGCGACCGTCTCCACGAACGGCTCGTCGCCGTACGTCTCCCGGAACGCGCCCCAGAGGTCTCCCTTCGAGGGCGTCTCTTCCGGGAACACGTGACACGTCGCGCTCGCGCCCCGCACCATGTCGACGGCGTGCGCCGTGAACGACACCGAGAGGCCGAGCGCCTGCTCGATCTCGGCCTCGTGGCGGTGACCGGTCGGCGCGTACGGCCGCACGACGCCGGAGCGCTCGGGGTGCGAGGACGCCGCCCCGCCGCCCGCGCCGCCCTCCGAGGAGCCGACTTTGACGTCGACGACGACCTGCGCTCCGTCCAGCAGTCCCGCCTCGTGCAGCGGGAGCAGGCCGAGGATGGTCGCGGTGGCGTTGCAGCCCCCGCTCGCAATCAGGGCGGCGCCCGCGAGGTCATCGCGGGAGAGCTCCGGGAGCGCGTAGACGGCGTCCTCGAGGTGCTCGGGCGCGCTGTGCCCGTCGTACCACTCGTCGTACTGCCCCTCGGTGTCGAGGCGGAAGTCCGCGCTCAGGTCGACGACGGTGTCCGCGGCGGCCTGCCAGTCGTCGATGTGGTCCATCGCGACGCCGTGGGGCGCCGCGGCGAACAGCACGTCCACCGAATCGAGGGCGGACGGCGCCGAGAACCGCAGGTCGAGCGAGCGGAGGTTCGGGTGGACGCTGCCGACGGTCTTGTTCGCGTACTCGCGGCTCGTCGCCTGCGCGAGTTCGAAGCCCGGGTGACCGGCGAGCAGGCGCAGCAGTTCGCCGCCGGCGAACCCGCTCGCGCCGACGACCGACGCAGTCGCCACCTCGGCGTCCGCCGCGCCCGCGTCTGGCTCTGTGGCCGCCATCACGCGGTCACCTCCGGGGCCGTCTCCGCCGCTGTCGATTCCAGCCAGTCCACGACGGCGGCCGGAACGTCGACGTCGACGGCCTCGTTCAGGGCCTTGAACTCGACCGTGTGGTTGACCTCGTGGACGGTGTAGCCCGAGCCGGTTTCCATCGCGTCCACGCCCAGCAGCCCGCCGCCGACCGCGTCGCTCGCGTCGGCGACGATGTCGGCGAGGTCGTCGTCCACGTCCAGTTGGTTCACCTCACCGCCCTTCGCGGCGTTCGTGAGCCAGTGGTCTCCCGACCGGGTCATCGCGGCGATGGGCTCGCCGTCGACGGCGAGCACGCGCACGTCGCGGCCCGGCTTCTCGACGTACTCCTGGACGTAGAAGACGCTGTGCTCGTAGTGCCCGAGCGTGGCCTTGTGTTCGAGGATGGCCTCGGCGGCGCTCTCGGACTCGACTTTCGCCATCAGGCGTCCCCAGGAGCCGACGACGGGCTTCAGCACGCAGGGGTAGCCGAACGCCTCGATGGCCTCCAGCGCGCTCTCGGGCGTGAACGCGACGGTCGTCTCCGGTGTCGGGACGCCCGCGTCCGCGAGCGCGAGGCTGGTCTTCGCCTTGTTCGCGCAGACGGCGGCGGTCGCCGCGCTGTTCACGACCGGCACGCCGTACGTCTCGCAGACCTCGGTGAGGTGGACCGAGCGGCTGGTCGCCAGACAGCGGTCGACGACCAGGTCGCAGTCCGCGAGGGGGGCGTCGGTGCCGTCGAGCCCGAAGCCGTGCTTGCGCACGTCTATCTTCTCGACGTCGTGGCCGCGCTCCCGGAGTTCCCCCAGCAGTAGCTTCTCGTCCTGGCGGATCCGGGAGTAGAGGATGCCGACGCGCAACTCACTCCCCCCAGTCCTCGGCGAGCTCCGGCGCTCGGTCGAGGCTCGGGGGAGCGGTCTCGAGTACTTCCAGCTCAGTTCCACAGGTACCGCAGTCGACGATTTCGCCGACTTCCAGGTCGTCGGGCAGAGCCACGTCGGCCCCGCACTCGGTGCAGGCTGTCATGCAACTACGGCTACCTCGCCGAACCACTTAAACTAATCGAACTTATTTAGGAGTTGACATTAACTGCACGGCGGGCTAGCGGCGCGAGAGCGCCGAAAAGAGCGAACGAACGCAAACCGAAGTCGAGTAAGTGATGTGTCTGTTTGCCCCGGTCGGGGCGGTCGTCGCGGTCGCACGGCTGCGACGGGAGCGAGCGTCGCCAGCCCGGACGGCGGGACCGTCTCAGACATACGCGGCCACCTCCGCGGCGAGGTCGTCTTCGGCGTCGGCCAGCGCCTCGCGCTCGGCAGCCACCGCCGTCTCGTCGGCGTCGAGGCCGTCGAGCACGTCGGCGAGCGCCGCCTCGACGGCAGCGGGCGCCGGACCGCCCAGCGAGTCGCGCTGTGCCACGCTCTCGACGGGGTCGAGCGCGGCGGCAACGAGTTCGGGGTCCACGAGGTCCGACAGCGACTCGCCCGTGACCTCCCGGGCGGCGGCGTCCACGGCGTCCAACTCCGCACCATCTTCGGCTGCCAGCGCGACAATCTCGTGTGCCGTGCGGAACGGCAGCCCCGCCGCCGCGAGCGCGTCCGCGACGCCCGTGGCGGTCGAGAACCCCTCGGCGGCGGCGGCTTCGAGTTCGTCGGCGGGCCAGTCGGCCGTCGCGACGGCGCCGGCCGCCACCTCGACGGCGCTCGTCACGCTGTCGGCGGCCGTCCAGGCGTGGCCGGTCGCGCGCTGCAGGTCGCGGTTGTACGCCCGCGGCAGCCCCTTCAGCGTGGTCGCGAGCCCCTGGTAGGCGCCGAGCGCGTCGCCCGCGGTCGCGCGCACCAGTTCGAGGGTGTCTGGATTCTTCTTCTGGGGCATGATGGAGGACGTCGAGGCGTAGTCGTCGCTCACCTCGACGAACCCGCGGTTCGCGAAGAACACGACGTCCTCCGCGAGCCCCGAGCACGTCACGGCGACCGACGAGAGCGCACTCACGGCTTCCAGCAGGAAGTCGCGGCTCGCGGCGGCGTCGGTCGCGTTCGTCACGACACCGCCGAACCCGAGCAGGTCGGCCGTGCGCTCGCGGTCCACGTCGAACGTGGTGCCGGCGAACGCCGCGCCGCCGAGCGGCGACTCGTTCGCGCGGTCGTAGGCGTCGAGCAGCCGACCGGTGTCGCGGGCGAGCGTCCCCTCGTAGGAGAGCGCCCAGTGCGCGACGGTCGTGGGCTGTGCGGGCTGGAGGTGCGTGAACCCCGGCATCACCGTCTCCGCCTCCGCCGCCGCCACGTCGGCTAACGCGGCGCGCAGCGCGAGCACGGCCTCGATGGCGTCGAGGAGGTCCTCGCGCAGGCGATGCCGGATGCAGGTCGCGACCTCGTCGTTCCGCGAGCGCGCGGTGTGCATCTTCCCGCCCACCTCGCCGACGCGCTCCACGACGGCCGTCTCGATGGCCTCGTGGACGTCCTCGCCGTCGGGGAGTGCGCCGAAGCCCGCCGACTCGACGTCGGCGAGCGCGTCCAGAATGGTCGCAGCCTCGTCGTCGCCGACGATGCCCTGCTCGGCGAGCATCACGACGTGCGCGCGGTCGACTGCGACGTCGGCCGCGAAGATGCGGTCGTCGGCGTCCATCGAGGAGAGGAACGAGCGCGCGGGGCCGCCGCTGAAGCGGTCGCGGCGTACCACCGTGTCGCCGCTGTCGCCAGCGCCGCCCGCGCCGTCGTCCTCTCCCTCGCTCATTCCTCGCTCGCCTCCTCCTCCGTCGGACCGCCGTCGGTCTTCAGTTCGGGCTTACTGGCGTTCGCGAGGCGGGACTGGAAGCCGTGGTACTTCGCGACGCCCGTGGCGTCGGCCTGCTCGATGCCGTTGACGGTCTCCGTGTCGAAGGACGCGGCGTCCGCCGAGTAGACGGCGTGCTCGCTCTCGCGGGCGACCGGACGGGCCTGCCCGCCCTCGAACTTGATGGTGACTGTGCCCGTGACCTTCGACTGGGTCTCGGCGAGGTAGCCGTTCAGCGCGTCCATCAGGGGGTGGTCGACGAGCCCCTCGTAGGCCTTCTGGGCCCACTGCTGGCTCACGTCCTCGGTGAAGTCGCGCTCGTCCTTCGTCAGGACGAACCCCTCGAGCGCCTCGTGGGCGGCGAGGAGCGTCGTCGCGGCCGGGTGCTCGTAGTTCTCGCGGACCTTCAGGCCGAGCATGCGGTCCTCCATCATGTCCGTGCGGCCGACGCCGTAGCTCCCGGCGAGGTCGTTCAGGTACTCGATGAGGGGCACCGGCTCCATCGCGTCGCCGTCGACGGCGACCGGCTCACCCTCCTCGAAGGTGAGTTCGACAGTTTCGGTCTCGTCACTGGGCGCGTCGGTCCAGTCGTAGATGGCCTCCGGCGGCTGGTAGCCCGGGTCCTCCAGCTGGCCGCCCTCGACCGAGCGGCTCCAGAGGTTCGTGTCGATGCTCCACTCGCCCTCGTTGCCGGCCTCGACGGGGAGCCCCTTCTCGTCGGCGTAGTCGATCTCCCACTCGCGCGTGAGCCCGAGTTCACGGACGGGCGCGAGCACGTCGAGGTCGCTCGCGCGCCAGACGGCCTCGAAGCGCAACTGGTCGTTGCCCTTCCCCGTGCAGCCGTGGGCGAGCCCCGTGCAGCCCTCGGCCTCGGCGACGTCGAGGATGGCCTCGGCGATGACCGGGCGCGCCAGGGCAGTCCCGAGCGGGTAGCCCTGGTAGGTCGCGCCGGCCTGGACGGCGTCGAAGCAGAGGTCGGCGAACTCGGCCTTCGCGTCGACGACGTGGTGCTCGACGCCGAGCGCGTCGGCCGTCTCGTGGGCCTCGGCGAACTCGGAATCGGGCTGACCGACGTCGACGGTGACGCCGATGACGTCGTCGTAGCCGTACTCCTCTTTCAGCAGCGGTACGCAGACTGTCGTGTCGAGCCCGCCCGAGAAGGCGAGCGCGACGGTTCCGGATGGCATGTGGGTGGTGTGTGTAGCGTGTCGTGGCGGTCGAAGACAGTGCGACGGACGAACCGGGTCGATGGGAGTAACTAGTAGGGGTCGGGAGACCCCGGTCGTCGTCGCGCCACGCCAGCGTCGCCCGCCGCGGGGCGGACTGCAGTCGCGACCGCCGACTGGGCGGTCGCGCGGCTCCCGAACGGCGAGCGCGTGGTGGGAGCCGGCGGCGTCATCGTAGTTCCGCAGAACCGCTCCACCGGCTTAAGCGTTGTCTGGCAGGGAGTCACACGCCGGCCCGAAGGCACTTCCCCGCGGTGTCGCAAGGAGCGGGCATGTCACGGGCACGCGGCGCACTCGACACCGACAGCTTGCTGAAACTCGTTCTCGTGCTGGTCGTCGTCTGGCTGGCACTCGAAGTTCTGGAGGCGTTCGTCGGCGCGCTCGCCGCCGTTCTGGGCATCGCACGCCCGTTCATCGGACTGCTCGTCGTCGCGCTCATCGTGCTCTGGCTGCTCGACGAAATCTAAACGCCAGGGCTTTCACGCTTCACCCCCGACAGACGGGCGTGTACAGCGTGAACGCGCCGGTCCCGGCGGCCGTCAACGAGCTCGCGGCGGAGCTCCGGCCCGCGCTCACCGAGTTCGACCGGGTTCGCGAGCGCCACGAGCAGACGCTGCTCGTCAAGCGCGTCCCCGCCAGCGACCGGAAGGAACTCCGGACGGACTGGCAGACCGCCCGGGACGCCCTCGACGGCGCCCCCGTCGTCGAAGCCCGCGTCGCCGAGGTCGACACCTTCGAGAACCCACCGAACGGCTCCAGCCCCGTCGTCTACCTCGCCGTCGAGAGCCCCGGCATCCACCACCTCCACGAGCGCCTCTGCTCGGTGTTCGACCCCGTCCCCGTGATGGAGGGCGGCGACGACTACGACCCCCACGTCACGCTCGCGCGGGACGCCAGCGGCTTCCAGGGCCGCCGCGCCGTGGACGCCATCGACGGCCGCCAGGTCGGCCCCGTCACGTGGACCATCGACGAACTCTACCTCTACGACGCCGAGTACGGCGAGCGCGTCGACACGCTCTCGCTGCCCGCGTAGACCGAGTGCACGCCGGGGGAGGACTTTTCATCGTGTCCGCTCACTGTCGCGTATGCGCACCGCCACCACGACACACGGAGGATGGAGCTGATGGCCCGGACGACCGACACCATCGCCGCGCTGTTCGAGCGGGCCGGCGTCGAGACGGTGTTCGGCTTCCCGTGCGAGCAGATGGACCCCTACTACGCGAGCCTCGACGCCGCCGACGTCCGCCACGTGCTCGCCCGGAGCGAAGCCAGTGCGGCCCTCATGGCCGACGGGTACGCGCGGGCCGCACGGCGCCTCGGCGTCGTCGACGGCGTCGGCGGTCCCGGTGCCGCCTACCTCGGTGTCGGCCTCGCGGAGGCTGCCGGCGCGTCCTCGCCGGTGCTGGCGCTCACGGGCGGCAACGACACCGCGACTCGCGGCAACGGCGTCATCCAGGACGGTGACAACGAGGCGATTCTCGACCCGTTCGCCGAGTCCACGGCCGACGCGGAGACGCCCGCACGGGCCGTCGAAGCCGTCGAGCGGGCGATGCGGCTGTCGACGGCGGGGGTACCCGGGCCGACCCACGTGAACCTCCCGGAGGACGTGATGCGCGAGGAGACCGACCGGGAACCGCGGGCGGACGCGACCGCCGACTACCCTCAGTCCCGGCCGGAACCGGACGCGGACACCGTCGACGAGGTGGCCGCGCTGGTCGCCGACGCGGACCGCCCGGTCGTCGTCGCCGGCGAGGGCGTCCTCCGTGCCGGCGCGAGCGACGCCCTGACCGAGTTCGCCGAGGCCGCGGACGTTCCCGTGGTGACGTCCATGAACGGGAAGGGCGCCGTCGCCGAGACGGAACCGTACGCGCTCGGTGTCGTCGGCCGCTGGGGGTTCTGCCAGGTCGCCAACGACGCCGTCGCGGACGCCGACCTGGTCGTGGGCGTCGGCACGCGCTTCGGCGAACTCACCACCGTCGGCTGGTCGCTCGTCCCCGAGGACGTTCCACTCGTCCACGTGGACCTCGACCCCGAGTGGCTCGGCCGGAACTACGAACCGACGGTCGGCGTGCGCGCGGACCTGCGGGCGGCGCTCACCGCCTTCGCCGACGCGGCGACCGGTGACACCGCCCGGGCCGACCGGGTCGACTCCCTGGCGGCCGACCGCCGGGCGTGGCGCGAGGGGTTCGCCGACGACCTGACGAGCGACGACGCGCCGGTCAAACCGCAGCGGGTGATGGGGGAGCTGAACGACCGGGTTCCCGCGGAGGGCATCCTCGTGAGCGCGACGAGCCTGCCCGGATTCTTCTCGGGGGCGTTCTACGAGACCGAGCGGGCGGGCCTCCACTACCTCCAGGCCCGCGGGAGCGACGGCATCAACGTCTGCCTCCCGCAGGCGCTCGGCGTGCAGGCGGCCCGCCCGGACACGCCGGTCGTCGCGCTGTCAGGGGACGGCGGCATCGGCTACCACATCGCGGACCTGGAGACGGCGGTGCGAGAGGACCTGCCGGTGACCGTCGTCGTCACGAACAACGACTCGCTGGGCTCCTCGAAGATGAGCCAGATGGGGACGTACAACGTCGACGTGTCCACGGACTTCCACCCGGGCGTCGACTACGCGCAGGTCGCCCGCGGCTTCGGCTGTGCCGGCGAGCGAATCGAGGACCCCGACCGCTTCGGGCCCGCACTGAGCGAGGCCATCGCCGCCGACGAACCGACGCTCCTCGACGTGCAGGTCGACCCGTTCGCCGCCCCGCCGATACTGGTGTAGCTGCGCTGCGTGCGCCGCTCGCCGTCAGAACACCGGTTCGTAGACGCCGGCGCCCGTCTCCTCGTGTCGCTCGGCGAGCGCCTCGCGGAGGAACTCGCGGCCGAGCATCGCTTCGACGTCGAAGGGCCCGACGTCGCCCCCGGAGCCACGCTTCAGTACCTCGTCGACCGTCTCCCGGTCGGCGACCCCGTCGGCGACCAGCCGGTGGGCCTCGTTGACCAGCGCGGCGACGACCGGGGTCGCGTCGTGTGGCTCGTCGACCGCGGGGAGGAGGCAGGTGTCGCCGTCCCACTCGAAGAACCCCTGGCCGCGCTTCTTCCCGAGGTCGCCGGTCTCGACCATCGCCTCCATCCGCTCCCGGACGGGCGGCGGGGGCGCGTACCGGTCGCCGTACGCGTCGGCGAGGTTGTCGACGGTCGCGAGGTGGACGTCGACGCCGATGAGGTCGATGAACTCCATCGGCCCCCGGTCGAACCCGACGCTCGCCGCCCCGCGGTCGACCGCCGCGGCGTCGGCCGCCAGGAGCTCCCAGGTGCCGGCGCACTTGATGCTCGCGGAGAGCCGCGAGAGGCAGTTCGCGCGGTACTCCGCGCCGAGTTCCACCGGGTGGCGGTCGATGGCCGCCGCGACCTCGCGCGCCGTCGCGAGCGCCGCCTCGGTCGCGTCGTCGCCCGCTATCTCGACGAGGTCGCGTTCGAGCGCCGGGTTCGCGAAGTGGAAGAGGACGACCCGCTCCGGGTGGGTCGCCTCGGCGGTGATGTCGCCCGGCGTCAGCGAGGAGGTGTTCGTGGCCACGACGGCGTCGGGAGCGAGGACGGCCTCGAGGTCGGCGAGGACCCCGCGTTTCAGGTCCAGTCGCTCGGGGACGGCCTCGACGACGAACTCGGCGTCCGAGAGCGCCGCGAGGTCGGTCTCGTAGCGGATTCGGGACGCGAGGTCGTCCGCGGCGAGCGCCGCCGGGAGCACAGTCTCGTGGTAGTCTCGTGCCGATGCGAGCGCGTCGGGGTCGACGTCGACGAGGGTGACGGGGAAGCCGCCGTTCGCGAGCAGGCCCGCGATGTCGCGGCCCATCAGCCCGGCCCCGACGACGCCGGTGTGTGTCGGTCGTGTCATTGTTCTGGAGTGAGTGTCGGCGCGGACGACTCGTGGGTTCGCGTCCGAACCAGGTAGTACCCCGCGGCGACGGTCAGACAGCCGACCCAGGCGAGGAACAACTGCGGTGACTGGCTCGCGAGCAGGGCCAGCAGACCCACGTTGAGCGGGACGGCGAGGACGGCCATCCCCGCGAGGACGCGAGGCGGGAGCGGCACGGCCGACGCCACCTCCTCCCGACGGGTGCGCACCGCCGCGACCGCCGCGAGCATCACGGGCACGACGAGGAACGCGCCGCCGAACCCGAGCAGGGACCCCAGTTCGGCGACTGGGAGCGGCGAGACCAGCGCGGCCACGGAGAGGACGTACACGACGGCCATTCCCCAGTGCGCCGTGCCGAACCGGTCGTTCGTCGCCGCCAGCTGTCCCGGCACGAGACCGTCGGCGGCCAGCACCTCGAGGTACTTCGGTGTGATGAGGAAGACGGCGTTGATGCTGGTGGCGATGGCGAAGAGGGCGCCGCCCACGACGAAGAACGACTGGAGGGCCCCGGGCAGGAACGTCGCTGCGGGCACAGCGAGTGTCCGGTTCGCCATCGCGTCGGCGCCGACGGTGCCGACGGCGACGAGCCCGATGCTCGCGTAGATGCCGAGCACGAGCGGGACGCTGATGGCGAACGACTGCGGGATGGTGACCGTCGCGTCGCGGATTTCGCCGCCGATGTCGACCACGAAGTTCGCACCGAGGCAGACGAAGTAGAGCACGCCGGCGGCCGTCGCGACGCCGAGCGCGCCGTTCGGAGCGAACGGGGTCAGGTTCGCCGTGTCGGCAGCTGGCGCGCCGAAGACGACGAACAGCCCGAGTGCGGCGACCAGGCCGACGAACATCGCGATCTGAACCGCCGCGGCGGAGCGGACGCCGGCGACGTTCACTGCGAAGAACAGCGTCAGTAGCCCGACACCGACCAGCGTCGGACTGACGGCGACCAGCGAGTCGACGTACTGGCCGGCGGTGAGCGCGTACAGCGGGAGGCCACCGGTGAACATGCTGACGCCGAGCCCGATGGCGCTCACGAACGCCAGCGGGCGCGACACCAGCGCTGCCGGGTAGCGGTAGTTCCCGCCCGTCGTGGGGAACGCCGCACCCAGCATCGCCGTCGGGAGCAGTCCGAGGACGGCGATACTGAACGCGAGGACGAAGGCCAGGACCACGGCGGGCCCAGCGATACCCACGGCCACGCCGGTGAGACTGAACAGCGCACCGCCGACGATGAGTCCGACCTCGATGCTCACCGCGTGGGAGAGCCCGATCGTCCCCTCGCCGCCAGTTCGGGACACGTGTCAACGAGACACACGAACCAGGGGGGCAAAACCGTTGTGCCGGTGAGCGGCCCGTCCTCACTCACGGACTCGGCGGGTCGCCGTCGTAGGCCTCCAGGTCCCCGTAGAAGTTCAACAGCGAGAACTGCAGTTTCTCGGGGTCGATGTCCACCATCTCGGCGCGCTCCTCGGGCGGGAACGTCGAGTTCACGGAGTACTTCCGCATCCCGGTGCGGCTGGCGGCCGTATAGCGGCGGTCGACGAGCATCCGGACGCCGAAGTCCTCGGGCGAGCGGATTACGCGCCCCATCGCCTGCCGGGTCTTGCGCACGGTCGGAATCTCGACGGCGTACCGCCAGCCGGCGTCCTCGCTCCCGCGGCGGCGCCGGCCACCGCCCCCGCGGCTGCCGCTCGCGTCGCGGTCGGCGAACGCCGTGGCGTAGGCGTCCTGGACGGCTTCGGCTCGGGCGTCGAGGTGGGGGTAGGGGACGCCGACGACCGCGACGGTCCGGGCGTCGTCGCCGTCGAAGCTCACGCCCTCGGCGAGCGTCCCCCAGAGAGACGTGAACAGCGCGCCGTTCCGGTTGGCGACGAACTCCTGGCGCAGGTCCTCGGCCGCCACGCCGGGCTCGTCGAGGTAACGCGTAGCGTCGACGTCGTGGAGCGCGTCGTGGTAGCGCTCGGCCTCGGCGTAACTCGGAAAGAAGAACAGGCAGTTCCCGGGCGTGAACTCGACGGCGTGGCGGAGGGCGTCGCCGACCTCGCGCTGGGTCGCGGGGTCCTCGCGGTTCGAGGAGAACAGCGGCTCCGTGTCGACGGCGAACGTCCGCCGCCGCTCCGCGGGGAACTGGAGGCCGAACGCTAGCTCCACGGGGTCGTCCAGGCCGAGCACGTCGCCGACGACGTCGAACGGCCGGAGCGTCGCGCTCATCAGGACGCTCGCGTGCACGGCGTCGAAGAGGTCCGTGGTCACCTCGCGGGGGATGCAGGTGTAGAGTTCGGCGCGGCCGTAGACGTCGCCGGAGCGGTCGTCGCGCCGGACTGCCGCGGTCGGGTACTGACCGAACTCGCCGCCGCGTTCGACGTACGCCTCCACGAACTCGGCCGCGGCGAGCACGTGGCAGTCCCGGCGCGTGGTCGCGTCGCCGTTCCGGTAGGCGTCCTCGTACTCCTCGTCGAGGTAGTCGCCGAGCCCGAGCGCGGCGTCCGCGTCCTCGGAGATGCCGGGACCGGTGTAGGACTGGAGGAAGGAGAGCGTCAGGTCGTCGCGCCGGTCGTCGTTCGCGACGGGGACGTCCTCCCAGTTCGACCCGACCTCCGACCTGGCGCGCGTCGGCCCCTTCCCGCCCGGGCCGAAGGAGTCATCGTAGGTGTCGACGAGCGCGTCCCGGAACGCCCCGAGCACGCGCTCTGCGGCGTCGGCGCGCACGTCGCTCGTCTCGTCGAGTTCGTCGAGCGCGCTGTCCAGTGTGTGCTCGGTGAGCTTCTCCGCGGCGTGGTCGCGAGCGGCGTCCTCGACGTTGTGCGCCTCGTCGAACACCACCACGACGTCCTCGGGGTCCCGGCCGAGCCAGCGGAAGAACTGCGCGCGGATGCCCGGGTCCAGCAGGTGGTGGTAGTTACACACCGCGAGGTCCACGCCCTCGATGCCGTCCTTGAGGAGTTCGTACCCGCAGAGCCCCGCCTCCTCGGCGTAGTCGTAGATGTCCTCGGGGGTGCGGACGCCGTCGTACAGCCACTGGTAGAACTCGTCGTTGTCGCCGACGAGGTTCTCGTAGTAGCGCTCGCAGACGTTGCCCTCCTGGAGGTCTTCGAGTTCGTCCTCGACCGATTCGAGCTCGTCCATGACGGCCTGCCGGGCGTCGGCTGCCTCGCCGTCGCCGGCCTGGGCCTCGTCGAGGAGCGCGCGCTGGCGCTCCTCGAGCTGGCGCTTGTCGCGCTCGGCGTCCACGAACTCGTGGGTGTTGTCCCGGAGCACCTGGCACTCCTCGTAGTCGACGTCGATGTGGCACATCGACCCCTTCCCCTTGAACACGACCGCGCGGATGGGTTCGGCGTCGTGAATCTCGCGGGCCTCCCGGACGAACTGGCGCATCTGCTGGTGGACGTTCGTCGTGATGACGACCGTCTTGTCCTCCGCCTGGGCGTGTGCCAGAGCGGGCGCGAGCGCGGCGAGGGTCTTGCCCGTCCCGCAGGCGCCCTCGAAGAGCACGTCTCGGCCGCCGTCGAGCGCGTCCCGGATCTCGTCCATCGCCGCCCGCTGGTTGTCGTACGGCGACGGCTTCGGGAAGAACTCCATGTAGTCGGCGTCGCTGGCGGCCACGTTGGCTGGGTTTATGACCGGCACGCCGTATAAACCTCCGGCTCGGGCCGGAACTGACCCGCCCCGGCCGAGAGTTTAGGCCGACCAAAACACATATGCCGGCACCGCCACCTACGAGTCGGTGATGGCACTCGCGCAGGACGACGACGAGACCGGCCTCACGGCGCTGCGCTCGTCTCCAGACCGAACCGTGTTCACCGAGGACGGCAACCGGGACGGCTGGCTCTCCACGGACTACACCGTCGACGTCGAACGCTAGCTCGCAGAAAGAACAGAGTTTCTCCGCCGTACCCTACCAGAGCGCTACGTTTCGATAGCGTCCGGCGTGACGAGCGTGTCCTCCTCCAGGTAGTGCTCGACGTGGTGGGCGTCCTCCTCCAGCTCCACGAGGCCCTCGCGGAGCAGTTCGGCGGTGGCGTAGTCGCCGAGGTTCTCCGCGAGTTCGACGTGCTCGCGGGACGCCTCGATGATGTCGCCGTACATCCCCACGTCGTTGGACAGCGAGGTGCGGATGTCGTAGACGTCCTCGTCCTCGGGCTCGACCGAGGCCGCCTCTTGGAGCGTCGCGGGGCTGGCGTGCGGGACGCCACCCAGCGCCTGCACGCGCTCTGCGAGCACGTCGGCGATCTCCTCGGCGGTCTCGGCGGCGTCGCCGAGGAACAGGTGGAGGTCGCGGAACTCCGCGCCCTCGACGTTCCAGTGGTGCTTCCGGAGCTGGTGGTAGAGGACGTAGACGTTCGCGAGGTCCGCGTTCAGCGCGTCGACGACCTGCTCGGCTCGCTCCGCGTCGATGCGCAGCGCGTCGGAGCCCTCGACCTCGCCCGCGCTCTTGAGTACGTGTTTCTGGGTGCTCATAGCGATTACACGTTCGTCTGCCCGACACTTAAACCTTATCGAAGTAGCGAACTTCAGTTCGCGTTTCGGAAAACAATGTTGGGAAAAACGTGTTCGACCGGCCTGTTCAGGCGGGGGCCTGCGGCTCCACGTACGCCTTCGACACCGCCCGGTTCGACGCCTTCAGTTCCTCCACGATGGCCGTAATCGAGTCCTCGATCGCGTCCGTGTCCATGTCGTCGCGGAGCGTCACGTCCGCCGTCACCAGCAGGTCGTTCGGCCCGAAGTACACCGTCCGGAAGTCCACGAGTTCGGTGACGGCCGGCGACTCCTCGACGATTGCCCGCAGTTCCCGTTCGTCCTCCTTCGGCAGGCTCTCCCCCAGCAGCAGACGCTTGTTCTCCCACGCCAGCGCCGCCGCGAACACCATCAGCAGGATGCCGATGAGCAGCGCGGACGCCGCGTCGTAGACGGGGTTCTCGGTAATCTGCGTGAGCACGATGCCGACCAGCGCGAACAGCAGGCCGAGCAGCGCCACCGTGTCCTCCGTGAGCGCCGTCAGCGTCGTCACGTCGCTCGTCCGCCGGAACATCTCTCGCAGCGACTCCCACTCGTGGCGCGCCATCTGGCGCTTCGTCTCCGCCCACGCCTTCGCGAACGCATAGCTCTCGAAGCCGATGGCGCCCAGGAGCACGACGTAGTTCACCCAGACGCCCGGGAACTCGTAGCCCAGCACGGCGGCCTGGTTCGCGATGGCCGTCTCGCCGTGCCTGAGCGCCTCGTAGCCGTGACTCAGGGCCGCCCAGCCCGCGATGCCGAACAGCATCACGCTCACCAGAAACGCGTAGAAGAACTGCGCCTTCCCGTAGCCGAACGGGTGGTCGCGGGTCGCGGACCGCTCCCCGTACCGGAGCCCCACCAGCAGGAACACCTGATTGCCGGTGTCCGAGACCGAGTGGTAGGTCTCCGAGAGCATCGCGGGACTCCCCGTGACGAGGAAGCCGACGAACTTCAACACGGCAATCGCGCCGTTCGCGAACAGCGCGGCCAGCACGACGGTCTTGCTGCCTGCCATTTCATCGGTGTTCGCGCGGCCGCCGTAAAGAAGCCCCGGCAACGCACCACCGCGCCCCGTCCGCCCGGCGCAACCCTGACGAACCCCTGCCCACAAGGTCGCACCATGATCGCCGTGCTCTCGGACACTCACAGCGAGGACGGCCACGTGCTCGCCGGTCGGGCGGCGGCCGCCGTCGCCGACGCGGACGAGGTGCTGCACGCTGGCGACTTCACGACGGAGACCGCACTCGACGCGTTCCACGACGCCGCCGACCGCCTGCACGCGGTCCACGGGAACGCAGACGCACCCGGCGTCCGCAACCGGCTTCCTGCCGCCCGCACCGTCGAGGTTGCCGGCATCCGGGTCGCGCTCACGCACCGCCGGGACGGCGGCGAGATGGGGCTCTCGATGTTCGGTCGGGAGCGCGGTGCGGACCTCGTGGTGTCGGGACACACGCACGCACCGACGGTGAAAGAGACCGAAGACGTCGTCCTGCTGAATCCGGGAAGTCACGCCGACCCGCGCGGGAACCCGGCGGCGCACGCCGAACTGCACCCGACCGACCGCGGCGTGCGGGGGGAACTCCGGGCCCGCGACGGGCGCGTGCTGAGCGAGTTCCGTGTGGAGGGCCGGTAGCGTCAGGGGGCAGGCCGCAGCGGCCTGTACCCACCGATACGGGGGACGTTACCAATAAGGCGACGTACACTCAAAATCGCGTTTTAGCTACCGGTGAACCACGCGACGGCGAGCAGGGTGACGACGAGCAGGCCGCCCAGGAAGAACAGCAGGCCGACCGGCAGGCCGCCCGCGCTCTGGCTGGCCGCCTGGGCCGCGGCGCCCGCCGTCTCGCCGCCCTCGGCGACCAGCGCCGAGTGCTCGCTCGTCGTCTGTCCGATGGTGCTGCCGCCGGAGGCAGCGCCGGGCGCCGAGAGCCCGTCACCGAACACGCGCTGGACGACGAGGCTCGCGACGCCGAGCACGCCGATGCCGCCGAGCAGGCTCGTCAGCGCCGTCTGGACGCTCTCGCCGTCCTCCTCGCTGCCCGCGAACAGCACTACAGGGGCGTCGCAGGGCGCGTACACGCTCATCTCGCGGCCCTTCGCGGAGTACCTCGTGTCGCACTCCTCGATGAGGTCGGCGTCCTCGAGGTTCGCGAGGTGGTACTGTGCGTTCTGGAGGGACGTGTCGACGGCATCGGCGAGCTCGGAGGGCGTCGCGGGCTCGTCGTGGAGGTCGGCGTAGAGGCTGCGCGCCGTCCCGGAGGACAGCGCGGACAGCAGGCGGTCCGCGTCGTCGGAGTCGACGCCGACGACTCTGGGGTCGCCGTCTGGCGCCACAGCCTCCGACGTGGAGGGGAGGAGACCGGACATAACACCCCGTTATCACCAAACTACAATGAATTTTGTCGTCAATTCCGCGGACCCCCACCGTCCGTGGGCTCCCGAAACCCCTATTGTGGCCGCCGTGGTCGTCCTCCACATGGTCGAGTTCGGTCCGGCGTTCTACGCCCTCGCAGTCGCCTTCCTGCTCTTCGTGTTCTTCATGTTCCTGTTCCTCCGACGCACCCTCACTCAGTTCAAGGAAGGGGTCGAGGGCGGGAAACGCGACTAGAGGGCGCGTTCGACGGCTGCCACGGCGTCGGCGACGTCGCTGCCGTCCACGTCGAGGTGGGTGCAGAACCGGACGGTGTAGTCGCCGAACTCCGAACCGAGCAGGCCCTCGTCCTCGCAGGCCGCGAGGAACGCCTCGGCCGTCGTCCCGACGCCGCTGGTGTCGACGAGCACGATGTTCGAGTCCGGCTCCGCCACGGAGAGCCCCGGCAGCGCGCCGAGGTCGCTGGCGAGTCGGCGGGCGTGTTCGTGGTCCTCGTCGAGCCGGTGGCGGTTCTCCAGCGCGAGCAGCCCCGGCGCCGCGATGATGCCGGCCTGACGCATCCCGCCCCCGAACAGCTTCCGGACGCGGCGGGCCTCCTCGACGAACGCCTCGCTGCCCGCGAGCATCGACCCCACGGGCGCCCCCAGCCCCTTCGAGAGACAGAACATCACGGAGTCGACGGGCGCCAGCAGGTCGCTGGCGGCCACGCCCAGGCTTGTCGCGGCGTTGAACACGCGCGCCCCGTCGACGTGAACGGGTACGCCGAGGTCGTGGGCGGCCTCCGCGGCGGCCGCGAACTCGTCGGCCGGCGCCGCCACGCCGCCTTTCACGTTGTGCGTGTTCTCCAGGCAGACCAGCCCCGTCCCTGCACGGTGGAGTTGCTCCTCGACGTACCCCTCGCGCACCTGTTCGGGGGTCGGGCAGCCGTTCGCGCCGCCGTCGAAGGTGCGCACCTGGAGTTCGGCGTGCTGGGCGAACCCACCGAGTTCGTACTTGAAGACGTGGCTGTCGTGCTCCACGAGGGCTTCCTGGCCGCGCTCGGTGTGGACGCGGGCCGCAATCTGGTTGCCCATCGTTCCCGACGGCACGTACAGCGCGGCCTCCATCCCGACGGCGTCGGCGGCTGCGTCTTCGAGCTGGTTCACGCTCGGGTCCTCGCTGTAGACGTCGTCGCCGACCTCGGCCTCGGCCGCCGCCTGCCGCATCTCCTCGCCCGGTGTCGTGACGGTGTCGCTGCGCAGGTCTATCACGGCCCGACCTGTGCGCCCCAGTACCAAAAGTGGCGCCGACCCGCCTCCGGGGGCGTTCCGAAAAACCCAACCGTTCGTTTCCACCACTCAACGGCATGGACCCCCGGATTCGGAGGCACGCGGAGATCGTCGTCGACCGATGCATCGACCTGCAGCCCGGCGAGAACGTCGTGGTGAGCATGCCGCCGGTCGCCGAGGACCTGCGGGTCGCCCTCTACGAGGAGATCGGGAAGGTCGGCGCGAACCCCGTGATGCTCGCGCGCGGCGACCGCGGCATCGGCACCGACCGTGCCGCCCGCGCGTACCTCCGCGAGGTCGACGCCGACGACATCTCCGAGCCCGAGCACCTCCTGAAGCTGTTCGAGCACGCGGACGCCGCCGTCGTCGCTCGCCCCCACGAGAACGTCAGCGAGCAGAGCGACGTCTCCACGGAGACCGGCTCCGCGTACGCCGCCGCCTACCGCGACGTCCTGAACGCCCGCCTGGACACGAAGTGGTGTCTCACGCACTACCCGGCGTCCGCCGACGCGCAGCTCGCTGGGATGTCCACGGAGGCCTACGAGGAGTTCGTCTACGAGGCGATGAACAAGGACTGGGACGCCGTCGAGGAACACCAGCAGCAGATGGTGGAGATCCTCGACCCCGCCGAGGAGGTCCGCATCGTCTCCGGTGACACCACCGACGTGACGATGAGCGTCGCGGACATGGTGACGCTGAACGACTCCGGGTCGAACAACCTCCCCGCCGGCGAGGTGTTCACCGCGCCCGTTCCCGACAGCGTCGAGGGCGAGGTCACGTTCGACAAGCCGGTCTACCACCAGGCCCGCGAAATCCAGGGCGCCCGTCTCGTCTTCGAGGACGGCGAGGTCGTCGACTTCTCGGCGACCCAGAACGAGGAAGTGCTCGAAGGCATCCTGAACACGGACGACGGCGCCCGCCGCCTGGGCGAACTCGGCATCGGGATGAACCGCGACATCGACCAGTTCACGTACAACATGCTGTTCGACGAGAAGATGGGCGACACCGTCCACATGGCCCTCGGTCGCGCGTACCCCGCGACGGTCGGCGACGACGTCGAGCAGAACGACTCCGCGAAGCACGTCGACATGATCGTCGACATGAGCGAGGACTCGTTCATCGAGGTCGACGGGGACGTCGTGCAGCGGAACGGCACCTTCCGGTTCGAGGACGGGTTCGAAGCGTAGCTGACGGAGTCGTCTTTCCGCCGCAGACGCTGCGGCGCGAGCGCGGTTCTTCTGCGATTTGTGTCGCTCTTCGCTCGTGTCGGAGACCGTGACCCGCTGGCTTTCCGCGTTGGTGAGGTCGTTCCAGTCCGGGGCGACGGCGAACTTGTGGGCGCCGCGGGCGAGGAGTAGCGAGACCGATCTGCCACAAAGCGTATATCGTGGCTGATTCGCGGCGCTGTGGGCGTACTGGCGGATACTGCGAGGTAGCGGGGCTGAGGCGCACTGAATTGTTAACGCATAACGCACTATGTTTTAAGTCGGCGGCGTGAGTAACGGTGGCACGTGTCCAAGCTCGATTGTCCGGACTGTGGCCGCGGCATCGCGATGCACGAACTCGAGACCCGGACGGTCGCACAGACCACCGGCTTCGAGACGAGCTACCGCTGCCCCTTCTGCCGCTCGGACTTCGAGGAAGTCCAGCAGCTGATGTAGGGCGACCCCGGTGTCGGCCGGGGCGATAGCTCGCCCCGACAGGCGTTCCTGAAATCGGAACTGACGGTGCTGTACCGGCGAGCAGGACGTTTTCAGCGTGGCTTTTCGTGAGACTCGCTTCCGCTCGTCACGCAGAGCTCAGAATCTCCGTCGAGCCGGTTCGCTCGTCGCTGCGCTCCTCGCTGTACGGGCACGAGGGGATTCGAACCCCCGGCCGTCTGGTTAGAAGCCAGACGCTCTGTCCGAACTGAGCTACGTGCCCTCGATTCAGCGTAACGCGGGCGGAACCAAAAACCGCGGGGTATCGAACCGACACACACTCGTAGCCGCCGGCCGACGCTTCCCGTAATGAGAGTCATCGGGACCGTGGGGATGCCGGGCTCCGGGAAGAGCGAGGCCGCGACGGTGGCCGAGGAGGCCGGCGTGCCCGTCCTCATCATGGGCGACGTGATTCGCCAGGAGTGCCGGGACCGGGGGCTGGACCCGGCCCAGCACCACGGCCGCATCGCGCAAGCGCTCCGAGAGGAGAACGGTCCGGGCGCCATCGCGCAGCGGTCGCTGCCGGTCATCGAGGAGCACCTCGCGGACAGCGACACGGTGCTCGTGGACGGCATCCGGTCCGACGTGGAGGTGGAGACGTTCCGGGAGGCGTTCGGCGAGGAGTTCACGCTCGTGCACGTGTTCGCGCCCCGGGAACTGCGGAAGGAACGCATCGAGAGCCGGGGCCGGCCGGGGGACACCGACGGGGAGCCCCTGGCGGCCCGCGAGGAGCGCGAGCGGGGCTTCGGGATGGACGACGCCATCGAGCTGGCGGACGTCCGCATCGAGAACACCGGGACGCTCGCGGAGTTCCACGAGGCGTTCCGCGACCTCCTGCGAGGCGAGGGGGCCGAGGACGGGGAGGCGGCGACGGGGGTGAACGGCGGTGACTGACGCGTACAGCGTGGACGTGCGGGTGACGGCGCCAGTGAACCCGACCGAACTCGAGGACCGGGTCGCGGACGCCATCCAGACGCTGTTCCCGGGCGCCGAGGTGGAGACTCAGGGCAGTCGCGTGGTCGCGGAGACCCACACTGTGGAGTCGTTCCGCGAGCAGCTGTTCGAGCAGCGCATCCTCGACACGGCCCGCAAGCAGTTCGCGGCGAACCAGACGGCAGACGGCTTCAGCTTCGACCTGAAGAAGCAGGCGGCGTTCAACGGCACCGTAAACTTCGCCGTCGGGAACCCCGACGAACTCGGCGACCTCCACGTCGAGGTGACGGTGCGGGAGCCAGAGGTCGACCAGTTCGTGGACTACCTCGCGCCGCGGACCGAGGACGGCGACCCCATCGAGGACCTCTAGACGAGCAGCGCGGCGACGGCAACGCCGATGAACACGACCTTCGCGGCGACGTTGACGGCGATGACCTTCGAGCCGAAGCGCGCGCCCCAGATGCCGTACTGGAAGGGAATCGAGCGCTTGAACGTGGAGACGGCGAACGAGACGATGCCGCCGACGAGCATCGTGGCGACGGCCTGCCGGGCGGTGAACGCGCCCGGGACCTGGGGCGCGATGAAGATGGCGCCCGTCGTCGTGTCGACAGCGAACGTCGCGATGGCGGGGACGGCGGCCCCGGGCAGGCCGAGCAGCGACGTGAGTGGTTCGGCGGCGGCCGTGAGCGCGGTCACGTCGTAGGTCTCGGTGAGGTAGACGACGAGCGCGTAGACGACCGCGAGCCGCGGAACGAGGGTCTTCAGCTTCCCGGCGGTCTTCTCCAGGGCGCCGCGGACGGCTTCGCGGTTCGTCTGATCGTCCCCGCCGGGCGTCTCCACGTCGGCGTCGGCGGCGGGATTCACGTTCGCGTCGGTGAGCAGGACGGCGCCGGCGAGGATGCCGGCGAGCGTGATGGCGAGGCTCACCGCCGCCCGCGCGCCGACGTACATCAGTCCGACTCTGAGCCCGAGAATGGGAATCAGCACCGGGGCGTAGAACGTGAAGATGTGCTGGACGAACCCGAAGAAGGTGTTGACCGTCACCGCGACGAGGGTGGCGCGGTCGTCGAGCACGCCGGCGTCCCGGTACTCCTTGAGCATCCCGTAGCCCGCCGTCGGCGAGGCGGTGGTCGCGAGGATGGCGGTGCCGACGGCGTCCGGGAGGTTCGCGGGGCCCGTGAGCGGGCGGGCGAACCGGGCGACGTACCGGACCGCGCCGAACGCGACGGCGAGGTTCGCGAGCGTCAGGCCGACTGCGATGGCCAGGGAGACGACAGCGACGCGGGGTCCGACCTCGGCGAGCAGCGCCGCGAGTTGCACGGGCCGTGGTATGGACCAGCCCGAGTTACTGGTGTCGGTTCCGGCGACGCAGCAGGGACTCGTCCACGTCCGCGACGTCGTCGAGGCCACAGAGCCCGAGGGAGAGGTCGAGGTCCGCCAGGAGGTTCTCGCAGACCTCGTGAACGCCGGCTTCGCCCTCCAGCGCGAGGCCGTAGGCGTACGGTCGGCCGACCATCACGGCGTTGGCGCCGAGCGCGAGCGCGACGAGCACGTCGGCGCCCCGGCGAATCCCGGAGTCGAAGAGCACCGGGACCTCGTCGCCGACTTCCTCGACGACGTCGGGCAGCATCTCGAGCGCCGCCACGGCGTTGTCGACCTGGCGGCCGCCGTGGTTGGAGACGACGACGGCGTCCGCGCCCGCGTCGACCGCGGCCCGAGCGTCCTCGGGGTGGAGGACGCCCTTCGGGACCACCGGGAGGTCGGTGCGCTCGCAGAGGCCGGCGAGGTCGTCCCAGGTGAGTTCGGGGTTGCCGAAGACGTCGACGAACTCCTTGATGGCGACGAGTTCGTTCTCCTCGGGCGGGACGTCGAGGCGCTCGCGGAACGCCGGGTCCGCGAGGTAGTTCGCGATGCCGTCGCCGTCGAGGAACGGGAGGTACGCCGAGTCCACGTCGCGTTCCCGCCAGCTCAGGAGGGGCGTGTCGAGGGTGACGACGAGGGCGTCGTAGCCCGCGTCCTCGGCGCGCGAGACGAAGGAGTCGGCGACGGCCTGGTCGGCGCTCCAGTAGAGCTGGAACCACTTCGGGCCGTCCCCGAGTTCGTCGGCGAGCTCCTCCAGGGTCGTGTCGGAGGCGGAGCTGACGACGAACGGGAGCCCGAGGTCGCGGGCGGCGCGCGCGGAGCCGGCTTCGCCGTCCCCGTGGAGGATGGACTGGACGCCGATGGGCGCCAGCAGGGCGGGCGCCGGGAACTCGGTGCCGAACAGCTCTACCGAGAGGTCGCGCTCGCCGACGTCTCGGAGCATCCGGGGGAGCAGGCGGTAGTCCTCGAAGGCGGCGTCGTTCGCGCGCTTCGTGCGCTCGGCGCCCGCCGCGCCCGCGACGTAACCGTAGGCGTCCTCGTCGAGGGCCTCCAGGGCGCGCGCTTCCAGTTCCTCGAAGCCCGTGGGGACGTCGGGCGTGATGCCCGCCATCCCCTCCATGTAGACGTCGACCTGTCGGTCCGGACCCGGCTGGCTGTCGTCTGCCATGCACTCACACGCGGAGGGCCGACACTTCAATCACACGAGCAGTTCGACGGCGCCGAACAGCACGAGCACGCCGAGCACGTCGCAGGCGTTCGTGACCACGGGGATGACGACGTCGTCGGGGTCGAGTTCGAACCGGTAGGCGGCGTACGTCGCGGCGAGCGTGACGACGACGGCCAGGACGGCGAGGGACGCCCCCGAGAGGGCAGCGACCGCGACGACTGTCTCCGGCGCGAGTGCGGCACCGCCCGTGACGACGGCGAGTAGCCACGCGCCGGCGCCGACGACCGGGAACAGCGTCACCGCGAGCGTGACCGTCGCGACGACGTTCCCGGAGAGTTCGTCGTCGGCGGGGTCGAAGGAGAGCGTGCCCAGGTGGAACGCGGTCGACAGCCGCGAGGCGAGGATGCTGCCGAGGTTCCCTGCGGTCCCGATGGTCACCGGAACGAGCACCAGCAGCGAGGGATAGCGGAGCAGCGTCGCCTCGAAGCTCCCGAGGACGAGGCCGCTGCCGACCTCCACGACGGTGAGCGCGAGCAGGACGGGGAGGGTGGCTCGCGTGATGGCGGCGACGGTCCACTCGCGGCGCACTTAGACTCCCCCCACGACGACGCGCACCGCGAGCACGAGGAACGCCAGCCCGAACACGTCGCCGGTCGTCGTCACCAGCGGCCCGACGATCGTGTCGGGGTTGTGGCCCCGGCGGTAGCCCGCGAACACCACCGCGACCACCGCTCCGGTCAGCGCCAGCCCCGACAGCAGCCCCGCCACGAGCGCGATGGCGACCAGCGTTCCGAGGCCCGCGACCGGCTCACCGAGCGCGGTGAGGACGGCGTACGCCACGACGGCGGCGAACCCGCTGGCGAGCAGGCCGTTGCTCATCGCCGCCGCCACCGCCGCTCGCAGCCGCCGGTCACCGGTGTCGACGCGGGGCTCGACGACCCCCTGATGGAGGCCGGTGGCGAGCCGCGCGCCGAACGCGCCGTAGACGTTCCCGCGGGTCGCCAGCAGCGCCGGCACCAGCACGAGCAGCCCGTCGACGGCCCGGAGCTGACCGCGCATCCCGCCGAGCACCGCGCCAGCGAACAGGCCGCCGACGACGCTCGCCACCAGCGCCGGCGCCGCCTCCCGGTAGGCGTCGACGGCGACGGCGCGAACGCTCATAGTCGGCGGAACGCGGGCGCGGCGGAAAAAACCTCGCGCGCACCGTCACGCGGTCTTGAGGAGGTAGACGAGTGCGCCCGCGCCGCCGACGCAGGCCGCGCCGGCGACCCAGGGCGCGCGGTTCGGGCGCGTGCTCCCGTGTCGGGTGCTCCCACCGTCGAGGTAGACGGCCAGCGGCGCGAGCGCCCACGCGTGGACCGTCACCGCGGCGGCGACCGGCGCCGTGAGGTCGAGGGCGGCGAGCGCGAGGCCGACGGCGAACGCCGCGACGACGCCGTAGAGGACGTCCCGCCAGACGGTGGTCTCGCCCTCGCCGTCGATGGCGACGGTCTTCCGCGAGAGGTACGCCATCGCCACGGCGACGTTCAGCACGGGGACGAGGCCGCCGACGGCCCAGGGTGTCGCGCGCGGCGACCACCCCTCGATGTCGGTCCGGTGCGCGTCGGCGAACAGCGAGAGGGAGAGGAGGGCCACCGCGGCGACGGCGAGCGTCACGCCGACCGGGAGTCGTCCAGCAGCGACGGCGAGCACGGCGAGGAAGCCGGCGAGCGCGCCCGCGCCGACGACGAGCTCGGTCACCGAGTGCGAGGGGTGGCGCGCCCCGGGGTCGGTCGCGTGGTGGGCCTCCGTCGCCTCCACGGCCAGCCGGTGGACGCTCTCTCGCTGTTCCACGACGACCGCCTCCCCGGTGAGTGCGCGTGGACCGTCTACTCCCTTGCCGACGGCGTCCAGGACGCGCGCGAGCCGGCTCGAAGCGTGGCCGCTACTCGGCCACGCTTCGAGTGCGCGCACCCGCCGCTCGCCGGTGTCGACGGCGAACACGACGACGTGGTCCGCGTCGAAGCGCACGTCGCCGGCCACGTCGTCGGCCGGCACGCGCTCGACGCTGCGGACCACGCCGGTCACCTGACCGCTCGCGCCCCTGTCACGCATTCACGCGACCTTGCCGGAGCGGGGTCGTAAGCGCTTCGTCTAGAACATGCCGCCGAAGCCGCCGCCACCGCCGCCGCCGCCCTGCTGCATCTTCTGCATCATGCGCTGCATGTCGCCGTCGCCCATCCCCTGGAACTGCTTCATCGTCTGGGCCATCATCTTGTGCTGGTCGAGCAGTTCGCGGACGGTGTCCTCGGGTTGGCCGGACCCCTTCGCGATGCGCTTGACCTGCGAGGCGCCGATGGACCGGGGGTTCGCCATCTCCGCCTCGGTCATCGAGTCCATGACGACCTCGAAGTTCCGCATCCGGTCCTGGGTGACGTCCATCGCGTCGTCCGGGAGTTCGTCCATGAGCCCGCCGCCCATCCCGGGAATCATGTCCATCACCTGGTCGAGCGGCCCCATGTTGTCCATCGCCTTCATCTGCTTCTGCATGTCGTGGAGCGTGAACTCCCCCTTCATCAGGTCCTCGGGGTCCCAGTCCTCGTCCTCGTCGCCCGTCTCCTCCATCGCGCGCTCCACGCGCTCGGTGAGCTGCTTGAGGTCCCCCATCCCGAGCAGCCGGGAGATGAACGAGTCGGGCTCGAAGCGCTCGATGTCCTGGACCGTCTCCCCGGTCCCCAGGAACGCGATGGTCGAGCCGGTCTCGTCCACCGCGGTCAGCGCCCCGCCACCCTTCGCCGTGCCGTCGAGCTTCGTGATGGCGACGCCGTCGATGCCGACGGACTCGTCGAACTGCTGGGCCTGGTCTTTCGCGCCCTGGCCGATGGCGGCGTCCAGCACCAGCAGGCTGCGGTCCGGGTCGACAGTCGCCTCGATTTCCTCGATTTCGGCGATGAGGTCGTCCTCGAGGGCGTGCCGGCCCGCGGTGTCCACGATGTGGACGTCAGCGTCCTGGGTTGCTTCGAGGCCGTCGCGGGCGATCTGGACGGGGTCGTCGCTGTCGGGGTCGCCGTAGAACTCCACCTCGGCGCGCTCGGCCATCTGCTTGGCCTGGTCGTAGGCGCCCGGACGGAAGGTGTCCGTCTGGATGACCGCCGGCCGCAGCCCCTTCTTCGAGAACCACCACGCCATCTTGGCCGCCGTCGTCGTCTTCCCGGAGCCCTGGAGGCCCGCGAGCATGATGGTCTGTTCCTCGAGGGGGATGGTCGTCGAGTCGCCGACGAGCCCCACGAGTTCCTCGTAGACGATGCGGAGCACGTGGTCGCGGGCGCTCGTCCCGCCCGGTGGTTCCTCCTCGAGTGCTCGCTCCTTGATGGAGTCCGAGAGGTCCATCACGAGGCTCACGTCGACGTCGGCCTGCAGCAAGGAGCGCTGGATCTCCTTGACGACCTCGTCGACGTCCTCCTCGGAGATGCGGGACTTCCCGCGGAGCGTGTCCAGCGTCCCCCGCAGGGAACTCCCGAGGTCGTCGAGTACCATTGTTGGCAACGGCTACGCGACCGGCCCCTAAGAGCCTTGTTCCACGCGACGCGGCCGTGACCGCCCGACGCCACCGTCGCGGCGGTCCGACGGAGCCGGTCTCGCCACGGGGGGAACGCTCAACCCCGATGCCCCCGTACGTGGACGCGTGGCACCCGTCTACGCGACGCGCGCGCTCGTCGACGTCCTGTGTGAACTCGCGGCCGACGCCGACCCCGGGTCGGTGTCCATCCGCCTCGCAGCGACGCGAGCGGGCGACCTCAAGCCGACCGACGGCGGCGGCGGTATCGGTCTCGACCCCGACACACGGGTGCTCTCGGACTTCTACTTCCCGGACGCCGGCGACGCCCTCACGCGCGTGTTCGGCGTCGACCTCGCCGCGCCCGCCGGGCAGACCGCCGGCCGGTTCGTCTCCCACCCTGACGGCAACCCCGACGTGACCATCACCGACGACCTCCACGCGCTCGTGCTCGTCGCCGTCCCGCCCTGGGAGCCCGACGACGTGCGCGCCCACGACCGCGGCGGCACCCGCCAGGACCTCGTGCTCGTCGACGCGGAGCCGCCCGAATCGGACGCGCCGTAGCGCTGGCGCTATCGAGGCTCGAACCGCGAGAAGGAGGACGCCCTACTCGTCGCCGACGAGGTCGTCGACGAGTTCCTCGGGGTCGAACGGCTGGAGATCGTCGTACCCCTGGCCGGTCCCCAGGAAGAGGATGGGCTTCCCGGTGACGTGCGAGACCGAGATGGCGGCGCCGCCCTGACTGTCCGCGTCGGCCATCGTCAGGATGGTGCCGTCGACCTCCGCCGCGTCGTCGAACTCGCGGGCCCGGTTCACGGCGTCCTGGCCGGCGACCGCCTCGTCCACGAAGATGGTGAGGTCGGGCTCCACGACCCGATCGAGCTTCGCCAGCTGGCTCATCAGGTCGTCGGAAGTGTGTAGCCGACCCGCCGTGTCGCCGAGTACGACGTCGACGTCGTTGGCCTCGGCGTACTCCACGGCGTCGTAGACGACCGCCGTCGGGTCGCCGCCCTGCTCGTGGCTGATGCACTTCAGTCCGAGCGCGTCGGCGTGCTCCTGGATCTGCTGGTTCGCGCCGGCGCGGTACGTGTCGCCGTTCGCCAGCACCGTCGAGAAGCCCCGTTCCTCCAGGTAGGACGCGACCTTCGCGATGGACGTCGTCTTCCCGACGCCGTTCACGCCCGTGAACACGACCGTGACGGGCTTCTCGCTGGCCGCAATCGTCTCCAGGAAGTCGAACTGCCCGACGTCGATGACCGACAACAGGGCGTCCCGGAGCGCGTCCTCGACGAGCGCGCCCGTCGACTCCGTGAACTTCCGCTCCTCGCCGACCAGTTCCGACCTGATCTGGTCGAGAATCTCCTCGGCGACGGTCATCTCCACGTCGCTCTCCAGGAGCGCGAACTCTAGCTCGCGTAGCGGCTCCTCGAGGTCCTCCTCGTCGATGACGACGCGGCCGCGCGCCATCGACGCCGCGCGACTCACGAAGCCCGCCGAGGAACCGTCGTCGTCGGCCGCCTCGTCCTCCGCGTCGTCGTCGGCTCCCGCGGCCGCGTCGGCGTCCTCGGCGTCGCCCGCCTCGGCCTCGGCCGACGCCTCGTCGGCGTCGGCGCCGTTCGGTTCCGACTCGACGGCGTCGTCCGCTTCGGGCTCGCTGTCGGCCGGCTCCTCGTCGGACGGACCCGCGGGTGTCGAATCGTCGTCCACTCCTTCGTCGTCGACAGCCTCGGGGTCGTCGAGCTCCTCGGCGTTCTCCTCGGCGACCTCCTCGGCGTCCTCCCGAAAGTTCGAGAGTTTGTCCTTCAGCCCGTCGAACATTGGACCTTACTCGTCGTCCTGCGGCGGCTGACCCTGCTGCTGGGCCTGCATCTGCTGCTGCATCATCTGCTGCTGGGCCTGCTGTGCCTGCTGCTCGAGCTGGCTGGCCTCGTCGTCGAGCTCCGAAATCTCGCCCTGCACGGACTCGATGCGCTCGTCGATGGTCGCCTTCTTCTCGTCCAGCACGTCGGCCGCGTCGTCGCTGTCCTGCTCGGCGGCGTAGCCGCCACCGAGGCTCACGACGACCTCGTCGATGTCCTCGACCTCGGCGCGGACGTACGCGTCGCCGCCGAGCGGGACCTGCACCGTGGAGCCCGTCTCGAGCACGTCGAGGGCCTCCTTGGCCTCCTCGATCTCGGACTGCTCTTCGCGGAGTTCCTCCACGTCCGCCTCGAGCTCCTCGATCTCCTCCTCGATTGCCTGAATTTCCTGGGACAACTGCTGCAGCTGCTGTTGACCGCCGCCTCCGAGACTCATGTCACAGAATCCGGCTGCGAGCGGGAAGTATCTTCCTACTCGGGAACTCGAGCCGAGAAGCGAAAACGAGGGTAGAAGCCGCGAGGCGACGGTTCGGTGTCTGCGGGGCGAACCGGTCAGTCGATGTAGCCGAGCGCGTCCTCGATGCGCCCGAGCTCGGGACCCGTGGTGTCGTCGCCGACGACGTAGCCGGCGTCGTTGGCGACCAGCCCGGAGCCGACCAGCGGCGCGCCGTAGTTCACGGTGCCGACGTCGGCGTACACGTCGAGGGCGTCCTCGATGCTGTCGAGTTCTGCGTCGGTCGCCTTCGGGTGGCAGAGCACGCCGTCGTTCGTCGCGACGGCCGCCGTGCCGACCGTGTTCACGCCAGCGAGTGTGCCTCGGGTCGCCGGGACGCCGAGAGCGTCCTCGACGGCGTCGACGGCGTCGTCGGAGAGCTCGTTGTGGACGTACGCGCCCTGGTCGTTCGCGACGACGACGTTCCCGGCAGCGTTCACGCGACCGGGGAGTTCGCCGACTGAGACGCCGACCGCGTCTTCGATGCGGTCGCGTTCCCGGTCCCGGATGCGGCTGCTCACGAGCAGGCCGTTGCCGTTGCCGGCGGCCAGCGAACCGACCGTCGACGACCCGCCGACGGTCGTCGGCACGGCCGGGACGTCGAGTTCGTCGGCGACCGACTCGGTGAGGTCGTCACCGAGGTCGGGTCGCACGAGTACGCAGTCGTCGGTGGCGCGGGCGAACACGCCGACGTACGAGGAACCGTGAAACGCAGCGCGGAGCAAACTTCTCAGCCTTCGTACTCGGCTTCCACGACCGTCTCGCCCTCCTCGGCGAAGCGCGCGGCGTGGACGCGGACCTTCCGGGGCGGGCTGTCGGTGCCGGCCTCCCAGACGGCGTCGTTGATGGAGGGGTCGATGCGAACTTCCTCCTCGTCGACGGCGAACTGCTTGGCGAGGTGCTGGCGGACGATCTTCATCGCCTCGCCGGCTCGCTCGTGGCTCGGGACCTTCGTCACGTCGCGGAGCGGCACCGTCACGATGCGCTCCTCGAAGTCGTTCGCGCTCATTATTCGTCGGTGTCGTTACGCCGCCAGTTGCGGCGCTTCGGGTTGCGCTGGACGTCCCGGTTCGTCTTCATCATGACCCACGCGGGGACGCGGCTGTTCTGGCGCTCCAGCTTGGCCAGCCGCTTCTTCTGAGACTTCGACTTCTTACCCATAGTGGACGCGAGTACCACCGCCGTCGTTAAAACGTTGTTCTTCTGTCGGTGCCTGCGGCCGCCTCACAGCCGGACTGTCCGCACCGTCTCGTAGGTCGGGCCGTCGTCCGTGAGCGTGCTCTCCGTGAGCCGGACCGCTTCGACGCGCGCGGTACCGACCTCGGGGTGGGCCTCCGAGACGACGTTCTGGACGAGTTGCTTGCCGCCGGCGTGCTCCATGCGGGCGAGCGTGACGTGCGGCGTGAACTCGTGGTCCTCCGGGTCGAAGCCCCTGCTCACGAACTCGGACTCGACGGCCTCGTGGAGCGCCACGAGTTCCTCGCTGCCGTTGTCGACGCCGAGCCACACCACGGAGATGTAGTCGAGGCTCGGGAAGACGCCCAGCCCCTCGTACCTCGCGTCGAAGGGTGCGACGTCGGCATCTCGGACTGCCGACTCGAGCGCGTCCCCGAGGTCGTCGACGCGGGACTCGGGGACGTCGCCGAGGAACTTCAGCGTGACGTGGGCCTGCTCGGGGTCGGTGTACCGGAGGCCGTCGGCGTCCGCGAACCGGTCCTGGGCCGCCGCAACCGCGTCGGCGAGGTCGTCGGGGAGGTCGACGCTGACGAACAGTCGCATGCGTACGGGTCCGGGTGCGGAGGCCTTAACCCCGCGGCTCGCCAAGCCTGGCCCATGACTGACAGCGAGGACGCCGACAGCGAGGCCCCCGCCGAGGAGGACCTCCCGGAGGACCTCGACGTCGCGGACCCCGACCACGAGTTCTCGTCGGGCCAGGGCTTCGACGACCCCTACGAGGGCTTCGACCTCGACCCGCCGGAACTGGACGTCGACCCCGACCAGGTCGACCCCGTCGACAGCCGCGTCGTCGCGGACACCCTCGACGAGCGGTCGGTGAACAACGAGGAGGTCGACGCCGACGAACTGGTCGACGTCGGTCTGAGCTACATGGGCATCAACCGCAACGAGCAGGCCGCCGACACCTTCGAGCGCGCCGCCCGGTACGCCGACGACGAGGACCTCGAACAGGAGGCGTGGGTGAACAAGGGCATCGCGCACGGCGAGATGGAGGAGTGGGACGCCGCCGTCGGCGCCCACCGAGAGGCGTTGTTCGTCGCCGAGGACGGCGACCACGAGGCCGCCGCGCACACGAACCTGGCGTACGCGCTCTGGGAGTTCGGCGAGGACGAGCAGGCCTTCGAGCACGCCGAGGAGGCCGTCCGCGTGGACAAGCGCCTCCCGCAGGCGTGGTACAACCTCGGCTTCATCGAGAACGAGCGCGAGCGCCCCGAGCAGGCCCTCGACGCCCTCGACAACGCCATCCGCCTGGGCTTCCAGCAGGCCGACGTCTACGAGGAGAAGACCCGCGCGCTCGAAGCGCTCGGCCGCGACGAGGAGGCCGCCGAGGTCGCCGAGCAGGCCGACGAACTCCGCACCGAACAGGAGCGCGAGCTCGTCGACGAATAATGATACTCAGCGAGCGCGAGACCGAGCGCGGCCTGCTGGTCGCCGTCTGCGACCCCGACGTGCTCGGGGAGACCTACGAGAACGGCGACGTGGAGTTCACGGTCAACGAGGAGTTCTACGGCGGCGAGGAGGCCTCCCCGGAGGCGGTCCGGGAGTCGCTGGCGTCGGCGAAGGTCGCGAACCTCGTCGGCGAGGACGTCGTCGACCTCGCCGTGGAGGCGGGGTTCGTCGACGAGGGGAACGTCCTCGACCTCGGCGAGACGCTGCACGCGCAGTTCATGCGGCTGTAGGCTGTTCTGCTGATTCCGGCGCCGTCCCGGATAGCGGCCGTGTTTCGGCGCACCGAAGGACAATAGTGGCCACGACCCCTAGCTCGCGCCAATGGAAGCAACCGAGCAGGCGCCGCTCGACGTCGACGAGATTCGGGCGGACTTCCCCATCCTGGAGCGGGAGGTCGCGGACGGCCAGGACCTCGTCTACCTGGACAACGCCGCCACCTCGCAGACGCCCGACCAGGTCGTCGACGTCATCGCGGACTACTACCGCCGGTACAACTCGAACGTCCACCGCGGCCTCCACGAACTCAGCCAGGAGGCCTCCGTCGCCTACGAGGACGCCCACGACAAGCTCGCGGAGTTCGTCGGCGGCGAGGACCGCGAGGAGATGGTGTTCACGAAGAACACCACGGAAGCCGAGAACCTCGTGGCGTTCGCGTGGGGCCTGAACGAACTCGGACCGGGCGACGAGGTCGTGCTGACGCAGATGGAGCACCACGCCAGCCTCGTCACCTGGCAGCAGGTCGCGAAGAAGACCGGCGCCGAGGTGAAGTACATCCCCGTCACCGAGGACGGCTACCTCGACATGGAGGCCGCCGAGGAGCTCATCACGGACGACACCCAGATGGTGAACGTCGTTCACGTCTCGAACACCCTCGGCACCGTCAACCCCGTCGGCGAGCTCGCCGACCTCGCCCACGACCACGACGCCTTCATCTTCGTCGACGGCGCGCAGGCCGCCCCGACCCGCCCGGTCGACGTCCAGGAGATCGACGCCGACTTCTACGCGTTCTCCGGCCACAAGATGCTGGGGCCGACGGGCATCGGCTGCCTCTACGGCAAGCGCCACCTGCTCGACGCGATGGAGCCGTACCTCTACGGCGGCATGATGATCAAGAAGGTCACCTACGAGGAGTCCACCTGGAACGACCTGCCGTGGAAGTTCGAGGCCGGCACGCCGGTCATCGAGCAGGGCATCGCGCTCGCCGAAGCCGTCGACTACCTGGAGGACGTCGGCATGGAGAACATCCAGGCACACGAGGAGGCGCTCACCGAGTACGCCTACGACGAACTCACCGAGCACGACGACGTGGACGTCTACGGCCCGCCGGGCGACGACCGCGGCGCCGTCGTCTCCTTCAACGTCGACGGCGTCCACGCCCACGACCTCTCCTCCATCCTGAACGACTACGGCGTCGCCGTCCGCGCCGGTGACCACTGCACGCAGCCGCTCCACGACACGCTCGGCGTGCCGGCCTCGGCTCGCGCGTCGTTCTACCTCTACAACACCCGCGAGGAGGTCGACGCGCTCGTCGACGCCGTCGACGAGGCCCGCCAGCTCTTCGCGAAGTGAGCGGCTGACTCTCCCTCGCGGAACGCTTTTACGACGTTCTACCCTACGAGCAGCCAATATGAGTATGGGCTCGGACATGTACCGGCAGCAGATCCTCGACCACTACCGGAACCCCCGGAACCAGGGCGAGCTGCCGGAGCCGACGTTCAGCCACGAGGGCTACAACCCCTCGTGCGGCGACGAACTGGAGTTCGACGTGGAGCTCCGCGACGATGGCGAAACCGTCGAGCGCGTGGCGTTCCGCGGCGAGGGCTGCGCCATCAGCCAGGCGTCCGCGAGCATGCTCTCCCAGAAGCTCCCCGGCATGACCCTCGACGAGGTCGAGGAGCTCGACCGCGACGACGTGCTCGACATGCTCGGCGTCGAGGTGACGCCGATGCGCATCAAGTGCGCGGTGCTCGCCGAGAAGGTCGTCCAGGACGGCGCCGAAATCTACGAGGGCGAGGCGGACGTCGACCAGACCACGACCGAAGACGACGACTGACCGTCCCGCCCGCGCCCACGCTTTTCCGTTCTCGCGCCCTCCTAGCGGTGTGACTGGACTCCCGACCGTCTCGGGGTTCGTGCTCGGCGCGCTCGTCGGCGCCGTCGCCACGGCCGCGGGCTCCTACTTCGTGTTCTGGCGCCGCCAGCAGGCCGCGACCAGCCGGCTCCGGGTCGCGCTCGCGCACGAACTCCGGTCGCTGGACTACGTCGACGACCTCGTCGAGTCGGGCGCCTACGAGGGCGTCACGACGGCCGTCGACCCGCCGGTCGTCTACGAGGCGAACGCCGGCGACCTCGGCCACCTCTCCGAAGACGAGGTCGCCGCGCTCGTCGACTTCTACGCGGGCCTCTACTGGCTCCGCGACCTCGAGGACCCGGAGGACAAGAAAGCCCGCATCGACGACGTGGCGGCGAAGCGACGGGCGGCGCTGGACGCCGTCGAGAACGCGTGAGAGAAGAAACAACCGCGATTAGGCGACTACTCCGGCCGCAGACCGCCGTCCTGAACGCGCATCACGGCCTCGCCGTCGGCGAGGTTCGGGGCGTCCACGAGCTTGACGATGCGCTTGTCGTTCTTCGACTTCCGGAGGTACATCCGGAACGTGGACTTGTGGCCGAGGATGTTGCCACCGATGGGCTTCGTCGGGTCACCGAAGAACGAGTCGGGGTTGGACTGCACCTGGTTCGTGACGACGACGGCGGCGTTGTAGAGGTTCCCGACCTTCTCGAGGTCGTGGAGGTGCTTGTTGAGCTTCTGCTGGCGGTCGGCGAGCTCGCCCCGACCGACGTACTCGGCGCGGAAGTGCGCGGTCAGCGAGTCGACGGCGAGCAGCCGGGCCGGCCAGTCGTCGTCCTCGTACTCGCTGGCGATCTCCTTGGCCTTCTCGGCGAGCAGCATCTGGTGGTTGGAGTTGAACCCCTTCGCGACGTGGATCTTGTCGAGGAACGCCTCGACGAGCTCCGTGAGGGTCTCCTCGTCGTCGATGCTCCCTTCGACCTCGTGGGCCTCCATGGCGCCCTCGAGCTTCTCCTCGGGGAGGCCGCGTACCATGTCGTCGATGCGCTCCGGGCGGAATGTGTCCTCGGAGTCGATGAAGACGGCGCGGCCGTGGAGGCCGCCGTGTTCCTGGGGGAGCTGGACGTTCACCGCGAGCTGGTGGGTGACCTGGGACTTCCCGGCGCCGAACTCGCCGTACACCTCGGTGATGGACTGGGTCTCGACGCCGCCGCCGAGCAGGTCGTCGATCTCCGGGATGTTCCACGTGAGCTTCCCGATCTTCTCGCGGCGTTCGAGGACGGTCGCGCCCGTCTCGAAGCCGCCGACGTCGGCGGCGTCGCGGGCGGCCTGGATGACGTCGACGGCCGTGCTCTCGCCGACGTCGGCGGTGTTCGACAGCTCCGCGCTGTTGGCGACGGCGAGACTCTGGAAGGAGTCGAAGCCGTTCTCGCGGAGTTTCTCGGCGGTCGCGGGTCCCACACCGGGGAGTTCCTCGAGGTCTGCTTCGGGCATGTACCCCCAGCTTGTGCGCGCCCACTCATAAAGCCTCGTATACACCGAACTGAAAGTGAAACTGGTGGGCGGCGTCTGCCGGAGCGGTGGTGGTCGGCGCGTGACGGGGTACTTAACAGCCTTCGCGCGCTATCCGGGGGCATGACCGACGCAGGCACCTTCTGCCCGCGGTGTGGCGACCCCGTCGAGTCGCCGGGAGACGGCGCGACGCGCCGCGAGCAGTCGCTGTGTGACGCCTGCTACTTCGACGACTTCGACCTCGTCGACGCCCCCGACACCATCGAAGTGATGGTGTGTGCGCGCTGCGGGGCCGTCCACCGGGGGAACCGCTGGGTGGACATCGGCGCCGACGACTACGTCGACGTCGCCGTCGCGGAGACGACGGAGGCGCTGGGCGTCCACCTCGAAGCCGAGGACGTCGACTGGGAGGTCCGCCCGGAGAAACTCGACGACAACACCGTCCGGATGCACGCGACGTTCACGGGCATCGTCCGGGACACCCACCAGACCGAGCAGACCACCGTCACGGTGAAAGTGAGCCGGCAGACCTGCCAGCGCTGCGGCCGCATCGCGGGGGAGTCCTACGCCTCCACCGTCCAGGTGCGGGCGGTCGGCCGCGACCCGTCTGGCGAGGAGACCGAGCGCGCGACCGAACTCGCCCACCGCATCGTCGGCGAGATGGAGGACACGGGCGACCGCGAGGCGTTCGTCACCGAAATCTCCGACGCCGAGTCCGGCATCGACATCAAGCTCTCCACGACGAAGATCGGGCTCAAACTCGCCCGCAAACTCGTCGAGGAGTTCGGCGGCGGCTTCGAGGACCACGAGACGCTCATCACCGAGGACGACGACGGCAACGAGGTCTACCGCGTGACGTACGCCGTCCGCCTCCCCGAGTTCCGGCCGGGGGACGTCGTGGACCTCGCGGACGACGACGGCGGCCCGGTGCTCGTGCGCTCGAACCACGGCAACCTCAAGGGCGTGCGCGTGACCACGGGCGAGCCCTACGAGGCGAGCTTCGAGGACGGCGACAGCCCCGACGCCCGCAAACTCGGCTCACTCGACGACGCCGCCGAGGCGACCGTCGTCACCGTCGAGGACGACGCCTCCATCCAGATTCTCGACCCGGAGACCTTCGAGGCGGAGACCGTGCCGCGCCCGGACTACGTCGACCCCGACGCGTCGACGGTGCCGGCGCTGAAGTCCCGAGCGGGCCTCCACGTCCTCCCCGATGCGTAGGCTCGCCGTCGTCGTCCCGAAGCCCGACAGCCAGACGGCCATCGACGGCCTGGAGGCCGAGGGCGTCTACGACGACCGCCGGAAGGTCCGCGAACACGACGCCGGCCACGTCGAACTCCCGGTGACTGCAGAACCAGACAGCGTCCCGTTCGAGCGCGCTATCGCGCAGGACGACCCGGACCCGCGCGCGCCGGACCTCGGGGACCTGCTCCGGGAGCGCGGCTGGACCGACGCCGAGTGCGACCGCGCCCCGTCCTCGTGGGCGGTGCTCGGCTCCGTGATTCTCGCGGACTTCCAGGACTGCCCCCGGCCTGGCGAGGTCGGCGAGGCTCTGCTCGAACTCCATCGCGAGGCCGACACCGTCCTCGACCGCGGCGAGGGCGTCGACGGCGAGCACCGCGAGCCCGCCGTGTCGGTCGTCGCGGGCATAGGAGACACCGAGACGGTCCACGTCGAGCACGGCACCCGGTACGCACTGGACCTCGCCGAAGTCATGTTCTCGCCCGGGAACAAGGCCGAGCGCGCGAGGATGGGTGACACCGTCGAGGCGGACGAGCGCGTCCTCGACATGTTCGCGGGTATCGGCTACTTCGCGCTCCCGATGGCGCGCGCCGGCGCCGACGTCACGGCCGTCGAGAAGAACCCCACGGCGTTCCGGTTCCTCGTCGAGAACGCCCAGCTCAACGACGTGGCGGGGAATCTGGACGCCATCCTGGGGGACTGCCGCGAGGTCGAGGCGTCGGCCGACCGCGTCGTCATGGGCTACTACGACGCGCTCGGCGGCCCCGTCGCCGGCGAGGACCCCGGCTACCTCGCCGCCGCCCTCGCCGCCCTCGAACCAGGGGGCACGCTCCACGTCCACGCCGCCGTCCCCGAGGCCGAACTCTGGGAGCGCCCCGAAGCGGCCCTCCGCGAGGGCTGCGAGCGCGCCGGCCGCGACGTCGAGATTCTGGACAGGCGACGGGTGAAGTCCCACAGCGAGGGCGTCTTCCACGTCGTCCTCGACGCCCGCGTCGCCTAGCTCTCGCTCCCAGTGTCCGCTTCGTCCCGGGGCACGACCCGGCCGTGGTACGCGAGGTGCGCGCCCGCCGCGAGGAAGAGCAGTCCGAACCCGCGCACGCGCCACGCGGCCGTCCGTCCGGGGTCGAACTCCACGTTGAGGACGACGCCGTACGCCGTCTCGCCGAGGTCCAGCAGCCGGTTCGCGCCGAACAGGTGCAGCAGTCCCGCCGCCACCAGGCCGACGCCGAGCAGTCGCGTCCGGAGCATACCCGATCGTTCGCGTGCTCGCCACGAAATACCACCGGTACGCATAACTCCCGCCGGCCACAGGCTTCTGGCATGGAGCGAAAGCAGATCCTCGCTATCGTGCTGACGATACTGATGCTCGGGTCGTCGCTGGCGTACGCCGTCTCGTTCTTCTAACTACTCGGTGTCCCAGACGTCGGCGACCGGCGACCCCTGGCTGTCCCGCTCGTCGTCGTAGTCGGTCGTCCGGCCGACCGGCGCCCCGCCCGACGAGTCACCGCTCGTCGAACTGGTGTCGGCGCTCGACGTCTCCCCGCCGTCCGACTTCCCGACCGTCTCCACCTGTTCGACGCTCGTCGTCGTCTCGCCGAGCGCGCCCTGCGCGCTGGCGGGCGGTAACTCCGGCGTGCTCATGCGGTCGACCTGCTCGCGGAACCACGGCGGCATGTCGGTGCGGGCGCGCTCGAAGAGGTCGAGGATGCTGGAGTCGGCGACGTACGTCGCGCCGTAGTCGTCGGGGGCGCGCACGACCCGCCCGCAGGCCTGGATGACGGTGCGGAGGGCGGTTCGGTAGTACCACGCCCACTGGCCGTCCGCGAGCCTCGCGGCCACGCGGGAGTCGTTCGTGTTGAGGAACGGCGCCTTGCAGAGCACCTGCCAGCGCCCCAGGTCGTGGGCCAGGTCGAGGGCCTCCTCCATCTTCACGGAGACGAACACCTCGGGGGCGTCGCTGGCCTTCCAGCGGTCGAGTTCGGCGTCCCGGGTGTCCGAGTCGTGGGTGCGCACGCGGTCGCCGACGCCGAAGTCCTCCAGTCGGCCCGCCAGCTTCTCCGCGATGTCGTAGCTGTGGGCGTGGATGATTCCCTTCTCGTCGGGGTGCTGGGCCATCACGCGGACGACGGTCTCGGCGACCTTCGGCAGCGTCTGCTCGCGGTGCTCGTAGGTCATCTTCCCCTGCGTGACGTCGTACAGCGGCCGGTTCTCCACCGGGAAGGTGTGCTCGACGTCGACGAGCGCGACGTTCGACGGGTCGAGGCCGACGCTCCGGCAGAACGCCTCCTTGTTCAGGATGGTCGCCGACAGCAGGGCGTGGCGGTTCGCGCGGTCCCAGACGGTGTGCGCGAGGTAGCGCTCCGGGTCCATCGGCTTGATCGTGACCGCCTGCTCGTCCGCGTCCACGACCCACGTCGTCGCCGATTCCGGGTCGCGGTAGTCCTCCACGAACCAGTTCAGCTCGGAGATGAGTTCCTGGAGCCGGTCGCGGCGGCCGGCCTCCTCGGCGGTGAGTTCGTCCTGCCCGAGCAGGTCGTCTTTCGCGCCCTCGCAGACCCGCACGAGGTGCTCGGCGAAGTCCACCGCCTTGTCCGGGTCGCCGTCGACGTCCGGCACGCGGACGTCCTCCCAGACGGGCACGGTGCGCGTATTCAGGTCGATGGTCGCGTACATCTCCGCCCACTCCGCGAGCCCGTGGGCCTCGTCGACGACGCAGACGTCGCGCTTGCGGAACACCTCGCTGCCGGCGGTGCGCATGAAGTACGCCAGCGTCATCGCCGCGTAGTCCCGTGAGGACGCGATGGCGCGGTCCGAGAAGTACGGGCAGCGGTGTTTGACGGCGCAGTCGTAGCCGCGCTCGCGAGCGCAGGGCGCGCGGTCGACCGGCGTCGTCTCCTCGTTGGGGAGGATGCACGTGTAGTTGGACTTCCCCCGGATGAGCTTGAAGTCCTCCAGGAGGTCGTCCTCCGCGACGTCGTCGAGCTGGCTCACCTGCGGCGTGGTGTAGTAGGCTCCGACGGCGTCGCTCGGGTCGGCGTCTGCCGCCCGCCGGGCACAGCCCATGATGGACCGGGCGAGCAGGCTCTTCCCGCTGCCCGTGGGCGCCCGCACGAGTACGACGTCGTTCCCGTCGGCGAACGCGTCCCGGATGTCCCGCAGCGCCTGCTCCTGGGTGCCCCGGAACTCGGGGGCGGGGAACTCCTCGACGATGCGGCCGGGTTGCACGCACGACGACACGACGGCCGCCCGGAAAACCTCATCCCTTCAGCGCGTCCACGTCCGCCGCGACGGGGTCGTCGGGCAGGTCCTCGATGCAGTCGAAACAGAGGAAGTGCTCGGTGCCGTCTTCGAACTCCAGGGTCATCCCGCCGGTGTGGATGGGCTCGCTCGACCAGATGTTCGCGATGCCGCCCGCGAGCCGGACCTCCTCGCCGCAGGCGTCACAGACCTCGCTCATGCCCGTGGTTGGGGCGCGCCGGGCAAACACTTTCGCCCGTGTTCGCTCTCGGCTTTGCTCCCCGTTCGCCCCGGAAGCTCCCGGTGATTTGTCGTCCGAGCGGCTCTGTTGAACTCTCCAGCGAGTGAAACGGGGGGTGTCTGCAGCGCGAGTCGGTGGTTGCACGCACGCTGTTCCGGCTGAACCGGGCAGTATCGGATTCGGCGCATCGGTCGAGTCAGTCTACCGCGGACGCCGCCTCTTCGTCCGGACGGATACGGCGCCCGTACAGGAATAACCAGAAGATCAGCAGAACTTCCCCCAGAAACGTGAACGCGGCGACTTCCACCGAGTAGCCAGCAACGAGCACCCGAGCGAAGCTATCGAAGACGTAGCCAACTCCGGCGACAGCAAGGAGGACGCCCAGCACCGTCGGAACCCACCCGGACTGATACGACGGAACAGTCCCTGACCGGTACATCAGGTATCCCAGAACCACCAGATGGGCGCCGACCAGAATCAGCGCAGCGTCCCAAATGTCGTAGAAGGCGTTGATATCGAACAGCGCCTGGGCGTAGTACTGCTCCGTGCTGAACGCCGAACCCGGGCCAGCGGTAGTCAGTACCGAGAGCACGCCCGCGAGCTGGCTGATTGCGACCATGAAGACTCCGGCGGAGACGATTCTCAACCAGGCCATGAACAACGCGACACCGCTGCTCACGGGCTCGAAAACCACGTACAACGCCCATGCGACGACCAAATCGAGCACAGCGACGACGAAGAGGCTCGCGATGGCGAGGCGGAACGCCCCTTCAGCAGCCAGAATCGCGCTCGCTGTTCGAGCGCCACTCCCGGGCGTAATGACTCCCTCTAACACGACAAAATTGGCGAACGCCGCCAGGGGCACCATCAGCAACAGTGCGACTCCAGCAATCAAGCTCCCCCGGCGCACGAACCGATTCGCGGTAGCTACGCTGGCTGTGTCCGGCGTGTGGCCCTCAGACGCCGTCCGAGTCTCGTCATCCATCTGCCGTGATTGGAGATGTAGGCGCATAATCATGTGGTGCAAGGGGGACTGAAATTGCGTATCAGGCCTCCAAACTGAACGATACGCGAATCGAGGCCACCGATTCTATGGCGATTATCCGGCGTTATGTGGTACACTTTGGGGCGAACGGTCCGACCGGCTGGCCGCCTGCTGACCGCTCGTGGTCGACTCGCGCACTGTGTTCAGCGGACCGCTCGAAAATACCACTTCTCGGAGATTCCAACGGCGCCACCAGAACAGCCACGCCACGGACACGGGGCAGCGCTACAATCAACACGACTCACCACGAACCAGGGACTATGGAGGTCGACTGCGAGAACTGCGCCGGCTGCTGCGTGGACTGGCGCGCGCTCGCGGACGTCCCCGAACACGAGCGCCGCGGCCCGCAGGCGCCGATCGACGACACGTACAATCTCGTCCCCCTCACTCGGGACGACGTGCGGGCGTTCCTCGACTCGGGCCTCGGCGACGCGCTGACGCCCCGCCTCTGGGCGGCCGACGCGGACAGCCCCAGCGTCACGGTCGACGGCCGCGAGGTCGCCGCCATCCGCGGGAAGCCGGCGTTCTTCGTGGGCATCCGGAAGCCGCCGAAGCCGGTCGCGCCGTTCGACACCGACGGCGCGTGGCTGCCCACGTGCGCGTTCCTCGACCCGGAGACGCTGCAGTGTCGCATCCACGACGCTCCCGAGTACCCCGAGGAGTGCGCCGAGTACCCCGGCCACAACCTCGCGCTGGACGTCGAGACGGAGTGCGAGCGCGTCGAGGAACACGTCGGCGGCGACCGCCTGCTCGACGACGAACCGCCCGAGGGGCTGTCCGGGCTCCTGTTCGGCCCGCAGGCGGTCGGCCAGAAGGTGTTCGCGTACCCGGAGCCCGGCGACCTGCCGGCGGGGTTCGTCGACCGCCTGGCGGCCGGCGAGCTCACCGACGAGGACCGCGCTCGGTTCGTCGCCGTCGCCGCCGCCAGCGCGCCCGGAACGACGGCCGTCGAACCGACGAAGCGCGAGCAGGCCTACGAGACGGCCATCGGTGCGGACTCCTGGGTCGGGCAGGCCATCGACGAGTGGACCGAGCGCGCCGACGGCGACGACCCGAACCCCGGACTCGGTGCGATGGTCGAGGACGCCCGTGGCGCGCCGGAGACGCCCGGCTGGGACTAACCGTTTGCTGCCGCGTCGCCCCGCGCCCGCTCGATTACTCGTGGAACGACGCCCGGAGCGCCGCGGCCGCGACGCGCTCACCGCACTCCGCCGTCCGCAGCAGGTGGTCGAGCACACGGACGAGGTGGGCGGCACTCGGTGGTCCGCGCTCGACGAGCGCTCGCTCGACGGTCTGGGCGTCCGAGACGACCGACTCGGCCCGGTCACGGGTGGCTCGGGCCGCCTCGCGGTCGCCGCCGTCGACCAGCGCCTCGGTGGCGTCGTCGACGACGCCGCGGGCCGCCTCGCCGAGGTCACGGAGCTCCGCCGTCAGCTCGCCGTCGACGTCGTGGTCGCCGTCGCAGACGCGTCGGGCGACCCCGGCCGCGTGGCCCGCCGCGAGGTCGAGCTGGCGGGCGGCGACGGTGTACTCGGCGAGCTGGCGCCGAGACAGCCCGAGGTCGTCGAGCACGGCGCGGTCGACGAGCCCGCGGTCCGCCTGACGGGCCACCAGCCGCGCGAGCCGGTCGGCCTCTCGGGTGCGGTCGAGGACGCGCTCGACGTCCGCGGTCGTCGCCGACAGCGCTGCAGTTGCCTGTTCGTGCATCGACAGCGCGGTGAACCGGAGCTGGAGGACGGACTGCCGGACGGAGACGTCGCCGGCGTCCAGCAGCCCCTGGACGGTGACACTGCGGTCGTCCTCGCCGGTGACGCCGACGCCGCTCAGGGTGCGCGTCCGGTCGACGACCGCTCGCCGCTGGTCGGCTCCGAGACCGTCCGCCGCGCACAACTCGATTCGCTTGAAGCCAGCCGCGTACGCTGCGTCGAGCGCACGCTCGGCGGCCCCTGGCGTCGCCCCCTCGAGGTCGACGGTCGTCGCCGCGAGGGCGCTGTGTTCCCGCTCGGCCCACCGGACGACGAGCGAGCCGTCGCGGTGCGTGTAGAGGTAGGCCGTGTCGCCCGCGCCGACGCCGTGCTCGTTCGCCCACTGGACCGGGATGGAGACCGTGTACGTGCCGCCGCCGACCTGCTGGACCTTCCGCGTCTCCATCAGTACACCAGCTCCGGGTCGCTCTCGACGTCGTACAGCGTGCGGGCTGCGACGTTCACGCCGTGGTCGGCGACCCGCTCGAGGTCCCGCACCGCCAGCAGCAGCCCGGAGATGTCGTCGAGCACCGCCTCGACGTCCCACGGGTCGCCGCCGTCGGCGCGCTGTTCGACGAGGTCGCGGACGATTCGCTCGCCGGCCTGCTGGCAGAGGGCGTCCACCTCGTCGTCGCGCTCGGCGAGCCGGCGGCAGGCGTCGGCGTCGCCCTCGGCGTACGCGTCGAGGGCGTCCGCGAACAGGTCGCGGGCGGCGGTACCGATGCCGCCGAGGTCGACGTCCGAGACGCGGCCGTCGTCCGCGTCCAGCGCGTACGTGGCGAGGTTCACGGCGAGGTCGCCGACGCGCTCGATGTCGGTCAGGACCTTGAACGACGCCGCGACGAACCGGAGGTCGCCCGCGACCGGCTGCTGGAGCGCGAAGAGGTCGAGGCAGTCGCTCTCCAGGGCGAGGTAGCGCTCGTTCACGTCGTCGTCGCCGTCGACGACCGCCCTCGCGGCGGCCGCGTCGCCGTCGGTGAGCGCCGCCAGTGCGCCGTCGAGCCGGTCCAACACGAGGTCGCCCATCGCCACCACGTCGGCGCGCAGGTCGTCGAGTGCCGCCTGGTATGTGTCTCGTGGCACGGGAATCACCCGAACTTGCCGGTGATGTAGTCCTCGACGCGCTGGCTCTCCGGGTCCTCGAATATCTGGTCGGTGTCGCCGTACTCGACGAGCTCGCCGCCCGTGAGGAAGACCGCGGTCTGGTCGCTGATGCGAGCGGCCTGCTGCATGTTGTGCGTGACGACGACGACCGTGTAGTCCTCGGCGAGCTCCTCGATGAGGTCCTCGATCTTCGCCGTGGCGATGGGGTCGAGCGCCGACGCGGGCTCGTCCATCAGCAGGACGTCGGGGTCGACGGCGAGCGCGCGAGCGATGCAGAGCCGCTGTTGCTGCCCGCCCGAGAGCCCGAGCGCGTTGTCGTCGAGCCGGTCCGCGACCTCCTCGTAGAGGGCCGCGTCGCGGAGGCACTGTTCCACGAGTGCTTCCTCAGCCTCGGTGTCGTCGCGGCCGAGCAGGCGACTGAGCAGACTCGTGTCGATGTCGCCGTGCTTGCGCGGCCCGTAGGAGATGTTCTCCCGGATGGACTTCGGGAACGGGTTCGGCGCCTGGAACACCATCCCGACGCGCTTCCGGAGCTCCACCAGGTCGACGCCGTCCTGGTAGATCTCCTCGCCGTCGACGGCGACGGAGCCGTCGATGCGCGCGGACGTGATGCGGTCGTTCATGCGGTTCAGGCACCGCAGGAACGTCGACTTCCCGCAGCCCGACGGTCCGATGAGCGCCGTCACGGACTCCTCGGGGATGTCCATCGAGACGTCTTTCAGCGCGTGGTCGTCGCCGTAGTGGACGTTCACGTCCTCGACGGCCACCATCGGCTCGCCGTCGAAGTCGTAGTCGGCCCACTCGTCGCGGACCGTCTCGACGGTCTCGCCCGTGGTCGTCTCGGTCGCCTGTGCGTCCTGTCGCTGCGGTGTGGTGTCGGCGTTACTCATTGTACAGCTTCCTCCGGAAGTAGATGCGACCCGCGATACCGAACGCGTACAGCCCCAGCACGACGACGAGCAGGACGAGCGCGGTCCCCCAGCCGAACTCCTGCACGGAGAACGGCGCGCCCTGTCCGGGCAGCCGCCCGCTCGTAATCGAGGTGTAGAGCTGGTAGGGGAGCGCGCTGCCGGCGTCCATCAGCGCGGTGTTGGAGACGAACGGCGGGGCGCTCGTGAACTGGAACGACGACAGCACGCTCGGGTTCTGGCTCGAGAACGGCGGCCCGCCGTACACGAGCAACAGCGGCGCCGTCTCGCCCGCGATGCGACCGACGCCGAGGATGACGCCCGTGATGACGCCCGGCATCGCCGCCGGGAGCACGGCGCTCTTGATGGTCTGCCACTGGGTCACGCCGAGCGCCGCGCTCGCGTCCCGGTACTCGTCCGGAACGGCCTTGATGGACTCGTAGCTCGTGATGACGACCAGCGGCAGGAGCATGAATCCGAGGACGAGTTGGCCCGACAGCAGGGACTTCCCGCCGCCGAACCGGGGGACGAGGAACGCCAGCCCGAACAGCCCGAAGACGATGCTCGGCGTGCTCCAGAGGCCGTTCGTCGCTATCTCGACGAGCTGCCGGAACAGCCGGCTCTCCGTGTACTCCGCGAGGAAGATGGCCGCCGCGAGCCCCAGCGGGATAGCGAACAGCATCGCGCCGACCACGAGCCAGAGCGTCCCGAGGATGGCGGGCGCGAGTCCCGGCACCTCGACGAAGAGGCTCTGCGAGACGTTCGTCACGAACGGGACCTGCACGTCGACGAACGGCACCGACCAGTTCGGCAGCGTCACACCGAGGATGCTCCCCGGCAGGCCGACGTGGCCACCGAGCCCGAACTGTGCCCGCGTCAGCGCCGTCTCCAGTCCGTTCTTCACGATGAACCCGACGAGCAGCGCGAGGACGCCGAGCATCCCGAACACGCTCAACCGAATCAGGTAGAACGCGCCGCCTTCGCGGCCCTGCGTCCCGAAGCCGGCGCGCGCCTTCGCGGCGCTCCACGAGCCGACGAGCGACCCGGCGACGGTCAAGACGGGGACCATCACGGAGCCGACGAACGTCGCGGAGACGCCGTCCGGCGACCACGACCACCCGAGGCCGAGCGTGCCGGTGACGAGCAGCGCGCCGACGAACGCGAGGAACAGCGCCGGCGGGAACGTCGACCCGACGTCCTCCCGGGGAACGACTGCGAGCGCGGCGACGGCGACGCCGACCGCGAGCGCGACTGCGAGCCAGCCGACGGCCCCCATCCCGAGCGTCTGGGAGGCGACCAGCCCGCCGGTCACGAAGCCGATGCCGCCGAACAGCACGCCGACGACGAGGCCGGCGGACGCGGACGGCGACGCGGACACGCGGCCGAGCCGGGCGGCGACCCCGACGCCGGCGATGCCGACGGCCATCGCGAGCAGGAGGACGCCGAACAGCGTGAACACCGCGACGCCGAGCACGGGCGTGCTCTCACCCACCCACTGGAACAGCACGGCCCAGCTCGCGAGGAACAGCACCGCGCCGAGCGCCATCACGCCCGTCGAGACGTACTCGCGGAGCGTCGTCTCGGTGGAGACGAGCGCGTTCCGGGTGACCGTGCTCATCGGTCACCACCGTACTTGCTCCGCATGCGCGCCTGTATCACCTGCGCGGTGACACTCAGGACGAGCACCATCAGGAACAACACCACGCCGGCCGCGAACAGCCCCTCGATGTGGCGGCCCGTGGCGTTCCCGCCCTCGAAGGCGATGACGGTCGTCAGCGTCTCCCCGACGCCGCCGAACACGTCGTAGACGGGGTCGGCGAACCCCTTCGTGTGCGGAATCATTACCGTCGCCGCCATCGTCTCGCCCATCGCGCGTCCGACGCCGAGCAGGACGGCGGCGGAGACGCCCGAGAACGCCGACGGCAGGGTGACGCTCTTCATCGTCTGCCAGTTCGTCGTCCCGACCGCCAGCGCGCCGCTCTTCATCGCCTCGGGCACCGTCGACAGCGCGTCCTCGGCGACCGACACGATGGTCGGCAACGCCATGATGCCGATCATCGCACCGACGGTGAAGTAGTTCCCAATCGTCGAGGTCTGGAACTCCTCGTAGAAGAAGCGGTTCACGATGACGAACCCGATGAAGCCGTACGTGATGGAGGGAATCCCCGCCATCAGCTCGATGCCCGGCTTCACGACCTCGCGGGTGGTGTCGGACGCGATTTCGCTGATGTAGAGCGCGCCCGCGATGCCGACGGGTGCGGCCACGGCGGTCGCGATGGCCGTCGTCACCATCGTCCCGACGATCATCGGCGCGAGCGACCACGGCGTGGTCTTCGCGGGCTTCCACAGCGGTTCCTCGGTCCGGTACAGTGCCTCCAGTCCCATCTGGTCGAACGCGGGCCACGCGCGCACGACCAGAAACGCCACGATGAGTCCGAGGACGGCGACCGTGGCGACGGTCATGACGAACGTCAGGCCGCGGGCGATTGTCGCCTGATACCTGACCCAGCCGACCACGGTCAACAGGAGGAACGACGCCACCGGGACGACGGTCCACCGGGACTGCTGGTAGAACAGGACGAACGCCGCCACCAGCGACAGCGCGGTCACCGCCAGTAGGACCAGCGCAGCGTCCTCGTTCCGGGAGCGGTAGTGTTCGAAACGCTCGGCGATTCTGGATGCCATGTGTGCGATAACTGTGTGCAGTGTTCGGTGTACTCGAAAGCGGGCGGCGGGGGGATGACAGGCTGACAGTCGGCGAGACGCGCCTTACTCGTAGTTGCTCGCCGCGACCATCTCGCGCTGGGTCTCGAGGCGCTCGGGGGGCAGCGCGAAGTAGTTGTTCGCCTCCACGAAGAACTCCTGGCCGAAGTCCGACAGCAGGAAGTTGATGAAGGCGGCCTCCTGTCGGCTCGTGTCCTCCCAGGTGTAGCAGTGGAGGTCGCGCGCCAGCGGGTACTCCTTGGAGCCGAGGTTCTTCCCGTACTCGTAGAGCGTGCCGTCGATTTCGAGGCCGATGGGCGGCACCTGGCCGTCCGGCTGGACGAACGCGAGCGCGATGTACGCGATGGCGTTGTCCGCCGTCGCGACTGCCTGCTGGAGCTGCTGGTTCTTCCCGTAGCGCTGGTCCGGGGAGATGGAGGCCTCGGCGTCGCCCATGACGTTCACGAGGAACGCCGTGTTCGTCCCGGAACCGGGCGCGCGACCGAGCGCGAGAATCTCCTCGTCCGGGCCGCCGAGTTCGCTCCAGTTCGTGATCTCCTGCTTGTAGATCTTGCGCAGCTCCTCGATGGTGATGTCCGTGACGCCCGCGTCCTTGATCTCCTTCGAGACGACGATGGGCTGGCCGTCGACGCCGACGACGTGGTCGACGAAGTTGTCCAGTTCCTCGTCGGAGACGTCGCTGCCGGCGAGCTCCGCCTCCGCCGTGGAGCTCGCGTCACCGATGTCGATGCGCTCCTCCATGACGCCCTCGACGCCGGTGCCGGAGTGGGAGAGCGCGATGCTGATGCGGAACGGGGGAACCGAGCGCTCGCCGGTCTCCTCCCAGCCGTACTGGGTGGCGAAGTAGTCGGCGAGGCGCATGTCGGTGTCGTACTCGTCGGCCCAGTCCTGCGGGAAGTAGTCCTCGTCGCCGGGCTCCGGGTTGGAGTTCCAGTACGACGCGCCCGTGTTCGCGATGGGGAAGACGGTCGACGACCCGTCACCGGTCAGGGTGTCGGTGGAGAGCTGCGAGGACTGCTCGGTGCTCTCGGTCGTCTCCTGGGCCGACGACGTCGCCGCCTCGGTGGGCTGGGCCGTGTCGTCACCGCCGCTATCGTCGCCCGAGTTGCTCGAACAGCCGGCGACCGCTGCGATGCCGGCGGCGCCGGTGGCCGCGACGAACTTCCGTCGTGATACCAGGTCGGACAGCCGGTCTGGGTCGGGTGCCATCACCTGAATTCCGGCGGTACAGTACTAAACTCGTTTATAATAGGGGTACGGGAGGGGTCTGAGGTGTCCGTACGACACTTTGGTCTATATATCGGTCCCGATGCGGCCAGTTCGTTGCACGACGCCGGTCGGACCGCCGCGTCGGGGTGTGCGCCGGCGGCGGAGACCGGCGTGGCCGACACTTAACTCCGCGCCGTCCGTTGACGGGGTCGTGCGCGTACTCGTCACCGGAGCGACCGGCTTCGTCGGCGGCCGCCTCGTCCCCGAACTGGTCGCCGCCGGCCACGACGTGCGGGCGCTCGTCCGCGACGCCTCAGGCTACGACCCGCCGGAGGGCGTCGAGGTCACGGAGGGCGACCTGCTCGACCCCGACTCGCTGACTGGGGTCTTCGAGGGCGTCGACGCCGCCTACTATCTGGTCCACTCGATGCGGGCGGGCGAGGGGTTCGCGGAGCGCGACCGGCGGGCCGCCCGGGACTTCGCCGCCGCCGCAGACGCCGCGGGCGTCCAGCGCGTGGTCTACCTCGGCGGCCTCGGCGAGGAGGGCAGCGACCTCTCCGAGCACCTCGAATCGCGCCGGGAGGTCGAGGCCGTGCTCGCGAACGCCGCATTCGACCTGACCACGCTCCGGGCGGCCGTCGTGGTGGGGGCGGGCAGCGCGAGCTTCGAACTCGTCTTCCAGCTCGTCGACCGGCTGCCGGTGATGGTGACGCCGCAGTGGGTGCGGACGCCCTGCCAGCCCATCGCCGTCGCCGACGTCGTGGCCTACCTCGTGGGCGTCCTCGACGTCCCGGAGACCGCCGGCGAGACCTACGAGGTCGGCGGGCTCGAGGTCCTCTCCTACCAGGCGATGCTGGAACGCACCGCCCGGCTCGCCGGCCGCCGGCTGTACATCCTGCCGATTCCCGTGCTGTCCCCGCGGCTGTCGACGTACTGGGTGGACCTCGTCACCGACGTGCCGCGTCCGGTCGCCCACCCGCTCATCCACGGGCTGAAGAACCCCGTCGTCGTCACCGACGACCGCATCCGGGACGTGGTGGACGTGGAGTTGACACCGTTCGACGTAGCCGCGGAGCGCGCGCTCCGCGAGCGCGGGGTGGCAGTCGATGGGTGAGGGCAGCGAGGACTCCGGTCGTCCCTCACCGACGACCCCGGAATCGGCGGTGGCCGGCGGGGTCTACGGCGAGACGTGGGTGTACGAGAGCATCGTCGGCGCGGTTCCCGGCGTCGACGTCTCCGACCGGCTGGCGGTGCTCGTGCAGTTCGTGCTGTTCGAGGCGGCCGTGCTCGTGCTGGCCGCTGCCTACGACCTCCCCGAGGCAGTGTTGCCGGGGACGGTCGCGGTGCTGGTGGCGGCCGCTGGGAGCGCGTTCATGCTCGACATAGGGTCGCGGGCCCGCGGCCCGGACGTCCCGACGACGTACCGCAGGCTGCTGTTCGCGTCCAGCATCGAGGTGGTGCTCGGCGTCGTCTCGTTCGTGTTCCTCGTGACGTACCTGTTCGTCTGGGACCCCCGGGACGGTGCGACCCTGTTCGCGAGCCTGCTCGGCGAGCGCCCACCCGTGCTACCGTCGGCGCTCGCGCTGCTCGTGCTCTGGGACGTCTGCTACCGCATCGGCACGGGCTGGTGGGCGGCCGTCGTCGGCCTCTGGCGGTCGCTGACCCGCGACCTCTCGCCGGAGGCGGCCGCGCGACTGGCGGCCGTCGACGCGCGCACCCTCGCGTTCGGCGTGCTCCAGGTGGTGCTCGTGCCGTTCGTCTGGGGGCACCCCGTGCTGGTGGTGGCGATAACGGCCCACGTGGTCGCCGTGGTGGTCGTGACGACGGCGTCGCTGTACGTCCTCAGGAACTAGCTCTTCATCTGCTCGAACTGGTCGAGGAGTTCCTCGGTGGAGTCGCCGGAGTCGAACTCGACGGACCCCTCGTAGGTCGACCGCGTGTCGTCCTCCGAGACCTCGACGCTGTGCTTCTCTTCTCGCCGTTCGTGCTCGTCTTCGTCATAGGCACCCATTGACATGACAACTACACACATACAGTGTAGTCAATTCTTCAATATCAAACTGTCGGAGGTGTCACCGAGTGACACGCCCTCCTCTCAGAACGAGACGGCGTCCGAACCGTCGACACCCATCGGGTCGGGGTCGCGGTCGCTGTAGCCGACACGGCCGACCGCGTCGGCGGGTAGCGCGCCGTACACCGCGAACGTCGCCTCGGTCGCGGACGAGAACTGGTCGGCGCCGGTGCGCGCGATCACCGTCCGCAGTTCCTCTCCGCCGGCGTCCTCGAGCTCTGCGTCTCCGCAGGCAGCGGCGAGCGCGGACGCACTGGTCGGGTACTCCTGGGCACGCAGCAGGTCGGCGGTCTCTTTGAGCGTCATCACGTGACGAGTCGTCGTCGCCACTCAAGAACATTCCCCATCAACGATAATGATAGTTTTAGGGGCCTTAATGACGCGCCACTCGCGGCCGACCACGGTGCTTAGGTGGCGCCACGACCCCGTCCCCGTATGGTTTACGCGGACCTCCACGTCCACACCACCAACTCCGACGGCACCCTCGAACTCGACGAGGTGCCCGGGGCAGCCCGCGAGGCCGGCGTCTCCGCGGTCGCCGTCACCGACCACGACCGCCTCCACCCCGGCCTCGACGCACCCGTCACCGAGCGCGACGGCGTCACCGTCGTTCACGGGGTCGAACTCCGGGTCGACGCCGGCAGCCAGCGCGTCGACCTCCTCGGCTACGGCGCCCGGCGCACCGACGCACTCGTCGCCGAGTGCGAGCGCATCCAGCGCGACCGCCGCACTCGCGGCCGCCGCATCATCGAGAACGTCGAGGCCGAACTCGGTGTCGACCTCGACCTCGAACCGCGGGAGGGACTCGGTCGCCCCCACGTCGCGCGCGCCACCGTCGCCCACCCCGACACTGACTACGACGACCTGGACGCCGTCTTCGCCGACCTCATCGGGAACGACGGCCCCTGCTTCGTCGCCCGCGACGTTCCCGACGCCGAGACGGGAATCGACCTCCTCGCGGACGCGTGTGGGCTCGTCGGCCTCGCCCACCCCCTGCGATACGACGACCCGGAGGCCGCGCTCGCGCTCTGTGCGGACCTCGACGCCGTCGAAGTCCACTACCCCTACGACCGCCCCGTCGGCCAGAGCCCCGACGACGGGGACGACGACGGCGCCGCGCTCGTCGCCGACGCCGTCGACACCTACGACCTCCTCGCGACGGGCGGCACCGACGCCCACGGCCGCACGCTCGGCAAGGCGGGTCTCGACCGCGAGTCCTTCGACGCCGTCCGCCAGCACCTCGACGAGCGCTAGCACGCCCCTCGTGTCTGTCAGTCGTGCCCCTGCCGTGAGGTTCACGAGGCTCCGGCACCTACTGACGGGTATGCAGTGTCACTACTGCGACCGGGACGCCGACCTGACCGTCGAGAAGGACGGTCTGAAGGTCGCCGTCTGCGAGGAGCACTTCCAGGAGCGCCTCGACGACATCTCCGACAGCGAGACCCTCCAGCAGCTCCGGGACCAGCTCGAGATAGACCGGTCGTAACCCCCTTCCTCCCCGCTCGTTCGACGCCAGTCCGTCACCGAGCCCGAGACGCACAGCCGCGGAACCAACCGCCTCCGGCGGATCCAGTAGAACAGCGCCAGCTACGCGCGGCCGGCGTCGACGTCGATGGCGTCGACCGGACAGACGTCCACGCAGAGCATGCAGTCGATGCACTGACTCTCGTTGGCCGGGTCGGCCTTGAGTTCGCTCTCCGGGTGGTCGGGCGTGTCGACCCACTCGAAGACGTCGACCGGGCAGTCCTCGACACAGGCGCCGTCGGCGAGGCAGATGTCGAAGTCCACCGCGACGTGGGTGCCGTGGATGCCCAGTTTCTCGGGCTCCTCCACCGGCCCCCAGACGTCGTGGCCCTTGTGGGTGTCCACCTGCTCGCGGTTCTCCGTGAACTGCGGGTCGATTGCCATACCCGGACTCCGCGCGCTGGCGGTATGAATCCCTCGGGGAACGACTTCGGCTAGGTGCGCTCTGCGTTTCAGTTGTTTGTGGGGCTGCTGCTCCCGGGTTCTCCGACATCGACACCTCGAAAGCCCCCTCGCGCCGGCTGCGCGACATATCCCTCCGGGATAGGGGCCGCGCACCGCGACGCGACCGCTCGGCCCCTTTCAGTCCCACCTCCCACTGGCTGACCAGCTGGCGACGGGTGGACTGAAAGGAGCGGCTGGCTGAACTCGGGGGCCTCGCTGCGCGCGCTCCCCTCGGTCGCGTGCTTGCGTCGCCCGCCTTCGTTCAGCCAGCCGGGGCGTTCCGGGTCTTGGAGTCAGCCACGATGCGCCAAGCTGAGACTCCCGAGGGCTTATGCGCGAGCCGACCGGAATCTCGACGTATGCGGAAAGTGCGCCTGGACGACCTCGACTCCCGGATGGGGCCGGCGGCCCGCAGCCTCCCGTTGACCGACGCGCTCGGGCTGGCCGACGCCGCGATGAACTTCTACGAGCTCGAACCCGGGGACAGCTTCGCGTACGGCTTCCACGCTCACGAGCACCAGGAGGAGGTGTTCTACGTGCTCGACGGCGCGGTGACGTTCCGGACACTCGACGGCGACGTCACCGTCGAGGCGGGCGAACTCGCCCGGTTCGGGCCGGGAGAGTTCCAGCGCGGCGTCAACGAGGGCGACGAGCCCGTGCGCGCGCTCGCCGTCGGCGCGCCCCAGGACCCCGGCGACACCGAAGTGCTCCGGGAGTGCCCGGAGTGCGGCGACGAGACCACCCAGGACCTCGAACTGGCCGACGACCGCTCGGAGATTCGCACCGTCTGCGAGGCCTGCGGGACCGTCACGGGGCGCTTCGACTGACCATGACGGACGAGTATCCGCCGCGGCTCGTGTTCGACGACGACTGCGGCTTCTGCACGTGGTGTGCGAACTTCGGCGCGCGCCACGGCGACGTCGAGACCGTCGGATTCGAGGAGCTCACCCCCGACCAGATCGCGCGGCTCCCCGAGGACTACGAGGAGTGCTCGCACCTCCTCACCGACGACGCCGTCTACTCCTGCGGCGCCGCCATCGAGCGCACGCTCGAACTCGACTTCCCGATTCTCCGACCCGTCTTCGGCGCGCTCCGGGCGGTTCCGGGGTACGCCGCGCTGCGCGAGCGGCTCTACCGCTGGGGCGCGGACAACCGGGCGACACTCGGGAGTATCGTCAGCGACGACCCGCCCGCGCGGGACTGACCGGCGGAACCGGTCTACCGGCGGGACCGACGCGAGAAGCGCTACTGGTAGGCCTGCATGCCGGTGAGGTCCTCGCCGAGAATCAGGGTGTGGATGTCGTGGGTGCCCTCGTACGTGTAGACGGTCTCCATGTTCGCCATGTGGCGCATCGGCGAGTAGTCCGCGGTGATGCCGTTGCCGCCCAGCATCTCGCGGGCGATGCGGGACTGGTCGCGGGCCATCCGGACGTTGTTGCGCTTGGCCATCGAGACGTGCTGGGGGCGGAGGTCGCCGCGCTCCTTGAGTTCGGCGAGCCGGTGGGCGAGCAGCTGGCTCGTCGTGATCTGGGTCGCCATCTCGGCGAGCTTCTGCTGTTGCATCTGGAAGCCGCCGATGGGCTTCCCGAACTGCTCGCGGTCGGTGGCGTACGCCCGCGCCGTCTCGAAGGCGTCGCGGGCGGCGCCGACCGCGCCCCAGGCGATGCCGTAGCGGGCCTGCGTGAGACAGGACAGCGGCCCCTTCATGCCCTCGACGCCCGGCAGCCGGTTCTCCTTCGGGACACGGGCGTTCTGGAGGCTGATCTCGCCCGTGATGGACGCCCGAAGCGAGAGCTTCTCGTGAATCTCGTTCGTGGTGACGCCGTCGCGGTCGGTCTCCACGAGGAACCCCCGGACGGGGTTGTCGTCCTCGCCGTGGTCTCTCGCCCAGACGACGGCGACGTCCGCGATGGGGGAGTTCGTGATCCATGTCTTCGAGCCGTTCAGGACGTACTCGTCGCCGTCCGGCTCCGCCGTCGTCTCCATCGCCGAGGGGTTCGAGCCGTGTTCGGGCTCGGTCAGTCCGAAGCAACCGACCGCCTCCCCGCGGCCGAGGGCCGGCAGCCACTCCTCCTTCTGCTCCTCGCTGCCGAAGGCGTGGATGGGGTACATGACGAGCGCGCCCTGCACGCTCGCCATCGAGCGCAGCCCCGAGTCGCAGGCCTCCAGCTCCTGCATCAGCAGGCCGTAGGCCGTCTCGGAGACGCCCGGCAGGCCGTACCCCTCGAGGTTGGGCGCGTAGAAACCGATGTCTCCCATCTCGGGGATGAGGTCGGTCGGGAACGTCCCGTCGAGGTAGTGGTCGCCGATGTCGTCGCGGACGCGTTCGTCGACGAACTCACGGGCGGTGTCCCGAATCAGCCGCTCCTCGCTGTCGAGGTCGGCCTCCAGGCCCACGTAGTCGAGCATACCGCGTACTCGGTCGCAGACTGTGAAAAACCCTGCTGCTCCCTACAGTGTTCCGACAGGCCGTCGCTCAGTCGCCGGCGGCGGGCGACGCGAGCCCGCCCGTGAAGTTATCGAACAGGCGCTTGGCCTCGCAGGCGGCGTCGTAGGCCTCGGGCGTGATGCCGGCGAGGACGTCCTCGCGGCGCGCCTCCTCGACGTCCTTCTCGCGCGCGAGGCGCTCGGCGGTGTCGTTGTCGTACTCGGGGTGGAACTGGACGCCGACACTGTCGCCGACGCGGAACGCGTGGACGCCGTAGTCGTTCTCCGCGAGCAGCGTCGCGTCCGGCGGCAGGTCCGTGACGGTGTCGCCGTGCGTCGTGAACGTCGTGAACGTCTCCGGGACGCCCTCGAAGACGGGGTCGTCCGTGGTGCGTTCGACCTCGCGGTAGCCGAGTTCGAACGCGCCCATGTCCTCGACGGTGCCGCCGAGCGCTTCGGCGACGACCTGGTGACCGAAACAGACGCCGAGGACGGGGACGTCCGCGTCGTGGGCGTCCGCGACGTAGTCGACCAGTGGGGGAATCCAATCGTCGTCCCAGTACACCGAGGACTTCGAGCCGGTGACGACGACGCCGTCGAAGTCGTGGTGGGCGGGTAGCTCGCCGGCCTTCGCGTGAAACTCGGCGAGGTCGGCGTCCAGTTCCCGGCGGAAGTTCCGCGTGGTCTCCTCGGGTTCGTGTGCAGCGGTAAGCAGTGCGATACGCGGGCGACGCATTGGTAGGACGTAGTTACTCGACAGTGAAGCGGGTTTCGGCCAGGGTTCAGTCGTCGGTGACGAAGACGGTGCCGTCGCCGTGGACGGTCACCTCGGTGCCGGCGTACTCGAAGGAGAGTTCGACGTCCTCGCCGCGGTCGAGGAGGTCGTCGAGGGCGTCCGGGTCGATGACGTGGCCGAGTTGCGGGAGCGTCCCGGCGTTCCGGTTCGTGGCGGTTGCCACGGCCTCGACGACGCCGATGCTCGCCCGGTCGTACTCGGAGATGGTGAACTGCGATGTGGTCTCGTCGCGGCCACTGCGACTGTGGCCCCGTTGGTGGTCGTCGGTCATGGTATGTCGGTGGCTGGCCTCCGGATTCGGACGCTCCACTCGTCGTGCGTGGTAGTTACATGCACCCCACGAAGAATGTTTCGTGATGCCGATACGACCGTCTTCTCCGGGCGCGTGGCCCGTGAACCGTCGGTAGCTGGGCTCGTGCACGGCTCACCTGTCGGGAGTGTGGTCGAATTCCGCCGGGCGCTGCGCATCGCGGAGTGCAGGTGACGCCCCGTCGCCCGCCGCCTGCTCGTCGGCGTCCCGCTCGCGCCGTCTCGGTGCGTTCCAGGGTTCACGGGCGTCGCGCGCTGTCGAACCACCTTTGTCGGCGCCCGCCCAGGGCCCAGACGAATGCGCGCCATCAAGGACAGCGTCCACGACTACATCGAGGTCGACGGCGTCGCGGAGGCGCTGCTGGACACCGGCCCGGTCCAGCGGCTCCGCCACATCAAGCAGCTCTCCACGATCCGGCTCGTCTACCCGTCCGCGAACCACACGCGATTCGAGCACTCGCTGGGCGTCTACCACCTCGCCGACCGCGCGCTCGACTACCTCGACGTGTCCGGCGCGCGCGCCGACACCGTCCGCGCCGCGGCGCTCCTCCACGACGTCGGCCACGGCCCCTACGGCCACCAGACCGAGGGCATCATCCAGCGCCGACTCGGCCGCCACCACGACGACGTCGCGCACCTCGTCTCGAACGGCGTCCTCGGGGATGTCCTCCGCGAACACGGTCTCGACCCCGGCCGGGTCGCCGACCTCGTCGCCGGCGACGGCAAACTCGGCCAGCTGGTCGCGGGCGAACTCGACGTCGACCGGATGGACTACCTCGTGCGGGACGCCCACCACACCGGCGTCCCCTACGGCACCATCGACCACGGCCGCCTGCTGCGCGCGCTCACCTTCCGTGACGGCGACCTCGTGCTCGCCGAGGGCAACGTCGCCACCGCCGAGAGCGTGCTCGTCGGACGCGCGCTGATGAACGCCGCCGTCTACCGCCACCACGTCTCCCGCATCGCGGGCGCGATGCTCGACCGCGCGGGCGCTCGCCTGCTCGACACGACCGACCTCGATACGGAGACGTTCGCCCGGTTCACGGACGCCGAACTGCTCGCCGCGCTCCGGGACTGCGAGGGCACCGCCGACGCCGCCCGGCGCGTCCGCGACCGCGACCTCTACAAGCGCGCGGTCTGGGCCGAACGCGAGGCCGTCCCCGACGACGTCGCGACCGCGGATTACGAGACCGTCCGCCAGTTCGAGCGCGACGTCGCCGCGACCGCCGGCGTCTCCGAGGACGCCGTCGTCGTCGACACGCCCGGCGAACCCTCGATGCCGGAGTCCTCCGTGCGCGTCGCGGTCAACGGCGACACTCGCCGGCTCGACGAACAGAGCCCGCTCGTGGAGGGCATGCTCGCCTCCCAGCGCGTCCAGTGGCGCTTCGGCGTCTACGCCCCTGCGGAACACGTCCCCGAGGTCGCGGCGGCGGCCGAGCGGGAACTCGGGCTCGCGGGCGTCGGCGACCCCGCGGAGTAGCCGCCGTCTCCCGGCCCTCGTTCTGGTCGCCGCCGACGGAACGCTTTTGCCGGGACGCGCCCACGCGTCGTACATGGCGTCCGAACCCCACGCCTGGTGTACGAGCCGCGAACCAGCCGCGCGCACGGGGTTCGGCTTCTTCTTCGCCTGACGCGTGGCGGACGCCGCCCGAGCGCTGACGCGCCGGGGCGGCCGAAACCACGCGGTCGGGCCGCGGTTCGGAACCGATAACTGACTGCCACACGCGCCTACGCACAATGAAACTGCCAGCACAGCAGGTCGCGGTGCTCGAAGCGGCGAGCGCCGACGACCCCAGACGAATCGAGGACCTCGCGGCGGAGACCGAGTACCCGCCGGAGACGGTCGCCGGCGCGGCGTTCGAACTGGAGGGCGCCGGCCTGGTCGCCGTCAGCGAGGAAGGCACAGAGGAGGTAGCACTGACCGACGAGGGCCGGGAGTACGCGGACGCGGCCCTCCCCGAAGTCCGGCTCTACCGGGCTGCCGTCGAGGCGGGCGCCGACGACTCCCCGGTCCAGATGGGCCAGGTCATCGGCGCGTCCGGCCTGGAGGGCCCGCAGGTGGACATCGCGCTGTCGAACTACGCCCGGAAGGGCTACGGCAGCATCGACGCCGGCGAACTCTCCGCTGACCCGGACGCCGACCCCGACAGCGACCCCGAGGCCGCGGCGCTCGCCGCGCTCGCAGCGGACGGCAGCGTCGAGGACGGCGGCGTGCGCGACCAGCTAGCCAGCCGGGACCTCGTCGAGGTGCGGGAGCGAACCGTGCGCTCGGTGACGCTCACCGAGGCCGGCGTCACGGAACTGATGGCCGGCGTCGAAGCAGCCGAGGAAGTCGGCGAGCTCACCCCCGAGATGCTCGCGTCCGGCGACTGGGCGGACGTCGAGTTCGCGGACTACAACGTCGAAGCCGACGCCGCCGAGTACACGCCCGGCAAGACCCACGTGCTCCGGCAGGCCGCCGAGCGCGTCAAGGACGTTCTGGTCGGGATGGGCTTCCGGGAGATGCAGGGCCCGCACGCCGACAGCGAGTTCTGGATCAACGACTGCCTGTTCATGCCCCAGGACCACCCCGCGCGCACCCACTGGGACCAGTTCGCCCTCGACGTCCCGCCGATGGAGGACGTCCCCGAGGACCTCATGGACGCCGTCGAGGACGCCCACCGCGACGGCGTCGGCCCCGACGGCGACGGCTACCACAGTCCCTGGACGGAGGAGATGGCGCGCGAAGTCGACCTCCGCGGTCACACCACCAGCCTCTCGATGCGGTACCTCTCCGGCCACCAGGTCGGCGACCTGGAGCCGCCACAGCGGTTCTTCAGCGTCGAGAAGGTCTACCGGAACGACACCCTCGACGCAACCCACCTCCTGGAGTTCTTCCAGATCGAGGGCTGGGTGATGGCCGAGGACCTCTCGGTCCGGGACCTCATGGGGACGTTCACGGAGTTCTACAGCCAGTTCGGCATCACTGACATCCAGTTCAAGCCCCACTACAACCCCTACACGGAGCCCAGCTTCGAGCTGTTCGGCCGACACCCCCGGACGGGCGAACTCATCGAGATCGGGAACTCCGGCATCTTCCGGCCCGAGGTCCTCGAACCCCTCGGCGTCGAGTGCGACGTGATGGCGTGGGGGCTCGCGCTGGAGCGCCTGCTCATGCTCGTCTCCGGCTTCGAGGACATCCGGGACGTCCACGGGACGCTGTGTGACGTCGACTTCCTGCGGGACGCGGAGGTGGTGTACTGATGCCCGTCGTCGACGTCGACCCCGACGACCTCCGCACGCTGACCGGCCACACCGAGAAGGACGACGACGATCTCAAAGAGGACCTGTTCGGCCTCGGCCTCGAGTACGAGGGCGAGACCGAGGACGGCGAGTTCCAGCTCGAGTTCGCGCCCGACCGCCTCGACCGGCTCTCCGTCGAAGGCATCGCGCGCAGTCTGCGCTACCACTACGGTGACGACCGCGGCGTCCACGTCCCCGACACCAACAGCCCCGAGTGGACCATCCGGGTCGAGGACGTCCCCGGGGAACGCCCGTACGTCACTGGCGCCGTGATCCGGGGCGTCGACCTCGACGAGGACGCCCTCGACTCGCTCATCCAGCTCCAGGAGAAGCTCCACGCGACGATGGGTCGCAAGCGCGCGAAGGGCGCCATCGGCATCCACGACCTCGCGATGCTGAAAGGGCAGTCGGCGGGCGGTGACGACGGTCGCGCCGGTAACGCCATCACGTACACCGGTATCGAGCCGGACGGCGACACCTTCGTCCCCCTGGACGACGACGCGGAACGCACGCCAGCGGACGTTCTCACCGAACACCCCACCGGGGAGACCTACGCCGACCTGCTCGACGACTACGAGACGTACCCCGCCATCTACGACGACATCGGGCTGTTCAGCTTCCCGCCGGTCATCAACGGCCGCCGCACCGAGGTGTCCACCGACTCCCGGGAGCTCTTCGTCGAACTCACCGGCACCGACCAGTGGACCATCGACCGCATGTGCGCCATCGTCTGCTACGCGCTCGACGCCCGTGGCGCCACAATCGAGGAGGTCACCGTCGAGTACGCCGACGAGGGCCGCGAACTCCACCGGCCCGACTTCGAGGTCCGCACCAAGCACGTCGCCCACGACCGCATCGAGACGCTGCTCGGTGTCGATCTCACCACCGACGACGTCGTCGACCTCGCCGAGCGATCGGGCCTCCAGGCCACCGCAGTCGACGACGGCTACGACGTCGAAATCCCGCCGTACCGCGTCGACGTCCTCCACCCCGTCGACATCGTGGACGACCTCGGGCGCGCGTACGGCTTCAACGAACTCGTGCCTCGGTACCCCGACGCCAACACCATCGGCGGCCGCACCGAGGACTCGCGGCTCGAACGCGCCGTCCGCGAGACGCTCGTCGGCCTCGGATTCGAGGACCTCCTCAACTTCAACATGACCAGCGAGGCCGAGAACTTCGACAGCATGCGGCTGACGCCCGACGACGATGCGGTGGGCGCTGCCGACCCCGTCACCATCGTGGAGCCCTACAGCGAGGACTTCACCATCCTCCGCACGTGGGCGCTCCCCTCGCTCGCGACCGTCCTGGAGAACAACACCCACCACAGCTACCCCCAGGACCTCGCCGAGGTCGGATTCGCCGCCCACGCCGACGACGACGCCAACACTGGGGTTGCCGAACGCCGTACCGTCGCCGCCGTGCTCGCCCGCCACGACGCCTCCTACGAGGACGCCAAGGCACGCCTCCAGGCGCTGGCCGACGAGTTCCACGTCGACCTCGCCACCCCGCCGACCGAGCACCCGTCGTTCATTGACGGCCGCGCCGCCACCGTCCAGATTGACGGCGAGGACGTGGGCGTCATCGGCGAACTCCACCCCGCCGTCATCGTCGACCACGACGTCGAAGTCCCGGTCGCCGGCTTCGAGTTCGAACTCGACGCACTCCGGTAGAACAGTCCCTCCCCGCTCCGCCGCCTCTCCTGCTCTTCGTCCGCTGCGTTCTCCCTGTCGCGCCGCCCTGCCGTACGGCTACAGGTCGGTGCCGACGGCGTCCTCCACGTCGTCGAAGCCATCGCGCTCCAGGAGGTCGAGCAGTCCCTCGTTGATGCGCTTGGCCACGGACGGCCCTCGGTAGACCAGGGCGGTGTACAGTTGCACCACGCTCGCGCCCGCGCGAATCTTCTCGTAGGCGTCCTCGGCCGTCGCCACGCCACCCACGCCCACCACGGGGAGGTCGGTGCGCTCGGCGACGAACCGCACCTGCTCGGTCGCGCGCTCCCGTATCGGCGCCCCGGAGAGCCCGCCGGTCTCCGCGGCGTTCGGGTGCTGGAGGCTCTCCGGTCGGTCGGTCGTCGTGTTCGTCGCCACGATTCCATCGAGGCCGAGGTCGCCCGCCAACTCGACGGCGTCCGCGACGGCGTCCCGGTGGAGGTCCGGGGAGAGCTTCACGAGCAGCCGGTCGGCTCCAGCGTCCTGGAGCGTGTTCAGGATGGCTGCGAGCGACTCGCGGCCCTGGAGCTCCCGGAGCCCCGGCGTGTTCGGGCTGGAGACGTTCACCACCACGTAGTCGGCGGCCTCGCCCACGCGCTCGAACGTGTAGCGGTAGTCCTCCGGAGCCTCCTCCAGGGGTGTCGTCTTCGACTTCCCGACGTTCACGCCCACGGGCACGTTCGGCAGCGGCTCGGTGTCCAGGCGCTCGCCGACGGTGTCGGCGCCCTCGTTGTTGAAGCCCATCCGGTTCACCAGCGCCTCGTCGTCGGGCAGTCGGAACAGCCGCGGTCGGTCGTTGCCCGGCTGGCGTTCCGCCGTCACGGCGCCGACCTCGACGTGGCCGAACCCAAGGCCAGCGAGCGCACGCGGCACCTCGGCGTTCTTGTCGAAGCCCGCGGCCACGCCCACGGGATTCGGGAACGACTGCCCGAACGCGTCGACGGACAGTCGGTCGTCGTCGACGGTGAAGTAGTCCGCGTACGCGCGATGGGCGCCCGCACGCTGGGCTACTCGCATCGCCGCTGTCGTCACCTCGTGGGCGGTCTCCGGCGGTAGCCGGAACAGCGCCGGTTTCAGGAGCCCGTACATCTAGAGATCGTGCTCGACGTCCTCCGGGTCGGCCTTCTGGATGATTATCTTGTCCTCCCGCACGCGCACGAACACGTCGTCACCGATCTCCAGGCCGGCGACTGACAGTTCGTCCTCGTGGAGATTCACGTGGGCGTTGTGGTACTCACCGTCCTCGCCTTTCGCGCCGCTCGGACTCAACTTCTTCTTGCGAACCATCGCGAGTGTCTACGTCACGTTCGCCACAGACGCTACTTAAGCGCTTCCGACGTGTCGCCGTCTGGCCCGCCCTCGTGCACCCGGAACTAGACGCTGTGCGTCCCGCAGTTCTGGGCGCTCTCGGTCGAATATCCCGGCTCGTTTATAAGTGAACACTGAAAACCGCCGATATATTTATCACAGGGTCTTGTGTTGGCGTGACATGGAGGAAAACCATGGTACGTGAGGACGGTAAGCGGAACTTCGCACTCCGCAACGACGGCGACGAGTCTAGTGTCTTCAGCGGGAACACGCCTCGACAGGCAGCACTCAAGGCAGCGCGCCGGCTGGACGACGTCGGGGACTCCGAACAGGACGCACACCGCCACGACATCGAGCTCCGAGAGAAGGGCACCGACAAGGTACACATCTACGAGGCCTGGGCCTGGGAGGAAGACGCACCCAGCGACAAACCCGACTGGATGCCCGGGGACATCACGAAGGCCAACGTCTCCAAGCAGGGCATCGACCACCTGGAAGACTGACCCACCCGTCGATTTCTTCGCGCCCGCAACTGCTTAGGTCGTCCCGCAACTACTGCCACCCGCGTGGGTACCACTCGGCCCGACCGGACGCACACGCGCGGAACGACCGGCCGACCTCCGCCCACGCGACACTACGACAGTAGCGCCGGCTGTGGGTTTCTGGCATGCGGTCCCGTGCCGAAGCGCCCTCGCTTCGACGGGGTTTTACGTAACCCGGTACTCGGATGAGATGCGAACGACGTGAGGTGGCTCGGTGTACCCGACGCCACTGATTGACGCCCCCTCGTCCCGCTCGAACCGACGCCCTCCCGGGCCCGGTTCGATGCCCTTAAGTGTAACAGGGTGTTTCGGTGGAATGCGAACGACAATGGGGCTGCCCGGTTCTCGGGTGGCCGACGCATGCCGCCGACGGCCGGTCCGGAATCGCTCCGGGCTCGGTTCGATGCCCTTAAGTAATAACGGGGCGTTCGGTGATACGCGAACGACAATGAGGCTGTCCGGGTTTCCCGGGTGGCTGACGCGTGTCTCCGGCGCCTCGCTGGCGTCCACCTCGCTCTTCACGAGCGCGGTTCGATGCCCTTAAGTAATAACGGGGCGTTCGGGGAAATGCGAACGTCGTCTCGGGCCGAACTGGCTCCGATGGGTTTATAGCCCACCAGGAGTTACGTTCAGGTCCGAAGGAATGAGGATTCCACCCCTGCGGTCCGCCGTACAGATGGAATCTGATGTTAGCCTTGATGGTTTGGTGACATCCAACTGGCCACGACGACCGTCGTGTGCCAAGGGACACATTATGTGTCTCCGCCAAACCAAGACTTGATAGTCTTGGTCGCTGGGAATCATCCCAGCAAATTCCGGTTGATCCTGCCGGAGGCCATTGCTATCGGAGTCCGATTTAGCCATGCTAGTTGCGCGGGTTCAGCCCCGCAGCGGAAAGCTCAGTAACACGTGGCCAAGCTACCCTGTGGACGGGAATAATCTCGGGAAACTGAGGCTAATCCCCGATAACGCTTCGCTCCTGGAACGGGCGAAGCCGGAAACGCTCCGGCGCCACAGGATGCGGCTGCGGTCGATTAGGTAGACGGTGGGGTAACGGCCCACCGTGCCTATAATCGGTACGGGTTGTGAGAGCAAGAGCCCGGAGACGGTATCTGAGACAAGATACCGGGCCCTACGGGGCGCAGCAGGCGCGAAACCTTTACACTGTACGAAAGTGCGATAAGGGGACTCCGAGTGTGAAGGCATAGAGCCTTCACTTTTGTACACCGTAAGGTGGTGTACGAATAAGGACTGGGCAAGACCGGTGCCAGCCGCCGCGGTAATACCGGCAGTCCGAGTGATGGCCGATTTTATTGGGCCTAAAGCGTCCGTAGCTGGCTAGACAAGTCCGTTGGGAAATCTGCCCGCTTAACGGGCAGGCGTCCAGCGGAAACTGTCTAGCTTGGGACCGGAAGACCTGAGGGGTACGTCTGGGGTAGGAGTGAAATCCTGTAATCCTGGACGGACCGCCGGTGGCGAAAGCGCCTCAGGAGAACGGATCCGACAGTGAGGGACGAAAGCTAGGGTCTCGAACCGGATTAGATACCCGGGTAGTCCTAGCTGTAAACGATGTCCGCTAGGTGTGGCGCAGGCTACGAGCCTGCGCTGTGCCGTAGGGAAGCCGAGAAGCGGACCGCCTGGGAAGTACGTCTGCAAGGATGAAACTTAAAGGAATTGGCGGGGGAGCACTACAACCGGAGGAGCCTGCGGTTTAATTGGACTCAACGCCGGACATCTCACCAGCCCCGACAGTAGTAATGACGGTCAGGTTGATGACCTTACCCGATGCTACTGAGAGGAGGTGCATGGCCGCCGTCAGCTCGTACCGTGAGGCGTCCTGTTAAGTCAGGCAACGAGCGAGACCCGCACTCCTAATTGCCAGCAGTACCCTTTGGGTAGCTGGGTACATTAGGGGGACTGCCGCTGCTAAAGCGGAGGAAGGAACGGGCAACGGTAGGTCAGTATGCCCCGAATGGGCTGGGCAACACGCGGGCTACAATGGTCGAGACAATGGGAAGCCACTCCGAGAGGAGGCGCTAATCTCCTAAACTCGATCGTAGTTCGGATTGAGGGCTGAAACTCGCCCTCATGAAGCTGGATTCGGTAGTAATCGCGTGTCAGCAGCGCGCGGTGAATACGTCCCTGCTCCTTGCACACACCGCCCGTCAAATCACCCGAGTGGGGTTCGGATGAGGCCGGCAAGCGCCGGTCAAATCTGGGCTCCGCAAGGGGGATTAAGTCGTAACAAGGTAGCCGTAGGGGAATCTGCGGCTGGATCACCTCCTAACGTCCGAGACTGAGGCGACGCCTCAGCTCACCGAACGACGCCGTCGTGCCCAGTTGGGCACTTACAAACCATCAAGGCTAACATTTCCTCCCAAGCGGGAGGTGGGCCCATAGCTCAGCGGTAGAGTGCCTCCTTTGCAAGGAGGATGCCCTGGGTTCGAATCCCAGTGGGTCCATCCCGTTCGGGAGTCACCGCGAACCGTGTCCCTTAAGTGGGAAACGGGGTTACGGTGATTCCCGAACACGACTGATGCACCACCCTGCGAGAGTACGGGTGGGAAGGGTCGATGTACGCTCCCTGTCACCAAGGGACGTGCGATGACAACCGTGTGTAAGTGCAATCCAGGCGCTCACTGGACTCGACCACCGTGGTCGAGTACCGACTGTTGGTCACATCCGTGACTCAACAGCGCTCACCCATTGTGTGGTGAGCATCGTCGACTGTTCTACAGTCGACATTCATCGTCGTTGGCTGCATCGCAGCCAACATCTCGACCACTTCGTGTGGTTGAGTACCATATTCGCCGACTGCTTTGCAGTCGGCAACCAACGTGGCTACTGTGCCACCTGGTGGATAGCTCGGCTCGGATGCCGACGAAGGACGTGCCAAGCTGCGATAAGCCTGAGGGAGCCGCACGGAGGCTAAGAACTCAGGATCTCCTAATGGGAATCCCCACAGCAATTGCCTTGCGCAATGGGGAACGGCCGGAATTGAAACATCTCAGTACGGCCAGGAAGAGAAATCGAATGAGACGCCGTTAGTAATGGCGAATGAACGCGGCACAGTCCAAACCGAAGCCCTCACGGGCAATGTGGTGTTCGGACTGACTTTCAGCGCCCGACCGTTCGCGTGAAGTCTCCTGAAACGGAGTGCGATACAGGGTGAAAGCCCCGTAACGCGAACCAGTACGGCGTGCGTCAGCTCCAGAGTAGCGGGGGTTGGAAATCCCTCGTGAATGTGGCAGGCATCGACTGCCAAGACTAAGTACTCTCCGAGACCGATAGTGAACAAGTAGTGTGAACGAACGCTGAAAAGCACCCCACAAAGGGGGGTGAAATAGGGCTTGAAATCAGGTGGCGATGGAGCGACGGGGCATAAAAGGCCTCACTGGGAACGACTCGGGTGCAAGCCCGTGGTAGGACCTGTGAGGAGCCGATGTTCCGTCGTACGTTTTGAAAAACGAGCCAGGGAGTGTGCCTGTTTGGCGAGTCTAACCGGAGTATCCGGGAAGGCGTAGGGAAACCGATACGGCCGCAGCATTGCGAGGGCCACCGTGTTCAAGCGCGGGGAGTCAAACGGGCACGACCCGAAACCAGGTGATCTACGCGTGGGCAAGGTGAAGCATGGCGAAAGCCATGTGGAGGCCTGTTAGGGTTGGTGTCTTTCAACACCCTCCCGTGACCTACGTGTAGGGGTGAAAGGCCCATCGAACCTGGCAACAGCTGGTTCCAACCGAAACATGTCGAAGCATGACCTCTGCTGAGGTAGTTCGTGGGGTAGAGCGACCGATTGGGGAGTTCAACTCCGAGAGGAGTTGTCTCCCCTGTCAAACTCCGAACCTACGAACGCCGTTGACGCAGGGAATCCGGTGCGCGGGGTAAGCCTGTGTACCGTGAGGGAGACAACCCAGAGTTAGGTTAAGGTCCCAAAGTGCGAGCTAAGTGCGATTGAAGGTGGTCCCGAGCCCTAGACAGCCGGGAGGTGAGCTTAGAAGCAGCTACCCTCTAAGAAAAGCGTAACAGCTTACCGGCCGAGGTTCGGGGCGCCCAAAATGATCGGGGCTCAAGTTCGCCACCGAGACCTGACGGCGCGGGTGACACCGCGATCCAGTAGGTTGGCATTCTGTTCGGGCGGAAGCTCGGGTGAGAACTCGAGTGGACCGAATGGGAAAGAAAATCCTGGCCATAGTAGCAGCGTTAGTCGGGTAAGAATCCCGATGGCCGAAAGAGCAAGGGTTCCTCGGCAATGCTTATCAGCCGAGGGTTAGCCGATCCTAAGGTCCGTCGTAATTCGAGCGGATCAAAAGGGAAACTGGTTAATATTCCAGTGCTACCGTACAACGAAAGCCGACGCCTCGGAGCAGCTTGAGCCGGGCATTCGCCCGGTCGAATCGTCGAAGTCCGTGGAAGCCGTAATGGCAGGAAGCGGACGAATGTCGAGATAGGGAAACTCAAGTCAATCTGGGGCCCGTGAAAAGGCGAGTACGGTATTCGTACCGAGATCCGACACAGGTGCTCTGGCAGAGGAAGCCAAGGCCTGTCGGGAATAACCGACGTTAGGGAATTCGGCAAGTTAGTCCCGTAAGTTCGCGATAAGGGATGCCTGCCTCGCAATGAGGCAGGTCGCAGTGACTCGGAGGCTCCGACTGTCTAATAACAACATAGGTGACCGCAAATCCGCAAGGACGCGTACGGTCACTGAATCCTGCCCAGTGCGGGTATCTGAACACCCAGTACAATGGGGCGAAGGACCCGTTAACGGCGGGGGTAACTATGACCCTCTTAAGGTAGCGTAGTACCTTGCCGCTTCAGTAGCGGCTTGCATGAATGGATCAACGAGAGCCTCACTGTCCCAACGTTGGGCCCGGTGAACTGTACGTTCCAGTGCGGAGTCTGGAGACCCCCAAGGGGAAGCGAAGACCCTATAGAGCTTTACTGCAGGCTGTCGCTGGGACACGGTCGCTGATGTGCAGGGTAGGTAGGAGACGTTACACAGGTACGTGCGCTAGCACGCCACCGAGTCACACATGAAACACTACCCGTCAGTGACTGTGACCCTCACTCCGGGAGGAGGACACCGGTAGCCGGGCAGTTTGACTGGGGCGGTACGCGCTTGAAAAGATATCGAGCGCGCCCTAAGCCTATCTCAGCCGAGTCGGAGACTCGGCGAAGAGTGCAAGAGCAAAAGATAGGCTGACAGTGTCCTACACAACGAGGGACGCTGACGCGAAAGCGTGGTCTAGCGAACCAATGAGCCTGCTTGATGCGGGCCATTGCTGACAGAAAAGCTACCTTAGGGATAACAGAGTCGTCACTCGCAAGAGCACATATCGACCGAGTGGCTTGCTACCTCGATGTCGGTTCCCTCCATCCTGCCCGTGCAGAAGCGGGCAAGGGTGAGGTTGTTCGCCTATTAAAGGAGGTCGTGAGCTGGGTTTAGACCGTCGTGAGACAGGTCGGCTGCTATCTATTGGGGGTGTTTTGGTGTTTGACAGGAACGTCCGTATAGTACGAGAGGAACTACGGACGGGTGCCACTGGTGTATCGGTTGTCCGAGAGGGCAAGTGCCGAGCAGCTACGCACCACGGGGTAAGAGCTGAATGCATCTAAGCTCGAAACCCACCTGGAAAAGAGACACCACTGAGACCACTCGTAGAAGACGAGTTCGATAGACTCGGGGTGTACGCGTCGAGGCAACGAGACGTTCAGCCCGCGAGCACTAATTGGTCAATGCCACACACTCATGCACTTAACCACATACGTGGTCGAGTCCAGGCGTTAACTGGATTGCACTTACACACGGACGTCATTCGCCGATACTGGTGTCCCGGTTCTGCCGGGAGCAACGGTTCGATTCCGTTGATCGGTATTAAGGCGGCCATAGCGGCGGGGCCACTCCCGTACCCATCCCGAACACGGAAGATAAGCCCGCCTGCGTTCCGGTCAGTACTGGAGTGCGCGAGCCTCTGGGAAATTCGGTTCGCCGCCTGCCATTCATACTTTCAAGCCTCGAACAGCAACAGCGCTGTTCGGGGCTTTTCGCATTTATTTCGCACAGTGACAACGCTGCAGACCGCTGGGTTTATGCGCGAGAGCGCAGTACGACGCAGTGGCGCCAAGGTGGCAGAGTCCGGCCTAACGCGGCGGCCTGCAGAGCCGCTCATCGCCGGTTCAAATCCGGCCCTTGGCTTTCTTCGAGACGTTCCGAACGCCGAGAGGCGTCACTATCGGCGGGGTTCAGTTGTTTGGCCCACAGGCTAAGTCGGTGTTCGGCGTACTAGGGTTCGGGTCGATGACAGACGAACCGAACCTCGCGACGGTGCGCGTGGTATCGTCCGCCGACCAGCTTCGGCCGCTGGCCGATCGGCACGACGTCGGTCCCGTCGTCGAACGTGCTGGCGATCGCGAGATGCTCCGCGTCGAGGCGGGGGCTAGCGGGGCGGTCTCCTGGGAGCGGTTCTTCGAGCGACTCGACGAGACCGGTCAGGTGGTCGTCTATCGACCCCCGAAGTCCCAGTCCGGTGGGGACCCGGTCTTCGACTTGGTCAGCAGGGATGCGATAGGAATCGGCGACGGTTCTCGGGAGCCACCCGACGGAGACGCGGAGACGTTGGCGACGAGCGACACGGGCGATGCAGAACCAGTCACGCTCGATTCGGGAGAGAGGGCGGCCTCGGACGACGGTCCGAGAGACCGCGACCGAGAGGAGGCCCCGGTCGCGCCCGCGCGTGACGACGAGCACTCGCCGACTGCAGCGGCGGAGGGGCTGGTCCTGGACGAGATCCACGGCGCACAGACCGGGACCGGACGCGACTTGGACGACGAGTACTTGCTGTTCGAGAACGACGGCGGGCAGCACATCGACCTCGGGGGGTGGGTCGTCTACAACGATGCGGGGCAGTCCTACCAGTTCCCTGAGGGGGCGACGCTCGCACCCGGTGACCAGGTGACGCTGCACAGCGGGGCCGGTGGCGACAGAGAGGGACACCGCTACTGGGACGCAGAGCGTCCCGTCTGGAGCGACCGCCGGGACACGGTCACCGTGGAGACGGCGACCGGCGCGGACGTTCTGGAGGTCTCCTACGAGGTTTGACCGGTGTTGAGTGGGCCGACCGTCGAGCGTGTGCTGTCGTCGGTCGCGTCGGACGCGGAAGGTAACGATTATACGCCGTCCACTACACGCATCGGGTATGCAACGACGTGCTGCGGCGGTATCCGTCGCGCTCTTCCTCCTGCTCGCGGCGGGCTCGTACACGTTGATCGGAGCGGCACAGCAGCCGGCTGTGTCTCTCGAGGACCCGGATTACGCCGTCTCTCAGGGTGAGGAACGGACGATAGCCGGGACGTCGTATAACTTCTCGTCGGTCTCCGACGGTTCGGGAACCGCGACGTGGGTGAACGAGTCCGCGCGGTACACGGAGACGTGGGCCGAGAACGACACCGTGGCGATCGACGGCCAGAACTTCTCGGTGGCGGGCTTGAACGAGTCCGAGGGCGTCTTCGAGCTCCGCGAGGTCCAGGAGGTCGACCGGCCGACCGTCGAACAGAACGGGACGACGTACGTCGTCGTCGAGGACGGTGAGAACCGGACGCTCGTGCCGCGGGAGAACTACCTCCCCGAGCAGACGGTCTTCGAGTACCAGGTCGGTGACACCGTCGACTACGACGGCAACGAGAACGAGACCGTCGTTGCGTCCGTGACCGGCGACGAGGTGACGGTCGAGTGGTTCGCGCCCGACACCATCGAACTGGAGTTCGGTGAGGGCGAGAACACGACCGTCGGTGACACGCCGTACCTCGCGCACTTCGGGACGGCCGACGGTCAGGCGGTCCTCGAGTTGACGACCGATTACGAGGATTACCACAGCGACGTGGCCGCCCAGGAGCAGTTCCACGAGCGCACGAACGGCCTCTGGGGAATCGTGATCCTGGCGTCGATGGCTGCGGCGCTGGTCGTGATGCTGGCGTTCCTGCCGTCCCGGTACTGACCCGGGGGTTTCCGTCAGGCTTACCGTGGTCGGTGGCGACGCCCCTGGTATGAACGTCTTCGAGGACGACCTGGACGCGTTCGGGGTGCTCGTCGGCGCGTTCGTCGCGCTGGCGGGACTCGGAACGCTCGTCGGGATGCCCTGGCAGTACAGCGACGGCATCCTCGTAACCGTCTTCCAGATTTTCGGCGCACTGTCGGCCGTCGCACTCGGCGTCGGCCTCACCTGGCTCGTTCACACGCAGTAACAGCAGCGGCTATCCTTCGCGCTCGCGGAAGAGAACGGGCCGAGAGGGATTTGAACCACGCGAACACCTCGCTACCGCTCGGTGTTCTCTCCTCCAAATCCCTCTGACTGCTCCGCTCGTCGCTACGCGACTCGCTGCACGGGCCGAGAGGGATTTGAACCCCCGACCGTCTGGTTAAAAGCCAGACGCTCTGCCGGACTGAGCTATCGGCCCTCGGGAGAGACTGGGGCGTGCCGAGGTTAAACGTTTACCATCCCAGAGGGCGCCCGGAACGCTTACGCCGGTGTCGTCGCTGGAGTCTGGCATGGACGACCTCCGGGAGTTCGCCGCGGCGCTGGTGGAGTTCGAGTCGACGGACGGCGAGGAGGCAGCGGTGTCGGCGTGGCTGGCCGAGCGCCTCGACGAGTTCGGGTTCGAGACCTACGAGTGGACGGCGGACGCCGACCGCCTGGCCGACCATCCGTCGTTCCCGGACGACCCCGACGACATCGACGTGGCCGGCCGACCGAGCGTCGGTGGCGTCCTGGAGCTCGGCACCCCGGATGCGGGGCCGACGGTCGTGCTGAACGGCCACGTGGACGTGGTGCCCGCGGACGAGGGCCGGTGGACGTCCCCGCCGTTCGACGCGCGGTGGGATGGCGACGAACTGACGGCCCGGGGTGCCGCCGACATGAAGTCTGGGCTGGCGGGCTGCGTGTTCGCGGCGCGCCGGCTGGCAGACTCGGACCGCGACCTCGACGGCCGGGTCGTGGTGGAGGGCGTCGTCGGCGAGGAGGCCGGTGGCGTGGGTGCGGCGGCGGCCGCGCTCGACAACCCCTACCCGTTCGAGCGCGACGCGGCACTCGTCGCGGAGCCGACCGAGCTCTCGCCGGTGGTCGCCTGCGAGGGGAGCGTGATGAAGCGCCTCGAACTCGTGGGGCGGAGCGCGCACGCGGCGACACCGTGGCGAGGCGAGGACGTCCTCGACCACTTCGACGCGATTCGGGACGCCTTCGAAGCCGTCGCCGCGGAGCGCGAGCAGCGAGTGAGCCACCCGCTGTACGAGTCGTTCCCGACGAAGTGGCCCGTGGTCTGCGGGACGGTCGAGGCGGGCGAGTGGGCGTCGACGGTGCCGGCGTCGCTGACAGCGGAGTGGCGCATCGGCGTGGCGCCCGGCGAGACGGTCGCTCAGGTCGAACGGGAGTTCGACGAGGCGCTCGCGGACGTGGTCGCGGACAGCGAGTGGCTCCGGGCACACCCGCCGTCGTTCGAGCGGTTCTCCGTGCAGTTCGAGCCTTCCGAGGTCGACTCCGGCGAGCCAATCGTCCGGACAGTCGTCGACGCGCTCCGTGAGCACGGCGTCGGCGACCCGGAGCCCCGGGGCGTGACCTACGGCGCGGACGCTCGACACTACGTCGATGCGGGGATTCCGACGGTGGTGTTCGGGCCGGGGAGCATCGAGCAGGCGCACTTCCCCGACGAGACGATCGATGTCACCGAGGTGGAGGCGTTCGTCGCGGTGACCGCGGACGCGGTCGCGGACTTTCTGACTCAGTCGAGGTAGTTCCGGAGCGCGTCGGTGACGATGCTGTCCGGGTCGTCGCCGGTCGCGGTGGCGTGCGCGCGCAGTCGGCGGTAGACGTCGACGGGCAGCGAGACGGCGATTCGACCGGGGTCGGCGCCCTGGTCGCGGAGCGCCTCGGCGGGGTCGGCGCCGTCCGCTACGGCGCTGGCGACGGCACGGATCTCGCGGACGGTGAGGTCGTCGTCGACGACCGCCCACGCGAGCAGGTAGCGGGCGTCGCCCTGGACGCGCGCGGCGTGCTTGGCTGCGGAGGGCGGGATGTCGCCGTGGGCGACGCGTTCGCGGATGGGTCGCGGGAGGTCGTGGACGCGCGCCCACTTCCGGACGAGCGCGACCGAGCAGCCGGCGCGCTCGGCGGCCGCGGTGTAGCCGTCTTCGGCACGCACGAGCGCCGCGCAGGCCGCGGCCGCGCGCAGGACGTACTGGGGCGTGTCGGGGAGTTCGCCCGCTTCGAAGGCGGCGACCGTCTCGACCGCGGTCGCGACGCTCTCCGGGTCGTCGGGGTCGAACGCGATCGCGGGCTGGTCGTCGTTGGCGACGGCGTCGTCGCCGCGCACGACGGGCTCGCCGACCGGCGATTCGCGGTCTGTGGGCGGGGACGCGGGGTCGGCGTCGTCGTCCGCTGGACCGTCCGTCATGCGTCGGGGTTGGTCGCCACGACTGTTAAGCGTGCGTTCGCGGGCAACACCCGCCGCTCCGCCGTCTGGCGGTCATCTGTCGTCGCGGGCGCGGTTCCGCCACTCGCGCTGCTGGCGGCGCTCGGTGACGTGTTCCGCGCCGCCAGAGAGGTCCGACCGGACGCCGTCCTCGAAGTCGGTGATGTCGTCGAGGAGGCCGTGCCGGAAGTCCTCGACGAGCTCGTAGCTCCACTGGTCGCCGATGGCGCCCGCGGGCAGGTGGGTGTCGCGGAGCACGTCGGCGTGGTCGTCGTGGCCGGACTCTCGGAGCAGTCGTTCGGCCTCGTCGAGGTGGTCCATGCCCCGACCGAGGCTGTGGTGGAAGCCGAGCAGTCGGCCGTGCGCCCGGTAGACGTGCTCGACGCCGAGCTGGAGTTCGTGGAGCGCGTCGCGTTCGCGGGAAGTCAGCTCGTCCATGTCTCCCGGTACGCCGTCCACGCGGTTATCCGTGTGGGCTACTGGCACACTCGAACGGGTCCGGGGCGGCTTTTTTGACGCTCTCCGCACTCCGACAGACCATGTCGGCGTCCCGCGGCTCTCGGTGGTTCGTCTCCGTCGGCGTCGCGTACCTGGTGGCGTTCCAGGCCGCGGCCGTCGCTGGCGTCGGCCGGACGCCTCTCGCAGTGCTGGGCGTCCACGGGTTCGTCGTCCACGTCCTCCTGGGGAAGGCCCAGGCGCTCGTGCCGACGTACTTCGACCGCGACCTCGCCGTTCCCTGGATTGCACGCGCCGCGCTTCCCTTCACGGCAGTCGGCGCCGCGGCCACCGCCGGCTGGCTCGCGACCGACTCCCCTGTCCTCGCGTACGGGGCCGTGGCGTGGGCCGTCGGCGTCGCCGTCGTCGTCGGACTCCTCCTCGCCTCACTCCGCGGGAACCTCGCGGGACGGGAGACGGGCACCGGCGAGCACAACGCCCACCGGCGTCGGGTCGACCGCGCGGCCAACGCCGCGATGCCGGTCGCGCTCGCGTACCTCGCCGCCGGCGCGTACCAGACCGCCGCCGCAACCAGCCCCACGCCAGCCCTCGCACTCCCCGCGCTCGCCGGCGGCCTCCCGGTGGGCGTCCACCTGGTCGCCGCGGGCGGTGCGCTCGTTGCCCTGTTCGCCGTGGGCTTCCGGCTGTTCCCGCGGTTCCTCGTCGCCACGCCGCCCTGGCCGTTCGTCGCGGTCGTGCTGTCGACGGGCGCGCTCGCCCCAGCACTCCTCGCCGCCGACTTCTACGGCGGCGCGCTCTTCCACGCCGGCGCCGCGCTCGAAGCCGTCGCCGTCGCCGGCTTCGCCGCGGCGTACGCCGTTCTCTACGCGCGCAGCGACCGCTCCCGGGTCGGCCTGCGTGCTGTACTCGCTGCCGTCGCCAGCGGCGCCGCCGGGGTCGCCCTCGGCGTCGGGTTCGCGATCGGGGCGTTCGCGCCGACGGCTGACCGCGTCCTCGCGCACCTCCGGCTGAACGTCATGGGTCTGCTCGGTCTCGCCGTCGTCGGCGCGCTCTACCAGTTCTACCCGCCGTCCGTCGGCCGCCTCCCGGGCTGTGACGACCGGCTCGCGCTCGCCTCCGTCGCCGCGCTCGCCGGCGGCCTCTGGCTGGAGGCCGCGGGCCGACTGGCTGCCTGGCCGGTCGCGGCGACAGGGGGTGCACTCGTCGGGCTGATCGGCGGGCTAGCGGTCGCGTACCTCGTCGGCGCCGCCTTCCTGGCGCGGCTGTGACCCCGGCTCGGCGACTACCGCGACCCCTCTCGGCGTAGCGTCTCCCGTCGCCGCTCGAACTCGTCGTCGTCGAGGTCGCCGCGCGCGTACCGCTCGCGCAGCACGTCCTCGGGGCGACGGTTCGCCTGCGACCGGTCCCCGTCTCGCCCCCGACCGGATACCGCACGGACGGCGAGCACGACCACGGCGAGCAGGACGGCCATCCAGAGCAGGCCCCAGAGCCACATTCCGCCGCCGAACCCCCACGTGCCGGCGCCCATGCCGCCGCCGTGGTGGTGGCCGCCGGCGGCGGCGGCCGAGGCCGTCGTGGTCGCTGCGACGAGCACGCCGCCGACCGTCAGCGCGAGTCTCCGAGCGGTGCGTCCGAGTCTGGTGGTGGTGTCTCGGGTCATGGGCTCTTCGTGTCGTCGTAGGCGACCTGCGGGGTTAGCTACGAGGGTGCGAACGCAGCGGAGAGAACGTTCGAGACCGTCTATACGGCGAGCTAATCGTTCCCCGAGTTCGTGACCGTTCGTCCGCCCCGGATTCCCCCACGCTCGAAGGGGCGCGCCTCTCGGGCGTCGCTCCCTGCGCTACTCGTCGACGTCCCCGGCGAGGAGTTCGTCGCTCGGATACACCCGGTACGTCCGGCCCTGGCGCTCGCGGTAGAGCAGGCCGCGCGCCTCGAGGTCGCTGACGGTCTGGCTCACCTTGCTCTTCGAGAACCCCGAGCGGTCCCGGAGCGCGATCTGCGTGACGCCCGGCGAGGAGACGACGGGCTCGAGAATGCGGCGTTCGTCCTCGGGCAGCACGTCGAGCACGCGCTGCCCGACCTCGGCCTCTGGTGGCTCCAGTTCGGTTCCCCTCGGGGGCGATTCGCTGGCTCCACCGACCGCGGCGTCGCCGTCTCCGGCGGTCGTCGCCGTCCCGGCGGACGAGTTAGAGGCACCATCGCTCCCGCCGCTAGCCTCTCCGAGGGCCGCAATCTCACCGCGAACGAGCAGGTACGCGCCGCCGAGCACGGCGACCACGAACAGGGTGCCGACCGCCGGGTACAGCGGGTTCGGGCCGTGCATCGCGGCCATCGAGCCGTCCATCATCGTGCCGTCGACGGCTCGGCGCTGCTGGTAGGCCTGCCAGGTGAGCGCGCTCCCGGCGAGCAGCACGGCTCCGACGAGTACTGCGACGGCGGCGTCGGCTCGGCGTCGGTCCATCAGGTCTGACGGTACGCCACCCCGGCCCTTCAGCGTGCCCATCGCCCCGCTTCGGGGGCCTCGGGCCGGGCGGGTGGGTGCCGGCGGTCAGACGGTGACGACTCGGCCGAGGTCGGGCGCCCGGGCGTCGAAGCCGTCCTCGCGGAGTTCGGCCGCGAACGCCGGGCACTGGTCGCCGTGGTTCACCAGCACCCGGCTGTCCCGGTAGTCGTCGAGGAACCTCAGGATGCCGTCCCGGTCCGCGTGCGCGGAGAAGTCGTACTGCTCGACCCGGGCGGCGACGGGCAGCATCCGGCCGTCGATCTCGGCGCTGCCCGTCTCCAGGAGGCCCCTCCCGGGCGTGCCCTCGACCTGGTAGCCGGTCATCGCAATCTTGTTCGTGGGGTTCGACCGGACTGCGGGGATGTAGGTCATCGCGGGGCCGCCCGCGAGCATCCCGCTGGTGGTGATAATCGCCGCCTGCTGGTCGGCGATTCGCCTCCGCTGGCCGTCGCGGCCGGTGACGAACCGCGCGTGTGACTTCGCACGCCGGAGAGCATCGGCATCTCGGACGAACTCGGGGTACTGCCGCAGCATCTCGGTCACCCGCTTGCCCATCCCGTCGACGTAACAGGGGATGTCGTACTCGTCGCAGATGAGCAGCATCTCCTGGGTGCGCCCGATGGCGAACGCCGGGACGACGACGGTGCCGCCCTCCCAGAGCGTCGTTCGGACGCTCTCGACGAAGCGCTCCTCGACCGTCCGCCGGTCCTCGTGTTCGACGTCCGAGTACGTGCTCTCGCAGACGACGACGTCGGCGTCGGGACGGGCGGTCGTCCCCGAGACGAGGCGCTGATTGTGGGTGTGGAAGTCCCCGGTGTACAGCAGTCGGGTGTCGCCGTCGTCCACGAGGACGTGGGCGCTCCCGGGGATGTGGCCCGCGTCGTAGAACGTCACCTCGTAGCCGGCGGCCTCGAAGGGCTCCTGGTAGCCGTGGGTCTCCGAGACCTCGGTGACGCGCTTGACGTCGTTCTCGGTGAACGGGCACTGGAGCGTGCCGCCCCGGAGTTTGAGCGTGTCTCGGGCGAGCGTGAGCGCGAGTTCGCGCGTGGGCGGCGTCCAGTGAATCGGCGGTCGTTCGGTCCCGGAGAGCAGTGCCGGCAGCGTGCCGACGTGGTCGAGGTGGCCGTGGCTCGCCACGACCGCGTCCGGGTCGACGTCGCCGACGGGGAACTGGGGCGGTCGGTCGGCCTTCGTGCCGTAGTCCAGCAGCAGCGACTCGTCGACGAGGACGGCGCTCCGGCCGACCTCGCGCGCACCGCCGAGGAACCGCAGGTCCATCCCGTCGGCGTAGTCGCGGCCGCCGCTTGGGTTCGTCGGTGCGGGCACGCTGCGTCGCCCCGGTCACTCCCGCCCGCGACGGTGACCGACCACAGTTCCCGGGGTCGTGGCTCCGTGCCGTAGTAGTCGGTATGTAAGTGGCCACGAACACGTTCGCCTGTGTTCCCGGCCTCTCGAACTGTGCTCGGCGATTTAGGTGGGCAAGGTGTCGAGCGCCGACTGTGACGACACTATGAGAGAGCATTGTTCGCGACGCGAGTTCGTAGCGGCGACGGGCGCGGTGAGCGCGGTCGCGCTCGCCGGCTGTTCGTCTGGGTCTGGTGACAGCGACGGTGGCGGTGGCGGCGGGGAGCCCACCACGTCTTCGGACTCCTCGGACTCGTCTGGCGACTCCGGTTCGGGCGGCGGGTCGGAGTGGACTGAGACCAGCACCGTGGAGATGAACGACCAACTCGCGTTCGCGCCCAAGCGGATTCAGGTGTCGGCGGGGACGACGGTGACGTGGGAGAACGTCGGTGCGGTCGCACATTCCGTCACCGCGTACGAGGACGAGATTCCGGACGGCGCGTCGTACTTCGCGTCCGGGGACTTCGACGCCGAACAGGCCGCCGTCGACGCCTACCCGGACGGGGGGAGTATCCCCGAGGGCGAGACGTACGAGCACACGTTCGAGGCGAAAGGCGAGTACAAGTACTTCTGTATCCCCCACGAGATGAGCGGGATGGTCGGCTACGTGAAGGTGGTCTAACATGTCCAGTGACAACTCCGAGCCCGACGAACTCGACGACGTCGACCCCGCGGGGGTCGTCGAACAGTACGAACAGCAACTCGACGACCTGCTCGCGGAAGTCGAGGAGCCGACCCCCGAGGACACCGGCACCAGCCTCAGCCTCCCCGGCCTCGAATTGAACCGCCGGAACTTCATGAAGGCGGGCGCTGCCACCGGCGCGATGGCCGGCCTCGCCGGGTGTTCCGGCAACCTGATGTCCTCCGGCAACTCGAACGACAGTTCGTCGAACAGCACCGAGTCCGCGGGCGGCCATATCGTCCCGCCGGGAGAGAAAGACGAGTACTACGGCTTCTGGTCCGGCGGCCACTCCGGCGAGGTGCGGGTCGTCGGCGTCCCGTCGATGCGGACGATTCGCCGTATTCCCGTCTTCCAGAAGGACGGCGCCGTCGGGTACGGCCACGACGAGAAGACCAAGCAGGTCCTCGAGGAGGGTGGCGACATCTCCGGTGTCGCTGGTCACGAGTGGGGTGACGCCCACCACCCCATTCTGTCCGAGACCGACGGCGACTACGACGGCAAGTACCTCTGGATTAACGACAAGGGCGCCGGCCGGATGGCCCGCATCAACCTGAAGTACTTCGAGACGGACGCCATCACGGACATCCCCAACATGCAGGCGTGTCACGGGACTGCCGTGCAGAGCCCGGACACGAAGTACGTGTACGGCGTCGGCGAGTTCCGCACCCCCGTGCCGAACGACGGCAAGAACGTCGACGACACGGACAAGCACTGGTCCGTGTTCACCGCGCTCGACCCCGACTCGATGGCGGTCCAGTGGCAGGTCCGCGTCTCGGGCAACCTCGACAACGCTGACTCCGGGAAGAACGGCGAGTGGGTGTTTGCGACCGGCTACAACAAGGAGGAAGCCCTCGAGATGAAGGGGATGACCCACGACGACCGGGACGACCTGAAGGCGCTCAACGTCCCCGCCATCGAGGCCGCCGTCGAGGCCGGCAACTACGACGAGGTCAACGGCGTGAAGGTTCTCGACGGCCGAAAGGGCTCCAGCCTGAACTCGGGGAGCGACCCCATCGTGCGGTACGTTCCGACGCCGAAGAGCCCGCACGGCTGTGACGTCGAACCCGAGGGGCGGTACGTCACCGCGAGCGGCAAACTCTCCCCGACGGTCACCATCGTCGACATCGAGAAACTCTCGGAGGTCGACGACCCCGCGGACGCCGTCGTCGGCCAACCGAAGGTCGGCCTCGGTCCGCTGCACACGACGTGGGACGGCCGCGGGAACGCGTACACCACGCTGTTCATCGACTCCCAGGTCACGAAGTGGAACATCGAAGACGCCGTGAACGCCGAGAAGGGCTCGACGGACCCCGTCGAGGGGAAGATAGACGTCCACTACAACCCCGGCCACCTCCAGGCCGTCGAGGCCGAAACCACGAATCCGGCAGGCGACTGGCTCGTCTCCCTGAACAAACTCTCGAAAGACCGGTTCCTCTCCTCCGGCCCCATCCACCCGGACAACGACCAGCTCATCGACATCAGCGAGGACGGCAGCAACGACACCGGCGGGATGGAGCTGGTCGCCGACCACCCGGTCCACCCCGAGCCCCACGACTGCGTGTTCGCGCACCGCGAGAAGATCAACCCCAGGAACGTCTGGGACCGCGAGGACTACGAGGGCGAGAAGCCGTTCGTCACCCAGGCTGACTCCGGCGTCGAGCGCACCGGCGAGCGCTCCGTGGACGTGAAGATGTCCTCGATGCGCTCGGAGTACGGCCTCAGCGAGTTCACCGTGCAGGAGGGCGACGAGGTGTCCCTCACTATCACCAACATCGAGAGCGTCCGCGACATCATCCACGGCGTCGCCATCCCCCAGTACGGCATCAACCTCGCCATCGCGCCACAGGACACCCGCGAGGTGACCTTCGAGGCGAGCGAACCCGGCGTCTACTGGATGTACTGTACGTTCTTCTGCAGTGCACTCCACCTCGAGATGCGCTCGCGAATGATCGTCGAACCGCGCGACTGACCACGTCGGCTTCCGCGCTGGACCATCGTTCGCCGACCGGTCGGCGACGGCGACACCGGCGGCCACGCGGGCTCTACCGGGCCCGCGCGGTCGACACCGGTGGTTCGTCACTACGGACCCCGGAACGAGGTGACACCATGGACTACGAACTCCCCAACACGTCGGCGTTCTTCGAGCTCCGTCGGGGCCTCCCCATCGTAGCGGCGGTGCTGTTCGTCGCTGCGCTGCTGTTCCCGATGTGGACCATCGAAGTCCACGCCGTCCAGTACCCGAGCACGACGCTGAACCTGCATTTGTACGCCTACCCGCACATCGCGGGCGACTACATGGAGATGGCGAATCTCAACAAGTACATCGGGTTCTACTACCCGGACCCGGTGTACTGGCAGCCGAACTACACGCCTCACGACTACGCCATCGACGTGCCCGAGTGGTCGTTCGGCCCGCTCGCGTTCGTCGGCGTCTCGCTGGCGAGCGCCTTCGTCGCGCTCGCACCCGACAACCGCCGACTCAAGCGCGGGCTGGTCGCACAGTTCGCGGGGACCGTTGTCGTGTTCGGCGTGATGCTCGCGGACATCCAGTACCGCCTGTATCAGAGCGGTCACAACCTCGACCCGGGCGCGCCCATGGTTGGCGTCGACGGCTTCACGCCGCCGCTGTGGGGGATGTACGAGGTCGCGAACATCACGAGTTACTCGCGGTTCGGGCTCGGAGCCTACCTCTCGATGGTCGCCGTCGCCCTGCTCGCAGTGGCGTTCTACTACCGGAACAGCGACGCGACCGCACGGGACGCGTTCCGGGGCGTCCGGAGCCGCGGCCGCGGACTCTGGCGTCGCATTCGAGACATCCGCGGCGGCGCCGGGGAGGACCCGGGGCGCGCCGGCGAGACGGGTAGGAGGTGACCGCCCGTGAGCGATAGGCGCGTCGAACAGTGGTTCGCGGTCGCGACGGTCGTGTTGCTCGTCGCAAGCGTCGGCGCCGTCGTCGCCACGCCCACCGAGAACCCGGGCCGCGAGCGCGAACTGGCGTTCGACTCGCCGGTGCCCACCGACTACGACTTCTCGCCTCCGCCGACTGACGGGACCGTGTCCGTTGACGGCCAACGATACGAAACGCTGGGGGTCGCGCTCGACGCCGCCGACCCCGGAGACACCGTCCGGGTCACCGGCACGGTCGACGGCCCCGTCACGGTCGAGACGCCCGGCGTCACCATCGCGGGAACGTCGCCCAGCGAGTCCGTCGTCGCCGGCGACGAGGCGGGGAACGTACTGACCGTGAACGCGAGTAACGTCACCGTCAGAGACGTCTGGGTGCGGGACGCCGGCTACAGAACCGCGGCCAACGACGCCGCCGTCTGGGTGAACGGCGCGAACGCCACCATCGACAGCGCCCGCATCACCAACACGACGTTCGGCGTCTGGGTCGACGGCGTCCCGTCCGCCGCCGTCCGGGACTCGACTATCGTCGGCCGCGAGTCCATCCAGCGACTGTCGGACCGGGGGAACGGCATCCAGCTCTGGAAAGCCCAGTCCGCCGTCGTCGCGAACAACACCATCACGGACGTTCGAGACGGCGTCTACTTCTCCTGGAGTTCGAACGTCGTCGCCCGGAACAACACGATGTGGGACCTCCGGTACGGCGTCCACTACATGTACAGCGACCACAATCTGCTCGCGAACAACACCGCGTTCGACAACGACGTCGGCTACGCGCTCATGGTCTCCGAGGACCTCGTCATCAGGGACAACGTCGCCGTGAACAACACGGGCACTAGCGGTCACGGCATCCTCGTGAAGAGCGTCGACGACACCCGAATCGTGGGGAACGACCTCGTCGGCAACGAACGCGGCGTCTACGTCTACAACTCCCTGAACAACACCATCGCCAGGAACCTCGTGCTCGGCAACGACATCGGCGTTCAGCTCAGCGCTGGCAGCGTCCGCGAGCGCGGGTACAGCAACTCCTTCATCAGGAACGGCGACGCGATGAAAGCCGTCATCGGCGAGCAGGTCGCGTGGAACGGCAGCGAACGCGGGAACTTCTGGTCTGACGCCCGCCCCGTCGACGTCGACCGCGACGGCGTCAGCGAAATCCGGTACCAGGCGACAGGCGTGCTGGACGAGGTGACGCGGAACCACCCGGCGACGGAGGTGTTCGCGTCGAGCCCAGCGTTCGACGCGGTCCGGCTCGCGTCCCGGTCGGTCCCTCTCTTGGAGAATCCGGGCGTCGTCGACTACTACCCCGTGGTTACGCCACCCCACGACGACTGGAGGCGATACTATGAGTGAACTCGAGATTCGGAACGTCGAGAAACGCTACGGCACCGTGACCGCCCTCGACGGCGTCTCCTTCGACGTCGAACGCGGCGAGACCGTCGGCCTCATCGGCCGCAACGGGGCCGGCAAGACCACGCTGTTCAAGATGCTCGTCGGGCACGCGACGCCGGACGCCGGCACCGTCTCGATCGCGGGGCTCTCCCCCGACGCCGGGACGGCGCTCCGCGAGCGCGTCGGCTACCTCCCCGAGCGCGCTGGCTTCCCGCCATCGTTCACGGGACGGGAAGTCCTGGACTTCCACGCTCGCGTTCGGGGCGTCCCCGCCGACAAGCGGGACCACCAGGTCGCCCGCGTACTGCAGACGGTCGGCCTCGCGGACGCCGCGGACCGCCGCGTCGGGGGCTACTCGAACGGAATGAACCGGCGGCTCGGCCTCGCAACCACGCTCGTCGGCGACCCGGACGTGCTGTTGCTGGACGAACCGACCGCCGCACTCGACCCCGCCGGCGTCGCGGACTTCCACGAGATCGTCGAGGCGCTCTCCCGGGAGACCGACGTCACCATCGTCGTCACGTCCCACGTGCTCTCGGAGATCGAGCGCCTCTGTGACAGCGTCGTCATCCTCGACGAGGGCGGCGTCGAGGTCGCGGGCGACGTCACCGAACTCCGCCGCCGGGCCGGCGACACGGTCTCCGTCGTGGCGACGGTCGACGGCGACGCTGCCGCGGTCGCCCGCGAAGTCAGTGACTTCGCTGGCGTCACCACCGCCACCGCCGAACCGCCCCGGGTCCGCATCGAGTGCGACCGCACCGCCGTCTTCGACGTTCTCGCCGACCTCCGGGACGCGACCGACGTCCTCGACGTCGAGGTCACCGAACCCGGCCTCGACGCCGTCTTCCGGACGACCGTCGGCGGAGGTGACAGCCGATGACCGGCGACGCGACTGACGACCGGCGAACCAGCGGCGGCGGACCCGCGACTGACGGCGGCGGCGTCTCGAACGCCACCGCCCCCGCCAGCCTGCAGACCGACGATACCGCCGGACTCGCGGCCGGCGACACCCTGCGCGCGACCGCCGCGAACACCGCCCGCGTCGCCGTCCGGGAGTACCGCATCGCCGTCCGTCGCCGCTGGGCGCTCGGCGTCGCGGTCCTGTTCGCGCTGTTCTCGATCGCGCTCGTCGTCCTCGGCGGGTCGGACGTCGGCCCCTCGCGGGTCCCCGCCGTGCTCGCGAGCTTCGCACAGCTCGGCGTCTACCTCGTGCCGCTGGCCGCGCTCGCGCTCGGCTTCGACACCATCGTCGGCGCCGACGAGAGCGGGAGCCTCGAGATGCTGCTCGCGCTCCCGCTGTCCAGTTCCGCCGTCGTCGTCGGGAAGTACGTTGGGCGCGCCGTCGCGCTCGCGGGCGGCATGCTCGCCGGGTTCGCCGTCGGCGGGGCGCTCCTCGTCCGGTTCGCCGGTTTCGGCGTCCTCGGCGCGTACGCGGGCGTCGTGCTCGCCGCCGTCGCTGCTGCGCTCGCGTTCCTCGGCCTCAGCCTGCTCGCGTCCACGCTCGCCAGCGAGAAGACCCACGCGCTCGGCGCCGCGCTCGGCACCTGGGTGTGGTTCGTGCTCGTTCACGACCTCGCCGCGCTCGGACTCGTCGCCACGTTCGACCTGCCGAGCTGGGTGATCAGCGTCGCCGTGCTCGCGAACCCCGCAGACCTGTTCCGGGTGTTCGTGCTGCGCGGCGTCTCCACTACTGCCGGTGGCATCGCGGGCGTGATCACCTCATCGGCGCTCACGACGCCCGTGCTGCTCGCTGCGCTCGCCGCGTGGATCGCCCTCCCGGTCGCCGCCGCCGCGCTCGCGTTCCGGCGGCGGTCGGTGTAGTCACTCCCCGCGATGCCCCAGCCCACCGCTCAAACCCATGATACGAACTACGAACCGGACCCGTCGCTCGACTCGCACGACGACCCGCCGCGCCCTGCTCGCCGCAACCGGCGCCGCGACGGCCACCGCGCTCGCCGGCTGTCTCGGCGGCGACAGTGGCGGCGATACCGACGACGAACCGCCGGCGCCCATCGCTCTCTCCGGCGGCAAAAGCGACGACTTCGGTGGCATGGTAATCGGCGAACACTTCGGGCCGAACGGCCAGATATTCTACGCGAACAACTCGCCGGACGGACACGACAACCCGGCGTGGTTCCACACGCTCGCCGCGACGCTCTTCCCCTACTACTTCGAGCACAAACGCCAGGACTGGACCGCCGAAGCCGTCTACGTCACCGACTACTCCGCGGTCGACTACGAGCTGACGACGCAGGGCGACAAGACGTACATCAGCACGCACACCGCCGCCGACACGTTCGGCGACGCCGAAGCGATGACCTACGTCGCCAGTAGCCGGGTCATGGGCGGCATGGGTGCGGACCTGATCCCGTTCGGCGACGACGCCGACGCCAGCGCGTTCGTGAGCGAACACGGCGGCCGCACCATCGAGTTCGGGGACATCAACCGCGAGTTCGTCCAGTCCTACCGCTAACCGTCGTCCGCCTCGGTGTCCCTGCGCCACCACGCCACCACTCGGAACCGCTCGTAGCCGCCGTGAGATACGTCCAGCGCGGCCATCCACCAGTTCCAGCGCTCTGCCGGCGACCCCTCCGGCGCGTCCGAGAGGTGTTCGAGAACGAACTCCGCTGTCAACTCCGCGCCGAGGTCGGCCTCTAGTTTCCCTGCGTCCTCGAGGTCGCCGGCTGTCCGCGCGACGGCGCGCCGCTCCGGGACGGTGCCGCCGAACGCCTGCCGCAGCGACAGCATCAGAACTTCCCGGTCCACGGTCTGCCACGACTACGCCGTCCGCGCGCTTCAACGCTCGGGTGCGACCGCCGCCGCCCGCACTCTCAAATACCAGGACGGGACCAGGGCCGCCGTGCGCTGAACACGGCCGCGGGGTCGCCTGGACGGGAGCGCGGCGACCACCCCGCGGCGCAGCACCGCCGCCTGCTCGCCACACCCCCGGGACCGGCCGGTAGCCTACTCAGCGTCGCTCCTGGGCGGCTTCGACGGGTTTTTGAATCACGCCGGACTCGTTGCAGGCATGGCTACGTTTCAGGTCGCCGTCGCCGACCCCGAGTCGGGACGCACCTACCAGTTCGAGGTAGACGGACAGGACGCGAACCGATTCATCGGCCGCGAGATCGGCGAAGAGGTCGACGCCGGTGCTGTTGGCCTCGACGGCTACACTGTCGAGATCACGGGCGGCAGCGACGACGCCGGCCGACCGATGCGCGGCGACGTGAACGGTAGCGACCTCAAGGAGGTCCTCCTGGAGGGCGGCGCCGGCTTCAACCCCGAGCGCGACGGCGAGCGCAAGCGCGTCACCGTCCGCGGCAAGGAGGTCTCCGACGCCGCCGCACAGCTCAACGTCTCCATCGCCGAGCGCGGCGAGGAGTCCGTCGAGGACCTCCTCGGCGAAGGCGACGAGGACGGCGACGCCGACGACGAGTAACGCCACGCTTTTTCGCAGTCACCGCCTATCGCAGCGCGTGAGCGACTACGACGCCTACCTCGCGGGCAACCGCACCGACCACGTCGCACTCTACCTCGCAGAGTCTTACGTCTCCGACGTCGATACGCTCGCGGACCGCGCAGACGCCGAACGAGCCGGTGAGGGCGTCGTGCTCGTCGTGGACGGCGACGCCGGCCGCAGCGTCTTCCAGAAGCTGACTGGCATGGAGGCGATGGAGTTCGGCTCCACCGCGATGCAGACGCCCGGCCACGTCGACGGTGACCTCGTCACGGGTGAGTGTCCGAACGCCGCCGACGGTCCGGGCGAGGACCACCACGTCGAGTTCGTGTTCTCGTTCGCCGAGGAGCAGAACGAGGAGGTCGGCGGGCTCTACGAGGAGGGCGACGTCGTCCACGCCTACGTCTACTGTTCGTGTGGCACCGCGTACTCGGACAAGTGGCTCGCCGGGGAGCGCTGAGGCGATGGCCGACGTCGTCGCCGTCGGGAGCGCCGTCCTCGACCGCGTCTACGCGCTGTCGAACCTCCCGGAGCCGGACGGCGGCGCGTTCGCCCGCGAATCGACCGAGCGCGCCGGTGGCGTCGCGGCGAACGTCGCGTGCGCGCTGGCCGCCCTCGACCACGACTCGAGCGTCGTCTCGCGGATTGGAAACGACGACGCCGGCGACACCGTCCTCGCCTCGCTGACCGACGGGGGCGTCGACGCGTCCGGCGTCCGCCGCGGCGACGACGACACGTCCTACACGCTCGTGCTCCGGGGACCAGACGGCGACCGGATGATCGTCGCCGGCGGCGACAGCGTCCCAGCCCTCACCTTGACCGGTGCGGACCGCGAGGCGCTCCGGGACGCAGACTGCGTGTTCACGAGCGCGTACGCTCCCGACGCCGTCGTCCGGGAACTCGTCGACATGCGCGAGGACGGCGACATCGCGGCGCTGGCGTTCGACCTCGCGGGACCGCTCCCGGAACTCGAAGGCCGCGGGGCCACTCCCGAAACGATCGACGCGGCCGCCGAGACCGCCGACCTCTTCGTTGCGAACGAGGTCGCGGCTCGCTCCTACCTCGACAGCGACCCCGAACCGGCGGCCAGCGAACTCGCCGCCCGGGGCGCCGACCGGGTCGCGGTCACCGTCGGCGCCGACGGTGCGTTCCTCGCGACCCCGAGCGAGACCGTCCACGCCCCCGCGCTCGACGTCGAGGCGGTCGACGCGACCGGGGCGGGCGACGCGTTCACGGCCGCGCTCGTGCACGCCTGGCTGCTCGGCGACGAGAATCCGCGGGCGGCCGGCCGCACCGCAGCGACCGCTGCCGCCCAGAACTGCACTGCAGAAGGCGCGCGTGGGGCACTCCCGTCCCGGGACGACCTCCCGGACTAGCGCGCCGCGTCGACCAGATTGCGGACCCGCGCCTCGTCGACGGGTCCCGTCGTCTCCTCGTCTTCCTTCAGCGCGGTGCCGACGATGGCGCCGTCGGCGAGATTCAGCGTCTCGTTCACTGTCTCCCGAGTCACGCCGCTCCCGACGAACACGGGGGCGTCCACAGCCAGGTCGTCGCGCGCGTCGACGACCGCCCGGAGGTGGTCGCGGTCGGTCTCGTGGCCGGTGCCGGCGCCGCTCGCGACCACGCCGTCGGCGTGCCCGCGCTCGATTAGCTCCGCGACTTCCTCGCGCAGCGGTCGCTCGGCGAGCGCGGCGGAGTGCTTCACGTCGACGTCTGCGAGAATCGAGACGTCTGCGTCGAGGCGGTCCCGCAGGCGCACCGTCTCGGCTGCCTTCCCCTCGACGACGCCCTGGTCGGTGAGGCGGGCGCCCGCGTGGACGTTCACGCGCACGAAGTCGGCGCCCGCGGCGGCCGCGACCGAGACGGCGGCCTCGGCGTCGTTCCGCAAGACGTTCACGCCCAGCGGCAGGTCCGTCTCCCGGCGGAGGTCGCGGACGACCGCCGCCATCGACGCGACGACGTGCTTCGGGACGTCGTCGGCGTAGAACGGTGCGTCGCCGAAGTTCTCCACCATCAGCGCGTCCACGCCGCCGGCTTCGAGGCGGCGCGCGTCCCGCAGCGCCGCGTCCCGGATGGCGGCCCGGTCGCCGTCGAAGTCCGGGGCGCCCGGGAGCGCGGCGAGGTGGACCATCCCCACGACCGCGCGGTCGGTGTCGAAGTCGAGGCTCATACCGGGGGGAGGTCGGCGGCCGTGAAAAGCGACGCGACCGCTACTCGTCGGCCGGTTCGTCGGGGAGGTTCCGGAACGCGTCGAGGATGACCTGCTTCGCGGTGGTGCCCTGGGAGGTCCAGTGGTTCGCGTAGTCCAGCATGTCCTCGTAGATGTCGGGCTTGCAGCCCGCGGCCTTCGGGTGGCCGCCGCCGTTCACCTGGCGGGCGACCTCGTGGGCGCGCTCGAAGGACTCGGTGCCCCGGATGCTCGCGCTCCCCGAGGGCTTCACGACGACGGCGGCGTCGGCGCCCTGATCGCGGAGCGCTTCCGCGACCTCGTTCTGCGAGCAGCGACCGTACGTGACGCCGACTGTCCACTCGCCGACCTCCTTCAGCGCGGCGCGGTCGACCGCGCGGTCGATGAGCGCGTCCTTCTCGACGCGGCGCTCCTCGAGGAACGACATGACGTCCTCGGGGAGGTCGGCGCCGTGCTCCTGGACGACGTCCATGTACTCCGCCGGGTCCGACCAGTACGAGTAGTCCGCGAGGTCGTCGCTCCGCGGGTCCTCCTTCAGCCAGAGGTCGTGGTCGCGAGTGACCGCCGCGAGCTCTTCGAGGTGCTGCGGGACCTCGCCCTCGCCGAGGCTCCGGACGGTCACGTCGGCCGTGCACTCCTCGTCGGAGTCGCCGACGACGAGGTCGGCGCCGGCGTCGCGCACGGCCGCCGCGGTCTCCTCGGTCCACTGGTGGTGGTCGAACCACCGCACCTCGCTTGCGTGCTCGACGGCGTACGCGAGTTCGTCCTCGACGTACGAGAACTGGTCGGGACAGAGGTCACAGACGAACAGCCGGCAGTCCTCCTCGCCGAACTCGGCGGCCCGCCGCAGGCCGTCCTCGATCTCGTGGGGGCCGGCGGGGACGAGCGCCGCCTCGCCGTACACCTCGCGGATGATGGCCGCGCACGCGAGGCCGTCGGCGTCGGGGTCCGCGACCACGATGACGTCCGCGCCCTCCACGCGCTCGCGGACCTCTTGGTCCTTCTTCGCTTCCTGGACGTCGTCGGGGACGAAGAAGCCCGTCCCGGGGAGCAGGGACTTGCGCTCCAGCGGGAGGTCCTCGTCGTCGATGACCCAGTCTTCCATACTCCGACGGTCGGGGGCGCCGGGGAAGAACCCCGCGATTAGGGGGCGGGAAGTGACGCGACGCGCGTTTCGAGACCACCCCGACTCAGGTTCGTGCTACTACTCTTCCTGCAGTTGGCGGACGGTCAGCACGGGCACCGGGCACGTTCGGACGACGCGCTCGGCGACGCTCCCGATGAGGAAGCGGTTCTCGCCGTGACGGCCCCGTGTTCCCGTCGCCACCACGTCGGCGTCGACGTCGCGGGCGTACTGGCTGATCTCCGCGGGCGGCCGCCCCTCGCGGACGGCCGTCGTCACGTCGACGTCGGCGGCGTCGGCGACCGCGCCCACAGCCCGCTCGCCGCGGTCTTCGAGCGCGTCGTGCATGTCCTCGCGGACCGCCTCCGGCGCGGACTCCACCTCGCTCTCCTCGAGCACGTAGAGGGCGTGGACGCTGGCGTCGAAGCGCTCGGCGACGTCGAGAGCCACGTCGACGGCCCGCCCGACGCTCTCGGAGCCGTCGGTCGCGATGACCACCGTATCTATCATGTGCTGGCCTTCCCGGTCGGGAACCTTAAACCCACACGCGGAGCGTTTTAGTAGCCCGGCGGCGCACGCCCACGTATGCCTCTCACCGTCGACACTGTGCTCGTCCCCGTGGACGGCACGGACGCCTCGGCCACCGCCGCCGAGTACGCCGTCACGGTCGCCGACCGCTACGATGCGGACGCCCACGCGCTGTACGTGCTCGGCGAGACGGTGACCCGCGCCATCGAGACCGGCGACGTCGCCGAGGAGGACGTCGTCACGGAGACGAACACCTTCCTCGAGGAGATTGCCGACCTCGCGCCCGTTGGCGTGTCCGTCGACTCCTCCATCGCCTACGGCTTCTCCACGTCCCGGAAACTCCAGCACCCCGGTAGCGTGATTCTGGACGCCGCCGAGGACGTCGACGCCGACTTCCTCGTCGTCCCCCGCGAGGGGATGCGCGGCGACACCGGTGACGTCCTCGAGAAGGCCGCCGAGTACGTCCTGTTGTACGCCAGCCAGCCGGTCTTATCCGTCTGAGTCGTCGTTCCCGTCTCCGCCGTCGTCGGACTCACCTGCACCCTCACTAGCTTCCTCGAGGCGCGTCCGCACCAGTTCGTCCACTTGCGTGAACAGCGAGTGGATGAGCACCCAGGTCCCTCCGAGCGCCGCCAGTCCGAGGAACACGAGCGCGACGCTGCCGGTGCCAGCGAGCGACGCGCTCAGCGTCGTGAGGAGGACCCAGGCGACGACGACGTGGAGGGTGAACCGATTCGCGCGCGAGATGTGTGCGTCGGACCAGTCGGGGTCAGCCATCGGTGGCGGGTCTCCCGCCGCCGGCTTAACTGCTGTCCACTCAGTTCAGCCGAATCGCCATCTCCATCTCGAAGCTCTCCGCGGACGCCGTCTCGAAGCCGACCTTCTCGTAGAGCGCGACCGCCGGCCGGTTCCAGCGCTCCACGCTCAACCACACCAGCTCGGCGCCGTTCGCCTGCGCGTACCCCAGCAGCGCCTCGATGAGCTGCGTGCCGATGCCCGCGCCCTGGTAGGACTGGTGGACGAAGATGGCGAGCTCGTAGGTCGTCTCGTCGTCCGGTACGAGCGTCGCGTGGCCCGCCACCTCGTCGCCGTGCCAGGCGACCACGTTGAACCCGTCCTGCTCCAGCAGCGTCTCCAGCCACTCGCGCACGCGGTCCTCGCCGACCGGCGGCACGCCCTGCGCGCGGTCCGCCGGGTCGAAGTCGTCGTACATCGCCACCAGTTCGTCGACTCCCTCGGCGTCGCTGTCCTCGAACACCCGCACCGCTACGTCCCGGTCCTCGCGGTCCGTGAACGACACCGGCGGCTCGGGGAACTCTCCAGCGACCGTCTCGGGGTAGGCGCGCTCACCCGGCATCGTCACGCACCAGCTTCACCGACGTCCGCGCGTTCAACAGCACGAACTCGGCGATGTGCCCGAGCTTGATCTTCCCCATCGGGCTGCGGTGGCCGCCGCCGAGCACGATCTGGTCGAAGTCCTCGGCCTCCGCCAGTTCCACGAGCGAACTCCCCGCGTCCCCCGAGAGCTCCCGGACGTTCTCCGGGAGCCCCGCGTCGGCGAGCGCCGCCTCGGCCTCCGTCACGAGCTCTCCGGGGTCGCGGTCGCTCTCCGGGTTCTCCACCACCGCCACCGTCAGCTCGTCGCCGGTGTCTACCGCCCGCCGGACGCTCTCCTCGAGCGCGTCCAGCGAGTCGTCTGCACCGCCGATGCCCACCAGCACTTTCATGACCCGACTGTCACCGCCGCCCGGGAAAAACGTTCGCCCGCGGCCGGACTCGGCCGGGGGTTCTCGCTGCGCTCGAACCCCGGCGACACTCTTTTGCGCGAACCACAGCAAACGACGAGCATGCCAGACCAGCGGTCGTCTCCCGCCGACTGGGACGCCGAACCAGCCGTCGCCCCGGTCGACGCCGACGAGCCAGTAGCGGACGAACCGGCCGACGACGTCCCGGCGGACGTCCGGCAGTACGAGCGCTTCTCGAAGATGAACGGCGCGCAGTACGAGCGCGTCAACGAGTTCCTCCGCGAACGAACCTACATCACGGCCCGCGAGTGGGCCATCGCGCGGCTCTGCGCGGACTTCCGCACGGAGACCGGCGTCGAGATGACGAAGATCGGCGAGAACCTCCCCGAACTCGTCCCGTTCATGACGGACACCTACAGCCCGCAGGCGGTCAACCAGGCGCGGGCGTCCTTCGAGCAGAAGGTGCGGACGGCGGGCGCGACCTTCCTCTACGGCGCGATGTGCGACTTCTTCACGGCCGACGAACTCGACGACCTGATGTACGAGGTCACCGAGGTCGCGAAGTTCCTGCTGGAAGTCGAGGGCGTCGACCTCGCCGTCGAGGACGAACTGGAGGCAGAGGAACGCATCTCGTCGGTGATGCGCGACGTGCGGGCGGCCAGCGACGAACTGCGGCACGACGGCACGGAGTGCCCGAACTGCGGGCACACCATCGAGGGCGACGACTAGGCGGCGGGACTGTCGTCTCCCTCGCCGTGGTCGGGGAGGAACAGCGACGGGTCTTCGTGCGTGAACGTGAGGATGCGGCGCTCGTTCAGCGGGCGGACGTGGATGCGGACCTCGCCGTCCTCGTAGATCATGTCCATGAACTCCTCGTGCTCGGGCGGGCTGTAGTACGCGGGCAGCAGGACGGCGGTCTCCGTCTCTGCGGACTCCAGGGCGACGACGAAGAAGACGGTGCCGCCGGTGTCCGCGCGGAACACCTTCGCGTCAGCGAAGCCGTCCGCGTCGTCGAACGCCTTGGCGACCGGGTCGAACTCGTTGTCGGGCGCGAGCAGGTCGATGCCGGTCCGCCCCTCCTTTTCGTCGTTCGCGAACAGACCGACGTCGCCCGGGTGGACCTCGTGGGCGTCCCAGCCGCGCTCGCGGTACTCCTCGGCGGTCGCGGCCATGTCGTTCATGACCTGCTCCCAGTGGGGCAGGGCGTCGTCAGCGGGATTGTCGGGCTCGCCGACGGGGTCGCGGTCGTTGGGCATGGGTGTGGGACGGCCACGCACCCGCAAAAGCGTTCCCTCTCGACGGCTGGCGGAAGGTATTTGGGTGCGCTTCCCGCAGTTGTCCGCCAATGAGCGACCTCCTCTCCGTCTCGAATCTCCGCACCCAGTTCGACACCGACCGCGGGGCAGTGAAGGCCGTCGACGGTGTCGACCTCAGCATCGAGGAGGGCGAGACCGTCGGACTCGTCGGCGAGAGCGGCTCCGGGAAGTCCGTGACTGCGCTGTCCGCGATGCAGCTCGTCGACGACCCCGGGGACGTGGTCGGCGGCGGCGTCACCATCCAGGAGCCCGCGCTGGCGGCCAAGCTCGTCGCGAACCACGACGACGCGGTCGCGTCCTACCCCTTCGACGCCATCGCCGCCTGCCGAGAGCTGGCGGGCGACCTGCGTGGGGACGCCGCTGTCGGGTCGATGCCCACCGAACTCCGCGGCATCGCCGACGACCTCGACGGCACCGCCGACCCGAACGACCTCGCGGGCGACCTGCGCGCGTTCGCGGACCGCCTCGACGCCATCACGGACGGCGAGGGCGGCGACGACCCGGACGCGGTCGGCGCCGACCTCGACGCGGCCATCCTCGGCGCCCTCGACGGCTTCGTCTTCTTCTCCGAGGCCCGCCTCGAGCCCGCACCGGGCGCCGACATCGACCCGTCTGCCGACCCCATGGAGGTCCTCCGAAGCCGCGAGAACGGCCACGAGCACGTCCACCTCGCGGACGCGCGCGTGGACCTCACCGCGGCCCCCGAGGACGCGATGCGGGACGTCCGCGGCGGCGAGATGAGCATGATCTTCCAGGACCCGATGACGTCGCTGAACCCCGCGCTCACGGTCGGCGAGCAGGTCGCGGAGAGCCTGCGTCTCCACCGCTACGGGGAGAAGCGCTCGGACTCCTGGCTGAACGGCATCCGGGAGGCGCTGGCCCGCGGGGACACCGACGAGCGCGTCGTCGAGGACACCGTCGAAGTTCTGGATGCCGTCGGCATCCCGGAGCCGGAGACGCGCCTCGACGAGTACCCCCACGAGTTCTCCGGTGGGATGCGCCAGCGCGTGCTCATCGCCATCGCGCTCGCGTGCCGGCCCCAGTTGCTCGTCGCTGACGAGCCGACGACCGCGCTCGACGTCACCATCCAGGCCCAGATTCTGGACCTCATCAACGACCTCCAGGACGACTTCGGGATGTCGGTGCTGTTCATCACGCACGACCTCGGCGTCGTCGCCGAGACCTGCGACCGCGTCGCCGTGATGTACGCGGGCGAAATCGTCGAAGAGGGCCCCGTCGACGAGATCTTCCACAACCCCAGCCACCCCTACACGTACGCGCTCCTGGAGTCGATTCCCCGCGAGGACACTGACCGCCTGCAGCCCATCGAGGGCAACGTCCCGGACCTCATCGACCTCCCGGACGGCTGCCACTTCGCCGACCGGTGTCCGTGGGCCCACGACGCGTGCACGGCCGGCGAGATACCCTACCTCCAGCACGGCCCCGAGGACGTCGACCACACCTCGAAGTGCGTGCTAGAGGACTTCGACACCTCGGAGTACGCCGCCGGCGGCGGCGTGGCCGCCGAGTCGGAAACGTTCACGGGCGACCCCATCGTGGAGGTAGAGGGCCTCAAGAAGTACTTCTCCCGGGCCGACGGCTGGCTGGACAAGTGGCTCTCCAGCGAGCCCCAGACCGTGAAGGCCGTCGACGGCGTCGACCTCGAGATATACGAGGGCGAGACCCTGGGGCTGGTCGGGGAGTCCGGCTGCGGGAAGTCCACGACGGGCCGGTCCATCCTCCGGCTGCTGGAGCCGACCGACGGCCGGGTCGTGTTCGCCGGCGACGACGTCTCCGAACTCGACGACGACGCGCTGCGCGCGAAGCGTACTGACATGCAGATGATCTTCCAGGACCCGCTGTCGTCGCTGGACCCCCGGCAGACCGTCGGGAAGACCATCCTCGAACCCCTCAAAATCCACGACCTGCCGGAGGACACGGGCGAGAAGTCCACCCGGCAGGCGCGCCGCGACCGCGTCGTCGAACTGATGGAGGCCGTCGGCCTCGAACCCGCCCAGTACGACCGCTACCCCCACGAGCTCTCCGGCGGCCAGCGCCAGCGCGTCGGCATCGCTCGCGCACTCGCCGTCGACCCCGACTTCATCGTCGCCGACGAACCCGTGAGCGCGCTGGACGTGAGCGTGCAGGCGCAGATCCTGAACCTCATGGAGGACCTCCAGGAGGAGTTCGACCTCACCTACCTCTTCATCGCCCACGACCTCTCGGTCGTCCGCCACATCTGCGACCGCGTCGCCGTGATGTACCTCGGGAAGGTCGTCGAGACGGCGCCCACCCAGCAGCTCTTCGCCTCGCCGAAACACCCCTACACGGAGGCGCTGCTCTCCTCCATCCCAGAGCCCGACCCGCGGGCGGACACCACCGACCGTATCATCCTCGAGGGCGACGTCCCGAGCCCCATTGACCCGCCGTCCGGCTGCCGGTTCCGCACTCGGTGTCCGAAGGTCATCCCGCCCGCCGACGTGGACGTCGACCAGGACGCCTTCCGCGAGGTGATGGACCTCCGGGAGACCATCGAGAACCGCGACATCCCCCTCGACGCCGTCTGGGAGGACGCCGCCGACGCCACCCCGGCAGCCGGCGAGCCAGCCGACGTGCCCGCCGACGGCGGCCGCGACGCCAGCCGTGCGGCGTTCGTCGAGGCGCTGTGGGACCGCGAGTTCGACACGGAACCGACCGGCGAGGTGCGGTCCGTCGTCGAGAGCGCGTTCGACGCGCTCGCGACCGAGGACTGGGCTGGCGCCGAGGAGACGCTCCGCGAGGCCTTCGAGAGCCCCTGCGAGACGACGGAGCCGCTCCTCGGTGAGGGCGAGCAGCCGGTCGCCTGTCACCTCTACGACGACTCGGCCTGAGACCACCCGCGACTCGGGTTCCGGCGAGTGTTGCCGGCCGGGTCCGACCGCTCGACGCTCGTTTTCGTCGACCGACCTCGCTCCGTCTGTCGATGCGGCTGCTCCCCTCGATTGTGTTTCTCACACCATCCACCGGTACGCTTAAGTTCGGGTTCCCTCCATACGGGTGTATGGCAGACGATAGCGTGAGCCGTCGCAGCTTTCTGAAAGCTGCCGGTGCCGCGACAGTTGCAGCGACGTCGACCGCCGGCTGTACCGGACTCACCGGCGGCGGTGGCGGCGGCGGGACCCTCGTCTACTCCCGCGGTGACCACCCGACGAACTACGACCCACAGCAGACCACCAGCGGTGAGGTCGCGAAGGTCACCAACCAGATCTTCGACACCCTCATCGACTTCAAGCCCGGCAGCGGCGGCGAACTCACCGACGGGCTCGCCGAGGAGTGGGAGCTCAACGGCACCACCGCGACCCTCACCCTCAAGGAGGGCATCGAGTTCCACAACGGCGAGGAACTCACCGCCAGCGACGTCAAGGCGACCATCAACCGCTTCATCGACGACGGCTACGAGTACTTCCTCGGCACCGAGAACCGCTCGGGGTACTCCTCGGTCACCTTCGGTGACTGGGTCGACAGCATCGACGCCAGCGAGGACTACGAGGTCACTATTCAGCTGACCCAGCAGTACGCGCCGTTCCTCCGGAACCTCGCGATGTTCGCGGCTGCCATCCTCTCCCAGAGCCAGATCGAGGAGCAGGGGTCGAACCCTGACGACCAGGCCGCCCTCGGTACCGACCCGATCGGCACCGGCCCGTTCCAGTTCGAGCAGCTCGACAACGAGAACCAGCGCGTCCAGCTGTCCTCGTACGGTAACTTCTGGGGCGACGGTCCGAACGTCGGCGAGGTCATCTTCAAGACCATCGGCTCGAACCAGACCCGCGCCCAGGACCTCATCAACGGCGACACCCAAATCACGGACAACCTCGACGCCCAGTCCATCCAGCAGGTCGACAATTCGGACTCCGCGTCCGTCGTCCAGAAGAACGGCATCAACGTCGGGTACATGGCGTTCAACCACGCTCGGAAGGAGGAGTTCCGCGACCCCCGTGTGAAGCGCGCCATCACCATGGCCGTCAATCGGTCGGCCATCGTCGACGACATCTACCAGGGCTTCGCCGCGGAGGCCGACCAGCCGCTCCCGCCGGACGTCCTCGGTCACAACGACGACCTCGAACCGTACCCCCACGACCCCGACCAGGCCGAGTCCCTGCTCGAGGAGGCGGGCGCGACTGACCTCACGTTCGAACTCGCGACGTTCTCGAACCCGCGGGGCTACAACCCGAGCCCGATCCAGACGGCGAACCAGATCGCGTCCGACCTGGACAAAATCGGCGTCGACGTCGAGATCAACCAGTTCTCGACGTTCAGCTCCTACATCGACTACACGTACGGCGGGCAGCACGACGCCTGTCTGCTCGGCTGGTACACCGACAACGCCGACCCGGACAACTTCCTCTACGTGCTGCTGCACCCCGGCGTGGAAGCGTCGTCGCTCTCCGACGACCAGCGCTACATCTCCTTCGAGGAGAAGGGCAACGCGTCGAACGTCGCCGCGTGGGTGAACAAGGACTACGTCGAACTCGTCGACGAGGGCCAGACCACGTACGAGGAGGGCTCGCGTGAGGAGATCTACCTCGAGGCGTCACAGATCGCCCACGACGACGCGCCGTGGATGTTCATCGACTACGCGGAACTCATCCGTGGCGTTCACGAGTCCGTGAACGTGGACACCTACACGGTGAGTTCGGTCGGTGGTCCGTACCTCGAACTCGTCGAGATGAACTGACGCCGCGACGGAGAAAAGTACAAACGCTCGGACCGTCCACGTCCGGGTAGACGCTCTACATTCATGGCCTCCAAGCGGTTCATCTTGAAACGGCTGTTGTTGCTCGTGCCGGTCCTGTTCGGCGTGGCGACGTTCGTCTTCGTCATTCTCCACCTAGCCTCGGGTGACCCGGCACGGGTCATCCTCGGGCAGCGCGCCCCTCAGGAGCAGGTGATTGCACTCCGCCAGGAACTCGGCTTGAACGACCCGCTGTACGTCCAGTACGGCCGATTCCTGCTGGACGCCGCACAGTTCGACTTCGGGGAGTCGTACAAGATCGCTCAGGGCGACAGCGTCCGGAGCGTCCTCGCCGACAAGATTCCGGTCACGCTCGAACTCGCGCTGTACGGCCAGGTCATCGGCATTCTCCTGGGTATCCCGCTGGGCGTCATCTCGGCGGTCAAACAGGACACGCTCACCGACCACGTCGGTCGGGTCGGTGCGCTCTCGGGCATCTCGATCCCCATCTACTGGTCGGGTCCGATGCTCATCCTCCTGTTCTCGACGTACCTCTCGATCTTCCCGGCCTCCGGCCGCATCGGGTCGACCATCTTCCTCGACAGCCACTGGACGCTGCTCGGAATGCAGTTACCCCTGACTGGGATGGTCACCGTCGACACGCTGCTGCTCGGAGAGCCGGCCGCCTGGGTGTCGGCGGTCACGCACCTGTTCCTGCCGGCGATGACCATCGGTATCTACTCGATGGCACTCATCTCTCGGATGATGCGGTCGTCGATGCTCGAAGTGGTGCGCCAGGACTACATGCGGACGGCGCGCGCGAAGGGCCAGGGCTCGAAGATCACCATCATGAAACACGGCTTCCGGAACGCCCTCATCCCCGTCATCACGGTCATCGGCATCCAGTTCGGCGGGCTGCTGGGTGGCGCCGTCCTCACCGAGACCGTCTTCGGCATCGGCGGCATCGGGACGATGCTGGTCGCCGCCATCGGCGCTAACGACTACCCGCTCGTCCAGGGGACGGTGTTGTCGTTCGCGCTGCTGTTCACGCTCGTGAACCTCGTCGTGGACATCACGTACAGCTACCTCGACCCCCGCATCCAACAATGAGCACGGACACTGCCACCGACGCGACCGGCCTCGAAGACCGCACCTTCCTCGACCGCCTGCGGTCCTCACAGTTCCTCTCGGACCTGCTGTCGAACCGTCTCGCGCTCATCGGGCTGACCATCATCATCGGTATGGTGTTCATCGCGGTGTTCGCTCGCCTCACGTACGACCTCGGCGCGCTGCGGTCCTCGCAGCTCGGCACCGTCGCCGACCGGCTGCCGCCCGGGTGGACCGGCGCGGGACCCATCAACGAGCACATCTTCGGGACGGACGCGTCCGGGCGCGACATCTACAAGCGGACGTTGTACGGCGCCTGGATCGCGATGAAGTACGGCACGGTGACGGTCGCGGCGTCCACGTTCATCGGCGTCGCGCTGGGCATCATCGCGGCGTACTACAGCGACATAACTGACAACATCATCATGCGGACGATGGACGTGCTGCTGGCGTTCCCGTCGCTGCTGCTGGCGCTCGCGCTGGTCGCCATCTTCGGCTCCGGGCTCTGGAAGGTCGTCATCGCGCTGACGCTCGTGTACACGCCGCGGTTCGCGCGCGTCGTCAGGGGGGCCGCGCTGAAAGTCCTCGAGGACGAGTACATCGAGGCCACGGAAGCCCTCGGCGCGAAGGACCCTCGGGTGCTCGCGAAGCACGTCTTCCCGAACACGCTCGCGCCCGTCACCGTCCAGTCGACGCTGAACTACGGGCTCGCCATCATCGACTTCGCGGCGCTGTCCTTCCTCGGGTTCGGCGCCGGCCCCGGGATGCCGTCGTGGGGCCTGATGCTCTCGGACGGCGTCTCGAACGGCCTGCTCACCGGGAAGTGGTGGATGTCTGTCTTCCCGGGACTGTTCCTCGCCGTGCTCGTCCTCGGATTCAACCTCCTCGGGGACGGCATGCGGGACGCCCTCGACCCGCGGATGCGGGAGACGGTCGACTGAGATGTCTCAGGCGGGCGTCGAGGCGGCGGGCCGCGACTGGGGGCTGTTCGTGCGGGCCGCCGGCTACGGCGCCGCCGCGGCGTTCGCGCTGTTCTACGTGCTCCACCTCGGCGTCGGCGTCACCCCCCGACAGGCCAGCGAGGTGACGTTCCCGCTCGCCGCGCTCCCCTTCTCCGTCGGCCTCATCGGCTGGTCGGGCGTGCTCATGTCCGGCGACGCCATCGAGGGGTTCTCGAAGGAACTCGGCATCTCGGAGAACTGGACCGCGGAGAGCGGCCGGCAGGCGATGGCGCTCCTGACCGCGTTCGGTCTCGGCGGGATGGTCGGCGCTGCTATCGCGGGCGCACCCTACGGCGTCTGACCCGTCACTGCCTCGCTTCCTCTACTGCCGGACGTTCTCGCCCTCGAACGTCGCCACGTCCTCGCCGTCCCAGACGACGGTCCCGCGGACCATCGTCCACTCCGGGAACACCCCCTGTTTCCCCTCGAACGGCGTCCACTCGCAGTTCGTGTGCAGGTCCTCGCCCCGGATCTCCCGGGAGTCGTCGGGATCGACGAGCACGAGGTCGGCGTCCCGGCCTGGCTCGACTCTCCCCTTCTGCGGCAGGTCGAAGACGTCGGCCGGATTCGCGGCGGTGACGTCTCGAACGCGCTCGTAGCTCAGGTCCCCCTCGCCCGCTGCTTCGAGCAGCAGCGGGAGCGCCGTCTCGACGCCCGGCACGCCCGAGGGCGCGTCCCAGATGCTCGCGTCCTTCTCCTCGCGTGTGTGGGGCGCGTGGTCGGTCGCCACCACGTCGACGCGGCCGTCCGCGAGTCGCTCGAACAGCGCGGCCCGGCGGTCCTCGCTGCGCAGCGGCGGATTCATCCGCCCGAACGTCCCGAGGTCGTCGAGGTCCTCGCGGGAGAGGAAGAGGTGGTGGGGCGTCACCTCGCAGGTCGCGTCGCCCGCTCGCGCCGCGTCCACGCCCTCCGGCGTCGAGGTGTGCGCGACGTGGACCGTGGCGCCCGCCTCGCTCCCGACCTCGACGGCGCGCTCGACCGCGGCCTCCTCGGCCTCTGCCGTCCGGTACGCGCTCCAGGCGTCGGCGTCGTCGCGCGCTCTGGCGTCCTCCGAGAACAGGTCGGCGTCCTCCGCGTGCACGGTGACGACGGTCTCCGCGTCGGCCGCTCGCTCGCAGGCGTCCCGGAACAGGTCGGCGTCGATGCCCATGTCGCCCGTCGAGTCCGCGAGGAACACCTCCCCGAGCGCGAACAGCGGCCGGTCGAACAGCGAGTCGGGGTCCCAGTCCGCGGTCACGCCGCCGTTGATGCCCCAGTCCACGACGCTGTCGGCCGCGTACTCGGCTTTCTCGTCGAACGCCTCGCCCGTCACGGTCGCCGGGTCCGTGTTCGGCTGGTCGACGACGGTCGTGACGCCCCCCGCGGCCGCGCTCCGGGAGCCGCTCGCCCACGTCTCCTTGTGCCCGAAGCCGGGCTGCCGGAAGTGCACGTGCGCGTCGATCATCCCCGGCAGTAGCAGCCGCTCGTCGGCGTCCACGAACGTCTCCCCGTCCAGCTCCTCGCCGACCGCGTCGATGCGCTCGTCGTCGATACGGACGTCCCGCACTCGGCCGTCGGCGAGTGTCGCGTCCCGGATGACTCTCATAGGTGTGACTCGCCGGGAGTCGGCCTAAGTGCTGTGGACCCGCTCCACGTCGCAGTTTGCGTCGCCGACGAGCGCACGCTCCAGTTCGTCGCGGACGCGCTCCGGGTCACCGCCAGTCGCCGCCACGCTCCCGACCGAGTCCGGGTCGAAGGGCACGCCGAGCGCGGGGTAGACGTCCGCGAGCACGCCGGCTATCGCCTCGCGGTCGTCGACCACGAGGACGCCCGAGGTGAGCGCCGCGCCCTTCGTGACGCGCTGGGCGACGCCCGCCAGCTTCCCGCAGTCGGCCTGCACGGAGTGCTCGCCCGGGCAGAACGAGTCCGGCGGCTCGCCCTCGCGCGCGTCTGTGACGCCGACTTCTCGGAGTGCGTCGACGACGTCGGCGACCATCGCGTCGTAGCGCGCTTCCAGCCCCGTCCGGATGTCCTCGGTCGGGGTGAAGCGCGCGAACGCCAGCGTCGAGTCCGTGTACGCGACCGCGCGGCCGCCCACGCGGCGCTCGACGGTCGGGAAGCCGTGGTCGCTCGCCGCCTGGACGGCCGCCTCGTAGCCGTCCTCGTTGGCGTCCCGGCGGCCGAACGCGACGACGCGACTCGGCGCCCAGACGCGGACCGCCGGCTCGCCGCGCTCGCGGACCCAGTCGAGGATGTCGCGGGTGGCGGCGTGGTCGGCGTCCCGGTCGGCGGCCCGGCCACGGACGACTCGCATACCCCGGCTTGGAACCGAACCGGGTAATTCCTCCCGGTTCGAAGCCCCGGTATGGTCACGCTCGACGGCGACGTCGTCGCCCGGTACCCGCGGGTGTCCCGGTACAACTCGCCGTACCCCGCCCACGACGCCGGCTGTGCGGTCGACCTCTACCCCGACGAGGACCGCGACGCGTACGGCCACGCCGAGGCTGCGCCGAGCCCCGTCTCGGGGACGGTCGTCGAGACTCGGACGGTCCAGTGCCCGGACCGGCCGTACGCCGTCGACCACGACCACCTGATTGTCGTCGACACGGGCGAGGTCCTCGCGCGCATCCTCCACGTCGACCCCGGCGTCGAGGCGGGCGACGCGGTCGACGTGGGTGACTCGCTCGGCGAGATGGTCCGGTCGGGCTTCTTCGCGCCGTGGGTCGACAACCACCTCCACCTCGGCTTCCGCGAACACGGCCAGAACGCCGTGCGAGCGTCGGGGTCGCTCCCGCTCGACCTCGACGTGGCTGTCGAATCCGCCACCTGGGACGGCCGAGGGACGGTCGTCGAGACCGGGGAGACCTGGATTCGACTCGACGAGCCGACTCACCCTGCACCGGGCGAGGCATACGCCGGCCTCGCGAGTGACGAGGGCTTCGTTCTCGACGGCGGCCTCCCGCACTACGAGGCCGGCTACGCCGAGGGCGTCGGAGACACCGTCTCGCTGCTCGGTGCAGTCGTGGGTGACCGCACCGGCGACCGCACCGTCACCTGGCGGGACGTCTCCGTGACCGTCGACGACACGCTGGCCAAGGGGCTGTCGCTGTGGCTCGGTCGCGACGCACTCGGCTGCAAGGTCGTCTGTCCCGGCCACGACTTCGCCGCGGGCGACGAGGTCGCGGTCGGAATCGACGCGGAGTGAGGCCTCGACCTCAGTCGAACGTCACGTCCGCTCGATCGAGGACCTCGCCGAACAGCCAGTCGGCGTGCTCGACGGTGTACTCCTTGTGGTCCTCTTCGATGTAGCCCAGCGCGTCCGCCACGATGACGGGGCGGTAGTCCCGGAGGCCCGCCGAGCCTGCGGTGTGGAGCACGCAGACGTTCGCGAGCGTCCCGCAGACCAGGAGGTCGTCGACGCCGTGGCTGTCGAGGAAGCCCTCGAGGTCGGTCTGGTAGAACGCGTCGTAGGTGTGCTTCTCGACGACGTGGTCCGTCTCGCGGACGTCCAGGCCGTCGTGGAGTTCCGCGTCCCAGGAGCCCTCGACGACGTGCTCGCCCCAGCGCGCGAACTCGTCGTAGTAGTGGTTGCCCTCGAACTGTTCGGGCGGGTGGACGTCCCGCGTGTAGACGACGCTCGCGCCCGCGTCCCGGGCCCGCGAGACGAGGCTCGTGACCGGGTCGATGGCGTCCTCGCTGGCCGGCGCGTAGAGGCTGCCGTCGGGGTGACAGAAGCCGTTCTGCATGTCCACGACGACGACGGCGGTGCTGGCTGGGTCGACGTGCATGCCTGACAGTTCGCGCGCCGGGACAAAAACGGTGGGTAGCCGACGGCGGCTGGCGCTCGCGGCCGATGCGAGCGTGCGCAGGACTTTATGAACTGGCGGCCCCACTTGGTGACAATGGCACGGCGATTGCTCGCCGTCGCAGTGGTGTGTCTCGTGGTGCTGGCCGGCTGCCAGGGTGGCATCACCGGCGACATCGGGACGGAGACCACGACGACGGCGCCGACGGACACGACGACGCCCGCGGAGACGACCGAGAGCTTCGACTACGCCGACCCCGCGGCGGACCGCCTCGGCTGGGAGGGCGGCTACTGGTACAACGAGTCCATCGACGTGAACCGCTCGGACGGCCTGAACGACACCGAACTCGCGGCCGTGGTGAACCGCTCGATGGCTCGCGTCGAGCACATCCGCGGCCTCGAGTTCGAGGAGTCGGTGCCCGTCGAGGTCATCTCCCGCGAGGAGTTCGCGAACGAGACGGCGGCTGCCTTCGAGAACGTCACCCGGAACGGCAGCATCCACCAGAACGTGAAGTGGGAGGCGATGTTCATGCTCGGCGAGAACGAGAGCGCGGTCGACCAGCTGGAGACCAACCGCGCGGGCTCCGTGCTGGGCTACTACTCGCCGACCGAGGACCGCATCGCCATCGTCTCCGAGAACACGGAGTCCCCGCAGATGAACGAGATCACGCTCTCCCAGGAGCTGTTCCACGCGCTCCAGGAGCACCGCTTCGAGGTCTCCGAGATGAACCAGTCGACCCGGGAGCTCCACAACGCCCGTGACGGCATCATCGAGGGCGACGGGAACTACGTCGACCACCTCTACCAGCAGCGCTGCGAGAGCGAGTGGGACTGCCTGCAGCCCCAGTCTCAGGGCGGCGCCGGCGGCGGCGACCGCCACATCGGCATCGCGCTGACGCGCCTGCAGCCGTACAGCGACGGGCCCGTGTTCGTCGAGCAGCTCCGCGAGGAGGGCGGCTGGGACGCAGTGAACGCCGCCTACGACGACCCGCCGGCGAGCACCGAGCAGACCATCCACCCCGAGAAGTACGGCGAGGACGAGCCGACGGACGTCACGGTCCGAGACACCTCCAGCGACGCGTGGACGACCCCCGACATGGGTAACGGCAGCGTCGACTACGCCGCCTTCGGCGAGGCCGGGCTGTACACGATGCTGTGGTATCCGAGTTACGCGGAGACCCAGCGCACCGGCGCGCCCGCGAGCGTGGTCATCCCCGTGAACCACCCGCTGGCGCCCACCCAGAACCCGGAGACCCTCGACCTCTACAACTACAGCTACCGCTACACCGCGGGCTGGGACGGCGACAAGCTCGTCCCGTACGCGACGAACACGTCCAGCGAGGACGGTCAGACCGCCTACGTCTGGAAGTCCGCCTGGGACTCGCCCGACGACGCCGCGGAGTTCGCCGAGGGCTACCGCCAACTCCTCGAACACCACGACGCCCGGGCCGTCGAAGAGGGCGTCTGGCGCATCCCCGAGGGCGCCAACGGGTTCTCGGACTCGTTCCGCGTCACCGTCGAGGGTGACCGGGTGACTATCGTGAACGCGCCGACCGTCGACGCACTCGACGACGTCCACGACGAATCGAGCTAGACCGCCGCCTGAGCAAGCCCTTTCCTCGCCCCCTCCGTACCGGGTGTATGCGCGCGCTCACGCTCGTCGCCGTCGTCGCCGTCGTCGTCCTCGCGGGCTGTTCGGCACTGCCCGCGACCGACAGCCGGCCGACGGTCGGCGAGCCCGCGACGGCACCCGGCGACCTCGCCGACCCCGCGGAGGACCGCCTCGGCTGGGAGGGCGGCTACTGGTACAACGAGAGCCTGCCCGTCACCGCCGACGACGGCCTGAACGAGACGGAACGCGAGATGGTCGTGAACCGCTCGATGGCGCGCGTCGAACGCGTCCGCGGCCTGGAGTTCGACGAGCCGGTCGACGTCGACGTCATCTCGCGGGGGACCTACCGCGAGGAGTACGCCAACGCCGGCAACACGAGCGAGGCGCTGCGAACGTTCGACGACGGGAAGTTCGAGGCGCTGTTCCTCGTCGGCGAGGACCGCGACGCCATCGACGTCCAGCGCTCGAACCGGGGGTCGAACGTGCTCGGGTTCTACTCCCCGAACGACGACCGCATCGTCGTCGTCTCCCCGACCGAGACGCCCCAGATACGGGAGACGACGCTCGGCCACGAACTCGTCCACGCGCTCCAGTTCCGGCAGCTCGGCGCGGGCTACGACACACCGACCCGCGACAGGGCGAACGCCAACAGCGGCCTGATCGAGGGCGACGCGCGGTTCGTCGACCAGCAGTACGGCGAGCGCTGTGGCACCGACTGGAACTGCGTGACCGCGGGCGGCGGTGGCGGCGGTGGCGACCTCCACCTCGGCGTCTACCTGCTCAAGTACTTCCCGTACAGCGACGGCCCCGGCTTCGTGGGGTCGTTCCACGACGACGACGGCTGGGACGCGGTCGGCGACCTCTACGGCGACCCGCCGGCGTCCAGCGAGCAGGTCGCTCAGCCCGAGAAGTACGGGGAGGACCAGCCGACGGACCCGACGCTGCGCGACCGGTCGTCGAGCGAGTGGAGTCGCGTAACCGTCGACGACCGCGCGCCCTACGCAGAGGTCGGTGTCGGCGGCCTCACGGCGATGCTCGCGTACCCAGCCTACGACGACAGCCGGCAGGGAACCGTCCTCTCTCCACGGGCGTTCCTGAACTACGAGGACGGCGAGGTGGACTCCCGGGACCCCTTCGACTACACGACGACGCCCGTCGAGGGCTGGGACGGCGAACGCATGTGGGTGTACGAGCCCGAGAACGGCGACCTCGGGTACACGTGGCGCATCGCCTGGGACTCGCCCCGTGACGCCACCGAGTTCGCCGAGAGCTACCGCGACCTCCTCCGGTACTGGGGCGGCGAGCGCGTCGACGGCGACCCCGGCGTCTGGCGCATCCCCGAGGGCGAGAGCCCGTTCGCGGACGCGTTCCGCGTCACCGTCGACGACGACCGCGTCACCATCGTGAACGCGCCCAGCACCGACGCGCTCGACGACGTTCACGACCAGCGGAACTGACCGCCGGCCGCGGGCCGGGAGCCGAGGGTTTTTCGACGGGGCGGGAGTATTCGCCTGCATGCAGGACTCGTGGAGGGTCACGCCGTGACCTTCGACATCGTGGACGCCGACGCCATCGAGAGCGGTCGCGCCACCGACGCCTACTTCGAGCGCACGGAGGCCGCACTCGACCACGCGGGGAAGAACCCCGACGTGGTCGCGGAGGTCACCGCCGACCAGTTCCCCACCGGCGAGTTCGAAGCGCTCGCCGGCGTGAAGGACGCCGCCCACCTCCTCGAGGGGCTCCCGGTCGACGTCGACGCGCTCCCGGAGGGGACGCTGTTCGACGGCGGCCCCGTGATGCGAATCGAGGGTACGTACCGCGAGTTCGCGCGCTACGAGACCTCGCTGCTGGGCTTCCTCTCGCACGCGTCTGGGGTCGCCACGGCCGCCCTCGAAGCCCGGACGGCCGCCCCCGACTCCCGCGTGTTGAGCTTCGGCGCACGACACGTCCACCCCTCCATCGCGGCGATGGTCGAGCGCTCTGCGCTCGTCGGCGGCCTCGACGGCTTCTCGCACGTCGCCGCCGGCGACGTCCTCGGTCGGGAGGCCAGTGGCACGATGCCCCACGCGCTCGTCATCTGCTTCGGCCGCGGGAACCAGGAGGCCGCCTGGCGGGCCTTCGACGAGGGCGTCGACGAGTCCGTCCCCCGGGTCGCCATCTGCGACACGTACAGCGACGAGAAGGACGAGGTGCTGCGTGCGGTCGCCGAACTCGGCGACGACCTCGACGGCGTCCGCCTCGACACCACGTCCTCGCGACGCGGGGACTTCCGGCACATCGTCCGCGAGGTGCAGTGGGAGCTCGACGCCACCGGGAACGGTGACGTCGACGTCTTCGTCTCCGGCGGCCTCGGGCCGAGTGACCTCCGGGAGCTCCGGGACGTCGCTGACGGCTTCGGCGTCGGCGGTCACGTCTCGAACGCCGACCCCGTCGACTTCGCGCTCGACATCGTCGAAGTGGAGGGCGAGCCCGCTGCCAAGCGCGGGAAGCTCTCCGGGAAGAAGGACGTCTACCGGACGCGGGACGGCGGCCACCACGTCGGCCTCGCCACCCGGCCCGGCCCGACGGGGTCGTCGTCGCTACTGGAGCCGCTGCTGCGGGACGGTGAACTCGTCAAGAACTTCGATATCGACGACGCCGCCGCTAGAGCGCGCGACGACGCCGACGCTGTCTCGTTCAGAGAGTAACAGCCGCCCGCTCGCTCAGAAACCGTCTGTCGCGTCTCTCAGGACGTGAGCTCTTCGACGGGCTCCTCTTCGTCGCCCGTCTTCCGGAACACCTGCCCCTCGAACAGCGTCACCATCACGTCGTCGTCCTCCCAGGCGCCGTCCGGCAGCCCGGCTTTGCGGCACGTCCGGTCGAGGTACTCGAAGACGCTCCAGTCGTTCTCCACGGGGAGTGTCGGGTACATCCAGCCGTGCTGGCCGTCGCCGTCGATGGCGACGCCGTGCGTGCCGAGTTCGATGTCCTCGACGGGGTCGTCCGTGAGCACGAGGTTCGACACCGTGCAGACCGACACCCGGATGCTCGGGAGTTCGGCGGCTTCGACCTCCGAACCACAGGACGCCTCGGAGGCGGCCTCGATGGCGGCCTCGACGATGGCGTGTCCGAGTTGTTGATTCTCGTTCCCGAGTTCGCGGACCGACTCGTGGGCGCCCGCACACCCACGCAGGCGGCCGCGGCCCTGCGTCGACTCCAGACGCACGAACGCACTGGTCCGGTTGTAGAACGCGTCCCGCATGCTCCCCGGCTGCTCTCGCTGGCCGTTCTGGACGAACGCCTCCACGGACTCTCGTGCGAGTTCCACGGTGCGAGCGCCGTCCTCGAAGGAAAGGTCTACTGACTGGCCCTGGCCCATACGAAACGTATTACGCCGGCGACAGACTTCAAGCCTTCCCTTGTTGCCGAGAATCGTTAAGGATTACTGTCGGCGATTCT